>Ga0207416_1000013_pt1 | contig 392473 bp, 338 predicted proteins | sample PaiPotPPM11metaG_FD_184107 | JGI IMG/M metagenome (GOLD analysis project Ga0207416, IMG submission 184107) | Iron sulfur acid spring bacterial and archeal communities from Banff, Canada, to study Microbial Dark Matter (Phase II) - Paint Pots PPM... ... | reverse complement strand
GCCCCCGGCAGCTTCGTCTTCGGCCCACCCGCCAACAACTCCTCCAAACTTCCATACGCGTAAATCGTCGGCGCATGATTCTGCATCAACCCGCCAGTATCCGCCGTCGGCCCATAATTGCTATGCAGCTCGCGACCCAGCATGCGTAGCATGGCCGTCAACTGTCCGCGATGATGCGACGTATGCGTCATCCGCCGCACCATAACCCAGGCCCGCGATCGCTGCACGTCAAAGAATTTCGCATCCGCCTCCCACCACGCCTCGTCCTTAGCCTGCAGCGCCGCCAGCCGCTTGCCGCTGTCGTCCGCATAGCGCTTGATGAACTCCAGCTGGGTTTCCGAAGCCGGCAGCGGCGGAGCTCCCACATCAATTCCCAGCATGTTGCGGAACCACAAATCCTCGCTCACGCACTGATGTACCATCTGCTCGCGCACGCTGCGCCCCCGCGGATCTCCATCGCGCGGCCGCACTGCGAGATCCGCATCGCGGAACTCGCCCCAGACGCTGACCACCTTCACCCGCTCGGTTGCGTACGTCTCCACCAGAAATGCGTATCTCATAACGCAAATGTTACGCCACCTTCACCATCTAGTGTGGTGCGGGCGCCCCCGCCCGCGTGCTCTCAGGAAGTGCGCCGCGATTCTTATGAACGAGAGGTTAATCAGAAGGAAAGTAAATGTAAGGATTGTCCAACGTTTGTGAGGCATCAACCGGAAAGCAGTGACGCCCCGCGGGATGGGACCACACGCTTGCGCGCGGTGACACCTGGTTCAGTTCGCTTGGGAGCGCGAACGTTGCGCACAATTCGTAGCGGCTTCCTTCCGTAGGACGATACTCATAGGCTGCGCGAGTAATGGGATCGGCCAAGGCAGTATCCCGCAACTCGTCAAGGTGCCCTGGCAGCCTCCCGTTGGCGGTCCAAAGGCTACGGATCTTATCGCTCAGCTGATACAAATCCTGGGCACGCTTTCGATCCGCTCGCAGCGCTCGTTGAGTGCTCGGCGTTCCGAGGTACAAGAATCCCAAAATCAACATAACCACGACACCCAGGCCACTTAGACCGGCCATCCATGCGTCCCCACGCATCTTACCTTCAACATCTGACTCCTCGGATCGTCTCAGCCCACCGAAGTAGTAAAAGAACACGCCCCCAGAAATCACTAATACGACAAAGGCTTTCGCAAGAAATCGGGATGTAATCTCGCCGCGCAAGAAGAATGTTAGGGCCGCAATCAAGTCGCCGATGAAAACGCATGCGGCGATGACCAGAGCCATGTAGGTTAACCACTTGCGCACCGGCGAACTGCGTTTTTCTGGATGCCTTCTTTCCTCGCGCAGAACCGATCTGGTGACTAGCAGATAGATCGGAAAAGCCACCAACATCGAAGCCATCGATGCAGCGGCACTCACCATGTCGTAGCCTTGATAATACCCAGTCGAAAACAGAGTATCGGCCAACCATCGATCGATTAGCGTAAAGGCGAGCGCCCCCAGCCCAAACGTCCACGTGCCTAAGGTGGAAAAGATCAGCAAATAGAAGAAAGCGTCTTTGGCGGCTGTTCCAGCACCTCCGCGACGGGGAACCTCCACTCCGATCACTCGTTCGTAGTGAGCGGCTAGCGCCTCATAAACTTCTTTCTCCGGCCATCCTCGGGCCGTCAAGATCCCGACGAGAGACTGCTCTGTTGCGCCGCTTGCTTTGGCACGTTCAATGAATTGGTTAATATTCGCGCTGGCCGCCATGCGTAGCATCGTATCTTAGAGCCGACAGGTTTAAAGATTTACTTAGTCTTCGACCGCCAACATTCTTTGGCGGACCTCGAATCTAGCCCAGATGTTACCCTTACCTTCCGGTCGCATCATGCCCCGCCGCCCTCAACCTCTCCGCATCGCCATCGACACCGGAGGCACCTTCACCGACTGTGTCTGGACCGACGCAGGCCGCCTCCGCATGCTGAAAGTTTTCTCCACCCCAGCCGATCCCTCGCAGGCCATCGTCGAAGCCCTCCGAAAAATTGCGCCGGAAGAAGACTTCATCCTTCTCCACGGCACCACGGTCGGCACCAACACTCTGCTGGAACGCAAGGGCGCGCGCACCGCGCTCGTGACCACGGCCGGCTTCGAAGACGCCATCGAAATCGGACGCCAGGCACGCCCCAAGCTCTACGATTTCTTCTTCGACCGCATCGAACCGCTGGTTCCCAATGAGCTCCGCTTCGGAATTCCGGAACGCACCGCCAGCAACGGCGACATCCTGAACTCACCCACACTGGAAGAATTGCACGATATCGCCGAAAAGATCACTCGAGCAAAGCCGCAGTCCGTCGCGATCTCATTCCTGTTCTCGTTCGCCAATCCGACCAACGAACGATCCGTCGCAGAAACCCTGAAATCCGTTGGCGTCCCACTTTCGATCTCTCACGAAATCCTGCCCGAATTCCGCGAGTACGAGCGGACCTCAACGGTAGTCATCAACGCCTACCTCCAACCGGTCATGCAGCGTTACCTGGAGAATCTGGATGACCGCATGCGTTCTCGGCTTCCGGCGCCCGGTTCCCGGCTTTCGAAAATCCCGGCGGTGGCGCCCACAGCCGAAAGCCGAAGGCCGGAATCCGGTTCTCGCATTTTCGTCATGCAATCCAGCGGCGGCATCACCGCGCTTTCCACCGCCACCCGCGAACCCGTCCGCACCGTGCTCTCCGGCCCCGCGGGCGGAGTGGTCGGCGCCGCGACCACGGGCCGCGCCAGCGGCTTCGATCGCATCATCGCCTTCGACATGGGGGGCACGTCCACCGACGTCTCGCTCGTCGAAGGCTCCATCACCACCGCGACCGACGCGCAAGTGATCGGCCTTCCCATCAGCGTGCCCATGCTCGACATCCACACCGTCGGCGCCGGTGGAGGCTCGCTCGCCCGCTTCGACGCCGCCGGAGTTCTGCGCGTCGGTCCCGAATCCGCTGGAGCTGATCCGGGCCCTATCTGCTATGGCAGCGGCACCCAGCCCACGGTCACCGACGCGAATCTTCTTCTCGGACGTCTGCAGCCCACGCGTTTTCTCAGCGGCGATTTCACTCTCGATCTCGATCGTACCCGCCGGGTCACGCAAGAGTGGCTGAAAAAGCAAAATTCAAATCTGAATCTGGAAAAGTTCGCCGCCGGAGTCATTCGCATCGTGAACGCCACCATGGAAAAAGCCATCCGCGTGGTTTCCATTGAGCGTGGCCGCGATCCGCGCCAGTTCGCGCTCGTCGCCTTCGGCGGCGCCGGAGGCCTGCACGCCTGCGCCCTCGCCGAAGCCCTGAGCATCCCGCGAGTCATCGTCCCCGCACTTCCGGGCGCGCTCTCGGCGCTCGGCATCCTCGCGAGTGATGTCGTGAAGGATTACTCCCGCACCGTCCTGTGGCGCATCTCTGGAGAAGTTCCCGCGCAGCAATTGAATCGCGAATTCTCCACGTTGAAAAAAAACGCCGCGAAAGATTTTCGCCACGAAGCCTGGCAGGGAAGACCGCTCTACAAACGCAGCGTCGACATCCGCTACCGCGGCCAGGGATACGAGCTCAACATCCCGCTAACAAAAAGTCTCCTCCGCGATTTCCATCAAGAACACCACCGCCGCTACGGCTATAGTCACTCCAATCGCGAAGTAGAGCTGGTAACCCTCCGCCTCCGCGCCACGCTAAGATCCACCACGTCCCACGTAGGGGCGGACGCATTCGTCCGCCCCAGCCGAGCAAAGCTCGGCAAGCTTTCCTCGCCAAGAAGTCTTGTCTCGTTCGAGAGCAAGAAACTGTCCACGAAGATCTACGCAAGAGACGATCTGCAGCCTGGCAGGAAATACTCAGGCCCCGCCGTCATCACCGAATACAGCGCCACGACTGTCATCCCACGAGATAAGAGTTTCTATCTCGACCGCGCCTCCCACCTGATTGTTACAATCCGATGAAATTCGCGCCCGAACCGCACACTGGCCGCTGACAACTGGCAACCGCCCGCGGCTTTCCAGTTACAATAATCCCGTGAAACCCAGCCTTTTCGTGGTTGAAGACGATCCCGACATTTCCCGCCTGGTCCGCCATCATCTCGAAAATGAAGGCTTCGCCGTCCGTGTCTATCCCACCGGAATGAACGTTCTCTCCGACGCCGAGCGCCAACGTCCCGCGCTGTTCGTCCTCGACATCATGGTGCCCGGCAAGGACGGCCTGGAAATCTGCCGCACCATTCGCCAGACTCCGGGCCTCTCCTCGGTTCCCGTAATTTTTCTGACTGCGAAAAGCAGCGAAGCCGATCGCGTCCTCGGTCTCGAACTCGGCGCTGACGACTACATTGCCAAGCCCTTCAGCCCGCGCGAACTCGTCGCTCGCGTCAAGGCTGTGCTTCGCCGCTTCGAGCGTCCCCTGCCGCCCAGCCCCATCAAAATCGGCGAAATCGAGATTGATCCTTCGGCCATGACGCTCACCGTGCGCGGAAATCCCGTTCCCACTACGGCCACCGAGTTCCGCCTGCTCGACTACTTCGCGCGCCACAAAGGACGGGTCTTCAGCCGCGACCATCTCCTCGATTCCGTATGGCGCGACACCGCCTACGTTACTCCGCGCTCGGTCGACGTCTATGTCCGCCGCATCCGTGAGAAAATCGAGCCGGACCCCGAGAACCCGCGCTATCTGAAAACCGTACGCGGCGCCGGCTACCGCTTCGAGGCTCCGAAATGATCAGCGGGTTCAAGACGAGGAAAAATTGAAGAACCGCATCTTCTTCAAGCTCCTCGCTGTTTTCCTGATCGTGATTGCTGCCACCGCCGCCATTCTCGATGTCATGATTGGCGGCGCCTGGGAAGCCTCGCTGCGCACCGAGATTGAACGCAACCTGACTCAGAAGGCTCTCCTATTCGCGCACCGAGTCGAGACCGATCGCACCCACACTCTTACCGAAATCGCCGCGCAGGAAGGCTTAGCCGCCGGTGCGCGCGCCACTATCATCGACGCCTCCGGAAAAGTGCTCGCCGATTCCGAAGCCAATCCCGCGATCATGGAGAATCACGCCACGCGTAAGGAATTCGCCGCCGCCCTCAACGGTAAAGTTGGCGAGAACGAGCGCCGCAGCGCGACCGTCGGCATTCCGTTTCTTTACGTGGCCGTGCCAGTATCTGGTGGTGCAGTTCGCCTTGCCTATCCGCTTTCCGATGTCGAAGCAGTGCAGGCTCAAGTCCATCGCCGGCTGATCTGGGGCTCAGCCGTCGCTTTCGTAATCGCCTTGCTCATTGCCGGCTCAGCTTCGGTTTGGACTTCCCGCCGCCTCGAGCACATCGTCGACGTCGCCGTCCGCATCGAGCAGGGAGACCTGCAGGCGCGAGTGGAAGACAAGCCGCTCGATGAAATTGGCCGCGTCGCAGCGGCCATCGACAAAACCGCCAGCCAGGTCGAACGCAGTTTTGCGGCCGTGCGATCCAGCCAGCGTCAGCTGGAAACTTTGCTCAACAGCATGCAGGACGCGGTCATCGCCGTCAGCGCCGATGGCCTTGTGCAGTGGGCCAATCAGCCGATGGATCGCCTTGTGCCGCAACACGCGCGCCTCAATGCCCCGGTGGTCGAGACCATCCGCGACCCCGATTTTCTCGCTGCCGTCAAGGCGGCGACCACGACGAAGCAGGTAAAGACAACTCGCGCCACCTCCATCGTCCCCGGCCGCGCCTTCGATGTCACCGCCGCGCCTCTGCCCGATGGCGGCGCAGTCGCCGTGCTCCGCGATCTCACCGAGACCGAGCGCGTAGAGAAAACCCGCCGCGATTTCATCGCCAATGTTTCTCACGAACTCCGCACTCCCCTCACCTCGATTCAGGGGTACTCCGAAACTCTGCTCGATCTCAGCTCCGACAATTCCGGTTCTAATCGCGAATTTCTCGAGATCATCCGCAAGAACGCCGCTCGCATGTCGCGACTCACGGAAGACCTGCTCACCCTGGCGCGTGTGGAATCCGGCGAGACACGCTTTGAGACCGAGCCCGTTCCGCCCGTCGAACTGCTGCACGACGCTGAAGAAAGTTTTCGCGAGATCGCCCGCGGCCAGGGAGTGGAACTAACGATCGCAGAAATCAACGGAGGCAATGGCTCCCTTGAATCACTGCCCGCCGTGCGCGCCGACCGCGAAGCCATCCACCAGGTATTTTCCAATCTCATCGATAATGCGATGAAGTACGGTCGCGCCGGCAGCCGCATCGTCCTGGGCGCGCGCCCGGCTCGACGCGGCATCGAATTCTACGTGCAGGATTTCGGCGCCGGTATTGCCTCGGAGCATCTGCCGCGCCTCTTCGAACGCTTTTATCGCGTCGACAAAGCCCGCTCCCGCGAATCCGGCGGCACCGGCCTCGGTCTGGCCATCGCCAAACACATCATGCTGGCCCACGGCGGCGCCATCCGCGCTGAAAGCGAACTCAACCACGGCAGCACTTTCTTGTTCACGCTCCCCAAAGCGTGAATCGCGGCAACTGCGTAGCAACAGCCGCCTCGGCTGTCGGCGACGACCAGCACTGCATATCTAGCGGAATCCCGTTCTCAGCGCTCTTCGCGTTCTCGGCGGTTAAATTCTTTAGACTTTAGAGGAAGGCATCTCCCGAACACCGCAGGACGGGCCACAGGCAGCCGTTAACGCTCGTCCCAAAAAAATCACAGAAAATTCACAGCTCATTAACCAAAAGTTCCAGCCCCGACTCTATGCTCGGTCCTTGCCAACCCCAGCCCACAAGCGACAGAATCGAGATAACGACTCCCAGAATTTGTTTCGTCGTAAGGGTTCTCGCCCGGCGGATATATTTATAAGTACCGCAACCAAGATTCCCGATCCCGAGCCGGCTCATCACCACATTGTGCGGCGTACCGTGGAAGCCTGCCACATGGCGCAACAAGCGGCCGGGGCCGCCGCTGAAGGCATCGCCACCGGCTCCAGCCCATTGCTCAACTCTCTCCGTCAGCGCGAGCGCGAACTCGACACGCTCGACCTCGAGATCGACAGCGGAGTCACCACCGCCATCACCGAAGTCGGGCCCGCCGAGGCTCGCGAACTCCTGGCCTGCATGAAAGTCATGATCGCCCTCGAGCGCATTGGAGATCTGCTGCTCAGCTTCGCCAACAGCGCCCTCGCCGTCAGCGGACGCATCGACTCCGAGGACACTCGCGACCTCACCCAGATGGCGACGCTCCTCGAAAAGATGTTGACCGATTGCGGTGCCGCATTTTCAGGGCGCGATGTTCCGAAGGCCATTGAGGTCCTGCGCGCCGACGCCGAGATGGACCGCCTGCGCAACCTGATTTTTCTGCGTCACATCGAGAATCCGGAAAACGCCCACCGCCAGGCCAGCCTGCAGATCATCTTCATGACCCAGTCGCTGGAGCGCGCCGGCGATCATGCCAAGAATCTCGCCGAAGAAGTTTGTCACTTTGTCAGCGGGCGCACGGTCCGCCACGTCTCCATCGCTTACGACAAGTCCGTCGAGCAGATGTTCATCGACTACCTGCGCCACCGCGACCACAAGAGTTGATGAATGAATGTGGGTGGGACAATCCTATCCGCCACGCGAAGGCCACCGTCCGGCATCCAGACCATGCATCATATATTCAGCGAGTTGATAGTCTATTTCGTCCCGCGACGTGAATCTTGCTGGCGGGAACGCCATCCCTGCTGCGCCGTGAACGCCCTCACCGACTGCTCCAACTCCATCGAAATCGTGTCTGTCATCTTCATCATGTCCGGCATTAGATTGCTCAAGTCGATCACCAGAAAATTGCTGCGGACGCATTCCGCAATCCCATTCTGCAATAGCCGGGCTTCGGTGATGAGCATTGGAACCGAGTAGCCTTGATGGTATCGAAGGGTTCCGTGCTGCTCGGCGGCCTTCTGGCGGGCGACGCCGATATATTTGTCGCGCGCGCGGTTGATTGCCTCGTCCAGTAATGAAGGAACGTGATCTTTCCGGTCGGCCTCGGACAATTGCAGCAACTGCAGTTCGTCATTCTCGTTTACCCGCCGAAGCCATTCTCGGATCACATTTTCTTTGTTCTCTTCGATCACTGCCGGCACGCGCTTAGTGCCCGGTCGACCTGCAGACGGTTGACCGGTGGCTAGTCCCGCCTTGATTTTCTTGACGAGCTCGTCGACCGGCGTTCCCTTGATCAAGTAGTCGTTCACGTGCTGTCGCAAAGCTTCGAGCGCCGTCTCAAAACCGGGATAGCCCGTCAAGATGAAGGTAAGAGTCTCGGGATGCGTCCGTCGCATCGCGCTCACCACCACAAATCCGTCCGCCGGATGTCCGACGTTCAAGTCAGAGACGAGCACATCGAAACGATACTGGCTGATCTCGGCCAGTGCTTCCGGAACGGTGCCCACGGCGGTGACGACGAAACCCTCGCTCTCCAGAACCATGCGCAGCATGGTTCGGATATTTTCCTCGTCATCTACCACCAGAACTCTGGGCGCACCGGACATCGTCTGCTCCCTTCTTCAATAGTCTGCGGCAAAAATGGGGATCAGGAAGCGCGATCCAACTCTGCTTCCGTATCCCCAAGCCCTAAGATTGATGCCATGTACCGGAAGGAGGTTTTACTTCCAATTTCTGACTCGCTCTTACGGGTAATCCCCGAGGCGAGGTTCAAGGCTGGAATTTCTTGTTACGATTTTCGCCGGATTTTGGTTTTCAGCACACAAGCGCCGGTGGGCAAATCAAGCGTGATAAACTCTCGCACGGTGGATCAGACTTCGCAGCCTCCGATTGTTCCGTCGTGCTCGGACTGTGCCACGCAAACGAAGGCCGCTGGCGGCGGTGCGCCCACTCAATCCGCCTCGCGCATTTGGAAATCGAGCAGTGGCAGCATGCGAATCGATACTCCTCACACCAGCGTCATCACACTCCCCGCCAGTCAGAAGGCCATCTTGCTCGATCACTTGAAGAAAGAGGCGATGATCATTCCCATGCCGGCAGCGCCGTCTGCGATTTCGAGTTCGCAGAACTTACAAGCCTCTGGCACGGCGGCGCATCATCCTGCTTTGCAGGTACACGATTTGGGAAAAGCAATGATCGAGGGTGTGGAGGTCGAAGGCAAGCGCTACGTCCTCAAACAAGAGCAGCAGGCAATGTCGAAAATGCAGGCGCAGCAAATGTCTTCGAAACCGCAGTCGCCGCAAGCTTCGCAGACGCCAGCAGCGCCCATGCCCGGGATGCCGGCCATGCCCATTCCCCCGAACCTGCAGCAGTTGGCCAAACTGGAGCCCACTGTCACCGAGGTTTGGACCAGCGTCAAACTGGGGACGGCGGTGCTGACCAAGGTCAAGAGCTCCGCCGGTGAGCAAACCACCTACTGCAAGCCCACCTCCACTGACGAACCGCATCCCTCACTGTTTGAAATCCCACCGGGATACAAATTGAAAAAAAGTTAAGTCTGCTCTCATGTGGGGACAGCCGTCCTCGGCTGTCCAGTCGAGCGAAGCTCGACCGCTTCAACCGGCAACTGCCAAAACTGGGTCCCGCCGCGTTGAACGCTCCGTTGTCAGCGTCGTATCATGGATACGGAATGGCTTTCCCCATAAAAATCTGCAGCGTCTGCGAGGAGGAGTTCGAGTTGAAGCCGGATAAGCCCGGTTTCGCCGACCGCTGTCCCGCGTGCAGCACTCCCGAAACAAGTGCCCCCGCGAACAAGCGCCGCGTAGACGCCGATGAGCGCAAGAATACCCGTGAAGCGAACGCCGCTCGCCGGGAAGCGATGCGCGATCTGCTGTACCGCAAAGATCGCTGATTGTGTTTTGTGAACTGGAATGCGATTCCTAAGCGCATTCTTCAATCGATCCGGCTTTTGCAGCCTTCGCAGTCACCACAGGTGGCGTCGCTCTCTGCTCTCCTCTGCGAATTAGCACGATCGCTCCCAGGATCGCGACCGACGCCAGCACGACTCGCATAGTAAGCGGTTCGGAAGCCAGCAGCCATCCCAGAAACACCGCGACCACTGGATTCGCATAGGTGTGCGTGGCCACCAGTGCCGGCGGACACCGCTGCAGCAACCACGTGTAAGCGGTGAACGCGATCACCGATCCAAAGACAATCAGATAAGCCAAGCCGAAGATTGACGTCAGCGAAATGCTCGCCCAGTGGGTGGCATGAAATTCTCCTGTCAGTGCCGCGGCCGCGAGCAGCATCACAGCGCCGCAGATCGTCGGGAGCGCCGTGCGTCCCAGCGCATCATTCGGCAGCTTCACCTTCGGAGAGATCACCACTCCCGCCGACCACGCCAGCGAACCCACCAGCACCGCCACCACGCCCGCCAGGCTGGACCCCTTCGTAGTCAACTCCGCGCCGGTGAGCAGGGCGACGCCGAGCACTCCCAAACCGAGGCCCAGCGCGCTGACCCGGCTAATCTTCTGCTGGCCCATCGACCAAGCCAGAATAAGTATGAACATCGGCTCGGTGGCAATCAGCAGCGCGGCCAAGCCTGATCCCACGTACTGTTCAGCCCAATGTAGTGAGCCGTGCCCAACCAGAAAAAATAATGCTCCGACGATGATGCCGGAAATCCAATTCGCTCGCGTTGGACGAAATCCGCGCGCCCATGCCCATGCCAGAAGAATCGTGCCCGCGATTGAATGCCGGATGCCGGCTGCAACCAGCGGCGGAATAGTCTCGACCGCATATCGTATGCCGAGATACGTGGAGCCCCAGACGAGGTAGATCGCCGCGAAAGCGAGCGCCAGTTGGATTGAATAGGCGCGGCTGCGAACGCCTGCGAACTTGCGGGGACTGGTCACGAGCAGAGGCCTGCCTCCAATGTTTATCAGGTCACCGCTGCGGATGAGGGCCATAATTTGCGCTGCCTGATGGTTTGCCATTACCTAACCTCCAAACAATATATCAGCGGTTAGATAAAATGCTAGCTCTGAGGTTCTAACTTGTCAAGTATGTTTTAATGGTTAGATAATACTATTAGAGGGATTACTCAAATTAAGGAGCCTATAAAGATTGCGCGCCGCCGTCCGCCACGCTTCGATCTGATTGCGGGCAACGTCTGCTTGGACTTCGTGAACACGCTCGATGACCGTCACATCAAGCCCAAAGAACTGCTGCAGACCTATACCGATCTGGCGCGCTTCGCGGAAGACACTGGCTTGTTGCAGCACAACCAGGTGGACCGGCTTTACGAGCGCAGTTATGCCGATCCGGAGCGCGCGCAAAAAGCGCTGCTGTGGGCGAGAGAACTGCGCGAGGCCATTCATGATGTTTTTTGGGCAATCATGAACCAGCGCGCGGTGCCGCCCGCCGCTTTAGCGAGACTGAATAACTTCGTGCAAACGGCGGCTGGACACATGAAGTTGGCTCCGGCGAAGGGCGGCTTCGAATGGCGCTTCGACGATCTGATTGATTTCGAGAGCGTCCTCTGGCCAATTGCGCGTTCGGCGGCCGATCTGCTGGCTTCCGATCACTTGCAGTTCGTGCGGGCATGTTCCTCGAAAACTTGCGAATGGTTTTTTCTGGATAGCAGCAAGAACCATCAGCGGCGCTGGTGCGACATGACACGCTGCGGAAACCGTGCGAAGGTGCGGCGGTTCTATGCGCGGCAGAAGAAAGAACGTTAATTTTGAGACGGGTTGCAGGTTGATCAGCAGAGCAGGCAGACAGGATCGGCTGGCTGTCCGCGATCACACCGACTTTGCTGGCCAGTCAGCCTCTCGCGTGTGTCCTCCCGTCCTCTTCATTTCGTCCATTGCATCCATGTGTGCGTCGTACAGCCTCTTGAATAGTGCCGTCTCAAAGGGCGCCGTGTCTTTGGGGTCTTTGCGTTGCATTTGAATAAAGCGTTGCTGGACTAACTGAACTAACAGCACCAGCTCATCGTAGCTAAGATCAACTGTCATGGGTGCTCCTTTGCTCAAGTGTAACGCGCGATGTTCTAAAGAGGGCACGGAGAACACAGAGGGAAGCCTCCTCAGAGAGCTCAAAATCCCCACCCTGTCGCAAAGAACGCGACAAGGATGGGGCACCCGGCCTCAATTACAATCACGGCAATCTCTCATCTCATCGGAGGGTACGTGAACGCTCGCATTTTTGCGGTTGTGCTGCTGGCAGGTTCCGCGCTGGCGCAGAACGTGGTCCACTACACCACGACCAATGCCAATGTGAAATATCTTTTTGCTACGGCTGAACCAGTTTTGCGTTTGAAGTCGGGTGACATTCTGGATACCAATACGCTGGACTGCTTTGGCAACGGGCTGAAGAAGCCGGGAGACACGCTCAGCATGGCTACAGGAGACAATCCGCTGGCCGGGCCGTTTTACGTGGAGGGCGCGGAGCCCGGAGACACGCTGGCGGTAAAGATTCTCGATTTGCAAGTTGACGGCGACACGGGCGTGGGCGCGTTCGCTCCCGGATTTGGCGCCATCAACGAGACCAACTACACGCCGATGCTGCATGCGCCGCTGCCCGAGCGGGTGTGGTTTTATCACATCGATCATGCCGCCAATACCGCGACCTTCAAGGCGCTCGATTCCGATTTTTCGGTGAAGATTCCGATGCATCCATTCTTTGGGTGCATTGGCGTGGCTCCGGCAAATGGCGAGGCGCGCAGTTCAGTCGTGCCCGCGGAGTTCGGGGGAAACATGGATTCGCCGGAGGCCAGCGTGGGCAATACGGTTTACTTCCCCGTGAACGTGAAGGGCGGGCTGTTCTACATTGGCGATGGGCACGCAGCCATGGGCGATGGCGAGGTCGCGGGAACTGCGATCGAAGTTCCGCTGAAGGCACGAGTGCAGCTCAGCGTGATCAAGGGGCGGACGATCAGCTGGCCGCGGTTTGAGAACGATGACGCCATTATGACGGTGGGTGCGTATCGTCCGGTCGACGATGCGGTGCGCATTGCATTCACGGAACTGGTGCACTGGATTCACAAGGACTACGGGCTTTCGGAGCTGGATGCTTATGAGTTGTTGTCGAAGGTGGCGAAGATTCATCTGAACGAGATGGTCGATCCGAATTATGTGGTGGTGGCGTCGATTGAGAAGAAATATTTGCCGGCGAAGAAGAAACCGTAGAGATGCGGCTTGCTACGTCTTGGCGGGCGGTATTTCGGATTGTACGACGCGAACCCGCTTTTGGGAGAGGACAGACTTCACCAAGAGGGCCGCTCCAACAAGGCTGATGATCACGCAAACTAATCGAAGCAGGCCACTCAGTACTAGACCTGACTCGTACTTTGTGTCAAAGACACTTACGCTCAGGCGCGGATTCGCGACCGCAAGACTGCTGCCATCGGCTAGCACGTCAACGTCAAGTTTATAGCGTCGACCCTTTTCGCCTCTAAAGAACCCAATTGTGCGAAATGCCTCACCGGTCGAGTATGTCGCACCGCCGCCTTTTGAACCGTCCGAAGTATCCTGCGCAACAATCCCGTCGCTGAACAGTGTCCAGTGCACTCGCACGACGGAACTTAGGGGGCAGGTTGCGTGCATGTCATTGCCTAGCAAACATCCCAAATCATCCACGGGAATCTTGCCTTTCGCATTGATATCAATGGCGTACTGCGCGGTGAGATTGATGCCAAAGTCGCCGCTGCTGAAATGACTGCCCTGTGCAAGCGACACAGGCAAGTCCACCGGGCGCCAAGTGCGAGTGCGAAACCACACCGTCCAGCATGAGAGCGAGCATACCAGTGGCCATCAGCAATATTCCGATCCAGCTTGTCCGCCTCAACCGCATGGCCTTCCTCTCTCAACCGTGAGAGAAGTATTGCAAGCAGCTTCTCTATGAGATTTCTTCTGCAGAGAAGAAAAGGGACAGCCGAGGCGGCTGTCCCTACGTGAGCGCTTTAGCCTTTTATGATCTTTTTTGCTGATGCATCCCAGACTGCGATTGACTTGTTGAAGTAGGAGTAGTTCGCCAGGTGGCAGCCGATGGCGGCGTGGTTGCCGAAAACTTCGTTCTCGACTACCGGTTTGCGCGTGCGAACTGCGTTGTAGAAGTTGGCTTGATGATCGACCGTGTCGCTGTATCCGGGCGGGTTGGCGTAAGACTCGCCCTCGTTGTCGACCTGCCACTTCAAAGCCTGGGGTTGCGGGTGGTCTTCGTGCCACTTCTGGAGATACTGATCGCGCAGCGCTTTGGGCCAGCCAAAGATCGAATAGCCTTCGGGTTCGGGACGTGTGTCCTGCGGCGTAAAGGTCAGAGTCGAATCCTTGATGATCATGGTGCCCTTGGTGCCGTAGAAACCGATGAACTCGCCGCCATCGTTGTTCAGGTTGCAGCGCAGAGTGACGCGGAAGTTGGGATAGTCGTAGAGAGTCTCGATCAGGTCGGGGAACTCGCGGCCATCCTTGAAGTGATAGAGGCCACCGCTCGACTGCGCGCGCTGTGCGGGCTCGGTTGTTCCGGTGATGAAGTGAATTCCCGAAATCAGGTGAACGAAGAGATCGCCGCCCAGGCCCTCGCCGTAGTCGGTGAAGCAGCGCCAGCGGAAGAAACGCACGGGATCGTAGGAGCGCTTGGGAGCATTTCCCAGGAAAGCGTTCCAGTCGATGGTTTTCTCGCTGGCATCGGGCGGAATGGGATAGACCCACGCGCCGCTCGGCGAATTGCGGTCCCAGTACGCGTTGATGGAGAAGACCTCGCCTAGTTTGCCGGAATCGTAAATCTCCTTGGCTTTGGCGTACAGCACCGAGCTGACACGCTGGCTGCCGACGGCGACCATGCGGTTGTGCTTGTGTGCGGCCTCGACCATGGCGAATCCGTCTTCAACGGTGTGCGACATGGGTTTCTCACAGTAGACGTCTTTGCCCGCGGCGCAAGCGTCCTCGAAAATGTGGCGGTGCTGGTGATCCATGGTGGCGATGAGGACGGAGTCGACGTCTTTGCGATCGAGAATCGAGCGATAGTCGCGGGTGGCGGGCACACTGGGGTTCTTAACCGCTTCCTGCGCGGCAGTGTGGCGGCTGTCGTAGAGATCGCAAACGGCGACACACTGAATGCCAGGCACTTCGAGCGAAGCCTGGAGATGTTCGCATCCGCGAATGCCGGTGCCGATGGAAGCGAAGCGCACCGTGTCACTGGGAGCGACCGGGCGAGCCTTGGCGTAAAGCATGTGAGGCTGCAAAACCGTTTTGGCAACTGTGGTGGCGGCGACGGCGCCCGTGCCGATGTGGATGAACTGACGACGAGTCAGGGGATTCTTGGCCATGAGATTCTCCACTTTGGATTTGGAGTGCGTCCGTGACAGCGCACGCGCCGACCCGGAGTACTTACGGGGAGGAATTATTGCACACCGGAGGGGGAGTTAGTAAAACGATTTTCTTGAGGTTGAACCGGGCATGCGCGTCGCGTATCCACTTCCCTGCGCGGGAAGCGCTATCAGGAGTATTCGCTTCTCGATGGCATTCGACAAAAAACGTAGCCCCGGACGCATTCGTCCGGAACCAATCCTGTCCGCTGCAACCGGGCGAACGAGTGCGTCCGCCGCTGCGTGTGCCCCGAAAAAGCTATCCAATCTTCAGTACGATCTTCCCGTAGTTCTTGCCTTCTTGCAGCAGCTTGTAAGCCTCCACGGCCTGCTCCAGCGGAAACACCTGGCCGACCTGCGGCGTCAGCTTGCCCTGTCCAATCCATTCGGAAAGCTGCTGCCAAGCCGGTTCCATGATCTCGCGTTTCTGCGCCAAATAACTCAGCCACAACCCTTGCACGCTCGCCGACTTCGCATACATCGCGCGCAAGTCGATCTGGGGAGCCTTCCCCGTTGCCGTCCCATACTGGATGACTCGTCCAAAATCCCGCACGCACCGCAAGCTCTTCGCGGTGTGCTCTCCGCCCAGCATTTCGAAGACCGCATCGACGCCTTCGCCGTGAGTCAGATTCTTCACCGTCTCTTCGTAATCGTGCCGCTTGTAGTTGATGCCGTGTTGCAGGCCGAGTTCTTTCACGCGCGCCAGTTTTTCGTCCGACGACGACGTCCCATACATCTCAACTCCGAGCAACCGCCCGATCTGCACCGCGGCGGTGCCCACGCCTCCGGCTACCGCATGAATCAAGACGCGAGGGGGCGCGCTCTTCTGGACAGTTGCATGCTGAAGGGGAGGCTGTCCCCATGTGGCTCCTGGAGTCATGCCCGCTTGCCAGTATCCGAGGTATGCCGTGAAGAAGTTGACCGGGAACGCTGTTGCTTCTTCGTCGCTCCACTGATCGGGAATGGACCACAGCATGTTGGAGTACGTCGCGGTTTTCTCCGCGAATGCGCCCCACTGCGCGTATCCCATCACGCGTCGCCCGCTGCTCTCTTCCACTCCAGAGAACTCGCGTCCCACAACCAGCGGCGGCGTCGGCGTTCCTGGGTACCCGCCCTTGGTGGTCATCACGTCGGCGAAATTCATCCCTCCCGCATGCACGCGCACCAGGGATTGCCCCGCCTTCGCTGTTGGTTCCGCAGCGTCTTGCACCGAGAGGGCGTCTGGCCCGGTCAGCTTGTTGAGCACGAGAGCTTTCACAGAGGGAAAGTCTAGCAGGGAGACCAGCAACCGTGTTGAGTCTTGATTCGTAGGCTGCGGATCCCAGGTCTTAGGTCTGAGATGTTCTGCCGACATCCGAAACCTAAGACCCAAGACCGAGCTTCAGGTCTACCTCTACATTACGAGTTCGAGGGCAAGGCGCGCTTCGGGGTGCCGCGTATTAAATAAAAAATACTCGCCATCGACATAGTCAATGTAGCAATCGTCGCTGTAGGCCCAAGCTGGTGGCCAGGGATCAACCAGCACAAATGTGTACCCGCCATATTGGAAACGCGGACGACCCTCGACGACTTCGGGCAGATGCATGGCGAAGTGATGCTCTCGGCCGAACTCGGCCCGAAACCGCTCCTCGGGAATGCGGCCGCGATCCTCACCAGAACGGGCGTAGTCTTGCTGCCGGCGACCCTCCGGTCGGCCCGTTTCTTGTCGGCGGTCTTCTGGTCTAGCTGTTTCCTCCCGTCCCGATTCCTGCTGGCGTTGTTCCGGTCGAGTCGTTTCTTGCCGGCCGGTTTCCTGTCGCCTTGTTTCCGGCCGCGCCGTTTCTTGCCGATTCGGCTCTTGCTGTGTCGGCCTCATTTCTCCCCGAGGCTGCGCTTCCTGCTGTCTTTGTTGCTGCTGATCCGGTCTCGCGGGCTTGGCCTCGTTTTGTGCGGGTCGGTTCGCTTCATTCTGTCTGGATTCGGGCCTCGCTTCGTCCTGCCGCCTCGGTTCTTCCTGCCGCGGCTTGTCTTCCTGTTGTTTTTCGTCTTGCGCATAAAGAACCGCAGAACTCGCGATCAACGCCGCGAGGATTCCTAAATTCAAAAATCTCAGAGCTCGCATCAGATCCTCCAACTTGTATTTTGACCGACTACGGGCCGGCGCAATGCCGTGATCCAGCAGCGCGCAGAATAGCCGTTGTGAGATGCCAAGCGCCGCGGCCCCATCCTCGGGTCTTTGCTGGACGCTGGGGCGGGACGAGACCGTAGAAGCCGAGCTCGAGGTTCCAGGTGTTGGGTCTGAGGTGTTAGGCTGGCCTGCGGCCGGAAGTCCGACATCAGACGGTGCACCCCCAAGACCAAGACCCAACACCTAACACCTGCATCCCTGACTTCAGTTCGCCGAACCTTTCCCTCGGGTATATACTTTTGGCGTCGGTCTATTGATCCATCCGGCTGAGCCCCAACGGCCGGAACGGGGCGTACATTCATCCTCTAATTCATGCGCGCCCCGCATGCGAAAGTGGAGGGCCATTCCCGCCGGGGCGCGAGGAACTGGCACGGGTGCATCGCCTGGTTGTATGGGCATATGGGCAATCTGCATCCGCGGGGAGGTTTACCGTGGATATCATTTTTGTACGCCTTCTTTTTATTGTCGTTGTAGCCATCACCTGCTTTCTCATCGAGCCGTTCGGACAGACTCGCTACATTGACGCGGGGTTGGGCGCAGCGATCGGCGCCGCTATCGTGCTGTTCGAATGGAAGCTGCGCACGGTCAGCCTCAAGCGCCTGATCGGCGCCGCCATCGGAAGTTTCCTGGGCATTTGTGGCGCCTATCTCTTCGCACTCGTCATCCGTAGCAGCATTCCGCCCGGCAACACCCAGAGCTTTCTCCAGATTCTGGTTATGCTCCTGATGGCCTACGTTGGCCTCATCGTCGGCGCCAACAAAGGCGATCTGCTGAACCTGGCGGCGCTCGGCGGCATTTTCGGCGGCGAGAAACAGAGCAAGAAGAGCTACAAGATTCTCGACACCAGCGTCATTATCGATGGCCGTATCGCCGACATCGCCGAGACCGGCTTCCTCGACGGCATCATCGTGACGCCGCAATTCGTGTTGCGCGAATTACAACTTGTTGCCGATTCGGCCGATTCCCTTAAGCGCAACCGCGGACGCCGTGGCCTCGACATCCTGCAGCGCCTGCAGAAGGTCGCCAACTTGCAGATTCAGATTGTGGAAGACGATTTCCCCGCCGTCCGCGAAGTCGACCTGAAACTGATCGAGTTGGCCAAGGTCTACGAGGGCAAGATCATTACCAACGACTTCAACCTGAACAAAGTCGCGCAACTCCAAGGGGTCGAAGTCCTGAACATCAACGAACTGGCCAACTCCTTGAAGCCAATCGTGCTTCCCGGCGAGACCATGCGCGTCTTCATCCTGAAGGAAGGCAAGGAATACAACCAGGGCGTGGCTTATCTGGATGATGGGACGATGGTGGTGGTCGACAACGCGCGGAAGATGATTGGCAAGACCATCGACGTCTCGGTCACATCGGTGCTTCAAACCACCGCTGGGAAAATGATTTTCGGGAAGTGGGACGAGCGCGCCGCCTATAGCCGCCAGGCTGTGCCGGTCTCAGCGGCGGTACCACCGGTACCTTTAACCGCGACCAGCACCGCGCCGGTCGCCGCGACGGGTACTTTGGAGACCAAGCAAAGCACTTCGTAACGATCGGTCTTACTTCGCCGCGGACCGCGCGCTCCCTGGTCGGCGTGCGATTCGCCGCCGTGAATATCTGCCGGTTCGGACCGGCTGCGCGTCTTTCATCGTTCCGTTATAGACGTATACCCAGCACCGAAGGCGCTTGCCGTCGTCCATGGTGACCGGCCAGGTCCGGCGGAGAAACAGGCTGGAGTTTCGGTTGCCCGGCTCGAAGCCCTCATAGTTGTCCAGCGACGTCAGCGTGCCCGGGTCGCCCGGAAGCTCGAACACCTCTCCACGAATCACCGACCGCGACTTTTCACTCAGCACCGCCCCGGGATACTCCCCAAGATCGTAGAGGCGACCGCGCACCGACGCCTGCCCCACCGGACGAAGACGACGTACCGTGGCGGCAATCTCCGGCGGCGCGTGCCGCGGAGACAATGTGCCATATACGAAAAGATGATGAGTCATTTTCTGATCCGATGATCCTCAGGCGGAAAACGCGGCAGAAGTTTTTTCAAATAGCCATAGCCGTTTCTGCCTTCAACTACGTATTCTCGCACGTCTTTGTGTTTCGAGAGAAGCCGCAAGTAATAGTCGAACAGGGCTGCCACGTCGCTCTTCGTGAGTTGACCGCACGCCTCGAGATAAGCCATGAATTCGAAGAAATTCAGGTAGTCGGTTAGATCGGAATCTTCGTTTCGCACCAGGTCTACAACTTCCGGAGCGTCGGGCGGATTGTCATCCAAAGCCTTGCGAATTCGCTTCAAATCGGGCGCCTCGTAAAACTTCGAATACAGGCTCGAGAGCCAGGTCGCCCGCTCCAGCGCCGACTTTCTGTAATAGATGCGCACTGCTCCCAACACCGCACCCGCCGCCATCAAACTGGAGATCCGTCCGGCATTCCAAAATATCCATTGAAGAAATCGCACGGCGAGGTGCATTGGAGATGACTCCGAGGAAAGATTTTCAACATTGTATGTCGACAATGTGCGGCGAAGAATAACCGGTGGTACGCGTGTGCGAAACGTTTGACGTCGGAAAAGAGAAAAATCAATGGACCACAAAGGGCACGAAGGATCACGAAGGGGGTCGATTTGTGATGGCTTCCTTCGTGCGACTTTGGCTGGCCGGACAGCCGAGGCGGCTGTCCCCACACAGGGCCGACGGCGAATCGGGCTAATTTGAACTCCCGGCTCCGCCCCTCGTATACTTACACCCCGCCATGAAGGTGATCGTCATCATTCCGGCCGCTGGCCTCGGGACGCGGATGGCACCCATGCCCAGCGCTCTCGACGCGAAAACCCGGAAGCCGCATCCGTCGAAGCAGTTCACCGAACTGGCGGGCACGCCAATTCTTATCCATACGCTGCGCAGGTTCGCTGACGTCGATGCAGTCAGCGAAATCTGGATTGCCCTGCGGGAAAATGAAATCGAAGGTTTCCGCGAACGTCTATCCAAAGAGGCCGGAGATGTCCTGAAGCACAAAAAAATCGAACTGGTCGTGGGTGGCGAACACCGCCAACAATCCGTCGAGCAGGCGCTCAACGCCCTTTCGGCCGCGCCCGACGATGTGGTTCTGGTGCACGACGCTGTGCGGCCGCTGGTTACACCTGAAATCATTCACGAGGTCATCGAGGCCGCCAAGAAATATGGCGCCGCCATCGCCGGTCTTCCGGCAGTCGATACCATCAAGCAAGTCGAACGCACCGCCGAAGGCGCCATCATCAAATCCACCATTCCTCGCGCCGGCGTGGTCCTCGCACAGACCCCGCAAGGATTTCAGTACAGCGTGATCAAGAAAATCTTCGATGAAGCCGCCGCCGATGGCTTCATGGGCACCGACGAAGCCTCTTTGGCCGAGCGCTCCGGACACGAAGTCGCTGTAGTGATGGGCTCGCCCCGAAACATCAAGATCACCACCCCCGCCGACCTGGAGCTGGCGGAGTTTTACCTGCGCACCTCGGCCGAGCCAGCGCAACGGCGCTAACCATTCATGCCGAAGACCAACCACAAACGACCAACGACCCGCGTAGGCTACGGCTTCGATTCGCACGAGTTCCGAGCCGGAATTCCGTTGAAGATTGGCGGAATCAGCCTGCCGCATGACAAAGGCTTGGGCGGGCACTCCGACGGCGACGTTCTGCTGCACGCTATCACCGACGCTCTGCTGGGGGCCATCGCCGCACCCGATATCGGCGCGCTGTTCCCGCCCTCCGATCCGCAATGGAAGGGCGCGGATTCGGTCATCTTCCTGCGCGAAGCTCTGAAACGCGTGCGCGACGCTGGTTACGTCTTAGCCAACGTCGATGCCAGCCTGATTCTGGCTGCCCCAAAAATCGGCCCTCACGCCATGGCCATTCGTGCGAGAGTCGCCGAGTTGCTGGGCGTGCCCAGCGACTGCGTGGGCCTGAAAGCCAAGACTCCCGAGGGGCTCAACTTTGAGAACGCCGCTCTCGCTCACGTAGTAGTCCTGCTCCAGCCCGTCCCGCGAGAGAAAAAAACAACAAAGAAAAGGGCAAGGCGCGCAGTCTAATCGATAAAAGCTATTCCGCCGCCGCAATAAACGCCCGGAAAATGGCACGCGAAGCTGCATCCTGCTCTACTGACCGCTCCGGATGCCACTGCACCGCCAGCACGAAATGATCCGGCGCAGTCCCTTCCAGTGCCTCAATAATTCCGTCATCAGGGCAGCGCGCGACGATTCGCAACCCCTCACCGATCTTTTCCGCAGATTGATGGTGCGAGGAATTCACGGGCAGCACCAGTGACCCTTGTACTCCTGATCCGTTACCCACGATTTCCGCCAGCCTCGAGTCTGGTTCGATCTCAACCGCGTGCGCCACTGCGACATTTCTCCCAGCCTCGTGATTTACTTTCGCCCGCGTCGCCTCCGGCAGAAATTCCGGAATATGCTGAATCAGCGATCCCGCACGGTTCACGTTAAGATTCTGCAAGCCGTAACAGATGCCCAGCACCGGCTTGCCAAGCCGGTACGCGTCCTCGAGCAGTAGATCATCCACCGCGTCGCGCCGCGGATCTGCCGCTGCCGTGTGGCTCGATCGCGCGGCCTTGAACCTTGCCGGATCAACGTCGGCCTTGCTTCCAGGCAGAAGCGCACCATCGCAATTCTCAATCAACTTCCTGATTTCGTCGGGAGTCTGATCGAGTCCCACGCGAACAGCCTTCCCTCCCGCCAGTTCGACCGCGCGCTCGTATTGCGGAATTGCCCGCTCCGCATACTCGCGGTCAGAAAAATGCGGAATAGGAATCGCGATGCGGGGAGCCATATTCCTAGCCCAGCCTCTCGATCGCCGACAGAGTTTTGCTCTGGCGGTAATGCCGGATCTCCATCACCAGCGCCAGCACAAAAATAATCCCTCCCGCCACCAGCGCCATGGGCAGCGCGATCAGGCGATAGGCAATCCGCATGTCGGGATGCACTCCCCGCAGCGCGGAAACTGCCACGGTGCCAAGGATACCGAGCAGCAAGCTGACCGCAAAGCACAGCAGCGTCCCGATAAATGTCACTACGCAAACCCGCACCGGGATGGTGTACCAGCGAGGAGCGTGGGATGCGCGTGCCAGGGCCATGAGCTCAGCTTCCATTCTACGGGTTCGAACTTTCATTCACCCGGTTCGCGCGGCGCCCGCCAAACGCATTGATGGTCCTGGTCCCAGCCTCCACCTCGCCGCCGTGCAGCGTGCCGCGGGGAATGAAGCACTCCTCTCCCGCCCTGACAGGAGTTCTCCTGTCGCCGATAATCAGCGTGTAGCAGCCCTGAACGACAATCATGTATTCGTCGAAGTCGTGCACATGCGGCGCCGAGGGCGTCGTCTCGGAGCACGTCCAGAATGCCATCTGGCTCCCATCCAATCCATCAAACACATACCCCTCGACGCCTGGAGTCGCCTGGCTGCTAACAGCGATCCGGTTGGCGGCATGCTTCATGAAATCAGGAAACTCTTTCATAAGGACGAATCGCTCCTCTAAAGCAAATCGGATTGGACAATGTTAAATCCAGGATCAGTTCCAAACTAGCCGATGAAGACGTAAGGTGATTTCCAACCCCCCGAATAACCGACCGCTCGGCCAGATCGGCAACCACTGAAACGATCTCGCGGCAGGGGCACCCGGGTCGAACGGGATCATTCATGCCGGAGTGCGGTTGTCGGATCGACCCTGCTGGCGCGCAAGGCGGGTAAAAAGCCGGCAAGGCCCGCGGCCAAAGTCAGAACAACCGCCGAGCCAATGAACGTCAGTGGATCGCGTGGGTTCAATCCAAACAGCTGGCTGCGAACCAAATTGGCCAGCGCCAGCGCCAGCGAAAAGCCGGCAAGCAGGCCAGCCCCGATGAGAACGAACACTTCGCGCATGATCATCGCGATGACGCGGCTCCGCAGCGCTCCGACCGCAATGCGGATTCCGATTTCGCGCGTTCGCCGCATCACAACATAAGCCATGACTCCATAAAGCCCGATGACTGCGAGTAAGGTGGCAAGTCCGCCGAATACCGTAGAGAGGCTCGCTACCAGCCGCTCGGTCCGCAGCGAGAATCCAATCTGTTCGTTCATGGTTTGAAGCCCAACGACCGGAACATGAGGATCGAACTGCCGCATGCGTTCGCGAAGTTCATTCTCGATCAGGCGTGGGTCAGCCTGCGTGCGTAGATAGATATTCATAAAACGGAAATGGGCGCCTTGGAAGTAGGGGAAGTAGGCCTGCGCGGGAGGCGTCTCCCGAATGTCTCTGTATTTCCTGTCGGCGACCACTCCGATTACTTCAATGTCCGGGCTGACTGGCTCCAACTCGTCCACCAGGCCGAAGCGCTGCCCGATCGGAGGTCTGCCCGGGAAGTATTTCCTGGCAAAGCTTTCATTGATGATCGCGTATTTGGCCGGTCCCTCGTCCTTAGCGGTGAAGGCGCGCCCGGCGACGACAGGAATACCGATCGTGGAAAAGTAATCCGGACCGATCTCGCAGAGAACCGGCTGCTCCTCCATCGGCGCTCCTTCGAAATCCTTTCCCAGAACCGCATTCTGCCATGCATATCCTTTCAAGAGTGGCATCGCCGAGAATCCCACCGACTCAACACCGGGCATGGTTTGCAGGTTGAGGTTCAGTCGTTGATAGAACGATTTGGTTTCCTGGTCGGAGTATCCGTTGAGCGAAGGGTTGATTGAGAAGGTAAGAAGATGATCGGTGGGGAAGCCGGGTCCGAGGTCCTGGAGGTTGCGCAAAGTACGAACGAAGAGGCCTGCACCGACAAGTAGCAGGAGCGACAACGCCACCTGAATGCCGACCAGCATCCTGCGAAGAGAAATGCTCCCGGTGGAGAGCGCGCCTGACCGTTCTTTGAGGGAGAGAGAAATTTCAGTGCGCGATCCGCGAACCGCGGGCAGGAGGCCGAAGACCAACGAAGTCAACACGGTGACGCACACAACGAAGGCCAGTACGCGCACATCCGGGATGGTGGAGACAACAAACTCGGCGGCCGCATCCGCGGGCAAATAGATGCGCAGAAGAATGCGATCCGCCAGAAAGGCCAGCGCCAGTCCCAGGATTGCTCCTCCGCCCGCCAGAAGCAGGCTTTCCACCAGCAACTGGCGGACGATGCGCGCCCGGCCGGCGCCGATGGCCAGGCGAAGAGCAAATTCCCGCTCTCGCGCGGTGGCACGGGCCAGCAGCAGATTGCCCAGGTTGGCGCAAGCAAGAAGAAGCACCGCCCCGGTGAGCGCGACCAAAAGCCATAGTGGCCTGCGCATATCTTCGCGGAGTTTATTGTCAGACCCCGGCAAGAGCTTAATGCGATTACGGAGAAACAGCTGCCGGTCCGCTTCCGTCGTGTTTCTGGTGAATTCAGGCTGCTGCGCCTCCATTTCGAGAATGCCGTGCAAAAGTGGCTGCAGAGAAAGTTCTGCCTGCTGTGCGCTGATGCCGGGCTTCAGTCGGCCGTAGGCCGTGACCCAACTCAACCTGCGGGGCCGGTTCTTGAGGCCGTCCGAATGAGGAGTCATCTCCGTCTTCATCATGATTGGAACAAAAACCTTTGCCGGGTTTCCAAGTTCCACGCCGTCAAAACCGGGCTGCGCGACACCAATAACGGTCATCGCGTAACCGTTGAGGGCGATCGTCCGTCCGACGATGGTGCGGTCACCATTGAAGTAGCTCCGCCAGAAGCTGTTGCTCAGCACCACGACCGGTTTGCTGTCAGGAACCGCGTCGTCGTCCGGAGCGATAGGGCGGCCCAATGACGTTCCCACGCCTAGTATCGGGAAATAGGAGCCTGAGACCAGTTCCGCGGGGATTTGCGCCGCTCGGTCGTCGTCGCCGATGGTGACGGTAGCTGGGAACCGGCAGAACATTCCCGTGAAGACTTGATTGTTGTCGCGCAAATCTTCAAACATCGGCCAGGAAATGGTGTTGGGGCCGTAGCTGTTGCCATAGTGGTTGCCAGTTTCTCGGACGATCACCAGCTGCTCGGGATGACTGACGGGCAAGAGCCGCAGAACCACCTGATCCAGAAGGCTGAACATCGCCGTATTCGCGCCAATTCCGAGCGCCAGTGTCGCCATCGCAACCAGGGTGAAAGCAGGATTCTTCGCGAGCGTTCGAACGCCGTACCGAAGATCCTGCACCAGCCTGTCCAACCAGGCTCCCGCGCTAACATCGCGAACACTCTGTACAACCTGCTCAACCCCTCCCATATCGCGGCGAGCGTTGCGATAGGCCTCCTCGGGAGACAGCCCTTCCCGAATTTTTTCGGACGATGCCAGATCCAGATAGGCCTGGAGTTCCTCATTGAGGTCGCGATCAAGTAGTTGCCTGCGGAAGATATTGTTCCAGAGCGCGCGGAGTCGACTGATCATAGAGCCTCCTATGTAGTGCGCAAGGCGGTCGCCATGGCCAGAGAGATTCGTTCCCACCGCTCCGACTCGGTGTGCAGTTGTTTTTTGCCGGCTTTGGTCAACGCGTAGAACTTCGCGCGCCGATTGGTTTCTGATTCTCCCCAGGAAGATGTAAGCCAACCGGCCTGTTCCATGCGGTGCAGGGCGGGAAACAGGGAGCCCGCTTTGACGTCGAAGGCGCCGCCAGTGATCTGTGCGATTCTGCGCGATACGCCCATCCCATGCAGTTCCTGGAGGGCAAGAGCTTTCAGGATAAGTAAATCGAGGGTGCCTTGCAGGAGATCGGATTGAGTGGCAGGCATGAACTCTCCTATCGTCTGTCTATAAGAGAGTAGCACCGCTCTTATAGACAGTCAATAAGAGAAGGCAATTCGCGTCGCAGTAGGGCCGAACCCCTTGGCAATTATTCTTAGATCCTGGGTGGATCACGAGCAAACCGGAAAGCGATAATTCCTTAAGTTGGCGCCTACGAGGGCTTGGCCCCCCCAATATCTTTTCGAAGCCATCGCGAAGGAACCCTCGAGCGAGGAGTTCTCTCGCCTGTGTGTAGAATAGGGCAGGACATGTCGCAGGCCGCCTCAGCTATCACTCGCAGCCCCGCTGAAATCGTACGGCTCACGCCGGTTTCCCAGGCGCAGAACGGAATTTGCTACGCCGTCGCTGGCGAGGTTGCGGTTAATTCGTTTGACCTGGAACGCATGGTCGCGGCCGTCCCCAAAAAGATCGCGGCGGCGCTCGAACGGAAGGCCTACTACTTCGTGCCGCTGACCGTGAGCCAGGGCGAGGAAACGGTTATCGCCGATCGCTACGATGTGGCGCTCAGCGACAACGCGGTGTGCCATCGCAACCTGAACCTAGGCGATTCGCAGTGCGTGTTCATCTCGACGCGATTGATGGACGACAAATTTTCTGTTGCCTTCGAGTTTTATATCAACGTTGGGCATGCCCTGGTGGAGCGCGCCGGGGTCTCGCGCGAGTTCAGCGAACTGGCGTGGAGCCAGGTGGAAGCGGGAGTTCGCGGGGAAACGTCTCTTGACGCGTGGGAATCGCGCAAGCTGGCCACCGCTAACGGGCCCGACAGCGAGCGCTACAAGAACGAATACCTCGACGCGACTTTCTCCGACACGATTTCCATCTACCTGCTGTCGCTCTACCTCGACGTCGACTACTACGATCTGCGCGAGCGCGACTACCCGCTGCTGGCGCCCTCCGCGCTGGCCGAACGCTTGCGCAAAATCGCAGAGTTATTCCCACCCAACCCTGGCTTCGAATTCGCCATTCTCTACAAGCGCCGCGGGTGAGACGGTGGCGTCAGAAGGCCTACGCCGGCCATCCACCGGGCTGGTCCTGTTTCAGCAATGCCGATCGCTCCGGACGGCTGGGGTTGGAACGCACGAAGACGATCTGACCCTTCATCGTGGAGACAAACTTATCGGCCGACCTTTCCCGAAGGAACAACCGCTCCAGGTAGCCAGAATAATATTCGCCGTTCACTGAGTAGGAGTAGTCGATTCGTGCAATGTAAATGTTCTTGTAGCGAGTCCTCCGCTCTTCTACGCTTCCGAATTCCACTGTACCTTGGTAGGTCAGCCAGCCTCGGGCTAACAGGGCCTTGACGTGGTTCCACGCCAAACCTCTGATCGTCAGGGCGATGACCGCGATTAGGATAATCGCGGTGAAAAGGTCGTCCCCTGACGGCGCGTATAGATTCAAGCTTGATACCTCGTTGCGCTCGATGCTGGCACAGTATAGGCAGAGTGGATAAATAAATCGACTGGTATTCGCTAACCGCGATCGGGGAAGCTTCCATGTCGAAATCTACAATCGAGCCGTTACAATCATTCCTCCCATGACCGTTACGGTGCGATCGTTCGCCAAGATCAATCTCGGGCTGCGCATTGGCGCGGCGCGGCAGGATGGATTCCACCAACTGCTGACGGTGTATCAGACGATCGGGTTGCACGATGTAATTCGCGTGAGCGTGGGGCGCGGCAATGGAATCGAAGTACGGTGCGCCGATCCGCGCGTGCCGAAGGATGATTCCAATACGTGTTTCCGGATTGTTGAGAAGGTGATGCCTGCGCTGCGCGCCAAGGGGCGCGTGGTCATTGAGATTGAGAAGCGGTTGCCTGTCCAGGGTGGATTGGGCGGGGCCTCGGCGAATGCTGTGGCGACTTTGCTTGGGCTGGAGCGGGCGCTGAAAAAAGTTTTGCTTCCCACCGAACGATTGCGGATCGTGGCGGAAGTCGGGTCGGACTTGCCTTTGTTTCTTGTGGGGGGAACTGTGCTCGGTGTCGGACGCGGGGAGCGGGTGTATCCGCTGGAAGACTTGCCGGCGATAGCTTGTGTTGTGGTAACGCCGGAAGTGGGCGTTTCGACTCCGAAGGCGTTTGCGGCGTGGGATCGCTTGTCTGGAGGGACCCAGTGTGGCGCGGGCACTCTTGCCCGCGAAGGTTTGAAGGAGCGGGTGGGCTCAGGCCCAGCCGAGCTTCGCTCGGCCGGACAGCCGGGGGCGGCTGTCCCCACACAGACAAATGAGACTGCGAAATTGACGGTCCCCGGACTGTCCGATAGAATGAATGAGCTTGGCCGCGGCTTGTCGGCGTGGCTGAGTGAACCTTACTCCGGTGCTCCTTTTCGAAGGGGCCGGGCCGAGAATCACCTTCTCGAGCTTGTCCGGGCCGGGATTGAAAACGACTTCGAGCAGGTCGTCTTTCCTGAGTATCCCGAGCTGAGTGATGGCAAGCGTGCGCTTTTGCGCGCAGGCGCGACGTACGCGTCGTTGTCGGGTTCCGGTTCCGCGCTGTACGGGCTATTTGCCTCGCGGGCGGCGGCTTTGCGGGCGACGGCCATGCTGCGGAAGCAGGGTTGGTCGGCGCGGGCGACTTCGACGCTGCCGCGGCGGACTTACTGGCGGCGTTTGATTGCTGGATAAGAGGCTCGATGGTCGGGCGCTCGGCTTCGCCTTCGCTTGGACGGCCGAGGCGGCCGTCGCCACATGTGCCGTGGCTTGGACGGGCGAAAGCGGCCGTCGCCACATGGCTCGCGGTCGACGTAGAATTTTTGATTGTTGAATTTTGATTGTTGATTGACAATTGAGATGCCCCACTGGGGTTCAATCAACAATCAGCAATTGGGCGATCAACAATTGCTTACTGGGCCGTCGACTAATGGTAGGTCAAGTGCCTTTGGAGCACTTTGTCTAGGTTCGAATCCTAGCGGCCCAGCCAGAAAAGAAGCCTTTGGCTGTTAGCTCTTGGCTCTTAGCTCAAGCGAGCATCGGAGCGCCGGTTTTGCCAAGAGCTAAAGGCTAAGAGCTGAGAGCTTAAAACTATGGCTACTTTGGTGACGCCGACCGACAAGACGGTAGAGAAGAAGAGCCCGCCCGTGACTGACGAAAAGGTCGACCGGAGGCCGCGTCCGCGAACCGATGAGAAATTCAAGATCTTCAGCGGCACGGCGAACGAGCCGCTGGCCGATGAAGTCTGCAACTTTCTCGGCATGCAGCGCGGACAGGCGCAGGTGATTCGGTTCCGCGACGGCGAGTGTTACGTCCAGATCCAGGAGAACGTGCGCGGCGCGGATGTGTTCGTCATGCAGCCGACGTGCCGTCCGGTGGACGAGCACCTGATGGAGCTGCTGTTGATGATCGATGCGCTGAAGCGCGCTTCGGCGCGGCGCATCACGGCGGTGATGCCATATTTCGGCTATGCCCGGCAGGACCGCAAGGACAAGCCGCGCAGCCCGATCTCGTCGAAGCTGGTAGCCGATCTGCTGACTACGGCGGGCACGCATCGGGCGCTGATTGTGGATTTGCATACGCCGCAGTTGCAGGGCTTTTTCAATATTCCGGTGGACCACTTGTTCGCCTCGCCGGTGCTGGTCGATCACTTCCGCAAGCTGGCCCTGCCGAATTTGACGGTGGTTTCGCCGGACGCGGGCGGCGTGGAGCGGGCGCGGTTCTTCGCCAAGAAAGTGGATGCGGCGCTGGCTATCGTCGACAAACGCCGCGTGGAAATCAACGTGGCCGAAGTGATGCACGTGATCGGCGACGTCGACGGGCGAACGTGCTTGATCATCGACGATCTGATCGATACAGCGGGAACGCTGGTAAAGACCGCGGACGCTTTGATGGAGAACGGCGCGACTTCGGTTTATGCCTGTGCATCGCATGCGGTGCTGTCGGGGCCGGCGGTGGAGAACATCACCAACTCGGTGATTAAGGAAGTCGTGGTCACGAACACGATTCCGCTAAGTCCTGAGGCGGATGCGGCGCGAACTCAAAAGGGAGGGAAGATCAGCGTCCTCTCAATTGCGGGATTGATTGGCCGGGCGATTCAGGCCAATCATGAAGAGACTTCGGTGAGCAAGCTGTTTACATAGGTCCTTCGGCGACGAAAAGCCGTCGCCTCAGGATGACAGTTTAATTTTTTAGACAGGAATTGAAATTTATGGCGACTACATTGGAACAAAACGTACTCGAAGCACAACCTCGCGAGGCCGGCACCAAGAATCATGCCCGGCGTGTGCGACGCGAAGGAAAGATTCCGGCGGTGGTTTATGGCGCCGGCAAGGATTCGCTGCCAATCGCCGTGGATCCGCGGCACGTGATGCGCATTCTGAACTCGGAGACCGGACACAACACGATTTTTGACCTGGCCCTGAGCGGCGGCGAGCGCAGCAAGGCCATGATCGTCGACTGGCAGTACGAGCCCATCAAGGGCAAGCTGCTGCACATCGACCTGAAGCGCATCGCGCTCGACAAGGTGCTGCGGGTCAACGTGCCTATTTTCCTGGTGGGAGAATCGGCCGGCGTGAAGCAGGAAGGCGGCATCATGGAGCAGATGTTGCGCGAGGTGGAGGTCGAGTGCTTGCCGGGGGATATTCCGACCCACTTCGATGCCGACGTCAGCCACCTCACCTTTGGCAAGGTGCTGCGCGTTTCGGAATTGCCGCATTCGGAGAAGATCAAGATTCTTACCGATCCGAACCAGCCGGTGGCGCACGTTACGTCGGTGAAGGAAGAAGTTGTGGCGACTCCTGAAGCGGTTGCGGCGGAAGCGGCAGCTCCGGCGGAGCCCGAAGTCATTAAGAAGGGCAAGCAGGAGACTGAGGAAGAGGGCGCCGAGGCCCCCGCTGGCAAGGCTGAGAAGGCAGAGAAGCCTGAGAAGGCTGAGAAGAAGGAGAAGAAATAACTCGTGTAGGGACGGGCGCCCTTCGGCTTCGCTCAGGGCAGGCTATTCGCCCGTCTGGCGGAGCGCGAAGGCGGCCGCCAGCTCAAGAAATTTGGGCTGAAACCTGGCGGACGAATGCGTCCGCCGCTACGTGGATCGGGATGATGGCGTGAAACTGATCGTCGGTCTCGGCAATCCCGGTATCGAGTACCAGTTCACGCCGCATAACCTGGGCTTTCTGGCGATTGATCGCATCGCGGGAAACCTGGGAGTGGATGTGAGAAACCGGCAATGCCGGGCGCTTACGGCACGGGCTGTGATCGCCGATCAGCTGGTGCTGTTGGCTAAGCCGGAGACGTTCATGAACTTGAGTGGCGTCTCGGTGCGGGAGTTGGTCGAGGAATACGAGGCGAGGCCGGAATCGGACCTGATTGTGATTCAGGACGAGCTGGATTTTCCGCTGGGCACATTGCGCATTCATACGCGGCGCAGTTCGGCGGGGCACAACGGCATCGAGTCTATCATCGCGGCGTTGGACACGCAGGATTTTCTACGGATTCGGATCGGCGTGGCGCCGGAGCGGAAAGTGTCCGACGGCAAAGAGTATCTGCTGGCGCCGATGCGCAAGGCGGACTTGAAGGTGGCCGACGGAATGCTGGACACCGCGGAAGAAGCGGTGAAGGTGATTTTGAAAGATGGTCCGGCGGCGGCGATGAACCGCTTCAACCGGAAAGAGCCGGACGAAGAGAAAGATTAGCCACGGATCAGCACGGATTTTCACGGATTTAAGAAGCTCCTTTAGGGCTTGATCCGTGAAGATCCGTGAGAATCAGTGGCCAGGAATTTGGAGATAACGAATGAATCGCATCTATGAGCTGATGTTTATTGTTCGTCCCGATATGACGGACGAAGATCTGGATAAATTGATTTCTACACTGCAGTCGGTGGTGCCTACGTCAGGCGGAACGGTACAGCGTGTCGAGAAGATGGGCAAGCGCCGATTGGCCTATACCGTACGGCGCTTTCACGAAGGCGTCTATGTGTTGATGGTCGTGGAAGGCGGAGGCCCAGTGATTCACGAACTGGAGCGCCGCTTGCGCGTGTCCGAGCCGGTCATCAAGTTCCTTACCGTACGCATTGATGAAGAGCAGAAGCGGCTGGACAAGATCAAGCAGCTTCGCGATGCGAAGAAGAAAGTAAGCGCACAGCCCGCAGCGGCGGCAGAGCCGGCAGCACCAGCGGAAGCTCCGGCGACGGCGTAACGGGGTTTGTAAGCGGGTTTCTCTGCGTTTCTCCGCATCGTTCTTTGCGAACTTTGCGGTCAAAAGCTTTTAACCGCTGAGGACGCGAAGAAATCGCAGAGTTCGCTGAGAAATGCCGACCCGGTGGTCGGACAGACATCGAGAGAAGAATTAGAGGAGAATTATGGCTGAAGAGACGAAAGCAGCAGAGCAATCGGCGCCGAGCGAGAGGCCGCGTTCCAGCGGAGATCGTCCGGGCGGAGATCGTCCGCGATTTGGCGGCGGTGGTGGCGGACGCGGGCCGGGTGGGCCTCCGCGCGAAGGTGGCGGCGGGCGCAAATTTTTCCGGCGCAAGAAAGTGTGCAAGTTCTGCGTCGAGAAGATCGAAGACATCAACTACAAGGATTACCGCATGCTGGGCCAGTTCGTCGCCGAAAGCGGCAAGATCGTGCCGCGACGACTGACGGGCGTGTGCGCGCCGCACCAGCACCGGCTGTCGGCGGCCATCAAGAAAGCCCGCAACATTGCCCTGCTGCCGTTTGCCGGGCGGGCGAGCTAAACCTTAGCCACGGATTTGCACGGATCTTCACGGATAAGACTTTTTAATTGATTTGGTTTATCCGTGTTGATCCGCGTGAATCCGTGGCAAAAGAACTTTCTGACATCGGAGCTATCATGGAAGTCATTCTGAAGGAAGATGTAGCCAAGCTAGGGTCCCGCGGCGATGTGGTGAAGGTCGCGGAAGGATATGGACGGAATTATCTGTTGCCACGCAAGCTGGCCATTCAGGCCGACGAGGGTAACAAGGCCGTCATTGCGCAGATGAAGGCCGCCTCGGTGCGGCGCTCGGCCAAGGAGAAGACGCAGGCCGAGGAACTGGCCAAGCAGTTTGACGGCGTGTCAGTGTCGTTCCAGCGGCGCACCGGCGAGCACGATCAGCTCTTTGGCTCGGTCACGTCGAGCGACATCGGCGATGCGCTGACCAAGAAGGGATTCAACGTGGATCGCCGCAAGATCCAGCTGCACGAGCCGCTGAAAACCGTGGGCGAGTTCTCGATCCCGGTGAAGCTGCACAAGGACGTGACCGCGCACTTGAAGGTGGTCATCGAGAAGGAAGCAGCGGCTGAGTAGGCCTGCTGTCCTCTTCCTTGCTAAGTGCGAGGGATTCTATCTTGTTGATGACACGCAGCGTCGTATTCGACAGGTGCTTCGAGTTCCTTTCGCGTTGAGGGCTTTAGCCCTTTGCTGTCCGTGACGAACTGAATTCCAGTGACAGGAGGTTATGCCCTAGTGTTGGCTCGCCGCTGCGTGGGCGAGACGCCCCCGCGACAGCCGGCAGGATGCCGGCGCTACCAGAAACTGCATCGTTCTCGGGGCATTTTCCTTGCCAAATCCCCGGCCGGCATTGTCCGCCATTGTTCTGTTTCCCTCTAAATCTTTGCCCCAGAATCACCTAGGCCCGCCAAATAATCTGCCCCTGCCCTATAATTTTTGCTCACGGTTTGGTCGACCCCTCGTCTATTCCTGTGCAAGCCCGGATATGGCATGAATACCGGGCAGGTAGAGGACAATAAAAAATGCCGGCCGGTGCATGGGCAATACCAATTGCCGTAGGCGGACGGGCCCACTCGAAGACAAAGAGTGAGAGAGTAGAGAGAGTCGACAATAACCATGACCCCGCGCGGGGACGCATGGCTGGGCAAGAACGCCGCATAGACGACACGATGTTGATCCGAGAGGCGCAGCGGGGAAACCGCGCCGCCTTCGAGGAACTCGTCCGTCACTACGATCAGGCGGTGTTGCGGCTCGCACTCCATCTCACCGGAACTGAGCAGGACGCTCAGGACGTCTATCAGGACGCCTTCCTCAAGGCCTATAAGAACATCGGAAGTTTCCGGTTCGAGTGTTCCTTCTACACATGGATTTACCGGATTGTGACGAATCTGTGCCTCGATCACTTGCGCAAAAGGAATGTGCGCAAGGAGGATGCGCCGGTCGTGAAAGACGGCAACGGCGGCGAGTTCGACCTGCTCGACCAGGTGGCCGACGGACGGGCGGGAGCGAATCCGGAGCGCGATTTGATGCGCCGGCAGTTGGGGGCGCGCATCTCCGGAGCGCTGGAGAAGTTGACGCCGCGAGAGCGCATGGTGTTTGAGTTGAAGCATTACCACGGATTGAAGCTGAGAACTGTGGGAGAGATTTTGCAGACTACGGAAGAGACCGCCAAGAATACGCTCTTCCGCGCCACGCAGAAATTGCGCGGGGCGCTGGCGGATATGAGGTAGACGTTGGGATTGAGCGGCCGCGCTTCGCGCTGGCCGGACAGCCGAGGCGGCTGTCCCCACATGAGTCGATTAGGGTGCAATTATGAAATGTGAATGGGTTCGAGAGAATATCGTGCTTCAGGTTTATGGCGAGTTGGCGGATGATGCTCGTCATGAATTGGAGCAACACGTGGCGCGCTGCACAGACTGTGCAGCCGAACTGAAGGCGGAGCAGGATTTTCATGCGCTGCTGGCGCAGGATAAGGCCGAAGATCCTCCGCCGAACCTGGTGGCGGCTTCGCGCATGCGCCTGCAGGAAGCGCTGGAGACCGCCAAACAGGGCAGCGTCTGGAGCCGGTTGACGTTCGACCCGGGGATTTGGCTGCGGCAAGTTCGGTTCTCCCCGGCGCTGGCCTCGGCGATTCTGATTCTTGGCTTTGCCGGAGGCGTGACGGCCACTTACAAGCTCTATGGGTCGCGACCCGCAAATACAGCTGCAGTTATAAACCCATCAAATTCTACGGCTGTTCCCTCCGAAGCTTCGATTACCGGCATCAGTTCCATCGTGCAGCAGCCGGGCACAAACCAAATCAGCATCAAGTACAACACGCTTTCGACCCAGGAAGCCCAGGGATCGCTGAATGACGAGAAGATCCAGCAGTTGCTGCTCTACGCGGCCCGCAACAACTACAACACAGGCGTGCGGGTGGATTCGGTCGATCTGCTGGCGCAGAAAACCGGAGACATGCAAGTGCGGGAAGCGCTGATCTACGCGCTGCAGAATGATACGAATCCGGGGGTCCGGCTGAAGTCGCTGAGCGCGCTGGGCAATTACGTGAAGGATGACACCAACGTGCGCGACGCGGTGCTGCGGGCGCTGGTGAACGACAACAATTCCGGCGTGCGGATTGAAGCGCTGCGGCTGATCGAGCCGGTGAAGGCCGACGGCAGCGTGCGCGGCGTGCTGATGGCGCTCGCTGCCAAAGATCAGAGCACGTATATCAAGTCGCAGGCCCGGACCATGCTGGCGCAGTTGCCAGAGATTGATTAGGAGTAGCGCCGGCACCTTGCCGGCTGGCGCGAAGGCATCCTGCCTTCGTTTGCGTGGGCGGGACGCCCCCGCGACAGCCGCCGGGACGGCGGCGCGCTACAAAGAACTCGCTACGAAGAACGATCGAGAACGGAGGGGAATATTTTGAAACGCGCGCTACAAATCGTTGGGCTGGCCAGTGTGCTGGCTCTGCTTGCGCCTCTGGTATTGGCGCAGGAAACACATGTAATCCGCGAGGGCGGGACCTGGGGTCAGGAGATCACGGGTTCGCTGGCAGCGGTCAAAAACTTAAGAGTGAAAGTCGACATGGGATCGGTCATCGTACGCGGCGGGCAACAGCAGGGCATCAATTATGTGGTTCATACGCGCTTTGGCACTTCATCCGAGCAAGAGGCGCGCCGCGAGTTCGAGCAGTACAAGATCACCGCTTACGTGAAGGGCGACACCGCCTGGATCGTGGGAGACTGGCAGGGCGGGAGGGAGCCCAAGCATTGTTCCTCGGAGTTTGCGGTTACGGTTCCGCGCGAATTGGCGCTACTCAAGCTGGAAACCCAAGGTGGCGACGTAAATGCCACGGGCCTGGCAGGCCGCGTCGAAGCGGAGAGCGGAGGCGGTACCGTCAAGTTCGATGACATTGGCGGAGGAGTACTGGCCGAGACTGGAGGCGGCGCGATCGATGTTGGAACGGTCAGCGGCGATCTCGGACTACACACCGGAGGAGGGGCCATTGTAGTTCGGCACGCCAACGGGAAGCTTGTAGCCGAAACCGGCGGCGGCAGCGTTGATGTTCAGTCCTGCGCGCAAGGCGCGGTGATTGAAACTGGCGGCAGCAACATCACCGTGCGCCATTGCAACGGAAGAGTCAAAGCATCGACTGGCGGCGGTAGCGTTGATTTGAGTGATATTGGCGGTCCCGCGGAGATCGAAACGGGAGGCGGCAGCATCCGCCTGACCTCAGCCAAGGGACACGTGCATGCGGAGACTGGCGGCGGCGGCATTGAGCTTTACGGCGTGCCCTCAGCCCGGGCCGAAACGGGTGCGGGAGCAATTACTGTGAAGCTGGTAAATACGGGCGGCGAGCGCAACAATTCCGATCTGGAAACGGGCGCGGGCGACATCACCGTGTATATTGCCTCCGACGTAGCGATCGACGTGCGCGCCAGCGTGGATATGGGAAATGGACACCACATCACTTCCGACTTCCCTGATGTTCACATCGCCGCCGAGGGCGACAAGTGGGGTCCGAAGACACTGACTGCCGAGGGCAAGCTGAACGGCGGCGGGCCCATGCTGAAGGTTCATACTTCGACTGGCGATATTCGTTTCAAACACGTCGGGCAGTGAAAGAACGATTGTCGATGGTTGATTCACGTTGAGGGAACTGCTATGCGCAAATACCTTGTGGCAAGCATCGTAGTGTTGCCGTTGCTCCTCAGCTTTTCGCACGCCACCCAGAGTTGGCCGGTAGATCCGCCGGAGCAAATCACGGTATTCTCCAGCGAAGAAGGCGGCACCAGTTCGTATCTCGGGGTTGACATATCGGATGTGACCACCGAACGCCTGAGCGCGCTGAAATTGAAGGAAGAGAAGGGCGTTGAGGTGACGATGGTCGATCAGGATGCTCCCGCGGGTAAGGCGGGCATCAAGGAGCACGACGTCATTCTCAGCATGAACGGCACTGCGATCGAAAGTGGGGCGCAGTTGCGGCGAATGATCCACGAGACGCCGCCTGGCCGCGTCGTAACCTTCGGCTTGAGCCGTGACGGGCAGCCGATGACCGTGAAGGTGCAGTTGGCCGACAAGGGAAAAGAATTCTCTTTCATGAACGGTCACGACATGAAGAACTTTAATGTCCACGTTCCCGAGATTCACATTCCCGACATCGATATTCCATCGATCAATATGGTGATGGTGACCTCGTCGGCGCGCAGCGGCCTGTCGGTGGAGAACATCACTCCGCAACTGGGAGAGTTCTTCGGCGTGAAGAATGGAAACGGCGTGCTGGTGCGGGCGGTAGAGAAGGGCAGCCGTGCGGAAAAGGCCGGCTTCCGTGCCGGAGACGTGATTGTGAAGATCAACGACCAACCGGTGCATGATACCGGCGATTTCACCCACGCGGTGCGGTCGCGGAAGGGTGCGGCGGTCAGCGTGGGCGTGATTCGCGACAAGAAAGAGCAGAACCTGAATCTGACACTGCCCGAGCACAGGGAATCAGGCGTGCTGCTTGAGGATGAAGAAAGTCTCGGGGGCCCACTGATCGATGGGGAATTCGCATTCGATTGGAGCGAGTGGAAGCGGGAAGTCGCTGACGAGATGACGCTCGCCACCGAAAAAGCTCACACTTCAGCGAGGGAGCTTCGCAAAGATCTCTGTGGGCAAAAGAAGGTCATTCAGCAGCAGGTCGAGAAGCTAAAGAGCCAATCGCTGCTTGAGCAAAAACAGTTGAAGAAGGATCAGGAAAAGCTGCGGATGCGGCTGAACCAGTTGCTGGAACAGCGAAAGCACTGGCTCGATATCTAGGAACGTTGGCGATGCGGGTGTTATTGGCCGTTGGAAATGGAGAGAGCCTGGGCGGCGAGGCACACGCGATTTCGTCCCGCCTGCTTTGCGGCATATAGTCCGCTGTCGGCCGCGCGTACCATGTCATCGCGGGTCTTACCGTGAGCGGGAAAGGCCGCGACTCCCGCACTGATGGTGATGGTCCGCGGCACTCCCGGAAACTGAAAGGTCTCAACCAGCCGCCGCAACTTCTCGGCGATGGCAACCGCCTGCTGGCTAGTGATCTGGGTGAGCAGGATTGCGAATTCTTCGCCACCGTAGCGGCAGACCACGTCAACCTTTCGCAATTGCTGGTGGAAGAGCGATGAGACCTGGCGGAGAACCTCGTCCCCCAGCAAGTGACCGAACTCATCGTTCAGCCGCTTGAACTGATCGATATCCGCCATGATCACGGCCATGCCGGTTCCGTAGCGGCGGGCGCGCTCCATCTCTTCCATGATCCGCAGTTCGAAGAAGCGGCGGTTAAAAATGCCGGTTAACCCATCCAGGTAGGCCAGTTGTTTGACCCGCTCGACGTAGTGCGCGTTCTGAATGGAATTGGCGCAAATATCGGCGACCGATTCGAGCGACTGCAATTCGCTTTCGCGAAACGCGTTGGGCTGCGAACTATGAAGCGTGAGCACGCCAAGCGTTTGTCCAAAGGAGATTAGCGGAATGCTTAGGCGTGAGCCGGACTCCCGGAACAGCCGGAGAGGCTCGGGAATAGCGCTCAGGTCATTTTCGATAATAGTCCCAGTAGCCGAGATCGCGCGCGACCAAGGCTCCTGGCCAGCAGGAAAGCGTCCCCCGGCTGGAATACAGGGTGTGAGCGTGCCTTGATGGGCTCGCATCACCAAGTCGCCTTCCTCTCGAAGGAGCAGAGATACATGCGAAACCTGAAAGGCCTTCTGAATCACCGAACATACGCGGACCAGAAGTTCCTCCAATTCCATCACGGCGGTGCTCTGCTGCGCGATGGCGTTGATCGCTTCCAACTGCCGGGCGCGCTGGCGTTCCAGCGAATACAGGCGCGCGTTCTGAAGCGCAATGGAGGCCTGGGTGGAAAATAAAGTCAGCAGCTCGATGGTTTCTCGGTCGAAATGATTGACGCGGTCGCTCTGGCAGTCGAGAACGCCTACGACTTCATCGCGCACCATGAGCGGAATGGCTAGCTCCGAACGTGTGGATTGCGCCGCGCAGATGTAGCGAGGGTCCTCGGTCACGTCGGGCGCATACACTGGCTGTTTCTTCAAGACGGAGGCCCCGGTGATGCCTTCGTGCTGTCCCAGATGAATCGTGTCCTTGCCTTCATCCCAGCCGATCTGCGAACGGACACACAACTGCTTGGCCTCCGGGTCGAGCAGCAGGATGGCCACATTCTGCAGATGAAAAAAGTCGCGCGCGATTGCCAGGATTCTCTGTAACACCTCGTCCAAATCAAAGGTGGAGAGCACGGCCTGGCCCGCGTCAAATAAAACCGCGAGTTTCGGCATGGTGGAACGAATTGTACGAACAAGGGAAGCGGTTACCAAGGTTCCGAAAGTAACGGACGAGCGCTGCGATCAGCCAGAGGCGGCCTATCGCCACTTCCTCGCAGTTCGGATCAAGCCGTAGGCAACTACGCAAAAGAAGAAATCCACAGCGGTGCCCAGGTCGACCCGAAAACGGTGGTGCTGCGCCGCCGGTGGCAACGATGGAAGCAGGGCGAAGTACGCCACATTGCCCAAAATAATCGCCAGCAAAGCCTGAAGAAAATTGACGAGCACCGATGGTTTAGACACCGCCGCTCTCCCGCGAGTTGCTAGCGAAGATCGCTCTCACGCTACACCATTTTCAATCGCCATCTCGGGCGCACGCAAGGGAACGGTCGCTCCTGCTACCATTCTTCTTCCGCGCTCCTGGAAACCTGGCATGCTCGAACTTTCCACCCCGGTTCAATATGTGAAAGGCGTCGGTCCGCGCATTGGGGAAATTCTTGCCACCAAGGGAATTCACACCGTCGGCGACCTGCTCCATTATCTGCCTTTTCGCTATGAAGACCGGTTGAATCCGCGCGGGATCTCCGAACTGCGCCCCGGCGAAATGGCAACGGTCATCGGCGAAGTGCGCAACTCGGGCCTTTTCCGGACGCGGAGAATGCCGATCTTTCAGCTGACCGTGGGCCAAGGACGCGCGCGCCTGCGGTGCCTGTTTTTCAATGCGACGTACTTGCAGGACAAGTTCAAACCGGGGCAAATGGTCGCGCTGTATGGAAAAGTCGAGGAAGACCAGCGCAGCCGCGAACTGCAAATCATTCAGCCGCAGTTCGAAATTCTGGGGGAAGTCAGCGACGGCGAGAATGGCGCGGAAAAGAAAGCTGCAGAGTCGTTGGAGATCGGCCGCATCGTGCCGATTTATGAGGCGATCGGGCGCCTTACTCCCCGCTGGTTCCGGCGCGCGATTCGCACTGCGCTCGACAATCTAACGCCCGACTTGCCGGAGCCGATTCCTGCCGCCGTGCGCGCGCACCTGGGGCTGATCTCGCCGCGCGCGGCATTGTGGAACGTGCACTGGCCTGAGCCCGGCGAAAGTCTGCAGGATTTGCAGTCTTCCCGCACGCCTGCCCACATCCGGATGATTTTTGACGAGCTGTTTTTCGTTGAACTGGGACTGGAGCTGAAACGACGTCAGCAGAAGGCGCAGACGGGTATCGCGTTTCGTCTGGATGATCGGGTGCGGGCGGCGATTAAAAAGATTTTGCCGTTTCATCCTACGCCCGCCCAGAAGCGGGTGCTGAAGGAAATTGCGGCTGACATGGAGAAGCCTTATCCCATGCGGCGCTTGCTGCAGGGTGACGTCGGCTCGGGCAAGACGATCGTTGGCTTCGAGGCTGCCATCATCGCCATCGAGAACGGATGCCAGGTGGCGCTGATGGCTCCCACGGAAATTCTGGCACAGCAGCATTATTTTTCGGCCAGGCGGATTCTGGAGAACGCCGGGTATCGCATCGTGCTGCTGACAGGATCGCTCGAATCCGACCGCAAGCGCGAGGTGCGCCGGCATATTTCGCAGGGCAACGCGCAGTTGGTGATCGGCACCCATGCACTCCTGGAAGAAAAAGTAGAGTTTGCCAAGTTGGGACTGGTGATTGTCGATGAGCAGCATCGGTTTGGAGTATTGCAGCGGCTCAAGCTGATGAGGAAGTCCTCCGATGACGATAGCCGAGCTTCGCTCGGCGGGACGGGCGGGAGCGCCCGTCTCCACACAGACTCGGCCGAGCCGGATGTTCTGGTGATGACCGCAACCCCTATCCCGCGAACGCTGGCGCTGACGCTCTACGGCGATCTCGATCTCAGCATACTTGACGAACTGCCGCCCGGACGCACTCCGATTGTCACCCGCAGCGTCACCGACGCAGAGTCGCCGAAAGTGTGGGATTTCGTGCGAAAGCAAGTGGCGGCCGGACACCAGGCTTATGTGGTCTATCCGGTGATCGCCGAGAACGAGGAGAGCGAACTCAAGGCCGCGATCAAAATGTACCGCGAGCTCAGCACTAATATTTTCGCCGATCTGAAAGTGGGTCTTCTGCATGGCCGCCTCGACGCCGACCTGAAAGAACAGGTGATGCGGATGTTCCAGCGTGGCGAATTGCAGATTCTGGTCGCCACGACGGTGATTGAAGTCGGCGTGGACGTGCCCAACGCGACCGTGATGGTGATCGAACATGCCGAGCGCTTTGGCTTGGCGCAGCTTCATCAGTTGCGTGGGCGAATCGGCCGCGGCGGCGCGAAGTCGTTTTGCGTGCTGATGACCGGAGGAAAAGTCAGCGAAGATGGCCAGCGGCGGCTCGATGCCATGGTGCGGACCAATGACGGTTTCCAAATCGCCGAACTCGACCTGGAACTGCGCGGTCCCGGTGAATTCTTTGGTACCCGGCAGGCGGGACTTCCGAGCTTCCGGGTGGCCAACCTGATTCGCGACGCAAAATTGCTGGAAGCCGCGAAGCGCGAAGCCGCCGCCGTCATCGCCGGGCCGAATGCCGAAATTTCTGCGGAAGAAATCAGTCGCGCGCTGGTCTATATGCGAGCACGCTGGCAGCATACATACGGACTGGTTGAAGTTGGTTAATGATCGCTAGCGTACCTGTGTGATCTGCCCGGGCATATCCTACACCGTGTAGAATTCTTAAATCTGGCCATACATCTACTTGGAGGGTGCGAAAGTGCACTTTGAATTCAAGCAGTGCGTTCGAGCGGTGACCGCATGCGTTCTGGCTACGATTTTCGCCGTTCCGCAAAACCTGGTGGCCCAGGGCGTGGAGCACGTCGTGAGTCCCATAGAGCTGCAGAAAGCTGCCGTGGATGCGTCCCGAGTAAGGCAGCAGAACCTGGAAACGCTCAAGCAGTTTTTCTCCACGGAACGAGCGCAGCGGGCGTTGAAGGCGGCTCATACCGATCCGGAGCAGGTAAAGAAGGCGATAGCAAGTCTGAGTGATGCCGAACTGGCGCAACTGGCGTCCCGGGCAAACAAGGCGCAGGCCGATTTCGCCGCCGGCAACCTGAGCGACCGGGACCTGATTATTATCCTGATTCTCATCGCCGCGCTGATACTGATTATCGTCGCGGTGCACTAACTGGGGATCCGATGCCTCGCTCTATCCGCACCATTGTCCTGATGCTCTGGGTTGGCGGCATGCTTTGTTCCGCGGCACTTTTTGCCGCCGACCCTACCGGCATCTGGCTCGACGTGCCATTTGTGAAGCAGGAGAAGGACGGTTGCGGCGCGGCGAGCATCGCCATGGTGATGCAGTATTGGCAACTGCAACAAGGTCGGCGGGGGGATCCGACGGCCGAGGCAGAGCAGATTCAGCGGGTTCTGCATTCGGACACGGCGCATGGGATTTATGCTTCCGATATAGAGCGGTATTTCCAGCAGAACGGATATGCCACGTACGCTTTCGCCGGAGAGTGGTCGGATTTGAAGCAGCATTTGGAAAAGGGGCGACCCTTGATTGCGGCGTTGAAGCCGGGGTCGATGACGCCTTTGCATTACGTGGTCGTCGCCGGACTGGATCAAGAGCATGGACTCGTGCTGGTAAATGATCCGGCGCAGCGCAAACTTCTCAAGGAAGACCGGTCCCGATTCGAGCAAGAATGGAAAGCTGCAGGACGTTGGACGCTGCTCGCTCTTCCTGAGGCGGGCTCGCACTGAACGCGCGTGTGTATTCGGATCGGCCTTCTCCTGGGCCTTTGCCTCCACGAATTTTTCAATCTCGCAACTACTGTTGCTCCCGCCGTGCCACCATCCAATGAAAGCCACAGACCGGTGGAGTCGAGCGCCGCGTGCCTTTAAGAGTCCGACGCTGCGTGTCCTCGCTCTGGTGTTCGCCAGCTGTCTGAGGTTGTTCGCTCAAACTAGTTCCGCTGCAGCACCCTCGGCGGACGAGGTCAAGCATTTAGCGGCCGAGCAACGCTGGGAAGAGCTGGCTCGCCTGCTCGGACCGCTGTCGTCGCGATCCGCCGACTTGGATTTTTACTACGGGACTGCGCTGGCGCGACTGGAGCGGTGGCGTGAGGCCGAGAATGCCTTTCAGGCTGGGCTCCGCCTGGCACCGCGCGATCCGCGGTTTCTGATCGAGCTTGCGGGAGTGGAATTTCGACAGAAACACTATCCGCAGGCCGCTCGTCGCCTGCGGCGAGCTCTTAAGCTGGCACCGCGGGACGCATACGCGAACGACTTTCTCGGGACGATTTATTTTCTTCAAGGGAATCTCGACGGCGCACTGAAGTACTGGAACCGTGTGGGCAAGCCGCAGGTTGCAGAATCGAGGGCCGATCCGGTGCCCCAGGTATCACCAGCGTTACTGGATCGGGCTTTTGCATTTTCGCCGGCCAGCACGCTGCGGTGGTCGGAGTTCCTGGCAACCGATGCCCGCATCCGATCGCTGGGAATCTTTTCCCGCTATCAATTTGATTTGCGTGCGCGAGAGGATGGCAAGTTCGATGTTTGGTTTCGCAACCAGGAGCGCAATGGGTTTGGCAGCAGTAAGTGGGAAGGATTATTTTTATTTCTGCGCGGATTGCCGTTTCTCAGTGTCGATCCCGAGTATTACAACTTTCACCATCAAGCGATCAATATTGTGTCCATGTTTCGCTGGGATGCGCAGAAGCGGCGCGTTTTTGGTGAACTTTCCAGCCCTTTTGAGCACAGCGCTAAATATCGTTACAACGTTGGCACGGATCTGCGCAACGAGAATTGGGTGATCTTGAATTCGGAGGCGCCCGGATTCATGCCGCTCGCAAGTTTGAACCTGCGTCGTGAAGTGCTGGGCTTTAATCTTGCGTCTCATGCCAGCGGACAGTGGTACTGGTCGGCGGGTACCGAGATTTCTGATCGCGATTTCCGCAGCGTTGTGCCTGGCACTGTCTTGACGCCGGCATTGTTGGCCAAAGGCTATCAACTCAAACAACTGGCGGAGGTCGAAGCTACACTGTGGCGCATTCCGGAGAAGCGATTTACCGTGGATGCTAGCGCTTCGTCGCAAGCCGCACGTCTGTGGTCGCAACCGGCGGAATCCTCTGAGAAGCTGCAAGGTTCGCTCGGATGGCACTGGTTCCCACGCGCCGAAGGAGACGACTACGAAATGCAACAGCTATTCCGCGGCGGCAAGACCTTCGGAACTGTTCCGTTCGACGAACTCTTTATGCTGGGATTGGAGCGGGACAACAATCTTCCCATGCGGGCACACATTGGCACGCACGATGGCCGCAAGGGGAGCGCGCCTCTCGGGCGCAATTACTTTCTGGCCAACTGGGAAACGGACAAGAACCTTTATGGAAACGGAATTGTCACGGTGAAGATGGGGCCATTTCTTGATAGCGGCAAGATTACCGATCCTTCGTCAGCGCTCGGTTCGCAGAAGTGGCTGTGGGATACCGGAGCCCAAATCAAGCTGCGCGTGTTCGGCACCGGTGTTGTGTTTTCGTACGGGAAGGACCTGCGCTCGGGAAATAACGCATTCTACTTAACGATGCTGAAATAGTTGACACGAGAATCTTTGAGGGCTCCACTTCCGGTTTGACCGTTATCCGCTAGTAATAGGTCATAGGCAATGACGCCAGCCTCGCCGATTTCTGACCAGTAATGGCAGGTCCCGGATCAGCTTTGCACAGGGGTCGTTTTGTCCCTCAGATCGAACTGCATTGAAACCGGTGCTCGCCGCGGGTTAGAGAGAAGATGTTGGCTCCCGCCTCATCCCCAGCGAACGGGCCAACCGCCGGCAACTCGCTAGAACGGTTTTTAGGGCAGCATAGAGTCAAGACTGGCTCTACATTGTGAACCGCTCAATTTCTGCAGTGCCTACATCAAAGCGAGTTGTCGGCGGCGAAGAATTATGCCCCGGAGGCGCCGATGTGATCGCCGCCGGTTGTCAGAAGCTACAATTGGGATTCCCAGCCGGAAGTTCGGTACGGAACACACCTCCGACCGAAGTAATTGCGACCGTAACATCGCTGGCCGAATTGGTAGGATCCTGGTTGATGCCGATGTGCCCGCTCCCGAAGTCAACAAAGCCCTGACCTTTGCTATACACATGAGGCGAACAGGTAGGGTCATCAAATTCATAGAACGAGATCTGACCTGAGGTTACGGTGATGTATACGGGCCCCGGATGCTTATGCCAACCCGTGGAACCCAATGGATCGTAGAGGTGGGTATCTACCTCCACATCAATAGCGGGATCGGTCTTATCCAGCGCCTGCGCTTTTGCGATGTATTGGAACGGTTTAACGGTTGGGTCACTGGGGTTCAAGGTTTGGCTCTGGTCGGTATTCACCATGAAACGGTCATACGTCCCTCTGCCAATTAAGGTGCGGTGAACGCCGATCGCAGGATTTGCCCTCGACTTGAGCACGTACCCGCAGATCGCGAAGACACACAGGACAACAGCGGTTACGACAGTTTTTAGAACTTTGCCCTTCATTTCGACCTCCGAAAGTATTCGAAACCGGATGGACTTTCTCAGAGAGGCCATCCTGGTGCAATGGAGATCGAATGAAAGTCGTATGAAGTTTTTGTGAAGTGCCAACCCACTGACCGCTTGCTACTTAGACGTTTTATGTCGCATGATCTTGAGTGCCATGACCAAGTGGCGGTTTGGGGGCAAGTACGGCCCAGGTATTTCATTTCGGGGATTTCACACTTGACCAGTCGCGGTATCGGCTGCAGCGGGGCGAGCGCATTCTGCGCCTCGAAAAGCAGCCCATGGAGTTGCTCTTCCTACTGGTAGAGAGACACGGAGAACTGGTTACACGCGAAGAGGTCGCGGACCGGCTTTGGGGCACGACCGTTTTCGTTGATATCGATCAAAGCATCAACACAGCCGTTCGCAAGGTCCGAATGGTGCTGCACGACGATCCTGATAAGCCCCGTTTCATCGAAACCGTGGTCGGGAAGGGGTATCGCTTCGCCGCACCCGTGGCCGATGGAGAAGCGACTGTGCCTGCTACGGCCGGATTGTCGGCCTTGACGCAGCCTGCCCAAGCGGGCCAAAGCGCGGCAATCGCAGCCGCTCCTGCTCAGCGGGGGCCCCGGCGACCTCCTGTCGTAATGCTGCTGGCGAGCTTGGCGGCCGTGCTTGCAATTTGGGCATCTGGTTGGGTTGCGATCCACATTCGCAACACTCGAAGCTCGACGCATCCGGTTATCGAGTCGCTCGTGGTCCTGCCACTGAAGAACCTTTCTGGCGATCCCGCTCAGGAATACCTTTCCGACGGAATGACCGAAGCGTTGGTATCTCGCCTCTCCAGCATTCACGATCTTCGGGTGATTTCCCGAACGTCATCCATGCGCCTCAAGAGTTCCGATCTCTCGATTCCAGAGATCGCAAAAGCCTTGCAAGTGGACGTTGTTGTCGAGGGCTCCGTCATTCGAGAGGGCAATCGCATTCGCGTTACTGCCCAGTTGATTCGCGGCACAACTGACGAACACTTCTGGTCGGAGACTTACGATCGGGAACTGCTTGACGTGCTTGCGTTACAGAGTGACGTGGCCCAAGCCATCGCCCGCAAGGTTGAGGTAACTGTTAGCGGGAAAGAAGAGCAGCGTCTCGCCTCATGGCACACCGTTTTGCCGGAAGCCTACGAAAGCTATTTGAAAGGGCGCGCCTCATTAAGCAACAACAACAACAGAGCTGGCACGGAGAAGAGCATTCGTTATTTCGAGGATGCAATCAGCAAGGATCCGGCATTTGCGCCGGCTTATGTTGGCTTGGCAGCCGCGCATGCCTGGTTGGGCACGGTTTTGTTGGGCGGGACTCCCGATACGGAGCGCCCACGGGTTGTGAGCGCGGCCCGCAAAGCTCTGGAGCTCGATCCGAACATCGCCGAGGGCCACGTATTGCTCGCCATAGTGGCGCAGCAACAGTGGCGCTGGGCCGAAGCCGAAGCAGAATACCGGCGGGCGCTCGAATTAACCCCCAACGATTCCGATGCTTACGTCGGACTTGCGCAGTGGCTCTTGTGTCATGGCCGCATGGACGAGGCTCTGACTTCGGCGCAGCACGCCCGCGAACTCGATCGCTTTGGATTCTCAGCAGGGGGTACTGCCTGGATTCTTTTTCACTCCCGCCGTTACGATGAGGCCGTCCACGAGTTACGCAGCGCCCTCGACGTGCACCCGAACGACATCTACAGCCTTTGGCTGCTGGGGTTTACTCTCGTCATCAAAGGTCAAGCGAGCGAAGCAATTCCGACGCTGGAAAGAGCGGCTGTCCTAGCAGACCATGGTTCCGGCTTCATTGACGTTCTCGGGGCGGCCTACGCCCGTGCAGGCCGTCGCGCCGATGCGCTGCGCATACTCGCTGAATTGAAACGCCGCAAGCAGCATGGCTATGTCGCAGCCGCATCCTTCGTGATCGTTTACCTGGGCCTGGGCGAAAACGAGCACGCTTTTGCCTGGCTCGAGGAGGCTTACAAGGAACGGTCAAGCATGTTGCAGTTCCTGAAAGTGCATCCACTCTTCGACCCGCTGCGTGGCGACCCGCGTTTTGTAGATCTGCTCCACCGCGTCGGCCTTGGTTAACGCATCCCCGCAAAGGTCGGCTAACCGGAACTTGACCTCTCCGACACAGGCTCCTTCGCTGGTAGCTAACGGCTGAACTGATAGAATCGAAGACGATGGCAGGGTCTTCCCAACTGATTCAGATTGAACTCGGCGCGCCGCCGCGGCTGCCGAAACCGCAGTGGCTGCGGGCGAAAGCCCCGGTGGGCGACAACTTCCACAACCTTAAGAAGTTGGCCCGGGGCCTGGGGCTGCACACCGTATGTGAATCGGCGCAATGTCCGAACATCGGCGAATGCTGGAACCACAAGACTGCGACTTTCATGTTGCTGGGAGATATTTGCACGCGGCGTTGCGGTTTCTGCGCCGTCCCAAAGGGACGCCCGGCGCCCATTGACCTGGATGAACCGCGGCGCGTGGCGGAGGCGGTGGCCACGCTGGGACTGAAACATGCGGTCGTCACCAGCGTGAACCGCGACGATGACAACATTGGCAGTGCCAGAATTTTTGCGGAGACCATCCGCGAGATTCGCGAGCTTTCGCCGGATTGCCGGGTCGAAGTTCTGATCCCGGATTTTCAGGGTCTGGAAGAATCGCTGCGCATCGTGCTGGATGCCAAACCGGATGTGCTCAACCACAATACCGAAACTGTGCCCCGGCTTTATCGCGCGGTGCGGTCGGGAGCGCGCTACGAGCGCACGTTGACGCTGCTGGAGAATGCCAAGAAATTTTCTCCCGGCATGGTGACGAAGAGCGGCGTGATGGTTGGCCTGGGCGAGTCGTCGGATGAACTGGTCGAGGTTTTCCGTGATCTGGGCGCGCGCGGGGTCGACATTCTCACGGTTGGGCAGTACTTGCGCCCTTCGAAGGATCACCTGCCCATTGCCCGCTTCTATGAGCCGGAAGAGTTCACTTACCTGCGAGAACAGGCTCTGCGCTACGGGTTCCGACATGTCGAGTCGGGGCCGCTGGTGCGGTCAAGCTACCACGCACACGAGCATGCCGACGCCGCTGCGGCGCCGCGAGTAGTTTCGTAGCCTGCCACATTGCTCTTCTCTAGAAGACGTGCAGCTTGATGCTCAGGTACTTCTTTGGGTTCTCCCGGATTGCTTTCAGCAGATTGCGAGTCTCGACAAGCATCTCGTTCGCGTTGTTGTATAGAGTTTCGTCCTTGATGAGCCTGCCGGCAGTGCCTTGCCCGGCTTCCAGTTCGGTGGTCAGCTGGGAGAGCTTGCTGATCGTGGTATCGAGTTTCTTTGCCAGTTCATCGTCCTTGCTCAGCTTGCCGAGGGTGCCTTTGCCGGCATTGATGTCTTCGCTGAGCTTCTTCATGTTGGCGACGGTATCGTTGGCATTGTTATAGAGAGTGGGGTCTTTCAGGAACTTCCCCGCAGTGCCTTTGCCCTGCTGAAGGTCGTCGATTACGCCATTCATCTTGTCGAGGGTGGCGATAAATTTTTCGTAGGCATCATTACGGCTGATCAGCCGTCCCAGGCTGCCCTCGCCGCTTCCCACCTGCTGCACAATTTGCTGGAATTCCGCAACCGTGGAGGAGAAGCGGTTGTAGAGAGTGGGATCATAGATGAGTTTGCCCAGCGATCCTTTGCCGCTTTCGGCAAAAGCCAGAATTCTGTCGGCCCGCTTTAACAGGGCATCCATATTTTCGAGCGTGCCCTGGCTGGCGCGAACCACTTGGTTGAAATCGGGATGTACCTGGGTTTGCAAAGTATCTCCATCCCGCGCCGGAGGGCCGAGGGCCTGCAGGCTGTCGATGTCGAGATAGGTTTCTCCCAGCACGCCTGCGGTTTCAAGCGAAGTGACGGAATCGCGATGGATGGCGTAATTGTATTTAGTGCTGACCTTCATCACCACTTCGACGGGTGTTTGCTGCTTGTCTTTGTCGGGCACGATGAGGATCTTGGTCACGTTACCGACATCGACGCCGCTCAGACGCACCGGAGCGCCCTGGCGTAAACCTTGAGCATTGTCGAAGTAAGACTTCAGGGTGATGCGGCTGGCGAAAAGACCGGTGGTGCCGGACATCAGAAACAACAGAACGGCCAGCGTCAGAGTGGCAACAATCACCGTGATCCCAACGCGCAGTTGCGACCACTTGAGCTGCTTCTGGCTAGGCAAATATAGTCCTCATGGTGCCAGTTTGTAGAGATTACAACGGTCGCGCGAAACAGCTTGGGAACGCGACCGGCCCCGTGTTCGAATGATAACAAAAACTTGAGCGAGTCTAGGCGGGTTTGGTGCGCAGTGCCGATGTTAGCAAGAGAGCAAGCAGGTAAGCCGCCGCTCCGCAGGCCAAGGTAACCGTCAACCCGAACTGGATGGCGATGACCATTGCCATAACCGATCCGAGTACGCTGGCTGCAGCGTTCATCGCCCAGGCCCATTCGACGGCATTATCGCGAGCGCTTTGCTCGGTGGGAAATTCCGGAACCGGAGAGGCAGCGAGCGCGCGCAGGCCCGTGGGGAACGGCATCCCCATGACAAATCCCAACGGGACGAGGAGAACGCCACTGATCAACAGGCGGTATCCGAAATGCAATCCGACCAGCGCTGCCAAACGACCAGGCAGAAAAAACACGTTGGCGAGAAGCGTTACGATGACCAGCACGAGAGGTATCCAGCACAGGTTCGTGCGCGGCAGCCAAAGCCTCGAAAACAGGCTTCCCGCGCCGCTGGAGAGCATCAGGAGGAAGATGACAACGGTGAGAGCGTAGGTGGGATGGCCGAGAAAAAGCACAAAGCGCTGAATAAAGGCGATCTCCACCAGGATGTAGCCGAGGCCGACAGCCACAAAATAAAACAAGGGAACGGGCGAGTGGCGAACTTTTCGGATGCGGCTTCTGAGCGCAAGAGGTAGAACAAGAAATGCCAGCACGGCCACGAGCGAAATCAGCAGCACGAGCATTAGTACCAGCACTCCGAGATTCACTTTCCAGTCGATGCCGCCGCGGTCACCCTTTTCACGGAGAATCTGCTCCGGCTTCAGCGTGAAAAAAAAGAAGGGAGCGTTGTCGGTGACGGGTGCTGTGTTGTAGGGATACCGGAGCGCGAACGCATAGGGATCGTTGCTGGCGATGAGATCGGAAAACGGATTTTGCCCAGGGTCCGAGGGCAGGTACAGCGGCTCGAGTTGCTGGTAGTCGTCAAGATGCTTGCTGACCGCGTCCTCTTCGGCGGACGTAAACGGGGTTTTCTTGGCCAACACCACGACCGGGATGCCGTCTTCATCGAGCGATCCTTGCGAAGCGACAATAAAATTGCCCGCGGTATTTGTTATCCCCAGGCGATGCAGGGCTTCCATCGCCACCGCGACGACCCGTAAGGCTTCGCGCGGATGCCGAAATTCCCAGCGCGTGATGGCGATCATTCCATCGGGCTTGAGGTGATTGAAATATTCGCGAAAGGCCTCGACGGTATAGAGATTGTTTTCACTGAGGGCGAACGCCCCGGCTGCAGTAGAAGCCCAGGTGTCGACGAGGGTCATTTGCACGACGTCGAACTGTTGAGGACTGGAACGCAGAAACGACCGGCCATCGGTGACATGAATGTGCACATCGGGCCGCTGGTAAAGATGCTGAGAATAGTCGGCGTAACGCAGGCGCATTATGGTCGTCGCGATAATGGGATTGATCTCGATGCCGGTCACGCTGGGACTGCCGTTCGCAATGGCGCGCAGCACATCGACGCCGCCACCGGGCCCGATGATGGCGAACTCGCCGTGGGGACGCAGCACGTTGGCCAGCGCCGGCGGCGCCGACATGAGGTCGCTTTCCCACTCCGTCTGGTGCCAGAGCGCCACGTCAGCATTCATGATGTAAGTGGAAGCGTCCGCGTCGATGACCACTACTTTCGCTTGATCCTTGCGGTCGACCTCCACGCGCGAGAGCGCGTTCCAGCGCGCGAACTCGACCTGCGACGGATCACGGAACATTCCCTTTGCGTAGACCACGTCGATCAGACGCCCCGAATAATTCGCACCGATCAGGGCAAGCAAAGCCAGCGTTAGCCAGGCGGCGCTCCTGCGCAGAGAGCGGAGTTCGGCCCAGATCGTAGCGGCAGCAGCCATCGTGGCGCCGGCGAATAGTACGACGTTCGGTCCACCGATCCAGTTGAGCAAGGGAACAACCGCCAGGCAGGCCAGCGCTCCACCGCACAGGTCGGCGCCGTAGAGCCGCGGGATGCGTCGCGTCTCACGCGCGAAAACGAGTGCGAACAGAAGTCCGGTGAAAAAGAAGGGGACGGCAGCGGCCACGTAGAGGGCGGTCAGGCGCCCGAAATTTCCCCAGGAGACATTCAGCGAGACTGGAACATGCAGGACGACCTCGAGTACGGCGACGACGACGACGGAATTCATCATGCATAGCCGCGCCGCCAGCGTGCGCGTGTCGATGCGAGCGAGCCTGATCTTCAGAAGGTAGGCGCAAACGCCTCCCGCGCCCAGGCCCAGCAGAGCAATCGAGATTGCGAGAAAAGCGAAGTGGTAGAAGAGGACGACGGAGAATAAACGAGTGAGGGCCAGTTCGAGCAACAGCGCCGCGAAGCTGGTGAGCGCGAGCCCCGCCAGCAGAGTCCGTTCTCCAATTGGATTTGTGGTTTTCTCGGAGGCAGGAGTAGCGGTGGCGACGGGCATATTCGATTGGAGGCGACAGTCTAGCAGATGACAGGCAGCGTATTGACGGTTGGTGCGAGGTAGTCAGCTCTCAAGAATCACTTGCGCAAAGGCCTGCTCGGCGGTGTGCGTGATCGACAGCGCCGCATTTTTCATTCCCAGCTTGGCCGCGAACTGCGCGGCTTTCCCATGGAACGCAATTGTGGGGCGGCCTCCGGGCATGCGGACCACCTCGCAATCGCGCCAGCGTATGCCGTGATTCCACCCCGTGCCCAGGGCCTTCATGGCGGCCTCCTTGGCGGCGAAGCGGGCCGCGTAACGCTCAAAGCGATTCGCCTTCGAGTCGCAATAGCGAATCTCTCCGTCGGTGAAGACGCGTTGCAGGAAGCGGTCCCCAAAGCGTTCGATGGATTGGCGAATGCGGGGAACTTCGGCGATGTCGATGCCGGTGCCTACGATCATGTTCGAGAGTGCCTTCAGCCCAGAATCTTACAGCAAACGATCTCCCCGGTAGATCAACCGGCCATCGATCATGCGCGCCTCTGCCATTAACCTGTGAGGTTTGACCGGGCCTTCTGCGTCGATGTGCAAGACTTCGTGTCCGTGAGCGACAAGCCAGTCGGAGATTAGCATGCGATGGCAGCGGAAATATACTCGCTCGGCACACATGTAGGCTGTCCTAGAATTTTCGGCGAGCGCCAGCAGTTCGGCGACCGCGTGTTCGAATTCCGGCGTAAGCATGTAGTCCGCATAGTTGCGGAAGCTTTGGTTGCGCAGGGCAATGTGCGGAGAATCTTCGAGGATCTTCTTGCGGTAACCGCCAAGGACTTGCATCGATAGATAGCGGATTCCAGACGTCGGCAGGCTTTGTTCCAGCGAATCGCGGTTGAACTGAGGCAGGCGCCGCGACATGGGGAAGGCGCGGACATCGACCAGTGTCTCGATCTGATGCGATTGCAACGCGCCGATCAGCTCTTCGATCGAGCGCGTGGAGTGTCCGATAGTGTAGAGAACAGCCAACAGATTTTGATGCGGAAAGGCTAGGGGGCGATTCGATTGAGCGCCGCCACGATCGAAGGATCCTGATCTGGGAATACCGTGCGCAAATCCAGCAGCACGCGTCCCTGTTCGACTCGGGCAATGATGGGCGGGTCAGACGCTCGCAGGCGCGCGGCCAGTTCGTCGGCGGTGAGGCGGGAACACCTGAGAGCCAGCAGCCGGGTCGGAAGAACCGAAGAAGGCGCGGCGCCGCCGCCAATGACGGATTCTCCGCCTGTGACTTCGGTGTTGAGGGTCGACGACTGGACCTGTGCCGCGAGCGACTCGGCGCGCTTGCCGATTTCCTGTTTCGTCAGCCCCATCATCCTCAGCGTAGGAATGGCGTCGTGATCGCGCGTCACATAGGCAAGCAACGTCGCTTCCAGCGCAGCATAGGTCAGCTTGTCAACGCGAAGGGCGCGAAACAGAGAGTTGGCGCGCATGCGGCTGACAAGGTCGGCGCGGCCGCTGATCAGTCCGGCTTGCGGACCGCCGAGCAGTTTGTCGCCACTGTAGGTCACGATGTCGACGCCGGCCCGCAGGCTGTCGAGGACAATGGGTTCGCCGCTGATGCCGAAATTCTGCAAGTCGACGAGGGCGCCACTGCCCAGGTCCTCCATTAAAGGCACGCCACGTTGCTGTGCGAGTGCGACGAGTTCGGCGGTCGATGCCTGCTCGGTGAAGCCAGTGATCTCGAAATTGGAGCGATGCACGCGCAACAAAAGTCGGGTGCGCTCCGTGATGGCTTTTTCATAATCGGTGGCGCGAGTGCGATTGGTCGTGCCCACCTCGCGCAGTGTTGCGCCAGACTTTGCCATCACATCCGGGATGCGGAAGGAGCCGCCAATCTCCACGAGTTCGCCCCGGGAGACGATCACTTCGCCGCCCTCGGCGAGCGTGTTGAGCGCCAGCAGAACGGCCGCGGCATTGTTGTTTACGACGATGGTCGAGACCGAGCGCTCATTCTTCGTCTCGTTGTGCTCGCTCACGGACTGCTCACCCTCGACAGCCGAGGCGGCTGTCGCTACGTGTGCCGTGCCTTCGCCGAGCAGGCTGCGAAACAGGCGATCGACGTGGACGTCACGTTTGCCGCGAATGCCGGCTTCGATATCAAATTCAAGATTGGAGAACCGGCTCGATGTTTCCTGGATGTGCGCCAGCGCAGCCTCCGCCAGCGGAGCACGGCCGAGGTTGGTGTGCAGGATAACGCCAGTCGCGTTGATCACTGGCCGCAGCGAGGGTTCCATGGCGCGGCGAAGACGCTGTTCGATGGCGTCGGTAACTCCGTTGAGTGCGAGTTGCACGGCAGGCTCATCCAGCAAGCCCGAAGCAATCTCTTCCCGCAAGCGAGCGAGCACGGCGCGGACCGCATCAGCCAGCGCAGCTGTCCCATAGCTCGCAGCGAACACTGCCACATTGGGCAAGCGCGTGAGCTCGTCGACCGATGGCAGGGTACGAAAAAGCTCAGTTTTAGCCGGGCTCTTTGTCCCTGATCTGTCGCCTGATTTCATGCTCGGATTATCCCACGAAAACGGCACAACCTCGCCGCCAAGGATCACACCTACAACGTATGTAGATAAGCAAGCAGGTCCTGAATGTCCTGTGAGCTCAGAGTCTGGCTATAGCCGGGCATTGCGTTGCGGCCGAGGCGGATGATATCGGTGACGCGCTCATCGTTGGCGGGTAGTCCGCTCAACGACAGATATTTATGCTGGAACATTCCCTTGAGGCCTGGGCCTTTCTTGCCGCGAGTGGAATAGGGCTCATGGCAGCGATCGCAATGAGCGTCATAGATTTTTCGGCCGGCGGCCTGCTGCGGATTGAGGCCGAGTTCGGCGTCGGACTTGCGGCGCTCGACGTCACACGCGGGGAGCATTGCGAACACCATGATAGCCAGCACTCCAAACAAAAATCTGGCACGAAGATTCTTCAGAAACCTCAGCAAACTTTTTCCTTTCAATTGCATCCACCATCCTCGAAGTCACGCCGTACGCGGCGCTGCGAGCCGTCTTACAATGATAGAGCAAAGCGGCGCTTTCCCGACTCATGGTTGCGATCAAACGAATTTATGAACCGGCGACAAGCAGGGACGGGGTGCGTGTACTCGTTGACCGGTTGTGGCCTCGAGGACTGACGAAGGCCGAAGCTGCCATTGCCGAATGGCTTCGTGATCTGGCGCCTTCCAACGAACTGCGTCGCTGGTATCATGCTCGTCCCGATGAGTGGCAGAGCTTTCGCAAAAAGTATCTACAGGAGTTGTCGCAACCGGAAGCCCAAGATTCGCTGCAGCAGCTCTACCAGCTCGCCCACAAAAGAAAACGCGTCACGCTGCTGTTTGCCTCGAAGAATGAGAGCCACAACAATGCGGCCGTTCTCAAGGAATTGCTTGAAGGCCGGCGAAAGCCTCCGACTGGCACGGGCCCGGGAGCGGTTCACGGCATGCGCAAACGCCAAGCAGCCGCGCGGCGCAGATAGAGTCGTGCGCCAGGTTACTCCTCGCAGCTTCAATTAGAATCGTGCCGCATGAGATCCGTCTTTCAATGGAACCTGGGGAGGCGCACGCTGGAACTCGGCAAGCGGACGCTGATCATGGGCATCGTGAACGTCACCCCGGATTCGTTTTCCGATGGCGGGCAGTTCCTGGATCAGGACAAAGGAATCGAACATGCAGAGCGGTTGCTGGACGAAGGGGCTGACATTGTGGACATTGGCGGCGAGTCGACGCGTCCGGGCGCCCGCATTGGCGCGGGCCCTCTGAATGCAGCCGAGGCCAGTCCGACTAGCACAAAGAAATCTTCAGTGGCCACGCTCAAAACTAGTGCGCCCGCGGTGAGCGCGGAAGAAGAGCTTAAGCGTGTATTGCCGGTCATCGCCGCATTGAAGAAGAAGCATCCTGCCGCCGTGATATCGATCGACACCTACAAAGCAGACGTGGCTCGCGCGGCGATAGGGGCCGGGGCCGAGATCGTGAATGACGTCAGCGGATTTCGCTGGGACGCGGCCATGTCGAGCATTGTCGCCAAGCTCAAGTGCGGCGCGGTCTTGATGCATTCACGTGGGCGTCCCGAAGAATGGCGCACGCTACCGCCGGCGGGTGACATCGTTTTGCTGGTAAAGCGTGAACTCAAGGACTGGGCCGAGAAGGCCGTGCTGGCGGGAGTGCGGCGCGAGCGGATCGTGCTCGACCCGGGCTTTGGGTTCGGAAAGCGCTTCGAGGAGAACTATCCTTTGCTGGCGCGTTTCGGCGAATTACAGTCCGCAGGATTTCCTCTGTTGGCGGGCACTTCGCGGAAATCATTTATTGGCCGGACCCTCGGCGCAGACGGAAAAGATGTCCCGCCGGAAGAGCGCCTGTATGGAACGCTCGCAACGCAGACTGCGTTAATTCTCAAGGGCGCGCACATCCTGCGAACGCATGACGTGAAGGCGGCAGTGGAAGCTGCGCGCGTGGCGGATGCGATTTTGCAGGCGAACTAGAACAAAAGCTGCGAGGTCTTTGCGGAGTCGACGCCCTCGGGACAGCCGGCAGGATGCCGGCGCTACTCGTTTTTCCCTTCGAGAAAAGTTTCACTTCCCGTTTTCGTGGTGTGCAATCAACATGCTTCCCGGCGGAGGCAGCACACGGCAGAGAAGCTTGAGCGCCCTACACTACTCAATGTGAGGATCGTTGTCAGTCCTCCTTCCTGCCCACCGCCGATGGACGAACTCACTAAAATTTCTCAGAATCCACGAGTTGCCGTGCGCCGCGGCGGAGCACCGGATCCGGACGGAGCATGTGTCGTCTACTGGATGCAGAGGGCGCAACGTGGCGTCGACAATCCTGCGCTGGATGTTGCGGTCGACGCCGCCAACGCGTTGCACAAGCCGGTCGTGGTCTTTCTCGCGCCGGTTCCCTTCTTCCCCAACGCCAACCTGCGCCACTACCAGTTCCTTGCCGAGGGCATTCCAGACATTGCTGCGGCGCTCGCGAAGAGAAACATCGGATTCGTGCTCCGCAGTTTTCCCGAGCACAGCCTGACACGGTTCTGCCACGAAGTAAAAGCTGGGTTGGTGATTGGGGACGAAAATCCCCTTCGCGAGCCCGAAGGGTGGCGGCTCACCGCGGCGAAGAAACTGAACGTGCCGCTGTGGACGGTGGATGCCGACGTGATTGTTCCTTCCAAGCTGCTGGGAAAAGCGCAGTACGCGGCGCAGTTCATTCGTCCGCGATTGCAACCGCACCTGAAGAAGTTTCTCGTTCCGGCCGGGAACCCGCGCGCGCGTGTGGCGTGGAAAAAGCCAGCGGGCCTGACCTCTCTCGAGTGCGGCTCTGACATTAGGCAAGGCTGGCATCTGGATCGCTCGGTTTCCCCGATCACAAACCGGCGTGGAGGGACCGTGGAGGCGCTCCGGCTGCTGCGCGAATTTGTTCACAGCAAGCTGCGCGGCTATGGCATGCGCCGCAACAAACCGGAGATCGACCATACCAGCCGATTGTCGGCCTATTTGCACTTTGGCCATATCAGTCCGATCACTGTAGCTTTGGCCGTCGAAAAGTCCGACGCACCAACGGCGGACAAGGAAGCCTTTCTCAACCAGGTCATCACCTGGCGCGAACTAGCGGTAAACCTGGTGCGCTTCCATCCCGAGTACGACAGCTTTGAGTGCGGAGAAGCCTGGGCCCACCGGACGCTGGCCAAGCACGCGGAGGATCATCGCCCCGTGGTTTATAGCGAAAACCAATTTGAGCACGCCGAGACCCACGATGATCTTTGGAACGCGGCGCAGACGCAGATGGTTTCGACAGGCTGGATGCACAATTACATGCGCATGTACTGGGCGAAGAAGATTCTGCATTGGAGCCGTTCTCCCGCCGAAGCCTACCGCATCGCGGTTCGTCTCAACGACAAGTACCAGCTCGACGGACGCGATCCCAACGGCTACGCCGGGATTGCGTGGGCGATTATGGGGAAATTTGATCGCCCCTGGTTCGAGCGGCCTATCTTCGGGCAGATTCGGTACATGTCAGGCGAGAGCACCGGAAGGAAATTCAATAGCAAGAAATACATCAGTCAGAATCTGATGTTGACGTTGTTTGGTTAAGGCTTTCGAATCGTGGAACTCGTGGCGGAAATAGCGGCGACCTCGTGCTCTCTCCGGTAATCCAGAATGCGCGACGTCAAGGTATGCGCTCCAACCACCCGCACGTCGGCGGTCGCTTCCATGCTCTTCTGCACCCAAATTCCATCGAGGTCGGCAAACACCAGTTTGATGCGCACGGTCTTCAGCCACCAGGAAGGAGTTTTTTCAACCTCGCCCTGAACCTGGCGAATCAGGAAGGAATGCTTGTCGATCCAGGCTTCGCCGGAGATCAGGGTTTCGTCCGCGCGCTTGGGCTTCAATGCCAGGACATAGCATGGCCGGCCCTCAAGAGTGGCCTCGCCGAGGTAGCTGAAATTGTAGTTATCGCTGCTGATGGCGCTGCTGGCTCGGTTGTCCTGGGAGGTGGCTTTCACCTCATGATCCAAGATGCGCCGCACAATTTGTGGACCTCGGTTGCTGCCCGAGGAACTCTGGATTGTGTAATCCCGAAAGGAAGGTGGCCTGAAATTGATTTCTGCCACGACTTGGGAATCAGTTTTCGAATCCTTCACGCTGAACAGGTGATATTCGCGAATGACTTGATACGAAGCATTGGGACGCGTTGCGGCTTGCGCTTTTTGCACAGCCTGGAGGATTGCGTCGAGTGAGGGGGCGGACACGGACGGTTCCTGCGCCATGACCAGGGAGCCGAGGAACGCAATCAGTGCTCCGTTCACCCATCGTTTGCTTATGCTCACTTGCATTCCTCGCGACCCTAAGATGCAGAAAGCACGTCGTGTGCCAAAAGAAATGCTGCAAAAAGAAGGACTACCCGTACCTGGGATGACAGGGAGTGAAAATTCTGCGGCTGTGGAGAGGACATTCTGCCTACGCCGAATCCGGTAAGCGGCGCCACTTTAGGCCTTAGGAGCTCATCGCGCCGGACTTAATACCCGGAGAGGATTGGGTCGGCGGACGATGGTTGGAGCCGAGCCGAATGAGCCGCCACTATTGGGGTCTAGCCAAGTAAGGCCAACGATGTTACCTTCGTAATTTCTACTCAGGTCCCAGTTCCGTTTTTAATAAAGGCGAGTTTTTGGCGTTGGATTTATGTTCATGGACAATCTTGTCTTTTGCCTTATTGCGCAGCTGAATCTGGTCTTCGGAGTGGCGGGGTTAATCTGGCCCGACAAGTTGAAACCATTCTTTGGCGTATTGATGTTTCCCTGGCCGGCATCCTACCGAGCGATCCGTTTGAATGGCGTCATTGCCATCGGAGCCTACCTGCTCGTTGTCGCCAAACTGGTTGCTGTTGGCTTTTGAGCTCGCGGATCGGCCGTGGGCCATCGCCTGACAATGAGCGTAATGATTCCATAAACAATGTCGGCTCCCAGGCCCGAGTAAACTTTGGAGGCGCGAACCAACCAAAGGGCTCGGAGGAAAGGAGCCGAACATGCTGATTATAGGTTGTGACTATCATCCGGGCTTCCAGCAAATTGCTTTCGTGGACACAGACACCGGGGAGCTGAGCGAACGGCGGCTCGGTCATCGGGAGCAGGGGGAGCAGTTTTACCGGGAACTGAAGCTGCGAAATCTAGCGGTGCGCGTAGGGATGGAATCCAGCGGGCACTCGCGCTGGTTTGAGCGTTTGCTGCACGAGCTAGGGTTTGAATTGTGGATCGGAGATCCCGCCGAGATTCGCACCAAGCGGGTGCGCAAGCAGAAGACGGATCGCCAGGACGCGCAGTTGTTGCTGCGATTGCTGATGGAAGGTCGCTTCCCGCGTATCTGGGTGCCCGACGCAGAGAATCGCGATCTGCGGCAGCTGTTGTGGCATCGGCATCGGCTGGTGCAGATGCGCACGCGGGTGATGAACCAGCTGCATGTCGTGCCGCTGAACGAAGGCTTGCGTCGCAAGAAGGCGTTGTGGCGGCCGGCCGGTCGCCAGGAACTGGAGTCGATCGTACTGGCTCCTTGGGCTAGCCGACGGCGGCGGGACTTACTCGACTTACTCGACCAACTGACACCCATGATCCAGGAACTCACGCAGGCGCTGGAAGTGGAGGTGGAGAAACGTCCGGTGACACGGTTGCTCAGGACGCATCCCGGAGTCGGTCCGCTGACGGCAGTGGCTTTCGAGTTGGTGATCGGAACTCCGGAGCGCTTTTACTGCGGCAAGCAGATCGCCAGCTATGTGGGTTTGGTTCCTGAGGAAAAATCCAGTGGGGACCGGAGGAGACTGGGACACATCAGCAAACAGGGAAACGTTCTGCTCCGGTTTCTGCTGGTGGAAGCGGCACAGGTCACGGTACGAAGTCAACCCCAGTGGCGAAGTAAGTTCTTTCATCTCGCCATGCGGCGCGGGCGGAAGATTGCGAAAGTAGCAATGGCCCGCAAGCTGGCCGTGCATCTGTACTGGATGTGGCGCCAAGGTTTGGATTACACACAAAGCAAAAAGTTCGGTTCGCACGCGGGAGAGCCCGGAAATCGCGATGGTGGGAACTAAATCACCGGCGTAATGATTGGGCATCCCGCTCCCAGTAAGTGAGGGAGTTCGAATAAGCGAATCTTGATCGCACTGAGTGATCGAAGAGATGGCTGGGTCGGACCGAGTTCCTGACCCGAACGATTCAAAGCGAGCCCAGGTTGGAAACGCGCAAACCGACTACGAGAGCGAAATGGCGCTCTTCTACGAGTGCATGCTCTTGTGTGCTCAAAAGTGCTTGACACAGGCCGACATTGTTAGAGATGGCGATTTATCAACAATTAGGCGCGTACAATCCCAGGTCGCGGGTATGCCGGCTTTGCGTTCCGTGTTCCGAGAGGCTCATTGAAGATCTTTACGTCGTTTGACGGAGTCCAGATCGCCTACCACGACCAAGGCGAAGGACCGTCAGTCATCCTGCTCCACGCACCAGGCCCGGAATAAAAAGAAAATCAGGTAAACACGGTATTGACCTTAGACAAACCCAGGGACCAATCTGTTTGTGTTCTCAATTTGGCGTGCACTAGCCGACCCTGAGAGCTAAGGCCACCTCGCGAAGTTTTCGGGTGATGCAGATTTTGGGCGCCGATCCGTACCCTAACCACCCCTTCACAGCTGGATCAATTCAAGTCTAAAAGTCCGCAATCAAGACATGAGACGCCATGGCGCGCACGACAAAACCTTCACTACACAATAGCCGAGAGCTTATCCATCCGGGCGGCTATTGGAAATTGATTCCAGCCGGTAACGTGCACTATTCAACCGGGAGGCAACGTCAATGATGGCAACCACTGAGATGAGAAGATCAGGAATTAGTGTAGTGGGAGACCGGCCTTGGGGAACACATTTTTGCAACTTTTACGAGAGCAGAGAGGACTTGCTCGACATGCTGTTGTCATATTTCAAAGCGGGACTCGAAGACAACGAGTTCTGCGTGTGGGTTGTCTCCGAGCCGCTGTCCGAGCGGGAAGCCTGGGATGGATTGCGGGACGCAATACCTGAGTTTGGTCACTATCTGTCTAAGGGAAGCATCGAAGTATTCGATGGCCAAGATTGGTACCTGAAGTTTGGAACCTTCGATTCAAACCGAGTCATGACATCGTGGAATGAGAAACTCGATCGAGCGTTGGACCGGGGATATGAAGGACTTAGGGGCACAGGGAACACGGCATGGTTGCAGAAAAAGGACTGGAAGGCGTTTTCGGAATACGAGCAGTTGGTCAATAACAGCGTAACTGGAAAGCTAACCACATTGTTGTGTACCTATTCGCTGAATTCATGCGGAGCGAATGAGCTCTTGGATGTAGTGGCCACCCATCAGTTTGCAACAGCGAGACGCCGTGGCGACTGGGAACTGATCGAGACTCCTGAACTGAAACAGGCCAAAGCAGAAATCAAGAAAATGAACGACGAGCTCGAATCGCGCGTGCTTCAGCGCACCAAAGAGCTTAAGGCCGCCAATCAACAACTGAGCCAAGCGCAAGCCGAACTGGCGCATATCAATCGGGTGACCACAATGGGCGAGCTCGCGGCCTCGATCACACACGAAATCAAGCAGCCGATTTCCGCGGCACGCATAAACGCCAGAACCTGCTTGAAGTGCCTGCAGCGCGATGTCCCCGATTTGCTACAGGCAAGCGAAGCGGCAGCGAGAGTCGTTGAGTCCGTAACGCGCGCGGGCGACGTCATTAGTGAAATCAACTCGTTCTTCAAGAAGGGTGTTCTGCAGCGGGACTTGCTGGACGTAAATGAACTCATCAGAGAAATGATTGTCTTGCTGCGCAGCGAGGCAATCCGGTACTCAATTTCCATTCGCACCGAGCTTGCTGCGAATGTGCCTAAGGTGTTGGCAGACCGTGTGCAACTACAGCAGGTTTTCATGAATCTGATGCTGAACGGCTTCGATGCGATGAAGGAATCGACACGCGGCCGTGAGCTGACGATCAAGTCGGAAGTTTGCGATCGTCAACTGCTGATCTCGGTCCGTGATACCGGCTTGGGATTGCCGCTGGACCAGACCGAACAAATCTTTGACGCATTCTTTACAACGAAGGGAAACGGGACTGGCATGGGGTTGCCGATCAGCCGGTCAATCATTGAGTCGCACAGCGGCCGATTGTGGGCCACAGGCAACGGAGGACTCGGTGCAACGTTTCATTTCACATTGCCAGCAGAAACTGCAGTAGCGCAAGCACCGAGTTCAAGGTGAGGCACACGATTTGGTCTGGCAAGAGATTCCCACCGAGTCCGGAACCAAAACATCGCGCCCGTCTGCACGATGACTGGCGAAACCAGGCCATTTCACTCAAAATCACCCCTGCGTCGTCATGCATTCTTCGGATTGCGTTTCCGCTGGCGCTTTTTTGCGTTAGTTTGAAGGTCAAGATGCTCACGTTCATACAGGTTTCCTCCAGCCGTTTGACCTCACCCGGCGCGGTGCCGAGAGAAGCAGATTCCTCGCTTTGGTCGGAATGACAAAACTTGGTTGAGGAATGAAAAGGTTCGGAAGTGGGAATGATAGGGCTAAAGGGACCGAAGCGACGTCAGAGCCACAACAACGGAACCAGCCCTGCCGCCGCCAATCCCACCAGCAGCGGGAGGCTTTGCATTCCCGTTTTTCGGTCGGCCAGGCTGAAGGAGTAGATGCCTTTGATCAGGTTGTTGCTGGAGGCGGCGATCAGGACCGCGGTGGCCGCCACCGGCAGCGGCGTGAGTTTGCCGGCCGCTTGCGTCATTCCCATGATGAAGGGGTCGACGTCGGTGACTCCCATGATGGCGGCCAGGATGTTGACGCCGGCTCGGCCAAGATACGTCACCGCCAACTGGGTGGCCACCAGCATGCCAAGAAAAAGAAGAGCGAAGAGAAAAGCGGTTGTGAGCTCCAGTGGATTGCCGGGCTCGAATTCGCGTTTGAATTGGGAGGCATCCGGATCGGGCCGGCGCGACCAGAACCATCCCACAGCAATCGCGCCTGCGGCGAGCACAAGGAAGGCAGGAGTGAGCATTGCGCCCAGTTGGCGATTGAAAAGGGTCAGCAGGACGACCAGGCGCAGTACATCACGCCCGACGCGATCAGCATACCGCCGGCAAACAGGTGGGGGCGATGTTCGCGGGCGGCCCGGCGCGAAACCGCCACCGTGGTTACGGTGGAAGAGTAGGCGCCGCCGAGGAATGCGGCCAGCACCACGCCGCCGCGTTCTTTGGTCACTTTCTGCAGCACGTAGCTGCCATAGGAGATCGTGCTGACGGCCACGACCACCAGCCAGGTTTTAAAAGGATTGATGTGGAAGCGTCCAAAGTCCTGGTTGGGCAGTGCGGGAAGAATCACTGCGGTGAGCAGCAGGAACTTGGCGAAGGTAAGAATCTCCTGCGGCGCGGTTCGCGTGGCAAGGGTTTCGAGTGCGGCTTTTAGTTCGAGCAGCAGCAGGCTGGCCACACTGAGCGCGGTGGCAATCCAGAAATGGTCGTAGTAGACGAGAGCTCCGACCAGGTACGTCGCCAGGCCAGACATTTCCGACGTGACGCCAGCGGCCTCAAGCCGCGTCAGCTTGTGCCAGTAGGACAACAACAGGAATCCGCCGGCGACCAGAAAACCGACGGTGACCGGCAGCAGTTGGCTCCCCGAGAGGAGAGCGATGGAGTAGCCGATGAGGCCGATCAGAGGGAAGGTTCGCACGCCGCCAAACGAGTAGGAGCCCAAGGCGCTCTTGTGTTCCTCGCGCTCCAGCCCGATCAGGAACGACAGGAAGAGAACGAGGATGATCTTGATGGCATCGGGTGGCAGCCAGCGGTAGAGGTCCACTCGCGGTTACGCCTCCTCGGACCGACGAGCTTAGCATAGTACGAGGCGGCGACTGAGGAGGTAGAAAGTAGATTCCTCCCTGCGGTCGGAATGAAAGAAGCGGGTCGGAACGACAGAGCTGGGGAGTACGAGCTACTCCGAGGGCGATTCCTGAAGCGGTGCTTCCCCTAGATTGTCAGGGGGCACGTGCTTTGGCTCCGTATGGATCGAGTAAGCCCCCGTTTGCTCGTACCACCGGACCTTTAACAGTTCCGACAACATGCGAGCGCCGTCGCGGTACGGACGAATCTTGGAACCCTCGGCATAGTAGATATATTCCACGGGGATCTCGGCCACCTTGAGGCCGAATTTTTGCGCGAGAAAGAGCACTTCCGCATCGAAGCCCCAGCCTCCGATCCTTTGCAGGCCGAAGATAGATTTCGCAGCGGCATTGGTAAAAGCTTTGAACCCGTTCTGCGTGTCTTTGTAATCCAGATTCAGAATGCTGCGCAGCAACAGGTTGTACAGCCGGCCGTTCAGTCGCCGGTACCAGGGCTGCGGATGCACCTGCAGCTTGCGGTCAACCCAGCGTGATCCGATAGCAATGTCGGCGCCCGCATCGATCGCCTGCACCAGCTTCTCAGCGTCTTCGATGGGCGTGGAATTGTCAGCATCGGCAAAAATGATGATGTCGCCGGTAGCACGGCTCACTCCGTCGCGAATGCTCTGGCCCTTCCCACAATTGACCGGATTATCGATCAGGATGACAGCGGGATGCTTGGCCGAAAATTCGCGCGCCACGTCCGCCGTTTGATCGATGGAGCCGTCGTTGACCACAATAATTTCGGCGTCCCAGGACTTCGCTTCAATGAATGCCAGAATCGGTTGCAGTGTGCGGGGAAGACGCTTGGCCTCGTTGTAGGCGGGAATGACGATGCTGTACGAATATGGTTTCATCACGGCAGTTTAGGATGCTCCAACTGAACTTGCTGTTGTAGGGTGGATTCCTTAGCAATCTCAACAGTTTCCGGGGACCTTACCCTGTCCCCTGTAGATGGACGGTGGATAACTTCTTGGGCGGGGGAAGGTTCCCGGGGAATTGACAATAATACGAACCGATCATTCTCCGCCTTGCCCGTTTCGACTCCTCGGTCGGGCTTGGAATCGTCTTTCTTCCTCGCGAAAATGAAAGCTAGGGCGATGGTCACCAGGCTGGTGCCGAATGGGATTGTTCCCCACATGATCCCTTGCCAGCGCGGAGGCCGCAGCGGAGATGGGATCGTCGTGGCGGGAGGAATCCCGATGGTGGTCCACACCGTGGTTTCCCCGTCGTTGAAGCTGTCGATCTGACGCCAGCCGGCGAAGGTGAGGATCGGATTGTAGAAGGCATCGTGAACGAAAATGTATCGCAGGCCGTAACGGCGAGCATGGCGCAGCATCTCGGAAAGGGCCAGCATCCCTTCGGTGTGATAGAACTTCGCGCTGCTTAATTGGGCAACGCCGTGCCTGGTTAATTCAGGAATCGTACGCGCGGAGTTGTACTCGCCGTCGACGCTGGGCGCTTCGGTATAGCAGGCGATCTTCGACATCGCGTTGGCGTATCCCAACGTCAGATATCGATATTTGTCATGCCCCTGTGTGTTGAGGAACTTGACGATGGGGGCGACATCCGGCTCGGGACCAATCAGAGGGAAGTACAAGTTCCAGGCTACTGCAAACGACCCGGAGGCGATGATCGCACCGGCCAGCACGCCAGCCGCGGCAGCGCCAAAACGATCGATTAGATAAACCGCCATCATGCCCACGAAGGGCAACGCCAGCAACAGGGCCCAGAAGGTGAACCGTTCAAAGGTCAGAATTTCGAATGCCCTGCCCAGCAACCAGCGGGGTAGAGGCGTCGTGCCTCCAAGCCCGAAGATAAAAGCGAAGTAGAAGCCAACCAACAACGGGCGCAGCCGAGACTCGCCGCCCTTATAGAACACGTAGGGCAACGCCAGCACGACCGCTCCGCAGGGCATCAGCCAATAGTGCAGGCCCCAGATAGGCTCGAGCAGGAAATTGGCGCGGCTCAAATGTGGGATCGCGATTTGCTTGATCGGATCTTTCAGCAGGATCAGGAAATAGGGCAGCAGCACGGCTCCTATTCCAATTAGCGCCAGACTTCCGAAGGCGGCGATCCTTCGGATGGGCACGGACATTGAACCTTCGGGATGCTCGCGGCGATAGTCCGACACGGCGATCCAGATCACTGGGCCAGCGAAGAACATGACGCCAAAAAATAAGGTGGCGTGATGAGCCGCGGCAGCAGAGAGGGAAATGAAGAGCCCGAGAATTAAGTCCTTCATTTCTCCACGCAGGGTGTAGCGATAGATGCAGGGGAGAGAAAGCAGGAAAAGCGACGTGGCCGATATCGTGCCGATCTGGCCGTCTTGATATGCCAGAAGACAGAGTGATCCCAGGAAGATCGAAGCGAAAGCGGCATAGCTGGCGGCGCGATCCGATGTCCAGAGTTGCGCGAAGTGGTAGACCCCCACCGGGAGCAACAAAATAAAGATCCCCATCACGAGCATGAAGCCGTTGGTCAGCCCAATCACATGAGAGAACATTGCGATCCACTGGTGGGTGAGCGGCGGATAGGTGGTTTGCGAGAAACCGGCAAATGCCTTTTCATTCCAGGGATCGAACCAGTGGTGCGCATAGTGCGACGCCATCGACATGTGAAAGTTGGCGTCGAAACTGTTGGCCGGCACTTGAATCATGAGCAGCGGCCCATGAAAGCCAAGAGCACACAACACGATCAACCAAAGCGGGATCGGGCGGCCCAGCGACGACGAAGAAGCGGTAGCCATTTTTTGGGGTGAAACTTTTATCCGGAGTTCTGATGCGTTTAGGGATGGCAGGGGTTGTGGAGAAGATTGCAAAGGAAGCCTCTACGGTGAGGGGCCGAGATTGCAAGTGTTTCTTTTTCTGCAGGTTTTCTGGATTAAAGCAAGGATCGGCGATTGAGAATTGGGACGAACCGGTTTGCCCGTTCCAGAGAAAGATGGTCGGGGCGATAGGATTTGAACCTACGACCCCCTGCGCCCAAGGCAGGTGCGCTACCAGGCTGCGCTACGCCCCGACTTTTTTCATTATAAATGAGGTAACGGCCGTGTCTTTTAGCTTCCACGCCGTGGCACAGGGTCGAGCCCCCGGAATTTTACGAGTGAACGATTTTCGATTAAGCGATTAACTGCCGGTGCGTCCAGCGCCGGGGTATAATTTTCGACCAGGATGCAGAGGCCTCGCTATGCGCTCGTGGCGTATCTCCGGAACGACGCCGGAGTGTTCGTGGAAAGCCTCCGTCGCGAACTGCATCCCGACCTGCCACATCTCTCGGCGCACTTGACGATTCTCCCGCCGCGTCGTTTGCGTGGAACCGAGAATTCGGCACTGCAGCTTCTGGCGCAGGTTTGCGGCAGCGAGGATCCCTTCGAAGTGACGGTGGGCGATGTGGAGACATTTCTTCCGGTGACCCCAACCATCTACATTCGCGTGCAGAACGGGGGCGAGCGGATGATTGAATTGCATAGCAAGCTCAATACCGAAGCGCTGGCGTTTGAGGAAGAGTGGCCGTATATTCCGCACCTGACAATCGCGAAGATGAGCGGCGAAGAGCCCGCCCGGTTGGCCTTTCAGATCGCCCGCGAGCGTTGGTCAGACTATTCCGGCAGCCGTCGCATCCTGTTGGAAAGGCTAACTTTTGTGCGCGAAGAGGTGGAAAACCGCTGGGTTGATTTGGCGCCCATCCCACTCCGGGGCCGCCTCGTTTCGCGATAACTTTACGGGTTGAACTACCGTAATCATCTTCACTGTTACTCCGTTCAGTTACTCTCGTCTGGCGCATCTGGTTTTAGGTACATCTCCCTCCCGTGCGTTGAAAAGCCCGAGTTGCGGCTGTAGATAAAGAGTAGCGACGTCGCCGGCAATCCCGTCAAAACGCTGCTTCCGACGCGGGTTTCCGATCACGGGGAGAACACATGCAGATCGGGGTTTACGGTTCGGGGTATCTGGGGACAGTGATTTCGGCCTGCCTGGCGGATTTTGGCACTCCCGTTTCCTGCTGTCATCCTGATCGGACGCGCATGGTGGAGATGGCCCAGGGCAATGTTCCCTTCTTCGAAAAGAATCTGAAAGAAATTATCCGGCGTAACGTGCGGGCGGGGCGGCTGGCTTATTCCACCGATATCGAGACGTTTGCCCGCAGAACGTCAGTGATTTTTCTGGCCGAAGACAAAGCGGACGGTTTGGTCGACGTAGCCATGCGAATTGCGCGGCTCGCGACCAAGCCTCCGATTCTCACGATTGTGACTCCGGTTCCCGTGGGCACCGCGAACAAGCTGGAAAAGAGCATGAAAGATGCGGGATTGCAGGCCAGCATCGTCTCGCAGCCGATGTTTTTCACCGACGGGTGCGCGGTAGAGGATTTCAACTGGCCCGACCGGATCATTCTGGGATCGACTTCGCAGGAAGCGGTCCACATGGTGAAACAGATTTTTCATCCGCTGGTGATGCGCGGCGTGCCCGTGATTGTGACCAACCAGGCGACGGCGGAACTGGTGCGCGAAGCGGCGACCGCCTTCGTGGCGACAAAAATTTCCTTCATCAACGAAGTTGCCGCGCTCTGCGAGCGAGTGGATGCCGACGCCGTGAATCTGGCCCTGGCGCTCGGTCTCGACAAAAAAATTGCGCCTCGATGTTTGCAGCCCGGAGCAGGTATGGGCGGCGTGTTCGCAGAATCAGACATGGATTCTCTGGTCGAACTGGCGCAGGCGCACGGCGTGCCGCTGAAAGTGCTCGACGCCGCGCGTGACGTGAACCGTTACCTGGCTGATCGCCTCGTCGACAAAATTTCGCTGGTGCTGAATTCGGTGGAGAACAAGGAAGTCGGCATTCTCGGGCTTGCCTTCAAGCCGAATACGAATTCCGTGGCGGGATCGTCGTCGATACGGCTGGCGGAAAGTCTGGTTTCAAAGGGTGCGCACGTTCGCGCCTATGATCCGGTTGCAATTCCCGAAGCGAAAATTCGGCTCAACGGATCGGTGCGCTATTGCGACTCGGCTTATGCCGCCGCGGAAGGTTCCGACGCGCTGGTGGTGGGTACTGGCTGGCCCGAGTTCCGCGCACTGGATTTCGAGAAAATCAAACAACTGCTGAAGAAGCCCCTCATCGTCGACACCAAGAACCTGCTCGATTCGACACGCCTGCGAGCGCTGGGATTCGAATATGTGGGTGTGGGGCGATTGTAAGGACTTCGGGTCATTAGGCGAGCGTTCGACTTCCTGCCTTGTTTCCTCGGCTCAGCGAAAAATATGAGCTACGTCGAACCTCTGAGGTTCGAGGTCCACCGTCCGATCTCCTTGTTATAATCAGATGCGGTGGTGGGAATAGCTCAACTGGCAGAGCACCGGACTGTGGCTCCGACGGTTGCGGGTTCGATTCCCGTTTCCCACCCCAGATTTTCCAGCGAGTTCTTCCACGCCACTAAAGTTGGCCCCGTAGCTCAATTGGATAGAGCATCAGTCTTCGGAACTGAGGGTTGGGGGTTCAAGTCCCTCCGGGGTCGCCATTCTGGCGAGGGGAATGTGGAGACAGCCGCCCTCGGCTGTCAGGGCCGCAGGCCCCGCGTTTCTCGCGCCTTCCCTGCTAAGAAACTGTATTCCAAGCCTTGTCGAGCTTTGCTTGACCGGACAGCCGAGGCGGCTGTCCCTACGTGGTCATCTAGAAATTCACTCTTACGCCTAGCTGTGCGGCGAATGGAATTCCTACCGTCGTGCCCGGGCCGAAGAAGTCTCCCAGGGTACCGGCGGGAATTTCTAGCTGCTTGAGGCTGGTGATGGGTTGGACTTGAGCGCAGGTTGGGAAGTCGCGGCAAATTGTCGTCGCGTCGCCCGACGCGATGTCGCTCGGCGGAAGCGGCAGCTGGCTGATGTTTCCTACATAGTTGTTTCCGGGATTGCTGCGGTTGAAGAGGTTGAAGAACTCGGCAAAGGGACGCACTTCCCAGCGGTCTCCAAACTTGAAGGGGCGCGTAATGCGCAGATCTGCCTGGATATAGGGCGTCCCGCGAAAAGCGTCGAGAGCCGTTGACTTTCCATTCACCGCGATGCGCTGGCTGCTGTCGGCCGTGGTGATGGTGAAAGGGCGGGCGGACTCGGCTTGCACCAAGGTGGTGAGCTCAACGCCGCCGGGAAGGTAGACGGTGCCTGCGAGCACGAAGCGGTGGCAAACATCTTCGCCCGACGGGCCGTAGTCGGCCCGAGCGAACGGATTCCTCGGATCGCAAACTCCATTCACGTAATCGAATAGCTCGCCGAGCACGCATCCCCAGGTTTGCGCCTTGGAGAAAGTGTAATTCGCGACAAGGTTGAAGCGCTTCGAGACATTGCCTTGCAGGTGAAGCATCAGCGCGTTGTAACTGGAGCGATTGTCGGAGCGGAAAACCTGGGCTGCAAACGGATAGGCGCGATAGGCGTGATTGCCTCCTTCATGGGTGTAGTCCGCGCTCGCGGTCCAGTTGGAATTAAACGCATGCTGAACGCCGCCGGTGGCATGCAGCGCATACGGAGTTTTGTAGTTGGGATCGATCAGCGCGGCGGGAGGGTTCGGCCCACCGTTCACCGCCTGCAGGGCGGGTGCCCAACCGTTCTGCGCGAGATCGCTATAGAAAAGTCCGAAGCCGGCACGGATCACGGTGCGGCCGGTATTGCCGGGAGCATAGGCGAGTCCCAGGCGTGGCCCGAATTGCTTGCGATCATCCTGAGGCGCTCGCTCCGGAAGTCCGAAGGACGGAAGCAGCGGGAACGAGGGATTCGCGGTCTGATCATGACCGGAAGCGATGAAGAGTCCGAAAGTCGTTTGCCAGCGCAGCCCGTAGTTCAGCGTGAGATGGCGCGAAAGCCGCCACGAATCCTGTGCGTAGAAAGCGAGGCGTTGCACGCTTTGGGAAAAACTCCCATTGGTTTCGGGGGTAGTGGCGGCGCCGTTTTCGTAATCGACGACGAACTGCGCAGGATTCGCCGTGTAAAAAGTCGGATCGTTGGGAAACGAATGCAGCGTCTCTTCATTGCCCGGGAATGCCCCGCCCAGCACCGGTTCGTGAATGAAGTTCACTCCGAACTTGAAGGAGTGATCGCCGGTGACGTGGTCCAGGTCGTAGCGGAACTGATATTTCTGCTGGTCGCGAAGCGATGGAAAGAGCGTGATCGGGGTGGCGAACTGATTATCGCCGTAGGTCTCGAAGCCGGAGACTGTGAGTGTCGTGGAACTGAAGGCGAAGGCAAGTGCGAAGCCCAGCGTTGAGTTCCGCGTCTGAGTGAGGTGCAACAGACTCGTGTCGAACACGAATGTGCCAAGCCAGGTTGGACTGAAGGCGTAAGTATTGCTGAGCACGCTGTTCCAATAATTATTGTGCGTGGTCAGTCCGGTCGAGGGCAGCGTGCCCTGCTGCACTAGTGCATTGTGTGTGAGGTAACTGTCTTGCGAGGTACGGAGGAACCACTGCGATTTGGGCGATACCGCCCAGTCGAAGCGCAGCGATGAAATGTAGTCGCGAAAAGGAATGGGCACGTTCTGCGGAACGGTAATCGAGGGCACTGCGGGAATCAGGCCGTCGGAGGCCAGTTGCGAGAGGGCTTGGAATTGCATGAGGCTGTTGGGGCTGTAAGCGATGCTGGCATTTTCGTGCACGTGCTCGAAAGAGGCGAAGAACCAGACTTTGTCGCGCGCGATCGGACCTCCCAGGGTGGCGACGTAGTTCTGGCGCGAGAAAGGCTGCTTGGGATTCGGTGCGGGATTTTCGATCGGGAAGCGCGCGTTCAGCGCCGCCGCGCGCTCGTAGAAGGCTTCGCTACCGTGCCATTCGTTGGTTCCGCGCTTGGTGGTGATGACCACAGACCCGGCCGTAGTCCCCCCAGTATCGGCGTCTTCGTTGGCGGTGCGCACGGCAAATTCCTGAATCGCGTCCGGGGAAAAATTCTGCAAGAAACCGCCAATCCAGTCGTCGGAATTGTCGCCGCCGTCGACCGAAAGATCGTTATTCAAACCCGAACTTCCTCCGGTGGAAACCGCGGTGATACGGGCCTTGGTGGGATCGGAGGGTTCTACTGGCTCTGTTCCCGGCGCCAGATAGGCGATGTTGGCAAAGCTGCGCGCGGCGAGCGGAAGCGTCTGCAAATCCTGGCTGCTGACAATTCCCTGGTGCACCACGCTGACCAGGTCGACGGGTTGAGTTGTGATCGACGAATTCTGGCCCTCCACTGAGACAGTTTCTGCCGGCGCTGCGAGTTTTAGCGTGACGGTGACTTCGCGCACGGAGCTGACTGCGATGGTTACATTTGCTTGAGCCGGGGCGAATCCCACGGCTGTCACCGTCATGCGGTACGCGCCCGGAAGAAGATCATCCAACCGAAACTCGCCGCGGTCTTCGCTGGCGGCCTCGCGCTGCAGCGGCGAATCCAAAGACTTTACTACGATCTTCGCCGATGGTATTCGCGCGCCGCTGGCGTCTTGCACGGTGCCGCGTAGAGAACCGCGCGGATTCTGCGCGAACAGGACGCAGGTTGCAATCAGTACTGACAGCAGGACGAGCGACGATTTCAGGAACACACCTAATAGTTTCATCAGACGGGCACGGAGGCGACAGGTTCTAATCCGACCAGCGCTGTGGCGTCCGGTCCCAGCGATGCTTTTTCAGTTCTGCGAGCAATGCTTTGTCGAGAGGCCCCGCATCGCTCGCCGCGATGTTTTGACGAACGTGTTCCGGTTTTCGCATGCCCGCGATGGTGGTGCTGACGGCAGGATGCGACAGAATAAAGCGCAGCGCCATCTCGGGCAGTGTCATCCCCGCGGGAAGAACTTCTTTCAGCTTGTCGACGCGCTTGATCGTCTTGGCCAGATTTTCCGGGCCGAAATACCCCGCGCGCCAATCGCCTTTCGGGAAGCGGGTTTCAAGCGTCATCTTGCCGCCCAGGCTGCCTTCATCGAGCGGCACGCGCGCAATCACGCCAACGTTGAGTTCCTGGCAAAGGGGGAAAAGTTCGTCCCCTGGCGCCTGGTCGAAGATGTTGTAGATCACCTGTACTACGTCTACCAGACCTGTACGCAACGCCTTGATGCCATTTTCCGGCTGCCAGCGATTGATGCTGAGCCCGAAAAAGCGAATCCACTTGTCTCGTTTCAATTTTTCGACGGTGGACCGAAACTCCGGCTCGGTGGTCCAGGTATCGTCCCACACATGAAACTGCAGCAGATCGATGGTATCCACGCGGAGTTGCTTGCGAATCAAGTCGGCGTGTTTGAAAACATGCTTCGCCGGAAACACATCGCTGTACTTGTACTCGGGCAGGGCAGGCCAGCGCTCATTCGCCGGAGGAATCTTCGACGCCGCATACAGCCGCTTCTTTGAGTTGCGCGCCATGATCTCGCCGAGCAGCCCGTCGCTCTTGCCATCTCCGTAGGCCCACGCGGTGTCGAAGAAGTTGCAGCCGAGATCGACGGCGAGTTGCATGGCAGCCAGCGATTCCTTGTCGTTTGAGCCGCTCCACCCGCTCATCCCCCACAACCCGTGAGCAATGTCGCTGACGTCGAAACCGGTGCGGCCGAGCGTGCGGTATTTCATAAGTGCGTCCTTTAAAAACAGGTCTGAGAGCAGACTGACCAGCATATATCGAAGCACGGATTCACGCGAAGTAGCGCAAGCAACTTGCCGGCTGTCGCGAGGGCGCCCCGCCCTCGCACCGGAGTGAGGAAATGTCTTCTGCAGGTTTTTCGATAGCAGCTATCGATATTTTGCCGCCTCAGATTGGAGCTCCGGGGTGTTTAATGAAGGTAGATCATAAAGATGGAGGTGTCCCCAGTGAAATCAGAATATCCTTATAATCCAACACCCGGGCAGAACGACGACTTGAAGGCACCGGCCCCTTCCCGCTTCATCGACGAGAAGATCTCGGACGAGTCGGGGACGGAGACCAAATCCGACAGCGCACTTGCGCCGGCGGGTCTCAAGAATCCATTCTGGAATTAAGTTCGGCTAGCGCCGGATCGTTGCAGCGTGAGTTACCGCAACGGACGGCGCTATTTCTTTGCCCGGAACCCACCCTACCTCAAAATCGGCAAACACAGGCACGGTCGAATCGAGAAGTCGAGTCCTGACATTTCCTGCAACGCCGGGTGCAACACCGAATCGCGGCAAGGCTCCAGCGTGATCACGAACGGGAGCGAGGCCTTATCAAAGCCCGGCTTCTGCAACAACGAGTCGATGTTCAGATGATGAGCCGCCATGATCTGAGCCAGGCGCGCCACGATTCCGGGTTGGTCGCGCACGAAGAAGCGCAAGTACCAGGGCGTCTCAAAATCACTGCTGATCTTCGGGGTAGAGACAGGCGTTGCGACGTCGCTGGCAACGCCCGCTTTGGCTGCCCCCGCGGAGAGGCCTTCCGCGACGAACATCAAATCAGAAACGACGGCCACCGCCGTCGGATCGCCGCCGGCGCCGGCGCCGAGAAATGCCATGTCTCCGCCGTACTGGCCGGAGGTGAGGACGAGGTTGAGATTTCTCTGCACGCGTCCGAACGGCGAGTCGGTCGGAACCAGGCACGGGCCGACCTCGGCGAGAAGAGTATCGTCTTTCAGGACCGCGCGCGAAATCTGGCGGATGGTGCAGCCCAGTTCGGCGGCGTAGTCGAAGTCGACCGCATCCACCGCTCGAATCGTGCGGGCCCGCACCGATTCCGGCGCAACCTGCGTGTGCAATCCGGCGAGCACGAGAATGGCGAGCTTGGCGCGTGCATCGCCGCCGTCCAAATCCTCGGACGCGTCGGCCTCGGCATATCCCCGGGCTTGCGCTTCTTCCAGCGCTTCGCTAAAGGGAATTCTAGCGTTTTCGATCCGGCTGAGAATGTAGTTGCACGTTCCGTTCAGAATTCCGGCAATGCCGTGCAAGCGGTCGCCGCACAATCCCGTGCGCAGGGCCGGAAGAACTGGAACTCCTCCGGCGACCGAGGCGCCAAACTCGAGCTGGCAACCATGACTGCGCGCCAGTTGCAGAAGATCGGAACCGTGGCGTGCAATCAGCTGCTTATTTGCAGTGACTACCGACTTCCCAGACTCCAGCGCGCTTCGCACAATCTGGCCGGCTGGATTGAGGCCGCCGATCAGCTCGACCACGATGTCGACGTCGGATTGCAACACCGAGTTGACATCGTCGGTCCAGACAACATCGCTCGGAACCCAGGGCTGCTTCTTTCTTTCCACGTTGCGGTTGCAGATGTAGGTGAGCCGAAGAGAGCTGTTGCGGCTCTCGGTCAAAATCCTGGCGACGGCGCGGCCCACGGTCCCGAAGCCAATCAACGCCACGCGGCAAGTCGAGCTTTGGTCGTGACGCCACCGAGGCGCGGCTTTGCTCGATGATTTGGCGACGCGCTTCGGCAATGACTTCGTCTCGCTCAAGGAAGATGCCCTATCATACGTGCGACTCGCGCTTCTCGGGAACTGCAAATGGCGCGGGCGGCGGCGCGGGCGGAATCAGCATCAAAGTTGATAATATGGTGCCTGCCTGCTGCGATGTGCAATCCCGGCGGGAAGCATCGCGGATACGTTTTTTTCGGAAGCGCCTCTCTTTGACGAGGTATGGGGCCGCAGTTTTAGGCCGAGCGCGACAGTCCGCAACCACACCCGGCAGCGGGAGGAGAATGAATGAGTCGAAAGTTCGCGAGGGTTTCCGGATTCAGAGTCGTTCTGGCATTGATCTTGGCGACGATTCTGGCGGGAGCCACCACGGTGCGTGCTCAGCAGACTGCACCGCAATCACCAGCGCCAACTCAGGAGCCACAAACGCAGCCGCCCGCGGACCAGCAACCTGCAAATCAGCAGAGCAGCAGCCAGGAGGCTTCTCCTGAAGAGATTCCCACGCGGAAACCCAAAGCGCCGGAGTACAAGAACTGGGTGTTCAACGTGGGTGGCGGAGCCAGTCTGACCAACGGCAGCACGAAGAATTATGTGCGGGGCGGAGGCGGCATCGTGGCCGCCGGGTTTGCGCGCAACTACAGCAAATATCTGGGATTACGCTTCGATTTTCAGTTCGACAATTTGCCGTTACGCACATCGGCCCTGGACCTGGCGCAGGCGCGCAGCGGCACCAGCCAGGTCTACTCGTTCCTGTTCGATCCCATCATCAATATCCCGGTCACAAAATACTGGAGCGGATATATTGTGGCTGGCTTCGGCTACTATCACCGGACGGGAAAGCTCGGGTCTTCGACCGCTCTTCCGGGATCGGCGTGCAATGGCTTCTTCCTCTGGTGGGGCAATTGCTTCAACAACAGCCTTCCACTGAATAAGAACTTTATCTCCACCAGCCTGAATCATTATGGGGAAAACTTCGGCGGAGGAATCGCGCGCAAGGTAACTCCGAGTATCGAAATCTACGGTGAGTTCCGTTATCTGCACGGCAAGGGCGCGGGCGGCGTTACCACTGACCTGCGGCCGATCACCGTTGGCGTCCGCTGGTGACGCCGGCCTCGATAGGCGCGAGCGAAATTTGAATCTCACCGCGCCAATCAGTTCTCGACGAAAGATTTCAGCCGGCCGAGCGCGCCATCCCATTGCTGAGAGACGAAATCAAGGTATTCTCTGATTCCTTCGATCGGCTGGGGATTGAATTCGAATCGACTCTCTCGGCCCGTGCGGATGCAGCGCACGATTCCTACGCGCTGCAGAACGCGAAGATGTTTGGTGATCGCCTGCCGGGATAGCCTCGAGCCCTTCGTTAGCTGAGAAATCGAATGACTCTGCCCACCGCAGAGCTTCGCCACCAGCGAGAGTCGCGTCTCGTCGCCCAATGCGGCGAATACCGGGGACCGATGCTGCCGGGTTACGATCTGGTTACGATTTCTGCGTGACATGCGCCTCGATGCTCTTCATCTGCTCTGCCCAGCCGCCCTCGTTTCGGCGGAACGCTTCCAGACGGCAGTCGGCGGGCAGGTTGTCGAAGCCGGACTCGGTAACCACCAGTAAGGTGCCATTGGCGGTTTTCTCCAACCTGAATTCGACGAGTGTGGTCGGTTCCTTCGAGAAGTCGACCGGAGTGTCCTCTTTGTCAAACGACTTGGGATGAGGCCAAGTAAAGGAAAACAGGCGCTCGGGCTCCATCTTCTGCACGACGGCTTGCCATTTTACGTGCTCATAGCCCGGATAAGTGATCTGGCCGCGCGAGACCTGACCGGGCACGAACGGGCCGTCCAGCTTCACCCGAAACCATTCACCAAATTCCCGGTAATCGGTGAGGGCGCGCCAAACCCGGGAAACTGGCGCCCTGAGTTCGATACGTTTCTCAATACGATCGTTCATGATACGCAACCTCTAGGTTGCATATTACTCCAGAATAAAACAATATGCAACCATGTGGTTGCTTAATCCGCACATTTATAAGTTTTGTTTTTGTAACGCTTCGCCAAGACGAAAGCGCTTCTACCCTCTTCCGGCGGCGGCAGTACAGCGCGGGAGATCGAATTCCCAGAGCTGAACGTCAGCTGACAGGCTTTCGATTCCGATCTCGCCTTGCATGTCGGTACCGTGCTTGCCCAGCCAAACAACGCGAAACTGGGCCTTGATGCCCTGGTACTGCAGGTCAAAAATGCCGCCCGGTTTGAGTTGGGCACAAACGCCCTGCAGCGTTCCTCCACGGCTGCTGATCGTGCGCAGGGTCGCGGGTTGGGTGAAGGGCCGGGAATGAATGTCCACTCCCCAGATGATCACCGGGATTTCGACAGAAACGCGCTGTTGGCGACGCCGGTCCATGCCCTGTTGGTTACCTCATTTGGCTCTCGGGATGTTAGAAGGAGGACCCGGGGAAACACAGGTAACCGCGGTCATTGGACCAAGGTACCGAAAGTTTGGCTCGCGTTATCGGAATGTTATTGCAGAATCTTGCCAGGATCCCGAATGGCTTCGGCGAGGTCGCTGAGAAACAGCGCTGCCCGGGCGCCATCGGCCACGCGGTGATCGCAGGAGACAGTGAGCATCATCATGGGCCGAACGGCGGGCTGGCCCTGCACGGCTACAACGCGGTCGGCGATGGCGCCGACGGCGAGGATCGCGGCTTGCGGAGGGGTGATGATCGCGCTGAATTGATCGATCTGATACATGCCGAGGTTGCTGATGGTGAAGGTAGCATCGGAGATATCCGCAGGCCGCAACTTGCCGGCTCGCGCTCGCTCGGTGACTTCGCGACGCTGTACCGCGATTTCCACCAGGCTGGCGGCGTGCGCGTTGGGAATCACCGCGGCGACCACGCCGTCGCCGACTGCAATGGCGACTCCCATGTTCACATGATCGTGCAGACGAATCCCTTCCGCGCTCCAACTCGCATTCAGCCGCGGATGCTTCAGCAGGACGCGGGCCGTGAGCGCCACAAGCACATCGGTATGGGTAGCTCGGAACTGATGGGAGCGCTCGATCCCTTCCGCCACGCGCTCGCGATATTGGTTCAGCGCTGTGGCTTCGACTTCGCGGCTTACGAAGAAGTGAGGGATCGTAGTCCAGCTCTGGGTGGTGCGTTCGGCCATGATGCGGCCCAGCGAGCTGGGGACTTCGATGCTTCCGGATGTCTGTTCCACCACGGCGGGAGCTGAAGCCGCGGCTTGAATATCGGCAGCGAGAATTTCTCCTCCTGCGCCTGAGCCGCTTACGGTCGCCACGTCCACACCTAATTCTTTCGCGAGACGGCGCGCCTTGGGAGAAATCTTTGCGCTTGGCGCTAGTGAGACAGCGGCTCGCGTTGCGCCGGTCTGCGATGGAGCTGTTTTCGCGTGTAATGCGGCCCTCGCGGCAGGTGCGGCTGAATCGCTTTCGACAGGAGGCGCTTCGCCGGGAGCAACGATCCATGCAATCGTGCGCCCGACGGGAATGTCGGCGCCAGTCTCGGCCCGGATCCCTGCAAGAATCCCGTCGGCGGGCGCCTCTACTTCGACCACAGCTTTATCGGTTTCGATTTCGAGCAGCGGTTCGCCCTTGGTAACGCGGTCGCCTTCCTGCTTTCTCCAGGCCAGGAGTTTGCCGGTTTCCTGCGCCATCTCGAGAGCAGGCATTACAACGCTGAAGGCCATAGTCGTGGATTATTCCTGAGGCGGAGAGTACGCCCCCGTAAATTTCTGTGTCGTACTTTTCTATCGCCCCTCCGGGGCTTGCTAATCTCCACTCGACACAACCCACGGCTTTCGCCGTGGGCTGTATTCTTCCGCCGCTCCGCGGCTGGGTTTCTTCGGCGCTTCGCGGCTGGGTTCTTCCGGCCGCTTCGCAGCTCTGAGCTGACGCCGCTTCGCGGCGGTGTTCCGCTTAGTCTGTCACTCCTACCCGCTCAGTTTTTGCGCTGGTTTCGATCATCTCCAGTACGCGTTCGTTGGGTGAAGCTTCGGTTTCTCGCGTGGTCGGCAGCGGGCCGTTCACCGTGTAGTAGTGCGCGCCTGCGACTAGAAGTTGTTCAGCGGGGAAGCGCGTGATGACTTCGTGCCCGGTGGGCGTCACAACAATCTCTTCTTCGATGCGCGCGGCGCTCCAGCCATCGGTGGAGGGCCAGAAGGTTTCGAGCGCAAACACCATGCCCGGCTTAATCTCTACCGGATGATCGAACGAGACCAGGCGGCTGATCACCGGCTTCTCCCAGATCGCGAGCCCGATTCCGTGACCATACTGCAGCGCGAAGCAGGCTTCTTCGTTGGGGAAGCCGAACTCTTGCGCCCTCGGCCACACGGCAGCGATCTCGGCGGTGGTACGGCCGGGACGCACCAGTTCGATCGCGGCATCGAGATATTCGCGGCAGCGCTTGTAGGCATCGACCATGGCGTGCGACGCGTAGCCGACCGTGAAACATCGGTAATAGCAGGTGCGGTATCCCATGTACGAGTGCAAGATGTCGTAGTAGACGGGATCGCCGGGACGGAGCACGCGATCGGAAAACACGTGCGGATGCGGATTGCAACGCTCGCCCGAAATCGCGTTCACCGCCTCCACATATTCTGAGCCCAGATCGTAGAGAACTTTGCTGACCAGGCCGACGGCCTCATTCTCGCGCAGGCCCGGCTTCATCGCGCGGTAGAGTTCGTCGTAGGCGGCGTCGACCATCATCGCCGAAGTGTTGAGCAGGGAGATTTCATCTTGCGTCTTGATGACGCGGGCCTCGGACATCAATTGCTGGCCGTCGACCACTTCGATGCCCTCGCGCTGCAGGGCAAACAATACGGGCAGTTCGATGATGTCGATTCCAATCGGTTCTTTATGCAGCCCGCGCATTTCGAGTTCAATGCGAATTTTTTTGGCAACGTCTTCGGCGCGGCCCATCTCCGGCGTCATCGCGCCACGCAGCATCGAAATGCCAGGACGCGAGCGTTCGCCCAACCACGGACAATTCAGTTGGTGATGCTTGGCGGCAGATCCGAAGTCCCACAGGATGGGCTCATCATTCTGCGGGAGGAGCGTGAAGCGATTGGCCTTGTCCTGCGCCCAGGTGCCGATGTGCGTCGACGTCAGGTAGCGCACATTGTTCATGTCGAAGCAGAGCAATGAGCCCATCGACGATTGTTTCAGCAGATCCTTCGCTTTTTGCAGACGCTCGCGGCGGAGACGATCGAAGTCGATACGATTCTCCCAGTCAACGGCCATGGTTCCGTGAGTCTTGAGTCCCATAAATACCCCCATGTAGCGCCGCCGTCTCGGCGGCTGTCCGGTGGGCGTCTCGCCCGCCGAGTCCGAGGGCGAGGACGCCCTCGGGACAGCCGGCAGGATGACGGCGTTACGATTTGTTGCACAATCGGCGCGCCGCTTCCGAAACGGTTTCTTCCGTGGGCACAGTCACATCTTCGAGCGGCGGAGAAAACGGAATGGGAACGTGCATCGCGCCCATGCGCTTCACCGGCGCGTCGAGATCGTAGAATGCGCCTTCAGCGATTACCGCCGCGAGCTCTGCCGTCACGCCGTATCGCCCGTAGCCTTCATCGAGCACGATCACGCGCGACGTTTTCTTCGCCGACTCGATGATAGTCTTTTCGTCGAGCGGCCATGTGGTTCGCGGATCAACCACCTCCGCGCTGATGCCTTCTTTCTCCAGCATGTTCGCCGCGCCCAAGGCGACCTGAACCATGCTGCTCGTCGCCACGAAAGTAATGTCTTCTCCAACACGCTTTACATCGGCGACGCCCAGTGGGATCGTGTAATCTTCGGCAGGAACCGGCCCCTTCAGCTTGTACATCATCTTGTCTTCGAAAAAGACGACCGGATTCTCGTCGCGGATGGCGGTCTTGAGCAGGCCCTTCGCGTCATAGGGAGTCGAAGGCAGCACAACTTTCAATCCTGGCACGTGACTGAACCAGGCATGCAGCGATTGCGAATGCTGCGCAGCGGAGCGCCGGGTCGCGCCCAGCGTAGTCCGCAGCACCATGGGAACTTTCCAATGTCCGCCCGACATGTAGTGCGCCTTGGCGGCCTGATTCACCATCTGGTCCATGGTCAAGGTCAGGAAATCGCCGAACATGATGTCGACCACGGGCCGCAACCCTGTCATGGCTGCGCCCACACCAACGCCGGTGAATCCAGCTTCAGAAATCGGCGTGTCAAGCACCCGCTCGGCGCCGAATTCTTCCACCAGTCCGGAGAGCACTTTGAAGGGTGTGCCGGCTTCGGCCACGTCTTCGCCGAAGATGCACACTCGCGAGTCGCGGCGCATTTCCTCCGCCAGCGCTTCGCGCACCGCCTGCGCAAAGGTGAGTTCGCGTTCAGGCATAGCTCTTTCAGGCATAGACGTCCTGCTCCACCTGATCGGCGCTGGGGTAGGGAGAGGCGATGGCGAATTTCACCGCAGCTTCCATTTCGGTGCGCGCCGCTGCAGCAACCTGTTCCAGTTCCGCCGAGTCGCCATGCCCCTGCGCCAGCAGCCAAGCCGCATGCAGTTTGATTGGATCTCGCTCGATTCTCCATAGCTGCTCTTCCTGCTTGGTGCGGTAATATTCGCGATTAATATCGCCTACGTGATGACCGCTGTAGCGGTAAGTATCGGCCTGCAAAAATGCTGGCCCCTGGCCGGAGCGAGCCCGCTTCACCAGCCGCGTGGCAACTTCATACACTCCGCGCACGTCCTGGCCGTCGACTACTGCGGATTCCAGCCCGAACGCCGCGGCGCGCCCGAGAATTGTCCCAGCCGTCGTCTCTGAGAAATGGGTGTATTCGTTGTAGAGGTTGTTTTCGCAGACGTAGATCACGGGCAGCTTCCACAGTTGCGCCAGGTTCATCACTTCGTAGAGCGATCCCTGGCCGAGCGCGCCTTCGCCGAAAAAGCAGACCGCGACTCTCCCGTTCGCCAGCCGTTTTGCCGCAAATGCCGCGCCGGTCGCGATGCCTACGCTACCCCCGACAATCGCATTCGCGCCCAGGTTGCCGGTCGCAGGATCGGCAATGTGCATCGACCCGCCTTTGCCTCGACAGTAACCGGCTTCCTTGCCCAGCAACTCAGCAAACATGCGATCCGGCGAAGCGCCCTTGGCCAGGCAGTGCCCGTGCCCGCGGTGCGTGCTGGTGATGTAGTCATCGATGTTCAGCGCTTCACAAACGCCGACTGCGACTGCCTCTTCGCCGCTGTAAAGATGCGCCAGCCCGGGCATCAGCGCCCGCGTGTAGAGTTCATTCACCTGCTCTTCAAACAGGCGAATCCTTACCATCTGGCGGTACGCGCGCAGCCACCGGTCTTTTTCATTGTTGACGGCGTGCGTCGCTGCCGGCCTGGAAGAAGCCGTGGTCACTTCTTGCCTCCTGCGATGACAGGAGTCGTCACTCCGGACATGGCCGCCAGGACATCGAACATGCAGGCGAAATCGTACTTCGCCAAGCCCATGCCGCGAGCCGCCGTAAGAATTTCGTTGCTCACTGCCGTCGTGGGCAGCGGCACGTCCAGCTGACGGCCCAACTCCGTCGCGAGTACCATATCTTTCTGCATCATGTTCACGTCGAACCAGGCTTCTTCCGGCTGTTGCAGAACGAACGGCCCGCGATACTGAATCATCGGCGACGCTACCGCGCTATGCGTGAGCACGTCGACGGCAACTTCGCGGGCGATGCCGCTCTTTTCTGCCAGCAAGACGCCTTCGGAAAAGGCCAGCATCTGCACCGCCAGACTCAGGTTGATGGCGATTTTCATGGACAGCGCGAGTCCGTTGTCGCCCACGTAGGTGACCTTGGGGCCGAGGTCGAGCAGCAACGGCTTAACGGTCTCGAAAGTTTCCTTTCGTCCGCCCACCATTACCGACAACTTTCCTTCCTGCAGAGTGATCACGCTGCCCGATACTGGCGAGTCAACCATGTCGGCGCCCGCGGCTCGCACTTTCCCAGCAAGCGCGCGGCTAACGGCCGGGCTCACCGTGCTCATGTCGATGAAAATCTTCCCCGTACTCAAGCCGGCCAGTAGCCCTGCGGGACCTTCGGTGATCGCCTGGATCGCGGCGGAGTTGGTAACCATCGCAAAAATGTAGTCCGATGCACTTGCCACGGCGCGGGGGGAGTCAGCCCACTGCATTCCCTTCTTCACCAGCCACTCAGCCTTAGCGCGCGTGCGATTGTAGCCGGTCACGGTATGACCTTTGCTCAGCAGCCGATTCACCATCTGGCTGCCCATCACGCCGAGGCCGATAAATCCTAATTTCGCCATCCGCCGCTGCCTCCAGACCCTTGCCACCAATTACTAATTTGCATTGTGCTTGCCGGGAGCGCGCTTTGCCGCCGGTGCCTGACTGTCATCTCGCACCTGCGCCAGATGGGCTCGCATTGCTTCGCGCGCCTTGTCGGAGTCGCGCCGCTCCACCGCATCGAGAATGCGTTTGTGATGAAACTGTCCACGCTCCGGTCCGCCGGGAACCCGAAAAATCCGCAGCCGCTGTTCGCGCAGAAGAGCCACGATGGAATCGAGCAGAGAAAGAATGAGCGGATTAGCTGCCCCCTCCGCCAGCGCCAGGTGGAAATCAAGATCGGCCTCGATGTAGGCTTCCGGATCCTTGCCGGCGCGGTCCATGGTGGCCACGGCTTCACGCATAGTCGTCAGCTCCGGTTCTTGAATACGCGCCGCGGCCAGTGCCGCAATCTCCGGTTCGAGAATGGCTCGCACTTCGGCGAGATGGGTCGAGCCCTCCGGTTGGCCGATCTTCACCATCAGGTCGAGCGACTGCCGCACCGCTTGCTTGGTGCCGTCGGTGATAAAAGTGCCTCGACCGGAGAAAGCTTCGACCAGACCTTTTTCACGGAGAGCTTTTACCGCTTCGCGCACAGCTGTGCGGCTCACGCCAAATCGTTGCGCCAGTTCGCGCTCTGCAGGCAGTTGATCGCCGGGCTTCAGATCGCCTTTGACAATCGATTCTTCAATTTGCTGAACGATTTGTTCGTAGAGTCGCGAGGTGCGAACTAGCTTATACACTAGCTTGGCCTCCGGACTGGCGGGGACAAGATCCGCCAGCAGGCTTATGGTCCGGCTACTATACCGTATATCCAAGAAATGACGGCACGTTAGTTGATGTCGCATGAGTTATGGTATATGGGTATGGTGGTCGTACCATTCCCGATTTTACTATAGGAGCCCGCCAGGACGCAAGAGTAGGATCTTGCTCTAATTTCCTCAAAAAATTAGAAGGTACCCTCGTTATGAACTTCCCAGGGCATTCCCATGAGTTGTACCTTTCCAAGGAACCATCCACCCAGAAAATGAATTTGCTTGACACCGTTTCTCCGATAGTGGTATGGCTGTCGGACCAGAAAATCCGGGGGTTCTATATGCAAAGCCGCACCGTCGCCTCGTCCCACGAGCCAAGGACCGCAGCGTTCCGCTTGCTCTTCGTCGTCTGTACTCTGCTCCTATTGTGCGTTTCCTCCGGGGCTCAGTCCACCACCGGACGCATCCTCGGCACTTTGACCGACGCGAGCGGGGCGGCCGTGGCGGGAGCCACCGTAGTAGTCACCGATGTACAACGCGGCACTTCGCGAACCGCGGCCACTGACGAATCAGGCGCCTACGCTATTCCCGACCTGCAGCCCGGCACCTACGCGATCCACGTAGAGGCCAGGGGTTTCAAGCGCGTGGAGCGCTCGAACATCCAGATTGAGGTCGCCACCGACATACGCGTTGACTTCTCGCTGCAACCCGGCCAAGTAAGCGAGACAGTCACCATCACTGAGGAAGTCCCGCTGCTTAACACTACCTCGGCGACGCTGGGCGGCACGCTCAGCAATAAAGAGATCAACGACCTGCCGCTGAACGGCCGCAACTATGAGAACCTGCTGCAACTCCGGCCCGGCGTGATGCGTTATCCCGGCGGCGGCTTTTCGACTACAAGCACCGACGGCTTGCGGGCGGAAGACAACGCTTATTTTGTCGAAGGATTGTTCAACAGCGAGCCATTTTCCGGGCAAGGCATCATCAACGGCGCCGGCATTGCAGGCGATTCGGCGACCATCCTGCCCATCGACGGGATCCAGGAATTCAATGTTCAGGAGAATCCTCCCGCGGAATATGGATGGAAGCCGGGGGCGATCATCAATGTTGGATTGAAGTCGGGAACGAACACGCTGCACGGCACAGCGTTTGCCTTCGGGCGCGACGGAGTCATGGACGCGCGCAACTATTTCAACCGTGCTCCGGCGGGAAAGACGGACCGCACGCTGGAACAGTTTGGGGGCAGTTTGGGAGGCGCGATTATTAAAGACAAGGCGTTCTTCTTCGGCGCTTACGAGGGCCAGCGCTACAACGTAGGCAACTCGTATACCGTCAGCACTCCGTCGATGGCATCTCTTCCCGCGGCTGGAAATTGCATTTCGCCACTGGTGACTGGCGACTGCGGCAACAGCATTCCGGACGCGGTTGCTGATCTGGTGGCGAACGGTGTTCCGATCAGCGCAGCCAGCCAGCTGATTTCGGGCTGTACAGTCTCAGGTTCCAGCGTTACCTGTAAAGGCACAGGGTTTCCTATCAACAACTCGCAGAGCATCAACCTTGTTCAGGGATTTCCTAACAGTGTTGGGGTCGACAATGTGCTGGGCAAGGTGGATTACAACTTCAATCAGCGCAACAGCGTGAGCGGCATGTATTTCTACGGAAACAACTCGGGCACGGTGGAAGACTTTCCGGAGTTGCAATCGCAATGGCGTTCTCTCATCCACACTCGCGCCCAAGTCATCGGAGGAAACTGGATATGGACTCCCGGCACTCGTTGGGTGAACGAAGCGCGTTTCGGTTACAACCGCCTCTATCAGCCTACGTTCCCCGGCGACATTAACACTCCGGCCTCAGCTTACGGACTCAACACTGGGGTGAGCGGTCCCTACACCGGTGGGCTTCCGCGCATCGGATTTGCGGGTGCCTTCGTCCCCGGCCTCGGTGCTTTCAAGTGGCCGAAGTTTCAGGGACCCGACTACATCACCCAGTTCATCGACCACGTTTCTTACACCGCGGGCAAGCACTCGCTGAAATTTGGCGGCGAACTTCACCGCAACTCTTTCAACGGAGGCGCCTTCGGCAATGCCAGAGGCAGCATCACGTTCTTAGGTGGCGTCGCCATCGGCACAGGCGCGGGCTCGACGGCATTGGAAGATTTTTTCGCCGGCGATCCCTTTAAAGCCTCGGTTCAAGTTGGCGACCCCAGACTGCATATTCACAACTGGTCCTACGGCCTTTTTGTGCAGGATGACTGGCGCACCACCAGGAACCTCACACTCAACCTCGGAGTGCGCTATGAGTACGCCACGGTCATCAAGGAACAACACAACTTGTTAGGGAACTTCGATCCCAACTCAAAGACCGGATTAATTCAAGCCGGAATAAACGGCGTCAGCGGCCCCTACAATCCCGATCACAAGAACTTCGCGCCGCGCCTTGGCTTTGCCTGGGACGTGAATGGTAAAGGCGCCACAATCGTCAGGGGCGGGGTTGGCCTGGTTTACGAGACCGTCAACTGGGAAGCGCTGCTCGCCTTCAACAATGCGTTCGGACTGGGCAACGTTCCCACGGGTGCCATCATCGATGCTGCCGGCAATACCGCCGGAGGCACCATCACGGCGGGCAATTTGTCCATTCCGCCGGGCATGCCGCAGTGGGACAGCGGACAGCCAATTTATGGCGCCAATGTCAGCACCACGACCTTGAACTGCTTCAACAATCCCTGCCCGATCATGAGCGTCGATCGCAACCTCACCACACCTTATGTGTGGAACTGGACCCTGAACCTGCAACACTCGTTCACGCCAAATCTGTCAATGGAACTTGCCTATGTGGGCAACCATGGCTCGAACCTGACGGGCATTCGCGATATTAACCAACCGCCGGTGGGAACAGATTATTCCGCTGCCTGCGGAACGGATCCGAACTGCGACCAGGATGCTCGTCCCTTCAACGCCAAGTTTCCCTACCTCAGCAATATTTTTCAGATGGGAAACGTCTACCGCTCAAACTACAACGGTTTGCAGGTCACTTTGAATTCGCGGAATTACCACGGCCTGAGCATGGTGGCGGGCTACACGTATGCACACGCGCTCGATGACGTCGGCGCGAACTGGGATTTCGGCTATGGCGCCGGACTGCCGCAAGATTCTTATAACGTCGCCCGCGAGTACGCGAACAGCGACTTTGATATCCGGCACCGCCTCACGCTCTCTCTCACCTATGCCATTCCGGGGAAGACCGGTTCCTGGCAAATGCTCGAGGGTTGGGAACTCAACTCTATCGTCACGCTACAGAGTTCCCAGCCGTGGGGTCCTATCGACCTGGGCACCGACGCTGCGGGAACCGGCCCGTTGCCGGTAAGTCCGCCGGCCAACGCGCCCATTCGCTGGAGTTTTTATGGCAAGCCGTCCGATTTCAAATCAGGTCCCACGGAAATTCCGTTCTTCCCGGGCGCATCGAATGCGGCGTGTGCGTCGAAGGCATTGTCAGTGGATGGAGGAACACCTGGCGCGTCGACCGCGTCTCTGAGCTCATTTGGCTGCTATGCCAAAGGCAATTCGATCATGATCCCGCCGCCGCTGGGACAGTTTGGGAATATGCCGCGCAACTTGTTTCCCGACTCTGGCTTCAGAAATTTTGATCTCTCGGTCGCCAAGAACTGGCACTTCGGCGAGCGCCTCCGCGCCCAGTTCCGCGCCGAGTTCTTCAACATTCTCAACCATCCGAACTTTGCCAACCCCTACGGCGGCCAGAACGGATTCGGCTTGAACGATCCCTCGGTGCAACCCTTCGGATGCGGCTGCGCCACGCCCGACGTGGCCGCAGCCAATCCCGTAATCGGCTCCGGCGGAAGCCGTGCCGTTCAGTTGGCGTTGAAGTTCACGTTCTAGAAGTGGAGAGCCCAAGTCTTCCGTAGAAGCTTGCTACCTCTCAGCCGGCAGTGCGGCGAATCGTGGTGAAAGAAACGTTCAAGCAACGTCTCTATGGGCAAATTCTTGTTCGAAGACCACAAATCATGAAAAATAGACTTTCATTCCCTTCGTTAATGCTTTCGCTGGCAATCGCGTTGTCGGCCCCCGCCCTTGCTCAGGAGCGCCGCGAGCGCACCATCGACGAGGTCAAAACTGAAGCGATTCACCGCGCCGAAGTCGGACAATATCCGCTGATCGGCCTCGATCCCGCGGATGTCAAAGAAGCCTTCGAGTCAATCCACACCGCCGACAAAGACGAGTGGGCCGCCGGCTTCATGCGCGTTGCCGATCGCTATTTCAACGAAGCCAAGTCGCTTGAGAAATCCGACCCCACCAAGGCGAACGCCGACTACATCCGCGCCTGGCGCCTTTACTCGTTCGGACGCTGGCCCATTCCTTCGTCTCCCGGCAAGCAGCGCTCGTACGAAAAAGCCATCGCAGCATTTCTCGATCATGCCAAGTTTTACGATCCGCCGCTTGAAGTTGTGCGCATTCCTTTCGAAGGCAAGGAGATCGTCGGATATCTGCGCCTGCCGAAGAATGCCAAGGGACCGGTACCGCTCGTAATCGCGGTCAATGGCCTTGATAGCCGCAAGGAAGATCTCACTGAAAGTTTCGGCGCAATTCTGCCCTTCGGCATCGGATACCTAGCCGTCGACGGCCCCGGCACCGGCCAGGCTCCGATCAAGGTGAGCGAAACTTCCGACCGCATGCTCTCTAAAGTCATCGACTACGCGCAGTCGCGGCGCGAGATCGACAAAAACCGGATCGCCCTGCACGGCGTGAGTTGGGGAGCATACTGGGCCACAAAGATGGCGATCGTCGAGCGCGCCCGTCTCCGCGGATGTAGCGCGCAGTCGCCTCCGGTTGACAAATTTTTCCAGAAAGATTTCCTGATGAACTCGCTCCTGGGCAATCGCGAATATCTGTTCGACCAGGTGCCCGCGCTGATGAATATTCTCGAAAGTGTTCACACGCTCGACGAGATGGGCGAGTATCTGCCGAAAATGTCGCTGGTGCACCAAGGTCTGCTGGGCAAACCAATGGCGCCCATGCTCGTGATCGCGGGCGTTCTCGACACGCAGGTTCCGATCGAAGACGAATACCTGCTGTTGAGCAAAGGCGACGTCCCCAAAGAAGCCTGGATCAATCCCCACGGCGGCCACCTGGGCCGCCAAGTAGGAGTGTGGCCTGATCCGAAAATATTCAAAGAAGTAATCATCCCCTGGCTGGTAAAAACCCTGCAGTAAGCCCACGTAGCGACAGCCACCTCGGCTGTCCCGAGCAGTAGCCATGTGGGAACGGGACGCATTCGTCCGTCCCGCGAAGGCGAAGCCGAACGCATCGGAACGCGAACTCGGTTGTGCTTTTCTTTTCAATCCAGCGATCACCGCGAAACGCGCGAGCGTCGACCCTCACTATCCCTTCGAGCCGCAAGGGCTCACGTGAGCTGCCTTAGTGGCAGTTCAAGTGGAGGTGATGAAGTGCTTATAAAAGTTGACGGAATATTGAGCCGTGCATTTCTTGCGGCAGCAACGATGGTGGCCTTGTCGATCTCGGCCCACGGCCAACAAGAGGTGAACCCAACCTGGTATAACCCGTGGCCGGAGCCAACCAAAACCATCGCCCACCGGTCGCAACCGGTACCCGCAGCGAGTGGCGAGAAGAAAAACAAGATCACTGCCGCCGCGAACTCACGAAAGAAAAATAGCGGACCGCGCGAGGTTCGCGCGCAGCAGCGTCCCAAGCAGGTTGCAACAACGAAATCGCCACGCGCACAGTAGCTTGTCAGCACGAAGTGTGACGAAACATCTCCTGCCACCAACAACCCACCCGGGCGTTTATGATGAGTTCCAGCCAGGAGCTCTCGCCCATGACTGCAAAAACCGCCCTTGTGACCGGAGCCAACGGGGGACTCGGAATCCACGTTACGCAAGCCTTTCTGGAGGCCGGCTACGCCGTGATCGGCCTCGCCCCGAAAATTCTGCAATCCGACATCAACCATTCCAATTTCACCCCGCTTCCTGCCGCCCTCGACAGCCTCGACGCGGCCAAGAAAGCAGCTGACTCGGTTATCGCACGCTTCGGCAAGATTGACGTCCTGGTTCACACCGTCGGCGGCTTCGCTGGAGGCCAGACGGTTGCCGATACCGACGACGCCACATTCCAGCGAATGTTCGAGATGAACCTCAACACCACATTTCATATGCTGCGGGCGGTCATCCCGCACATGCGCAAAGCAAGGACCGGACGAATTATCGCCATAGGCAGCCGCGCCGCCGAGAGTCCCGGCGCCACCGTCGGCGCTTACAGCGCTTCCAAAGCCGCAATGGTTTCGCTGATCCGCACCGTCGCGCTCGAAAACAAAGATGCCGGGATCACCGCGAATGCAATTCTGCCCGGCACCATCGATACCGCCGTCAACCGCAAAGCCATGCCCGGCGCCGACACCTCGACGTGGGTGCAACCGACGTCTATCGCCAGCCTGATTGTGTGGCTCGCCAGCGAGGCGGGAAAAGACGTGACAGGCGGGGCCATTCCCGTCTATGGCGCAGGCCTGTAGCCCGCGCGCGCGTAGGGACGGACGCATTCGTCCGTCCGCGAAGGCGAAGCCGAGCCGCTGTCACAGAAAGTTTGTCTTCTTGAGCGAATTGGTTGGGGCAAAGCGAACGACCACGCAGTGTAAGGATCCATACCTGACACCCATAGACCAAAACGGTACGTAACCCTTTCGTAACCCTCCCGGGTGCACATTTTTTGTTGCACATTCACGCAGGTGAAATATCTTGCATGTAGCATTGAATCAGGAGGCCGCTGCCCATGGGTTCATCCCGCGTCGCGAAGTCATTGCCGCTGCAAGTGGCTGCGATCTGTTATCGCCGGCGCGGCACCGCGATCGAGTTCCTGTTAGTTAATACCAATGGCGGCAACAAGTGGACTTTCCCCAAGGGGTCGACTGACCCTCGCTTGTCGCATAGCCAAGCTGCTGAGCGCGAGGCTGCCGAAGAGGCTGGCGCGATCGGAACGATTGAGCCGCGTCACTTTCATCTCTACATTCATTCCAAGGGAGTTTTTTGGCAGCCCGGCGGCGTGCAGGAATTCGTGATCAAAGCCTTCCTGATGGAAGTCCACCAGATGCGCCGGCCCGACGAGGGCAATCGCCGCCCCAGCTGGGTGAGCCCTGAAGAAGCCAAGCGCCGCCTGGCCAAAGGTCGCGAAGTAAAATATTCGCGTGAACTCGAAAACGTCATCGACCGCGCCTTGGAGCGCATTCACTTCCACAACGAACTCTGGGGAACCTATCCCAGTCCCCGCAACGCCCGCCCCGCTTCCTCGTCGAAAGATCCGATCGCCGCGGTAGTCTGGCCGTAGCTGCTTTCGCATTCCTTCGTGAACCTTAGTGTCCTTAGTGGTTAAAGCTTTTGATGCCCGGTCCCGCTCACTGTTTTTATGAGACGATAACTCCAGCCCATGATTCAGCTTTCCGGCGCTGGAAAACGTTTCGGCCACAAGCTTCTCTTCGAAAACGCGGACTGGCTCATCACGCCCCGCGACCGCATCGGCCTGGTCGGCGGCAACGGCACCGGCAAATCCACGCTCATGAAAATCCTCGCGGGCATGGACACCTTCGACTACGGCGCGCTCACCGTCGCCAAAGGCACGTCCGCTGGATATCTTCCTCAAGACGGCCTCACGCTGTCAGGCCGCAGTGTTTTCGCCGAATGCATGTCGGTGTTCGACGACCTGCGCGCCATGGAAACCGAACTCGAATCGCTGACTCACAGCATGGCGGAACTCGACCATACAAGTCCGGAATACGATGCCGTGGCCGACCGCTACCATCGGGTCGAGCACGAGTTCCGCACCCGCGACGGCTACTCGATCGAAGCCGAAGTGGGACGCGTGCTGATGGGCTTGGGTTTCACCAAAGAAGACTGGCCACGCCTGACCGACGAATTCTCCGGCGGCTGGCAGATGCGGCTCGCGCTCGCGAAACTTCTTTTGCAAAAACCCAACCTGCTGTTGCTCGACGAGCCCACCAACCATCTCGATCTCGAAGCCCGCAACTGGCTCGAAGAATATCTGCAGAACTACCCCCACGCCTTCGTGCTGATCTCGCACGACCGATATTTCCTCGACGTCACGGTCAACAAGATCGCCGAAATCTGGAACAAGCGTTTCTGGTTCTACACCGGCAACTACGACAAGTTTCTCGCCCAGAAGACCCAGCGCAACGAGCAACTGCAGGCCGCCTACCGCAACCAGCGCGACCGCATCGAGCAACTGGAAGTCTTCATCAACCGCTTCCGCTACCAGGCTACCAAGGCCAAGCAGGTGCAGAGCCGCATCAAAGAACTGGAAAAGATCGAGCGCATTGAGATTCCGCCGGAAGAAAAGACCATCCATTTTTCTTTCCCCCAACCGAAGCCCAGCGGCCGCATCGTGGCCGAGTTCGATGACGTGGCCAAGAGTTATCCAGGCAAGAATGGAGGCTCTGAAAAAGAAGTCTTCCGCAACGTCAATTTCATGATCGAGCGCGGCGACCGCATCGCTCTGGTCGGCGTAAACGGCGCGGGCAAATCCACGCTGATCAAACTGCTCGCCGGAACTGAGCCGGTGACGCACGGCGAATTCCGCCTTGGCCACAACGTCCAGTCCGACTACTTCGCACAGGATCAATATAAGGAACTCGATCCCGACGCCCGCATCATCGACGATCTCGGGGACGCCTCTCCAGGCTCCGGCGAAACTGAGCTGCGCAGTCTGCTCGGGTGTTTTCTGTTTTCCGAAGACGACGTCTTTAAGAAGATTGGCGTGCTCTCTGGTGGAGAGCGTGGACGCTACGCGCTGCTGCGGTTGCTACTGCATCCCGCAAACTTTCTGCTGCTCGACGAACCGACCAATCACCTCGACCTGCGCGCCAAAGACGTGTTGCTCGACGCGCTCGTGAAATATACCGGCACGGTCGTCTTCGTATCCCACGACCGGTACTTCATCGACAAGCTGGCCACGCGCGTCTTCGAAATCGGGGACGGCAAAGTCGAAGTCTTCCCCGGCAACTACGAAGACTATCTCTGGCGCAAGCAAGGCGGTCAGCACGTCGCGCCCACGCTCGACGACGTTCCAGACGTAAAGCCATCCAAAACCGTGGGTGCCCCACTTCTCGCTTCCGTTGGGGGAAGTGGGAATTTTTCGGCAGCCGATACTGCAAGCGCTCCGGACAACGGCAATGGTCCGAGCCATGCCCTATCCGAAGCTCCAAAGAAGCGCCTGAATCCCATCAAGCGCAAGCAAATGGAAGATCGCATCCGCGAGTTGGAAGAAGAAATCGGCCGCGCGGAAGCGGCCATCACGAACCTGGAAACCGCGCTGCAGAATTTTGTCAGCGCCGAAGAGAGCCAGCGCCAATCCCAGGAACTCGACCAGTGCAAAGCCACCCACGCCGCACTCATCAAGGAATGGGAAGAGATGGCAGCGAGCCTGCAGGAATCACAATAGATCCGGAGGACCCTTGACAATAGTCGACCGGTTGACTGGCGGACTTATAAATGTCAAAACGTGCTATCGCCTGCTATAGCTCGTTGTCCCGTAGCATAATTACCCTGCGACGTGTGAGACAAAATCGGTCAGACAGATGACGCGTCGTTCCAAGGGATTTGATGGAATTTTCCTCATAGGAGCACAGGACAATGACCAACCGTCGAGATTGGGCAGTTTTGTCGCTGGGCCTCATCGTGGGAGCAGGTGCAGCATCGCTATATTGGCATGGCAGTCAGAGGCGTAGCCAGTTCATCTTCGATCACAATCTGAAGTGTCAGCAAATGGCGAAGCAGTTTGAATCCGAGAGCAATTACCGCGCAGGCATTCTTAAGGTCAGTTACAGCCCCACCCGCAACTCTTGCATTGCTGAGGTCGCAAGGCTAGACAGCGGCGGCATTGACTACATCGTTCGAGATTTGGTCTCGGGTGAAGAGATGTTTCACAGACGGTGCAAGGCACCAGAAATCTTCGACAACCAGACTCTAAAAGACCAAGACGCGAAGTTTGCGGCTGCTTCCCAATGAAAGAGACCCTGCGAGTCCTGACGACGCCCGATCAGGTGTTGGAGCAGATCAAAGGGTTCAGGAGGGCCTACGTCTACCACTGGCGCGATTGGCTTAGCGTTTCAGAGGGATGCGACTTTCAAGCCGCCCCGATATGTACCGAAGTTGTAGCCGAGTTTAAAGAAATCATGAGCAAATGGTGGGCCTGCGGACGGTACCAATCCCTTCGCTGCGATGCTGAGTTGCGGAGCACACTGAACGCCGCCACCGAACCCCTAAGAAGGGTGGGATCGGCTGATCTCCGCAGCTTTCAGACCCCCAGCGACGCGCTAATCGGCGCAATCAATGATCTATGGCGAATTTTTGAGGAGGGTCTCTGTTTGAAGCACAGAGCAAGCGAGGTCGGGGTTAGCAAGGCAATTCTCCTGGTCACAAAAGGAAGGATTGGCCCAGCCTTCGATAGCAAGGTTCAGTCCCATCTAGACGGTTTCGTAGTAGGCTGCACGACATACGTAAAGGCGCTCGGAAAAATAGCCTGCGAGTTGGCATACTTCGAGACCCGCGAGAGGACAACCTTGGAGAGTCTGGCCGAGCAGGCTGGGAGACCCGCCGCCGTGGGCCGAGCCATCGATATGGTGCTGGGGCCGCGCAACGCGAACAGGCGTGAAATCTCAACTCGCTAATACGCAACTGGCGATAAATCCTCATTAGACTCTTCGGTCTCAAAAGCATTGTCGGCACCTTCCGCACCCGTACACCATCTTCCGTAATCTCTCGCCCCTACTTACCTCTGTGCGATATTCAGATTGGCCACTAGGCCAGCAACTGCCGAAGGCCACCAAATTTCAGATCACCGCATGACCAGGTGTCAGGCGTCAGCCAGCGCGAGGCGCCGCGCGGAGACCCAAGGAAGGTCACATGCTTCAATCGTCGGACTCGTTTAACCCCAAGGCCGGCACCCCGGCTTCCAACCCCAACGCTTACAACCCCATCAAGACCGTCACCGCTCCCGTGGATCAGGCCACCATCGGCCGCACCCTCTACATCAAGGGCGAAGTCAGCGGCTCTGAGGCCCTCTACATCGATGGCCGCATCGAAGGCAAGGTCACCATGCCCGAAAGCCGGGTCACCATCGGCCGCAATGGCAAGGTCGACGCCACCATCCACGCCCGCGAAGTTGTGGTCATGGGCAAAGTGACCGGCAACATCGAGTGCAGCGATCGTGTGGATATTCGCGCCGAAGGCGCGGTCCAGGGAGACATCGCCTGCTCGCGCATTAGCGTTGAAGACGGCGCCGCGCTCAAGGGCGGCATTCAGGTTCGCAGCAGCGACGTAAAACACAAAGAGTCGCAAAGCCAGTCCAAATCAGCTGAGGCTTCCAAGGCTCTGGCTGCAACTGCCAGCGCATAATCGACGGGAAGCATCCCCGAACACCACGGGGGCTTGGATCAGGGCGTGGCCACGAGCTGGCTTCGAATTGCTCGTGGTCGCGCCTACTCTTCCCGCACCACGGAAATGTTCTTTGTCTTCATAGGCGACCTCCGAAGAGACGAGCGACCGCGGAACCGAAGCCAGAGAATTCGCGCGAGACTCCCCAGCGAAGCAAGAAGCGATGACTGTTGTCGTTGAGACCAAAGCCGGAAGATAGGCGAAGCGTCCAGTCCGATGGCAGGTTCCAAGCGACTACGGGCGACAGGTAGTGCGAAGTTTCATGTAGCCCGAAACTCTGTCGGTCACCGAGCCCACCATACATTTCGACTCCGGCGACGAAGTTCTCACGGCAAAAATTGCAACGCTGGACGGAAGCTTTCAGGGCCAACGGTCGGCTAGCGCCGATAGCGTAGCCGAACTCCCAGGGATTGCCGCCGGTGAGGTTTTTGGCCGCAAGAGTGTTTTCCGCGATATTCCATCCTTTGAAATTCTTGGAGAGAAGCAGCTTGAATTCCAGTTCGTGATTGTGCTCCCGCCGGGCGACGGCATTGGGCAAGGCGTAGTCGCCCTCAATATCGTGTCCTTCCACTTCCTTCCGAATCTTGTCAGCAGCGCTGATTTGCTCGTACTCAAAATAGAGAACCGGATTGATGAAGTGCTCGCGCTGCAGTATGCGGAATCGGTTTTCCCAGCGGAAGCCGGTGAAAATGGTGCTGTCGTTGAACGTGGTTTGGCCGTCGAGATAGAGCTCAGTGGTCCACCACGCCGTAACGCCGTATTCGAGTTCGCCCCAGAACGCGTGAAAGTCGTTGCCGGCGCGCTGCGTGGCGAATGTCGAGAAGTACTCGATCTCGAGGCTGCCGGGCTCCTCGAGGTAATGGTCATAAGTCACGATGTAAGGGCTCTCTTGGGATCGAGCAGGGATGGCGACAAAGAGCAGACTCAGCGCGAACAGCCATGAACACACGGTGAGATGGGTGGAGCGTTCGGTCACTGACGGTCCTTCTTGTTGTCCTTCCAGTTGCAACTGAGTCGCATCTGGGTTACATTTGATGATACTGCCAAAGACCGCGCAGCGGTCAATAGCCGGCGGAAGAATTCGTCGCATCCCAATTGCGACTTGTTGCGACAGTCGAGGATCTCTATGCCGCTTCCCCAAACCGAGATGCCGGGCCGCTTACAGTCGCACTTCGCAGAGCGCGGCATCCGCATGACCCAGCAGCGCCGCGCCATCTTGAGCGTGATGGAGACGGCCAGCAAGCATCTCGATGCCAGCCAGATTTTGCGCAAGGCGCAGCGGATCGATGCCAGCGTCGACCGCAGTACCGTATACCGAACCTTGCGCTTGTTGAAGCGCCAGGGATTGATCGACGAACTCGACCTAATGCACCTCAATGGCGAGGGGCACTATTACGAGCGCAAACTGGAACGCGACCACATCCACATGGCCTGCCTGCGCTGCGGCAAAATCACTGAATTCGTAAGCGATAGTTTTGAGAAGCTCAAACAGCAGGTGGAGAGAGATTGCAGGTTCCGGGTGCTGGTTTCGCGATTGGAGATCGGCGGCTACTGCGCAGCCTGCCGCGGACCGAAGTAGACTCACGCTCGGGATTCGACGCAAAGAAAACAGCGCCCTCGACTTTGCAATCGAGGACGCCTCGGCAGCCCTCCCCCAGAACTGCCAAACCACGAGATGGATATTAGGGTCCTACCTATTTCGTGTAAACGTCACTTCGGTAACTGCATTTAACGCAGAGTTTAAAAGAGTCTGGACGAAAGTGACTGCGGAACCAGCTCTGATAAGACTGCCCAGCAATCGGCAACGGGCTATTGTTTCTGCCAGGTTTGTCCGGCGTCGCTCGTGGTCCATATTTCGCCGGTAGAGGTCGAGACTTTGCCGTTCTGCGTGTCAGGAAATTCCAGGCTGACGATGTCACCACTCAGCATCCCACCAGAAAAAGTGGGCGTAACGTGGATCCAGTGATTACCGGCATCAGATGAGTGATAAAGCGTCCCTCCGGAGCCACCCGCCCAAACTTCTGCTCCAGTCGCCGCCACGGCGCGGAAAATAGGGGACGAATTGCCCCGCTTGAGCGCTTTGCCAGCCTCTGTAGTCTTTGCGGTCGAAGCCTTCTTGCTCGTCTGCACGCTTACCGCATCCAGGAAATACGCGGGGTTTGCGTTCACATCGACAACTTGCCAGGTCATCCCCTGATCAAACGACCGTTGCAGACTGCCGGAGGAACTGATCGTCCAGCGAGGCGCCGGCGTGGAGGACGCCAAAGTCGGGCTACCGATTGGGCCCGGATTAGATTGGGCGGGCGCAGCGCCCGCGACAACGCCGCCGTTCGCGGTCTGCGCAGTCACCACGGGTTTGGCTTTGCCGATCCGTGCTGACGCATATTCTTCGTTTTGTCGCGGTGGCGCCGGAGGGAGGTCTTTCAGAGCATCCGAATTCTTACCTTTGGTCTCGAACTGGGTCGGCTGACTCTCAACCTCGACGGGCTCAGAAGGAGTGGAGGTGCTCAGATTCGCTGTCAGATCGCCGGCGGCCTGCTGCTTCGCGAATGGGGAAGCCGCCGCGGGCGTGGGAGCTTGAACCTGATTTTGAAGTGCGTTTTGCTGCGGCTGTTGCCACGAGTTCGCCAGCCTTGGACCATGAGGCAGTGCCCCGCCCACGAGCGGCGCGGCGCTATGAAGCGTCTCAGGCCGCGGTTGCGCAGCAGGAACTTGGGGTCCAATCGCGCGGGAAGCGCTCTTCTTGTCATAAATGCCCGAATCGTTGGCTGCCATAGAGTCGGCGAAAGCAGAAGGCGGAGGAGCCGACAGATTCTCGGCCTTCTTAGTCAGACCGGAAGAAGCGGAAGGAAGCGCCGACTTTTCTCTGCTCTGCTCGGCGGCCTGTTTAGAGGCCTGATCGGCAGACCCATTCGTAGGCTGATTAACAGTCACGTCCACGCGAGCGGGGGCATATGATGCCAGCTTTTCCGGCCGCCGCTCGTACTGAACGATCCCCACAGACGCAATCGCGACGATGCCGGCAGCTACTAAACCCCAACGAAGTGTGGGCCAACTCAGCCATCCCCTCGCAGCTGCTCGGTTGACCGTTGCCACCTGCTCGGTCTCCGGTAAGGCCAGCGCTACAATATCGCGGCAATCGCTGCAGCGGGCCAGGTGCTCGAGCAGGACGGCTCGTTCCCGCTCGGGCAACGACTGTTCGGCGAATGCCGTAAGTACGTCGGCGTCGGGATGGTTGGGCGAGACTTGACTGGTAACGGGCGTTCCCGCCCGCAGCCGCTCGCGCACGATTTTGGGGACATCTTGCATTTCAGCTTCTGACCACCAATTCCTGATCGCCAGCTTGCTTGGTTGAGACCGTTGCGAGCTTTGTCCTATCCCGGCCCTTCCCGGGCGGGAGCTTCTACTCTCTTCTCAGAGAACGCTGGAGCCGACGATTCTTGCGCCAAACTCCGGCGAATATCCACCTGCAGATCACGGACATCTACCTCGAGCGCCTCTTCGGCCTGGCGCCGCGACATGCCTTGGCGTACCAGCGCCGCCACAATCTGCTTGCGCAACGACTTCGCCAGCTTGTCGATTTTGCGGCTGATCGTGGATTCGTGTACGCCCAGCATGCGGGCGATCTCAGCCAGGGTACGCCCGTCAAGATAATACGCGCTTAGAACCACACGATCTTCGGGGGACAGAGCAGCGAGGGCCTCGTCGGTGGCTTGCGCCAGGCGTTGGTCGGCGAGCGGCGCCGGGTCGGGATCGGGAGCGCGGAACTGGGCGCCCTCTTCAGACTCTTCGTCGAGGCTCACCAGGCGCTTCGTGCGCCGGTAGCGGTTGACGTATTCCTGCGCTAAGACCGTGCGCAGCCAGCCCTCTAGCGACCCGCGCCCGGTGTAGGAGGCAAGTTTCGAAACCCGCTGGCCGTCGCGAGTATTCGTCCCGTAGAGATCGGCGTACAGAGTGTCCGCCAGTTCGCGGGCCGCGGAATCTTCGCGCGCAATGCGAAGCGCAGAGAGGTAGAGCTTTTCGCGGTAGCGCGTGAGGAAGATTTCCCAGGCGGAGTTGCTGCCGGCAGCGCAGGCCCGGGCGAGCGCGAGTTCGTCGGCTCGTAGACTCAGCAGAAAGGTGCGGATTTCGCTCTCGGTAGTGGCTGTTGTGGCTTGCTTCGAGCCGACGTCGCAAAGGATCGCAGCGAACGACTCGCGCGTGAGACCGAACTTCTCGCAGCCGCTTTTGACGCAAAGATCCGCCAGCAGTTCATTCACCACAGACTGCACGGCGGAAATCAGCTTGGTCGAACTCATGTCGTGACAGCGTCTCTAACCCGCCCGCGCCGTTCTGCACTCTGCGCAGGGACAGATTTCACGCAAAAACTTCCACGAATACAGGCCCAGATCGTGGTTGTCGTTCCACGAGAATTTGATGGCATACTTGCCCACGCCTTCGGCCGAGAGCGGCTTGGCGTGCGGCTTGAACATCAGCAAAGCACCAGGGGCCGCTGTGACGGGATCGCCGGGGCGCCGTCCCGCCTTGGAGCGCTCGTCTTCGCACATGGCGCAAGGGCAGGCGTCGCGCAGGTAAACAAAGCTATAGTGCGAGACGTGGCCGTCGTTCCATTCAATGTCAACGCCGGTGCCGGACGTAATATTCACCTTTACAGACTTTGGATCAGTAGCCGCAGTAGCGGCTTGAAGCGGGGACTGCATAGACTAAGTATCGCATGGAGCCGGTCTCTCCGCCTTCGGATGCCACAGTCCGAATTGCCGGATATGGCCAACTTCCTGTAAAATCAGAGCTTGGCCCTACAAGATCTGAATTTTTTGGGAGTCGTCATGGCACAACAATGCGATATCTGCGGCAAGAAGCCGCAAGCGGGAAACCGCATCAGCCACGCGCACAACGTCACCAAGCGGCGCTGGAACATCAACCTGCGTCCGGTGCACGCCCGCGTGGGCTCGACCACCAAGCGCATGCGTGTATGCACGTCCTGCCTGCGCAGCGGCAAAGTCGTCAAAGCGTAAGAACTCAACCACAGTGGACACAGAGTTTCACAGAGGATTTTCGTTTCCTCTGTGTTCCCCTGTGCCCTCTGTGGTTAGTCTTCTTTCACCGCGAGCAATTGCACATCGAAGATCAGCGTGGCGTTCTCTGGGATTTGGGGCGGATGACCCGCTTCTCCGTAGGCGAGCTCGGGCGGAATGCGCAACTGCCGTTTGCCGCCGACCTTCATCCCGGCCACGCCTTCATCCCATCCTTTGATCACTTCACCTTGTCCTAACCTGAAATTATAGGGCTGCTTCGCATCGACGGAGCTGTCAAATTTCTTGTCCGTAGTGAGCCAACCTGTGTAGTGCACTGTCACATGGTCCCCAGCTTTAGCGAGGGGGCCGAGACCAATCTTGATGTCCCAATACTGCAGCCCAGAGTCAGTTTTGACGCCGTCGCCTGTAACTTTGGTCGGGGCATTAGTGTTAGGGCGAACGGTCTGAACACGCTTGTGGGTAGGCGTTTGTGCGAAGACGGCTCCGAAAAACGCGAGAGTGGCAACGATTACCGCGAGAGTCTTAGCCATTGTAAATTTCCTCTGTGCCTCTCTGCGCCCTCCGTGGTTGATGTTCTTAAGCGAGTGCGATCACGTCGATTTCCACCAGCACGTCCTTAGGCAAACGTGCGACCTCGACCGTGGATCGCGCCGGCGGAGCGGTGCTGAAATATTTGCCGTAAACGGTGTTCATGGCGGCGAAGTCGCCTATGTTCTTCAAGTAGACCGTCGAGCGCACTACTTTCCCAAGGCCGGTGGCAGCAGCTTCCAGAATCTCCGACAAATTGCGCAGAACGCGATCCGTCTGTGCGGCAATGTCGCCAGAGATCACTTGCTGGGTCGCCGGATCGATGGCGATTTGTCCCGACACAAAGACAAATCCGTTGGCCTTGATGGCTTGTGAGTAAGGTCCGATGGCTTGCGGGGCGTCTTTGGTAGAAATGATTTCGCGCATGGATGAAACCAGTGGCCAGTGATCAGTTGCCAGTGGCTAGTAAAACAATTTATCACTGACCACTAATCACTGCCCACTGACCACTGCTTTTCAGATCTTCTGCAGTCTTTGCACTTCATGCACGCCGGGGATTTTGCGCAACCCGGCGATGATTTGCTCTAGGTGCTTCAGGTCAGCAATGTCGAGAACAACCTCCACACTCGCCTGGCTGTTTGCTGTATGCGCGGTGATGTTACGGATGTTGCTCTGGGCGTCACCAATCACTCCGGTAATGCTCTTCAGCATTCCGAAGCGGTCGTCGCAGAAGACCGTCAATTTCACCGGGTAGGCGGTGGGTGTGCTGTCGTCGCGCGCCCACTCCACATCGATTTTGCGCTCAGGCTCGTAGAGAAGATTCGTAACGTTGGGGCAGTTGACCGAGTGCACGGCCACGCCTTTGCCGCGCGTGATGTAGCCGACAATTCCTTCGCCCCGAATGGGATTGCAACAGCGTGCGCGGTAGACGAGCATGTCGCCCTGCCCGCGAACCGTGATGGCGTTGTGATCGCCAAACACACGCCGCACCACGCTAGCGATGCCACCCGGCTGCGACGTCAAGCCTTCGGATTCGATGTCTCCAGCTATGGAGTGTGTCGCCCCCGCGGGCAACAAGCGGGCCAGCACCTGCCGCGCGGAATATTTTCCATAGCCGATTCCCGACATGAGGTCGTCGGCCTTGCCCAAGCCATAGCCAGATGCGACCTTTTGCAGATCTTCATCTTTGATTTCTTTGAGCGCGATGCGGTACTTGCGCGCTTCTTTTTCAATCAGCTTGCGCCCGATTTCAATCGCCCGCTCGCGCTGGTGAACATTCAGCCAGTGCTTGATCTTGTTGCGCGACCGCGACGACTTGACCAGACCAAGCCAGTCGCGGCTGGGCTTGTGGCCAGGCTGTGTAAGAATTTCGACGATGTCGCCGGAGTGCAACTTGTGGCGCAGCGGCACCATCCGCCCATTGACCTTGGCGCCGATGCAGGTGTGACCAACCTCGGTGTGAATCGTATAGGCAAAGTCGATGGGCGTGGCGTCGCGCGGCAGCACCACAACTTTTCCCTTGGGCGTGAAGGTGTAAACCTCTTCGGGATAGAGATCGACCTTTAGCGTCGACAGAAATTCATTCGGATCGCTGACGTCACGCTGCCACTCGACCACCTGCCGCAACCACGCCAACCGCTGCTCATCCTGCGCCGAGACCGGGCCGTCCTTGTATTTCCAGTGGGCGGCAATGCCTTCTTCCGCCATCTTGTGCATTTCCTCGGTGCGGATCTGGATTTCAAACGGCGTGCCATCCTCCGTGATCACCGAAGTGTGCAATGACTGGTAAAAATTCGGGCGCGGCATGGCAATGAAATCCTTGATGCGCCCCGGCACCGGCCGCCACAAATTGTGAATGATGCCCAGCACGGCATAACAATCCTGCAGCGAACGCGTGACCACGCGCATGGCGCACAGGTCATAAACCTGGTCCACGGAAATCCTCTGGCGCTGCAGTTTCTTATGAATGCTGAACAGGCGCTTGATGCGGCTCTCGACACGCGCCTGGATGCCGGCTTCTTTCAGCTTGTCCGTAATGATCTGCTGCATTTTCGCCAGGAAGGCCTCACCTTCCTTGCGGCGCGCATTGACCGCTTTTTCCACCTGCTCGTAGCCGACGGGGTCGAGGAAGCGGAAGCCCAGGTCTTCGAGTTCGCCGCGAATCTTTCCCATACCAAGTCGGTGGGCGATGGGCGCGTAAATCTCCAGCGTTTCTTCCGCAATCTTGTGCCGGCGGTCCTCCTGCAAGTGTTCCAGGGTCCGCATGTTGTGCAGCCGGTCGGCCAGCTTGATGAGCACCACGCGGATGTCATCGACCATGGCCAGCATCATCTTGCGCAAGTTCTCCGCTTGCTGCTCTTCGCGGGTCGCGAAGTCAATTTTGCTGATCTTCGTGACGCCCTCGACGATGTGGGCTACCTGTTCCCCAAATTCCTTGCGGATGTCGACGATGGTGACCGAGGTATCCTCCACCGAGTCGTGCAACAGCCCAGCCGCAACCGCGATGGGGTCCATCTTCATCTCGGCAAGCACAAGCGCGACTTCCAGCGGATGGACCAGATAAGGCTCGCCGGAGGCGCGGCTTTGCCCTTCATGATTTTTCAGGGAATAATCGTAGGCCTTCTTGACGATGGTGAGATCGTCCTGCGGACGGTTCTCCTGCATCCGCTTCATCAGATCGCGGAACTTGGTCAGGGTTAGGGCGGTAGTCGCGATCTGTTGGCGCAGGGTCGCCATATACGATTATATCCCGCGGCGGAAGCCGTTTTCGGGTGGAATGAACTTCGCTACATTAGATGCGGGGCTACAAGGCTAATGAATTCCCGCGGCGTTATGACTTTGGTTTTCTTCCAGAATTTCGGGAAATGCTTCTGATTGCCTGTAATCAGGTAGTCCGCCCCAGCGGCATCTGCGCATTCCAGAAAAATGTTGTCATCGGGATCCTTTGTGACTTCGATGCGACGTTTTGGAACCACAAAATGACTCCGGTTCTTGATGATTTGTAGCAGTTGGCGGCGGGCGCCCTTGCGGATCTGTAACTCTGGACGCCCAAGCACTTCCCTGTCAGCGGAAACCAACACATTCGTGTCGATGACGAGCCGAAGGGGAAGCATCACCGTTTGCGTGTTTGCGATCGGGAAGTCTTTATGATCCGATCGATTTGGCGCGAAGTCAGCTTGCTGGTTCCCTTCCGCTCCGACTCCTGGCCGATGACTCTCAGGACTTCGGGTTCGGGCGCGGCTAGCTTCACGTATTCGCGGATGCTGAGCAGCACCGCTTTAGGCGTGCCACGCTTTTCGATAACCAGCGACCGCCGCTCGTCCTCGACGCGCCGTAGAAGCTTTCCAAAATTGGCGCGGGCACCAAGCGCTGAGACTACAATCGTGCCGGTTTTGTCCAAAGTCATTGCGGCTGACTCTCCGTTTCAGATGTATGAACTGTACAGTTCAAAAAGTGGATAGGCAATTGAAAGCCGGCAGTGGTGAATGTTCCCGAATCAATGATCTACCGCAAAGCATTCACAGCGGCCCGTGCTTTGGCCGCAATAGGACCGGACAACGGGGCATATCCCATGGTGACGGCAACGCTCTGGCCCTCCTGGAAAGACCAGTTTAGAAACTGCTTCAGCGCGCTGGTGCGAGACGCGGTAGTGGAGAGCGGCAAGTAGAGCCAGGTAAAGCTGGCCATCGGATAAGAATCCTTTCCTGAGGCGTTGGTCAGATCCAGGCGAAAATCGTCAGGGATGGAACTCTCCATGGCTGTGCAAGCAGCCTCAATGCTAGCCGAGGTGGCTCGTACGAACTGCCCGGCGGCGTTTTCGACCCGGCCATAGCCGAGGCCAGAATTGCGCACAAAACTCACCTCGACGTAGCCGATGGCACCGCGCATCGACGCCACTTTCTTGATCATGTCCTGTCCGCGATCGGCCTCCGACCCCAAGGGCCAGTGCGGCGATGGACTCTTGCCTATCTCAGCGTGGAAGCGAGGACTGGTTTTCGACAAAAAGCCGGTGAAGATAAAGCTTGACCCCTTGCCGGCACTGCGATGCACCACGGAAATCGGCAAATCAGGCAATTCTACGGAGGGGTTCAGCCGCGCAATTTGCGGATCCTTCCAATTCTTCACGCTCCCAAGATAGATTTCCGCCAGCAACGCTCCAGAGAAATTCAGCTCCGGCTTGCCCGGCAGATTATAGATGGGCACAATTCCGACCAAAACCGTGGGAATCATCATCCCAATCTTCGAATCACGCATCTGCTCGTTCGTCAGCAGGATTTCGCCGCCGGCGAAGTCTCCTACTCCAGCTTTGACTTGTCGAATGCTTTCGGTGGTTCCCAGCGGCAGGTAGCGAACCTGAATCTGGTCATTGCGCGCATTGAACCTGCTCGTCCACTCCAGATACAGATACACCGGGATATTGGAGCCCGATCCGACAATCACTATTCTCTGCTGTGCCGAATCTGCCGCGCATAGTCCTAACCAAACCAAAGCAGCAGCAAGACACGAGCCGACTACTCGTCGCAGACGATGCACGTACCCTCCCCATCCTTCAGCGAAATTGGCATATCCTTCACCATCGTCCGAACTTGAATGGAACTTTACCGCCAGCCATAAAGTTTGCTGGCCCCTTCAACTATTTCGAATTCTTCGGATTGGTCGCGGGTTTGGCGGCTGGCCGTCAAGCTGATACAGTGGCAACCTGCGCGCCATGATCTCTCGAATCCTCGTCAGCGGCGTTTCCGGGCCAGTCGGTGCCGCTCTGCTTCCAGTCCTCAAAACCCGCGGGTATAAAGTGACGCGCCTGGTGCGTGGCGCTGCTAGCGGCGATGCGCAGATTCCCTGGAATCCCTCGGAACGGATCGCTCCTGAACTGGTTTCGGGATTCGACGCGGTCATTCACCTCGCCGGCGAAAGCATCGTCGGACGTTGGACTAAAACCAAGAAAGCAAAGATCCGCGACAGCCGGGTCCTGGGGACTTCCAATCTTGCTGAAGCTCTGGCGCAAGCCAAACGCAAGCCCGAGGTCTTCCTCTGCAGCTCAGCGATTGGCTACTACGGCGACCGGGGCAACGAGATATTGAAAGAACAGAGTATGCCCGGCGCCGGATTCCTGCCCGACGTGTGCCGGGAATGGGAGGCGGCGACGCAGGCGGCAGCCCGGGCAGGCATTCGCACCGTTCAGATGCGCACCGGTGTAGTGCTCAGCCCCGAGGGCGGCGCGCTGGGAAAAATGCTAACGCCCTTCAAAATGGGTGTCGGCGGAAAGATTGGCAACGGCCGGCAATGGATGAGTTGGATTGACGTGCAGGATATGGTCGGCGCAATTCATCACACCCTGAAGAGTGATCTGCTGCAGGGGCCGGTCAACATGGTTGCGCCCAAGCCGGTTACCAATACGGAATTCACCAAGACCCTGGGCACTGTGCTGTCTCGGCCAACCCTCTTGCCAATGCCGGCTTTCGCGGTGAAGCTGGCCTTTGGCGAAATGGGCGAGTCCGTTCTCCTCTCCAGCCAGCGCGTTGAACCCACACAGCTCGTCATGAGCGGTTATCCATTCCGTTTCACCAGCCTTCAGGCCTCTCTGGAATCCCTTCTCAAAGGCTAGCCGATCTTACATCCGACTGTGATTCTGATCACAGCTTGCCAATCCTCTTGCTGTCATGCTGACTCCCGCCAGTGCACCTGGAAGAAACGAGACTTTCAATCATGAAATTCAAAATGTTAGCTCTCATCTTGGCCCTGACGGTTGCGTCCTGGGCACAGACCTCCACCCCCACCCCGCCGTCGACACCCCAGCAAAGCACCGAACCGGCCGCCAAGGCGAAATCCTGCGACAAGATGGCTACCGGCGACGCGAAAGACGCCCCTGCCTGCTGCGCGCACCATGACATGCAGTCAAAAGACATGCAGTCGAAAGACGGTAAGGAAATGGCTTCGTGCTGCGCGGCAAAGGGCTCAACCGCGGATGCAAAGGGTGGGATGTCCTGCATGCGGAATGGCAAACACGAAAACGCTTCCTGCTGCGGCAAGGACGGCTGTGGCAAAGAAGGCTGCGGCACAAAGAGCTGCGCAAAAGACAAAACCGCCTCAGCCTGCTGCAATGGCAAGGACGCCAAAGCCTGCTGCTGCGGCAAAAAGATGGAGAAAACAGCTAAGAGCTGCTGCAAACAAGAATTGCACAGCTAGTAGCGCCGCCGTCCCGGCGGCTGTCGTGGGGGTGCCACGCCCCCACAACACGGGCCAAAGCAATCGCCTAAACCTGTCAGCGCCAATCGGGCCAATTCATGCCGTTGCCTTGCTCTCGCCAGCCCGCACCGGCAGCGCGCACACCGCCCCTTCGGTAAAATTCTCCGCCTCAATTCCAAATGCGTGATCGAAGCGGGCCCGGTAGTTTTCCCACGCGATCGCAGACGTGAGTTCCACCAGGACCTGCGTCACTGAATCGTTCTCCCAGGCGGGCAAACAACGCATCCGGCACTTCCACTGGAGTCTGCGTCATGCGGTCGGCATACTCCAGCACCAACCGCTCGAGTTCCGAGAAATTGAAATCAGTTTTGTAGTGATTGAGATTGGCGATTTGCTCGGTCGAAATGCCGCTCGCTCTGCCCACGGCAGAGCCAATATCGATTCAAAACGGGCACCCCACCAGGGTTGCCACTCGCAGCTCGGCCAGTCCCTTCAGCTTCGCGTCCACGAGCTTGCTGCTGGCCTGCGATTGTTCCATCTGGCCATATCCCCACAAGATCGTGGGATGATGCGCGGTCACCTGGACAGGCATGATGACTCGCTTGAGCCGACGGCGCGTCATCCAGTAAAGGGTCCCAACAAACAATCGGCGCAGCGGGCCACCCTGATTCGGACGAGCGCCGGAAATGCGCGCCATGGCAACCTCCTTCAGACGCAGGTCAATTCGGGTTGGTGCGGTTCATTTCGTCGTGCAGTTTTTGCAGAAGTTCCCCGCGTTGCTCCGTGCTCAACTCCCGCTGCAACTCTTCCAGAGCCAGCGCCATGACGTGGTAATGGTGCGCGCCCGCGAACTTGGGGTCCGCGGTGATGTTGAGCCAAAGCCGGTGCATGAGTTCCACGTCCTGCGGACGCATCCGCGGACTGTGCGGGCCTAGCGCATATTCGCGGATGGTCCCGTCGGGTGCGCACACTTCCATAATCAGTCGTGGACGCGGCTCCGGCAACCGCTCCCAGGCATCGCCGGTAAGTTTAGCCTGCTCATCGGCAGTGAGTTTGTTGGAGAGCCCGCATATTACGCGGCTGGAATCGAGCCGCTGCGCGGTCACCATGATCGCTTCGAATACGTCGGTTGCGGGCACAACCAGCAGGTGGATCGGCTTCCCTTCTTTTTCAGCGACAGCCACGGCCGCGGTGAAAAGCTCCTGCTCGTAATGGTCGAATACCTGGCTCGCTTCAAGCACTGAACTGCCGCTGAAACTGTGTTCGCGATGATATAGCCGCGCGCTCATCACCACGACGTCCTGCTTCGCGGTGTTGGTATGACTGAGCACATGGCGCAGATAGTACAAATTGCGTGGATCGCGCACTGCCACCAGGATATTGCCCGGGCGCACTCCCATGGCGCCGCTGCCCAGTTCCTGGTTGCCATACACGCGGAACTGATCCAACTGTTCAGGCTTGCCATGGCGCTCTTTGGTGACGTGGTGTTCAGAGATCGTAAAGATCGTGAAGAAGGCCACGCTGAAAATCAACCCCGCGATGGTCGCTTCGTACTTCGTAAACAAGTTGACGATTGCCGTGATGAACAGCACGCCCGAGATGAGAATCAGTCCCACCGGAATTTCGGTTTTCCCGATGTGCAGATTTCCCGGCACCTTCCATTCCCGATTTCCCGGCTCCGTGAAGCGCAACACCAGCACCGCCAGCGACTTCATGGCGAAGCTCCAAATCACACCGAAGGCATAGAGCGCAGCCAAGACGTAAACATTGCCCAGGCTGAGGAAGATGGTGAGCAACTGCATGCCGACGATCAGGTTGATGATGCGGTAGCTGGTGCCGTAGCGATGGTGCGGCCGCTGAAACCAACTGGTGAGCACTCCGTCTTCCGCCACCCGGTTTAAAACGCCGTTGGCGCCCACGATAGAAGTGTTCTGCGCCCCCGCCAGAATCAGTACTCCCACCAGGACGACGAAGCCGTGAAACAGAAGCTTCAGGCTGGTCGGTCCCGCCAGATACATGGCGATGCCGCCGATCAGGTTGGCGAAATAATCCGGGCGCACCTTGTCCGGAATAATCATCACCGCGAAGAACGAAACCAGCGAAGTGAAGAGCAGGCTGTAGATGAAAATCACCAGTCCCGTCTTCTCCAGGTTCTTCAACTTGGGATGTTCGATCTCGCGGTTCACCTGGGCGAGCGTCTCTTCGCCGCTCATGGCCAGCACCGAGTGCCCGAAGCCGACAAACAGAATAATCCACGTAATGTGGCTGAACCACGTTCCATTCAGCCAGCCCAGCGATTCTTTGTTCAGCGGAATTACGCCGGGATGCAGCGGATTCGGCGGCAACTGCACGGGAGCGCGCAGAACCGTGAGCGTGCACCAGACGATCAGGATCACCACCATCACGGTAGTGATCGCCATAATCTGCAACGCCTTCTGGCTGGATTCATGGATGCCTTGGGTGTTCTTCCACCAGAAGTAGGTGACGATGATGATGGCCAGTCCGGCGGCAAAATGGTCGTCGGAAAAATTCAGCGGCCGGTGCAGATAGATCCCAATGTCCTTGATAAAGCCGGCCAGGTATTGCCCCGCCGAAACCGCGCTGATCGGGCCGGTGAGCACGTAGTCGAACAGCAACGCCGACACGGAAAATTTCGCCAGCGTCCCGCCCATCGCCTCTTTGACCACCCGGTAGACGCCGCCCCGCACAAACATGGCGCTCGACTCGATATAAAGCGCCCGCACCGCATAGCTGAACAGCATTACCGCCAGAATGAACCAGGGTGCGCTTTTGCCGATGACCTTCTCGGCGTCGCCGCCCGCGTAATAGGCGGACGAGGCCAAATCCGACAACACGATGGCCGAGGCCCGCCAGAACGAAATAAAGGTCAGCATCACCGTGGTGGCGACGAAGACCTTTACTGCCGGTTTTGTGCTCTCAGGGAACGTTGCCATGCTTCGTATGAATGGCGGTAAATATGATTACGCCTAAGCCATTGAAGATAGCACAGGGAAGAGGAAAGAAGCGCCTTACAACTTTCGGGCTATTGGGTCAATTGACGTACCATCGACGAAGAAACAGATTTGTTCGTGTTTCCTTCGTGATACTTCGTGACCTTCGTGGTTGCGGTTTAGCCTTTCGGGCTATGGCGTCGTCAAGCCCTCAGCAGTCCCGCGCTTTTTCGGCGCGAGGTAAGTGTGCGTGGTCCGGTCGTGCCAACACAGCGCGTCCTCATCAAGGAAGACCCAAGCGTAACCCATCCCCAAAGAAACAGCGGACAGATAGCTAGCCAATACCCGCCAGCGGCGCAGCGAGCGGCTGCTCGCCGTGCCGTCAAACCGCGCGAGCTCCAGTCCAGCAAGACGCAGACCCGGAGTGCTGGCGGAGTAGACGACGAGCAAATACTGGTAGGCCGCCCAGAATGCAAAGGGGATTCCGCCCGCGAGACTCAGAAGTTGAACCACAGGCGGTCGCAGCGCCGTGATCCTCCAGAAAATAAAGCCAAACAGAGCCGAGGCCGCAGCAATGATAATTCCGTCGACCATCCCCGCCACAATGCGCCGCCCCAACGGCGCACTCTGCAAAGGAATGTCGATGCCCAACCGCTTCTCTGCTTCCCGCGGCTCAACCGCTTCAATGGTGATTCCACCCAGCGCTGGGGCTGCAGGCTCAACTTCCGGCACCTCCAGAATTCGCGGCCGTTCGCAGATGGGCTCCGCCAATTGATCCGGCGGAGGCGGAGGCGGTCCCCACGCAAATCTGGGGAACTCAATGATCTTTGCGCTGACTTGCGGGACGCTGACCTGCGGGACGACGTGCTGAACAGCGGCCGGTGCGGCTTCCACCTGCCGCGATCGCGTTTCCACCTCAGCCGAGGGTCCATGCCGCATTCCATCAAGCGCAAGGGCATGGTTTGAGACCGGCTCAAATGTGGAAGGCGGCACGGTTACGTTCGCGCTCGGAGCCGGTTCAAAACCTTCAAACCGCAGATTCAGAGACGGGTAGCGCGGCGGACGCACTTTGCGCCTCGCGCGATAACGGTTCAGCCGGGCAGAAAGCTCGTCACGCCAAGCCTCGGCATCGGCGCCCTCGCGAACCGTGTCGCCCGCCGAACCCGCCGCTTCTTCAGACTCAGCCACGGTCGACGCTCCATCCTCAGAATCGCAGTGCAGATCCGACTCCGGCAAAAGCGAGGGAAGGGGCTCCGATTGGCAACTGCAAACTTCTCCACACTGCGGACAATTCATGAAGACCAGTCTCTTGAAATCGCACCACTTCTCGTGCCGCATACAACCGGGAGTGAACCAACGGGAATCCTAGCCTTTTTCGCCACTTTGCCTCGCGGCCAGCGCCGTGCTAAGTTCACGATGCCGCGACAAGTTAGCCGAAAGGGCAGGTACGCCTTCGATGGACGATCTTCTTCCGTCGATTTTCTTCCGATGACTCTTCGCACTAGATTCCTTATCACGGCGCTGTTTCTTTGTCATCAGCTTCTCGCTCCCCGGCTAGTAACCAGCCAGTTGCCGTCAGAAAATTCCGCCCCAGCCGCGACTCTCTCCCAACCGGAGAGCACACAAAACTCAGAAGTGCAAGCCAAGCCCTGCGCCAACCGGGCGATGACCCAACTTAGAGACGGCACCATCATCTGCGCCGACCAGCAGGAAAAAGTCGCCGACGTCTACAAATTGCGCGGCAATGCCGAAATACACTACCGCACCTACATCCTGCGCGCCGACGAACTCACCTACGACTCCGACAGCGGCGAGGCAACTGCCTCTGGCCACTTTACCCTCGACGGAGGCCCCAACGACGACCACGTCAAAGCTAGCCACGGAATCTACAATCTCACAACCGAGACCGGACGCTTCTACGACGTCAACGCCACCACCGGACTCCGCTTTCGCGGCAGCCGCGCCGTCATCACCTCGACCGCTCCTTTTGCCTTCTCCGGAAAACTGGTCGAGAAGACTAGCCCCGACCACTACCGCGTTTATGACGGCACTATTACCACCTGCGAACTTCCCCATCCCAAGTGGGAGTTCGCCGCGCACAAAGTGGTCGTCGACGTCGGTGGCAACGCCAGCATCTACCACAGCAGATTTCTCTTGCATGGATTCCCCGTTTTCTATTTCCCCTTCGCAACTCATCCCGTGGCGAGGGAGGCGCGCGATACGGGATTCCTGATGCCCAGCATCGGCCGCTCATCCACCAAGGGCAACATCGTCGGCGATTCCTTTTACTGGGCAATCAATCCCAGCATGGACGCAACCATCGGCGCGGAATACTACTCGTTGCGCGGCTGGTCGCAACGCGGGGAATTCCGCGCCCGCCCCACCGACGATTCTTACGTCAACCTGGATTATTTTGGTGTGGTTGACCGCGGCATCGGCACTCCGCCCTTGAAGGAAGGCGGACAGGAAGCGCGGCTCGCCGCGGAAGGGAATTTCTACGGCTTCCGCGCCGTCTCCAATATCGACTACTTGAGTTCGTTCCTGTTCCGGCTGGCCTTCAACGAAGTTTTTACCCAGGCCGTAAACTCGGAAGTAAAATCGCAGGTTTTTCTTTCGAAGACGGTCAAGGGATTTTCTCTCGGCGGCATGGTTGAGCGCTATCAAGACTTTTTTCAAACCACCAACCCCAACGGCACGCTTTCCAATCCTCCCACGTTTGATTCCATCCGCATTCTGCACACTCCCAGCGCCGACGCATCCAGCGTGGACCGGCCACTTTGGCATTCGCCGTTCTTCTGGTCCTTCGATGCTTCCCTGTCCGGACTTTCCCGGAGCGAGCCCGGCTTTCATACCTCCGAATTGCTTGGGCGCTTCGACCTCAATCCCGAGATTTCCCTGCCGGTGCAGTTCCGCGGCTGGTCTCTGCGCCCTGCCCTCACGCTCCACGAGACCTACTACACCGAGCGATTTGTGAACGGACTCTCAGTCATGCATCCCACCAACCGACAGGCCCTGGAAACCTCGGTGGAGGTGCGGCCGCCCGCGCTGGAAAAAGTATTTGATAAGCAATTCTTCGGACGGAAGTGGAAGCATGTCATTGAGCCACGCGCAGTCTATCGTCTGGCGACAGGAGTGAACGACTTCGCCCAGGTTCTCCACTTCGACGAGCGCGACATTCTCAGCAATACCCACGAGGTCAGATATGGCTTCGTCACCCGCCTCTACGCCAAAGCGGCGTCCCCATCGCAAATTCAAGAGTGCGACACGCCTATGACCGGTCTTTCCGTAGGCGCCGCGGCTCCCGAGCAAATCGTCCCCTGGCAGCGCGTCAGCAATCTGGAAAACCAGCCCTGCACTCTAGGGCCGGAAACCAAAGAAGTTGCTACCTGGGAAGTGGAGCAAAAATATTTTCTCGATCCTACCTTCGGCGGCGCGCTCGTCACTGGACAGCGCAACGTCTTCACCACCACGGAAGATCTGACCGGAATTGCCTTCGCGACCCAACCGCGCCATCTTTCTCCCCTGGTATCGCGGCTGCGCGCTGCCACCAGTAGCCGCACCGATACCGAGTGGGACCTCGATTACGACTTCCAGCTTGGCCGCATCAACGAGAACACGCTCTTGCTTAACTACAATCTGGGAGCCTTCACCCTGGGCGGCGGAGATGCCTTTCTCCAGATTCCGCAGCCTAATACCATTCCCCTGAAATATCAGCAGTTCCGCGTAGCCCTCGGCTATGGAGGGCTTGCCCGCCGGGGATTCAGCGCAGCCACCAGTTTCGGCTTCGATACGGAAACAAAAAAGCTGCAATTCGCCACCGCGCAAACTACCTACAACTGGGATTGTTGCGGCGTGACCCTGGAATACCGCCGCTACGCCATCGCCAACGTACGCAACGAAAATCTGTTCCGCTTCACCTTCAGCCTGGCCAATATCGGCTCTTTCGGAAATCTGCGAAGGCAAGAACGCCTGTACTAAATATGGGCTGGATGATTTCCTCAGCGTTCTCCGCGAATCCTCAGCGCCCTCTGCGGTCAAAGGCTTTAAAGACGTTAATACGACCCCGGCGCCGGATTTCCTTCGTGAACCTTCATGTCCTTCGTGGTCAAAGCTTCGCTGCAGTTTTTTCCCGCATCCCGAGCCTGTTACGATAGGCATATGCGGCCCCCGGAAACCGACCTCGGCACAAAGCAGACTCAACTGCAGGCCGATCTGCGAGCCATAGGACGACTACTCGTCGCCTATTCCGGCGGCGTCGATTCCGCCTATCTCGCCTGGGCCGCTCGTCGCGCCCTGGGCTCCGACATGCTCGCGGTGATTGCCGACTCTCCCAGCCTGGCGCGTACGCATCTCAACGACGCCATCGCCTTTGCGAATGAGCAATCCATTCCTATCGAAGTCATCGCAACGTCCGAACTCGACCGCCCCGAATATGCCCGCAACGACGGCCAGCGTTGCTTTCAATGTAAAGACGAGCTTTTTGCGGTGATGGAAAAGCTACGAGCGGACCGCGGCTTCGACGCCATTGCCTACGGCGTGAACGTCGACGATCAGGGAGACTTCCGTCCCGGACAGCAGGCTGCAAAACAGCATCATGTCGCCGCACCCTTGCTTCAGGCAGGCCTCACCAAAAACGAAATTCGCGAACTGGCGCGACAGGCCGGTTTGCGCATCTGGGACAAGCCAGCTTCCGCCTGCCTTTCCTCCCGCATCGAGTACGGTCGTCCGGTAACGCGCGAGGCGCTCAACGTAGTTGAACGCGGGGAAGACGCCATCCGCGCCCTCGGCTTTCGGCAGTTCCGCGTACGCCATCATGGCGACATCGTCCGCATTGAAATTGAGCGTGAGGAACTCGACCGCGCCTTGAATCCCGCCATGGCAGCCCAGTTCACCACGATCTTTAAAGCCCTGGGATTCAAGTTCGTTACCCTCGACCTGGAAGGCTTCCGCTCGGGCTCGATGAACGCCTTACTGCCTGCGGAGCAACTCCGCCGCACGGGATAGACGCCCCGCAAAGCCGCTGTTTCCGGGCCCGCTCGCAATCGCTGTGAGATAATCAACAGATAACTAGCAATGTTGAGGCGGTTCCTGTTGATCTTAATTCGACGTTCACTGCTCATCCTGCTTCTGGTTTGCCTGGGTTGTGTTGCCCAATCCGCGCCTCCCGACGTGGCCCGAAAAATCGAACACCAGGTGCGCTCTTTCTATAACATCCCCACTAACGTGAAAGTGACCGTCGGCGCCATCACTCCCAGTAACGAGTTGCAGGGATATGACGCCGTGTCGGTGACGATCGACGGTGAAGGCAAGAAGAAGGATTACAGTTTCCTGGTTTCCAAGGATCGCAGCACCATGCTGCGTGTAACCCGCTTCGACCTGAACAAAGATCCGTTCGTTGAAGTCATGAATAAGATCGATACCACCGGACGGCCCTCACGCGGCGCCAAGTCAGCCAAAGTTGTGGCCGTCAATTTCGACGACTTCGAGTGTCCCTACTGCGCCCGCATGCACCAGACTCTGTTCCCGGAAATCTTGAAGGAATACGGCGACCGGGTGACATTCATCTACAAAGACGACCCTTTGTCGGAAATACATCCCTGGGCGATCCATGCTGCGGTTGACGCCAACTGCCTGGCAGCACAAAATACCGACGCCTATTGGGACTTTGCGGACTTCGTGCACGAGCACAGGCACGACGTGGACACCGAGAAGACCCCTGCAGCGCGCCTCGACGCCATCGACATGATTACCATGCAGCAGGGGCAGAAACATAATTTGGACGCAGCCAAGTTGCAGGCCTGCGTCAAGGCGCAAAAGGAAGATGCCGTAAGAGCCTCGATGAAAGAGGCCGATGATCTGGGCGTAAATGGAACGCCGGCCCTGTTCATCAACGGCCGCAAGATTGACGGCGCAGTTCCCATCAGTGAGGTTCGTGCCGCACTGGACGCCGCGCTAAGAGATGCTGGTCAGCCAGTGCCCGAGCACGTACCGTCGGCCCCGAATCCCGGAGCACAGTAGTTCGCGGCAAAGCGCTGTTGCGGACGCTAACGCGCTCAGCATTCTCGCTTGTCATTGCAGTCAGGAACGGAGAAACATTCTTGAGAAAGCACTCTTGCTTTGTTCACGCCGCTGCGGTGCTTGCCGCCGCCATTCTGCTGGCCGCTCTCACCGCCTGCAAGCCGCAGACAAGTGGCGACGTAATGGCGACTGTGGACGGCCGCAAGATCTTTCGCTCCGACGTGGACAAGTATTACGACAACAATGTCGCCTCAGCCCAGCAAGTCCCCACCGGCGAACAGGCCACGGCGTTGCGCTTGAACATCTTGCATCAGATGATCGACGACGAAATCCTCATGCGACGCGCCGAAAAGCTTGGCCTCTTGGCGACCGACGAGGAAGTGGATCGCAAGTACAACGAGATCAAAGCTCCCTTTTCTCAGGAAGAATTCGATCAGCGGCTGAAGGATCGGAAAATCACGCTGGCCGATTTTAAGCGCGACATTCGCCGCTCCATCACGGTCGACAAGGTCATGAACAAGGAAGTCTCGTCCAAGATCAACGTCACCGACCAGGACATCACTGATTACTACAACGGGCACAAGGGCGAATTCAATTTAATCCAGCCGCAGTATCACCTTGCGCAAATCATGGTGACTCCTGCGCCCAACCCGCAGGCGCCCAATCAGAACGACAAGGCCCAGAACGAAGCCGACGCGCGCAAGAAGATCCAGATGATCGCCAACCGCCTCGACAGTGGCGACGATTTCGCAACGCTGGCGATGAAATATTCCGAAGACCCCGAGACGGCGGGCAATGGCGGTGACCTTGGAACCGTCCCCGAATCTGGCTTGAAAGGGACTGACCCAGCCACGCGCGACGCCGTCATGAAGCTGAAACCCGGACAATACAGTCCAGTCATTAGCGTCGTGAATCCCGGGAACAAGCAGGCTGTTGGATACCGAATTGTGAAACTGGTGTCGAAAGAACCCGCGGGACAGCGTGAATTGGCCGACCCACGCGTGCAGCAAGCCGTCCGCTCGCAACTGCACGACCGCCGCGAACAATTGCTAAAGGCCGCGTACTACGAAGTGCTACGCGATTCCGCCAAGGTAGAAAACTACTACGCCAAAAAGATCCTGGACAGCAATGGTATAGAAAAATAACTCGCCGTAAAGTAGCGCCGCCGTCCCGGCGGCTGTCCGGCGGGCGTCCTCGCCCGCCGCGTGTAAAGCTCAACGCGCTGCTCGATTCTGTTACTCCACAATCGCCAACACATCCCCGGCGTTCACCGCGGCGCCTCCGCTAACCAAAATTTTCTGAATCGTCCCCTTCTTTGGCGATTTGATTTCGTTCTGCATCTTCATCGCTTCGACCACCAACACGCCGGCGCCTGCTTCCACTTCATCTCCCTGGCTGACCAGCACGCGAACAATTTTTCCGGGCATGGGCGCGGTAAGCTTTTTGGGGCCATGATCATCCACCGCCCGCACGCGCCCGCGCAATGAGCGGGGATCGCGAACTTCCGCCGCGAAGCGTGCGCTTCCGACCCAGAGATGCATCTCGCTTGCGACCCGCTCGCACTTCACCTCGTACGCCTTATTGCCGATGCGTAGAGAAAGCACATCAGGCCGCGCCAGCACAGCGTCGACTTCAACCTCCCTGCCATCGAGGCGGCACGACCAGCGCCCTTCCTCTCGATTGAGACCGAGCCGATAATTCTTGCCGTCGATGGTGATGTCGTAAGTCATGAGCGCCAGTGGTCAGTGGCCAGTGACCAGTTGCCAGTTCGGAGCAACTTCATCGCGTCGCCTCTTTGTGAGCTGCAATCTTCCAGTTGGAAGCGGCATTCGACCGAGGGTTCGCGGAGCCGTCTGCTGGGCGTTCTCCCGCGCCAGCGCCTGCGGAACCCAGGACCGCGAATATTCCGGCGGCAATCACTGCGACTTCAATTGCCTTTGGATCGGTCGGAGCCTCAGCCTGCTTCTGCTTCAAGAGGCGGTCGAGAAAACCGGTATCGATTTTTGCAGCACGAAAGTCCGGATCGCTGAGGATGCGGCGGAACAATGAAATATTGGTTTTGATTCCCCCTACAAAATATTCATTCAATGCACGCGTCAGCCGACTGATCGCTTGCTCGCGATCGGTGCCATAGCCGATCAGCTTGGCCAGCAGCGGATCGTAATCCATCGGCACAGTCCAGCCTTCGTACATGCCGCTGTCGCGGCGGATTCCCGGCCCTGAGGGCAGCAGCAGCAGCGTGATTTTGCCTGGGCTGGGGAAATAATTGTTGTCGGGATCTTCGGCGTAGATGCGGCACTCAATGGCGTGTCCGCGAATCATCACCTCGTCCTGGGTGAACGGCAAGCGCTCGCCGGCTGCGACGCGTATCTGCAGATGCACCAAATCGAGCCCAGTGATCAGTTCGGTGACCGGATGTTCCACCTGCAGGCGCGTATTCATCTCCAGGAAATAGAAATTCTTTTGCTGATCGACCAGGAATTCAACCGTCCCGGCATTCGTGTATCCCGCAGCCTGGGCGACGCGAACCGCGACTTCACCCATTTTTCGCCGCATTTCTGGATCGACGACTGGAGAAGGCGCTTCTTCGACCACCTTCTGATGGCGGCGCTGCAGCGAACATTCGCGCTCGCCGAGATACACCGTGTTTCCGTGTTCGTCGGCTAGAACCTGCATCTCGATGTGGCGCGGATTGAGGATCGCCTTCTCGATGTAAACTTCGCTATCGCCGAACGAGCGCTCTGCCTCGCTGCGCGCGCCTTGGAGCGCCGACTTCAATTCTTCTTGGGCATGGACCAGGCGCATGCCTTTTCCGCCACCGCCTGCGGCGGCTTTTAACATGATGGGATAACCGATGCGCGCGGCCACCTGCTCGGCCTGTTCGTAAGACTCGAGGCCATGTGATGTACCGGGAACGAACGGAACGCCGGCGCGCTCCATGGCTTGCCGGGCACGGGTTTTCGAGCCCATGGCGTCCATGGCCGCGGCGGTGGGGCCGATGAATTTCACGCCCGCTTCGACACAAGCTCGGGCGAACTTCGCATTTTCGGACAGAAAACCGTATCCGGGATGGATGGCGTCAGCGCCGGAGCGCGCCGCAACGTCGAGAATCTTTTGGATGTTGAGATACGAGTCGGAAGCGGCAGGCGCACCGATCGGATACGCCTCGTCGGCTTTGCGAACGTGCAGCGAGGCGCGGTCCACATCGGAGTAAACGGCAACCGCGGCAATTCCCATCTCGTGGCAGGCGCGGATGACGCGTACGGCAATCTCGCCGCGATTCGCGATGAGAATTTTCTTGAACATTTTCCAGGAGCGGCAGCGCTCGGCGAACCCAAGATTTTACAGGAGATTCTGCGGTCGCGCGCAGGGGCAAACCTTCGACCGCAGACAGGCCGTGTTTTCTCTGTGTTCCTTTGTGTCCTCTGTGGTTGAAGGACAGTTTGAACCACAGAGGTCACAGGGCCTCACAGAGGAAAATGCAAGAGATCGCGCTGGTCGCTGCGCTTGATCATCTTCTGCTTATTCCGTTTTCGGTGCACCGTCAGCTGTTACAAGTGAATGTGGATTTTGGGTGCGCCAAACGTCAAAGTCCCCACCCTAACCGCAAAAGGCGCGGTTAGGATGGGGCACCCGGGTCTCGCTTAGTATTCGAACCCCGATAACTGGTTATTCTGGGAGGCGCGAGAAGCTTACCGCGAATGGCGGTTGCGGTCTGTCGTTGCTGCCCCGCTGCCAGCGGCGGCGCGGGGTGAAGCGGTAACGGATCAGGGTCCAGATCGCGAGCCATCCGTCGGAATGGCGGATTTTCTTGCCTTCGACGGCGGAGCGCGGATTGTAGGAGATGGTGACCTCGGCGATCTTCTCGCCCATGCGGCAGAGCTTTGCGGTCACTTCGGGACAGAATTCAAACCGACGACATCGGAGTTCGAGTTGCGCCAGAAGCGAGCGGCGAACGACTTTATAGCAGGTCGCCTCGTCATGAATGCCCGCCCAGTACAACAAGTTGGTGAGGTGAGTGAGCAGCTTGGCGCCGAGGAAGAAGCGCAGTCCGCGCTCGGGACGATCGGGGCGAACGCCGTAAACGACGTTCGCTGTGCCTTCTTCGAGCGGCCGGAGCAGCTTCGGATAATCCTGCGGATCGTATTCGAGATCGGAATCCTGGATCAGCACATACTCGCCACGGGCGTGGGCCAGCGCGGTGCGAATGGCTGCGCCTTTACCATAATTTTTTTCGTGGAACAGAATCGTGACGTCGTCGGTCGGCGCCAGGGCCTGCAGCTTTTCGCGCGTGCCGTCGGTAGAACCGTCGTCGACGATAATGATTTCTTTTTTTACCGGCGAGGCTTGGATCGCGTGCAACAGTTCGTCCAGATGTGCGGCCTCGTTGTAAACCGGCACGATTACCGACACGGATCGCTGCCAACGACTGGTCGCGGCCGGGTCGAGTTGTAGTGCGGTTGCCGGGGACGTCATATGCATGCTCTCTATTGCCGGTCTGCGCGCGAGATCCCACCGACTATACTCAGGACAAGTCCTTCCTTCGCCTGAAAGACGGATTGGTGGCGCCTTCGCAAACAGTACAAGTACGGGCTCATTCGGAATTTCTTAGCATAGTATCATCTGTGGCTTGAACCGTGCCCCATTTAGCGTGCCGTCCTCTGAGGTGAAACCACCCGCGGCGGCCGTCCCCTGGGCTCACTGGCTAATGTTGCTTCTGCTGGCAGTGGAGACTACCACGGTCCGATTTCTTCACCTTGTCAGCAAGCCTTACTGGTTTGATGAGTGTTTCAGCGTGGAGGTCGCCCGAATTGGATGGAGTGATTTTCTACGTCTGCTGTGGTGGCGCGAAGCGAATATGTCGTTGTACTACGCGCTGCTGCGGATGTGGCTGCATTTCGGGCAAAGCGAGTTCTTCATTCGCAGCCTATCGGTAGTGATTGCCGTGGCCACGCTGTCGGCAATTTATTGGCTGGCGCGGCAGCTCTATGACCGGCGAGTTGCGTTGATCGCCGCGGCGTTGTTCAGCTTCAACGCTTTCAGCGTGCGCTACGCGCAGGAAGCGCGCAGCTACGCGCTTTTTCTGCTGCTGGCAACGCTTTCTTCAGGATTCCTGCTTGCCTTTCTTCGCGAACCCTCGCGCCGCAACCGAACCGGGTACATCGTCTTCAGCATTCTCGCCGCCTACGCTCATTTCTATGCGCTGCTGTTGGTGGTCGTGCAGTGGCTGGCTCTGCGTGGGCTGAGAACAGAAGACAGTGAAGCGGTGCGGGGGCAATTGCGGCGCGCCTGGATGATGATCGCGATCGCCGTGCTGTCTCTGCTGGTCTTTGTGGCCAAGACTGGAGCGGGCCCGATCAAGTGGATTCAGCGGCCGGGCATTCGCGATGTGCTGGTGTTCTACGAGCACCTGGCGGGCGGGAGCAATTGGTTCTTGCTAGCGATCTGCGGCGTGGTGGGCATCGCCGCGATAGCGCCTGCCGGGAAGAAATTATTCACGCGTGCGCGGGATTGGCGAATCTGGAGAGTACAGTTTGTGCTGATCTGGCTTTTCTTTCCCGTGGCGCTGACAGTTTTGCTGTCGTTCGCGCGTCCGGTGTTTTTGGGGCGCTACATGATCTTCTGCCTCCCGGCGCTGGTGATTCTGGTGGCGGCGGGACTGGCGCAGGTGCGGCCTGCGTGGCTATTGGGCACTTTGCTCGCAGGAGTCCTGCTTCTTTGTCAGCAGGGGATTGTTTTCGTTTATGGGCACGACTTTGACAATGAACGGGACGCGTCGGGAGCGGCTAGCAATTTCATTCTCGACCACAGCGAACCGGGAGACGGAGTTGTGTTTCACATTGCGGGGACCCGCGTTGCTTATGAATTCTTCCGTTCCTTGCGGGCGGCGGAAAATACCGCCAGCCCTCGTTTCACGGGGCCACTCGGGCCGGAGATTTTATTTCCTCACCACGGAGCGGGGTTGGACTATCGCGACTTTACCGGCAAACCTACCGAGGATTGGGTGCGAACGATTAAGAACCGGCGAGTGTGGGTCATGCTGATGAACAATGGGGCTACGGATAAGCCTGATCCTACCACCGTGATGCTGACTCGCGTTCTTCCAGAGTCGTTCCCTCGGATGGTTCGGTGGCAGTTCAACAAGGTTGAGGTGCGGCTTTACAGTCGGGAGTAGAGTTTTAGCTTCGGAGTCGCAAAGCTTTTAACCGCTGAGATCGCAGAGGACGCGGAGAACACTTCTGGAGTGAACACGAGTTTTTTCTTTCGCCCCTTCGGGGCTACCCTAATTTTGACTCGCTACCCACGGCTTGCGCCGTGGGCTGCATTCTTTCGCCGCTGATCTTATTTGTGTGATCTTATTAGTGGCTGACCATATTTGCGGCTGATTTTATTAGCGGCTGACCTTATGGTTGATTTTACTTCTGGTCGACCGTGATTCCGCCTTGCGAGCTTTGGGCGGCTTTTTCGGCTTTCGCCTTCTTCACGCGGAGGGTTTCGTCGACCCAGTGGTCGGCGGTTTTGAGATCTTCGGCGCGGGCCGACAAGTCGTCGCATTCCACGTCACCCTTTTCCCGGTACATCAGGTTCAGGTAGGCCATGGCGTCGTCGTAGTCAGGACGGAGTTGGATCGCCTTGTTGAGGCTGTCGATGCCTTCCTGGATGGCGGCCGAGTTCTGTGTCTTTAATTCCTCGCAGACCTTTTTCTGGTCTTTGTTCTTGGGATTCAGATTCTCTTCGGGCTTCATGCCCAACGCGGCGCGTTTTTCCATGCGGGGCTGGTAGGCCGCGGTCCAGTCGATGACGCCGATCGAGTAGTAGGGTTCAGGATCGTTGGGATCGAGGTCGGATGCCATACGGTAGTATTTCTTGGCGTCGTCCCACTTCTTCTCGTTGAGGTAGAGGTAGGCGATGCCCTTGGCGGCGTTAACCTTTTGCTCGCGCGAAGGATTGGCGTCAATGACCCTTTGATATTCGTCGATCGCCTGCTGGGCAGTGCGCAGATTTTCCGGCGAGTCCACCCCGGGAATATATTGCGACACAAACGCCGTCGCCAGATACATGCGCGCATTGATCAGGCTGGGATCGAGCTGAACCGCCTGCTGGAAGTGATCGATGGCCTGCTCGTAATGGTTGTTCTTGTACGATTCCACGCCCTTGTTGAGCTGGTCGCGCGCCCGCAGCTTGTCACATCCCACAGAAGAGAAGAGCGCCAGCATTAGCGCCGCCAGCGTGATAAGTCTTGCATGGTTATTCATTGCGGTATAGGTCTCCCTCGACAAAGCATCCTAGGCCCAGAGACATCGATTTGACAAGCGCGGCATGATAAGGCGCGCGGGCCGAGGCGGCACGGAAGCGCGACGCTTCCGTGCAGTGGCCCAATACGAAATTCGCAACTCCGAGCTATTACTCGACGGGCAGATCAGGCGCCCGCTTCGATCTTCGCGGTAATCAAACCGACTTTGTCCACGCCGGCGGCATGGGCAAGATCGATAACATTGGCAACGTTGGCGAAGGGAATGGCGTCATCGCCCTTCACGAACATGACCTTTTCCGCGCGCTGCTTGTAAATGTCGGTAAGCCGGCCCTGAAGGTTGTCCCAGGTCGCGTCTTCGTTATTGATTTTGACGCCCGGCGCCTGCCCCGCACCCCGGTCGATCAACTGCACGACGATGGTACGGTCGGGCGTATTGTTCTTGGGAGCATTGGGCGGAGGCGGCTGGGGAACCAGCGCATCCAGTCCCTTCGGAGTGACCGGCGAGATCACCATGAAGATGATGAGCAGCACCAGCAGTACGTCAATGAGCGGTGTGACGTTGATGTTTGCACTTTGGCCTCCGCCCGAGCCCAGATCCATTCCCATGATCGTTCTCCTCTTATTGCGCCCTCATTGCCCTGGCGTAGCCGGGGGTGGCGGGGCTTGAGCAGTTTTCTTTTGCTCGGTGAGCAAGCCAAGGTCATCGACCCCGGCGGCGCGAACCGCGTCCACAACCTGCACCACGCTGCCAAAGCGGCTGCGCATGTCGGCTTTCACGTACACGCGTTTATCCTGCTTATTGGCTAGGCGATCTTTCACTTTACCGGTGAGGTTGTCGACTGCCATCTGCTCGCTGCCGAAATAGACCTTGCCGTCGCGCGTAATGGAGACCAGGAGCGCGTCTTCCTTGTCCGCGTCCGGCATCTGCTCCGGGTTATTGACGGGGGCCATATCCACGCTGATGCCTTTCTGCAACATGGGCGTGACCACCATGAAGATGATCAGCAGGACCAGCATCACGTCCACCATGGGGGTGACGTTGATGGCGGAGCTGATCTTTGATCCTTCGTCTCGCTTCGAAATTGCCATAGCTTGATATCTCCCGTGCTTTCGCCGCGGTCCCGAGCCGAAAGGCGCTCCGCGCTGAAGTTGGGAAGGCCCGGCGCCGGATTGCTCCAGCGCCGGACAAGCAACTCACTGCGGAAACGGGCCGAGCCGGCTCGTTCTCTACGAACGGCTTACCGGCGAATATCGCCGCGCTTCTTCAGGAAGTAATCGATCAATTCGCTGGACGAGTTGTCCATCTCGACGTCGAAGGCTTCCACGCGACCGGTAAGATAGTTGAACATCATGACGGCCGGGATGGCGACGAGCAGCCCGATGGCCGTCGTAACCAGCGCTTCCGCAATACCGCCGGCGACCGCAGCCAGACCGGTAGCCTTGGAGTTGTTGATGCCGATAAAGGCGTTCAGAATGCCCATCACCGTGCCGAACAATCCCACGAAGGGAGCGGTCGAACCGATGGTGGCGAGACCGCCCAATCCGCGCTTGAGTTCGGCGTGGACGATGGCTTCGGTGCGTTCCAGAGCGCGCTTGGAGGCTTCAATGGTTTCGCCTGGGATTGCGCCCGGGGAATCCTGGTGGGCCTTGAATTCCATCAGGCCGGCGGTGACCACCTTGGCTAGATGGCTCTTCTTGTTGCGCTCGGCAACTTTGATGGCTTCATCGATACGGCCATCGCGCAAAGCTCCGGCTACAGCCGGGGCGAAGGCGCGCGACTGCTTGCGGGCGGCGCTGTAGGCCATCCAGCGATCGATCATCACGCCGATCGACCAACCCGACATGATGAAGAGAATGATGACCACGGTTCTGGCGACCCAGCCCATTGCCTTCCACAAGCCCAATGGATCGGTAGCCAAGGTTCCGCCGCCTTCCTGGACGACCCAAGTGGCCGCGGACATGACGTGACTGAGAGTGACACCTGCTACATGAGCTGCGAACATGAGTTGCTTTCCCTCCTCGGAACTCTCGACATTTACTTGGACACTTTGATGCGCTTTGCGGTGCCAAGCGCTGGCCTCAAGAAAGAAATCGCCAGCGGGTTGCGACTTTCGCCGCACAAGGCACGAACCCGGACTGTCGAACTTGCGGTAAAACGACGGTACCGGGTTCACGAAGCCCTTCCCGTCCGCCAAAGACAACGGGCCGGGACGGGAAGGTGACGCACACATCTACGAAAAGCTCGAACCGCGCCGCGCTGGGAGTTTAACCCCCGGCGAGCGTGAAATTCACCTGCACCTGGGTCTCGACCTCGACCGGTTCACCGTTCAGCAGGTACGGCTTGTACTTCCACTGCTTGACGGCTTCGATCGCGGCCGGAGCCAGCATGGGGTGCCCGCTGATCAACTGCAGGTTCTGGATGCTGCCATCCTTGCTGATCTGAGCCTGCAGAATCACCGTGCCCTGAATGCGCGCCTGGCGAGCCAGTGGCGGATAGGTCGGGCTGACCTTGCGGATCAGAAGACCAGACGATACGCCTGAGGACACGCGCACGCGTGTCGGGGTGGCCATCTTCGGCACGGCAACTGGAGTCGCACTTAGCACGCTGCCAATCACGCCGCCCATGGATCCGCCCGGGACGCCGCCCGGAACGCCACCTACCACGCCGGTGGTAGCCATAGCCGGCGGCGGGGCTTCGTCCTCCTTGATCATTTCAACTTTTTTAGGAATCTTGGTCGGAGTGCGCAGTTCGCCGTTGATGATATCGGTCTGCACCTGCTTGACTACGCGGACCGGAGCGGCGGCAGGAGGTGGAGGCGGCGGAGGCGGCGGGGGTGCCACCAACATAAAAAGCGTTGTCCCCTTGGGCAACGCTTCGGTGAAAATCAGCGGGATCAGAACCATGACGCCGACAATCATGATCTGAATGGCAAACGAGATGATCGACGTGAATCCCCGCTTGGTCTTGAGCTTGCCGCCCGACTCGATAAGGCTGTCTTCAAACATATGATTCTCCCCAAGTACGGCTTCGAACCCTACGTATACTTAGACACCGGACGACTCCCCTTTGCTCCCAGTTTTCGCTGGCGCCTTGACCGGCCACCAGAGCCCGAAATGGCGTTCAAACAGATACCACTAAATGCCTACCTAACAAGGGCTAACGCAATCGCTACCTGCCCGCCATCGGGTAACTTACCTAGACCGGCCGACCATTGCTGTTGGCCGCTTGCCCTTCTCAATCCGCCAATCCTGATAGGCCACCAGGATGGGAGCTGCAATCGCAATCGACGAATACGTACCGATTAGAATGCCGATTACCAGTGCGAGGCTGAATCCACGAAGCACCTCGCCACCGAACAAAAAGAGTGCGAGTACGGTAAGGAAGGTTAAGCCCGCTGTCAAGATAGTTCTGCTTAGAGTTTGATTAATACTGCGATTGACAATGTCGGCCAGCTTCTCGCGCCGCATGAGTTTAATATTCTCCCGGATGCGGTCAAATACCACGATCGTGTCGTTATTGGAGTAACCGATCAGGGTGAGGATCGCGGCGATGACGGTCAGGGTAATTTCCTGATTCTTGAGGGAGAAGACGCCTACGGTGATCAAAGTGTCGTGAAACACCGTTAATACGGCAGCGACGCCGTAAATCCATTCGAAACGGAAGCCCAGGTAAACCAGCATCCCAAGCAGCGAATAAAGAGTCGCAAGTCCAGCCTGTGTGCGCAGTTGGGAGCCAACCTGGGGGCCGATGATTTCGACATTGCGGATGCCGAAGTCAGAAAGATAGAAAGCATCCGGCAGCGATGCCACTACGCGAGCGTCAACACCGGGAGCAGCGCTCAGCTGATCGACGGAATTCAAGACCCCACCCTGCACCTTGTCGCGATAATCGACGATTGCCTGGGCTACAGCGCCGTATTTTTGATCGTCAGGGCCGATGTGCAGCGGATCTTTGTCCAGAAGGAAGTTCTTGACCGTCAAAACGCTGGCGTTGTTCAGATCGGTCTTGCCCGCAGGGACATGGGTTTCGAGCGCCTGGATGATCTTCAGTTTGCCCTGATCGAGGGCCTGCTCGCTGGTTTCGCGCACATCGAGGTCAATCAATTCCTCGTTGTTGGAGGCCACTCCCAAACGCTGTAGTTTGAAATTGCGCAGGCCGGCATGGTCGAGCTCGGCGCGAATCGCGTTTTCGTCGGGCGTGTGCGAGAACTTCACATACACAAGCGTTCCGCCACGGAAGTCTACGCCCCACGGAATGTGGTGCCAGAAGAGCATGGAGAGCAAGCCCGCGACGCTAAAAACCAGCGAAAAGGCGAGAAAATACCACTTTTTGCCCAGAAAATCTATGTTGGTATTGCGAAAGAACTCCACGGGTTTGTTTAGCCCCTTAAATGGCGATTTGGTAATTGAGAAATTTGGTAATTCTGTAATTTAAAAGCTACTGAGCCTATGTTTTTCAAATTACCCAATTTCCAAATTTCCCAATTACCCAATTCTTCCTAGATGCTGAGCGCTTCGCCGCGCTGTTTGCGGCTGAGCACCCAGTCGAAGATGAAGCGTGAGACGAATACGGCGGTAAACAGGTTCGCGAGCAAGCCAAACGTGAGCGTGGTGGCGAATCCTTTTACCGGACCGGTACCAAAAATAAAGAGAATTGCGGCGGAAACGATGGTGGTGACGTGTGTATCCACAATCGTGATCCAGGCGTGGCTGAAGCCCTGATCCACCGCCGAGGGCGGCGTCTTGCCATTGCGCAACTCCTCGCGAATGCGCTCGAAGATCAGCACATTGGAATCCACGCCCATGCCGACCGTCAGGATCACACCTGCAATTCCCGGCAAGGTCAGGGCGACGTTGACGCCCGCGATGGTCGACCAACCCAGGAACCCCAGCAAAATAATCAGGTTCATGATCAGCGCCACATCGGCGTTGATGCCCGCTCCGCGATAGTAGACGAGCATGAAAATCAGCACGGCCACCATGCCAATGACGGCGGCGCGCACGCCGGAGCGAATCGAATCCGCGCCTAGCGACGGTCCCACGGTTTCCTCTTGCAAGTATTTAATGCTGGCGGGCAGAGCGCCGGAGCGCAGAATCATGGAAAGATCCTTGGCCTGCTGCTCGGTCATGCGGCCGCCGCTGATCGAGCCCTGATCACGGATCGGCTCTTTGATATTGGCAACTTCCTGCACTTTATTGTCGAGGACGACGGCCAGGCTGTCGCCGACGTGAACAGAAGTAAAGCTGTAAAACCTCTGTCCACCCTCGCCCGTCAACGAGAAGCTTACGCTGGGCTGGCCGTTCTGGTCGGTGCTGGGCTGAGCGTCGCGCAGATCTTTTCCGCTCACCGCGGAGACGCGCGAAACCAGGTACCACGCCGGTCCTTCGGATTCGGCGCCCGGCATGCTGTGTCCGGGAAGCAGGAGCGCATCTGCAGGTATAACTCCGCCCTTATCCTGCAGCGCCGCCTGCTCGCTGGGATACGGGCCTCCCAGAGACTGCTTGATTTCGAGCATTGCGGTCGACTGCATGATGTCCTTCACGCGGCCGAAATCGTCTACGCCCGGGAGCTGCACCAGAATCTGGTATTGCCCGAGTCCGTGCTCTTCGATGGTGGGCTCGCTGACGCCGAGAGCGTCAATGCGGTTGCGGATGGTCTGGATGGCCTGCGTGACCGCCTTACTCTTCAGGTCGTTCAAGGCGGAAGGCCGCATCGCCAGGGTCCAGGTGTTGTTGGGACCGCCGGCGGGGGCGTCGTACTCGGGCAGGCGATCTTGCACGACGCTGACCAGGTCGCCGCGCGCACCGGGCTGTACGCCCTTCACCAGGATGTGGTCAGGATTGTTTTGCGGGTCGGGCTGCGTAATGTCGCTATAGTCCACTTTCCGCTTGCGCAACTCATCCTTCAAAACTTCCATGGCGTTCTGCGCCACAACGTTGACGGCGTCGTTGACCTGAACCTGCAAAATGAGGTGGGTTCCGCCGCTCAAGTCGAGTCCGAGATGGATGTGATCGCTCAACGCCGCGAGCAGACCCTGGCCGGACAGACTCTTTGGAATGCCAAAGATTCCGAACAGGAAAAACAGAACCGTGCCAACGATGAATAGCAGCTTCCAGAGAAAATTCTTATTCATATAAATTCAGTGGCCAGTGATTAGTGGCTAGTGGTCAGCAAGACCATTCACCACGAATCACTTATTTCGTCTTCGTCTCTTCCTCGGGCGTGGTGACCTGTGCCACGGAGGCCTTGGTCACTTCCAGCACGAGATTATTCGGCGGAACGCGCAAATGCAGGGAATCGTCTTTGAGCGCCATGATCGTGCCTCGCAGGCCGCCGGTGGTCGTGACCTTGTCGCCGGTTTTGAGCTGGTCGAGCATGGCTTGCCATTTTTTTTGACGGCGTTGCTGGGGCAAAATCAGGAGAAAATAAAAAATCGCGAATATAAAAATGAGGGGCGCGATTCCAAGCCACCCCATACCGCCGCCCCCACCACCGAGTTGTGCTGCCAGTAAGAATTGCATATGAGGTCTGAACGTATGTTCGCCAAAAAACCGCCGGCGCCCATCAGCGCCGCGGGAGCTGTTATGTCACCACGGAGTTTAGATCGACTTCGGCCGGGTCTTCGGCGTCAGGCTTGAATCCGGGGAGTGCTTCCCACTGAGTCTACGGTTTCGGTCTTGACCAGACACTAGAAAGAAAACGGGACTCTTCCCCAAGTGAAATAGAATGCCGTACCCGCCGCATAGTGTCAAGGTAGAAACTCAGGTTGTGGATCGTGTTCAAGACCTGTGCCAACACTTCGTTGGATGCATAAAGATGACGCAGATATGCTCGCGAGTAGCGCTGGCACACGCGGCAACTGCAGTTGGGATCGAGCGGCGACTGATCTTGCGCGTAGCGCGCCTGCTTGATCGTGACTTTTCCTTCGGAGGTGAACAGCAGGCCGTGGCGCGCGGCCCGGGTGGGAAGAACGCAATCCATCATGTCGACGCCGAGGCTGGCGTACTCGACAATTTCTTCGGGCGTGCCCACGCCCATAAGATAGCGCGGCTTGTCGCCGGGTAAATGTTCGAGCGTGGACTCGACGATTTCGCGGGTCAGTTCGCGCGGTTCGCCCACGCTGAGGCCGCCGATGGCGTAGCCGGGAAAGCCGATTTCGACAGCCCGCTCGGCAGATTCTTTTCTGAGGTCTTTTTCCATCCCCCCCTGGATGATGCCAAAGAGCGATTGTGTATTCTCGCAATGTATCGGAAGAGGTTGTGTGGGGACAGCCGCCCTCGGCTGTCCAGGCGAGCGCAAGCTCGCCGGCGCGGCTGCGGAGCTTCGCTCCGCCGGACAGCCGAGGGCGGCTGTCCCCACATTCCCCCACGGGACTTCGTGCTTTTGGTCTTCGAAATACTTTTTGCTGCGGGCTGCCCATCGTGCCGTCATCTCCATCGACGCTCGGGCGCGGGCGCGATCCGCGGGAAACTCCGTGCATTCATCAAACGCCATGATGATGTCGGCGCCGAGGCCGATCTGCGCCTCCATCGCGCTTTCCGGGCTGAAAAAATGCGAAGAACCATCGAGGTGAGAGCGGAAGGTCACGCCTTCTTCGTTGACCTTGCGCAGTTCGTTCAGACTGAAGACCTGAAAGCCCCCGGAATCGGTGAGAATGGCGCGCGGCCACGACATGAACTCATGCAGGCCTCCCAGGCGGCGCACGGTCTCGACGCCGGGGCGCAGGTAGAGGTGGTAAGTGTTCCCGAGAATGATTTGCGCGCCGAGTTCTTCGAGCGTGTCCTGCGGCACGGCCTTCACCGAGGCCAGCGTTCCCACGGGCATGAACACGGGCGTTTCGATTTCGGCGTGCGGAGTCAGCAGGCGTCCCGAGCGGGCTTTGCCGCTGGCGTTGTCGATGTGAAACACGGTGGACATTCTTTCGGATTGTAGCAACGGCGTGGATTCGGAAGTCTGAACTGCCGGGTTTTTAAATCTGCAATTTAAAAACTTCAATCTGAAATCGGAATGATTTCCGCGCGGACATTTCTCTTCTTTTCTATGATCAGCCTGCCAACCGTTATCGGCAATTTGAAGCGGCGCGGGCCGGCGCTGCCGGGATTGAAGTAGAGCGCTCCGTTGCGCGTTTCCTGCTTCGCGATGTGGCTGTGGCCAGAGATCACGACTTTGAAGCCTGCGGCTTCGGGCTTAAGGTCAAGTTCCGCCAGATTGTGCAGGATGTAAATGGAAAGGCCGCCGATCTCGACGACTTCGGTCTCGGGCAATTTGCGTGCCCAGAGGTCGTTATCGATGTTGCCGCGAATCGCGGTCACGGGCGCGATGGTAGAGAGCGTGGTGAGAATTTCGGGCGCGCCAATGTCTCCTGCGTGAATGATGTGCTGCGAGCCTTGCAGAGCCGCGAGCGCTTCGGGGCGAAGCAGTCCGTGAGTGTCGGAGATGACGCCGATGAGGATGGAAGTTTTCAGGTCTGGATCTCAGGTTAGATTTTAGGTCGAAGCTCCGAAGTCCGTTCTATTTGCCTTTCATTTTTTCGACGAACTTGCCGACGCTGATAACTGCTCGACCCACGGTGCCGCGTCCTATTTCCTGCACCTCGTCGCGAGCGGTCACGCGCAAGGTATAGAAGCGGCCGTCGAAAGACTCGAGCACTGCCTGAGCGTTGATGTGGGCGCCGATGCCGCTGGCGGCGCGGTGTTCGACGTTGATGGATGTCCCCACCGTGATCTCGTCGCCCTCGCAGTAAGGCTGCAGCGCCTGAAAGGCGGCGGTTTCCATCAGACGAATCATGTCGGGCGTCGAATACACGGGCGGCAATTCGGGATGGTGCGAGGTGAGCGTGTGCTCAAACTCGACGGTCTCCTCCGCCTCGGCATGCGCGCCAATGGGAATGTCTCTGGCCAAATCTCTAACCCCCTGCAGAAAGAAAATGAGCCAATGATTCTATCGAATCATTGGCTCGAACTTGCGTCAAAACCTGTTGAGCTTCGCCCGACTGGACAGCCGAGGCGGCTGTCTCTACGTGGCGTCCCAATGGTTCCTACGCGACCGCCATGGCGGTGCGGCGGGCTTCGATTCCGTCCAGCGCTTTCCACAGCATCCGCGCGGCGTTTTCGGCTGCGTCCAGAGCCCCTTCCGCGGCTTGCGGATGGGCAACGATGCGCTTTTCGAGTTGCTTGCGCCAGACATTAGAGTGGCGTACATCCGCGGTGGCATGCAGCGTAAAGTAGCCACAGGTCTTGTGATCGGCGCCGTAGGTCTCGCGCAGGCCACGTTCTTTTTCCTGCGCGATGCGCGGAACCTGCGACTCGTAGGTATAGAAAGCGGCCAGCGCATCCTCAGGCGAACCCTCGCTGGCTACCTGGCGAAAGTGTCGGATGAGTTGCCGAATTTCCGCGACTGGCGTGTGCCACTCGAGATTGCGAGTCGAGCCCATGCCCTCGGCAAAGTCGAGCCAGAGTTCGGCGTGTGGCACCGAGTCCCGCCCCGGCCGACCTTCCACGCCCTTTTCGTCGCACATATTGGCCAGCACGGCCTGGCGGAGCTCGCCTTCCTCCAGGCGTAGGCCGAGCGCGGCCAGGTACGAAGGAAAGGCTTCGACGTGGTGGTAATAATCCTGCGCATATTCGCGGAGATCGTTGCGCGTCAACTGGCCGGCCGACCATGCCTTGTAAAAAGGATGGCAAAGCAGGTCATACTTCTTAATCCGCGCGTCCAGTTGCTGGAGAAATTCGGCGGTATTCATCATGCCCCCTGGGACTTTCGTCGGACAGCCAAATATACGGGCGACGCAGCGCGACAGCAAGTGATGGGGATCACCGAGTTCGCCATGTTGTTAGAATGAAAGAAGAAACGCACAGAATATTTTCTGGGGTTCGCTCCGTTCGTTTGACATGCAGTTCACTGAACAATTCGACGTAGTCGTCGTGGGCGCCGGCCACGCTGGATGCGAGGCCGCAATGGCCGCCGCGCGCATGAACTTGAAGACCGCACTCTACACTCTCAACGTCGATTTGATCGCGCAGATGTCATGCAATCCGGCCGTGGGCGGCATCGCGAAGGGGCACCTGGTCCGCGAAGTCGACGCGCTGGGCGGCATCATGGGCGAGATCACCGACGCGGTCGGCATCCAGTTTCGGCTGCTGAACACCTCGCGCGGTCCGGCAGTGTGGTCGCCGCGCGCGCAGTGCGACAAGCAGGCGTATCGCCTGAAGATGCGCGAGGTGCTCGAGTCGCAGCCGAATCTCAAGATAAAGCAGGCGGAAGTTGCGGATCTGATTGTGGAGGAGTCGTTAGTCGTTAGTCGTGGGTCGCTGGCCGGTCGCCAAGACACGCCTGGGATCAACGACGAACGACCAACGGCCAACGACCGCCGCCGGGTCCTCGGCATTCGTCTGCGTGACGGCCGCACCGTGGGCGCGCAAGCTGTCGTCATCACGACCGGAACTTTCTTGAACGGGCTGATTCACTGCGGAGAGCAGCAATATCCTGCCGGACGTTCAGGCGAGCCGAATGCCGTGTTGCTGGGCGAGGCGCTGAAGCAGCTGGGCCTGCGCGGTTGCCGGCTGAAGACAGGCACTCCGCCGCGGCTGGATGGACGCACCATCGACTGGTCCCGCTTTCCCGAACAGCCCGGCGACGTTGATCCCACTCCGTTCAGCTTTCGCACGAAGCGTGTGGCTCATCACGATTCGCAGGTGCCCTGCTACATTGCCTGGACCACGGCGGAAACGCACCGCATCATTCGCGAGAACGTGCACCGCTCGCCCATGTACAGCGGGCAGATCCAGTCGATCGGCCCGCGCTATTGTCCTTCGATCGAGGACAAGATCGTGAAGTTTCCCGACAAGGAAATGCACCAGCTTTTCCTTGAGCCGGAAGGGCTGAACACGCACGAAATTTACGTCAACGGCATGAGCACGTCTCTGCCGGTAGACGTGCAGCTTGCGATCCTGAAGTCGATTCCGGGACTCGAGAGTGCCGACATGTTGCGGCCGGGATATGCCATCGAATACGACTCCATCGATCCGACGGAACTTGAGCGCACGCTCGAAACTCGCAAGATTGCCGGCTTGTTCCTGGGAGGCCAGATCAACGGAACCTCAGGCTACGAGGAAGCGGCGTGCCAAGGATTGATGGCGGGCATCAACGCCGCCCTGCAAGTGAAGCGACAACCGCCGCTGATCCTGGACCGTACCGAGGCTTATACGGCGATTCTTATCGACGACCTGATTTCAAAGGGCACGAACGAGCCGTATCGAATGTTCACGTCGCGGGCGGAGTTCCGCCTGCACCTGCGTATCGACAATGCCGACCGGCGCCTGACTCCGCACGGCCGCCGCGTGGGCTTGATTTCAGATGAGGCGTGGGAAGATTTTCAGGCGAAGCAGCAACGTCTGCGAGAGATGAAGATGTTGCTGGAAAAAACGCGGATCACGCCGGAAATGTTGGAGAGAGTGGATGCTCGAACGGAGAGTTGTCATCCCGAGCGGAGTGAGGCGAAGCCGAACGCAGTCGAGGGACCTTGTGTTCCCACTGTCGCCGACTTTTCTTCGGCCAGCGGCCAGACACTGGCGCAGCTGATGAAGCGCCCCGAAGTGACGGTGGAGCAGCTCGTCCCAATCCTGCAGGAACTGGCGCCAGATTTCTTTGCCAGGAACTCCTCAGCGTCCTCTGTGCACTCTGTGGTTAAGCTCTCTTCAGAAGTTCGTAACGAACTGAAGTCGGTCGAGACCGAGATCAAGTACGAAGGTTACCTGCTGCAACAACAGCGCGCCATGGAGCGCCTGAAGAAAGCCGAACAGCACTCGATCCCCGAATGGTTCGACTACCGTTCGGTCAGCGGACTATCCCGCGAAATGCAGGAAAAACTCACGCGCGTGCGGCCACGCACGATCGGCCACGCCTCGCGCATTCCAGGCGTGACGCCGGCAGCTGTGTCGCTGGTGCATGTCTACATTGAAATCCAGGCGCGCCGGCGCGACCAGGCCGCCGCACTCTAAGGCCGAGGCCGCTCGCGCGACTCGTCTCGGGTCTGCAATTCTTCGGCGAGTTTCAGTTCGCTCTCCGCTTCGTCTTTCTTACCCATATCGCGGTAAGCCTGGCCGAGCAGGTGATGCGTGGTCGGATTGTTCGGGTCCATGGTCGCCGCGCGCTGCAGCGCCCGCACAGCTAAATCAAGTTCGCCTTTCTTCTCCAGCACCTTCCCCATGAGGATGAAAGGCCCGGTCGACGTCGCGTCGAGCCAGATCGAGCGCTGCAGCAACTGCTCCGCTTCTTCGAATTTCTGCACGCGTGAATACGCGTCCCCCAGCTTGTAGTACGTTGCCGCATTCGCCGGGTTGATGGACAATTCTTTTTGGAATTCTGCGATCGCTTCCGGTACTCGCGATTTGTAGAGATAAAATTCGCCCAAAAGGAAATGGACCAGGGGCAGTTTGGGGTCGAGAGCCGCCGCTTTCTGCGCGTATTCTTCCGCCACCGGATCGTACTCCTGACGAAACAGCATTCGCGCCGTGAATAAGTAACTGGCAGCCGAGTCTGGAGGCACAGCAAACATCTTGGCAAACGCATGGCGGGCCTGGTCGTAATTTTTCGTCTGGATGTAGCAGATGCCCAAGATGTAGGAAGCGTCCACGTTGGCGCGCGAGTACCAGCCTTGTACTTTCTCGAGCAAAGGAATCGCATCTGCGGGATGCCCGCCCAGATAATCGGAAATTCCGAGCAACTGGATCGCTTCGCTGTTCGCTGGATCCGCTGCAGTTGCTTTTTTCAGATACGCGATCGCCTTGGGGAAATCGCTTTTCTTGTAGTATGCCGTTCCCATTTCCAGAGCCAGACCCTTTGCGGCGGGGTCGCGGGCTTCGACGGTTTGCAGTTCCGCAATGGCCTCGTCGATTTTGCCTTGCTGCATCAACTTTCGCGCTTCGGCAAACTCGGAAGGCGGGCTGGAAGAGGCTTGCGGCGCCGACGGCGCGTTTGGAGGCGCGGACTGCTGGGCGTGTCCTGAGGCAGACAATGCACACAACAATGCCGCGAGAAATGCGGATCCAAATACGACAAAATTGTTTAGTGTCCTGCCGGTGCGCATATCGAAGATTAGAGCACAGTCTCGCGGTGGCTACCCGTCGTTCGGCGGGAATCGATGTCTGCCCGACCTAACCGACGGCGTCGAGCTTCGCTCTACGGACAGCCGAGGCGGCTGTCCCCACATGCTTTTGTGTCGCCACATGCCTTTTGCGCGACACAAGGTCAGTGCCTCTACAATGGGCTGAACATGATTGCCCATCTGCGCGGAAAACTGCTGGCCAAGCACCCCAACCAGGCCATCGTCGAGACGGCGGGCGTCGGCTATGACGTGACCATCAGCGTGCCGACGTTTTCGGATCTGCCGGCGGTCGGCGCCGAGGTCGCGCTGCACATCCATACGCATGTGCGTGAAGACCAGATCGCGCTCTACGGATTCCTGCGTCCCGCGGAAAAATTGCTGTTCGAGAAGCTAATCACGGTAAGCGGGATCGGGCCGAAGCTGGGCATCACAATTTTGAGCGGCATGGCCGCCGACGAAATGGTGGGAGCGATTCGAGGAAACGATGTGGCGCGGCTCACGCGCATCCCCGGCATCGGCAGAAAGACTGCGGAGCGCATGGTGCTCGAACTGCGCGACAAGCTGCCAGAAGCAGGTCCCGCTTCGGCTCCCGCCGTCCCTGCCATGAACGCCACGGAAGAGGACGTGCTCTCTGCGTTGCTGAATCTGGGGTACCAGCGGGCGGCCGCCGAAAAAGCTCTCGCCGCGGCGACAAAAAATGGCAAAGGCGGGTCGTTCGATGCGATGTTTCGCGATGCCTTGGCGGCATTGTCGAAGTAGCTTGATTTTTCTATGGACAGGGCCAGTGGGTTGCGGTCTAATCCTGCACCATGCAAACGCTCGGCCTATCTGATTCAACCACTCGCAGCGAGAGCCGCCTCAGGAGCCTTTTCTGGCCGTCCATCCAGAGCGGCGCGGACGTCGACTATCTCGCTGTGCAGGGCTTCTGGGTGTGCACGATTGTTGGCGCATGGTCCCTAGTTTTCCTAACGCTCGCTGGCCAGCCTTTCACAGGAATACTTGGGCTCCTGGTGTTTCACCTAGGCGGAGTGGGGGTTCGCGAGCACAACCTATTGGCGGCGGCGATCACGCTTGGCTTTTATTTTGTCGACTCACTGGGATCCGGCGTTGGCGTTGTCCGGGTCATCATTGCCGCGCTATTGCTCTCGAATCTTCGCGCCACTTGGATCGCTGACCACTGGAAGCCCGGCTCCGAAGAAGCCGCATTACCCCCGCGGCTCGCAGAAACCTTCTCTGACAAGCTCTCTGACAGCTGGCCTGCTTTTATTTGGCCCAAGGTGAGAGTGGCCTATTATATTTTCTCGCTTGGATTCCTCGCGCTGATCGTCGCGGGACTCATCGTTATGGCTCTTCGCGTGCATCCATCCTAACCAGCCGATCTCGGATTTTACTTCCCGATGCAGAATGTGCTGAAGATCAGATTCAAAATGTCGTCGGTAGTGGTCGCCCCGGTGATGGCGTCGAGCGGACGCAGCGCGTTGTAGAGATCGAGCAGCAGCATCTCGTGCGGAACTTTTGCGTCGACGGCGCTCTTCGCCGCATCCAGCGCAAGCAGCGAATCGTTAATCAATCCCTGATGCCGAATGTTGGTGAGGAAGCCGGACTCCGCCTGGGTGCCGGCATCTCCGCCAATGTGTCGCAGGATTGCGGCGCGCAGTTCGGTTATCCCTTCGCCTGTCAAAGCCGAAGTGGAAACCGAAATTCGAGTGCCCCATTTCTCCCAGGTGTTGGGAGAAGTGGGGACTTTCCCCGTCGTCAGATCGGACTTATTCTCGACGATAATCACTGAACGCCCCTCTGCCTGCCGCAGAAGTTCGTGATCTTCCGGGGTCACATCGCGCGATGCATCGAGCACAACCAGCACGAGGTCCGCGTCGGCCAGGGCTTCCATCGATTTGCGAATGCCGATCGATTCGGCTTCGTCGAGCGCATCGCGAATGCCGGCGGTGTCGACCAACTTGACCGGGATGCCGCCGATCGCAACGGTCTCGCTGACCAGGTCGCGTGTGGTGCCCGGCGTCGCCGTGACAATGGCGCGCTCGCGCTCCACCAATTGGTTAAACAAGCTCGACTTGCCGACGTTGGGGCGGCCCACAATCGCGAGCGTCAATCCTTCATGCACGATCTTGCCGTAGGCGAAGGTCGCGCTGAGTTGTTCCAGCGGCGTGCGCACGACGGCGATGTGAGTGAGGATGGTGGCATCGGGCAGCACCGACACGTCGTCCTCAGCGAAATCAATCCCGGCTTCGAGCATGGCGATCAGTTCCACCAGCTTTTGCTTGATCGGCTGCAGGCGCCGCGAGAGCGCTCCCTCCAGTTGCTGCGCCGCAACTTTGGCCTGATACAAAGTCTGTGAGTCGATCAGGTCGCGCACGGCTTCAGCCTGCGTCAGATCAATGCGCCCGTTGAGGAAAGCGCGCATCGTGAACTCCCCGGGCTCCGCCAAGCGTGCTCCTGCGGCGACGCAAAGCTCCACAATGTGTCGCAACACGACAGGAGATCCGTGCGCAGAAATTTCAACGATGTCATCGGTAGTGTAGGAATGCGGCTTGGCGAAATAGGTAACCACAATCTCGTCGATGCGTTGAGAATTCCCGGGGTGCCCCATCCTAGTCGCGTTTTTTGCGACTAGGATGGGGATTTTGACTTCCGTTCCCGCGAGCTCCGCCGGGAAGCGGGCAGGAGTGCCCGCTCTACACGGCTCGACCAATTCCCCAAACACAGCCCGTCCCGGCTCGAGTTCGTGCTTCAACTGCAACATCGGCTTCGCGATCTCCAGCGCCCTCGCTCCCGCTAGTCGCACCACTCCAATCCCGCCGCGGCCCGGTGGCGTGGCGATCGCGACAATCGTGTCATCGAGGTTCAAACCGACGTTCACGCGCCGATTGTAACGGGTAAACTAATTTGTCGTTAGTCGATGGTCGTTGGACATTCGCCAACGTTAGGCAGTGAGTGTGACCAATAACTAGCGACGAACGACCAACGACCTTCCGCGAGGGCAATCATCGTGTCTGTTGCTGACGAGCTATTGAAAGCAAATGAAGATTTTGCGCGTCATTTCAAGCTGGGGGATCTCGCCGTCCGCCCGAAGCGGCACGTGGCCGTGCTGGCCTGCATGGATTCCCGGATCCTTTTTGAGCATTGCCTGGGCCTGCGTCCCGGCGACGCGCACATGATCCGCAACGCCGGCGGGATCGCTACCGAGGATGCCTTGCGTTCGCTGATCGTTTCGCATCATCTGCTCGATACGCAGGAGTTCATCATCATCAACCACACCGACTGCGGCTTGCTGAAGGTGCAGGAATATGAATTAAGAGCCCGCCTGACCGAAAAGATGGGCACAGTGGCCAGCGAACCTGCCCATTTCTACGCCTTCGATGACCTGGAAGAGAACGTTCGGCGTCAGGTGCATCGGGTGAAATCGCATCCGTGGATCCCGAAGAACATCCCAGTGCGCGGATTTATTTACGACGTGAAGACGGGCCAGCTAACCGAAGTGAAGGCGTGACCGTGTGGCGCGGGCACTCCTGCCCGCGTCTTTGCGATGAAGAGCCGCCTGTGATCTTAGCTTCGAATGATCACTATTTACGCGGACATTTTGCTTATCTTTCGGCCTTTCGCGGGCGAGGGCGCCGGCGCCACACTACTTACCTCGCTACGATTTTCTCAATCTCTGCGCGCAGCTGGTCGTAGGGCAACGCTCCCGGATGGTACATGGCCACTTTCCCCGTGCGGTCCAGGAGCACCAGCGTTGGCGTAGTCGAAGCGCCGTAGATGTCGAAGTTGTATTTGCTGATTGGCACCGGCATGTCGAGCAGGCCGCTGTAGAAACGATGCCGCACGGCGTCGATATAGCGCAGTTCGTCGCTGGCCGAGGCATGCTCAATCTGCGCCGTGTAACCGTAAAGGCGCGTCGGCCCGATCACTTGCAATCCCTTGCCCGAAAATTCCGAGCGCAACTGCGTGATGATCGGCGCTTCCGCTTTGCAGTCGGAGCACCAGTGCGCCCAGAAAAACAGCAGCACGGGCGACCCCTTGAGTTGCGCCGCCGCTGGCAGCTTCGCTCCTAAAGACTCGTCCGACTTCAGCGGCGGTGCAGGCCTCCCCTGGAACGACAGGAGGTTCAGATTCTTCTGCAGCCGTTCGTGGATGGAAGTGCTTCCGTAGGTTCGAAGCGCGGACTGCAACAGCCCAATGGCCTGCGTCCGCTGACCGCGTTCGGCTAGCACCTGGGACTGAACTTCCAGCGCCGCTCCGAGAGCGATCGGCAGGTGCGTATCGGCGTCCAGAGAACGCTGCTTCAGTTGTTCGACGACGAGCGCTTTCGTCTGCTTGGCGTACGCGGCTGCCTGATCATATTGGCCCTGGTCGAGGGCGGCACGCGCCAGCCACGAATACGCCTCGAGATACTCGGCAGTGACTCCTTGCTGGCTGCGATAAGAATTGAGGGCTGACTCTGCGGCAGAGAAATTGTTTTGCGCCAGGTCGAAGTGCACCTCGTCGACAATCCCGGCCCACGCCGAGGCAGTGAACAAAAGCAAAAGGAAAAGAATCCGCAAGCGCATATTTAGATGATGAATTGTTTGCGTAAAGGTGGCAAGTCAGGGAAATTTCTGATCGCGGCTCAATCAAGAGCCATTACCACGAAGGACACGAAGTTTACACGAAGGAGAGACCTCCAGGTCAGTCCCTTGGTCCTTCAAACTGCTCTACTACTCCGTTTTTCATTCCAAGCGGGCCCAACCATAACACCCCGACTGTCAGTTGTTTAGAGGGGGCGTATGCGGAAATATGTAGCTATTTTGGGGCACTTTTCGTACAATCAGGCTGCGTTTGACTTTAGAGTTCCTTCGCAGTACAAGCATCTCCGCTTAACCCAGCGTGTGACCTGCCTGCAGAAGACCTTGAAAGTTTCAGCGCTACATCAAAGAAAAAGGAACATGCACCATCATGGAAACAGGAACAGTGAAGTGGTTTAACGACGCCAAGGGCTACGGTTTCATCAGCCGCCAGAACGGCGAGGATGTCTTCGTACATTTCTCCGCCATTCAGGCTAGTGGCTTCCGCAGTCTGCAGGAAGGTCAGCAAGTACAGTTTGACGTGGTCAAAGGCCCCAAGGGCTGGCAAGCTGAGAACGTCAAAGGCGTCTAACACCGCTTCGCGATCGACAATCCGACAATGAGGGCGGCCAGCAATGGCCGCCCTTAGTGTTTTTAAGGCATTGACTCCCAATAGTACGTGACGTTATAGTACGTAACGTACTGTCTTGAATCTCCTGGCATGAAGTCAGCGAAAATACCGCCGCTCGGTTACGCGCTGCTCGGTCTGCTGCAGAAGCCGTCTTCTGGATACGACTTGCGCAAAGTCTTCTCGTCAACCTCGATGAAAACTTACAGCGACAGTCCTGGCGCCATCTATCCTGCACTGCGGCGATTGGAGCATGCAGGCCTAATTCGTGGCGCCATCGAAGAGGGTTCTGGACTGCGCCGCCGGCAAGTGTTTCGGCTGACTTCAAAGGGTATTTCGGAGCTGAAGAAATGGATCACCCGCCCCGTCACCCGCGAAGACTTGGTGTGGGGTCAGGACGAAATCTTGCTCCGGTTTGCGTTTTGTGAGATGGCAGTTGGAACCGCCGCCGCTGTCGAAATGTTGAAGTCGCTGGAAGCCTCTCTGAAGGTCCACATTCAGGGACTGCAAGAAGAACTGCAACAACTCAAGGCTACGATGCCGACCTCCGCGAGGCTCGCCTTCGAATGCGGCATCAGGGGCAATAAAAGTCTACTGGAGTGGACTCACCACGCCCTTGCTACTTATGAGAAACAAGAAGGAAAAAGAGGAGGATCGTCATGAATGTGTCGAAGGCAGTTTTGCGCGGTTTGTTGGTGTTCGTTGCTCTCTGCGTCATTCAAGTGATTGTCGGTCTGCTGGTCCCGATGAAACCTGTCGCCATCCCTCATTTTTTGTCGTGGTGGCTCTTGACGAATACCGTGGTGGTGGCGGCGCTCACTCTCGTTGCCATTCGCAGCGAGTGGCGCGGATGGCGACTGGGAGTCGTCCTTGCAGCCATTCCCCTTATCATCGAATCCGTCAATCTGCTTGAGGGAGTCGTCTTTCTAACAAACTCTCAAGTGGAGTGGGGGAAGATTTTCCTCCATGCGCTCATCTCGGCCGCTCTCATCGTTCCGGTGTGGATGCTCCTGTTCGGGAGACGGAACGATGTCCCCCAGGAACATTCTCATCCCATCGCGTCAAAGTCTCGCGGCGAGCGCGCCTGGAAATTCGTCGTCTCGGATCTCGCCTACGTTTTCCTCTACCTTGCGGCGGGATTCATCATCTTCCCGTATGTGAAGGACTTTTACGCGACCCAGCACGTACCCGCCATGAGGACGATTGTCGCGCTGCAATTATTGGTGCGTGGTCCGGTCTTCATCGTTCTGTGTCTCGGGCTGGTGCGCATGCTGGGATTGCCGCGTCTGGCTGGAGCACTGGCTGTGGGAGCGGTTTTCACGATCTTGAGTGGCGTTGCGCCGTTGCTGATGCCCAACCCTTACTTCCCAGACGCCGTCCGCTGGGTGCACTTTTGCGAGGTAACCAGCTCGAACTTAGTGTTCGGTGCAATCGTCGGATGGCTCTGGGGGCAGCCGGAGGCGGTGCACTCGCAGCTTCTGCATCAAGCGGCTTAAGGGGAACGCGACGTTGCGCGATTCCGACAGAACTCATTGTTGCGCGTCGCGGATCAGCACTACGTCGGAGTCGGTGTGTCCGCGCACCATCGCGAGTTGTTTCCCGTCGAAAGACCAGTGGAAATCGCGGATGCGCTCTGATTTGAAATCTGTGATCGTGTGGCCTTTTGAACCGTCCAGCGGCTGCAGCCACAGGTTGTCCACGCCGTTGACGCGCGCGGGATAGACGACGGCCTTGCCGTCACGACTGAAGCGCAACAAGCCGAAGCGAAGGCGTTCGAATTCCAAGAGTTTCGTTTGCCCGGAATCGGTGGCTACCAAAGCTAGTTTTTCTCTGTGCTCGCCCGAGTGTTCCAACGTGCCGAACGCAGCGAGCTTCCCATCGGGGGAGACATCGAAGACGCTGTCTGAGATGTCCAGATTCGATACGGTTTGCGGAGAGCCGCCGTCGATGGAAACGCGAGAGAGAGCTTGCTGGTCTCCCTGCGCAATGTAGTACACCCAGCGGCTATCGGGCGAGCACACGGCGTATTTGTCCTGCCGGCCATGGGTAATCTGCCGCAGATTGCCACCAGTCGAATCGATGCGCCAGATGTTTTCCCTGTCGCCACCACCGTGGAGCACGAGTTCGAACACAAGCGAATGCCCGTCGGAACAAGCAGAGGGATTGCCGTTCGGCTTTCCTTCTTCAGTCGCGATCACGGTCTTGTTGCCGGTCACTGGATCGACACGATTGAGCACGGCGGACTGATCGTCGACTAATTGGCCGTCGGCAGTCCATGTGAAATTGGTGTCCGCATCGGCAGCGGTCAGGCGACGGGCATCGGCGCTAGAACCGGAAACCGCCATGACGAACAGGCTCCATCGCGCTTCACTTTGAATCGTCGCCAACACACGCCCGTCAGCGGAAATGCTAAGGCCGCCGTAATTATTGGCGTCGCGCGTAATCGGAAAAAGCTTTCCTTCGGGATAGGAGACGAACGAGATCTGGGTCGTCCGGTAATTGGAGCCAGGCCCGCGCGACAGGCCAAGCAATCCGGTGGAGTCAGGCAGCCATGTTGGATCTTGAAAGAACTGTTCGTTGCTGCTGAAAATTGCCTTCTGCCGTCCGGTGGCAACATCGATCGCCACCAGGCTCTCCCAAACATCTGTCACGTGCAGTTGGACACAGACAATCGTTTTTCCGTCCGGGGTCCAGGCCGGAGAATACAGAGACTGGCTATTGGGGCCGCTTGCCAACGTGCTTTCGTCGCCGCCACCTTCCACCGGCTGGACAATTAGCCGGAACTTACCGGGCTCGGGATTGTCGTAGCGAACGAAGGCGAACTTTTTCCCGTCGGGAGACAGAGTGATATTCGAGTCAACGTCCGACGCAAGCTTCTGCGGCGTACCTCCGAGCAGCGGCGCGCGATACAAAAACCTCAGTTCCGGATTTCCCGGATCGCTGCGCACAAAATAGAAATAGTTTCCGTCGGGCGAGAAGCGCAGGCCGTTGTAGTAAACGTCGGCCGGGGGCTGCACCTGTGTGTTGCTGTTGGTGGGCACGTTTCGCAGCCACAGGCTGGCCAGGCCGTTGCTTCTCATTAAACTCAGAAGGTACTTGCCATCTGGCGAAATCGCAGCAGAGGCGGCGTCGCCGGAGTCGGTGACCTTGGTGACTGAAAAATTCTGGAACGGCGCCGTGCGAGTGCGATGGAGGAAAACGTAAACGCCATATGCGGCCGCGGCCAGGACCGCGATCGTGACCAGAGTTGCGACGCCGGCGCCGATCTTATGTTCCCGCGCCACGGCCACCGCCGAACCGCTGGAACTGGAGGGTCGCGCGGCCGGCGCCGCGGCAATGGCTTCTGGGGAGGAAGAGGGCGGCGCAGGATGGCGTCCTGACTCAACATCGCGCTTCAAACGCCTCAGATCACCGCGCAGGTCGGCGGCAGATTGGTAGCGCAGGTCGCGATCTTTTTCCAAAAGCTTTTCGATAATTTCTTGTAGCTTTGGCGGGAGCGCCGCGTTTAACTGCAGCGGAGAGATCGGATCGAGTTCGAGGATGGCGTGAAAAACAACGGCTGAGGTCGCTCCCGCAAACGGCAGCTTGCCCGTCGCCATCTGATAGATGACGCTGCCGAGCGAAAACAAGTCGGACCTCGTATCGAGTTCTTCGCCGCGCGCCTGCTCCGGGGACATGTATGCGATCGTGCCCACCGTTGCGCCGGGACTGGTCAAGTGCGCCGGTCGCGGGGAGTCTTGAGTGGCGCTGATTGCACCCGCCAGCAAATCCGGCTGCATGAGCTTGGCCAAGCCGAAGTCCAGCACCTTCACCTGCCCGCGCGGAGAGAGAAAGATATTTGCGGGCTTGATGTCGCGATGAATAATTCCCTTGGCATGCGCGGCGTCGAGCGCGTCCGCGAGTTGAATAGCGATGTCGAGCAGGCGGTCGTTAGGGAGTGGCCCGGTTTGCAGTTTGGCGTCGAGGCTTTGCCCGTCGAGCAACTCCATCGCGATAAAGGACTGCGCGTTGTCGCCGTCGACTTTTTCGACCGCGTAGATGGTGCAGATGTTGGGATGATTCAGCGCGGAGGCGGTGCGCGCTTCCTGCAGAAAGCGGTCGAGCGCGTTCTGATCGCTCGACAACTGCTGCGGCAAAAACTTCAGGGCAACTTTGCGGCCCAGGCTCAGGTCTTCCGCCTCGTACACGACGCCCATGCCGCCGCTACCCAAGCGCCCAGTGATGCGGTAGTGCGAGATGTTCTTGTTAATCATCGCCTGATAAATGACTGAATAAAAAACGGAGTTCCATCTTAGGTGGGATGGCGGAGGGCGTCAACGCGGCCGATGGAGCGGATGTTCCTGCAGGAACACTGTGGAAAAGCACGAAATCGAGTTCGGCAAATGGTTGATTCTGCTAGCAGGAAAATATGCGGCCGTGAGGATGCAATGAGTTACGCTGTGGAAGAAATGCCTACTTTCGAGGACGTTCCGTGCCTCCTATAGTGGACTTGACAGGCGCTTTTCTAATGCGAGTCTGAACGGGTTCTCGCGATTGTAGTAGAAATATCGCACTCCGCGAATCCTCTGCGCTCTCTGCGGTTAAAAGCTTCTGACCGCAGAGATCGCAAAGAACGGCCGCGGAGGTCGCCGAGAAAAGCCTGAATTCAGGAACGTCCGTTGCACCGTTGGCGGTATCGCGGTCCCCGAATTACAATGCGTTTCCTGCTCTTGAAGGAGTGTTCGTGATACGGTCAGCCGTCTTCGCTATCTGATTTTTCTTGCTACACGCGGAGTGACAAGCGTGAATGCTCAGGGCTCTAGGACTTTCTCCGCGTCCACATTTCCTTATATTCTGAGCACGCTTGACGAAAGGGAATCATGTTACGTCCATTGGCGATCCCTGTGTTCTTCGTGTTTCTGGCAGCAATTTCCATCTCATCAGCCCAAGCAAGCTCTTCGGAACATTCAACGGCTGGATTTGTCAACACGCTCATGCCGGAGCCGTCGCAGCTTGCCACGCAGGAAGGCCGCCTGGTGATCACGCAAGCTTTCAGCGCAGCCACGAATCACTTCCGGGATACACGGCTCGATGGCGCGATAGCACGCAGCCTTGGCCGAATCGAAAATCGGATTGGCGTTCCCATCCCCAAGTCTGCGGCAACCGACGGGACTTCTGCCACACTGGTCGTCACCGTCGATGGTGCAGGAGAAACGATCCAGTCCATCGATGAAGATGAGTCCTATTCTCTTGAAGTCACTCCGTCGAGCGCTCATCTTCGAGCCGCGACCGTAGTCGGAGCGATGCACGGCCTGGCGACGCTGGAACAGCTCATCCAGTCAGACGCGAACGGATATTTCATTCCGACGGTGACGATTCACGATACGCCGCGGTTTCGCTGGCGCGGCCTGATGATCGATTGCGGCCGGCACTTCATTCCTATCGAAGTTCTCAAGCGCACGCTCGACGGCATGGCATCGGTGAAGCTCAACGTCTTTCACTGGCACCTGAGCGAGGACCAGGGCTTCCGCATGGAGAGCAAAGCTTTCCCCAAGCTGACCGAATTCGGCTCGGACGGGTTGTTCTACACGCAAGAGGATGCGAAGGAGATCGTCACTTACGCGCGGGAGCGCGGCATCCGCGTGATTCCCGAGTTCGACATGCCCGGGCACACCACGGCATGGTTCGTGGGATATGCCGATCTGGCGAGCGCGCCGGGGCCGTTTCAGATCGAACGGAAATTCGGCGTCTTTGATCCGGTAATGGATCCCACGCGGGAAAGCACGTACAAGTTTCTCGATACGTTCGTGGGCGAGATGGCTGGCATCTTCCCCGACCATTTCATGCACATCGGCGGCGACGAAAACAACGGCGTCGAGTGGAAGGCGAATCCGCGCATCCAGAGTTTCATGCGCGAACACAATCTGAAAGATACGGCCGCGCTGCAAAATTATTTCAATCAACACTTGCTGAAAATTCTTGAAAAACACGGCAAGCACATGATCGGTTGGGACGAGATTCTCACTCCCGACTTGCCCAAAGACATCATGGTGCAGAGCTGGCGCGGGTTCGACTCACTCGCGGCGGGAGCGAGAAATGGCTACAACGGAATCCTCTCCGCCGGCTATTACTTGAATCTGATGAGCCCGGCCTCGACGCACTACGCAGTTGATCCGTTGCCCGAAAACACTGATCTTAGCCCGGAGCAGCAGGCGCGCATTCTTGGCGGAGAGGCTTGCATGTGGGAGGAGCAGACAAGCGCGCTGGACATCGATTCGCGCATTTGGCCACGCGTCGCGGCGGTCGCCGAGCGGCTCTGGTCGCCTCGGAATGTAAACGACGTGGATGACATGTACCGGCGGCTTGAGGTCGAGTCGCTGCGACTGGAGAGTTTCGGCCTGACCCACATTTCACAGGAAGCTGTGAGCTTGCGGCAGTTGAGCGGAACGCGCGAGATTCGACCGTTGCAGGTTCTTGCTTCGGTTCTCGAGCCAGTGACTTTCGATCAGCGAGCGCACCAGCAGCATGCGAATCAACTCACGCCGCTCGATCTGTTAGTGGACGCGCTTCCGCCCGATCCGCCATCGCGTCACACCTTTGAGTTGATCGTGCGTGCTTATCTGCAGAATCCAAAGACCGGCTCGCAAGAGGAACGGGAGCTAACGTCCCAGTTCAACGCGTGGGTGACTGCAGAGCCGGGAATCCTGCGTTTGATGGGAGGCTCGCCGCGGCTCGCCCAAGCAGAACCTCGGGCTCAGCAACTTGGCGAACTGGGGACTGTCGGTCTCGAAGCGGTTTCTTATCTTTCGTCGGGAGTGCCGGCGGCCGCGGGTTGGAAGGCTCAGAAACTCGCGGTTCTGGATGACGCGGACAAGCCACAGGCGTTTGTTCGGTTCACGGTCATCAAGCCGCTGCGCGATCTGGTGAATGCGGTTCCGGAAACGGCGAACGGCAAATAACGGCTTCGGTCGTAGGCAGGCGTCCCTCAGGGGCTAAAGCCCCGATTCATCGGCGACTTCAAGTGGCACGGCTGAAGCCGTGCCCTTCCCAAAACCGATTGGCGCGGCAGAAGCCATGCCTTCCCGAGAACCGATTGGCACGATTGAAGCCGTGCCATTCCCGCCAAACATTTTTCAGATCAATTGTTTTTGCTTCACTTCGTTGTGCTCAGCGGTTGGTTTTGCTCTTGTTCCAGCTTCTCTACAATTGGCTTGGGAAGTGCGTGCGAAAGTTCTAGAAACGCGGCGTTGGTCCAGCCGAAGCCCACAACGTTCATTTCATAGCCAAGTTCCACGTGCGCTTCGGACGAGCGCGTCACCACGTTGTACTTCTCGCGGATGTTGCCATCGCGGCGAAAATTTTCCGCGACCATCGACAGGAACTCGTAAGAAACGCGGTCCGCGTCCGCATTGTATCCGTAGCGACGCAGGCCCTCGATCGCCAGCATTTCAATATTTCCCCAGCCATAGGGCAGATCCCATTGCGTGCCCGTGTCATAGGTGCTCATGGGAAGTCCGCCGGGCTGATCAAAGATTTTCACGTTGGCCGCCACGGCCTTCGCCTGCTCTGGCGTCGCCAGCCCTGCCCATAGCGGATAAAACGTGGAGGCGTAGCGGTAATTCGACATTTGGCTGGTTTGAAAGTTGTAATCGAAAAATAATCCCTGCTCCTGATTCCACAGGTAGCGGGAGATGAGTTGCCTGCGAGACTCGGCGCGCTGGTTCCACTTCTTCGCGTCTTCGGCGCGGCCGAGCCAGAGGCTGATCTGCTCCAGATCTTTTTCGGTCTTGTAAAGCAGGCTGTTCAAACACACGGGCGCATAGTGATGAGTGGCCGCGCCGAAAGGTCCGAAGCGGAAGCTAACGTCGAAGCCGGATTCGCGCATCGACCGGTCGCCCTTGTAGTAATCCGCACTGAGCTTGAACTGCTTCGCCTTCTCGCATTCCGCGCGCGCCATTGTCATGGAGACATCGCACACCTGCAGTGAATACGGCGAGCCTGCGATGGGCTGTGTTGTCGCCGGGTTCATCTCAACTACATAGTCGTCGGCCTGGGCCGGATGCAAAAAGAAATATTGCGCGACCTTACGGTAGAAGCCGCTTTCATCCTGCACCGCTTCCGCAGGCGGGCCTTCGCCAAAATCGTAGTAACGCGACAGGCCGGTCTGCCCGGCCAGATGCGGCTCACGCGTCCACATGCCGTAGTCTTTGTCGAGGTCGGCATAGGCGCGCTCCAACCAGGCCTTGTCTGCGTGACCATCTTTTTGGGTGGCGCGGTAGACATCTACAAACATCGAACTGACGAATGGGGGCTGAGAACGCGTCAGATAGTAGGTGCGGTTCGCGTTGAGCATCGCGCCGTAGTGCTCGATCTCAAAAAAGAAGTTGTCGACCATGCCGCGCGCCAGATCGAGGCGCCCCGCCTGCAACAGTCCGCGAATGATGAAGTAGCTATCCCATCCGTACATCTCGTTGAAGCGGCCGCCGGGCACAACATATTTGTTCGGGAGATAGAGGAGCCCGTGAGGCTGAATCTTGCCCGTGTCGATCTCTCCCAGGCGATGAATCTCGGTTGGCAGATGTTCGATGCGTACATTGCAATCCGCGGCCAGTTTGTGGACGGCGGGCGGTTCGGGAACCTCTGCTGGCAAGTACAGGACTGGCGGGACTTTAATTTTGGGGTCAACCACGCTCACGCATTCGGTCATCGAGCGAGTGAGCGTGTCCCAGGCGGAGTTGATGTAATTGAGAATCGGCTTTAGTCCCTGACCTGAGGGAGCGCTCGCTGGAGCGGCGGCCTGCGCGTTCGCGAGGGCGCAGATCATCGCGAGGAAGAAGATGACGAGGCCAAGAGAGCGGCGAGGCTGATCAGAACACTGAGTACGCATGGTGTGTGAAAGCTTCGACATCATAAACGCGGCGCGAGTGGGCGGCCAAACTTATTTGGCTCGACCCCGGTCACTGCGGTTTTGGTTTATCCTTGCTAGTTTGCGGTTTGGTGGCTGAGGGGGCTCAGGTGAACCGATCGACTGTGGTCACGCGTTTCTTGCTGTGCTTCGTAGTTTTTCTGGCCGGAACTGCAAGCTGGGCGCAGGTTCCCGAAAACACTTACCAGGATTTGCACTGGCGCATGATTGGGCCTTTTCGCGGCGGGCGCACTCGCGCGGCTGCGGGTGTGCCTAGCCAACCGAATGTGTTTTACGTCGGGGCGGTGAATGGCGGAGTTTGGAAATCCGACGATTACGGGCGCACCTGGAATCCGATTTTCGATCACGAGTCGACGCAGTCGATTGGCGCGATCGCAGTCGCTGCTTCAGACCCCAACATCGTTTACGTCAGCAGCGGCGAGGGTCTGCATCGTCCCGATCTGTCGGTGGGCAATGGCATCTACAAGTCGACAGATGCCGGCAAGACCTGGACGCATCTACCAGGCTTGACAGATGGACAACAGATTCCGGCGCTGGCCGTCGATCCTCGCGATCCCAATCGCGTTTTTGCGGCCGTGCTCGGCCATCCTTACGGACCCAGCGAAGAGCGTGGCATCTATCGCTCGATCGACGGCGGGCGCACTTGGCAGAAAGTAATTTCCAAAGACGAAAATATCGGCGGCTCTGATGTGGAGATCGACCCTACGAATCCTGACGTCGTTTATGCCTCGATGTGGGAAGCGCGCGAGGGCCCGTGGGAGGATGGCAACTTATTCAACGGAGCTGGCGGCGGACTTTTCAAATCCACCGACGGCGGGAGCACCTGGCATGCTTTGACTAATGGCCTGCCGAAGGATCTCTCGCAAATCTATGTTGCCATCTCGCCCAGCGAACCGCGCCGGCTGTATGCATCTCTCTCTATTGCTTCGGGGAAACTCGGTGTCTACCGCTCTGACGATGCCGGCGAGAACTGGTACCAGGTCACGACTGATCCGCGACCGGCGGGCCGCATCGGCGGCGGCGATCTTTCCATTCCCAAGGTTGATCCGAAAAATCCCGACCTGCTTTATGTGGTCAGCACCGTCACGATGCGTTCAACGGACGGCGGGAAAACCTGGTCGGGATTTCGCGGCGCCCCCGGCGGCGACGACTACCAGAATCTTTGGATCAATCCCAACAATGGCAACATAATTCTGATTGTCAGCGACCAGGGCGCGATCGTCACGGTGAACGCGGGCGCGAGTTGGAGTTCGTGGTACAACCAGCCGACGGCGCAGTTCTATCACGCGATTACCACGAACACGTTTCCCTACCGCGTGTGCGGAGGACAGCAAGAGAGCGGCTCTGCCTGCACTTTAAGCCGCGGCAATGACGGCGCCATTACCTTTCGCGACTGGCATCCCGTGGGCGTTATCGAATATGGCTACGTCGCGCCCGACCCTCTTGATCCGGATGTGATTTACGGAGGCGGCAGGACTGAGGTCTCGAAATTTCACTGGTCGACGGGCCAAGTGCAAATCGTCACGCCGATTCCGGTGCGCGACGCGAAGTATCGCACCGACCGCACCGAGCCGCTGATGTTCTCTCCCGTGGATCCGCACGTTCTTTACTTCGCCAGCAACGTGCTATTCAAGACCATCGATGGCGGGAACAACTGGCAGACGATCAGCCCCGACTTGACCCGCGAGAACCCGGGCGTGCCGGCCAGCGTCGGCACGCTGGTTCCCAAAGGCGCGGACAAGAAACGCGGCGTCATTTATGCGCTCGCTCCGTCGTTCAAAGCGGTGAATACTCTGTGGGCCGGCACCGACGACGGCAAGCTTTGGATCACCCATGATGGCGGAAAGAATTGGGCCGACATCACGCCTAAAGAACTCACCGCATGGAGCAAGGTCACACAAATTTCGGCATCGCATTTCGACGAGGAGACGGCGTACGCCTCGGTAAGCCGGCTCCGCATTAACGATCTTCATCCCTACATTTACCGGACGCACGACGGTGGGAAGACGTGGCAGGCGATCACCGCGGGCCTGCCTGACTTCGGCTCCGTGGATACGGTGCGCGAAGATCCTGTGCGCAAAGGATTGTTATTTGCGGGAACGGAGAATGCCGTCTGGGTTTCGTTCGATGACGGCGACCACTGGCAGTCGCTGCAACTGAATCTGCCGCACACTTCGATGCGCGATCTGTGGATCCATGAAAACGATCTGATCGTGGCGACGCACGGGCGCTCGTTCTGGATACTCGACGACATGGCGCCTCTACGCGAGGCCTCGGCAGCGCTTGCTGGTTCAGTGCATTTGTTCGCTCCCGCGCCTGTTTACCGAATTCAACGGGACACGAACACCGATACGCCGCTGCCGCCCGACGAGCCAGCCGCGGCCAATCCGCCGGACGGCGCGATCATTGACTACTATTTGCCCGGGGCGGCCTCGACGGTCATGCTCGAAATTCTCGATGGCCAGGGACATTTGGTTCGACGCTTTTCCAATACCGACAAGCCGGATGTGAGCGAGGAGGAATTACAGAAACAGTTGATTCCGCTTTACTGGGTGCGCGAGCCGCGCAAACTTTCCACTGAGGCGGGAATGCACCGCTGGGTGTGGGATCTGCATTATCCCGCGCCGGATTCCACGCGCCATGACTATCCGATCGCTGCGATTCCGCACGATACGCCTCGATTCCCACTGGGCCCGACGGCACTGCCGGGCAATTATTCCGTGCGGCTCACCGTGGACGGAAAAGCTTTCACCGCGCCGTTGACCATCAAGATGGACCCGCGCGTTAAGACGTCAGCGGTGGGGTTGCAGAAGAAATTCCAGGTCGAGACGCGGTTGGCTTCGATCATGACTGAAACTGACCAAGCGCTACGGCAGGGTGGATCGATTCGCGAGCAACTCGAAAAACTGAACGCCCCGTCGACAAAGGAAGCTGTCGAAACTTTTCAGAAGAAGCTGACGGATTTGCTTGGCACACCGGGCGGATTCCTGGCTCCGCCTTCAGAGGAAATAACGCTCATCCGCGTCAACGGTCAGGCTGATACGCTGTACGCGCAGGTATGGCAGGCGGATGCCGAACCAACAGCGCCTCAGATGGGAGTTCTGGCGGCGACCGAACGTGACACTGCCGACGTGTTGAAGCGTTGGAAGGATTTTAAGAATACGGATTTGCCCGCGCTCAATCGCGTGCTGCGAGAATCTAAGGTTCCTGAAGTCAAGTTGGAGGCAGACCTGCATCAGGAAGAATCTCAAGTCGACGAAGAGTAGCGCCGGCATCCTGCCGGCTGTCGCGAGCGCATTGCGCTCGCATTCGCTGGCGTCTCGGGTGCGCGGGCGAGACGCTCCCGCTACAGCCGCCGGGACGGCGGCGCTACTTCTACGCGGCGCTACTCAGAGCGCTTCCACGGCTTTTTGTAATTCTGCGGCAATCTTTTGCGGATCCGTTCCGGGAGCAAATTTTACCGGCTCTCCAATGCGAACACTGATCGCCCACGGCTTCGCGAACTTCTTGCCCGCTTGTTTTACTTCGAACAGTCCGTCAATCCGCATGGGCAGGACTGGGATGCCGAGATTCTCAGCCAGCAACCCGATTCCGGCGCGAAAGGGATTCATTTTTCCGTCCGTCGTGTGGCGACCCTCGGGGAAGACCAGCACGCTGTAGCCGCGATCCACGGCCTCACCGGCATACGCGAAGCTGCGGCGAAAACCGGCTTGGCGCGGCAGGGGAAATAAATTCAGCAGCGAGACTCCCAGAATCCAGCGCACGCGGTCATAGGTGTGGCCAAAAAAATTGCGGTCCGAAGGAGGAGTTCGCAGGGCTTCCAACGCCTCTCCGCCAGTAGCCGTGGCCAGCCGATGGCGAAAGCGCGCGGGCAGCGCGGTTAAGATAAATCCCGGGTCAACATCTCCGACATGATTCGAGATCACCAGCAGAGGTCCCTTCACTTCGCGCAAGTGTTCGCGGCCTTCGATGCGCGGCCAGCCCAACAACAAGATTGCGGGCCGCATGAGCAGGTAATGAGCCAGAAAACGCAGCCAGGTCACAGGCCAGCGCAATGCCCAGTTTGGATAGTGATATGCGGCGCTCGGCGCTGCGCCGCCACGCAGCATTTTTTCCAGGTCTTCGACTGTTTGCACGGCGCTGAAACGAGTTTCGCTCAAGTCCACCTGGTAACGGTCCTCAAGCGTGCTGAGCAATTCCACGCGATCCAGCGAACTCAGCCCCAGGTCGGAATCGAGACTCGCGTCCTGGCGCAAGCCGCCGACGGACCGTCCGGTCACGCGCGAGATCAACTCCGCTAGCGGACGGTTCGAGCCATCCTCCGAAGCCAACTGCAGCAACTTCGCCTGCGCCACATCGCGCATGACGTTACGTCGTGGCTTCTGTGTGCTCGTCCGCGGAAAATCCTCTTGCGGCCATTCAACCCACAGGCGCATTCGTTGATACTCGGCCAGCGATTGATTCCCCCTTTGCACCACTTCTGCTAGCGGGGCATCTTCGCGCAGAATCACCACTGCACACGGCTCGGCATTCCCGCCGCGCTCGATTCCGACCACTACACAATCTTTCACTTCCGGTTGCCGGCGCAGCGCGGCTTCCAGATCCTCTGGATAAATATTCCTTCCAGCCGGCGTGACGATTACTTCCTTCTTGCGTCCCTTGAAATAAAGGTTCCCCGCCTCATCGAGCGCGCCAATGTCACCGGTGCGGTACCAGCCTTGCGGGTCAGAGACTTTCTGTGCGCCGTGCTCATCCCAATATCCGGATGCTACTCCGCCCCCGCGCACCAAAATCTCACCGTCTTGGGCCAGCTTCACTTCGCGGCCGGGCAACACTTTTCCGATCGATCCCTTGCCGAGGCGGAAGGGATGGTTCACGCTAATCAGCGAGGTCGTCTCCGTCAGGCCGTATCCCTGGATCACGGCGTAGCCGAGTCTTCCCCAGAACTCTTCAGTTTCACTGTCGAGGGCGGCGCCGCCCGAAATAAATGCCCAGAACTTCCAGCCGAACTGCCGGTGAACGGCACGAAAGGTCCACCACCGTCGCAGAAAGTGTTGGTCTTGAGAGGACCGAAAGCGGCGGCGGAAGGATTCGGTTTCTCCGCGGTCTTCGAGATCCCGTTCAATTTTCTGTTTGAGCGATTGCAGCACTCGCGGGACACTCGCCAGCACCGACACGCGCTCGCGCCGGATCGTGTTCAGTACCTCCGAGGGCTTCAACTCTTCCTGGAAAATCACTGTCCCGCCGAGCAATGGAGGCAGGAACATCCCCAGGAATTGCCCAAACACGTGACTGAGCGGCAGCAGGTTCAGGAAGCGAATCGGATGCACGAGGCGCTCGTATTTGAGGTAACCCTGCATTTCGCATTCCAGTGGAGCGATGTTGGCCAAAACGTTGCCGTGCGTGATGACGACGCCTTTGGGTTCGGCCGTGGTGCCCGAAGTGAAGACAATTTGCAGGACATCGCCGCGTGCGAACGCTACATTTGTCGGCGCCGCTCCCTGGCGGGCGGCAATTTGTGCGAGATCCTCCAGGCTAAAACTGGCGATCGCAGGCTCGGCTCCCGCGCACTCCTGCAGATGCCGACGCGAAGCGATCAGCAGTTTTGCCGAGACTTTCTGAACCACGCGCATCGCAAAATCGGCTGCGGAGCCGTCATCCATGGGCACAACGACCACGCCGCGAAGGGCGCAGCCGAAGAAGGCGGCGACCCACTCGGCGGAGTTCTCGCCCCACAGCATCACGCGGTCACCCTTTGGGATGCCCCGCGTCTCCAATTCGCGCGCCAAGCCGAAAGCGGTCTCGAGAACCTGGCCGTAGGTGAACGATTCGGTCCGGTATCCGCGGTGCTGGCGGTAGGCGCACTCCTCCCGATGGGACTGAAAATTTTCCTGGAAAAATTGTGCTATTGATTCGGCCATCGCAGTCGTCGCTGGTGTCGCAAACTCTTATTCCGCGCCTGCCAGCAACTGAAGTTAGTTTAACGATTCGTTCGAAGAGCGCGAAGCATTACACTTTTCAGACCGGCTGCACCTGAGCTGACCTGCGTCCCGATAAGGGTCGGGGCCATAGAAGGAACTTGCCATAGCCACCCGATTGTGCGAAATAGAAATATGCTCCCCCAAAGAAACTCTGCTCTGATCCTCAGTCTGCTGGTTGTGTCCGTCGGTCTGGCCGCGCAGGAGAAATCAGACGCCGCCACGATTCGTGCTCTGGAAATGAAGTGGACCGAATCCTACAAACAGCACAGCATCGACATGTTGTCGTCGCTGTTAGCCGAGGACTTCGTCATCACGGTCGAAGATGGCAGCACGTTCAGCAAGGCCGGCTACATCAGCCACACAGCGGACTCCTCGGTGAAGGTAGAGGTGGCTGAACAATCCGACTTAAAGGTCCGAATCCACGGCGATACCGCGATTGTGACAGGTGCGTACTACGAACGAGGAGAGTCCAACGGCAAGCGCTACGAATATCACGATCGTCTCACCGATGTCTGGATGAAGATCCACGGCAAATGGCAGGTGGTGGCATCCCACTACAGCGTCCCGCTCAAATCGTGAATCGTGCAATCGTGGTAAAGCGCCGGGTTACTCGCGCCCTACACCCAGCGCGTCTGCCACGCGGTTGATGTAGTTGAACCAGGAGGCAATCAGCGTGATCTGCAGAATCCCGCGATCATCGAATCCCGCCGCTCGAAGTGCTTCGGTGTCGTTTTTCTGAACCTTTGTGGCATCCTTGGTCAGCTTGACCACGTAATCGAGCATCACGCGATCCTGGGCTGAAATTGGCGCGGTGGTGTAGTCCTTCTGCAGCGCCTCCACCAAAGCTTTATCCAACGTCACCCGGCGCAGAAACTCTGCGTGTGACTCGATTCAATAGACGCACCGGTTGGTTACCGAGACCATGGTGGCGATCATCTCGTGCTGCCGCCGCTCCAGCGGAAGGTCGGGCGACATGAGGGCCCCGAAGGTGCTGAAAGCGTGATAGAGCGCGTCGGGAATGAGCGTATGCGATCCTACAATCGCCGAAGCCCCTGACGGGTCCGGATGCACCGGATCGCCATACTCCTTCGGGTAAAGTCGCTTTTCGCCTTCAATCGCCTGCCGTAGTTTTTCGTCGGCCTCAGACAGCGATACAGTTCGAATCCAAGTCATGGTTGCTCTTGTCCCCTCAAAGTTTGAATCCGCAGTTTCGGAAAAATACATCCTAGGCGGCAAACGTGCTATCGCCCATTCATACTAGAAGAGTAGCAGCCGCAAAATGACGCCTGCCCTGAGGGCGAGGACGGCCCCTTTCGTACAAGCTCAGGCTAGGCCCTCAGAATAGTCGGTAACGTGCCGGCGCTACGGTATTTCGCCTGCTGGTTCCCTTCGTAACCCTTTCGTACACTCCCTTCCGGTAACCCTTGGTAACCATGCGGTTCATGACGTCCAGACGTACAATTGGCCTGTCCGGCAGGTCCATCTGGCAATATATGGGATGACCTTCGGACCAGTACGCGCGGGAGCATTTCCCCTTAACGTTCAACGAGTTTTGCGTCGATAACCAGGTTCTGGAGCACGCACTTCTATGGCGTTGTTTGGCTTCAACAAGCAAAAGGTTCTTAGCAATGCGGAGAAGTACGTCCAGCAGGGCAAGATCCAGAATGCCATCGCCGAATACGAAAAAATCCTGAAAAATGATTCCAAGGATCTGACGGTTACCAACACCGTCGGGGACCTCTATACCCGCCTCGGCGAGACCGATAAAGCCACGATGTGTTTCAAAACCGTTGGCGATGCCTATGCCAGCCAGGGTTTCACGGTCAAAGCCATTGCGATGTACAAGAAGATCTGCAAGCTTCAGCCCTCACTCGAGAGCCTGCTGAAATTGGCAGAGCTGTACTCGCAACAGGGCCTTTTCAACGACGCCCGCGCGCAGTACTTGCAGGTCGCAGAAGAATTCCTCAAAGCCAACGAACTGGAGCACGCGGTCCGCATCTTCCAGAAGATCCTGGAGATGGATCCGGACAATAGCAGCATGCGGGTGCGGCTGGCGGAAGTGTATGTCCGGCTGAACAAGAAGACGGACGCCTGGCAGATTTTCTCGGCTGCGGCGGAAAGCCTGCGCTCCAAGGGGTCGCTCGGCGAGGCCGAGGCAATTCTGCAGCGCATGCTGAAACTGGATCCCGGCAATACCTATGCCTTGCTGATGCAAGGCAAGAATCTGATCGAGTCCGGCGACGCCGCGGAAGCAGTGGCGGCGCTGCAAAAAATTGCCGATATCGATTCCCATCCGGATGGCCTGCGCGATCTTCTTAAGGGGTACTTGCAGACTGGACAACTGTCTGAGGCGGGAGGCGTCGCCAGCAAGCTGTTAAGCATGCACAACGACCTCGCCGCGATTTCCAGCTTTGCGGATGCGCTGATGCAGGCCGGGCAGTATGAGAATGCGCTACAGGTTTTCGACCAACATGCGGAGCGATTGCTGGCAGAAAATTCGGATAAAGTGCGCGACAGTTTACACGCCATCATCGGGCACGTGCGCGACAATCCGGATTGCCTGCAAAAGTTGCTGGATCTGTTTAAGAAGGCCCAGGACACGACCCACGTCAGTGAAGTCATGGAACTGCTCGCACATGCCAGTGTGCAGTCTGGAGACCTGGAGCGCTCGCGCGATCTTTACCAGAAGCTGGCCACGGTGGAACCGGCGAACCCGCTGCACATGCAGAACTACCAGCAGGTGGTGGGCCAGATCAGCGGCGGCGGCACCGGCAATAAGGTGATTAGCGCCGAAGAAGCGGTCGTAATCCTGGAGGATCTCGAAGCCACAGCGCCTGCGATTCACCAGCATTACTCCGACGAAGTTTCGCTTGCGGTCCGCTCCGCTTTGACCGATGCTGAACTTTTCATTTCCTACAACATGCCGGCGAAGGCACTCGGCCCGCTGATCGCCGCTGTGCCGATGGCGCCCGACGATCTTCGCATCAACCAGCGTCTCGCGGCACTGCATACTCGCGACGGCCGCTTTGCCGAAGCGGCAATCTGCTGCCGCACCCTGCAGCGCATCTACTCCGAAGCCGAGCATCCCGACGAAGCTACTCGCTACGGGGACCTGGCCCAACGCTACGAAGAACGAACGTCGATTTCGGCTCCGGGCGCATCCGCCGAAGCTCCCATGGTCGCGGAGGCTGCGCCGCACGCTGGAGCGAAGAACGTCAATGCCATCGAGGAAGACCAGCCAGCGGATGAGGTGCCGGAGTTTGCCATCGAGGAAGATTCCCCCGAAGCAATTCGAGAAGAGGAGAGGACGGAAAAGCTCCTGGAAGAGGCGAAAGCCGCTTCTGCCTGGCCCACGACCGCCAAGGCGGCGGGCAAAACTCCCGAAAAACCAATCGAACCCGAGTTTTCGGTAAGTGAAGAATCGTCCAGCACGCCCGCGCCAGAGCTGGCTGAATCGTCGGCGGAAATCGATCTCTCCTCGGAGTGGGATGACGCTATTACGGTCGAGGCCGATGCCCCGGCGGCCGACGAGACTGCCGTCGAGGTCGGCAAGAACGTCGCCCCAGAGGAGATTGTTGAGTCGGCCAAGGCGACTGAGACCATCGATGAAATCCGTTTTTACGTCGCTCATGGCATGCCCGCACAGGCCATGGCGGCATTGGCCAAGTTGCAGACCCTGACCAATGATCAGGCGAAACTGGACGAGCTCCGCGCCGAAATCGAGGCTGCAACGCAACCGGCCGAAGAAGCAGCGCCTGCCGCAGCCGAGCCGGAGGTTGAAGAACTCACCACCGACGACGATGTTCCGGAGCTCGAAGTCGAGGTTGAGAAAACTCCGGTTGAGGAAGTTCCAGCTGCGGTTGAAAAACCTGCGCCTGTCGCGGCGAAGCCGCCGGTCCAGGAAATGCCGATCGTCGCGGAAACTCCGGTCAAGAGCAAGCCCGCGCCTCCCGTTCCGGAGCCTGAAGTTCAACCCGAACCTGCCGTTCTGAAAGAATTTGTTTCCGACCTTGAAACTTCGTTGGGCGACGGCTTTGTGCCAGCGTCGGGAAAGGCAGCCGCGCCTGCTGCTGCCAGGGCCGTGATTAAGCCTGCAGCACGCGAGGCTGTTCCGGCCGCACGTACCGAACCCGCTGCGGTGCCACAGGAAACCGCACCGGTGCTGGGAGAGTTTGTCGCCGACATCGAAGCGTCCCTTGGCGAAGACTTCCTGCAGGGCGCTCCTCTCGCTCGGCCGACTCCAGCTCCTGTTGCACAGCCCACGCCAAGACCTATTCCGACTGCGGCTCCTGCTTTCACGCCCGGGCCAATCCGTCCGGCAACCGTGGCACCGGCAGCGACCCAGCCGATGGCCGCGAGCGCCGCGGCTTCGGCTTCTGCGAACCCAATCGCGCCGTCCGCGCCGGCAGCAGCTGCATCAGTTGCCTGGAACGCGCCGGCTTCCAATGCGTCCAAGCCGCCTGCGATTCCGCCGCATGCGCCCGCGCCCCGACCCGCCGGCAAGGCTTCTCCATTTGGCGACGAGGCGGGGGTCGATCTCGCGGAAATGTTTGGCGAACTCAAGCAGGATCTCGAGGCCGACTCCGCTGCCACCGATGAAGATCCCGAAACGCACTACAATCTCGGCATTGCCTTCCGCGAAATGGGACTGCTCGATGAGGCGATTGGAGAGTTGCAAAAGGCCTGCCATTCCTTCGATCACGGGAAGCCGTTCCCGCAAATCATGCAGACCTACACCTGGCTGGCACAGTGCTTTCTCGAGAAAGGTGTGCCCGAAGCTGCAGTCCGGTGGTACGACAAGGCTCTCAATGTGCCTGGCATCGACGGGGAAACCCGCGTGGCGCTGCATTATGAACTGGCCTCTGCCTACGAAACCGCCGGCGACAAGCCTTCTGCGCTGCGCCACTTCATGGACGTTTACGGCACCAACATCGACTACCGCGACGTTGCCGAGCGCATTAAGGCCCTGAAGTCGTAGAATAGCCCGATGGCTTTCCTCCCCAACTTGTTCTGCGCGGGGCCCAGCGCGAGCTGCCTTACTGATCCGGCCATCTGTTCCCGGAGCTGCGGATGAGCGATCCAACGCCCTTCTCCGGCGCGCCGGGAAAAGCGCCAGAGCCTGATCCGCGGCCGTCCTCGACGCATGCCGCGCTTATGGAACCTCCAGAACAACCCGCACAGCATGCCGAACCAAGCAGCCTGCAAGTGTGGATGCATCGCCTCTCTGTGTTTCTTTTTGTGTTGGTAAGCGCGGTGGCTGGGGTGCTGCTGATTATTCTGCCCTGGACGCCGGAGTGGACCGACAACTACCTGTTGCTTTCATTTCCCGCGCTCCGCTCGGTAGTTTCCAACGGATTCTTCCGCGGCCTTTGCAGCGGCTTAGGCCTGCTTGATATTTGGATTGGATTCTGGGAGGCGCTCCACTACCACGAACAGCAATAGCGGCGAGCCTGGGTTTTCTCAAAATGGCCGCGCCAGTACACCGGTGCCTGCGCTTCGCACCAGAACTTTTGCGAGTTTCGACTTATGACTGACCACCTCAAATCCGCGCCCGTGGCGTACGAAAATCCAGCCTTCCTCAACAGCCCGGACGGTCGCATCCTGCGCATTCTGGCGGAATATCAGGAGCCGCTGGCGCGCTTCCGCCGCGAGCAGATTCAAGATACGGTTGTGTTTTTCGGCTCTGCCCGGTTTCAGGGACAGAAAGATGCCGCGAAGACGCTGGCTGCGCTCAAGCAAAATCACGCGGCCATGCCCGCCGCGAAACTAGAAAAAGATCTGAAACTCGCACAGGCAGCGGTCGACATGGCCCGCTACTACGAAGACGCGCGCCAGTTGGCTCACATGCTGACCAAATGGTCGATTCAAATTCCCGCTCGGCGCCGCCGATTCGTGGTAACCACCGGCGGCGGTCCCGGCATCATGGAAGCCGCCAACCTTGGTGCTCACGAAGCCGGTGGAAAAACCATTGGCTTGAACATCCAGCTTCCCTTCGAGCAGAGCCCGAACCGCTACATCACTCCCGCTCTGAACTTTCAGTTCCACTACTTCTTCATGCGCAAATTCTGGTTCGCCTATCTGGCCAAGGCACTGGTCATCTTCCCCGGCGGATTCGGAACTATGGACGAGCTTTTTGAAATCCTCACGCTGGCGCAAACCGATAAGCTGGCCAAAAAAATTCTGGTAGTCATCTACGGCAGTGAATACTGGAACCGCGTCATCAACTTCCAGGCCTTCGTCGATGCAGGCACCATCGCACCTGAAGATGTCTACCAATTCAAACTGGTGGACAGCCCCGAAGACGCCTTCGAATTTTTGCGCGATGGATTGACGAAATACCATCTAGGCGGGGCGCCCAAGAAAGAAGGCGAAGTCCTGCCGGAGATTGCCAAGACGAGGCCTTAAGAAGATTGCGGTCTTGCTCTGGGGACCTCGGTGCCCTTTGTGGTGGATGGTTTAATCCATAGCGGGCATGCAATAGACTGCAACCAATGCCGGCCGAGCCGCTCCTCCATTACATCACCGACCGCAGCGCCTTTCCCGGTGACGAATTCCTCCGCCGTCGCCGGCTGCTCGAAAAAATCCGTGAAGCTGCGCACGCTGGCGTCGACTACATTCAACTCCGCGAAAAAGATCTTTCGACCCGCGAGCTCGAATCTCTGGCGCGAGAAGCTGTCCGCGTAATCCGCGAATCCGCACAATCGAAGACTGCTTTGCTGATCAACTCGCGTACTGACGTCGCGCTCGCGGTAGGGGCCGACGGAGTCCACCTCCGCTCCGACGATGTCGACCCGCAAGACGCAATGGCAGTGTGGAAGTGTGGAGTAGGCAGGTGTGGGGCGGGCACTCCTGCCCGCCAAAACTCACCACGAGCTCTGCTGATCGGAGTCTCCTGTCACTCGCCAGAAGAAGTAGCCAAAGCTGCCGGCAACGGCGCAACCTTCGCCGTCTTCGCTCCAGTGTTCGAAAAGAAAGACACGCAACCGACGGGCCTCAATCTTCTTAAGGAAGCTTGCAAAACCAAAATTCCAGTTCTGGCCCTTGGCGGAATCACTATCGCCAATGCCAATTCCTGCCTCAAGGCCGGAGCAGCAGGCATCGCGGGGATACGCCTGTTTCAAGAAAACGACATTGCCACAATCGTGAAACAGTTGCGCAGCTAAACTGCGCTAAGTCGTTGGACACCTGCGCTGATAAACTTTTCTAGACAAGCGCACGTTATGACGGTCAGCCCAACTCGAACGGAAACTTCGCCTTTGATCCTTGAACCAGCGATGGTCGTCATCCCGGCCGCATGGTTTCTGATGGGATCCACGACCGGACAGGACTGCGAACGTCCGGTTCATCGCGTCTGGGTGGACGCCTTCCTGCTCGCGGCCACGCAGGTCACCAACGCCGAATACGAACACTTTCTCCGTGCGACGTCGGGGCAAGTTCCGCCCTTCTGGTCTGATCCGAACTTCAACCATCCGCAACAACCGGTGACTGGCGTCTCGTGGTTCGAAGCCGCGCAATACTGCGAGTGGCTGTGCTCGCAAACGGGGCACGCCTATCGTTTGCCGACGGAAGCGGAATGGGAAGTGGCCGCGCGCGGCGGGCTCGAACAGAAAGAATTTCCCTGGGGTGATGCTGCGCCGCAGTCGTTGCCCGACTACGCGACGCGCTGGCAGTCCGGCCCCGAGCCTGTGGCGCGCTATGCTCCAAATGCCTTTGGGCTCCACGACATTTGCGACAACGTCCACGAATGGTGCAGCGACTGGTACGATCCTAACTACTACGCCGTTTCGCCCGAGCAGAATCCGTGCGGCCCGGAACAGAGCCCGATGAAGCCCGCCCGCAAGGCCTCTCGCGGCGGATCCTGGCGACACCACATCAAAGTGGCGCGTTGTTCCGCCCGCTCCAGCATCCCGCCAGATTTTCAGTACGCCGACTATGGCTTCCGCGTGGCCTGCAATAAATAGGCTCGATTTGGGTATTGGCTAATTTTGTAAGTCGCGAATTTAGTAATTGAAAATCAGGCGCGATACGACTAGGTTTTTCAGTTACAAATTTACGTAAATTTCCCGGGTGCCAGATTCTTCCCATGTTCCGCTCCGACCTGCTTCGTAACAAGCGAATCCTCATCACCGGCGGCGGCACGGGCTTGGGCAAAGGGATGGCGCAACGCTTCCTGGAACTCGGCGCGACCGTCCACATTTGCGGCCGCCGCGAAGAGGTTTTGGAAGATACCGCGGCAGAGCTTTCATCAAAAGGCACGATTCACGCCATCCCGTGTGACGTGCGCAGCCTTGATGCCGTCGACGCGATGATCGATTCCATTTGGAGCGAGGCGCCTCTCGACATCCTGGTCAACAACGCGGCCGGCAACTTCATCGCCCGCTCCGAAGAACTTTCTCCCGGCGCGTGGAACTCCGTCATCAATATCGTGCTCATGGGGACGCTCAACTGCACCATGGCGTGCGGCCGCCGCTGGCTAAAGTCGGGCCATTGCGGCACGGTGCTCAGCATCTCCGCCACCTATGCGCCCGTGGGTTCGGCTTATGTCGTGCCCTCCGCCGTTTCCAAGGCCGGCGTGGAGGCCCTTACTCGCAGCCTTGCGGTGGAGTGGGGCAACCGCGGCATTCGCATGAACGCGATTGCGCCTGGCCCGATTCCCACGCAGGGCGCGTTTTCCCGAGTTTTGCCGCGTCCCGAACTTGAGACGCTGGCGCTCGAGCGCAATCCGCTCCACCGTTTCGGAACGATTGAAGAGTTGGCGAACCTCGCGGCGTTCCTGGTCAGTGACGGATCGGGGTACATCAATGGCGAAGTCATCCGCATGGATGGCGGTGAGTTTCTGCAAGGGGCGGGCGAATTCAGCAATCTGGGACGCGTGCTTACAGAAGAGGACTGGCAAGCGATCAAGCCCAGGAAAAAAGAACCGCAACGATAAGCGACGGGCGCCGACAGAAAAGAAGCAGATTCCTCCCTTCGGTCGGAATGACAAGAAGCTCGGGCGGTAACGGGCCTATACTCACACCGAACGATTTTTACGGGGAAAACCGTGTCGAACACACAGACCAGAAGAAGCTTCCTGAAATTATCCGCCGCAGGCTTGACCGCGACCGCCACGACCGACCTTGCGTCGGCTTTAACCCCTTCCGTCGCGGCTCCGCTATCCGGGGACATTACGGTGCGCGTGACTGGCGGCAAGCTGCGATACGCTCCGGCGGCCTCCCTGACGTGGAAGAACGCCGCCTCGGCGGCGACCGAGAATGCCATCGTGCTGGATCCCGGCAAGAAGTACCAGGAGATGCTCGGCTTCGGCGCGGCCTTCACCGATGCTGCCTGCTACATGTTCAACCAGCTTTCCGCGCCGGCCCGCGAGCAGTTGTTTCACGAACTGTTCCATCCGTCGGAGATGGGGCTGAATGTCTGCCGCACTTGCATCGGGTCAAGCGATTATTCCACCGAAGTTTTCAGCTACGACGAAGGCGAACCCGATCCTGAGATGAAGCGGTTTTCCATTGCGCACGACCAGGCCTATGTTCTGCCGATGTTGCGGGAGGCGCGCAAGGCGAATCCACAGCTGTTTCTGTTCTCGTCGCCGTGGAGCCCTCCGGGATGGATGAAGGTGGGAGGATCGATGCTGGGCGGTACGATCCGGCAACGCTACTTCGGGCCGTATGCGCAGTATTTTGTGAAGTTCCTGCAGGCTTATGCCGCGGAGGGCGTGCCGGTGCAGGCGGTCACCGTGCAAAACGAAGTCGATACCGATCAGGACGGACGAATGCCCGCGTGCCTGTTTCCGCAGGAATACGAAATTGGATTCGTCACCAAGTATCTTGGTCCCGCGCTTCGGCAGAATAGCCTTTCCACCAAGATCTGGATTCTCGACCATAACTACAATCTGTGGGGCCGGGCGATTTGCGAACTCGACGAGCCGGCCGTGCGGCAATACTGTAATGCCGTGGCATTTCACGGATACGTGGGCACACCGGAAATGATGGACAAGGTGCACGAGGCGCATCCCGAGGCGCAACTGTATTGGACGGAGGGTGGTCCCGACTACACTGCGCCAGACTATGCGACCGACTGGGCGAAGTGGGGAAAGACGTTCACGCAGTCGATTCGCCACTGGTGCCAGGCGCTGGCTGGATGGAATCTGGCGCTCGATGAGAAGGGCCGGCCAAACCTTGGGCCGTTCCCGTGCGGCGGGCTGGTCACGATCCATTCGCAAACGAAGGAGATCACGCGCAGCGGGCAGTATTGGGCGTTTGCGCATTTCTCGCGCAATGTGCGGCGCGGAGCCCGCAGGTTTGAATCCGCCTGCCAGGTGGCGGGCGTTGAGCAGGTCGCGTTCGAGAATCCTGACGGGCAGAAAGTGCTGGTAGTAACGAACTCCGGGCCGGCTCGAACGGTAAGCGTGACACAGCAAAATCGAAGCGCCGAACTTGCCTTGGAGGCTGATTCGGTAACCACGTTGTCGTGGGGCTAGTCGGGATTGGCCCGCTTGGTGAGCGATGGGCAGGCCCTGGAAGGCAAGAATTACATGTTATTCATCGCGAAATTCACAGCCAATCGTTGTAAAATCAATTAATTACGTTTGGCACATCCTGTGCAACCTTTTTAGGGTTTTAGTCCTCAGAAGGGTGCCAGTTGCTTCGTCGCCGCAGCGACGGGCGCGGAAGTTTGCGTCCCTTCGAGTGTGCGGTTACCTCTCTTAATTAACTGTGCCGCGGATTGTTCTGGCGGCTCTTGTTCCTGTTCAGTGGTGGGAATCCTGGAGTAGCGTCTTACTTCCAACGTTGGAGTGAGAGCGCCCCGTTCGGAGGACGCATCAGATGCGATTGTTAAGCGCTCGGCTGATCGTCTCGCTGATTATTGGCGTCACGCTGGTCTCGTTGTGCACTTCCTATTACCAAGTGTTGGTGCTGAATCGCAGCCTGCAAAAGGACTTGCGGCGACGCGCCGAGGTGCTGGGAGAGAGCCTGGCACGGAACGTGGAACGCGATCTGGAACGGAACGCGCAGACTACGCTGCAGCGCACGGTCCAGCAATTCGCCAACCGCGAACATCTGGCCGGATTGGCCGTTTACGATCCGCAAGGCCATCCTATCGCAGTTACGACTAACCTCCAGCCGCTTATGGCGAGTGCGCCGGCAATCGTGCTGCAATCCCTGCAACAAAATCACGACGCCGATGCTTTCCTGCGAATGGGATATGCCTCGATCCACATCTATGCCCTGCCGTTGCATCGGGGAGACGAGCTGATCGGCAGCCTGGCGATCGTGCACGACTCGGGCTACATCCGAGGGGAGAGCCTGCGGATTTGGCGGGAAACTTTCCTGAGCGCGTTGGCGCATGTGTTTCTGATCGTCCTGATTACGTTGCTGATTGTGCGCTGGAGCATCGCGGGACCGATCGCGCGAACCGCCAACTGGATGAAGGCGCTGCGCACGGGGCGGGGCGTGGTGCGGATCAAGGTGCCGGACCTGGAGATGTTTCGTCCGCTGGCGCGGGAAGTGGCGACCTTTGCGGAAAGTCTGAATGTGGCGCGCTCGGCGGCCGAGTTGGAAGCCCGCTTGCGCGAAACGGGAGAGTCGATGTGGACCGCCGACCGGTTGGCGGTGCACGTTCGGGCGCGGCTGGAAGATGGGCGGCTGTTCGTGGTTTCGAACCGCGAGCCTTACTTGCACGTGCGGCGCGGAAAATCCGTGGAAGTCAACGTTCCCGCTAGCGGGTTGGTCACCGCGATGGAACCGGTGCTACGCGCCTGCGATGGCACCTGGGTGGCGCACGGGTCGGGCGACGCCGACATGGACATGGTGGACGCGAACGACCGGCTGCTGGTTCCACCCGATGATCCGCGATATGTCCTGCGCCGGGTGTGGCTGACCAAAGAAGAAGAGCAAGGGTACTACTACGGATTTGCCAATGAGGGACTGTGGCCGCTGTGCCATATCGCGCACACCCGGCCTTTGTTCCGCGCCAGCGACTGGAAGCATTATCAGGAAGTGAACCGGAAGTTCGCCGACGCCCTGCTGGAGGAAATGCAAGACATCCACAGGCCGGTGGTGCTGGTGCAGGATTATCACTTTGCCCTGCTGCCGCGAATGATCAAGGAGAGCAGGCCCGACGCTCGCGTGGCTATTTTCTGGCACATCCCGTGGCCGAATCCGGAGGCTTTTGGCATCTGCCCGTGGCAGCGCGAGTTGGTGGACGGACTGCTGGGCGCCGACTTGATCGGATTCCATATTCAGGCGCATTGCACTAATTTCCTGCAAACGGTGGACCGCATCGTGGAATCGCGCATCGATTGGGAGCATGTCTCGGTGCAGCGCCTTGAGCATCGCACCTCCGTGCGGCCGTTTCCCATCAGCGTGGAGTTCGCCGATGCGCCTGCGAACCCGTCGCGCGAATCTTCCTATGAGGAACGGGCGGCGCTTCTGAAAACATTAGGCGTTGAGGCTGCGCTCATGGGCGTAGGCGTCGACAGAATCGATTACACGAAGGGCATTCTGGAGCGCTTCCTGGCCGTGGAGCGCTTTCTGGAAAAGTATCAGAGCTACCAGGGCGTGTTTACTTTTGTGCAGATTGGCGCGCCCAGCCGAACGCACATCAAGCGTTATCACGACTTGCAAGCCGAGGTGGAGGCGGAGGCCGACCGCATCAACTGGCGATTCCAGAGTAGTCAATGGAAGCCGATTGTTTTGCTCAACCGGCACTACAGCCACGAGGAGATCCAACACTACTACCGAGCCGCCGATTTGTGTCTGGTGACTTCGTTGCACGATGGCATGAATCTGGTGGCGAAAGAATTCGTGTCGGCTCGGGACGATGAGCGCGGTGTACTCATTCTCAGTTGCTTTACCGGCGCAGCGCGTGAGTTGCGGGATGCCCTGCAGGTGAATCCTTACGACATCGATCAGACGGCGGAGTCGATTCGCGCGGCGCTCGAAATGCAACCGGAAGAGAAACAGATGCGCATGCAGCGGATGCGCAAGACGGTGCGTGAACACAACGTGTACCGCTGGGCGGGAAGCCTGATTGGAGAGCTTTGCGAAGTGCGCCTGGATGTCGCGGAGGGAGGCGGCAATCGATTCCGGGCGGGGGCGTCGGTAGGATAGGGGCTCGCGGAGCTTCGCTCCGCGGACAGCCGAGGGCTGGTGTCCCACATGGCCCCGCAAAACTGACTCCCAGATTTTCTACATGGGGGACTCGACGGAGACAACCCCACTACGGGAGAGTGCTACCTAGTAAAGACCATGCCTGTTGCTGACGAGCAGCCCGTGCGCCACCCCAACAAACCGTTTTACTTCAACACGTCGGAAAACCTGCTACGAATCGGGCGTCAGAAAGCGACAAACCTTTCTGAGCTGTGGCAGGGGTTGCAAACCTGTCCCGACGATTCCATTTTTCAGCACACATTCCGGACGCTGCAGGAACATCATTTTATCCGCCAGGGATTCTCCAATGATTTTGCGCACTGGTGTCTTTTCGCCTGCAACGAGCCAGTGCTGGCAGAGCAGCTGGCGAGTGTGGACGTGAGAGAGTTCACGGCGATTGAGGGGCTGCGCCGGCGCATGGTTGGAATCGTAGACGAGTTTTTGCAGCAACATCCGCAGTCAGGTGCGAGGGTGGCATATGAGCCATTTTATTTTTGCGCCTCTTCGATTGTGGTGCTGCCCACACAATTTGCACCGGACACATTGCGCGGATTCGTCGACGGGCTCAGGCACGTGAGCGTGCATTCGATTCACCATCACTTTATTGAAGCGCGGCTGCGTTTGCACCGAATGTCCAATGATTTTTCCAATTGGCTGGAGCAGGAAGTCGGTCTTAAGCAATCCGCGGAGTCGATTGAACGCATCGATATCTACACCAACACGATGGAGGGCGTGCGCCAACAGATCGCGAACATTGTCGAGCACGCCTTGAACTAGAGCAGCGAGGAGAATGAAGACGGAAGATCAGCGCGCCACTATGAATCCTTCCACCACCGGCTCGCAAACTCCGGCCGACGGCGGCCACACTGGAGCGCGGACCGCATCGGTCGATCCGGCCCGCGGAGCGCCGTCCGGCCGAAACATCAGGGCACTTCCGGCCAGCGTTCTGACGCCGCCGCCGCCCGCTCCATCTCCGCGCCTCGACGACTACCGGGACATCATTGGTCAGGCGCAGGTGGATGCATTGCGTTTTCTGGCGCGCGATTTGAAGAAAAAGTCGATCAAGATGGTCAATTCCACCGCGGTGGGCGGGGGCGTGGCGGAGATGTTGAATCGCCTGGTGCCGTTGCTCTCGGAACTGGAAGTTCCCACGCATTGGGACGTGATTACGGGTGGCAACGATTTCTTTGAGGTGACCAAAGCATTTCACAACGCTCTGCATGGCAGCCGATACGAACTAACGAAGGCGGCGCAAGAGATATTTCTTAACTACAACGAGCAGAATCGGGAGCGCCTGCAATTCGAGGAAGAGTTGGTCGTGATTCACGATCCGCAACCGGTGGGGTTGATTCGGTCGCGCGATAAGTCTTCCGCCAGTTGGGTCTGGCGATGCCATATTGATCTGTCGAATCCGGACGAGCGGGTGTGGGAATTTCTGCGGCCGTTTGTGGAGCAGTACGACGCCGCTATTTTTTCATCGGCATCATTCGCGCGCCAATTGCCGATCCCGCAATATCTCTTTTATCCGTGCATCGATCCGCTGTCTGAGAAGAATAAAGACTTGCCCGACTCCGTCGTTCAAAAGGTGTGTGACGAATTTGGAATCGACCGGCGCCGTCCTATCGTGACCCAGGTGTCGCGATTCGATCGATTGAAAGATCCGGTTGGCGTGGTACACGCTTACAAACTTGCCAAGAAATATGTGGACTGCCAGTTAGTTCTGGCTGGCGGCGGGGCTTCGGACGATCCCGAAGGAGCCGCTGTGCTGCAGGAAGTGAAAGAGGCAGCGGGGAGCGATCCGGACATCATCATCCTCGATTTGCCGCCCTGGTGCGCTTTCGAAATCAATGCCATTCAGCGGGCTTCGACGATCGTGGTGCAAAAATCCATTAAAGAAGGATTTGGCCTTACCGTGACGGAAGCATTGTGGAAGGGCAAGCCGACGATTGCGGGTTCGGTGGGAGGCATACCGAATCAGATCATCCACAAACTCACGGGCGTTCTGGTGCATTCGGTAGAGGGATGCGCGTTTCAGATTCGCTATTTGCTGACGCATCCGGATTTCGCGCGGCGCATCGGCGCCAGCGGGCGGGAGCACGTCAAAGAAAATTTCCTGATGACGACCAACGTGAAGCGCTGGCTGTTGCTGTTCCGAATTCTGGAGGAATCGAAGGCGGCCCGCGGGGCAGGGAGATAAGCGTAGCGCCAGGATAAGCGGAGACGCGCGAACCGGCGTGAATGCCAGTGGCAAAGCTGCCGAATGCGAGGGCAGGATGCCCTCGCGACAGCCGGCAAGATGCCGGCGCTACGGTTTCAGGATTTGCCCTCGCCGGCGAGCTTCCTCGCAGGCTTCGATGGGGTCACGACCCGTCACTTCCTTGTACCAGGCGGGGTGGAAAGTCCAGGCCCAGGCTTCGCTCACTGCGCCGCGAATCATCGCCCGTAACGTTCCGGGCTCGCCGATCGTGCTGAGATAAATGTGAATGAAGATTCCGCCCAGCATGATGATGGCGGAGAGGTCGTGGAGAACGTAGCTGACGGCGACCGCCCAACGCCCGAAATACCGGGCGCCCGCCCATAGAATGATTCCAGTGATCAGATAAACCAAAGAGCCGCCGACGATCTCCCAGAACTGCAGTTTTTGTCCGGCGTTGAAGAAGCCAGTGTCCGGCGGCTCCATCTTTTCCGTGCCGCCGACGATTTTCTTCAGGTTGCGCATCCACCGCGTGTCCGCGGGAGTCCACATCATAGGCGCAATCCAGTTCAGGGTCTGCAGTCCGAAGAAGATCACAAATCCCAGGCCGAACCACGGATGCATTTCACGCGCGAGCGGGCCGCCTCCGAAGATGGGAGTGAACCAACGGAAAAGCCAGGGCAGATAAATGCCGAACCCGGAGAACAGCGCGAGGAAAAAGAAGAGTGCGACCATCCAATGCAGGAAACGCGTATAGACACGATGACGCAGCAATTCGCCTTCGTAGACCTCGTTCTGCCCGATCCGATCGAAGGCATCGCGCGCTTTATCGTCAAAACGCTCAACCGCGGTGGACATCGGGTCCCTCCTTCTTGAGCGGCGGCTCCGGTTGTGGCACGCGTGGCCCGACGGTCACGTAGTGGAACAACACTCCCAGCAAGCCGAACAGTGCAAAGGTTCCGAGCACCGGTTTGAATAGCCATTTCCAAACGGTGTAGCTCCACGGGATCACGGGATTTTTCGGCAGGCCACCGTAGCGCTCGGGATTTTCGGCATCATGCAACACGTAGACGACGTGGGTGCCGCCGATCGATTGCGGGTCGTAGACGCCGGCTTTGTCGAATCCGAAGTTTTCGCGGAGTTGCTTGGCGCGCTCTTCCGCGATGAACTTCATGTCGTCCTTGGTGCCGAACTTCAGGCATCCGGTGGGGCACGCCTTGATGCAGGCGGGCTCGAGTCCGCCGCCGACGCGGTCGGAACACAAAGTGCATTTGTAGACTTTCTTGGTCGTCGGATTGAATTTGGGAATGTCGTAGGGACATCCCGAGACGCAAAACTCGCAGCCAATGCAATTTTCCTGCTGGAAGTCGACAATGCCGTTGGTGTACTGCACGATGGCGCCATCCGCGGGACAGGCGCGGAGGCAGCCGGGATCGGCGCAGTGCATGCACTGGTCCTTGCGCATGAGCCACTGGATGGTCCCGTCTTCGCGCTGGTGTTCGTTGAACTTGATAAGGTTCCAGAAATTCCAGCGGGTTTCCGGCATGGTCTGGTAGGTGTTGTCGAAGGTGGTTGGACTGAACGGCATGTCGTTCCACTCGACGCACGCGACTTCACAGGCCTTGCAGCCGATGCAGATGGTGGTGTCGATCAGCTTGCAGACTTCCGCGTCGCGCTGCATGTCGAAGCCGGCCGACGACCCGGAGTGTCCCGAGATCTGTTTGATCTGAAGTGTCTTGCGGTCGCTCATCGTTTATCGCCTACGGTAGCGCCGGCATCTTGCCTTCGCCTGTGGGGGCGAGACGCCCCCATGACAGCCGCCGGGACGGCGGCGCTACTTATACTTTTTCGATCTTCACCAGGAATCCCTTGAACTCCGGCGTGAATGCGTTCGGATCGATCACGGTCGGAGTCAGCTGATTCGTCAGAGTTTTTGCTGTCTTGCCTTCGTCTTCGGCGATGCCGCGGAAGCCCCAGTGAATCGGGATGCCGATCTGAAACATCTCTTTGCCGTCGATCTTCATCGGCCGGATGCGGCGCGTGACCATGGCCTTGGCAATGTAGTGGCTGCGCGCGCTGGTGACTTTCACTCGTTCTCCGCCGCTTATTCCCATCTTGTCGGCCAACTCCGCGGGCACTTCCACGAATGGCTCAGGAACGAGTTGCACGTTCATCGGATTATTCTTGGTCCAGTAGTGATAGTGCTCGGTCAATCGGTACGTGGTGCAGATCACGTTGTAGCCTTGGTCCACCGTTCCGTACTTATCCATGTCGGTTTTGTATTTCTTCACCACCGGATTCGTGGACTGATTCGGATGAAGCGGGTTCGCGATCGGGCTCTCCATCGGCTCGTAGAATTCGGGGAATGGTCCGTCGGCCATAGCGCCTAAGGGCACGAAGATGCGGCCCACGCCCTCGGGATTCATGATGAATGGGCCCATATGGTCTTTCGGTGACGAATCGGCTTTGAAGTCGGGCACGTCGACTCCGGCCCAGGTTTGCTTCGACTCATCCCACCAAACCTGGCGACGAGAGGGATCCCACGGCTTGCCGTTGGTGTCGCATGAGGCGCGGTTGTAGAGCACGCGCCGGTTTGCCGGCCACGACCACGCCCAGTTCGGATAAATGCCCAAGCCGGAAGGATCGTCTGTGCCGCGACGTTGCGTCATGGAGCCGGCCTCAGTCCAGGAACCGCAGTACAGCCAGTTGCCGGAGAGAGTTGTACCGTCATCCTTCAGCCAGGCAAAGCCGGGCAGCTGCTGGCCTGCTTTCACCGTCACATTCGTTTTGGGATCGGTGATGTCGGCATTCGCCTTCCCATTGATTTCCTTCGCGACTTCGGCGAGCGACGGGTTATAGGGATTCGTGTACGCGAAGGCCGCATTCAGAATTGGGTCGGGAAACTTGCCTCCTTCTTTCTGATACAGTTCGCGAACTTTCAGAAATATGGTTGCCAGAATCTCCTGGTCCAACCGGGCCTGACCGGGGGGCGGCAGGGCGACATTTTTCCACTGCAGCCAGCGAGCGGAATTTACGAACGTTCCATCCTTCTCAGCAAAACCCGCGCCCGGCAGGCGATACACAGTGGTATTGATCTTCTTCTGTTCGTCGGCGGTGATACCGGGAGCGCGCCAGAACTCGCTGGTCTCGTCCGGATAGATTTCGCAGACCACCAGCCAGTCGGCCTTCTTTAGGGCGTCGATGTTTTTCTGTGAATCGGGGCCAATCATCACGCCATTCATGCCGAACGCGAACATGCCTTTGACCTTGCCCTCGTACATGTCGTTCCAGATGTTCACCCATGAGTAGTTGCGATCGATCTTGGGCAAGTAGTGAAACGCAAAATCATTCTCTTTCGTCGCTGTCGCACCATACATGGCCTTCAGGAATGACACGGCGAACTTCGGCGTATTGGACCAGTAATTGAATGAGTCCCAGGGATCGGGCTTGGACGCCGTTGGAGTGATTCGCTTCAGGTAGGTGGCGAGGTCGGTGTCGGCCGGGTTTGGCATTTTCAGATAGCCCGGCAGAATGTCGAAGATGCCGGCCATGTCGGTCGCGCCCTGAATATTGGAGTGACCGCGCAAGGCGTTGACGCCGCCTCCGGCACGTCCGATGTTGCCCATGAGCAATTGCAGCATCGCGGCGGTGCGAATAATCTGCGTGCCGAAACTATGCTGCGTCCAACCGACCGCATAGATGATGGTCGAGACCTTTTTCATGTCCCCGTCTTTGCGGACGGAGGTATAAAGATCGGCGGCCTTCAAAAACTGGTCCTTTGGGATTCCGGTGATGCGCTCGACCATCTCCGGCGTGTAACGCTCGTACTGCTTTTTGAGAAGTTGGAATACGCAGCGGGGATGCTGCAGCGAAAGATCGAACGCGATTTTCGGCGGCAGCGCGGGGGCGGTTGCTGCTCCACCTTTTGCCCCGACTGGACTAGCCGCTTGATGTCCCTGTCCTTGCCCGGTGTCGCTGCCCGTAGTGTGCGAGGCTGGCGGATCTTGAGACGCAGGCGTGGGCACGATCGCTTTTCCCGTCAGGTCGCCGCCCTCTTCGTAGTTCCAGGTTGCCTTGTCGTAAACCTGCTTTACGGGATCGAAGCCTGAGTAGAGCCCGTCGTCCGGAAGCTTGAATCCGTCTTTAATGATGAACGCCGCGTTGGTGTAATTGACTAGATAGTCGTGAGCGATGCGGTTGTTCTGAATGGCGTAGTTGATCAAGCCGCCGAGGAAGGCAATGTCGGCGCCGGCGCGAATCTGAAGATACATGTCTGCAGTTGCGGCGGTCCGCGTGAGGCGCGGATCGACCACGATCGTCTTCGCGTTGCGATGAATCTTGGCTTCAATCGCCCACTTGAAGCCACAAGGATGGTTTTCGGCCGGATTCCCACCCATGATCAACATCATGTCGGTGTTCTTGATGTCGATCCAGCCATTGGTCATTGCCCCGCGTCCGAATGTTGGCCCCAAACTGGAGACCGTAGGGCCGTGTCAAACCCGGGCCTGGTTTTCCAGGTAGCAGACCCCCAGGCTGCGCATGGTCTTGACGACCAGATAATTGAACTCGTTGGTATCGGTGCAGCCGCCTGTGAAGGCAATGCCCTCGCAGCGGTTGACGGTGTGGCCGTTGGCGTCGTTCGTGAGGAAGGTGTCCTCGCGGGTTTTTTTCACGCGTTGCGCGATTTCGCTGTAGGCCTGATCCCAGGAGATGTCTTCCCAGTCGGTGGCTCCGGGGCGGCGCACTTGCGGCTTGAGTAGCCGGCGGTCGTTCAGAATGTCCTGCTCCAGCGAAGAGCCTTTGGGGCAGAGAGTTCCGCGATTGATAGGGTGATCCGGGTCGCCCTCGACGTGCACCACCTGCGGAATGGCGTTCTTAGCCTTATCGCCTAGTGTGTAAATAATCACGCCGCAGCTCACAGAGCAATAGGGACAAGTGCTGCGCGTCTCGCTGGCACGCGAGATTTTCAGATTCTGGGTTTGGGCATAGACCGGGGCTGGATCGAATCCCAGTGCGGATATTCCTGCTCCACCAAGGATGCTGCCCTTGAGAAAAGTCCTGCGGGAGAATTCCATTAAAACCTCCAGCAATCTGGCGGGCGGCGCATCGCCATGCGAGCCGCAGACCAGATCGATTGTGATACGGAGGTTAAGGTTATAGCCGCCGTGCTGCTTGTCACCCGACGACTGAGTTAAAGCTCAACTGATGCGGGAGACTATATGCCTGACGGGCAAAGATAGTCAATGGGGAGACCCCGTAGGCTGCGGATGGCTGCGGGGAGTACGACATCGGGGCTATCGAGAAATGCAAGTGATATAATCACCAATCCAATTACAGCCAGTGCCATAAAAATTTGTGACCGCACTTGGAATTCTGCGCACGACTAAGCTGATGATCGGCCGATGACGGTCTCCCCCTGGCAGCGACGTATTCATCGTGCGCAAGAACTTGCCCGCCAATATTCCTTTGCTGCGGAGATTCTTGGGTTTTACATTCAGGTTGCGCGGTTTCAGGAAGACTTGCACAAGCAGTTGAGCGCAACAGGGGTTCGATCATCACAGCCTGGGGCAATTCATACTGAGCTCAGCCGGGATGAACTGGAGAATTTGAGTTCCAGGTTTGAGGCGTTTCTTTCCCTGGCCGAAGCGCACGGGCCGAAGGCGCTGGCTGAACTCAGTCGCCAGATGCGTGCTCGCGGCCGAAATTTCTGGTCGGAGTTGCTGAATGTCGGTTGGAGCGCGCACTCTCCGTCGGATGCTCAGGGACTGTTGGCGTTGGCTTTTCTGCAGCCTTATGCCGAACTTTTGCGTTCGCGCGCGGAGTTGCATGCGGCTTCGACGGCCCGCGCGTTGTGTCCTTTTTGCAATCGCAAACCAAATGTCGGCGTGTTGCGCCAGATGGGCGATGGCGGCGCAAGATCGATGGTCTGTTCGTTCTGCGTGGCCGAGTGGGAATTTGGGCGGATCATTTGTCCAGGCTGCGGCGAGCAGAACGACAGGAAGCTGGCTGTCTTTACGGCGACGGACTTCGATTACATTCGCGTGGAGTGTTGCGAGACCTGTAAGACTTATATCAAGAGCGTGAATCTCACGAAGAATGGACGCGCCGAACCTATGGTCGACGAACTGGCCTCGGCGCCCCTTGATTTGTGGGCGCGCGAGCATGGCTATGCCAAGCTGCAAACCAATCTGCTCGGGATATAAGGCTGCCCTGCCGGCGTGCGGACGCTCCCTGAATCATTCGAACTGCTTGCGGAAGGCGGCGAGTTGCTGCTGAACTTCGGATAATTCCTGACGCAGGCGGGCGACTTCTTCCTCCAGCTTCGCGAGACGATCGGCCGCGGGGCTTGAGCCTGGGTTCGCGGGCGAGGGCGCCCGCGCCACATCGGTTCCATCGGTCGCGGCGGGTTCGCCTGAGAAGAGGTGAGTGTAGCGAGATTCTTTGGTGCCGGGCTGGCGAGGGAGAACGCGGGCCAGAGGCGGCTCGCGCTGTGCGAGGCGATCGAGCGCGGAAACAACGTCGTCGAGAGCTTCAAAATGGTACATGCGGTCGGTGCGGCTGCGAAGTTCGCCGGGGGTTTGTGGACCGCGGAGAAGAAGCACGCAGACCACTGCGATTTCGCGCCGGTCGAAGTTGAAGACCTCCTGCAGGCGGTGTTCGAACTTGGTGACGCGGCTGTCGGCACCGCTGGCCGGCCCCGCCACGCGCTTTTCCTGCAACGTTCCGAGGGCCTGGCGCACGGTTTCTTCGTCCAGGTTCATCACCGGGTCGCGATTGTTTTTCTGATTGCAGGCGTTGACCAGTGCGTTGAGTGAAAGCGGGTAGTAGTCGGGCGTAGTGATATCTTTTTCGATCAGGGAACCGAGGACGCGGGCTTCGATTTCGGTGAGGTTCACTATGGTGTCCAGTGTTTCTGATTTTAATGCATGGGCTGAACGAGACAGGGGCCAGGGAAAGTCAAAATCCCCACCCTAACCGCAAAAGGCGCGGTTAGGATGGGGCACCCGCACCCACGGCACCCCCCGGATTTCTTTTTGTTTTTTCTTTGGCGATGCTCTACGGGCGCAGTACTGATATAGTTTTTCGAGACTCATCTGGCGCTGTGGTCAGAGCAAGGAGCGGACCATGTTGCGACTGCTGCTGCATTGGGTGCTGAGCGCGTTTGCGGTGTGGATTATGGCTCAGATTGTGCCCGGGATTGTTCTGCGCGGGCCAAGGAATGCGCTGATCGCAGCGCTGGTCATCGGTCTCATCAACGCAACGCTCGGCGTCGTGCTGAAGATTATTACCTTTCCTCTCACCCTGCTGACGTTGGGGCTGTTCTGGTTCGTGATCAATGCCCTGATGCTGGAGTTTGCTTCGGCTGTTCTGGCGCCTGGATTTCAAGTGAATGGATTTCTGGCGGCGTTTATCGGGGCGATTGTGCTGAGCCTCGTCAATTTGTTGTTGAAGGCGATCGTAATGCCGCGAGCTAGCAGTCGTTAGTCTTCGGTCGTCAGCTCGACACTTCTCGGCTCGCATCCACTTTTTGCACCCGCGCCGTTGACTCGCGCATCCTCTCCTCAGATAAAATCGGTCCTATTGTCTAAATGAAAAAGGAGTAAGGCATGAGCAAGGTACGAGTCCTCGCAGGCACACGCAAGGGCGCATTCATTCTCACATCTGACGGCAAACGAAAAAAGTGGGAGGTCAGCGGTCCGCATTTTGCGGGGTGGGAGTTGTATCACCTCAAAGGATCGCCTGCCGATCCCAATCGCATTTACGCTTCGCAGACCAGCGGATGGTTCGGACAAATCATTCAACGCTCGGACGACGGCGGCAAAACCTGGCACCAGCCCGGAACGCCTCCCGGCCAGGAGCCCGCTCCCGGGCCGCCCAAGGCGGTGAGTAATAAATTCGTTTACGACGCGGCCGCCGCACCTCTGACGACTCATCAGTGGTATGACGGCACACAGCATCCCTGGGAATTCAAACGCGTATGGCATCTCGAACCCTCGCTCACCGATCCCAACACCGTTTACGCGGGGGTTGAGGATGCCGCGATATTTCGCTCCACTGATGGCGGAGAAAACTGGCACGAACTGCCGGGACTGCGCGGCCATGGCACCGGTCCGAAGTGGCAGCCGGGCGCGGGCGGCATGTGCCTGCACACCATCATTCTCGATCCCAGCAATCCCGACCGGATCTACATCGCGATTTCCGCGGCTGGCGCTTTCCGCACCGACGACGGCGGCAAATCATGGAAGCCCATTAACAAAGGACTGTATTCCAAGTACATTCCGAACCCGACTGCCGAGATCGGACACTGTGTCCATCACATCGCAATGAATCCGTCGCGCCCGGGCGTGCTGTTCATGCAAAAGCATTGGGACGTGATGCGCTCCGACGACGGTGGTGATCAGTGGAAGGAGATCAGCGGCAATCTGCCGACCGACTTCGGCTTCGTGATTGACGTGCATTCGCATGAGCCCGAGACCATCTACGTGATTCCCATCAAGAGCGACGGCGAGCATTACGTGATGGACGCCAAGCTGCGCGTGTATCGCAGCCGCACCGGCGGCAACGAGTGGGAGCCGCTCACCAAAGGTCTGCCGCAGGACAACTGCTACGTCAACGTTCTGCGCGACGCGATGGCCGTGGACACGCTCGACAAGTGTGGCATTTATTTCGGCACGACCGGCGGTCAAGTTTATTGCTCGGCCGATGCCGGAGACAGCTGGAACCCGATCGTCCACGATCTTCCTGCGGTGCTGTCGGTTGAGGTGCAGACGCTCGCGTAAGGTAGCCCCGGACGCTTTCGTCCGGGGCGCTCACTCCTCCGTTGCGTGACCGACGAGTTTGAACGGGCACCGGGTGATTGCGTCGTTTAGATTTGTCCCAGGAGAAAACATGAGAAGAGGATTGGTTGCGGTTGGATTAGTGTTGTCGTTAGTTGCGGCAACCGCGCAGGAGAAGCCGCCGCCGGCCAAGCCTGGAGGCCCGCCGATTCAACTCGAACCGCAGGTACGGAAGCTCTGGGAGGCTTTCAAAAACAAAGACAAAGCGACTCTTTCGGCCATGCTGGACGGCGGGTTTCGCCAGTTCGAGGAAGGTCTCAGCATTTTCGGTGACAAGAAAACGGAAGTCAACGCCGTGGATGAGTTCGAACTCATCAGCTATATACTTAGTGATTTCACTACAAAATCGATCGGACCGAATGCGGCGTTGGTTACCTACATCGCCCAGTACGAGGGCAAATCTGGCGGCGAAATGTCCAAGGGTAAAAGCGTTTTCGGGGAGGTGTGGATTCGTGCCGGGGATGAATGGAAAGATTTCTACATGCAAGAAACATATCTGAAATGAAGGTGCTCCTGAGATGGCAGTAACGATTCGTGTCGAACTTCCGCAACACCTACGAACCTTGGCGCATGTGGGCCGCGAAGTGCAGCTTGAAGTCGAGGACCCAGTCACGCAGCGCACGGTGCTCGATGCACTCGAGACTCGTTATCCGATGCTGCGCGGCACCATTCGCGAGCACGGCACCCAGCAGCGGCGGGCCTTCTTGCGGTTCTTCGCCTGCGAGGAAGATCTGTCGCACGAGTCGCCGGACACGCCGCTACCAGAAGCAGTCGCATCTGGGAAGGAGCCTTTCCTGATTATCGGCGCCATCGCCGGCGGCTAGCAGGCAATCGGGCCTGACGCGCATGCCGAAATCAACCGACACTAGCTGCGTGATAAGATTTTGCCGTGCCCATCAGCGATACCAGTCCGGCGGCGCGCGAAATTCAGCTCCAGGTTCAGCGCGCGATGACTGGCGAAGAGCGTCTTCTGCTCGCCTTCGAGATGAGTCTGTTCGCCCGTAACTTGGCCAGGGCGGGCATTCGGCGCGAGCATCCGGACTGGGATGAAGCCCGCGTCGATCGAGAGTTGCTAAGATTTGCCTTCCTACCGGATCCTCTGCCAGAACGCTTGCGATGAGCTCCCCGAAAGTCTTGCGAAGAATCACCCAAGCGCTCGAGAACGCCGGGATAGCCTATATGCTGACTGGATCGTTTGCCAGCGCACGTTATGGCGTTCCGCGTTCTACCCAAGACATCGACTTGGTAATTGAAGCAACAGCTGCGCAGTTGCGAACCTTCGTTCAAAGTCTGCCAGCCGATGAATACTATGCAGACTTAGATGCCGCCCTAGAAGCTCAAAGGAAGGAGTCGCTGTTCAACGTAATTGACCTCGCTACGGGGTGGAAGATTGACCTGATCATCCGCAAATCGCGCAGCTTCAGTCGCGAGGAATTTGGCCGTCGCCGGGTCGTCGATCTGCAGGGGCTTGGTCTTTTCGTAGCCACTGCGGAAGACGTGATCCTCGCGAAACTCGAATGGGCGAAGCTGGGAAATTCCGATCGACAGATAGAGGACGTGGTGGCTATTTTGAGGTTGCAGTCGGAAACACTGGACAGACGGTATTTGGAGAGGTGGATCGCCGAGTTGGAGCTGAATGAGCAGTGGAGTGTCGCCAGGCGCGCCGCAGGTCTCCCTGAGACAGCGATTTAAAATCAGATCAACGCTCTGCTTCTGCCCTCGACAGAACGCTAGCTGAATGCTGTGCCGCCGCTTCGTAATAGCCGACAAACCTCTGCGGCTCCATTGCCTTGTAGGGCGCGAGATTATGCGCCCAGCGGAAACCGATTGGCTGATACCAGAGTTCTGCCTCGATGTGAAAAGGTCCAACTGCGCTGCCGGTATTGATCACGTAGCGAGTCAGCGCGCCCTTATCGTTGAAACCCGTGTCGGAAGCGGCCTCGCCGACAACGGCGATGTCCGGCTCGGCTGTGTTCTTGTCGAATCCGCTGGGCAGGATGCGGCTGTCCTTCAAATATCCGACCGCCGACAAAAGTCCAGTTGTGACTCTGCCCTGCGCGTCCTTTAGGATCGGCTCGAAAATCTGCACCTGCTGCGGATCGTCGATCTCGTGATAATACGGCTCGAATTGCAACGGGTCTGCATCGTTGTGATTGCCGACGATAGAACCGTCGGGATTGAGCGCTCCGGATTCGAAAACCACATGACCACCACTGTCACGCACCACCACGTGCAGCCAGGCGCGGCGCGATGGATACGCCGTCGGAAGTTTATGTCCGGTGAGGTTCTCCACTAGCACGTCGATCGAGAGCCCGGAGGCGGTGGTTTGCAAATTGCGAATGCTCACCCGCGCCGATTCCGTTTGCAGAAAATTTGCACTGCGGTCGGCGGCGGCGGAGAGTTCCGGCGACAGCGCGGTCACGCCGAGTTCGTCTCGATGGCCGCTCAAAATCCGCTGCATAAAAAAATTGGCTCCGACGAAGTCGTGACGACGCATGCCCAGACGCGGGCTTCCAAACAAGGCGGTGATGGGAACTGCTTCCTTCACTTCAGGCATGTGGCACTGTTGGCACGTCTGTTTGCCCGGATAATCGCTATGCAGCCACTCGAGATATGGCATCTGCTCGGGCAGGCTCCCGATTTCTTTTCCCCCCGGTCCCAGGGCCTTCGTTTTCAGCGTATGACAACTGCCGCAAAGCGCCGAGTCGCGAATGTGATCCGCTTCCTCGGGCACAAATCCGCCGGTGGAAGACTGCATCACGCGTCGATGCCCCGCATCGATGGCGAACGGCCCGTACTCGGGCCGCTGATCTTTATCCTGCGACCCTGCAACAACAACATTTCCGTTGAAGGATTCGCTGGTCCCCAATCGTGCTTTCTGAATCTGGTGACAAACGGAGCACGAGACCCCGTCCGCCGCGGCACGGTGCTCCTGATCCGACGTAGATATGGGAAGGTACTCGAAAATCTTTGCCTTCTGTCCCTCCGACTTGGCTGTCAAGTGCGTGATGGGCATATGACAGATCGAACATTCATCTTCGATCTCCGCCTGCGATTCAGGATGGTCGATCGATTCCCGCCGCACGCTTCCCTGCCAGTAAGGATCGCGCGAAGAATTGGCCATGATGCTGGCTCGCCACTGGAACCCAATGGAAATGTCTTCGCCAGAACTCGTCTTCAATTCGTTATGACAGGCGACGCAGCGGTCGGAAGTGCGAAACTCCGTGGTCAGCGTCTTATCCTTCGAACCGCCTTGCATAATCGCCGGCAATACAAGCAGCGCAGCCGAAAGCACCAGTAAGGCCAGCCAGCGCGGCTTCATTTCCAGCCCTCCCACAACTTTCCGTCTGCCCAATCCCAAAGCAGGTAAAACACGACCTGCTTATCGCGCCCGGCAGTGTTGGTCATTGGCGTGCGCACCCCGATGTCGAAGCGCACATGCTGCCTGGCGCTAATGGTGACCTGCATTTCCGGCAGGACATCCCAGTTCGTTGACGCGCCATCTTTCAAGGTGCGATCGGCCAGGAACTCAACCATTGGCGACCACATCCTTCCCAGCCGATGGTCTCCGGCGAGCGTCTGGCCGATTGCCGCGCGCCAGAACAGGCTTTGTGGCGTGATGTCGGTGCGATGAGGCAAATCGGCTCCCAACTGAAATTGCAGGAATGTGTTCGTCGAAAAGAGCTGGTCGAATGAGGCAAAGGGTTCGAATGTTGTGGTCCCGTTGCCGAACCCGTATTTGTGGTTTCCGACCGGAGCGAGGACTCCACCTTGCAAACTCAAAATGGAGCCGGTGTGGAGACTTGCGAACATCACTCGCTTCACACCAAAAGTGATGTCTCCCAGACCGCTGTTCCAGGCGTGGTTCTGATCTTGTGAATTGATGGGCACGTCAATCTCAATCTGATTGTTCATGCCAAATCTTTGTTCGTGGATCACATCGGTGGTAAAACCGGGTGCGCCGCTAGCATTCATCGCGGTCGAGATCACGACTTCGTCCTCGGGATACGCCTTCTCCGTGACCAGTGCGCGCGGCAGGTTGAGTTCTCCGCGAGGCCAGCGTTTGTCGGTGCAGAACCCGCGTATGTATGCGATTAGGTCGTCAATTTGTTCTGAGGAGAGCAACTCGCCAAATGCGGGCATGATCTGAGAGAAACCGCGCTTTGGCCCACCGTGGACAATCACGTCTTTGTAGGCCGCGTTAGTTTCCGCCGTCGTCTGATCGCATCGGGTGAAATCGGGAAAAGTGTCAGGAGAGCTGAATTCGGTGCTCGTCTGCGGCGCACCGTTTCCATGCCTGCCATGGCAGGCGATGCAGCCATTCTTATAGAGAGCTTCGCCGTTTCTTGCGTCGGGAGGCTTTGCGTACTTCAGCACCTGAGAGAACAGCGTTGAAGTCGAGGCTGTGGTAATCATTGCCACGCACATCAGGACGAGCCGAGCGAGGGGAGTCATTTTCAGCGCGCGATCACCAGATTCCGAAATACGAAATCGGACAGCTGGCGCGGAGTTCTTTCCCGCTCCAGAGGAACACGCCGCGTTGCCCGCCCTCATCGAACTGTCCTTTGTTGCATGCGCGGCTGTCTCCTCCAAAACCTGCGATTTGGATTTTTTGTTCGAATCGTACGGCTGCTTATTTGTACAGGGATGCTTTTAGCTAATTATGCGTTGCAGAAAACATCTGGTACCGTTCGAATCGTGCGGGGCGCATTGAGACGCTCTCCAAGCTATCCAGCCGGCTCGTGTGCCGGACCTAATGCAGTCGGCGATGGCGGAAGCGGATAGAGAACCAGACTCAAGGGCCGATACCGCGCGGCAAAAAAATAAATCGCATAGGCCGGGAAGAAGACGATCGCCGGAACCGCGATCAGCGATACAAGGTAGAAGAATGCCGCCAGCACAATGCATCCGACTACTACTGCCGCGGTGATGGTGAAGACATTCCATGTCAGGCCCGCGGTCTTTCCCGCCAGCACGGCAATGATCCCCACGCCTGCGGTGGGAATGGCCACGACCAGAAGGATAATCAGCGACGCGATGCCGATGACGATTGCTGCTCCAATTGCCAACACGATTTTCATGCCGACATAAGCGGCATAGCCGCTTTGCTCGGATTGCATCAGCGGCCACAACCTCCGCCAGCCCTCAACGGCGCTGACACCTTCCAACGCCATTTGCGGAACTACAAAGTCTTTGGTGAACACGTGAACCACGGCTACAGTCGCAAAGAAAAGGAGCATCACGAAGAACACCCCAATTCCGCTCAGCACCAGCGCCAGTACGTGTTCGCGGGGTGAGTTGAACCATCCCATCCCAAAGGCGAATGCGGCGGGAATTCCCAACAGCACGATCACTCCTGCGAGTGTGGCGAGCATCAGGCCCAACTGCCACAAAAAATAGTTCCAGCCCGGGCGTTGCCTGCGTGTCCATCCCTGACGGATGTGGCATTCTTTCGCGAGCACGCTGTCGAACAGGATGAACCGCATCACGCTGCTGACGTACAGCATCACAATGAAGAAGACGAAGCCTGCAATCACCAGAACGGCGATGAGCCCGCCCAGAATTGCAGGATCGATTTTCGGGAACGCTTGCGCTACGAATTGGCGAGAGGAGCCCCCCGTTTGATGTGGAATGTTTGTCGGGAAGTTGAAGCTTCCGCCTGAGCCCGTCTCTCCTGCCAGCAAGCCGACTAGGGCCAGACGTGTCCACTGCCAGAAACGAAATGGTTGCAAAAGTTGCCGTTTGGTGTGCTGGAAGGCAAGTGTGATCGTGTCTACGGCAGAAATCGGCAAGGTTCACCTCGGCATAAAGGCTTCAGCAGCAAGGTACTGCGAAGCGGAGAGCGGAGCAAATCAAATCTTTGGCAGGAGAAAAGGCACTGCGAAGACCTCGCGGTCTCGTTTCGCTTACCTTGACAGCCGAGGCGGCTGTCGCTACGTGTTTCTTATTCGTAACGGAGGGCCTCGACTGGATCGAGCTTCGATGCGCGCATGGCCGGGACCAAGCCGCTCACCACGCCCACAACGAGTAGGACCGCGGTGGAAAGGATTACGGTCATCATCGAGATGCGCAGATGAATGTCGCCCTGGCCGGAATCGTCTTCAAAAAGCGGGCCCATCATGGGCAGAGTTCCCACCGACCAGGCGATCAAATAGGACAGCAACACGCCGATGGCGCCGCCGATCAGCATGATGAGAAGGGTCTCGGCGAGGAATTGAAGTTTTATGTGGCGTTTGCGCGCGCCTAGAGCGCGCCGCAAGCCGATCTCGCGAATACGCTCGTCCACCGAAACGAGCATGATATTCATCACGCCCACCCCGCCGATCCCGAGAGTCAACGTTCCGATGAAGGTCAGCAGCACCTGCAACCCAATGGTTAGCGCGTCGATGATCGGACGAAATTCGTCGCGACCGAACATCTGGAATGCTTTGGGATCGGTAGGCGAAAAATTCTGGCGTGTGGCCACTGCCGCCAGTACCTGCGCCATCGCTTTCTTTTCAAATTGCGGGGCGATGGGCTCAAATACCATCACGGCGGCGTAGCGCGTATTCCATAAATCGCCGGCCGCGGAGTAGGGAATCCACGACGAGTCATCGTCGCTCGAGAAGTAGTTGCTAAGTTGAATCTTCCGCGCCATGACGCCAATCACAGTGAAGCGTACGCCTGACACTTGCACGGTCTCGCCCACCGCAGGGCGTCCACTGAACAATTGTTCCTTGAGCCGGCCTCCGAGGAAGATAACGCGCCGCCGTTCCAGTTCGTCTTCAGCGTTAATCCAGCGGCCCTCCGATGGGACTTCATTGCGCATCTCGCCGTACTCAGGGCAGACCCCGCGCACCGGCGCGGTTCCCACCATGCGGTCGCCGTAGGCGATTCCAGGGCGCCGGACGGTCTCGAGGCAGACATGTTTCACCAGCGGAGCCGTCGCCTTCACCATGTCGAGATCGGCTTGCTCAAGAACTACTTTCTTTCCGGCGCGCTGGCCTCCCGGTTGCTCGCTGGTCTGCTGCGGCCAGCAGATGACGACGCTCTTGCCAAACGCGTCAAAGCCATGCACCAGTACACTGCGGAAGCTGCTGCCGTACGCAATCAGCAAAGTTACGGTCGCGATGCCCCAGACAATTCCCAGCATGGTGAGGAAGCTGCGCGTGACGTTGCGCTTCAGCGCGATCCAGGCTTCGAGAATGATTTCAATCAGCATGTCCGCAAGCCCTGAACCACGAAGGACACTAAGGTTCACGAAGGAAGATCTTGTTCGCGACTTCGTGAACCTTAGTGTCCTTCGTGGTTGATGCTCTATCCTCCGGCTTCATACCTCAGCGCCTCAATGGGATCAATCGACGCTGCTCTTCGCGCCGGATAGAGCGCGGCACCCACGGCGATCGCTCCCAGAAGCGCAGCGGCGATCAATCCCGAACTCCAACTCGGAATCAGTCCGGCAAAGAAATCAGGCATAGGCAGCATGTTCACCAGCGCACAGAATCCGAAAGCAATGCTCAGGCCGACGCCTCCGCTCAAGAGCGCGATGATGAGTGCCTCAATAAAAAATTGCCGCAGAATTGTTCGTGCCGGAGCGCCAATCGCCTTGCGCACGCCGATCTCACGCGTCCGCTCACGTACCGCGACCAGCATAACGTTCATCACGCCAATGCCGCCCAGGACAAGCGTTACAATCCCGACGGCTCCCAGGAAAAACTTCATGCCATCGGTCATCGTTTTGAAGGCCTGCGCTTCCTGCACCGTATCCCAGATCGGACACGCCTCTTTGTCGTGGGGATCGTAGCGATGCATGCGGGCGAGCGCTACGCGCACCTCATGTTTGCAGGCCTCGTGCTGGTCAACCGATTTGGGAGTGACCAGCAGTTGATCGAAAGTCGAATCGGTGCCGGGAGGTTTGTCGGGAAAGTCGCGGCGCATTGCCGCAAACGGAACAAACACTTTGTTCACATCCCAGCCGTCGTAACTGGAATCCTGCTTCTTCTTTGCCATCACGCCGATGACGGTGTAGGGAAAATCATTCAGGTAAATCGAATCGCCCACCGGGTTGCGCCCCGGGAACAATTGCTTGGCGGCATCGGAGCCGAGAAACGCAACGCGCCTGGCCTCGCGCATGTCATCCCAGTCATAGAAACGTCCCATGCCGACGTCGAGAGTGCGAATGTAGCCGAACTGCGGATACGATCCGGTCACCGTCAAAGCGGCGTTATTGAAGTTGGAGTGGATGCGAACCGTGCCTTGCTCGAGCTCCGGAATGGCGTACTCGCAGTCAGGTGACTCGGCCTGAACCACCGCGACATCGGGGTCCTCCCAGTGCACCACTCGACCAGCATGCGTGCCGCCGACCTGCAGGCTGGTGCGTCCGTGAAAGACGATCATCACGTCTTTGCCCAGGTTGCGGGCCTGTTCTTCCTGGCCTTTGCGCAAGCCTTCGCCAGCGGCCACCATGAGCACGATCGAGACGATGCCCCAGGCAATCCCGAACATGGTGAGAAAGGCGCGAAGCTTATGCGACCAGAGGGTTCGCAAGACGTCGACAATGAGATCGCGCACCGTCATGCCACTTGGTTGGACGCAACCGGGACGAGAAAGTCATCCCCGGTTAGCTTAGTGTTAGATACGTATCGGGCGGGCACTTTGTTGCAGAAAAAAAGTGGCCGAGGAGGCCCATTTGCTCGTTCGTAGCCGCCTTCGAAGGTTTTATTTCGAGATCACTTTGTCTGCGGTAGATATTTTTCCATCGTAAATAATGGGGTGCCAAACAGATCGTGGGGCAGCTCGTTCATTCGCCGGAAGCCATATCTTTCATAGAGGCGAATCGCCGCACTCAGGAAAGGCGTGGTGCTGAGAAATATGCGAGGGCAAGCGTGCTCCAAAGCCCACTGTTCGACCTGAACAAGCAATCGATCCGCAACTCTTGATCCTCTGGCGCTGGGCAGCACGGCCATTCCGCGCATGTATAGCGAGTTGCCCTTCACTACGGCAGCGACGGTCCCTAGCACTCGCTCTTCGCGGCATGCAATCCAAACCGGGCCTTCGCGCATGCGAGTTCTGATCTGATCCGCGTTCGGCGTCGTCGCCGCAAAGCCTTCCGGAGTGTAAAGAGATTCGTATTCCACGAAAGATTCGTAAAGCACCTTCGCAATGGCGGGAGCATCCTGCGGATGCGCCAGACGAATTTCAATCTCCAGTGAGTCCTGCATGGTTCTGCGTTTGCAGCGGGCGTTTTTCGTCGCGACGCTTATGCTTTCACGGCCGTCGTGCCAACCCGGTCGATCCAGCCATCGAATTCGCGCAAGGCGAGTTCGCATTGGACGCGATGCCGTTCCTTGCGATCGCGAATTTTCTTTTCCAGCGGCGGAAGGAGATCGAAGGTGATATTTGCAGGTTGGAAATTCGCTGGATCCGCATGCGTGACGTAGTGCGTGAGCGAACCAAACGCGGACGCCCGCGGGGCAGGGACCAATTCAGTCCCGCAAGCCAGCGCCGCTGCATGCATTCCAGCCAACAGCCCGGTTGCGATCGATTCCACGTAACCTTCGACTCCGCAAATCTGTCCCGCGAAAAACACGCGCGGATGCGCCTTCATCTGCAAAGTTTCGCGCAGGAGAGTCGGTGCATTGATGTAGGTGTTGCGATGGATCTGCCCGTAACGCAGGAAGCGCGCATTCTCCAAACCTGGAATCAGCCGCAGCACACGAGCCTGCTCACCGTACTTCAAATGATTCTGGAAGCCAACCAAGTTGTAGGAGTCGGCCCGCAGATTCTCCTGCCGCAACTGCACGACTGCGTACGGCCTCTTGCCGGTGCGTGGATCGATCAAGCCTACCGGCTTCATGGGCCCGAAGCGAAGCGTATCGCGACCGCGCCGCGCGATTTCTTCTATTGGCAGGCAACTCTCGAAGTAATTCAACTTTTCCCAATCCTTCTCTTCCACCGATTGCGCGGCCACGAGCGCATCGTAAAAGCGGTCGTATTCCTCGGGCGTCATCGGGCAGTTAATGTAATCCGCCGATCCTTTGTCATAGCGCGCAGCCATGTAGACGCGCGACCGGTCGATCGAATCCGCTTCCACGATGGGGCTGATGGAATCGTAGAAGTAAAGGTGAGGATTGTGTACGGCGGGCGGCTCCGCCCGCTCCTTAGGTTCCGATGAATCACTCAACCGGGCAATTTCGGAAGCCACGCCGTCGGAAGTCAGCGGGCCCGTCGCGATGATGGTTAGGTCCCGTGACTCGTCAACTGCCGTCACTTCTTCGCGCAGGATGGAGATGCGCGGCTCGCGTGAAATCGCTTCGGTCACCCGGGCAGCGAAAGCGACGCGGTCCACTGCCAATGCGTGCCCCGCCGGGACCGCGCACTCGCGGGCAATTTCAAGCAACAACGATCCCGCGCGCCGCATTTCTTCTTTCAGCACCCAAGGAGCGGTATTCTCGCTGTCCGATTTCAACGAATTTGAGCATACGAGTTCGGCGAAATCCGCTGTCTGGTGGGCCGGCGTGGTCCGCACCGGGCGCATCTCATGAAGTTCCACGTCCAAGCCGCGCCGCGCGCATTGCCACGCTGCTTCGGACCCGGCAAGCCCCGCTCCGATAATTTTGACGATTGCCATCTTCTGTTGGTACGCCTATTTAGACAGTCGGCGCGTTTTGCGCGGCTGGTGAATTCTTTCGTTTCTTTCCAGGATCGCGACGAACTCGCGAATCTTGCGGGCTCGCGTCTCCGCCTTTTTCACCGTCTGAATACGGAACAACACGGCGTAGCGATTCGCGCCATCGAGAGCCTGAAAGAATTCCCGGGCCCGCGGACTGGCATCCAACGCGGTTTGAAAGTCGTCCGGGACCGTTGCCCCTTTTGGTGAGTCGTAAGCCGCATCCCATCTACCCGCTTTCTTCGCCACGTCTATGGCTTCCAGTCCCGCTGCTTTCATCTGCCCATTCGCGATCAGGGCGATCGCCTTTTCGCGATTGATCTTCGACCAGATGCTTTTTGCCGAACGCGGAACAAACCGTTGCAGCCAGGCCTGCTCATTCTCGGCACGCTTCTGCCCGTCAATCCATCCGTAACACAGCGCCACCTGAAGCGCCTGAGAGTAGGCTATCGACTGCAGGCGCGAACCTTTCTTCGCCAGCCGCAACCACAGGCCTCGGGATTTGCGATGATTCTTCGCCAGCCAATCGGCCCAGGCGGCTTGAGTCGCGAAAAGGAGGATGGGATCGGGGACAATCCCCTTCCTGGCTTTCACAATGCCGTCTCCGCCAATTTGCGCAGAGCCTCATCGGCGAGAAGCACCGGCCGCCACTGATCGCGAAACGTCGCACCCAACCGCTGGTAAAAGTCGATCGCGTTCTTGTTCCAGTCGAGCACTTCCCAGTGTATTCCGTAACAGTGCTCGTCGACTGCCATCCGCGCAACTGAGGCCAGCAAGGCCTTGCCGATGCCACGACTGCGAAAGGACTCCCGCACGAACAAATCTTCCAGAAAAAGTCCGCGCCCCACCCACGTCGAATAGTATCCAAAAACCAGGGCGTAGCCTGCCGGTTGTCCATCCCACTCGGCGATAAGGGCACGGAAGCGCGGATCCTTCCCAAATCCATCGCGCGACAGGTCTTCGTCGCTTATGGTGACGAGTTCAAGTTCGTGTTCATACTCGGCGAGTTCGCGGATCATTGCGCGAAGCAGCGGTACATCCTGAACGGTTGCTGGACGAATATGAAACATGAACAGGTCGGCCTCCTCAATCACTCACGATTTTTCCTTTATGATAAGTGATCAAATTTTTATCGTGGAGAACTCATGGCGCGCATTCCCCTGATCAGCCCAGAATCTGCAGCCCCCGAAGTGAAGGAGATTTACGAAAAGACTCTTCGTGGCAAGCCGGGAAACGCGCAGAAAGCGCTGGCCCATCGTCCAGAGATGCTTAAGAATTTTCTGCCCTTCTACGCCAGCGTGGGCCGCTCTCTCGATCGCAAACTCTGTGAGTTGATCTACCTTCGAGTTTCGCTCATCAACGGATGCCACTACTGCACCCAGCATCACGTCGCTTCGTCGAAGCGGGTAGGGCTGACCGCTGAAGACTGGTCGGCGCTGAAGGCGGGGAATTATTCGCGGTACAACGAAAAAGAACGCGTGGCGCTGAGCTATGTTGAAAAATTGACGCGTGCTCCACACGACATCACCGACGCTGACTTCGCCGCGCTGCGAAAAGAATTTTCCGAACCGGAGATTGTTGACATTCATTTGCTCACGGGCCTCGCCAATCTCACCAACCGGTTCACCGACCCTCTGGGGCTGGAAGTGGAGTTTCCGGAGGAAAAAATCTAATCCATCGCCACGGATTCGCACAGATTTCCACGGATAAGAAAGAAGAGTCTCTTTTATCTGTGAGAATCCGGGCAATCCGCGGCTAAAGGATTTCTCGGGCATCGCCTACGCGACGGGTCACGCGCTCTCGGTCGAGATACTCCAGCAAAGGGATCGCATACTTGCGGCTGACACCAGTGAGTTCTTTGAATGTCGCCACATCCATCTTTGGAGACCTGGCCTTTTGCGCTGCGACTATACGTCGCAACTCCTCCAGCGCGCTGCGATGAAATACCAGTTCGTCGGAAACTTTGACCAGCACCTTATCGCGGAGCAGCAGAGTAACAATCTTCTGTGCACGAGTCTTATCCACCTTGAGTCCGGCAATTACTTCGTGAAGTGCCGGAACCTTCAATCCTGCCGTAGAAAAGGCGTCCTCGATTTTCTTCTTGGACTCCGCCTCCTCATCCTTCATGACAACACCATGGCCGGGCAATCGCACTAGGTCGCCGGCAGCCTCGATATTTTTTCCCCCGACCAGCAGATCGAGAGCCGCGGCAAAGACATCCGTCGACGCTTTTACCTGCTCGCGTAAAGCTTCCTTGGCGATGCCGGCCACTAAAGAGTTCTTCTTATGAAACTCCATAACCGAATTCACGATGAGTTGTTGCAGGCGGACCATTGCTGCTGCGTCCACGAACAGGTCACCGACGCGCAACACACGAACTACTTTTAATGTTCGAGCGAGCTGAGCTTCGATGAAATCTCGGGTCCATCCCGTCTCGGCGATCAGTTGCGACATCGGGATTCCGGAGTGCCCTCGTCTTTCGATTCGGGCTGAGAGAATTGCTTCCGGATCGCCGTCGGCCAGGATTTGCAGGAAGCGCTCGTGTTCGGGCATTCGCGGGATCGGAGCCGGATCGAGCACAACGCCGCCGCCGATGGTCACTACCGGCGAAAACTGGCGAACGATAAAACGGTTTCCGGGCAGTAGAAGCGCGGGCTCCGGCAGCTTCAGCCGGGCAAAGGTCTCTGACCCTGGCGTAAGTTGCTTGGTGCCGAGAAGCGCAATCTCCGCCATGGTCTCCATCGTGTTGGTGTGGAAGTGGACCCGCGCGCGATATTTCAGCGGACGTGGCGCCGAGGACAACAGGCGCAAATGCGCATCCACCCGGCGCGTAGGTGCAAATGTTGCCGCCGGGCCGAGTGTCATTCCTCGCGATAAATCTTCCGTGCTCGCCCCTGCCAGGTTGAGCGCGGTCCGTTGCCCGGCAAGCGCCGCGTCGGACGAGTGTCCGTGTACCTGCACCCCACGCACTCTAACCCTTCGGCCGGAGGGATAGACTTCCAATTCTTCCTCGCGCCGAATCGCACCGGCCACAAGTGTTCCGGTCACGACTGTGCCAAATCCTTTCATGGTGAAAACGCGATCGATGGGCAGGCGCGCCAGAGCGTGCGAATCGCGCGGCTGTACCTCCGTGGCCGCGGCGAGCATCGCCCGCTTCAGATCGTCGAGTCCCGCGCCGGTCAGCGAACTCACAGCAATGATCGGCGACTTTGGCGGCTCCAGAAATGTTCCGCGCAGAAACTCCTCGACCTCCAATCGGACCACGTCAAGCGTCTCGGCGTCGACAGCGTCCGACTTGGTCAGCACCGTGATACCGCGTTGCACGCCCAGCAATTGCAGAATGTCGAAATGCTCGCGGGTCTGCGGCTTGATCGACTCGTCGGCCGCGATCACCAGCAGCACCAGATCGATTCCGCCCACTCCGGCGAGCATATTGCGCACAAAGCGCTCGTGGCCCGGAACATCCACAAAACCCAGGCGCAGCATCTCGCCGTTGGCGTACGGCAGGTCCATGTTTGCGAAGCCCAAGTCGATTGTGATGCCGCGTCTTTTTTCTTCCTGCAGCCGGTCGGCATCGATCCCGGTCAACGCCTTTACCAGCGCGGTCTTGCCGTGGTCAATGTGCCCCGCAGTGCCCACAATGATCGATTTCATTACCAGAATCGTAGCAGGCTACATGGACTGAAAAACAATCTGGAAGGACTCTACCCACGTGCGCGCCAAAATGCGACAATAGAAGCTCTTCCCATGGCCACTTCTTTGACCTCTGCTTTTTCTCCGGAAACCCTCCGGCAGCACGGCCTTACGCCTGATGAATACGAGAAGATCAAGCAACTTCTTGGCCAGCGCGAGCCCACACTCACCGAACTCGGCATCTTCAGCGTGATGTGGAGCGAGCACTGCTCTTACAAATCATCGCGCGTACATTTAAAACGGCTGCCCACGCGCAGCAAACTCGTGTTGCAGGGGCCGGGGGAGAACGCCGGCATCATCGATATTGGCGACGGTTGGGCTTGCGCATTCAAGATCGAATCGCACAATCACCCGTCGTTCATCGAGCCGTTCCAGGGCGCGACCACCGGTGTGGGCGGAATTCTGCGAGACATTTTCACCATGGGGGCGAGGCCGGTTGCGGTGATGGACTCGCTGCGCTTCGGACCAATCGTTGCACACGTACCTCCGGACGGGGTCGTCCGGGGAGACGAGCAGAGCTCTTTGGAACGCCGGACGAATGCGTCCGGCGCTACGCAGGCCGTTTCGCAGGCGGAGCTTCATAAGAATCATTCGATTCTCGAGGGCGTGGTTAGCGGGGTTGCATCCTACGGGAACTGCTTTGGTGTGCCGAACCTCGGCGGCGAGACCAAGTTCGAACCTTCCTACTCCGGAAATCCGCTGGTGAACGCGTTTGCCCTGGGCTTGGTCCGAAAGAATGAAATCTTCTACGCGAAGGCCGCAGGCGAAGGGAATCCGGTGATCTACGTTGGGGCGAAGACCGGGCGCGACGGCATTCACGGCGCCACGATGGCCAGCGAAGAATTCAGCGAAGCGTCGGAAGCGAAGCGGCCGAATGTACAGGTGGGCGATCCGTTCCTGGAAAAGCTGCTGCTCGAAGCCTGCCTGGAAGCGATGCAGACGGGCGCGATCGTCGGCATTCAGGATATGGGCGCGGCCGGACTCACGTGTTCGACTTGCGAAATGGGCGGCCGCGGCGGCGTGGGCATTGAAATCGAACTGGACCGCGTGCCACAGCGCGAAACTGGGATGACTCCCTACGAGATCATGCTTAGCGAGTCACAGGAGCGCATGCTGCTGGTCGCTCAAATAGGGCGCGAGGACGAGGTCTTCCGCGTTTTCGAAAAATGGGGACTCGATGCGGTCGAAGTGGGCAAAGTTACTACCGGCAACAAGCTGCGCGTACTGGAGCACGGGAAAGTTGTGGCGGAAATTCCGAATCCGGCGTTGACGGATAAGGCGCCATTGTACAAACGTCCGCTAGCGCGGTGGGAACCGCCCGTTCCGCGCGAGATGCCGGAAGATGTTCGCCTCAGCGAGCCTCAGGGGCTGAAGCCCCAATCTTTGACAGCTCCTAGCGGCACGGCTGAAGCCGTGCCCTTCCCGGACCTCACTGCGAATCTGAAGCAGTTGCTGGCCAGCCCGAATATCTGCGGCAAGCGCTGGGTGTGGCAGCAATACGATCACATGGTGCAGACCAACACAGTTGAAGCGCCCGGGGCGGGCGATGCAGGAGTGATTCGTATTAAGGGCTCGCAGCGCGGGTTGGCGATGGCGCTGGATGGAAACGGGCGCTGGTGCTATCTCGATCCGCGGCTGGGTGCGATGCACGCGGTCGCTGAGGCGGCGCGCAAAGTCGCGTGCTCCGGCGCGACTCCGGTGGGCGCGACGAACTGCCTGAACTTCGGGAATCCCGAGAAGCCGCACATCATGTGGCAGTTCTCGCAAACCATTGATGGGATCACGAAAGCTTGCGAAGAATTGGAAATTCCTATTACCGGCGGCAACGTTAGCTTCTACAACGAGACCTTGGGCGAAGGTATTTATCCCACGCCGGTACTGGGAGTGGTTGGAACTCTCGAGGACGTGCACAAGGCGGCGAAAATGCCTTTTGCCGCGCCTGGACGCACCATCGTGCTATTGCGCGCGGGGGAAGCGGGCGATATCACCGATGCAGAGATTGAATTTGGGTCTTCGGAATATGCCAAGGAAATTCTGGGGGCGCTGTGGGGATATCCGCCGGAGCTTGACTTGGAGAAGGAAGCCGGCCTGCAGAAGGCGATTGTTGAAATGATTCAATCTGGCTTGTTGGACTCGGCGCATGATTGCGCGGATGGCGGCCTGGCAGTTGCGCTGGCGGAGAAGGCATTCCCCAAGGGCGTGGGCGCGCGCGTGAACCTGGCGTCTGGCGGGCTTTTTTCCGAGTTTGCCTTGTTTGGGGAAGATGCCAGCCGGATCGTGATCTCTTGCGACCCGGCGAAGGTGGCGCGAATCCAAGAACTAGCAAGGAATTACGGCGTGAGCGCGGAAGTGATTGGAGAGACGATTCCCGATCGGCTGGAAATCTCGCTCGATGGGAAAGTTGTAATTTCAGCGGCAGTTTCGGAGTTGAGTTCGGCTTATGAAAGTGCTCTGGAGTCGGCGTTGCGCACCGATCCGGAGTTAGTGGCGGCGGACTGATGTAGTGACAGCCGCCTCGGCTGTCCTGGGGTTAAGCTAAAGGCTAAGGGGATAAATGCTGATTTCCGACAAATTTCACGACGAGTGCGGTGTGGTGGCAATCTTCGCGCATCCGGAGGCGGAGAAGCTGGCTTACCTGGGGCTGCATGCGCTACAGCATCGCGGGCAGGAATCGGCGGGAATCGTTTCTTCCGACGGCCTCACATCGCGCGTGCACAAGGCCATGGGCTCGGTCGCTGAAATCTTCACCGAAGACGTGCTCTCGAAAATGCGCGGCACGCTGGCGATCGGCCACACGCGCTACTCCACCGCCGGAGATTCGGCGCTCCTGAACGCGCAACCCATTCTCGTGCAATCGAACAAGGGAGCGATTGCCGTGGCGCACAACGGCAACCTGGTCAATGCATTGCAGGTGCGCGCGCAGCTTGAGAATCAAGGATCGATTTTTCAGACCAACAGCGACACAGAAGTCATCGTTCACCTGATCGCGCTTTCCAAGGAACACACTCTGCCGGAAGCAGTGGCGGATGCGTTGCGGCGGGTCGAGGGAGCGTTTTCGCTGGTGATGATGAGTAACGACCGGGTGTTCGCAGTGCGCGACCCGCGCGGCTTCCGGCCGCTAGCCATGGGTCGAATTGCGGCACTTGAAGGCCAGAAGCGCGACACCATCGTCTTTGCCTCCGAGACCTGCGCGTTTGACCTGATCGGCGCCGAGTACGTGCGCGACGTGAAGCCGGGCGAACTAATCGTAGTCGGTCCGGAAGGAATCAGCTCACGTTTTTACTCCGCCGCAGCGCCGCAATCGAGCTGCATCTTCGAGCACGTGTACTTCTCGCGTCCCGACAGCATCGTCTTCGGCCGCGCCGTGCAGACCAGTCGCGAGGAACTCGGGCGCCAACTGGCGCGGGAAGCCGGCGTGGAGGCCGATCTCGTAGTTCCGGTGCCCGATTCGGGTGTGACTGCGGCAGTGGGCTACGCCGCTGAGAGCGGGATTCCGTTTCGTTTTGCGCTGATCCGCAACCACTACGTCGGCCGCACCTTCATCGAGCCGAGCCAGAGCGTGCGCGACTTCGGTGTGAAGCTGAAGCTGAACCCGGTACGCTCCCTGCTGCAAGGCAAGCGTGTGGTGCTGATCGACGATTCGATCGTGCGCGGCACGACCAGCCGGAAGATTGTCCGCATGATCCGCACGGCCGGAGCGAAGGAAGTGCACATGCGCATTTCGTGCCCGCCCACGATTTCGCCGTGCTATTACGGGGTCGACACGCCTTCGAAGAAACAACTGATCGCTGCCAACAAGTCGGTGGAGGAGATTCGCGACTATATCGGCGCGGATTCGCTGGCTTATCTTTCGCTGGAGGGTCTCAAGAAAGCTTGCGGCGAAGGCGATAAAATTTCGTACTGCTCGGCGTGTTATACGGGAAATTATCCTACCGATATTATTGACGTCGCGGAAATCCAACCGGCGGTGGCACGACGCTAGTTAGACCTTCGAACCCTGGACCTCAGGCCTAACACCTCACACCCAGCACCTCAGACCTTTGGCTTTCGCGCCCTTACTACGCGCGGGATCGATTGCAGATCGGGGATAATTTGGACATCTGCCCAGACATCCTTTGACGCAGCGAGAAGATGCTGCACTGCGCTCGCGATAGTACCGCTGATTTCCATGACTAACCAGCCGCCCGGACGCAGACGGGCGCGCGCTTGCGGCAGCAGACGAGCAATGACCTCAACCCCAGTGGGTCCGCCAAATACTGCGTCGCGCGGCTCGTATTTCCGAACTTCCATTTGCACCTGATCTTCTTCCGCTTCGCCCACGTAGGGCGGATTGGAGACGACGAAATCCCAGCCGGACAGATTGAGTCCTGCGAGCAGGTCCGCCTGCTGAAAGTGAATTCGTTTCTCAAATTGTAGGCGGGCAGCGTTGCCACGAGCGACCTCGAGCGCTGCAGCTGAGATATCGCTGGCGTGGATTTCGGCTTCGGGAAATTCCTTGGCCAGCGCGAGCGCGATGGCGCCCGAGCCGGTGCCGACGTCAAGCATGCGAAGTCGAGTGTGGGGCGGCCACTCCTGCCCGCTGGCCCTATCCTCAGCTGCAAGAGCCAGCACAGCCTCGATCAGGTGCTCAGTTTCTGGACGCGGAATGAGAACCGCGGGACTGACGATCAGGTCCATCCCCCAGAATTCCTGATGTCCGGTGATGTATTGCCCGGGAACGCCACGGGCGCGCTCGGCAAGAGCAGCCTCATAACGTAACTGCTCTTCGACGGTAAGTTCGCGCTCGGGGTGCGCAAATAAATAGGCGCGGTCGCAGCCGAGCGTGAACATCAGCAGCAGTTCGGCGTTCAGGCGCGGGGAAGGAACGCCGTCCGCGGTGAGACGGGCGATGGCGGACGCGAGGGATGCTTTTAGCTGCACGGGCAATTCTAACCAGAGGAAGGCCGGAGATGCGGGGTTGCTCGCGCTATTTCGGGTTAGAGCCCGCTTGCCGTTGCCATTCGTATCCGAGATAGAGCATCTGGCCGATGTGGTGCTGCATGTGGGCGGCGCACTGCACCATCATCGCGAGGCGGTTCGGCGCGGTGGTGCCGGCCGCGGAATACTCTTTTGACCAATCGTCTGCCGACTGAGAGTGGATAGTTTTCTGCACCATGGCGACGGCTTCGTCGAAGCGCTTCAACGCTTCCTCTTTCGACGGAGGATTGGGATCGCTAAACTCGCGGGTGCGATCGCGGACATAGCCGGTCTTGGCCATGTGGGCACCGATGTAGTAATTCAGGTTGCCGGTCAGGTGCAGGACCAAGTGGCCGAAGCTGTTTCCGAAGGGGAATGGTTTTTGCCAGAACTGGGAGTTGGTCAGCGGCGCGGCCAGTTCGCGCACGCGGGCCGCGTTGGCGACATAGCGATCAACAAGAACGGAAGAGAGTGTGGAGTGCAAGTCAGACATGTTCTATTTCCTAGTCGGCATCTCTGAAAACGGCTGCCGGACAGCCGAGGCGGCTGTCGCTACAACAATCACACCACGCTGCCGGCTTCCTGCTTCAGCTTTTCGGCTTGATAGTGCGTCGTGAGGGCCTCAATCAGAGGCTGCAGCTTTCCGTCCATAACTGCCTCGAGTTGGTGGAGCGTGAAGCCGATGCGGTGGTCGGTGACGCGGTTCTGCGGGAAGTTATAAGTGCGAATCTTCTCGCTGCGATCGCCGGAGCCAACCATGGCTTTGCGTTCTTTGGCCAAGGCCTGCTGCTGCTTTTCCATTTCGATTTCGTAGAGGCGTGAGCGCAGCACGCGCATGCCTTTTTCGCGATTCTTGATCTGCGATTTCTCGTCTTGGCAACTGACCACCGTGTTCGTCGGGATGTGCGTGATGCGGACCGCCGAATAGGTCGTGTTCACCGATTGCCCACCTGGACCGGAGGAGCAAAACGTGTCGATGCGCAAGTCTTTAGCTTCGATTTTGATGTCAACGTCTTCTGCTTCTGGCAGCACCGCGACCGTGACGGCCGACGTGTGCACGCGCCCTTGCTGTTCGGTTGCGGGCACGCGCTGCACGCGGTGCACGCCGCTTTCGTACTTGAGTTGAGAGTAAACGCGATTGCCTTCAATGATGGCAATGACTTCTTTCAGACCGCCGGCAGACGATTCCGAAGACGAGAGCACTTCCACTTTCCAGCGCTGCGTTTCCGCGTAGCGTGTGTACATGCGGAAAATCTCGGCGGCGAAAAGCGTGGCTTCGTCTCCGCCAGTGCCAGCGCGGATTTCCAGGATGATGTTCTTCTCGTCGTTCGGATCCTTGGGCAGGAGAAGCACTTTCAGTTCCTCTTCCACCGTCTTGACGCGGCCCTCCAGCTGGGTGAGTTCGTCCTGCGCATAGGCGCGCATCTCGGGATCTTTTTCGTCGGTGAGAAGCGCCTTACTGTCCGCAATACCTTTAGTCAGATCTTTGTACTCGCGATATTTTTCGACTATGGCCGCGATTTCGGCATGAGCCTTGGCAGTCTTCTGGTATTTCGCCGAGTCATTGACGATTTCCGGCGAAGCCAGAGCGTTGGTCAGCTCTTCGTAGCGGGTTTCGATTTGGTCGAGGCGTTCAAACATTGGAATCTTTCGTGGAGACGCAGCTGGCTGCGTCTCGGTTCGGCCGCGAGCCCGGTCAGGTCACGAGCTAGACGTAACGAGTTACGTCTCTACGGCATTGTAGTGTTGTGGGAAGGCAGAGAGAAAGTATGCGCGGCGGGACCGCTAGGCAATCACCAATTCACCGCCACGCTCTTTTTCGAGCGACATGGCGTGGTCGAGCGCAGCGATGGCGCACTGGGCTTGCTCGTCGGATGGAGGCTTGGTGGTTATGCGCTGCAGCCATAGCCCGGGAGCGGTCATCAGCGCGAACAGCGATCCGCGATGCTTGGCGGCGAAGCGGATGATCTCGTAGGAAACTCCGGCGATGATGGGCAGCAAAGCGATGCGCGAGGCGAAGCGCGCCCAGAACGTGGTGAAAGGAATTAGCATGTAGAAGCCGATGGAGATCAGCATTACGGTCATCAGGAAGCTGGTACCACAGCGGGGATGATAGGTGGAGTATTTCTGCACGGCCTCGGTGTTGAGCGGATCACCGTTTTCGAAGGCAAAGACCGTTTTGTGCTCGGCGCCATGGTATTCGTAGACGCGGCGAATGTCTTTCCACAGCGACACTCCCCAGATAAAAATCAGGAACAATACAAGGCGGATCGCGCCATCGATCAGGTTGAATGCAATTCGGCCGCCAAGCGCGGGGTCGATTTTCTTGAGTTCGGTGGCCGCGAGCAGAGGGATGTACTTGTACATGAAGATGAAAAAGGCTAGCGAGATCACGATATTGACGGCAGCTAGCCAGGTGCTGATGGTGGCCGCTTTCTCGCGGGATTTCGAAGAAGATGCTTGCGACTCAGACGCTGCCGCCTCGCTTCGCTCCGGCGGGACAGCCGAGGCGGCTGTCTCTACGTGGCCTTCTTGCATCAGGTCTTCGATGGCAACGTTGGCTGAGAAGCGCAGGGCGCGGTAGCCGAGATTCATGGCGTAACCCAGCGTCATCACGCCGCGCACGACGGGCCATGCCATCCATTTATGCTTCTCCGAGGGACGTTCGAGCGGTTCACTCATGGTGACCACTTCACCCGAAGGTTTGCGGCAGGCAATCGCCCAGGCGTGCGGGGAGCGCATCATCACGCCCTCAAGCACGGCTTGCCCGCCGACCAGGGTCTCTTCCCCGCTCTCGAGGGCGGGCAGAAGTTGGATGGCGGCGAGGAACCGCAGGTAATTTCTCAGTCTACGCACGACAGTTTAGATGCTCCCGTCTAAAGACACGACGCAGCTTCTAGGGTAACACAGGCGGGGAGTCATTTAGGATGGAGGTCGGGAAGGCTAAGTTTTAGCAGGCACGAGGGTTAGGCGCGGGCGGAGGCGAGGGCAAGATGCCCCTTCGGCAAGCTCAGGCAGGCCCTCGCTTCAGCCGGCAGGCTGCCGGCGCTACGATTGGGGAATCATGCAGCGTTTAGCGACAGCTTGTGAAGCTATGGCGGCGACGACGAAGAAGCTGCTGAAGACTGGGATCGTTGCGGACTATTTGAAGTCGCGAACGACCGAGGAGGCCGCGGTGTCGGCGGTCTTCCTTTCGGGGCGGGCGTTTCCGGCCTGGGAAGAGACTACTCTGCAAATTGGCGGGCGGTCGCTTTGGCAGATTGTGGCGGAGTTGTCGGGAGTCAATGAGGCACAGTTGACTGTCGCTTATCGTCGGCATGGGGACCTGGGGGCAGTGGCGGGCGAGGTCCTTCCCCAACGCGCGGGGCAGGGTCTGGGCGTGTTGGAAGTGGCGGCGGCGTTCCGTCAGATCGCGGCAACACGGGGTGCAGCGGGGAAAGCAGCAATCGTGCGCGATCTGATTTCGCGCGCCACGCCGCTCGAAGCTAAGTACATCGTGAAGATCATGACTGGCGATCTCCGGATCGGGCTGAAGGAGAGTTTGGTCGAGGACGCAATTGCAAGAGCATACGGCGGAACGCTGGCAGAGGTGCAACGCGCCAACATGCTGCTGGGCGATATCGGTGAAACGCTGCGGCTGGCGTCGCGGGGAATCCTTGCCCAAGCGCAGATGCGGCTGTTCCATCCGCTCGGATTTATGCTCGCCAGCCCGATCGAATCAGCCGAGGAGGGGCTGAGTTATTTCGCGGAGGCCGCGGTGGAGGACAAGTATGACGGCATCCGCGCGCAGGCTCATGTGGCGGATGGCGAGGTGAAATTTTTCTCGCGCACTCGGGATGAAATCACGGAATCGTTTCCAGAATTGCCGGAGGCTTTGGCCGGGCTGCCGCAGGACGCAATTCTGGATGGAGAGATTGTGGCGTGGGAGTACCCCGGCGATCCTTCCGATACGCAGCAGGTGGTAGACGAAGCGCCATCGGAGGCGGGAGAGCAGAAGGCCGTGAACCTGGGAAGGGCGCGGCCTTTCAGCCTTTTGCAGCAGCGGTTGGGACGGAAGAAAGTCAGCGACGAAATGCTGCGGGAGATTCCGGTCGCGTTCCTGGCCTTTGACGTGTTGTATATGGGGGGCGAGTTGGTGATGGATCGTCCGCTGCGGGAGCGGGCTCGGATTCTGGACGAGCTTTTGGCGGCGCCGCGGAAAGGCTTTAACCACAGAGGGCACAGAGGGTCACAGGGTAGGGCTCAAGGTGCGCTGGCTTTCGACACGGATTTGGCAGAACCGACCGCGAGCGCGAGTGTCATACGGGCTCCCGTCTTTCGCGTCGCTTCGGCTGAGGAACTGGAGCAGCTATTCGTTGCCGCGCAGGCGCGAGGCAATGAGGGGTTGATGATTAAAGATCTCGCGTCTCCGTATACGCCGGGCAAGCGCGGAAAGTCGTGGCTGAAGATGAAGCGCGAGCTGGCCACGCTGGATGTAGTCGTGACCGCGGTCGAGTACGGGCACGGCAAGCGCATCGGCGTGCTCAGCGATTATACGTTTGCCGTGTGGGATACGAATAAAGACCGACTGGTGAACATCGGCAAAGCGTATTCCGGCCTCACCGACGCGGAGATCGCCGAGATGACACAATGGTTTCTCGATAACACGGTGGAAGATCAGGGGTTCCGGCGAGTGGTTGAGCCGAAAATTGTTTTGGAAGTTGCATTCAATAACATGATGGAGTCCGACCGGCACGAGAGCGGCTACGCCCTGCGCTTTCCTAGAATTATTCGCCTCCGGCCGGATAAGTCGCCGGAAGAAGCGGACACGATCGAGCGCGCGCGGGAAATATATGAAAGACAGGCCCAGTAAGTTCCACGGCAGCCGTCAACCGATCGAATACGAATTTGTTGACAGCTCATCCTACCGCACCTACTCTTAACTCATGGATGTGCCGCTCGATCCCGATTTGCAAGCGAAGCTTAGCCGCTTGGCAGCCGAGCAGGGCCGTGCCAGCGAGTCGCTGGTAGTGGAGGCGGTGGAGCGCATGGTGAACTACGAGGAGTGGTTCCTGCGCGAGGTCAATCAGGGTCTTGCCGCCGCGGAGCGTGGCGAGTTCGTGGATCACGCGGATGTCCGGAAAATGATCGACGAACGGTATCCGGGTTGATGGACATTCGTTGGACGGATTCTGCCGTTCGCGATTTCACGAATATTTGCGATTACATTGAAAAACATGGCAGCGGAGCCACTGCCCGCCGTGTCGCCCTTTCCATTCACCGTCAAATCGATCTGCTAACAACATTTCCTGAGTACGGAAGGACAGGCCGAAAACCGGACACGCGTGAGCTTGTGTTTAGTGGATACCCTATCTTGCGGTTTATCGCGTCCATGAGAATGCGGTTGAGATCTTACGGCTTCTGCATGGAGCACAGGAGTGGCCGAAGTAGCCGTCGGTGATGAATTCTGGCACCGATGTTTGCGGAGTACATTCGCTGAAGATGTCAGTGGCTGTGATGGTGTTCTTCACTCTCTGCCACCGGGATCACGCATCCGTGGGCTACTTCGCACACCACGTGCTCGAACTGAATGGTCGTGTGGTCGATGCGGAAGTCTCGCAGCAGGCACTCTTTCACGTCGCGCAAGATGCGTTCGCTCACCGAGGGCGGAATGTCGGCGATGGAGATGTGGCAGGAGAGCGCGTGGGTCTCTGATCCGATGCTCCAGACGTGGAGATCGTGCACGTCGTTGACGCCGCCGATTGCGCGGATCGCGGACTCGATCTTCTCCAGCTTCATGCCACGCGGCGTGCCTTCCAGCAAAATGTTGAGCGTTTCGCGCACAATGCCGAAGCCTGACCACAGGATGAGCACGCCGATCCCCACCGAAAGCACGGAATCAATCCAGTAATTTCCTGTCGCCAGAATCGCCCAGCCGCCGGCAATAACCGCCGCAGTAGAAAGGGTGTCGCCGACTTCGTGCAGTAGCGCGCTGCGGAGGTTGACATCGCCGGAGCCGTGGCCCGAACGCCGGGTAGAACGATAGAGAAGCAGCGCGATCGCTCCATTCATCACCACGCCGGCCGCCGCCACCCACATCATCAGCCCTGCCTGCACTTGCTGCGGGTGCTGCAGGCGACGGAAGGCCTCGTAGAAGATGAAAAACGAAACTGCGACCAGCGAAGTTGCGTTGACCAGGGCAGCCAGCACTCCGGCGCGGTGGTAGCCGTAAGTCTTGGTGGAACTGGCGGGGCGCGATTGAAAGTAGACGGCAACGAGAGACAGCAACAGCGCGAGGAAGTCCGACAAATTATGTCCGGCTTCCGACAGCAGCGCCAGCGAATGAGCCCGGATGCCGGCCACGACCAGCAGCGCGATATAGGCCAGGGTCACGGCGAGCGATATCTTCAGAACCCGCGTGGGACCGCCCGCGCCATGAACGTGCACGTGCATGCTTCCAGTGTAAGGGCGTAGCAAACGCGCTTCAAGCGGCCCTAGGGAGAAACATGATGTGAATCCAGAGTCCCAGCAGGTCCGGTCCTAATCCCAGTAGTTAGCCGGAAGTTTCCAAAAGCGATTGCTGCCGCAACGGCAAACTGAAGTTGTCACCTCGAATGCCGATGTGGCCTAGAGAGACGGGCAGACGCCAGCCTGCGTTTGGCACTGGCAGTCTACTGCCGAGCAATCTATGGACGAAATCGTTAAGGATTTTCTTATCGAAAGCAACGAGAACCTGGACCGGCTCGACCAGGAACTGGTGAAACTGGAATCGGAACCGTCGTCCAAGGAGCTGTTAGCGAGCATTTTTCGGACGATTCATACCATCAAGGGCAGCTGCGGATTTCTGGGGTTTGCGTGCCTGGAAAAAGTGGCCCATGCAGGAGAAAGCTTGCTCTCGCTGCTGCGTGATGGGAAGCTCGCCCTCACCGAGGAAGTCACTAGCGGACTGCTGGCCATGGTCGATGCGGTGCGCTGTATGCTCGCTGCAATTCAGGCTACCGAACATGATGGGGAGAACGATTATCCCGAGTTGCGCGAGCGGTTAAAACAACTGCAGGGCGGCGGGGAGGCGAAACCCGCCTCATCACCCGCGGCGGCCAGTGTGAGTAAACCTGCGGCCGTCGCCCCGAGCGCCGCCGAAGCCGCGGCAACTGTCTCGCCTGAAACCACTATCCGAATTTTGGATGCAGGACCGGACTCCCCTATTCTTCCGAGAGAAGAATCGTCGAGTCCGGCGAATGGCACTTCGCACCCCGCGGTTGCGGGAAAAGTCGCAAGCTCGCAAGACGAAGCCCCGGCTCCCCAGCAAATCCCGGATGCGCGCGCACATGATTCGGGGGTGGAAACCGTTAGAGTTGGCGTCAATCTTCTCGACAAGCTCATGAACCTGGTCGGAGAACTGGTGCTGGCCCGCAACCAGTTGCTGCAGTTCTCCAACACGGCGCAGGATGCAGGCTTGCACACCGTTTCCCAGCGCATGAACCTGATCGCGACCGAACTGCAGGAAGACGTCATGAAGACGCGCATGCAGCCGATCGGCAATATCTGGAACAAGTTTCCGCGCACTGTCCGCGACCTGGCGCACAGTTGCGGCAAAGAAGTTCGCCTGGAGATGGTTGGACAGGACACCGAGCTTGACCGCACCATCATCGAAGCCATCAAAGACCCGCTCACTCATCTGGTGCGCAACTCCATGGATCACGGGATCGAAGCGCCGGAGGCGCGCCGGCGTGCGGGAAAAGACGCCACCGGGGTGCTGACACTGCGCGCTTTCCACGAGGGTGGCCAGGTCAACATTGAGATCAGCGACGACGGCGCCGGATTGAATGCAGACCGCATCCGCAGGAAAGCGGTCGAGCGCGGCCTGACCTCGAGCGAGCAAGCGGCGCGGATGCCCGACCGCGACATTTTCAACCTGATTTTTCTGCCCGGCTTTTCTACCGCCGAAAAGATCACCAACGTATCCGGGCGTGGCGTTGGCATGGACGTGGTCAAGACCAACGTGGAGAAGATCGGTGGCACGGTCGATGTGCAGTCGGTCGCGGGCAAAGGCACGACCGTGCGGGTGAAGATTCCGCTGACCCTGGCCATCATTCCCGCGCTTATCGTCCGCTGTAGTGGAGAGCGCTTCGCCATTCCCCAGATCAGCCTGACGGAGCTCGTGCGGCTCGAGTCGGGCAAGGCGATCGAGACAGTGCACGGAGCGCCCGTCCACCGGTTGCGTGGGCAACTGCTCCCGCTCGTGTATCTCAGTCAAACGTTGAATGTGGCGCCCCGGCGAACCGGCGCGGGACTCGCGCTTCCGCCTGTCGCAGAAAAAAAAGAAAATACGCTGCAGAATGTGAACATTGTCGTTCTGCAGGCCGAGGGGCAGGCATTCGGCCTGGTGGTAGACGACATTCTCGACACCGAGGAAATCGTGGTCAAGCCGCTGGGGAAACAACTGAAGGGAATCAGCGCCTACTCGGGTGCGACCATCATGGGAGACGGGCGGGTGGCCCTGATCCTGGATGTACTTGGGCTGGCACAACGTACCCAGGTGATTGCCGAAGCGCGGGATTCCGAGCATGACGGGCGGCACAGCGAGATCGTCAAGTCGGGATCCGACGAGGAGCATGCCCTGCTTCTGGCCGAGAACGGGCTGGAGGGCCGCGTGGCTATCCCGTTGTCCCTGGTAGCGCGTCTGGAAGAGTTCCCGCGGAGCGTAATCGAACATGCTGGCACGCAGGAAGTCATGCAGTACCGCGGACAGATCATCCCGCTGGTGCGGCTGTCGCAAGTGATTCCGGCAGCCAGCGACGCGGAGATGCTGGCGAATACGAACTCAATCCAGGTGGTTGTTTATGCCGAAGGCAAGCGCACCGTGGGGCTGATTGTGGACCGCATTGTGGACATCGTGGAAGAACGCGCCGCGGTCGAACCGCTCACGCCTCGCGCCGGAGTGGTGGGTTCTTTCGTGACGCAACGACAGGTCACCGATTTGCTGGACGTGCCCGCCATTGTGCGGGCCGCCGTTCCCGGACTGCTCGATGCGGTGGCAGCCGAAACACGCAGCACTTAGGAGCAATTTCATGGCATCGCAACAGTTCTGCACATTCCATCTGGACGCCTATCTTTTCGGCGTACCCGTTCCGCAGGTGCAGGAAGTGATTCGCTTCCAGGAAATGACACGCGTGCCGCTGGCGCCCGAAGTGGTCGAAGGCATGATCAACCTGCGGGGCCAGATCGTGGTCGCCATCGACTTGCGGCGGAGGCTGGAGCTCAACGAGCGCGCCGCAGGCGAGTTGCCCATTAACGTGGTCGTCCGCACGCCCGATGGCGCAGTCAGCCTTTTGGTCGACGAGATCGGGGAAGTGATCGAAGTAGAGCAGGGCAGCTTTGAAGCGCCTCCGGAAACGCTGCGCGGCGCGGTGCGCTCGATGATTCTCGGAGTGCACAAGCTGGAAGGCAAGCTGCTCCACGTGCTGGACACCGAGAAAGCCTGCCAGCTCCCGGTCGCCGAGTCGGTTGCGGCGTCCTGAGACCCGCGCATCGAAACGTCGCATTTTTTTATTACGCGGGCGCCAAGAGCCGGATCACATCAACCCACCGCCCACCTATTACGAAAGACCGGTAATCCGTCATCTACAGACGCCAGGATTTGCGCGGGTTTTCTGCCGATAAGCAAACAGAGCAGCAACTCCTCCCAGTCTTCGCGCTGCTCAGGAGATTAGAAATCTATGAGGTTCTCTAGTCATCTCCTCTGCATTCTGGCCTTGACGCTTTCGTTCATTGCCGTCGGTGCGTCGGCGCAGCAGGCCGCGAGTCCGTCGGAGAGTTCCTGCTTCAGCACGACCATCGTCTCTGTGCCCAGCCGCCCCACTGTCTCTAATGGAGCAGACACGACGCAGTGCGGCGTGGTGGAAGCCGAGTACGGTTTCGAACGGCAATGGCCGGGAGGTGGCGGCCACCGCGATGATCTCTCGGGTGGCCTTCGTTTAGGTCTCACGCCCCACTTGGATTTCCACTGGGCGTCTGGCGATTTCTGGAACATTGTGGACGAAGCCGGAGCGCGGACCGGTTTTGGCGATACCTGGCTGGGGCTGAAATATCACTTCGTGACGCAGAACCGTCTCCGACCAGGCTTGGGCGTTTTTTATCAGGCGAAAGTGCCGACCGCCGACGAAACTAAAGAAATTGGCTCGGGAGAAGTCGACCATGCCGTCTCGTTCCTGGTCAGCAAAGACATCTCCCGCTTTCATCTTGATTTCAACGTAAGCCCGCTGCTGGCTGGCCGCCACGGGGCGCCGGGAGTCGATCACAACACCGGGCTGGCGTTGTCGTTTTCCGTTCCGCTAACGCGCGGGCTGAGCCTGGTCGGAGAAGGATACGGCTACACCTCGCTGAACGACCAGACTCCGGCATTTGCATCGGTCATGGCCGGCGTGACCTATCAACTGCATCCGCGCATTCTGCTAGATGCGGGGTTGGATCTCGGAGTTAGTCCGGATGCTCCCGACAAGCGGGTTTTTGTGGGGGGAACATATGCGATTGCAAACCTCTACGCCTGGTTGCGTCCGAACCGGTGAACTCGGAGCCTCGGAGCGCTGCTCAATGAACGAAGCCTCATGCGCTCTGTGCATTTTTGGTCCCCTCGCTCGCAATCGGACATCTCCCTTTGAGTAGCTTGCAGGAACTAGCAATCGAGCTGCCGCCCGGGGGGCAGACTAAAGGCGTTCTCGCTGGTGCCGATGAATCCTTGGTGCGAGCCTCTTGCTGCGAGCTGAAGTTCGCACCATTGCGCGACTGCCCGGGCTCGGGCATGGGCAAAATCTGCCGGAGGGATCACGTGAACAAGATCAGCCTGAAAATGAAACTGGTGTTGGGTTTTGGTGCCTTACTTCTCATTATGGCCGTTATGGGTGTCGTCAGCTACACCGCGATCAATAAGCTTTCCGACCTCAGTGACAACGTCAATAATCAGGCACACAAGAAACAGCTTGCGACCGAGGTGGATGGCGGCATCGAGCTGCAGACCAGTTCGACACGTGGATATGTGCTTTCTGGAACGGAGGAGACGCTCAAGCGCCGCGAGGAAGGCATCGCCGAAGTCGACAACTCCATGGAGGCTCTAAACAAGTTGCTGCAAACCGAAGAGGGCAAGGCAGCATGGGGGGACGTAGACAGAAGCGATAAAGCTCTTCGGGACTTGCAGAGCCGGGCTATTGAATTGCGCCGCAGTGGCAAAGCCAAGGAAGCGGCTGATGAACTTTTTACCGAGCACGCAATCCAGGTCCGCATGGATGCCGAGAAGGCGGTCGATAAACTCCAAGGCTCCATCGACAAGCTACAAGAGGCGGCGCAAACCCAGCATGAGCAGGTCGAAGTGTCAACGATTCGAATGGTCGTTATTCTGGCGGTTGTCGGCATCCTCGTTGGGCTTGGGGTGGCGATACTGATCGTACGCTCCATCACGGGATCCATTGCCAACATGCTGACCATGATTCAGGACATCGCGAATAAGAACCTGACCATTGAGGACATTAAGATTACCAGCGAGGATGAACTTGGCAAGGCTGGTCTCGCCCTCAATCAGATGAAGAACAATCTGCACGAGGTAATCCAGTCAATCTCGGATACCGCACAGCATGTGGCCAGCGCCAGCGAGGAACTCTCCGCGACCAGCCAGCAGATATCCGCTAATTCCGAAGAGACTTCTGCTCAGGCGGGCACCGTCTCACAAGCAACTCAGCAGGTCAGTCAAAACCTGCAAAGCGTTTCCACCGGCGGAGAAGAGATGACTGCCACCATCCAGTCGATTGCCACCAATGCCCACCAGGCTGCCAGCGTTGCATCCAGCGCCGTGCAGACCGCGCAGGCCGCCAACTCGACAGTCGCCAAACTGGGAGCCTCCAGCGCCGAAATCGGCGAAGTCATCAAGGTCATCACGTCCATTGCGCAGCAAACCAATCTGCTCGCACTCAACGCCACGATTGAGGCGGCGCGCGCCGGGGAAGCCGGCAAGGGCTTTGCCGTGGTCGCCAACGAAGTCAAAGAACTCGCGAAGCAGACGGCCAAGGCCACCGAAGACATCAGCCGCAAGATTACCGCCATCCAGACCGACACACAGGGTGCGGTGGAAGCGATTGGCACCATCAGCGGGGTTATCAGCCAGATCAACGATATTTCGGGCACGATTGCCACTGCGGTGGAAGAACAGAGTGCCACGACGAACGAGATGACGCGCAACGTGGCGGATGCAGCCAAGGGCTCCGGCGAGATCACACAGAACATTGCGGGCGTCGCAGAGGCGGCGCGGGGTACCTCGTCAAGCGCGCAGGAGTCGCAGAAGGCCGCCAGCCAACTGGCAGAAATGGCCGCACAACTGAACAACCTAGTCAGCCAGTTCAAGATCGACGTGACGGCTGCAAGATCCGGAGCGGCGCCGGTTCCGCAAGCGCGCGGCAAAAGCATGGCCGCCTCCGCCGGAAAATAATTTGACCAGGCGGGAAGGAGGCAGGCTGATTGCCCGAAGCCGTCAAAAAACGAGTGCTTCTCGTCGACGATGCGGTGGTAGTTCGTAAGACCCTGTCGGTGGCCATCGCACAAGACAAGGATCTTGAGGTTGCCGGCACCGCGGTTAACGGACGCGTCGCCCTGGTGAAGTTTCCCGCCCTGAAGCCGGACATTGTTCTCCTCGACATCGAAATGCCGGAGATGGATGGCCTGGAAACGGTGCGCGAGTTGCGCAAGATCGATGCACGCGTTCCCATCATCATGTTCAGCACGCTCACCGAGCATGGCGCCTCGGCCACGCTTGAAGCTCTTTCTTTGGGTGCCACCGACTACGTCACCAAACCCAGTAACGTTGATATGACGTCTACGATTGAGGCGATATCGCGGGAGCTCATTCCAAAGATCCGGGCGCTCTGCCATCTTCCAGACGTGCCGAAGAGTATTCTTCCGCAATCCTTGCAAGGAGTCCCAGCGCCTGGCATCTTTCCCTCCAGACCGCGATTGTTAACCCCGCCGCAAGTGGTGGCGATTGGTGTTTCGACCGGTGGTCCCGACGCGCTGGCGCGAGTTTTGCCTTCTTTGCCGGCGAACTTTCCGTTGCCCGTGTTAATCGCGCAGCACATGCCGCCTATTTTTACCTCACTTCTGGCGGCACGCCTCACGGCGAAATGCGCGTTGCCGGTGCGGGAGTGTGTCTCCGGCGAACCACTCATGCCCGGTTGCGTGCTCATCGCTCCGGGAGACTTTCACATGGTGGTCAGCCGGCAGGATGGAATCGTCCTGTTAAAGACGCACCGGGGAGCGAAGGAAAATTTTTGCCGACCATCGGTGGATGTGCTTTTCCACTCTATCGCGTCGGTCTTCGGGGCACGAGCGCTCGCCGTGGTTCTCACCGGCATGGGCCAGGACGGGCTGAGAGGATGCCAGGCGCTGCGCGTCGCTGGAGCCCGCATCTTCGTACAGGATGAGGCCAGCAGCGTGGTTTGGGGTATGCCAGGGTTCGTGGCTCGCAACGGCCTGGCGGACAAGATTCTGCCGCTGGATCAAATTGGCGCGGAGATTGTTCACGCCACGGCCCTGCAAGTCGCCGCGCGAACTCAATCTTGAAACCCAGTGGCGTTCCTGGGGATCAGCTCTTGGTCAGGCTGCTAAGGTAGCGGTTGTTGTAGAACGTAGTTGTCTTCTGTACGAACTCCAGAATCTTAAGCATGCGTTCTCGTCCTTCGCGGTTCAACTCGCGGAATTGCACTGCCAGGCCGGAACCCGGATCTAATCTCGCCACTACACCCTCGGCCGAAAGGCTGGAATCATCCATCGAGAATCCCACCTTGAGTTTGCTGCCCGCGGCTAGAATCGTGCTGGTCTCGATGTAGCAGCCTCCCAGGCTGACGTCAGTCAGGTTGGCGAACAGCGGAGTTCCGCCCGCCTCGGTCTGCATTTCGATCGTAACCCGACACTTCATTCGCGGATGCGACCGGCGATCCTTATAGGAGAGCTGTTTCTGCTTTTCCAGGTACATGCGGCGGTCGGCTTCGGCAAGAAGCTGCTCCGCATCTTTTCCGTCTTCCGGATACAGTGCGCGTCCCACGCTCAGCGAGAGAATATCTTCGCCGCATACATCATTGCCCGCCTGCCGGGCCAACGCCCGCATCTGCTCGGCCTTCTTTCCCGCGGCATCGGCCTCGAGGCCGGGGGCGATTACAACGAATTCGTCTCCGCCCATGCGGGCAACATAGTCGTATTCACGGCAACTATCTTTCAGAGCCTGGGCAAAGAGGCGCAGCACGCGATTGCCTTCCAGGTGGCCAAAACGATCGTTGATCTGCTTGAAGCCGTCCATGTCGGAAACCATGACGGTCAACGCGAGATTGTCGCGCTTGCAGCGCGCCAGTTCGCGGTCGAGTTGCAGGAAAAGAGAGCGCGCATTAGGCAGCCCGGTTAGGTAGTCGGTGGTTGCCGAGTCTTCCGCCTGCTGGTACTTGAGCGCGTTCTCGATAGAGAGCGCCATCTTGCCGCTGACCGCGAGCAGGATGCGGAGGTGGTCGGAGGTGAAGGCGTCGCGTTCGCCACGATATAACGCCAGCACGCCGATAACTCCCGAGATGCCCTCCAGCGGCACGGCCAGCGCGGAGCGCAACGTGCTGAACTTCGAAGGGTCGTTCAAATATCCCGGTTCCACGGATGGATTGCCGTTGATGATCGGTTTCCGGTTGTGCGCTACCCAGCCGGAAAGCCCCTGTCCGATGGGAATGCGCAGCGAAGAGAAGAGCCGGTAATTGTCTCCGTTGACGTATTCGGGAATCAGTTCGGCTTCGCGCTTGATGTAGATGGCGATCGCGTCGTAAGGCACCATCGGCTTCAGCTTCACCGAGAACACTGAGAGCGTTTCGGTCAAACTGAGGGAAGCGCCAAGATCCTGGCTGAGCTCGAACAACGACTGCGCCTCCTGCCGGGCGGCCGCAATCGACGACAAGAAGGTGTTTTCGCGTCCCGCGTAATCCTGCGCGGTGGCATTCTCGAATCCGGCCGCTGGCTCCAGGCCGCGCTCAATCTTGATGGAAGTAGACAACGGACCATTCGGATCCTGCCCTGCCTTGGCCACAGCAAGTCGCTCGAGATATTGATAGCGCTTCTGCAAGACGTCGACCACCTTCGGATCGAACGACTTGCCCGACTCGGCCGACAGCTTCTGCATTACGTCTCGCAGCGGAAGAGCGCGGCGGTATTGGCGGTCGGACGCGAGTGCATCGAGATAATCCACGGCGGAGAGAATTCGCGCGCCAATTGGAATTTCCGCTCCCTTCAATCCCATGGGATAGCCGGAGCCGTCCCACTTTTCGTGGTGAGCGCGCACGATCGGGACGACTGGATAGGGAAAACGCACGCGCTCCAGAATCTCGGCTCCGACCAGAGTATGAATTTTCATCTTCTCGAATTCTTCCGGTGTGAGGCGGCCGGGCTTGGAGATGATGTGTTCTGGCACGGCAAGTTTTCCGATGTCGTGCAGGAGCGCGGCGGCGTGCAGAGCCTCTAATTCCGGCCCGGTTACGCCCAATTCTTTGGCCACTTCGATGGCATACACGCGTACGCGCTGCAGGTGCTCGTGCGTGGTGTGATCCTTGGCCTCGATCGCCAGCGCAAGGGCCTCAATCGTCCGCAGATGCAGGTTGGCCATTTCCTCGACGTGGCGCTTTTCATCTTCCAATTTGCCGAGATAGAGGCGGTAAGAGCGGTAGATAAGGTAAACCGCCGGAACCAACAACAGCGACGTTTCCCAGTTGAACGTATGATTCAGCCACGCAATCGCGCCTGCGATTCCGGCACCTACGAGGTAGTAAGGGAACGACCAGAAGTAACAGTCGACCAGAATTCGGATCAGGGGGCGGCGCTCGGTCAGCGAAATGACTGCCGCGATCGAGCCCGCGTTCGCGATAAAGTAAACCGTGGCCGCCAGCCCCAACAAAATCGGCCGATTCGGGATGAACTCGTTCGCCAGAGGATGGTGGTACGTGATGTAAGCAAGTGCCGTCGATAGGGAACCGGCGCATACATTGAACGCCACCTGCATGCCTCGCGGACGCTCCGGATACAAGCACTGTGCCAGCATCGACGCCGCGCCAAGAATGAGCGTTTCCGTGAAGCTCAACTCTAGGACGCCGATGAGAATGAACAGGAAATTTACCGACAGAGTTCCGGTGATCCCAGGCAGGCTAACTTTCAGCCGCGAGGCCAGAATCGCGATGCCTAAGTAGCAGATGAACTCGGCAATGTTCTTGCTGGTCTGGTGAAGCCCTGCGTAGAGGAGCGTGGCGATCCCAGCCACAATCACGAGGCTGATGTAGAGCTTGGCTATAGCAGACAGTCCTCTCCACGATCGAGATTGTGCAGGCAGACCTCTAGCGACGCTGGTGGCGCCAGTCATGGGAATAGTTTCTTCCGCAGCTGCCGAGGGAATCCGCAGCCCTCCTATGAATAGCAGCTAACATCTTTAGATACAATGCTTTGTAAGGATTATCGCAAACTTTAGTAATCGGCGGGAGTGACTGATTGGGGATGGGAACCGGTGAGGCTCACCGGGCGAAACTGCCTGCGTACGGGTAACTTTAACAACCAGAAAGGCTTCGGGTTTCAGTCTGCAAAGGGAGCTTCTCGTCACACCGAGTGCGAAACATCCTCTTCGGCGACATCCTGATCTGTCGTGGTCGCGGTGCTAACCGTGGAGGACGATTTTCCCCGCCGCATAGCTACGATTCCGGTGCGCACCATCTCCAGAACGCCGTAGGGGCGCAACACCTCGAGCAGGCCATCAATCTTGTCTTCGGCCCCGGTGATTTCAATGGTGAGGGATTCCGGAGCGACGTCTACCACGCGCGCCCGGAAGACGCTAGCCAGTTCCAACACATGCGACCGGGCCTCATGCGTGGCGGCAACTTTGATCATTGCCAGGTCGCGGACGATTGCCGGCTGGTTGGTGATGTTCTCGACTAAAAGTACGTTCACGAGCTTGTAGAGATTGGCCTCGATGCGGCGTGCCTGGTCCTGGTCTGCGTCGACGGTGATTGTCATGCGCGAGACCTCGGGCTTTTCGGTGCGGCCCACCGTCAGCGAATCAATGTTAAAAGCGCGGCGTCGAAACAGGGACGCCACGCGGGTCAGCACGCCCGGCTTGTTTTCCACGTACACCACATAAGTGTTCAGCATATTTTCTCTACTCGTCAGCGGCGGTCTCGACAATCTTACTGGGGCGCCGGATCATTTCGTGCAAGGACGCACCCGCGGCGACCATGGGATACACTGTGTCCTCTTGCTCCACGCGAAAATTGATGAGCACCGGCCCGTCATGCTGGCGCGCCGACTGCACCGAGGGCACAACCTGCGAACGCTCCGTGACCGTCATGCTGCGAATTCCATAGGCCTCGCCGAGCTTGGCGAAGTCCGGGTTCAGCAGCGGCGTAGCGGCGTAGTTGCGTTCGTAGAAAAATTCCTGCCACTGCCGCACCATGCCGAGAAATCCGTTGTTGATGATGGCGATGTTCACCTTTAGTTTCTCCTGCACAATGGTCGCAAGTTCGCACAAGGTCATCTGGAAACCGCCATCGCCGACGACCACCCATACATCTGCTTCCGGCCGCGCGACTTTTGCTCCGATCCCCGCTGGCAGGGCGAAGCCCATCGTGCCCAATCCTCCGGAAGTGATCAAGCTACGCGGCTTCTCATGCTTGTAATATTGCGCCTCCCACATCTGGTGCTGGCCTACGTCGGTGACCACGACGGTGTCGCCGTCGCGCGTTTCGCGCCAAAGATCGTTGATCACGTGCGCCGCGTAGAGATGCCCGCTGTCAGGAAGGTTTTGAATATCGCGCACCGCGGCGTCGCCCTTGAGTCTATCGATGGAATCCAGCCACTCGCTGCGGTCAATAGATTCGACGTGCGGAAGCAACTCGTGCAGAACTTCGCGCAGGTCGCCAACCAGGGGAACATCAACTTTCACGTTCTTGTTGATCTCCGCGGGATCGATCTCGATGTGAATCTTCTTGGCGTTGGAGGCGTACGTCTTCAGGTTGCCGGTCACGCGATCGTCGAAACGCATGCCAAACGCCAGCAGCAGGTCCGCTTCCTGGATGGTGTGATTCACCCACGCTTCGCCATGCATACCCATCATCCCGAGATTCAGGGGATGAGACGCAGGAAACGCGCCCAGCCCTAACAACGTGAGGGCAACAGGGATGCCCGCGCGCTCTGCAAATTCGCGGACCTCGTTCATTGCGCCGGAGATGATGATGCCGTGCCCCGCGAGGATCACAGGACGCTTTGAGTTATGAATTAACTCCAGCGCCTGCTCGTATTCCTTTCGGTCCGGCGACAAATCCGGGCGGTATCCCGGCAGTTGGGGCTTCGCGGCTTCCCAGTCGAACTCGCAGGTCGACTGCTGCGCGTCTTTGGTGATGTCCACCAGCACCGGTCCGGGCCGGCCGGAGCGCGCCACATAAAACGCTTCGCGAATCGTGCGCGCCACTTCGCTTGCGTGGGTCACCAGGTAATTGTGCTTGGTGATGGGAAGCGTGACGCCGGTGATGTCGGTCTCTTGAAATGCATCCGACCCGATCAGCTTGCTTCCCACCTGGCCGGTGATGCAGACGATGGGCGACGAATCGAGCATGGCAGTGGCGATCCCGGTGACCATGTTGGTGGCGCCGGGGCCGGAGGTGGCAACGGCGACTCCAACCTGCCCGCTGGCGCGCGCGTAGCCGTCGGCCATGTGGGTGGCACCCTGCTCGTGGCGAACCAGAATGTGGTGGATCTTGCTGCCCTTCAGGGCGTCGTAGGCGGGCAGAATGGCGCCGCCCGGATATCCGAACACGTGTTGCACGCCCTCGCGTTCCAGGCATTCCCAAAGAATGCTGGCGCCGGTCATACTTTGTCGGGTCACGCTTTGTCGAGTCATGGATGCCGTCCTTCATGCTTCCTAAAAAGCAAAACCCACCGAGCCAGCGTTTCTGGCGGGGCGGGATTCGGGAGCCTTCAAGATTTCAAGTTGCTCAGCTCACTGGTTCCCTCCACACCGGAGAGGGTACAAGAACTCGTACCCTACAGAATACGACACGAATTCGGTGTAGATAGCGGTCACTCATTGTTCTACCAAGAGGTGTTGAGATGGTATCGAAGCCAGCGGCCGGCTGCAAGTGGAAAGTCGCTAGCTCTGAGGCAGCGCTTTTAAAGGACGAATCGTCTGCCAAAGCTCGTACAGGTAGCCGTCCGGCCCGCGAAAATATGTCCAGAATTCCGATTGGTCGCCCTCGACATCGGTGACGAACTCGACGCCTCGCGACTCCAATTCCTTGCGGGCGGCGCGCACATCCTGTACCTGAAAAGCCAGAACTGGGCAAGAATGCAGCCCATAGTAAGAACTCTCCGGACCAAACACCTCGAAGAGTTGTCCCGAGGGCATCTCGAACTGAACCATCCCCTTGCCTTCACGAATGAGGGAAAGGCCGAGAGTTTCGGCGAAGAAGTGCGCGGTCGATTTCAGGTCGTCAGTTCTTACTCCTGCCCAGGTGTATCCAAGCACGCGCATCGCAGTCTCCGCACAAGTTGGATTTTACGATAGCCGAAGGACGCCGTTCTTCACGTCGCTTGCCGCTTGCGTCACATTTTCCGGCCTGCCCAAGTCGCGCCAATAATATTCGTCCGCCCGAAACGCGACAATCTTCTCTCCTTCCGCGGCAAGCCGCAGATAGGAAGTTATGATTGAGAAAACGCCGTCCTCGGTCATCCTCGTAAGCAGTCGCGGAGAAATCACATGCACGCCGGAAAAGGCCAGCGCCTGTGGCGGTTTGGACACTCGCGCCGAAGATCGTACGATTTCATCCGCTCGATCATTTCCCGCGCGCCGCCCGCAGAGTTGATCCTGTTCGTCGAACAGCAGGAATCGTGATGTCTTCCGTTGCTGCACCGCCAGGGTAGCGACAGCCTGATTCTCCTGATGAAATTGCACCATGCGGCTAATATCGATGGTGCTCAGCACGTCAACGTTGTGCAGAATGAACGGCTCGCCTGAATGAGCGGAATTTTCGGAAAAGAACCACGCTGCCTTTTTGAGCCCGCCGCCGGTGTCGAGCAAGACGTCTTCGCGAGAGATCTCAATTCGCATGCCGAAGTTGGCATGCTTTTTCAGATAATCAACCACCATGTCGGCGAAGTGATGCGCGTTGACGATCACTTCGCGGACTCCAAACTGTTGGAGGCGGCGAAGCGTAATCTCGAGCAGCGTGTGTCCGGCCACTTCCACCAGGGCTTTCGGGCGATCGTCGGTGAGCGGGCGAAGGCGGGTGCCGAGGCCGGCCGCGAGGACCATCGCCCTCATCGTGCAGCTTTCTCCGCCGCACTATTCTCCGCCGCCATTCTCTCCAATTCGCGGTGTTGCACGACGACCTCGACTCCGCTCTTTCCGCGCAGCCGTTTCGCCACTTGCTCCGCCAGGTATACCGAGCGGTGCTGTCCGCCCGTGCATCCAAACGACACCATCAGGTTCTTGAACCCGCGACTCTGATAGTTGTTCACACTGGCATCGACCAGCGACATCACGCTGGCGAGAAACTGATGCACGCTCTCCTGTTGATTGAGGTAGTCGATCACCGGCTGGTCCCTGCCGGTGAGCCGCTTGAAGCGCTCCTCGCGTCCAGGATTCGGCAGGCCGCGTCCATCAAAAATGAATCCCCCGCCGTTCCCGCTCTCATCTTTCGGCAATCCGCGATGAAACGAGAAACTGAAAATCCGTACCACCAGGTTGTCCGCATCCGAAGCCAGCGCCAGCAATTTTTCCGAGGCCAGCATGCTGTGAAAAGCGGCCGTCAGCGTGGGCAGCGCAATAGGCAGGGTGACATTGTGCAGCAGCCAGCGAAGATTTTTCAGCGCGTAGGGCACGCTCTGCAGAAAATGAACCTTCCGCTCGTAGAATCCGCGGAAGCCGTACGCCCCCAGCGCCTGCATGATGCGGATATAGACGAAGGCGTAATAAAACTGCATGAACGTTTCGCGCTTGACATCGATGAAGCCTTTAAGCGTGTCGAGATAATGATCGAGCAACTGCTGGCGCAACTCCGGCGGCAGATCGGCCTTGGCGTCATACAGTAAAGAAGCGACGTCATATTGCAGCGCGCCCTTGCGCCCGCCCTGGTAGTCGAGGAAAAAAGGCTGGCCGTCGCGCAGCATGATGTTTCGCGACTGGAAATCACGATACAAAAAGTAATCGCGGCCTGCGCTTAGCAAGAATTTCGTCAGACGGCTGAAGTCATCTTCCAAGGCCTGTTCGCTGAAGGGAATGCCCGCCAGCCGCAAAAAATAGTACTTGAAATAGTTCAGATCCCAGGAAATGGACTGCCGATCGAAACTGTCACGCGGGTAACACACCTTGTAATTCAGGTCGCGACCAGCCTCAATCTGAAATCTAGGCAGCGTCGCAATCGCCTTGCGATAGGCTTCAACCGCTGCGGGCGCGATTCGATCGCCCGCTCGGTATTTTGAAAGAAACTCAAACAGCGAGGTGTCGCCGAAGTCCTCCTCGAGATAAGCTCCGTGATCCAGATCCTGCGCATAAATCTCCGGCACCGGCAAACCATGAGCGCGAAAATGTCGCGAGAATTCCAGGAAGGCCGCGTTCTCTTCGCGCACGTCATACAAAATACCGACTGCGCTGACCTTGTCGCTCGACAGACGGATGATCTTGCGTCCCGAGCCGCCCAGTTGCCCTTGCAGCGGCTGCACCCGCTCAACTGGCGCGTGGAAATGCTGTTCAAAAAGGCTTTGTAGAATGTCCATGAAATTTAACTGCGGTTCGGATGCGACGATTCAACACCAAGATATCACCGATGTAGATCGCTGACCTGCTACGGCATCATCACGACGAAACTCCGGTAATCACTGTAGCTGTGAATTAACGCAATGGTACGTAATAGCTTGCCGACGCTTGAGTGCGCATCGGCCTCACTGTAGTTCGCTCCGCGAGACCAACCCTTTCTGAAATTCCTGCACCGAAATTTCGTCAGACAAAAACGGAGCCGCCACTCGTGCTTACGTCGTACGGAACCAGCCCTTTCGCGCGTTTTTCGGAGCCCGACGCGATATCCGGTGTTGCGCAGACCGACACAGTTCCACGCCCTATGAGGGTTGCGCTAGTTACTTCTTTCCCCCCCAGCCGGGGCGATCTCAACGAATATGGATATCACCTCGCTTGCGCCCTGCGGAACGATTCGCGGGTGGAACTCAGCGTTCTCGCCGATGATGACCATTCGCAAAGCGAGTTAGACGGCTTCAACGTTCAGCGTTGCTGGTGTTTCGATTCTATTCTCAATCCTGTGCGCCTGTTGCGGGCGATTGCAAAAAACAAACCGGATGTGGTGTGGTTCAACATAGGGTTTTCAACCTTCGCTCGCACCCCAGCGGCCGCTTTTCTGGCCCTGACTGTTCCGGCCATGGCGCGCGCCATGGGCTACTACACGCACATCACGCTGCACACGGTGTTTGAGCGGATCAATCTCGAGGACGCAGGAATTCGTTTCCCGGGGTTGTACCGAACCGCAGGCCGCATCGCGACGAGGTTGTTGCTTCTGTCCGGCGACATCTCGGTGTTGCTGCCCTCATTCCGCAACGAATTGATTAGCAATTACGGCGTCAGCCCTGATCGCATCCATGCTCGTCCGCATGGAACATTCAATGGCCACGCCCCAGAGTTGACGCAGCTGAGCTCCGCCCCCGTCGCGGTCGCGCAACCGAGTTCTTCCGAGCGCGTCATTCTGGCATTCGGATATTGGGGAACTTACAAGAAAGTCGATCTGTTGCTTGATTCGATTGACGAGATTCGCTCCCAGGTTCCGAACGCGGTTGTAGTCGTGGCGGGAACGAATCATCCTAGCGCCCCTGGTTACCTGGAATCCCTGCAGCAAAAATGGGCGGGACACGCGGGCGTTCGTTTTCTCGGGTACGTTCCTGAGGCCGATTTGCCGGCCCTTTTCAAGAGCGCATCCGTTCTGGTGTTGCCGTATTCCTCGGCGGCCGGCACCAGCGGGGTGGTGCATCAGGCCTGCCAGTACGGCCTGCCCATGGTGGCTGCCGCCATTCCGGAGATTGTTGAAATTGCCAAAGAAGAAGGGGTCGCAGTCGAGTTTTACGATCCGGGAGATGGCCGTACGTTGACGAGGCATTTAACTCGGCTCCTGCAGTCGGACGACTTACGCCGCAGCTTCTCCGAACAAAATTTCTTAGCAGCGCAAGGCACGCCCATTTCGGAAGTCGTGGACGACTATCTGCGTTTCTTTTCCGCAGTGCGTTCCGGCTCGCAGAATGCAGGGGAGAAGTCAATGAAATACATGCAGCAGGTTAAGACGAGCGTCCGCCAGGCAGCAGGGGAGTGGTTTCTGAATTCTGGCATTCAGGAATCCAACGGCGGAGTCGCGCGATATTACTACAGCGATCGCCAACAGAATGCTCCACTGACTACGGAAATCACTGCCTACTATGCCAGTGCTTTGACCTGCCTTTCGGAGCAGCACCCCGAAGGTCGTTACCTGGACGCGGCGATTGAGGCTGCCGGTTACCTGGTGGAGGCGTGGGATCCTGCATGCTCCGCGATGCCCTTCGAATGTGAGGCAAAAGGCAGTCGATATTCGTATTTCTTCGACAACGGGATCATCGTGCGCGGACTGTTGCAGGTGTGGCGCGCGACCGCGAACGAAAAGTTCCTGGCTACTGCCGTGAAATGCGGCGATTCGATGATGCGCGATTTTGTGGATGGCGCGCATTTCAGTCCTATCCTGGAGCTGCCCGGCAAGCAAGCTATCCCTTACGAAGCCGGTCGCTGGTCGCGCAGCCCCGGTTGTTATCAACTCAAGGCCGCGCTCGGCTGGTACGAGCTCTGGCAAGTCACCAAGAATGAACGGTACCTCGCTGCTTATCGCCAATTACTGAATACGTCCGTCGCGACCCATGCTTCGTTCCTTCCAGGATGTGACACCGACGTTCCGGTTGTGGACCGCCTGCATGCTTATTCTTATTTTCTTGAGGGTCTGCTGCCCGTGGCTAGCGAGACTTCATGTGCAGAAGCGATGACAGAGGGAATCGCCCGCCTGGCTGGCTTCGTTCGGATCCTTTCGCCGCTGTTCCTGCGTTCGGACGCGGTTGCGCAACTGCTCCGGGTCCGCCTGTTTGCCGATCAATACGGAGTTGTGCCGCTGGACGAAGAAGCCGCGCAAGAAGAAGTGGCGATGCTAAAGGGCTTCCAGTCTAACGATCCGGATCCTCGCCTGCTCGGCGGCTTCTGGTTCGGAAAAAAGAACGGCGAAATGCTTCCGTTCATGAACCCTGTGTCCACGGCTTTCTGTTATCAGGCATTAGAAATGTGGGACCAAAGAGGCCAGGGCTCGTTCGACTGGCACTCGCTGATCTAGGTCCGATAAGCGTCCTCATCGTGATTTCCGAGAACTCTCATTCCGTGCGAAGAGCGTTCATCGGTTCAATGCTGGCCGCGCGTCTTGCCGGGATGAATCCGGCAATAGCCGCAAACGCAGAAAGAATCACGACCGCCGCGGCGATCGAGATCGGATCATAGGTGCGTACGCCGTAGAGCTGACTCGCCATCAAGTGGCCGCCCAACAGCGCGACCGGAATACCGATGGCAAGGCCGACTCCCACCTGCCACGATGCTGCCCGCAGCACGAGAGCTACAACGTCGCTCCGGTTGGCGCCGAGTGCCATGCGCACGCCGATTTCGCTGGTGCGGCGCGCGACCGAATAGGCAGTAATCCCGTACAGACCAACTGACGCCAGCACAAGCGCCAGCAATCCGAATAGAACGGTCAGTCGAGAGATCAGCCGTTCCTGGTTGAAGTTTCCAGCGACCTGATAGTCAAGTGAAGTGAACTCGCGTACGGTAAGGTTGGGATTGAGGTTGGCAAGGGTGCGGCGAACCGTGGATTCCAGGGTCGCAGCATCGCCGGCATAACGGATGGTCATGGAGTTGGGGAACAAGGAACGCGTCTCCCCAGTAAAGGCACTGCGCTCTTTGATCGTTGTATTCAACTGGGTCAGGGGCCGGAAATACATAGGACGCACGGGATTACGCGGCCTGGTGTATTTAGCATCGGCCACAACGCCGACGATTTCGTAATCCGCCGCATACTTTTGATCGAAGGTTCCAAAGTGGCGGCCGATGGGATCTTCGTTGGGAAAGAACCTTTTGACGAAGGCCTGATTGACGACCGCAACCATGCGCGATGTCGCCGTGTCCTGGTCAGTGATGCCGCGGCCGCGAATGACGGGCTGACCGATGGTCTCGAAAAAATGCGGGCTTACGCGATCCCACGATGATCCGTGGTCTTGTCCAGGACCTGGCGCTGGCCGGCCTTCGATGAATATGCTCTCGCCCCAGTTGTTGCCCTCTAGGGTGCTGTAAAGAGCCAATCCCACATTCTGGACGCCCGGTAGGGACGAGAACTCGCGTTCCAGTTGCTCGGTTGCCGAGCGGATCGTATCTATCGTGTAGCCGGCGCCGGCGAGGTCAAAGTGGACGACGTAACGCTTCGCGGTGGCAATGCCGAAGTTTTGATGCTCAAGGTTGCGTAGGCTCTGGGTGAGCAAGCCGGCGCCGACCAGCAGCACCAGCGACAGGGCGGCCTGAAAAATGATGAGCGATTTTTGCGGCAGCGAGGTCCGATCTTGCGTGCTGCGGTTCACGCCGCGCAAGGCTTCGGCAGGATCGGAATGCGAGGTAATCCAGGCGGGCCCAATCCCGAATATGATTCCTGTCAGCAGCGACAGCGCTAGAGCAAAGCCGAGGACAACCAACGATGGCGTTGCATGGATGGTGACAAACGGAGAGTTGGGGAAAGCTAGAGCCAGAATCATGCGGGCCCCAGCATAAGCCAGCGCGATGCCGACCGCTCCGCCGGCGCACCCTAGCAGCAAGCTTTCCAGCAGCATCTGGCGGATCAGGCGGGATCGCGCCGCGCCCAGCGCCATGCTGATCGAAGTCTGAGCCCGGCGATTCGCACCCTTGGCCAAGAGAAGATTTGCGATGTTGGCGCAGGCCACGAGCAGAACCAAACCGGAGATCGCCATGAGCAAGCGCAGTCCGCTGCCAGTCGCGATTTGCATGTTTTGGATTCCAGCGCCTCCGGGAGTCAATACGACATGCTGTTTGGGAATTTGCGTCTGGGCTCCGTTGATGGTGTAGGCGGTTTGTGTGGCCAACCACTGGCGCAGCGTGTTGGATAGTTTGGCCTCCAGGCTGCCGGGATTGGCTCCGGGCTTGACCCGGCCCAGAACGTAGAGCCAGTTGATATCTGATTGTTTCAGCATGGTCGTCTCGCGCTCCAGATAGGGTTCATCGTTCAGCGGAATCCAGAGCGCGGGCGGGTTGCTGGCGATCCGGTCGCCAAAGAATCCGGGGGGCGAGATCCCGACGATCGTAAATGGCTTGTTCTGTATGTAAAACGTTGCGCCGATTACACCGGGATCGGCGGCGTGGGCTGCCTGCCAAGCCTGGTAGCTGAGGACTGCCACTGGAGCCGCTCCGGGGACATCGTCGGATGCCTGCAGCATGCGGCCGGCATAAGCCCCTAAGCCGAAAGTCGAGAAGTAGTTTCCGGAGACATATTCAGCAGTTTCAGCCTTGGCCGTCGCGGCTCCGGTGCGAACATTGACGGTGTTGTGTCCGGACTGGAAGGCAGCGAGTTCCTCGAATTCGGGAGTCGATTCCTGAAAGTGGCGATACAGGTCATAAGAAAAGATGTCGAAATCGCCGTTCTCGTTCATGAAGCCACCATTGACGCAGCAGTCGTCAAGGTCGCCGATCCGGTACAAGCTTGCGGGATTTGCCACCGGCAGCGATTTCAAAAGAATCGCGTGCACCAGGGTAAAGATGGCGGTGTTGGCTCCGATGCCAAGAGCTATGGTGAGGATTACGGTGGCGGCGAAGCCCGGCGACTTCCGAAATTGGCGAAGCGCAAGTTTTAGATCGTACATAGACGTATGGACGGGAGGATAGCGGAAGCGTGAGCGAGAGCGGAATGAGAAAAAGCCCCTCACTGCGAGAGGGGCTTTTTCCGGGGGAGGGACTTATAGGCGAGGCGCCTTCGGTCCCAAACTTTACTTCGGTTGCTGCTGTTGGTCGACCGTGGTGGCGGGCGCTCCGGCGTTGCTGGAGAGCTGCTCCAGATCGTTCTTCAGCAGGCTGACTTCAACGCGGCCACCGCTGACGCGCTTGCTCTTAGCAGTCTCATCCGTCGACGGAGCAGGGGCATTGCCCATCCCGACGAGGTAGATGCGATAGACCGGAATCTCGTGGTTGAGGACGAGATATCGGACCACCGACTCGGCCATCTTCTGCGAGTTGGTGATTGCGGTCTGTCCCTTGCCGGAGGAGAATCCCTGTACTTCAATGATGTAACCGCGCTGGCCCTTCACGCCGGTGGCCATGGTGTCGAGAGCATCCTTGGCGTTCTTGCTCAGCATGGTCTGGCCGGGACGGAAGCGGATTTCCGTCTGGTTCGAGGCCTTGTATTGGTCGATGTTGCCAACCACATTCTCAACTGTCTGCACGCGGGCGGTAACCTGCTGCGCCGACTGTTGGGCCGCGGTGGCCTTGTTGCCAGCATCCATAGCGTGCTGATCAGCTTCGTTAGCCTTGTCCGAAGCCAGCTTGATGCCTTGCTGCGCACGGGCGTCGGTGTCTTTGATGGACCGGCTATTGGCCGAGGTCAGCTCATCCAGCTCGTTGACGCGGTCGCGGATGGGCTCGGTTTGGCGCTGCACATATTTCTTACGGGCAAAGGGATTCACGCGTCCCCAGAAGCCTTCGCGGGACGGCGCGGCCAGAGGCGCTTTGCCGGTCGCGTTGCTGGTGTCGGACGAGGTTGACTGGGTCTGCTGCGTAGCCGCAGGCTGAGTCTGATCTGAAGAAGACGAAGTGGTCTGCGCGATGGCGGGGAAAGCAAGTACAGCAGCCAACGGCAGGGCGAAAAGTAGGCGGTTATTCATAAAGGACTTCCTCCAAGTTTGGGGGAGCATAAACGCTCCACTCCGGCACGCCTGGGCGTGCGTGAATTCGATTGCGTCCCTTTAAACCGATTGTGGAAAGCCAGCGGTGTCGCTGAGCCGGCCAGCGCTGACGCGACGCTTGCCTTGGACAGCGGGCGCCCGTTGCAGCGGCGCCTGGCATTCCTATTATCATGTGGGATGCCAAATCGCTCATTAAGGTTGAACCGCTAAACGCTTGATATCTATACACATTGTAGTCAGATTCAGGCTCTATTGCCAGAACGGCAGGGTAATTTTGGCGAACCTGATATAAAAACTGCGTGGGAAATAATTTTCCCTCGGGAGGAACGTTTGCGACCTTACTGGCGACGGAGTGGGTTATGGCTGGCGGCTTGGTTGTGGATCTTTTGTGGGATGTGTTGGGGCGAAGGAATGGAGATGGCCTCTTCGCGTGTTCCGGCCGAGCGTCTGCAGCAGTATTCCGACCTGGCTGTCACCTGGATGCAGGAGTATCTACGCATCGACACCACCAATCCTCCCGGAAACGAAATGCGGGCCGTGGAGTTCTACAAGAAAATTCTTGATCAGGAAGGGATCGAGAACCGCACTTTCGAATACACGCCGGGCCGGGGCGATCTTTGGGCGCGTCTGCCGCATATCGCTAGCGACGCTAAACGGCCCATCATTCTGTTGAACCATATGGATGTAGTCACGAGCGATCCGTCGCATTGGAAGGTGCCTCCCTTTAGCGGAGAGATTAAAGACGGCTACCTGTGGGGCCGCGGCGCCCAGGACATGAAAGATGAAGGGTTGGCGCAACTGGTGGTTATGGTCATGCTGAAGCGCGAGAAAGTCGCGCTGGATCGTAACGTGATTTTTCTCGCGGTCGCCGACGAAGAGGCGGATGGAACCGGAAGCGACTGGTTCATCAAGCACCAGCGCGACCTGCTGGAGAATGCCGAGTTTCTGATCAACGAAGGTGGGGAGAATCTGCTGGAGAACGGCAAGGTCAAGTACGTTGGCGTCGACGTCGGCGAGAAGACCACCTACTGGCTGCATGTAGTCGCGCATGGCCGGCCGGGACATGGATCGCGGCCCAATCCGGATTCGGCTCCGAACCGTCTGGTGCGAGCCCTGAACCGCATCATTGCCTATCGGACGCCGACGCGAGTCCTGCCGGTAGTTGAAGAATTCTTGCGCGACATGGCGCCTCAGGAACCGCCGGAGCGGGCGGCGCAATATCGCAATATCCGCAAGGCGATCGAGGATAAGAAATTTCAGGATGAAGTGGAGAAGGACGAGTCGTTGAACTTTCTTTTACGCGACACCATTTCGCTCACCATGATGGGAGGATCGGAGCAGACCAACGTAATTCCTCCCGAGGCATGGGCGAACCTGGATGTGCGCATTCTACCCGGAGGCGATCCCAAGGCTCTGCTGGCGGAAGTCCAGCATGTAGTGAACGATCCGAACGTAACCGTGGAACCGTGGAAGGGCGAGTTTCGGGTCGCCAATTATTCAGGGACTGACAATTCTCTATTCGCAGCCATCCGCGAAGTTTCGGCAAAGTATTTTCCCGGAGCGCCGGTGGTGCCGCACATCACCAGCGGCTATACCGAGAACCAGATGTACCGGCCGCTAGGCATCGACGCCTACGGCTTCAATCCCTACACCGCGACCGAGGAAGAAGGGCACACCGAGCACGGGAACGATGAGCGAATTCGAGTGGAAGAAGTGCGGCGGGGACCCCGAGTTTTATTTGATATCGTCGCGGCGGTGGCCGGCAGATGAGTCCTGTCACCCAAGGTTGCGTTGTCAGCGCGTCGGAGTAGCTAAACAGAAACCGCGTTCGCCTGCCGAGTCGGCGGAAAAGATTGCAGCTAGCCATAAACAGTGCTATACAGCGTACCCTATGATCAGCCGACGTCGATTCCTAATCACAGCAGGTGCAACGCTTGCCTGCGGTCCCAGGTTGTTGGCCGCGCAGGCAAATGAAGCGGGCGGCAGAAAAAGCCTTTCACTATCAAGTCGCCTCTTGCTCTTCGGCACGGACTATTATCCCGATCAGACGCCAGAATCGTTGTGGCAGCAGGATGTGCTTGCGATGGCGCAGATGGGGATTACCAACGTGCGCCTCGCCGAATTCGCGTGGGCGCTCCTCGAGCCGCAGGAGGGCAGCTTCGATTTTTCCTGGCTGCAACGTTGCATCAAGCTGCTCAACGAACATGGAATCGCCGTAATCATTGGCACGCCATCCGCTGCCCCGCCGCCATGGCTGACTCAAAAATATCCCGAGGTCCTGATGGTCAACGATCATGGCCAGACCTTGAACCCCGGAGCACGCCGTTTCACCTGCCCCACCAACCGGACCTACCGACGTCTTTCGGCGCGAGTAGCCACCGAGATGGCGCGGGCCTTCGCCTCCACGCCCGGCGTGATTGGCTGGCAAATTGACAATGAATTCACTCTGGGCGAGAGCCCACGCTGTTATTGCCGCTTCTGCCGCGAAGGCTTTCAACACTGGTTGCGGGAAAGATATGGCACGCTTCCACCTCTAAACAAAGCCTGGGGCACGGTCTTCTGGAGCCAGACCTATACTGACTTCGCGCAAATCCCCGTACCTCTTCCGTCAGGCGCACCGGTGAATCCCGGTCTCGCCCTGGACTACGACCGGTATCAGAGCCACGCAAATGTCACATTCCTCGACGAGCAGCTCACAATCCTGCGGCAGCTTTGTCCCACACACTTTGTCACCACGAATAATGTCGGCGTAGTCGACACCATTAACCTGCGCGATCTCTACCGAAAACTGGATTTCTTTTCGGCCGACAATTATCCCGGTTTCATCTCCATCGTCATGAATGGTTCTGATTCCGGCACCAGCTTAGGGAGCGACGCCGTAGCGCCGATCGTTTCTTTCACTCACGACGCCGCCCGCAGTGTCAAAGACGGCCAGCCGTTCTTAGTAATGGAAGAACAAGTAGGAAAGTCCGGCCAGCCTTTTTTCTCGCCTCAGCCCGAACCCGGGCAGATTCGGCTTTGGACCTTTCAGGCAATCGCCCATGGCGCCATGGGCGTCAACTATTTCCGGTGGGATACAGCCGACTTTGGAGCTGAAGAGTACTGGCATGGCCTGCTGAATCACGATCGATCGCATAGTCCCGCCTTCGATGAAGTACAGCGCACGATCCGCGAGCTTAAATCGCTGGGCAGCGAAGTCCTCAACGCCCGCTATTCCGCAGAATTGGCTCTCTGCTTCGATCCCGTTTCCGACTGGGCACTCGCGATCCAACCCGGCCAGCCCAAACTCAAGTACCTCTCAGAACTTCTAACGTGGTACGGGTCGATTACGGCGTCCCACGCCGGTGTAGACATCGTCGATGCCACGCAAGACCTTTCGCCCTACAAGATCCTATTCGCGCCGGTAATGTATGTCGTCTCGCAAGAGCAAGCCGACAAAATCCGAGACTTTGTTCGGCGCGGCGGAACCTTCATCGCCGGATTCCGTCTCGGAGTCAAGGACGAACACAGCCGGATTGTCGACACTCCGCTGCCCGGACTGCTTCGCGATGTCATGGGAGTTACGGTTTTGGATTACCAACCGATCTACTCCGAGAAACAAGGTGTGCGGTTCAGCAAATCGCTGGCCGGAAAGGATGCCGAGTGTCACCTGTGGGCCGACATCCTCGACCCGGGGCAAGCTGAGGTCCTCGCGACCTATACCGGCAACCCGTATGCCGGTAAAGCTGCCATTACTTCGCATTCTTTCGGCGGGGGCAAGGCCATCTACCTCGGCGCTCACCTAGATTCCGCCGACCTGGCTCGCGTCTCGCTGACGCTCATAGCAACTGCAGGAGTCAAAGGTGCACTCGAAGTGCCAGCCGGAATCGAGGTCACCAGGCGGCGGACCGATCATGGCACAATCACGTTTGTGTTGAATCACACCAACGCGCCTCAGTCGTTCCAAATTGCTGGAACGAGCAAGGAACTGCTTACGGGATCCACACGCTCCGGGACTGTGTCTCTGGAGCCGTATGGGGTGTGTGTTCTCCAGTCTGTTTGATCACGATCAGTGTACGTAGTTGACAGCCACAGCAGGCGTAATACTGACAGGCGTATTGCTCCCAGCTGGAAACAAGCGCGTGCCGAGGAGAAAACCGAGTTTGCTGGTCAGGTTGTATTCGATCGCCGGTGCCACGCCGAAAGCCTGGCTCGAGCCGGAGTTCAGCACGAAAGGTGCGCTGGGATTGGAAATGTAGTAGCCACTTACCGGCGTGTTCCCCTGATAACGATAGGTGGCGTCCAGCGCCAACACCCAATGCTGTGTCATGCTGTATTCCCAGGCCGCATCGATGAAGATGGATGCGCCTGGCTTGGCGTTTCCGCGAAATCCTTCGCCTGTGCCGTAGACGCTGACATCTTGTACATTTACGCTTTTGGAAAATGCCGGCGCAACGTTGAAGCGCATGCGCAGAATGCGCCCGTTAGGCATCCAGAAAAATGTCTGCGTGTAGAGCGCCACCGTGGTGGTAAAGGCTCCCGCGCCAAAACCGTCGCTGGGGCGGCTGCCCAGTTGATCATATTTCCCCGTGGGCAATGTTTCCTGCACGGCCACCGAAGTCGTGGGAATCCAGCCACCCTCGCGAAATAGATGCATGCGGTACTGCGCCTGCACCGTTAGATCTCCGACTCCAACACCCGCACTGTTCGGGCCGCCGCTTACCTGGTTGTAGCCGAACGTCGGAATCAAGCCAACGGTAAATTTGTTGCCGAGTCCATAGTTCATGTACGTGAGCGATCCGAAACCGTTGGAATGTGGAGCGCTAACGCGCTTGCCGCTGGAGTTGTAGAAACCCTGCGTCGACACATCAAAAAGATAAGGTTCGAGCAGCATGTGTCCCCGCGGCAACGTATTGGCCGAGGGCGCAAGCATCGGACCGGTCCACCACGCATCATCAAGCGTTTGGTGGAAGGCCACAGGCGCAGACGCTTGGGCCGAGGCCCGGCAGTCCGCCATCACAAGCGCACCCACAATCCCGCAAATCAATCGTCGGAAGATCATCTCAGGCGGCGTTTCCTCTGAGCTATATTTGACGCACTCCGCCCGAAATTGTCTATCCGAAAGCTGCCATCAAACTCTCAGCCACCACAGTGTTTTTCGTATTGCTCGAAGATGAAATTGTCGGTCATGCCGGCAATGTAGTCGCAAACGACCCTTGCCAGAGAATCTTCTTTCGCTTTTTCCTGGTAGTTATGGGGAAGAGCTGCGGGATGCTCCATCCAGAATGCGAAGAGTTCCTTGACCACCCGTTCCGCGTCCTCTTTCTCCCCAGCCAGCGACGGACTGTAATAGAGATTCTCATAGAGGAAATCCTTGTTCTGTTTGCGTTCGGCCTCTACCGCAGGGCTGAACGCGGCCAGCCGCTCGGAATGATTGCGCACGTCTTCGAGTGTGAGAACTCCGGTTTGAGTTAGGCGCGCCCGCGTGTTTGTGATCAGGTCGTCCACGAAGCGATTGAGGACGCGCTTGAGGGCTTCGTTGAATTTCAGTTTGTCGGGGGCATCGGGATAGAGTTGCTCGACTTCGCGGTAAAAGTCTTCGAAGATGGGAACGCCTTCTCGGACTTCCTCGAGCGATAGCAGATGCGCCTCGTAGCCGTCGTCGAGGTCGGCGGTGTTATAAGCAATTTCGTCGGTCAGGTCGATCAGTTGCGCTTCGAGCGGAGGCCGCTTGTCCAGCAGATATTCCGCGAGCTCGGGATGTTCCTTCGCGTCGTAATCTCGCGAGTGTTTGATGATGCCTTCGCGAACCTCGAAGGTCAGGTTCAAACCGCGGAAGGCGGCATAGCGCTGCTCAAAATCTTCGACGGTGCGCAGGGCGTGCAGGTTGTGATCGAAGCTCAGGCCATGCTCTCGCATGGCAGTGTTGAGCGCTTTTTCGCCAGCGTGGCCGAAGGGTGGATGGCCGATGTCGTGAACCAGAGCTAACGCCTCGGCCAGGTCAACGTTGAGGCCCAGCGCTCCGGCGATGGTGCGGGAAACTTGCGAGACTTCGAGAGTATGAGTAAGCCGGTTTCGAAAGTGGTCAGAGTAGCGGCGGGTAAAAACCTGCGTCTTAGCTTCGAGGCGGCGGAAAGCGCGCGCGTGAATGACGCGGTCGCGGTCGCGCTGGAAATCATTGCGGTAGGGATGAGCGGCTTCAGGGAAACGGCGTCCGCGGGATTCTTCAACGTGCACCGCGTAGCCGGCCAACATGGAAAGAGAATAGCATTGTTGATTGTTGATTGATGATTTCTGATTGAAGATTGAACGGACCAGAAGCCGAGGCTTGCTTCACCAATCCACAATTCTTCTCACCGCAGCTTGAGGCGCATCTCGTTGCTCGCTTCGAATCCGAGAGATTCGTACAAGTGCCGCCCATCCTCGCTGGCATGAAGAGTCACGCGGGCGAATCCTTCGGCCTCGCACCAGTCGATGATGGTCTGCATGATTTTGCGGGCGACGCCGCGGCGGCGGTATTCAGGGTTGGTATAGACGTTGAGGATCGTGACGCGCCGGCATTCGAGATCGTAAGGATGGGCCAGCCAGGGAGTGATGATCACCGCGCCTCCGGCGGCCACGCGGTCTCCGTCGCAAGCGAGCCATGCCCGAAACGAGCCGTCTGTCATTGCTTTTGACAGGTAGTCAGCGGACAACTTCGCCATCGCGGTCAGGGCATCGCGATCTTTGGTGCCCATGTCTTCATACATGCCGCAACGCTGGCGAAGAATTTCAGGAATGTCGGCGAGAGAGGCCTCGCGGATGGTGATGTTCAGGTTCATTGCAGATTGATGATTGTCGATTGTTGATTGAAAAGCAAAACGCAAGGTTCTCAATCAGCGATCAAAAATCATCAATCTGCAATCGGTTCTAGTGCTTGTCGGATTCTTCCTTGGCCAGTCGTACTTTCGCCGCGTCCAACTTCTGCTGGACTTTGGCGAAGGCTTCACTGTCCTGCTCGGCCGGGACCGTCTTGTTCCACTCTTGAACGGCGCGATCCCAGTGCGCAGCGGCGAGTTTCAGGCGGCCGGTTTTCTGATACAAATCGCCCAGATGTTCCTGCACCGTCGGATCCGTTCCCATGTGCGCTTCGGCTTTGGTCAGATTTTCTTCCGCCAGATCGTACTTGCCCAGCTTGAAGTAAACCCAGCCCAGCGAGTCCAGATAGGCGCCGTTATTAGGCTCGAACGTCAAAGCCTGCTTGATGAAATTCAGCGACTCGTCGAGCTTCACGCCGCGATCGGCGTTCATATATCCGAGATAATTCAGCGTAGCGGCAGCCTGCGGATCGGTGGGGGCAGTCACAGCCAGCACCTTCTTGAATTCGCCCTCGGCCTGGTCAAACATCTTCTGCCGCTGGTAAAGGTCGCCACGCAAAAACTCGACATAAGCCTTTTCTTCCGACTTGGTCGATAGCTCCTGCGCTTTGGCGAGAGCTTCCAGAGCGTCGTTCCAGCGCTTGGCGCGGGTATAGATGATGCCCATGCGAAGATAGACTTCGCGATCCTCTGCGCCGCCTTTCAACAGCGAGCGAACGTCGGCGATCGCCTTGTCGAATTCGCCGGTGTCGGCCAGTTGCGCGTCGAGCACCATGCGCAGGTCGCGGTCGTCGGGCATCTTCTGCACGGCTTCTTTGGCCGCGGCCGTCGCTTGCGACCACTGTTTGGCGTCGCGATAGGTATCAATGATTTCCTGGTAGCCGCTGCGGGCGTTTTCATCGCCCAAGGGCAACATTTTGCGGAAGGTATCGATCGCGGCGGGGTAGTTTTCCTGCTCGCGGTAAACCATTCCAAGGCGCTCGATGAAGATGGCGCGATTGTTGCGGTCGGCCTGGCTCGATCCGGTTTCGCTCTTTTCCGTTTTCTTGAGCAATCCCTGCAGGAGTTGGATCGCGTCGTCATAGCGGCCCTGTGCCTGGTAAACCGCAGCCATGCTGTAGGGGACATCCATGGTGTCGGGAACCAGCGTGTCAGCGCGCTTCAAATTTTCCAGCGCAAGATCGTACTTCGCCTGGCGGCGATAAATCTCGGCCATGCGAACATAGGTCTGCGCGTCTTCCGGATTGGAATCGGCAATTACTTTGTATTGCTCGAGGGCGGCATCGAGCTGGCCGTCGTTCGCCAGGTTTTCGGCCAATCCGCGGATGGCGTCGAGATTATCGCGATCGAGAGTGATGGCATGGCGGAAGGCGTCGATCGCGCTCTTGTAATCCTTGCGCTGCTCGTAAGCCGCGCCGAGTGCGGCGTAAAGCTTGGCCGAGCGCGCCGAGTCAGGAATGGAAGCCAAAACCTTTAAAGCGTGCGCCGTGTCGCCTTCGTCGGTGTAAAGCATGGCTAACGTCGTCACCGCTTCTTCCGAACTGGGATCGAGCTTGATCGCGATCTTGAGTTCGCCTTCCGCTTTTTGAAGGTCATTGTTCAAGCGGTAAAGACGGCCGAGCAGCAGGTGATCGTCAACGCTGTCGGGATCGAGTTTTACAATTTGCTCGTACTGCTCGATCGCCAGCTTCAGAATATTGTCGGACCCGGAGCCGCCGGGCATGTCGCCGAGGGAACGCAGATAAATGCGGCCGAGCAGCTTGTGGGCTTCCAGATTCTTGGGATCGCGCTTGATGATGTCTTGTGCTTCTTTTACGGCGTCGGCGATGCGGCCGGTCTTGACGTAGAGTTCGGCCAGGCCTGAGGTCAGGAATTCTGAGGAAGGATCGGCCTCAATCGCGAGCCGGTATTCCTCGGTCGCCTTGGTGGCCAGGTCGCTACGGCCGTATGCCGTGACCATCTCCTCATACATATGCGCCAGCGTGTAGTGATAGTAGGCCGCAGCATGATCTACTTTGCGCGGTGCAGGCTGGGCCTTGGCGTCGGTCGGATTGGACTCCGAGGGTGAGGCTGGGGTGTTTTGGCTCACCGCGGCGGTAGCGGCCACCGAGATCATCAAAAGTGCGCAAAAAATACGATTCATGCTTGCCCTGACTGCGCTGGAAGCGCGTTTCCGAAACCTCAGCTTATTTGGATGCAAAGCCGCGGGGGGAAAGGTGCTTTTATTCTAACCCGACCCCCGGCCGTGTTGGGAAAAAACAGAACCCGTGTCACCAACGCCGGAACAACCGGAAGGTCAGGGACCGGTGGGATTTGGACCTCCGACCTTGGACCTCCGCTCGGCAAAAAAATGTAGCGCCGGCGTCCCGCCGGCCGTCGGCCTCGCAGTACATCCAGTTCACGGAGCGTCGAAACTCAGGCCAAGGTCTGAGGATCCGGTCTATCAGTGTCGAAAGTGCCGGACTCCGGTGAAAAGCATTGCCAGGCCAAGTCGGTCGGCGGCGGCAATGACTTCGGGGTCACGTTGCGACCCGCCGGGCTGGATGATGGCTGTCGCTCCGGCCTTGGCAATTTCTTCCACGCCATCCGGGAAGGGAAAGAACGCATCGGAGGCCGCAACCGTGCCTTGTAGGGGGAGTTGGGCCTTCATCGCGCCAATCTTGGCGGAATCCACGCGGCTCATCTGACCGGCGCCAACGCCGACCGTCTGCCCGTCGCGCGCGTAGACGATGGCGTTGGATTTCACGTGCTTGCAAACTTTCCAGGCGAAGAGCAAGGCCCGAGTTTCTTCAGGCGTGGGAGCGCGTTTGGTAACGACCTTGAGATCGGCCTCTTGCAACGGCCGAACGTCAGCATCCTGCACCAGAATGCCGCCAGAAATATTCTTCAAAACCCATCTCTCCTCGGCCGGGGTCACCTGCACCAGGCGCAGATTCTTCTTAGAGGCGAACTTGGCCTTGGCCGCTTCGTCGAAGGCGGGTGCCGCGATGACTTCGAGGAAAAGCTTATGCATTTCTTCTGCGGTCTCGGCGTCGATGGGGCGATTCACGCCGATCACGCCGCCAAAAGCCGAGACCGGATCGCACTCCAAAGCACGTTTGTAAGCTTCTGCAAGAGTGTTGCCGGTAGCGGTTCCGCAGGGATTGGTGTGCTTGATGATGGCGACAACCGGCTCTTCAAATTCCTGGGCCAGATCCCATGCGGCTTGCAGGTCGACGATATTGTTGTAGGAGAGTTCCTTGCCCTGCAGTTGCCGAGCATTGGCCACGCCCGCGTTCGAACCGTCGGAGTACATGGCAGCTTTTTGATGAGGATTTTCCCCGTAGCGCAGGCCAAGCTTCTTTTGGAAGCTGAAACGCAGGGTAGAAGGAAATGCGCCGCTCTCCCGCTGCACCTCAAACGTGTCCGAGCTGATTCGTTCCAGCGTCGAGGCGATCGCGGAATCGTAAGCGGCCGTGGTGGCGAAGGCTTTCTGCGCCAGCCGCCACTTGGTTTCGGCCGAGAGCCCGCCCCCGGAGCGGGATAGCTCCTCGGCCACGGAATCGTAGTCTGCGGGCGAAGTCACGATGGCCACATCGTGAAAATTCTTAGCGGCAGAGCGAATCATGGACGGGCCGCCGATGTCGATATTCTCAATGACTTCCTCAAACGCGACGCCCGGTTTTGCGGCGGTCTTCTCGAAGGCGTAAAGATTCACGACCACCATGTCGATGGGAGCAATGCCGTGCTCGGCCACGGCAGCCACGTGCTTGGGATCTTCGCGGCGATGCAAAATCCCGCCATGGACCTTGGGATGCAAAGTCTTAACCCGGCCGTCCAGCATTTCAGGAAATCCGGTGAGCTCGGAAATGTCTTTCACGGGCACCTTGGAATCGCGCAACAGCTTGGCCGTTCCGCCGGTCGAGATAAGTTCGATGCCGACAGCAGAAAGTTTGCGGGCGAAATCAACCAGTCCGGTTTTGTCGGTGACGCTGAGGATGGCGCGGTGAACTTTGGACATGAGGCGTGGCTTTTGGGAGATCAGAAAAAGATTTTAGCAGGATCGCAGGCGCGGCTTCTCCGCGGAATCGCAAACTCCAAGCCTCGCCGCATCCGGAACGGTGAGTGAGGCGCGCACAGGCGCCTCGATCCAGAAACGGCACTGGCGACTGCGCCGGGTGGTTATGCTAACTTTCACCTCCAATTGTCGTCCGACCTAGTGGAGGAGATGCCGTGAGAAACGCGCCAGCGTGGAGCCTCAGTGTTTTTGTTTTTCTATCTTTATCCGTTGCAGCACAGACCGCGTCACTCCGAGAGCACTTCGACCATGCCACCGTTCAATACGGTTGGGTAACCAATGGACGTGGCGAAAAACTGCGCACGTTTGTCACGCGGCCAAACAGCATCAGCGGAAAAGTACCCGCGATTTTCTTCGTGGGCTGGCTGAGTTGCGACACTATGGAGTCTCCCAATCCTGCTCCGGATGACGGTTTCGGCATTCTCCTCCGCCGCCTGATTGACGAGTCCGGCTACGCCACCGTGCGCATGGACAAGCCGGGCGTCGGCGAGAGCCAGGGAAATTGCGCCCAGGCAGACTTTCAAAGCGAGATGACGGGCTGGCAAGCCGCATTCGATTCCATGTCGAAATACGATTTCATCGACCTGAACCGGGTTGTCGTAGTGGGATTGAGCAATGGCGGCGGATTTTCTCCGATGGTTGCCCGTGGTCATCCGGTTCGAGGATTTGTGTCATGCAGTTCCTGGGGACGTACCTGGTTTGAACACATGCTGGAACTGGAGCGCCGGCGGCTCACTGCAAAGAAGTCCCCCGCAGAAGTGAATAACTCGGTAAAAGCTTTCACGGAATTTTATGATCTGTATCTGGCAAAAGGGATGACGCCGGGTCAGGCGGTCGCGCAGCATCCCGAATGGAAAGCTCTTTGGTACGACTCACCCGACGGCCAGTACGGCCGCCCCGCAGCCTTCTATCAGCAACTGGAAACTTTGAACCTCGGCGAACTGTGGCAAGACGTCAACGCTCCGGTGCTCGTCGTCCACGGCTCTAATGACACGATCATGAGCCGGGCCGACAGCGAAGCCGTCGCGCAGATCGTCAATCAAGTCCATCCGGGACACGCGCGCTACCTCGAGATCGACGACATGGCGCACGACTTTATCGTGCGAGGCAAGTTCTATGATCCGCTCATCCCGACGATCCTGAATTGGATCAAAGAACAGCTGGCCTCACACCCAAGCGACTAGCTTTATTTCACCGATTGCGCGATCGCGTTGGGGTTTTCAGCTTTATGCTGCAGCGATTGAATGATCCGGTTGATCTCCGCCTGTGTAACTCCGGCGGAATTGCGGTAGGCCTTTTGACAGAACTTGATCTGTACGCTGCCGTCCTCAGAGTAGAGATTTACCACCAGATTATCCTGCCGAATTTTTGGATTGCCTTGCTGAAACCCTTTGTAGCTTCCGTTTTGAATACGGAAGATGCCGGTCGCCGCGGACTCTGCCGGTAAAATTGATTTCATGTTCAGCATCGTATCATCGCGGTAATGGTCCTCTGACTTCAGCGACCAATAATGCACTTTGTCCGGGCTGAAGTTGTAGACGTGACTGGCAAAAGCATAGTCGGAGGTGGCGGAACCCTCTCCGTAGACTGCATCGATCTGCTTCGGGGACATGGTGAAGTCAGGTGAGAAGGCGTGGACGAATTCTCTGGCCGGAACCGCCGTCACCACCAGCCGCAATCCGGAGTGAAATGCAAGAACAACCTCGGTTTTGTCCGCTCTGTCCTTCGGATACAGCGTAGTCCTGGCGTTGTCGAGATCGCTCCACGGTACTTCAAAGTCATATCCCAGGTAGGACAGGCGCATCCCAGGCGCCTGCGAGACAGAATGATCTTGCAGGTCCGCCGGAACAATCCTAGCCGTCGCCGGCGCACGGTTGGCCGCATAAAAGGAAAGAGCGATGGGGGCGATCCAGTATCCGCCCGCGAGGATGACCGCGCAGGTGATGATGGGCGTGACCACAATTCGTCGCAGGATCGTCATATCGTTGCTCCTTTACGTTTTCGCTTTGGCTTTCAGTTTCACGTGGCCGTCGGCGAGTTCCACGGAGTACTCCACGTTTTCGCAGTGATACTGCTTGCGGATCTGATCAGTTTTTTTCTGCACGAAAGTAGTGAACGAATCGAAGTCGCCCGAAACTTTCTCGCCCGCCTTCTTTTTGGCCGCTACCAGGGTGTTATAGAGACGCTCGACCTTCTCCCGTTCCGCCTGGTCCACGCTGTGCAGAGTGAAGTGGGGAGAAGAAGTAGCGCCCGCAGCCGCCGCTGCCGCATGACTTACGCCATAAACCTGATGATGGTGCTTGTGATCTTCCTCGGTGGTTCGGACTCCCTGAACCCCGAGCAAAGCGTCCTGGGGACGACGGTAACCCTCTTCGCGGATTCGCGACTTCTTGCGCCAGAGGTCGCTGTAAACCGCGTAGCGCTGGGCCATTTCGTTGTACCGGTAGCGCTGGGAAAAGTTCATGCGCCCACCGTCGGAAAATTTCCGCAAAAGGCTTAAAACCTTCCACTCGATGTCGGTGGGCGGCCTTTTGTTCGGATTACTGAAGAAAATCTCGTACTCGATCTTCAAACGGCGCAGCTGCGAGTCGAGTACGTTCAGTTCCTCGTCGGTGGTCACAGATATCTCCATCGACAGTGTAGTGAGGAGTTGAGGCGCGGGCGAGGTACCCGTCGGTCACTAAGGGGAATAGAACGAAAGTAAGCAGCTCTCAGCTATCAGCCGTCAGCTTTTCAGCCAAGCCTAGGGCTACAGGAGTCGAGGGAGCGGATATGTTGGGATTTAGCTAAGAGCTGACAGCTGATAGCTGACAGCTTATTTCCCGGAATTCGACGCCATCTTCTTCACCATGGCAAGAACCAGCTTGCGGTCGCTGTCGTTCAGGTTGGTGGCGTAGCGGCGGATCTGGCTCAGGAAGCGAACTTCGTCATCGGAAAGCTGCGGAAGCCCTTTGGAGCCATTGCTGTGTCCTGGTTCGGCAAAAAACTGCGACAACGGAAGTTCCATGGCGCCGGCGATCTTCGAAAGCGTATCCAGCGACGGAATGGTGTGGCCATTTTCCACGCGCGACAGGTAGCAGCGCAGCAGGCCCGTTCTCTTCTCGATATCACCCTGGGACATACCCTTCTGAAGCCGGTAGTTGCGGATGGTCTCGCCGATATTCATGGTAGGGAGCATGACAGGATGGGTCATAGTAACCAGATCAGTATCTTCTGGCAAGTGGGAAATTTGTGCCAAGGCATCGCACAACAGTGCCACACGAAAATCATGTGCTCATCGCTGGAAATCGCTATTACTTATACAACGTATAAGCAATCATTAGGCCGCTAAATCCCTTGCCTGGCGGACAACTCAAGGCGGTCGAAACTTTCCGGCACTATTTCTTCAAGGTCGTCGCCAAGAAGTCGACCGTACGCTTCCAGGCGTCGGCTGCATCAGCGGCGCGGTAACCGTCTTTGTTGTTGGGATTTTCGAAGGCATGCCCGGCGTCGTCGTAGATCTTGATCTCGACCTTCCTTCCCAGTTGCTTGAGTTGTTGTTCAAACTTGTGAACGTCGTCGGGAGTGATGCCGCGATCCTGTCCGCCAAACAGTCCCAGGATGGGCGCGTTGATTTTCTTCAAGGCTTCGGAGTCCGTCGCCAGATGGCCGTAGTTGATGACCAGGGCTGCGAGATCAGGCTCTTGCAGTGCAACGTCGAGCGCATAGCCTCCGCCCATGCACCAGCCGATAGCTCCGATGCGGGCCTTCTTCACATTCGGCTGCGATTTCAAAAACTCGACGGCCGCGTGAAGGTCGCGTTTGGCGCGGTCTTCCGGGACACCGCGCATGATTTGGTGTGCTTCATCGGGAGTGGTCGCGACTTTGCCGCGATAAAGATCGACGGCGAGCGAAACGTAGCCTTGGTCCGCCAGCTTCGAGGCCTGCTCTTTCACCCAGTCATTCAATCCCCACCATTCGTGAACCACTACTAGCGCAGGAAATGGACCCTTGCCCGCGGGAGTGTAGAGCATTCCTTGTACAGTTTCGTCGCCGCTTTTGTAGGAGACGGGCTTGCCCTCGGCGGCGAAGGCGGAAACAGCGGCGAGCAGAACGGCAACGGACGCAAAAAGAATATTTCTCATGGCGTTTATCCTTTCCGATAATGGCAGAGAATATTCTTGCCGAAGCGACGGCGGAATTACAAATGCAGTTCCATGTACAACGCGCCAGCGATGGGATTAACTCGGTAAGGCGCGATTTCCTTAAATCCTATCCGGCGATACATTGCGACTGCATCTTTCATCACGGGTTCGACGGTGTCCAGACGGATTCGCTGATAGCCGATCTGGCGCGCCTCGGCAATGATGTGGTCTGCCAGTACCCGGCCCAACCTTTTACCACGAAATTGCGGACGCAAATAAAGCCGCTTCATCTCGCAGATTTTTGGCTCCAGTTTGTGCAAAGCCACGCAGCCCGCGATTTGACCTTCATGCTGCGCCAACAGAAGCCGGCCTTCGGGCGGAGCGTAGTCGCCCGGAAGTCCCGCCAGTTCCGTGTCGAAGCTCTGAAAACATAAGCTGAAGCCAAGTGACTGTGCGTACTCCAGAAAAAGTTCACGCACTGCAGCAATCTGCGCGGGAGATTCAGCTTGCGCAACTATGAAGCCCCTGATCACAGAGGGCGCGTCGGAAGCAGAGAAACCGCCGGGCCATCGATGTTCAATCTTCATTTCCTTTGTGCCCTCCGTGTCCGGAGCTGGCCCTGAGCGAAGCCGAGGGTGGTCGATTTTTGATCCTACCCCATCAGCATTCCGCCATTCACGTTCAGCACGTGGCCGGTAATGTAGGAAGCCTCGTCCGACGCCAGGAACGCGACGGCGCTAGCCACATCCTCCGGAGACCCGACTCGTCCCAGCGGAATTTGTTTGACCGCCGTTTGCTTAAACTCGTCGCCCAGTCCCGCGGTCATAGCGGTTTCGATGAACCCCGGAGCGACCGCGTTACAAGTAATGTTGCGTGAGCCGACTTCGCGGGCGATCGCCATCGTCAGACCGATCAGCCCGGCCTTGGAAGCAGCATAATTCGCCTGCCCGGCCTGGCCCATCTGGCCAAAGACGCTGGTGATGTTGATGATCCGCCCCCGGCGCTGCTTGAGCATCGACCCAATCACTTGCTGAATGCAGAGATAAGCAGACGTGAGATTGGTTTGAAGGACCGCATCCCAATCGGCGCGCTTCATGCGCATGACCAGGTGGTCGCGAGTGATGCCCGCATTGTTGACCAGAATGTCAACCTTGCCGAGTTGGGCAATGACCGCTTTGACGGTGGACTTGACCTGCTCCTCGTCTCCGACATCGAGAGCGAAAGCGGCCGCCTTGCCGCCTGCGTTGGTGACTTCACCGACGAGTTCGTTCAGCTTGTCCTGATTGCGTGCCGCCACCGCCACCGTTGCGCCGTCTTTGGCGAGCTTCAACGCGCAAGTGCGTCCAATGCCTTGCGACGCTCCCGTGACTAGCGCCACCCGTGTGGAAAGGGACATGAAGGTTCTCCCCAGTCGCCGCTTGAATAACTGCGATGGAATGCCGAATTATACCCGTTGGTGCGAAGGGGATGGATCAGCGGCTGATCGCGCTCCGAGTCGCTTTGGCGGCTTGCAGCCCTAGATCGCTCAGCGTACTCCGCGAATCCTCTGCGTTCTCGGCGGTTAAAGTCTTTTCAATTGGCTGCGGAGTGTCGCAAATAAGAAAGTGCCAATCCACGAATCGCATTGCTATTCCACAAGCCCGCCGAGTAACATTCCCACACTCATGCCACAGACCGCGAATAATGTGATCGTGATGCCCGAGCCCTCCAATAAGAATTCTTCCTCCACAGACGAGCCCGGCTCGGGGCACCGCTCGACGCAGCGGGGGTCGGCGTTGGAAAACGCGGCGATGGCCCAGAAAGCTGTGACCGACTCGTCGACTGAGGTCGCGGGCGAGGGCGCCCGCGCCACATCGGCGGAGCCTTCAACCGAAGTGTTCGCCGTCTTTGGCGTCGAGCCGGAGATCCAGGCCTATGCCATGGCCAAGTATTCACGTTCGGCGCTGTCGATGAAGGAATCGCTGCGCGAGATCAGCACGCAGAAGGCCGAAAAGTTTCTTAATACGTTCTACTTCCAATATGGACACCGCTCCATCGCCGACCTGGCCCACATCGCGCTGGCCGTCGAGCGGCTGTCGATTCTTGCTGCAATTGAATTGGCCGATGAACAGCGCTGGGACGGCCAGGAGCGCTCCACCCGCTATCAGGATTTCAAGAAGAGCGGCTATTACACGCCGGACTTTGGCGCCGACGACGAAGCCCGAAAGCTCTATCGCGAGACTCTGGATTTTCTGTTCGCCGAGTACGAAGCGCTTTCGGCGCACATGACGCAATACCTGATCAGCATCACGCCGAAGCCTGCCGATTTGAAGCAGGAGGCCTACGAGCGCACGCTGAAGGCCAGGGCATTCGACATCACGCGCTACCTGCTGCCGCTCGCCACAAATACTTCGCTGGGCGAGATTGTCAACGCGCGCACACTGGAGACGCAGGTGGCGCACCTGTTGTCGCACACGCACAAAGAAGTGCGCGTACTGGGCGAGTCGCTGAAGAAGGCGGCTACTGGAGCCGCCTACAACATCAATGCACATTCTTTGCGCGACCTGGTCGAGCAGATTCGAGCCGTCAATCCTGAACTAGGGACGAAGGCGGAGCAGGAATTGCTGCGGGAAGTGCGTGTCGCGCCCACGCTGGTGAAGTATGCCGACCCGAATGCGTACGAGATCGAAACGCGGCGCGAGTTGCGGCAGGCGGCGCGCGAGTTGCTGGCTGCGGAGCCGATCGCGCCGTCAAAAGCGATCGTAGATTTGCTCGACGAAGAGCCGCTGGAAGTGGAGATCGCGACCACGCTGCTCTACGAGCATTGCCACCATTCTTATCGCCAGATTCGACAGGCGGTGCAGGTGGCGGGCGAACGTCGGCGGCGCGAGATTATCGATCTCGGTCTGCGCCATCGCGGCCGCCACGACGAAATGCTTCGCAGCTTCCGCGCCGGTCAGCAGTTTCGTTTCGACATCTTGATGGATACTGGCGGCTTTCGCGACATGCACCGGCACCGGCGCTGCATCCAGGTCATGCAGGGATTCACTACGCAGCACGGCTACGAGATGCTGCTCGACATCGAAGATGCAGGCATGCGCGGTCGTTTCGACGCAGCTATGCGGCGTGTGCAATCTGCGGTTGAAAGCCTGGCAAAGCGCAAGACGCCCGAGGCTGAGGAGAACTCGCAGTACGCGATTCCGCTGGCATTCCGCAAACGCGCCCTGTTCAAAATGGATTTCGCCGAGGCAGTTTACATCTCTGAGCTGCGCACGACTCCAGCCGGCCACGTCTCTTATCGCAACGTGGCGTACGCGATGTATGAAGCAGTTGCGAGGAAGCATCCAGCGCTAGCCAAGTATTTCCGCGTACACGACGTGACTGCGCCGGTGGATCTGCTGCAGCGGTAGCTCGTGTGGCGCGGGCGCCCCCGCCCGCGAAATACTTCACGAAAGGGAGCAATAAGCCGATTCGATCGGACTTTCAAGGCTTCTCTTCTCCTCCATGGTCGGAATTCGCGGGCGTGGGCGCCCGCGCCACAGAACCTTTTCCGCCCATTTCGGAACCTTCCACAGGTTAATTGTGTTGATTCGCCTTTTCTTCGCTGCAATTCGTATGTATAATCCGGCCAGATTAGATTTCATTTTAGTTTGGCACTTTTAAGGAGCCACCATGGCGGATGAACGGGGCAAGGCGATTGAACTGGCGGTATCCCAGATTGAAAAACAATTCGGCAAGGGTTCGATCATGCGGCTCGGGTCGAAGGAGGCCATTGTCCCCATCTCGGTGATTCCCACCGGGTCGATCTCGTTCGACGCGGCGCTGGGCGTGGGCGGCTTCCCCCGTGGACGCGTAGTGGAAGTTTTCGGGCCGGAGTCTTCGGGCAAGACCACCATTACTCTGCAGGTGATCGCCGAGGCGCAGAAGACCGGAGGCATGGCGGCATTCGTCGACGCCGAACACGCGCTCGATCCCGGCTATGCCAAGAAGCTCGGTGTGGACGTGGACAATCTGCTGGTCTCGCAGCCCGATTACGGCGAGCAGGCGCTGGAGATCACTGAAGCATTGGTGCGCTCGAACGCCATCGACGTGCTCGTCGTGGATTCGGTGGCGGCACTGGTACCTAAGGCCGAACTCGACGGCGAAATGGGCGACAGCCACATGGGCCTGCAGGCGCGGCTGATGTCGCAGGCACTGCGCAAGCTTACGGGAACGGTTTCCAAGTCGCGAACGTGCCTGATTTTTATCAACCAGATTCGCGAGAAGATCGGCGTGATGTTCGGCAATCCGGAAACGACCACCGGCGGGCGCGCTCTCAAGTTTTATTCTTCGGTGCGAGTCGACATTCGCCGCATTGCCGCCATCAAGGAAGGCGACGTAGTGACCGGGTCGCGGACCAAAGTGAAAGTGGTGAAGAATAAAGTTGCGGCGCCGTTCCGCGAGGCGGAATTCGACATCCTCTATGGCGAAGGCATTTCCCGGGAAGGCGATCTGCTCGACATCGCCGTCAACAACAACATTCTTGAGAAGTCCGGGTCGTGGTTCAGCTACAAGGGCGAGCGCATCGGCCAGGGCCGCGAAAATGCCCGCCAGTTTCTCAAAGACAACAAGGACGTAATGGCCAAGCTCGACGCCGAAGTGCGCAAGGCCCTGGGATTGAGCCACGGTCCGGCACATCCGGCGACAACTGCGACCCCGACCAACGGATCGCCAGCCCGCGTCACCACAATGCCCAGCGCTCCGCCCGAGCCCGTCAAAGTCCCGGTCGCGGCGAAGCGCTAGCGCTTCACTCTTTGTTGCCTCCGGGCGCGGCAACTACCGCGCCCGGCTCTCCTTTGTTATCGCCGCGATTGCCATTGTTCCCCCACCCGCATAAAATCTCCTATTGCTCCTCTGTGCTCAAAAACGTTGAAACCCGCAGCCTTCCTGTGAGGACGATTGAATAAGGGCATCGCTGTCTATCCCGGGTCGTTCGATCCACCCACCAACGGGCACCTCGATCTGATTGAGCGAGGCAGCAAGATGTTCGAACAGCTGGTGGTCGCGATTCTGCGCAACACGGAGAAGACCCCGATGTTCAGCCTGGGGGAGCGCCTTGAGATGCTGCGACAGCTCACAGCCGATTGGAGCAACGTTCGCATCGACACCTTCGACGGCCTGATGGTGGAATACGCCAAGTCAATCGACGCCATGTGTGTGTTGCGCGGCATTCGCGCCATCAGCGACTACGAATACGAGCTGCAGATGGCGCTGATGAACCGCAAACTTGAGCCTACGCTCGAAACGGTTTTCATGATGCCGGCCGTCAAGTATTCCTACGTAAGTTCGCGGCTGGTGCGCGAGGTGGCGCAGGCCGGGGGGCCCGTCAAAGATCTCGTCCCTGACGCGGTGGAACAGAAACTGCGGGAAAAACTTGATCCTGCATACAAACTTCGGGACCCGCAACTCATTGAAGTCCCGCGGAAAAGGAAGAAAAAGGCATGACCACGGCAACCACGGAAGCTCTCAGACTCACGGAAAGAATCAACCGCATCGAGCCCTCGGCCACCATGGCAGTAGTTGCCGAAGCCGACAAGTTGCGTTCGCAGGGAATCGACGTGGTCGATTTTGGCGCAGGCGAACCGCACTTCGCCACGCCCCAGCACATCAAAGACGCCGCCATCGCCGCCATTCAAGGGAACTTCACGAAATATACCGCCGTGGCCGGAACCGCTGAGCTGCGCGATGCCATCGTGCATCGCCATGCTGTCGATTTCGACTCTGACTACCGGCGCGAGGAGGCGATCGCATCGACCGGCGGCAAGCACGCTCTGTTCAATGCCATCCAGGTTTTGGTGGATCACGGCGACGAGGTTATCTTGCCGGTCCCGTACTGGGTTTCATTCAAAGACATCGTGCGCTATGCGGGGGGAAATTGCGTTTTGCTCGAATCGGATGAGGCACAAGGATTCCGCGTCACGGCGGAGATGGTTGCCAGCCTGGTCACTCCGCGCACCAAGGTGATCATTCTCAACTCGCCGTCGAACCCTTCGGGCGCGGTAATGAGCCCGGAAGATATGACCGAGGTCGTTCGCGTGGCGCACCAGCGCGGAATCTGGGTTCTCTCCGACGAGTGCTACGTGTATCTGAATTACACCGGGAAGAATTTTTCCGTCGGCTCGCTTCGCGAATACAAGGAACGGATGGTCGTGCTGGGATCGCTCTCAAAGACTTATGCGATGACCGGATGGCGACTGGGATACGCTCTGGCACCCGCGCCAGTCGTGGGCGCGATGGCGAAGCTGCAGAGCCAGTCCACGTCGAATCCGACGTCGATCGTTCAGAAAGCAGCCGTGGCTGCGCTCAAGGGACCGCAGGAGTGCGTGGAAGAAATGCGGCGCGAGTATATCGAGCTGCGCGACCACGTGGTGAAGGGGCTGCGCTCCATCCCTGGCGTGGCTTGCACGATGCCGGAGGGTGCGTTCTATGCCTATCCGAATATTTCGTCGTTCCTCGGACGCGGCGGCCTTAAATCTGCATCTGATGTGGCTGGGCGCTTGTTGCGCGAAGCCCACGTTGCTACCGTGCCCGGCGAAGGCTTCGGCACCGGCGACCACATTCGCGTATCGTATGCGACTTCGAAAGCTGAACTGGATCGGGGCCTGGAGCGCATGAGAAAGTTCTTCGGGTCCCTGTAAGCCTGTCATCACGTTGATTGGGATCACCGGGTTCGGCAAAGGCCGTTCCGTTTGCGGGCGGTCTTTTTTGTGGGCGTAAGTTGTCTATGGGAAATCTTTATCCACTATTGATGCTTCCACGATTTGATCCGCGGCCGTGGGGCACCGAGGATTTGTCGCCGATTTATCCGAATCATAAGTTCGAGGAAAAGATCGGCGAGTCCTGGCTCAGCGGCGACGATTGCAAGGTGGCGAACGGGCCGCTCAGCGGGAAAACACTCGCGCAACTCAGCCAGCAGTATCAGCGGGAATTGGTTGGCGAGGCGGCACGCGACTCCACGCGCTTTCCGTTGCTGCTCAAATTTCTTTTTCCTCACGAAAAGCTTTCGGTGCAGGTTCATCCCGACGACGCGCAAGCACTGCGCATCGGCCAACCCTGGGGCAAGACAGAGTGCTGGTACATTGCTCATGCGAAGCCAGGAGCGCAAATTGCGTTGGGCCTGAAGCCGGGTGTTTCCGCGAAGCAGTTGGAAGAAGCAATTCACCAGAAACGCGCGGAAGAGGTTCTCAACTGGATCAATGTTTATGCGGGCGACATGATCTATGTGGCCGGCGGCACGGTGCACACGTTGGGGCCGGGGTCGGTGGTGGTGGAAACGCAGCAGCAATCCGACACCACGTATCGCTTGTATGATTACGGACGTCCGCGCGAGTTGCATCTGAAAGATGGCATGGCGGCGGTGAAAGAAAAAGCGCGATCAGGAAAAGTCGTGCGCCCCGCGCCGGAACAGATGGATCGCAGCATGAACCGACGTACACCGCTGGTTGCGGCTCCATATTTTGTGGTGGAGATGTTTGAGGCTAAGGACCCACTCGAACTTGCGACGCACGACGGTTCGGGGCAAAGTTCGGCGCAGATACTCGTGGCCGTTGAAGGCTGCGGAGTAATCGAAGCAACGGGAGCTGATCCGGTTACTTTTGCCAAAGGCGACGCGGTTGTCGTTCCCGCCTCTGTCGGCAAATTCGGCGTGCGACCGCAGTGGACGCTGGAATTCTTGCGCGCCTATGTGCCCGGACAATCGCTGCCGGAGCCCGAAACAAGAATGTAAAGCAAATTTCAGATTGCAGATGTTAGATTTCAGATTTTTCCGAGCTCGCGCTCAGCTTTGACAAAGTAGATCAAATCTGCAATCTGAAATCCTTACTCATGAAGAACCCCAATTTCTATCCCGTAATTCTCGCAGGAGGACGCGGCACGCGCTTCTGGCCGCTCAGCCGCAAGAAACGCGCCAAGCAGTTGCTCGCGCTCGACGGCAAGCACACGATGATTCAACAGACGGTGACTCGCTTGCTGCCGCTGGCTCCGGTGAAGAACTTTTGGGTCATCACCAATGAAGATCTGCGACCTGCCATTGTGAAGCAATTGCCGAAACTTCCGCAGTCGCAGGTGCTCGCCGAGCCCGAGGGACGCAACACCGCTCCAGCCATTGGTCTGGCGGCGTTTCTGGTGATGCAGAAAGATCCTGATGCCGTTCTCGGCTTGTTCCCTTCCGATCATGTAATTGGCGAAGAAAAAACCTATCGCGAAACGCTGGCGCGTGGCGTCGAACTGGCCGCTGCGGGCGCCAATATCGTGGTGCTCGGGATCCGCCCAACCCGGCCTGAAACCGGTTACGGATACATCGAGACAGGAGAACTGTTTCAAGGCGACGCGCTGCATGTTCGTCGTTTCACCGAAAAGCCCAACGCTGAGCGGGCCGCTGAGTTCGTGGCCGCAGGCAACTATTTCTGGAACAGCGGAATGTTCTTATGGAGCGCGCAGACTCTAGTCGAAGCTTTGCAAGAACATTTGCCCAAGACCGCGTCCGTGCTAGAAAAAATTGCCGGCACTTACGGAACGCGCAAATTTGCGGCAACTTTCAAGCGGCTTTATCGCGAGTGTGAAAACATCAGCGTGGATTATGCGGTCCTTGAGCCGCGTTCGGCGAAGGGCGCGCACGCCGCGAACATCTATTGCCTGCCCGCCAATTTCGGATGGAACGACCTGGGTTCCTGGACCGCGCTGCATGAGCATCACACGGCAAAGAAGACGCCGCCGGAAGGTAATCTGGTAGAAGGGGCCGACGTATTTTTGCTGAACGCGCGAGGAAATTACATTTATGCACCAGGAAAATTCATCGCGGCGGTCGGCGTGACCGATCTGGTCGTGGTCGAGACTCCCGATGCATTGCTGATCACAACCCGCCAACAGGCGCAGGATGTAGGCAAAGTCGTAAAGTATCTCGACGAAAAAAAGCTGCACAAATTGGTGTAAAAGAAAATGACCAGTGATCAGTGGCCAGTAAAACGCGGCGAAGTTTGTCTTTACTGACCACTGCTCACTAGCCACTGGCCACTGATTCATATGCAAGAGATTAAATTCGGAACCGACGGCTGGCGCGGCATTATCGCCGATGACTTCACCTTCGAGAACGTGCGGCGTGTTGCCGGCGCCATTGCTTCCTACGTGCTCAAATACGAAGACGCGCAGCGCGGCGTCTTCGTGGGCTACGACGCGCGTTTTGCTTCACCTCGCGCCGCGCAGATCGTGGCAGAGGTCATCGCCGCTGCCGGAATCCCCGTCAAACTCGCCAACGATTTCACACCCACGCCCGCAGTTTCGTATGCGGTAAAACAGCAAGGCGCGGCGGGTGGCGTCATGGTCACCTCGAGCCACAACCCATGGAACTGGAATGGCATTAAGTTCAAGGGCAACTTCGGCGGCTCGGCGACCCCGGCGATCATGAAGAAGATTGAGGATGAAATGGCCGCCGGCGCCGCACCCCAAGGCGCTCAGGCCGCAGTGGAAGAAGTCGATTTCAAAAAATCTTACGTCGCAGCCGTTTGCAAGTTTGCTGACATGGACCTCATTGCAAAAAGCAAGTTTAAATTTGCCGTCGATGCGATGTATGGTTCCGGACGCGGCGTATTGACCGGAATATTTGCCGAGCGCGGAGTGCAGTTCGTCGCTATTCGGCAGGAACTGAATCCGCTCTTTCCCGGCATAAATCCCGAGCCGATCGAGCCGCATATCGCCATGCTGCAGCGGACAGTGGTTCGCGAAAAGTGTGACGCCGGATTGGCCACCGACGGGGACGCCGACCGCATCGGAGCGGTCGCTGAAGATGGCAGCTTCGTCGACTCCCACAAAATATTCAGCGTCCTGCTGCGCTGGCTATTGGAGCGCAAGAAATGGCCGGGGGACGTGGTCAGGGCCTTCAATACCACGCGCATGCTCGATCGCATCGCGGCGAAACATGGGCGTAAACTGCACGAAACTTCCATTGGCTTCAAATATATTGCTGACCTGATGATGGACCACGAGATCCTGATCGGCGGCGAGGAGTCGGGCGGCATTGGCTATTCGCGCTTCCTGCCCGAGCGCGATGGTGTATTGAACTGCCTGCTGCTGGCCAATGTGATGGCCGAGGAAGGCAAGCCTCTGGGGCAGTTGGTGGCGAATCTGCAGCGCGACTTTGGTCCGCACTACTACGGTCGTCGCGATCTGCACATTCCGGAAGAGCTGAAGCAAAATGCGATTCAGCGGGCTCGCGCCAACGGTACGCAGAAGCTGGGTCAATATCGCGTGCTCAAGAAAGAACACCTCGATGGCGTGAAGTTCTTTCTCGACGCACCGACCAACGGAAAAGGCGCGGAAGCGTGGATATTATTCCGCGCCTCTGGAACCGAGCCGCTGTTGCGGCTTTACACCGAGGCCTCCTCATCAGAACTGGTCAGCGAATTACTGGCCGCAGGCGAGAGTTTCGTAAGGAACTAAGGAACAGTGGCCGGTGGTGAGTGAGCAGCGGGCCTCCGGCAACGGTAGAATGATTCATAGACCAGCATCAATCCAGCATGGCAGACGATCTTAATCCGGTTCAGACCGATTCGCCTGAGGCCCGACGGTACAATCGCATCCGGCGGTGGCTGGGCATCTCCGACTTTGTCGTGGGATTCGTATTCCTGATTCTTCTGTTAGTCACGGGCTGGTCGGGTTGGCTGCGTGACCTGGCATACCGCTTGGGATTTCAAAACTATCCAATCTCGCTCTTTATTTACTTGCTGCTGTTGCTGGTCATCGGCAAACTGCTCGGTCTTGGTCTTGACTATTACGGCTTCCGGCTAGAGCGCAGATTCAAACTTTCAACCCAGCGCTTTCGTGCCTGGGCTTGGGATGAAGTAAAAGGCTTTCTGGTCGGCCTTGTCTTGGGAAGCATCGTAGTCGAAGTGCTGTACTTAACGATCCGGCAGTGGCCGCAGCATTGGTGGATGTTGGCGTGGGGCCTGTTTATGGTCCTATTCATCGTCATGGCTCAGCTTGCCCCGGTTGTTCTCTTCCCCATTTTTTATAAGTTCGAACCACTCGACGACGAGGATTTGAGGCGGCGGCTCGTAGTGCTAAGCGAGCGCGCGGGCACGCGTGTGCGCGGCGTCTATCGTTGGAAGCTGTCGGAAAAAAGCAAAAAGGCAAACGCGGCTCTCACCGGACTGGGCGCCACCCGGCGCATCATTCTCGCCGACACCCTGCTCGACAATTACTCTGCAGAAGAAATCGAAGCCGTGCTGGCGCACGAACTTGGTCATCATGTGCACCGCCACATTATGAAAAGCATTTTCGTGCAGGCGGCGATCACGCTCTTTGGGTTCTGGGCGGCCAACTGGGTTCTTCACTACGCGGTCGACCAGCACATGTTCGAGGAGTTATCGGATTTTGCCAACTTGCCTCTGTTGGCGCTGGTTTCCGTCGTGCTCTCCTTCGTGTTGATGCCCGCCCTCAACGCCTACTCGCGCTTCAACGAGCGCCAGGCCGACCGCTACGCCTTCGAGTCCATCTCGAGCGTGGAGCCCTTCATGACCTCGATGAACAAACTGGCAGAGCAGAACCTGGCGGAGCGCACGCCTTCGAAGTGGGTTGAGTGGTTCTTCCATTCGCACCCGGCCATCTCCAGGCGCCTGGCGGCGGCGAAGGACTGGGGCACGAAACACAATCTGCATCCGCAAGTCTGACCACTAGTCATTGCTCTTCTTTATCATCTCGATCACCCGCTGTAGGTCCTCCTCCGTGTCAACTCCAATGCTGTCGTGTGGAGTCTCGCCCACGAAGATCGGGATCCCATTTTCGAGAAACCGAAGTTGTTCCAAACGCTCGCTCTTTTCCAGCGCCGATTCCGGCAGTTTCACAAACTGATCAAGCGTGGATTTGCGATAGGCATAGAGCCCGAGATGCTTGAAATAAGCCGGCCGCGTAGCGTCGCGGTCGAAAGGAATGGTGGCGCGGGAGAAATATAACGCCCGTCCGCTGTGGTCGGTGACCACCTTCACCGCATTCGGGTTCGAGATATCGACAGCGGCCGCAGGCGTCATTAGGGTCCCGACCTGCGCCGCAGCGTTTTCCATAACCTGGATTAAAGTGGCAATGTGCTCAGCGCGCGTTAGAGGTTCATCGCCCTGCACGTTGATGTAGACGTCGGACACTTCGCGCCCAGATATTTCGTGCACTCGCTCGGTGCCGCTGCGGTGCGCGGACGAAGTCATTTGCGCCTTCCAACCATGTTCGTGGCAGACGCGCATGATCTCGTGTGAGTCGGTAGCGATGATTACGTCCGCCAGCAGAGGTGAAGAACGCACGGCTTCGTATACCACTCCGATGAGCGGTTTGCCCCCGATCTCGCGCAGCATCTTGCGCGGCAGACGCGTAGAAGCCAGACGGGCAGGGATGACAGCGATCGCTTTCATGAAGTGGGCGATTATTGCGAATTGCGATTCAAGGCCGTGATGTGTGAGAGCTGATGCACCATGCCGCAGAGTATATCGGGGTTCATGTGCGCGTGTTTGACCTATTTCGCAGGCACTCTTAAAATTGAGTCTTGGATGTAAACGCTCTGGGTTTGGTCGGCGCCGTATTGCCAAACTGTGGCGGCGCAAAGGTTCTCTTCGTCCATCCTCCCCGTTTTGCACGACAATGGCGGCGTAGCTCAGGTGGTTAGAGCGACGGTCTCATAATCCGTAGGTCAGTGGTTCGAGTCCACTCGCCGCCACCAACTTCTTGAGGTCTGACCCGGAGACATGGGTTACAGAATGTAACGGCTACATGGGTAACAACTTGGGCCCGGGTTGTCGAATGGTTCCACCACACGCGTATCCAAATTAAAGTATCCCAGATCATAATCCATAAAGCTGACCAGCTAGATATCGTCATGGCTTCTTTCATGCCGACGGCTTGCACGGGCGCGTGTTGGAAATGCCGACATCCGGCGTTGGGAATCCCCACACAAATCAGAGCGAGTTCCTCGCAAACCATTGAATTCACAAGATGGCCTTCGGCTTGCAACTTGAGAGTTGCCGATGACATTCCATCGGAGAGGAGGTCATCTCACCATGGCTGGAGAGAATTGGACTATGTGGCTCAACATCACAAATTTCGCTTTAGGTCTGGTCACGCTGGTCGCGCTGGTGGTTGTGTTTTTCGCGGTGGGTTGGGACTTGCTTGTCCGTAAAGTTAGTCACGCGCCGGAGCCCATCGACCTGCGCAACATTGACGAAGATCTGCGAGCGCTGCTGCACGCCGGATCACACAGTCTGTCCGTTCCCGAACTCGGCCTGACCATGGCAGACGGGGGCGAGAAAGTCGAACCGCGCAAAGCCGGCGCTCGCAACAAGAAATCGCAGGAGTAAGTTATGGCTTGCCCGTTTCTCAAGGAAGGTCGAGCGCGTTATTGCCACGCGGCTCCAGTGCGCAAGCTGATCCTCGATGGACCCGGTGCGAGCGCGGGCGGGCGGTGCGCGTCGCCGCAATACGTGCAGTGTGAACTTGCTGCAAAAGATGGAGGGCAACGCGAACGCTGCCCACACCTGGAGGAAATCCGCGTGCAATTCTGCGGTGTTTCAGCCATTCCGAAGCTTGTGCCTTTCAGCGATTCGGAGCTGTCGAGTTGCACCAGCAGTACGTATCGCTATTGCGATTCGTATTTGCATCTCTCGCAGCCTCACGCTACTAAACCGCCGGCGACTCTTCTGTACGCTGCGAACCATTTCTGGCTGGATGCCGAAGACTCGGGCTTGTGCCATATCGGCATTGACAGCTTTCTGGCTGGCACCGCGGGGGCCGTCGACGGCCTCACATTTGTCTTCACACGCGGTACGCATTGTCCGGCGTTGGCGCTCACCGTGCACGGGGTCGAATGGCCGATGAGTTTTCCGAATCCTCTAATGATTCAGAAAGTGAACGGCTGCCTGCGAAGCGATCCCAGCCGGCTGACGGCCGACCCTTACGGAGCAGGATGGCTCTTTGAAGGCTGGGAGATTCCCGGGCGGACGCGTGCCGGACTGATTTCTGGACCGCAGGCGGCTGCCTGGCAGAGGGCGGAACGTGAGCGTCTTACGAACGAGATTCACGACGCGTGCGCTCCCGGTTGTGACGGAGGTTCGCCCGTTCGGGGAGTAGCCCAGTTCTTAGCACGAGAAGATCTCGTGCGCCTGTTTCAGCGCTTCTTCGCTAAGACGGACTGGACCGTAGGAGTTTGACTATGAGCAGGAACACTCTAGTCTTCGCATTCGGCGTGTCTTTCGCGCTGTGCGTGGGATGGATCGTGTTTCCGCGCGCACTGTACGTGCAGAAACGGCAGCCGCTCACCTTTCTCCACAAGACGCATGCCGAGAAGTCCGGGATTGCAGATTGCGGCGAATGCCACACTCTGCGGGCTGATGGAAGCTTTGCCGGCCTGCCCGCGATGGAGAAATGCACCGGCTGCCACTCCGAGAAGATCGGCGACAGCCAGGCGGAAGCGACGTTGGTGAACAACTACATCAAGCCAGGGACTGAAACTCCATGGCTGGTTTATTCGCGGCAGCCTGCCAATGTCTGGTTCTCTCATGCGATTCACGTGAAGCTCGCCGGCCTGGCTTGCTCCGAATGTCATTCGACTTACGGCGAATCCGACCAGGTGCGAACGTATGAACTGAACCGAATCAGCGGATACAGCAGGGACATCTGGGGACATTCGATGTCCCGGCTGCGCCGCGCTCCGCATGAAGGCATGAAGATGAGCGACTGCGAAAGCTGTCATCAACGACACCAGGTTGAAGTCGGCTGCCTGGGTTGTCACGAATGAAGGGAGTCGCATGAAGGTAACACGGCGAGATCTGCTGGTGTGGAGCGCGGGAGCCGCGGCGGGCCTCGTGGTTACACCAGTTCCCTGGAAGATTCTTGACGATGTTTCGATTTGGAGCCAGAACTGGCCGTGGATTCCCCAACCCGCCAAAGGCCCGGTGGAAGTAAAGCAATCTGCCTGCACTCTGTGCCCTAATGGTTGCGGTCTGCGTGTACGAATGGCCGGGGGTTGTCCGGTCGGCCTTTCGGGTGTGAATACGAATCCGGTGAGTCGCGGAGCGTTGTGCCCGCTTGGTTTTGGTGCGCATCAACTTAACTGGCACCCGCGGCGGCTACGCAATGTAAAGCATCGTGGAAACATTTCCTCCTGGAGTGAGGCCAGCGCTGCCTTCGCGAAAGCGGCCAGAGAGGGCCCCATCGTGATTGTTGACGGCCATCCGGGACGATCGGCTTCTTCGGTGTTGGAGAACTTTGCTGAGAAATGGGGTGGCGGTTATCGAGTTGCGATGGGGCCCGAAACCCGATCGCTGGCTCCTTATGAACTTTGGAGCGGAGTGCCCGCCACATCGCTGGGATACGACTTGGAAAACACGCAGACCATCGTGAGCTTCGGCGCCCCTCTGCTCGACGGTTGGGGAATCCCCGGGCGATTCCCCCGCCTGTGGGCCGAGCGTGCGGCGAGCATGAACGATCCACAGCTACGAATCGTGCAGGCAGACCCTTCGCTGTCACGCACCGCAGCCCGCGCCTGGCAATGGCTGCAGGTGCGAGAAGGCTCGGAGTCCGCTCTTGCTGCGGGGTTAGTCCGTGCGCTGCTCGAACAGAACCTGGTTCCGGCGCACGGTGCAATCCCGCTGGCCACAATATCGGAAGCCGCCAACGAGACTGGTCTCAGTGCAGATCGAATTCGGGAGTTGGCTCGAACAATCGTGGCCAAGCCTCCGGTGCTGGCTGTTTCCCCTGATTTCAACCCGGCCGTTGCAGCTCTGAACGTCGTTCTGGGAGCGGTCGGCGCTCGCGGAGGGATTGTACGAAGTTCGGATCGGACCAAAAAGTATTCTTCCGTCGCCGGAGCTATTTCGAATGTACGAGCCGTTGTGATTGATTCGAGTGTGCCGTGGGACTTCGCGGCGAAAAGCGATGCAGAGGTATTCCGTTTCGCGGCGTGGGATGGAGGCTCAAGCAAAGGCGACTGGCTGCTTCCTGCCCCGGGCTTTCTTGAGGAGTCTACCGACATCTCAACTCCGCCGGCCTACCCGGTCGAAACCTACGCGGTGGCAGCAAACCTGGCGAAGCCCACTTTTGAAGTCCAGACCGCGGCACGGTTTCTGGCTAACCTCGATGCGTCAGCGGGCACACCGGAAACAATCCTGCACTCTCGCTGCGAACAACTCTTTCGTAGCCGCAGTGGAACCCTGTACGGTCAGACAATAACCCCGATGACCGAGATCGCTTCGACCCAGGAACTGGAAAAACACCTCTGGGACGGAGCCGTATGGGTGGGGGAACGCTGTTCCGCAAAGCTGGCCTGTGAATTGAAAGAATGGCCATCCGCTAGTCCATCGAGTCGCGCCGGGAATTGGACACAGCCCTGGCTGGCACCGGTGTTACCTCCTTTGGCCTCAAAGCTCTACATAGAATCGAATCTGCGCGGAACGCCTGGGAGGACGGTATGAGCGCGCGCTACGGCATGGTGATCGATCTGGACCGCTGCATCGGTTGCGGTTCCTGCATGGTGGCCTGCGCAGCGGAGAACAACGTCCCGGCACTTCAACAGGCGACGGTACGAACCGGGCTCACACCCATTGTGGTTCGAACGGTCTCCAACGGGCAGGAAGGCGCCGCCCGCCGCGAGACGTTCATCCCCATCATGTGCATGCATTGCGAGCACGACACCCCATGCGTGAAGGTGTGCCCGCAGCAGGCCGTTGAGGTCGATAGGGCGACTGGCATCGTCATGCAAATGCCACAGAGATGCCTGGGATGCCGCTACTGCATGACCGCCTGTCCATATCATGCTCGGTATTTCAACTGGTGGGATCCGGCGTGGCCGGCGGGAATGGAGAAAAGCCTGAACCCGGGCATCGCCGTGCGCATGCGCGGCGTGGTGGAGAAGTGCAATCTGTGCCATGCGCGGTTGCATACGGCGAAAGAGAAAGCAGCGGCGGCGGCAAAGCGCGAGATCGATCCCACGGATTACGTTCCGGCATGCGTGGAAGCTTGTCCCACAAGCGCGATCCACTTTGGCAACCTGGCGGACGCGAATGATCCGGTCGCAAAGGAATCGCGCTCACCCGAAGCTTTTCGTTTGCTGGCGCGCCTCGGAACCGAGCCGAAGGTTTATTACAAATCGAAGGAGGCATGGGTGAGAGACCTGGCGGAAACCAATTCCGCGCCTCGGCCGGAGGTGAAACATGGCTAGTCGAGTTCTAACCGACAGCCGCTGGATCGCTCGCGGAGAATCGCGCACCTCGTTCTCACGATTCCTGCTCTGGCTGGCTCCCTGGACCGCGCTGCTGCTGGTCGGTATATACGCCGCTTTCCTTTGCCTTTATCACGGGCTGAACCAGACGAACATGGATAACAGGTTCGCTTTCGGGCTGTGGATTTTTCTCGATCTCGGGATCATTGCACTGGGGGCGGGAGCATTCTTTACAGGATTCCTGGTCTACATTCTGAAGCGAGTTGAGTTGAAGCCGATCCTGAATACGGCGGTGGTGGTCGGCTTTATTTGCTATAGCGGCGCGGTTGCCATCCTGATGATTGACGTGGGCCAGCCTTTGCGGGCGTGGTTCACATTCTGGCATCCCAACACGCACTCGATGCTGACCGAAGTCACCTTCTGCATTTCGTGCTATCTGCTGGTGCTGTGCCTGGAGTACATTCCGATCCTGCTGCGCAACCCGCAATTGCGCCGGCTACCCTCATTTCTGGTGTTTGATCATCAATTGCATCGGCTGATTCCAGTGCTGGCTGCGGTCGGCGCCATGCTCTCGTTCTTTCACCAGGGATCGTTGGGCGGGCTCTACGGCGTGCTGCGCGGACGGCCCTTCGCCTTTCGCAGCGGGATCCTGATCTGGCCTTCCACCTTCTTCTTGTTCATCCTGTCTGCGATTGCGTCGGGTCCGAGTTTTCTGATGCTGGTCACGGCCGCGGTCGAAAAGATCACCGGCCGTAAGCTTGTGGCCAACGAAATCTTTCGCCGTCTCGCGCTGATTTCCGGGGTGCTGCTGGGAATTTATGTTGCAGCCAAATCGATCGATACCCTGATTTGGCTCAACATCACTTCCCCTTCCGAAGGCTTTGCGCCGTGGCAGTTCTATATTCACAAGCCATTTGGCACGCCCATCCTATTTGCTGAGATTGTGCTCTTTGGATTGCTTCCGGCATTTCTGCTCACGTTTCGCGCCACCGCATCGAGGCGCGGGTGGCTGCTGTGCGCAGCTGCCATGGCATGCGCCGGTGTGCTCCTGAATCGCTTCGTTCTCACGGTGCAGACGCTGGCACTGCCAACGCTGCCCTTTGACGATTTTCTGCAATACACGCCGAGTTGGCAGGAAGTGGCCAGCTTCGCCGGAGTGATTGCGTACGGCGTAATCGTCTATTCGCTTTCGTACCGCTACTTGCCGATGTTCGGATCGTCAAAAGGAGAACACGCAGATGTTTCCGGGAATTGATGGCTTCCATTGGACGTTCGGCCACATTCTGTTCCTGTTGCTGTTTTTTGCAGTGGCTCTGACGATTGTTGCGATTGTGGCTTCCGCGGCATGGCGAACCGCTCAGGATTTTCGGAATCATCACGCCATCGACCTCTGCTGGCATACCGAGTTTGCGCAACTGCCGGATTCCGCCCGTCGCTGTCGCCATGAACTTGCTGGAAGAGTGATTTCCAGAACTTGTGACAATGCCTTCGATTGCCGGCATTGCTCGAAATACCTGCAGTTCGCCGTGTTGCCGCCTGCCGGACACCTTCATCTTTCAGGACTCGATTATCCCGACGACCGCTACTATCATCGCGGGCACACCTGGGTGAAACCGGTCGAAGACGGCAACGTTACGGTTGGACTGGATGAACTGGCTCGCCATCTGGTGGGAACTCCGGACTTCTGCAACCTGCCGAAGGTTGGAGAAGAACTTGAACTCAACCAAACAGCGTGGCGCATGAAAAAGAATGGGAACGAGATTCTCGTACGAACTCCAATTGAAGGAACCGTTGTCGCGGTTGGAGGGCCAGAGCGGGATTGGTATCTGAAAATTTGTCCACGGTTCGATTTAAGCGAGCCGGTGACCCTGCGTCATCTTCTGCGCGGGCCGGAGGTTTCGGGTTGGACGAATCGAGAACTGGAACGCCTACAAGAGCAACTGGAAGCGGCTCACACTCCTCCAGCTTTGGCCGACGGAGGCGTTCTCCTCCCTGATCTGATGAACGTTATACCTGACGCCGACTGGGAGAGCGTGCTCGCCGATACTTTTCTTCAGCTCTGATCCTCATTCCTCAGTGTGAGATTTCATAACGCTTAAGTTTGTCGTAAAGAGTTGAGCGGTCAATACCCAGGGCCGTCGACGCCTCTTTTACGTTGCCGTGTTTGCGTTCGAGGGCGGCGACGATGGCGCGACGCTCTAATTCGCCGAGCGAGACGTCCGGGACCTCCCACTTCTGCGATTGCCCCCCTTGCTGCAGCCAGGAAAAATCCTGTTCGTCGAGGGAACCGTCATGGCAGGTAACAATTGCGCGCTCGATCACATTTTCCAGTTCGCGAACGTTACCCGGCCAATCGTAGGCAATGAGCACCTTGAGCGCCTCGGCGGAGATGCCATTCACCTCTTTGCCCAACTCAGAAGAAATGCGCTGGACGAAGTGTTCGGCCAGCAAAGGAATGTCTTCGCGCCGCTCGCGCAATGGTGGCAGGCGAATCTCGATGACATTCAGCCGGTAAAACAAATCTTCCCGGAACCTGCCCTGCTTCACTTCTTCGGCCAGATCCTTGTTGGTCGCGGCGATGATCCGCACGTCCACTTCAATTTCTTCACTGCCTCCTACACGGTAGAAACGCCGCTCTTGCAAAACCCGCAACAAGTCCGCTTGCAGTTTCGGGGAGATGTCGCCGATCTCATCGAGGAAAATCGTGCCCCCGCCGGCAAGTTCAAATTTTCCTTTTGCTCCCTGTCCGCTCGCGCCGGTGAAGGCGCCTTTTTCGTAGCCGAATAATTCGCTTTCCAGCAAAGTCTCGGTAAGCGCGGCGCAGCTAACGGTGATGAACGGCTTGTCCGCACGACTGCCGGAGAAATGAACGGCTCTCGCCACCAGCTCTTTGCCGGTGCCGCTCTCACCACGAATCAGCACCGTGCTACGGAGACTGGCAACTTCCTGCGTCAAAGCAAGAATCTCGCCCATACGAGGATTCTTGGTAATGATGTCGTGATGCCGGTACTGGCGTGTGAGTTTCTTACGCAGAATCGCATTTTCGCTTTGCAACTTTTTGAGCTTGAGAATGCGGGAAACCAGCATCGAGATCTCCTGCGGATTACACGGCTTGACGATATATTCCTGCGCGCCTTCCTTCATGGCCTGGATGGCGGTGTCCACCGTCGCATAAGCGGTAATGATGATGATGGAGGCGTCGGGCCGGATACAGTGGATCTCCATCATGGTCTCAATTCCGTCCATGCCGCCCGGCATCTTTAAGTCGACGAAGCAGATGGCGTAGTCGGTGGTGCGAGCAAATTCGAGAGCTTTCTGGCCATTGGGCGCGGAGTCTACCGTGTAACCGTCTTCCCGCAGCCAGGCTGCCAGCGATTCGCACATTACCTCTTCATCATCCACAACCAGAATGGGCCAGTTTTTCTTCATACTTTTCCCTCTCTCGAAAATCTCTGCACCAGGTGTAACCCGCAACGCGCACAATATTGCTCAGCTTTGGAATCGACTAACCCGATATGAGTGGCGAGGCTCATCGCGCACGTAGAATCGGAACAGTGCACCAATCCGAAGGTATGCCCCAGTTCGTGCAACACTTCTTTTACGGTGCGCTCGCGGAGCAATCCTTCCGCGGGTGGAAGTCCGTAGAACTCCTGATGCAGCCGGCAGAGCGATACCACAGCAACTTGCCCTTCGAACTGTGCCTGGCCAAACAGAAAACTGAGCATGGGGATTGCCAGGTCCACGTCTGTAATTCCAAGAACACGGCAAGCCTCGGGTGGCACGGATTGGGCCAGCATCTTCATAAATTCGACAGACTGATATTGCCCGCGCTTGGCATCGAACGCCCCGTCTGGAATGGGCACGACCGGCATTTTGCGAATGGGCAGAGGAAACCATTCGGAGGTCGCATTTTCGATCCACTCCAATGCTTTTGCGGGCACCTTGCCAATAGGCACCAAACAGAGGTCATTCACACAGTTTGCACCTGAACTTCTTTTAATTCGGTGGAACTGACGCGCGACTTCAAGGGAAGCGTGACGGTAAACTTCGTCCCCTGGTTGCGTTGGCTTACGACCTCAACCTCTCCCTCATGCGCCTTCACGATGCCATAGAGCACAGCTAAACCAAGGCCAACTCCTTTGCCCTCAGGCTTGGTCGTAAAGAACGGGTCGAAAATCTTGGAAACGTTTTCTGGAGCAATGCCTTCCCCCGTATCCTGAACGCACAGCTCTACACTTTCCTCCTGCGGAATCAAGCGGGTGCAGATGGTAAGCTTTCCTCCGCCCTGCGGTTGCATGGCTTGGGCACCATTGAGCACCAGGTTGAGAATGACCTGCTGGATTTGTGACGAGTCGCATTCCACCAGTGGAAGATTTTCCTGCAGATCCAAAACGACTTCCGCGCTGATCAGCTTCAATTTGTGGTCGGCCAGTCCGAGTGTCGTGCGCACCAGCTTATTTAGATCGGCCGGTGCACGTTGCGGCTTGGATCGGCGTGAGAATGCCAGCAGGTCGGAAACAATGCGGCCGACGCGAGCAGTTTCAGTGGAAATCATTCCCAGATATTTGCGGAAATCGGCTTCCCGCCCGGAGGGATATGCGCCGTTTGCCATCAGCCGTTCGAGCAGCATTGAGAGGTTGAGCACGCCCGAGACCGGGTTATTGATTTCGTGAGCGACGCTGGCGGCCAGTTGCCCAAGCGTAGCCAGCCGGTCCGATTGCACCAACTTCCGCTGCGCTGCCTTCAATTGTTGGGTCCGCTCGTCGACCTTGTCCTCGAGAGTTTGCTGCATTTCATTCAACTCGTTGACCGCCAACTTCAAGCGTTCGCGCATCCGGTTGAAGGAATCCACTAATTCGTCGAGTTCCTGGCTCCCGCGCGCATTACCGATGTCGATAGGCCGGTCTAATTCCATCGCGCTGACCGCTTTTGTGCCGGCGATTAGTTCCTGGATTGGGGTGGCAACAAACCGTCTCGTAAATAGAATGACGAAGGCTGCTCCGATGCCCACTTCCAGCAGAGTCCAGACAATTGTCTGCAGCGTGATGGCGTTGGCTCGTTTCTGGACAGGATCAAGACGAAGTGCGACATCGACTATGCCAAGCACCTTGGTCGAGGCCTGGTGAGCGTGGCAACTGGCATTGCTGCAGGAAGGTTCGTTATAGATAGGCGCCACCATATTGATCGTCTTGATGCCGTCAGGCGACGTGGCGTAGCGGACTCTCGCGTCCTCGCTGGGACGATTGCGAATCGCGCCACTACTGCTGTGGCAACTGGCGCAGACTTCGCTGGAAGTATTGAGCGGGGAAGGTTGCTCGGTGGGATCGGTAGAAAAGACCAGCCGCCCCTCGCGGTTGAACATGCGGATCCGATCAACCCCCTGCTTATCCGCGATCACCCGCATAATCTGGTAGGCGGCCTTGCGATCGTCATCGAGCATGGCATGCCAGATCGCTCCCGTGATGCTGCGCGAGAGTTGGTCTGCGCCCAGGATCATCGTGTCCAGCAGCTGCTTTTTCTGAGTCCAAAGATTCAGATATCCGCCGACACCGCTGATGGCTACGATCAGAACGGTGAGTGACAGAATGAGTTTGGCGCCAAGTTTTCGGGGCATGGTTGCAGGACCGATGTCAGATCAGCCCTGTGATAACGGTTTTTGACGGGAGCCCGCGTAGGCACTCCAAATCAAGGCTAACTAGGAGGCTTGAATGCCGCCGTGATTGTCACCGCCGAGACCGGTGATTTCGATCACGCCACTCTGCGAAATCCTTGAATGCAAAGGGACAACGGACAAAGTTCCACCGCCCTTTCGTGCCCAATGATGGATTGGATTGGCGGAACTCAGGACGAATATTCGCTCGGTTTTCAAAAATGACTGCCTGATTGGAACCGCCGGGATATGCCGCAGCCTAAACCGGACGTTCCAGCCTGTCTGAGACGATGTGCTCCGATTTCTTTTCCGACTCGTCCGTCGCTTTCCTGGTCCGCGAACGGCTTGACCCGTCCAAAAGGCGAATGTTAGCTTCGCTTCCACAGATGACAATCCTGGGGAGTTCACGCTGAGTCGGACAAGGACGGCGCGTCAATCGGTCGATCGTGAACCCATCGATTTGCGCCGCCGCAAGTTTCTCGCCCGCTTCTGCCTGGGCGCTGGGGCCACTCTGATTCCGACCAAGTTGTGGGGATTGTCGTTCCCGGGCCTCGATCCGTTGGCTTCAGGTAAGTCGTCTGACGCGTTTGCCGGATTCCATCTCCAACCTCACTATCGAAATGAGCGGCCGCTCGATGCCGTGTTGTTGAAGGTGCAAGCAGGTCTCGACAACTTCATCACTGAAAAATATGCCGACCAGTTGGCTGCAATTCTTGCCGAGTGGAGTGCTGGACTGTTGCGGTCTCCAAGGGAAACACAGGCCATCGCCAAGTTTCTCGCTGCCAATTTCTCCGGGACGACGCCCGTGCCTGCCGAATCGCGGGTCGTGCGTTCCAGTCCGGCGCTAGAAGTGCGTCAGAATCGTTTTACCCAACAGAATGCGCTCGATCGCGACAGCTTTATTCGTGAGTGGCAGACCAGACTGAGCATTTTTTCCAGAATCTTGAACGCCGAATTTCAGATTACAGGAATTGACACAGACGATCCGCAGGCTTCTTCCTCTCAACCGCCGCATCGATTACGAACTCGCATTCGCTATGAAATCGTCGGCACGGGCGGCGGTTTTCACCGCGAGCAATGGGTCGGCAATTGGGATCTAGAATGGGAATCCACCTCTCCGAACGAATTTCTTGTCCGCAACTGGCGGGGACTGAGCGAAACCCAGGCGCGTTCCACTTCGCCAATTTATGTGGACATCACGTCTGCCGCACTCGGCAGCAATTCTTCTTACTCTACGCAGATGCTTCACGGCACGGACTACTGGCGCACCATGCTGGACGGCGCCTGTGGCATCGACATCTACGGACACAATGGAGTCTCAGTCGCCGACATCGACAACGACGGCTTCGACGATCTCTACGTTTGCCAGCCTGCAGGCCTGCCCAATCGCCTTTATCGGAATCGCGGCGACGGCACATTCGAAGACATCACAGAAATCTCGGGGCTGGGAATTCTGGAAAACACGGCGTGTGCTCTGTTCGCTGACTTCAGCAACCACGGGCGTCAGGACGTAATCGTAGTGCGAGCGAGTGGACCACTGCTTTTCGTAAACGAGGGTGGCGGCAAGTTTCGTCAACAGCCCAATGCATTCCGCTTTGCAAATCCGCCCCAGGGAACCTTCACCGGCGCGGCCGCCGCGGATTACGACGGCGACGGATGGCTCGACGTTTACTTTTGCTTGTACGCCTACTATCAAGGCACTGGTCAATACAAATATCCGTCTCCCTATCATGACGCGGAGAATGGCCCGCCAAACTTTCTGATGCGCAACCAACGCGACGGGACGTTCTTCGATGTCACCGCCGCTTCGGGACTGAACCAGAACAACACGCGCTACAGTTTTTGCTGCGGCTGGGGTGGCTACAACCGCGATGGCTGGCCCGATCTCTACGTGGTGAACGATTTCGGACGAAAGAACCTTTACCGCAACAACGGGGATGGAACATTTACCGACGTCGCCGCGCAAACCGCGGCGGAAGATATTGGCGCGGGTATGAGCGTCTCGTGGCTGGACTACGACAATGACGGTGCTCAGGACCTCTATGTGGGCAACATGTGGACCGCGGCCGGGGAACGCGTGTCCACACAGGAACTTTTCAAAAAGGACTCGCCCAAGGACGTTCGCTCGCTCTATCAAAAACATGCGATGGGAAATTCGCTGCTCCACAATCACGGAGATGCATTCGACGACGCTACGAAAGCCTCGGGCGTGGGAATGGGCTGCTGGGCGTGGTCGAGCGATGCATTCGACTTCGATCACGACGGGTTTCCCCATCTTTACATCGCCAACGGAATGGTCTCCGGGCCTTCGCGCCAGGATCTAAACAGCTTTTTCTGGCGCCAGGTAGTGGCTTGTTCTCCCGACGAAGCGCGCGCGTCTCACGAGTATGAGCAGGGCTGGAATGCAATCAACGAGTTGATCCGCTCCGACGGCACCTGGAGCGGCTACGAACGAAATGTTTTCTACGCCAACAACCGGGATGGAACTTTCTCCGACGTTTCCGCGGTGGTCGGGATGGATTTTGTAGAAGATGGCCGGGCCTTTGCCCTTGCCGATTTCGATCACGATGGCCGCCTCGAGGTATTTCTAAAGAACCGAAATGCTCCGCAGTTGCGGCTTCTGAAAAATGTGACGGAGGAGTTGCCGCCCTCGATTGCCTTCCGTTTGCAAGGCGCCAGGAGCAATCGCGATGCGATTGGGGCCTTAGTAACGATCGACACTAGCGGCCGCCGCCAGACTCGCATGCTTCAGGCCGGATCCGGCTTCCTTTCTCAGCACAGCAAGGATGTTTTCTTTGGACTTGGCGAAACTAAGGGATCGATTCGTGCGTCGATCCGATGGCCGAGTGGGTTGGTGCAGGAACTCCACGATCTTCCCATCAACAGCAGAATCTGGGTAGAAGAAGGCTCAGAGCCCTCGCGGATCGAGCCGTTCAAGACTCAGGCAATCAAACGAGGTGCTCTTCCCGCGGAAGCCAAGCGGGAGGCCGAGGAACTTCCGAGCAGGGTAGAAACCTGGCTTCTCGCACCGATTGGCGCTCCGAACTTTTCTCTTCCTGATCTGTCGGGGAAAACCTGGACTCTCACAGAGCGCCGCGCCAAGGCGACGCTTCTGAACTTTTCGACCATGAAGTCGGCGGAATCGCGCGAAGAGTTGAAAGTGCTGCAGAAGTCCCACGTTGAGTGGTCGAAAAAGGGTCTGCAAATAGTCGCGGTGAGGATGGGGGATTCTTCGTCTCGCGACGTTCGCGACTTCACTAAAGATCTTGCTTTTCCGATTCTGCGCGCGTCTGACGACGTCGCCGCTATCTACAATATTCTCTATCGCCAACTGTTCGATCGTCATCGCGATCTGAGCCTTCCAACATCTTTCCTGATCGATGACAGCGGCGCGATCGTCAAGGTCTATCAAGGACCGATCGTTCCCGCGCACGTCGAACAAGACGTGCAGACGATTCCGCGAACCGACGCAGAACGACTGGCGCGAGCTCTACCTTTTCCCAGTGGGACCTACGCACTTGAGTTCGGTCGCAACTATCTCGCATTGGGCGCACTGTTTTTTCAGCGCGGTTACCTCGATCAGGCCGAAGCATCGTTCCAGCAAGCTCTGCGCGACGATCCGTCGAGCGCCGAGGCTCTCTACGGCATTGGAAGCGTTTACCTGAATCAAAACAAGAACGCCGCCGCACGCGAAACTTTCGAACGCGCCGTGAAACTTCCGGCCAATTATCCTGACACTTTGCCCGACGCCTGGAATAATCTTGGCGTCATCGCCACGCGCGAAGGACGAGTGGACGATTCGGTGCAGTCTTTTCAGCAGGCGTTGCGGCTGAACCCACATCATCTTCTCTCGCTCGATAATCTGGGAAACGCCTACCGTTTGCAGAAGCGTTGGGAGGAGGCCCGCAAAGTTCTGGAACAGGCGCTGGAAGTTGCGCCGCAAGATCCGGAAGCGAATTACAGCCTGGGGATGGTGTTCGCGCAGACCGACGACAACGCCAAAGCCTATGAATATTTGCAGCGCGCTTTGAAGGCTCGTCCCGTTTATCCCGAGGCGCTCAACAATCTGGGAGTGCTGTATCTGGTCACGCAGCGTCGAGATGATGCCGTCGCGAGCTTCGAAGAGTGCATCCGCGTCGCCCCCGCATTCGATCAGGCGTATTTAAATCTCGCGCGTGTCTATGCGCTGGAAGGCACACGGGACAAGGCCCGCGGCCTCCTGCTCGACCTGCTCAAACAGCACCCCGATAACCCGCAAGCCAAGCAGATGCTCGATCAACTGCAACCATGACACCTACGGCTTCGGCGTAGGAGCCGTCATCAGCTCGACGAAGATCTTGTAAAACTTTTCGGTATCGAGATCGACCTGCACCTCAACCCGCGGCCCTACGTTCTCTGGTTTGTCTTTCTCCGCCCAACTCAACGTGTTTCCATAACTCGCGCCACGGCTGAGATCCACATCCAGGTATACCGTCTCCTTGGCGGTGATTACACTCGGATCGAGCCACGCGATCGCCGCGAGTTCGTCCCACAAATAGTTGAATTCGCCAGACACATGCGTATAAGAACTCACGTAGTGAGCGGCAGGCGTATTGCCCGCCTTGATCCGATTGAGCAAGTCCTGAGTCAGCCGCGTCTTCACAGAAATGTCGACTGTTGTGCAGACCATCCTTTTCCATGGGGCGCGCAGTACGATGCGGGCCGCTTCTGGATCGAACCAGAGATTGAATTCGTGCCGCGGGGTATTCACGAACTCAGGATCGTTGGTCTTGGGGTTCAGACTTCCGCCCATGAACACCAACTCTTTCGCCAGGTTGACAAACTCAGGATCAATTAAGATGGCAAGCGCGAGGTTGGTCATCGGACCGCCTTCGTAGATGGTGACTTCGTGGGGATGCTTGCGGACCATGCGCAACAGGAAATGCGCAGCGTCTTCGTCGGCCGGTTTGGTCGTGGGTTTGCCCTCTGGCATTTCACCCAATTGATCGGCCGAATGATACCGCTGCGGTGTCCAGGCTCCCAACCACGGTATGTAACCGTGTTCCCGCTCCCAAAGCTCCGTCTCTTCCTTGCGCCTCACCAGCGGAAATCCAGCTCCGGCGACGACCGGAATGTCCGTGCGACCGATGATCTCGAGTGTCCGCAAGGTATGCGCCACTTCTTCTTTGAGCCAGGCGTCGCCGGTCACCACGGTGATGCCAAGAACTTCAGTCTGGGGCGACTGCACCAGCGAAAGGATCGCCTGTTGGTCGGATCCGCCGGGCCCGGCCGCGTCCTGATCGATGATGATCTTGCGCTTTGCAGAGGACTGCTGGCTCAAAGCCGGAAGACACACTAACATCACGAGTCCTGCCACGCGCAGCCGAGCCAATCTCATTTCACCCTCCTGATACGCACTGAATAAAGTGGCAAGTGTTGCCGCCGGTCTCGACAACTGGAATAAGAGATTGAATTCTATTTTGTGTGCCAGAGCTCTGCCAGCGCTTTTTCCGCTCAGAAAGGAGCAGGGCTAAGATTGCGAGCCGCGACTCCCCGCAGATAGAATGGCCGACGAGGCGCGAGCTTACGTTCCGCCGTTTTACTTGCGCCGATTCTCATGGGCCGTTTCTACGCCGTTTTACACCAAATCAACTCCGCTGGCGTATTCCGTCGGGGCTGTGCCATGCTGGCACTTTTCGCACTGCTTCCGTTGTGCCTGCATGCTCAGCAGACAGCGGAGTCGGCGTCGTTGCGCGGTGCCGTGCGCGATTCGCAGGGAAAGCCCGTCGCAGGCGCAACCCTATGCCTGCAGGCGAACAGTTCCACGCAACCGCAAACGCTTCGTACCGATTCACACGGGAACTACTACTTTCCCACCCTCAGCGGCGGGGTCTATGTACTGCGGGCGCAGATGCCCGGCTACAGCGACACCGAAGTTCCTTCGCTCTTTTTTGGTCCGAAGGAAGCGAAGACTGTTGATCTTGTTCTGTTGCCCGCAAAGTCTCCAGCTTCGCAGCCCGCTTCCACCCAATCACCAGAGTTCTTCGATCAACCCCGGTTCGCGGTCGCAGGTGTAACCGATACGACAAGTCTCGGCGGACACGGTCCCGACACGGTTGTTCGAACCCGAGAAACGCTTGCCAAAGAAACGGTCTCCTTAAGCCAACCCCCGGACGGCGCCGCGCCGGTTGCCGCGTCCGAAGAATCGCTGCGTGAAAGTGTGGAACGCGATCCGCACAGCTTTGAGGCAAATCATCTTCTGGGCAAGGCGCTGGATGAGCACGGCAAGGCCCACGATGCGATTCCATACCTGCAGCGCGCCGGTGAACTAAAACCCGGTGACTACGAAAACTCCTACGAACTGGCGCTGGCGAACGCGCACGCCGGCAATTATGAGCGGGCCCGCGACCGGGCTCAAGCGTTGCTGCCGCACTTTGACACCGCCGAACTGCATCATTTGCTCGGGGATGTGCAGGAGAAACTAGGTAATTCGTTGGAAGCCGTGCGTGAATACCAGCGCGCCGCGGAGATGGACGCCCGTGAATCTTACGTGTTTGACTGGGGTTCTGAGCTTCTGCTGCATCATGCCCCGGAACCCGCCGTGGAAGTCTTCACCAAGGGCAATCGTCTGTTTCCTCATTCCGTCCGCATGCTGCTCGGCCTCGGCGCGTCCTGGTTCGCGCTCGGCTCCTACGATAAGGCGGTGCAGCGAATTAGCGAAGCGTCAGACCTCAGTCCCAGCGATCCAGTTCCCTACCTGTTCTTGGGCAAAATGCAAAACGCGGAGTCAACGCCGTCCAAAGAAATTGTCGAAAAACTGCACCGCTTCGTGACGCTGCAACCGGAGAACTCCGAGGCAAACTACTACTATGCCGTCGGACTCTGGAAACTGCGCGACGGCCCGACCCACTCAGCCAGTACGGCACAGATCGAGTCGCTTCTGAACCATGCGGTTAAGGTCGACCCGAAATTTGCCGCGGCCTACGTGCAACGGGGAATCCTCTACTCTGAGCGGAAAGATTATCCCCGAGCGATTTCCGATTACCGGCAAGCCATTCAGGCGGATCCACAGATGCGGATGGAGGAGGCACATTTTCGCCTGGCTCAGGCTTACCGTCAGACTGGCGATGTCGCCAAGTCCGAAGCGGAACTCAAGGTCTACAATCAAATCGCAACAGAATCAGCGCAGCGGGCCGAACGCGAACGCCATGAGATCCGGCAATTTGTTTACATCCTTCGCGACCAGCCACCAGCTCAAGTCCGTTAGCATTCCCCAGTGTGGTCATGTGTCGGCATAACAGTCGCATCGCCAGTTGGCCGAGATAGGCGGTCGAAGGCTCTATCGCAGGGCGAGTCCGAACCGTTTGCTTTCTCTTGACTCAAGCGGCTCTGGACGAAGGCGCGACGTTGCGCTTGAAGGACTCGGCCTCGATGAAGATATGCCGGATCATGGGTTCCTTCTCGCGAACGCCGTCTTCGATGCGCTCAATGGCTGATTCCAGCTGCTCGAGATCAAAATCTCGCCGAAACTGAATATTCACCGTTAGGAGCACCTGATTGGGGCCGAGCTGCATGGTGAGCAGGTCTCCAACTTTTTCGACCGCAGGATCGGCCAGAATCATCTCTTTCACGCGGCGCACTCTTGCCCGATTCGTTCTTTCTCCGATCAGCAGTGCTCCACTTTCCCGGCCCAAGAAGATCGAGACGGCCGCGAGCAGGAGTCCGACAACGATCGAGGCTGCCGGATCAAAATAAGGATTGTTCAACAGGCGCGCCAGGAAAATGCCCAGAAACGCAATTACGGCGCCGAGCAAGCCGGCCGCTTTCTTGGACTCTGCTCTTTAATTAGTCACAATCTCTTAGGCGTGTGTTGCCTTGACTGGCGCGGAAAGACAGTTGGCCGAGAGTGGGCAGTCGAAGTAAGCTTAACTAGTGTCGTATTTAGACGAATCCGATCTTAACCAGCGCGAAGAACGCCGGCGTCTCGCGGATAATTATGCTGGCATGACCGACGGAGAGTTGCAGCGCTTGGTCCAGAGCGCGGAATCGCTCACCGAGATGGCTTGGGATGCGCTCGAAGACGAAATGGAGCGCCGGCACTTGAAATATCCCGAGGATCGGGCGCCGGAGCCGCGGCAGGAAATAGCTCTGCAGGAATTGGTGACCCTCCGCCAGTTTCGCGATTTGCCGGAAGCGCTGCTGGCGAAGGGATGTCTGGAGTCGGTGGGGATTGAATGCTTCCTCGGGGACGACAACCTGGTCCGCCTGGACTGGTTTATTTCGAATTTCATTGGCGGGATCAAACTCAAGGTACGAGCCGCTGACGCCGACAACGCGCAACAAATCCTCGACGAACCGATTCTGGAAGGTCTCTACGTGCAAGGCGTAGGGCTCTACGAGCAGCCGCGCTGTCCCAAATGCCAATCGCTCGATGTGAACTTCGAGCCGTTAGACCGCCCTATCGCCTACATGAGCGCATTCCTGCGCGTACCGTTGCCGGTGCAGCGTCCCGGGTGGCACTGCCGTTCCTGCGACGCGGAGTGGGCGGACGACGGAAATTCCGGCAGCAACGAATCACCGGCCTAACTTATGAAATCCCTTCGAAATCACGTCAAGCGTATCTTCGGCAAGGCGCAGCGCGGGCAAATCTTCACGGAAGAACCAGCGGACTTCGGCGGCGTCGCTGGCGGCCGAGAGATCGCCCGCAACCCGGCGGCATAGAAAATCAATCAAAACATAGTGATATTGCACGCGCTGTGCGGGATTGCGCAGGATGCGATCATACACGCCGAGCAGCTCCGAGGGCTCGACGATAAGCCCGGTCTCCTCGCGGGCCTCGCGGATGGCGGCCTCACGGACCAGTTCGCCGACTTCGAGAACGCCTCCGGGAATGGACCATTCGGCCTGGAGCGGCGGGTGCGCGCGCTTCACCAGCAGGACGCGGGAGTCCTCGATAATGATGGCGCCAACGCCAACCAGGGGGACTTCGGGAAATTCACGTTGCATAGTGCGAGGATTTTAAATCGAATCGGGAATAGCAGTTCTTGGCAGCAGCCGAGCGTTGCTCCGCATGGACAGGCAATGGCGCCCGTCCCCACACAATCAGTCGGCGTCACATGCCGGTGCAACTCTGTGGTTAAATAATGTTTTCTATGGCACTCGAAGAATACAAGCGGAAAAGGCGGTTTGAAGAAACGCCGGAGCCTCCGCCGAAGATTGCGACGAAGACGGGGAATCGGTTTGTGGTGCAGAAACACGATGCGACGCGCCTGCACTACGATTTTCGTCTGGAGATGGAAGGCGTGCTGAAATCTTGGGCGGTGCCGAAGGGGCCGTCGCTCGATCCTGCCGACAAGCGGCTGGCCATGCAGGTTGAGGATCATCCGGTTTCTTATTTCGATTTTGAAGGCAATATTCCCGAGAATAACTACGGAGCCGGCACCGTGATCGTGTGGGATGTGGGCACGTGGCAGCCACTCTCGCCGGTGCCGGTTAATGGAAAGTATGTTCCGGGCACAGAAGCGGAAGCGGCGTCGATGCTGGCGAAGGGCGACCTGAAGTTTCGTTTGAACGGCAAACGCTTAAAGGGAGACTTTGCGCTAATCAAGATGCGCGGGCGGCGTCCGGGAAGCAAGGGCAACGAATGGTTGATGATCAAGAAGCACGATGATCATGCAGTGGAGGGATACGACATCGATGCCTTTGACGAATCGGTGCTCAGCGGACGCAATCTCGAGCAGGTGGCTGGCGACGCGGGCTCGCGGGAGTGGAAGAGTCGGCCTACAGGTCGCGGAAAATTGAAGGCGGCATGGTTGGCCGATGCGGTGGCCAGGCTCGATCAGAAAAAATCTGCGGCTGCAGGGGTAAAAAAAAAGCAACCGCCAACCGCCGAGAACGCAAAGAACCCCCCACTGAGCACGCGGAGAAAAACGAAAAAAAGCGCGTAGCGGCTGCGGAAAACCCATCTTCATCTGTTTCCAAATCTAAGACCAGCTCGAAAACCTCTGCGGCGCCCTCTCCGTCCTCTGTGGTTCAAGCTTCGTCGTTGGGGACGCCGGTAAAGCGGCCGATGCCCTCCGCCATCTATCCCATGCTCGCGGAGTCGATCACGGAGCCGTTTGACGGGGCGGAATGGCTGTTTGAGATCAAGTGGGACGGCTATCGCGCGGTGGCGTTCATCGAAAACGGCAAGGTGCGGCTGGTTTCGCGCAATCAGAACGACCTGACAGCGCGCTATCCGGAGTTAAAGGACATGGCCCAACTCATCAAGGCGAAGACTGCGATTCTCGACGGCGAAGTTGTGGCGCTCGATGAGCAGGGAAAGGCTTCGTTCAGTCTGATGCAGCAGCGCACAGGCTTCCGTCCCGGGCGACAGCACGCGGCGGGAAATGCAGATGTTCCAGTTCTCTATTACGCCTTTGATCTGCTCTACCTGGATGGCTATGACTGGCGGCGCGTGCCACTGGAAGAACGTAAGCGCAAGCTGGCCTCGGTGCTGGTGACGGGCGACGGGGTGCGGTATTCCGATCACTTCGAGGAACGCGGCAAAGCGCTGTTTGAGATCGCTCGAAACAAAGGTCTGGAGGGAATTGTCGCGAAACTTCGTAGCAGTTGCTATGAAGAGCGCCGCAGCAGCGAGTGGCTCAAGATCAAGATTCGACATCGCCTGGAGGCGGTCATCGGTGGATACACGGAAACCAAGGGCAGTCGAACGCACTTTGGCTCGCTCGTACTCGGGCTGTATGACAAGCAGAGTCGGTTGATTCACGTGGGGCAGGCAGGCAGCGGTTTCAATCAGAAATCGCTGGGCGAGATTGCGAAGGTATTGGAGAAGTTGGAGACGAACAGGAATCCGTTTTACGGCGACGTCGACGCGCTCCGCAAGGTGAGTTTCGTCAAGCCGGAGTTAGTAGCCGAAATCGAATTTGCGGAGTGGACCGGCGGAGCCAACACAGGCAGCGGTCCAAAGCTGCGCGCTCCCGTATTCTTAGGATTGCGCGACGACAAAGATCCTAAAGAGTGCACGTTGGAGCAAGTCACGCAGAGTTAAGCAGAGTTGGCAACCGCTATTTAATGTCCTTCATTGCCAGCAGTGTTCCGTAGTCGCGCCCAGTCGGGTCAACGGCACGGGCCACGATGGCCGCAAAGGCGCCGCGCACTTCTGGATACTTGTTGGCGATCGCCTTGATAACAGCCACGTTTCCTGAATAGGTCTGGTTAGAGTTTGAGATATCCGCAGCCTGATACTTTACGATCAAATCGAGATCGTTCCCCACGGGTTGCGGGAAGATCGAGATCAGCTTGTAAGTAGCGGTTCCAGCCGGAAGGTCAACCGTTTTTCCCACGGGCAGGTCGGGCGGCTGCGTGCTCTGCGCCTCGTCCGCGATCTTGTCGGTGGCCAGCGTCCCCATAAACGGGAGCGGGGATACCAGCAGGCGCGCCTGCGTGAAGAAAAACCATGCGTTATGCAGCTGCCCCTTGGTCTTGTATTCGCGCGCGCGGGCCAGAAACCACTCGCTGTCGTGGCCCGCGACTTGGGCAGACTTGACGTAGAGGCCTCCCAATTTCCAGTCCGTTCCCTCCTGCTGGAGAATCAGGGAAAACATGGTTCGGCCTTGCGGTGAATTGGCGTCGAAGAGAACCACGCCATACTTGCCGGCCGGGAGATTGTCGAGGTAGAAGACGGCGCTGTTTGCGGTCTGGCCGGTTTTACCGAACACTCCGCAGTAAAACTCGGCGTGCGGCGAAGGAGTGGAACCGTCGAGCAGAAAGACGCCTTTCAGCGTTGCCTGGGCAGCCGCCAGATCGCGCTCGTGGTCTTTCACCGTGGCCTCGATCCCGCCGAAATCGGAAGCGAGGCTAGGGATGGAATTCTGGCGCATCGATGCCACGTCGCCCTTCGCAGCCATGCCAAAATAGCGTTGCCCAGCGGCTGTGATGGCGTTCCGGGTGGAATCGTCCAGATCGGCCGAGGTCTGACAGCTCTGCGCATGGGTGCTCAAAGGTGACAATGCCAGGGCAGACAGGGCAATCCACAGAGCGGGGGTGAGGCTGCGGACCAGGTTCATTTTGAACTCCGCCTTTACTTTCATCGAGTTGACAAGGCTGGGTTCAGTTTACGCCCCTTTAGCCTTACCCTGTTAAGATTTAGCCCCGACCGAAATGGTTGACTGCAATCCAGTTCGAGAATCTCAAGATTTCCGGGCCACGTCCGCAACCACTGCAAGAACTCTGGGCTCTATCGTTCCATCCGGTGGGTCTATTTCCGCCGGTTTCTTAACGTCGTAGCGATGATAAAATCGGCATGAGTCGGTCTTGCGGTGTTCCCCTAAAGCAACCGCCTGAGGAGTTAGGATGAGCTCGGGACGAAAATTCGGTAGGCGTGCTGGAACCGTTGTCCTGTGCTTGGGAGCGTTATGTCTTGGGGTCGTGGGCCCGGCGAGTGCGGATACCACGCAGAGCGAGCACCACAAGACGACAAACAAGACCAAGACGAAGAAAGCCCAAAAGCCACAGCTACCTCTCTTACCCTCTGGACCAACCGGGCCTGTACAGCCGATGCCTCTGGATTCGATGGCACCCGTACCGCCGCAGGTCAGTTATCAGAATTCGCAGTTGACGATTGTCGCGCCCAACTCGACCTTGGGCGACATCCTGCGCGCCGTACGCAAACAGACCGGGGCGGAGATTGAAATTCCGCCTGCGACCGAGCGTGTGGTCACTCATCTGGGCCCGGGCCCAGCGCGGGAAGTCATCGCCGAACTTTTGAATGGATCACGGTTCAACTATGTGCTGCTGGGGTCTCCGGCAGACAATTCCGTGCTGACGCGAGTGGTGCTGGTGGCAAAAAGTCCGCAGGAAAATGGCGGCTCGAATAGCCCTGCAATCGCAGAACAGCCGCAAGCGGGAATCGGACCGCACACCGGAAATCCGGGGGCGAGATTGCCACAACCCGAGGCGAATGCCGCGAACGACGATACGGATGACGCCGCAGACCAGGCTGCCGCCGAAGCGGAACAACAACAGCAACAGCAGCAGCCTTCCTCTTCCGATCAGCCCGCCGTAAAAACGCCGCAGCAGATGCTACAGGAGATGCAGCAGCGTCAGTTGCAACTGCAGCAGCAACAGCAAGGACAACCGAACGTGCCGGGCGCAGCCGTTCCGGCGCCACCCCCGCAGGAACAAAAGTAACGAAGTAACGATAAGAACATTCAAGGCCGCCTCCTGAGGGTGCGGCCTTTTCCTTTGCTGCTCTAGGCCATTGACCAGTCCGTCAGTTACGGCCGGTTGCCGCGAATATTCTCGGAGCGGAGGGAGATGTGAGTCGCAACCGGGGAATCAGTCTCCGCCATCGTCTTCTGCAGCAGTTCCCAGTCGCGGGTCACTTCGGATTCTGAGAGGCCGTGCCGCGATTGTCGTAACTCAGCCTGGAGGCGTGCCTCAAGCAGCTGACGCATCATTTCGGGCGAAGCGTTACTGCTCAGGACGTTGTCGGCCGTCGCGCCAACCTGTACTAGACTCTCGCCAACCCTCATATCAAGAACCGGGCGGCCCTGATCGTCAACGGCGGTCTTGGCCTTCGATTGCACTCTCGCCCACGCCTTGTCGACCTTTCGTCCCGGCCGTTCGGGATAGGCGCCAGCCAGAAAATGCTTCAGTTGCAACTGATAAGCCCGGCGATCTTCAGCGCCCATCGGCCGTTCTGGTTCGCCTCCCACCACGAACACCAGAGCGCCGCGCGCCGGTTCGAAGTGGCCGGCGCCAGTGCCAACGTATGCCGCCGCGACACATCCGGCGAAGATGGGGCTGACCACTACACTAGGCACGATGTACTTTTTGGCTTTGAAGAACGATTCGACGACACCGTGCACGTTTGTACTGCGCGGCATGCTGCCGGGCACCTGCGAAATGATGATGCGCGAAAACTGCAGCTCAGGATGCCGGGCACTGTACTTGGTCAGCATCTTCGCAATCTGTTTCGGCGTCGTGATGCCAATATCGGCGACCAGACTGCGGTGCAGCGATTTCGGGTAGTAGAAGTTCAGCACGCCTTTGGCGAAGTCGGCGCAGTTGTTCGAGACCAGATGAAAATGAGATCGGTTCGGCGAGGCATTCAACTTGCGAATCAAGGCATCGTCCTGCTCCGGAGTGGTCTCAATGTCGAAGCCGTAAATTGTGCGATCGTAGGACGAACCGACCAGCTGGTACCAGTTTCCGCCGGGAGTTTCACCGTTAGTCTTGTCGGGGGCAATATCTTCCAGATATTTACGGCGGTAGCGATCCCGCAGGAAGGCGGCCATTTTCGCATTCGCAAACAGCGGCACGTCTTCCGGACGTTCGACTGCGTAAAGGTACGGGATTAAGGGAATCGCAATCCAGTCATGCCCAGCAACCTCGTCATAGCGGCTGATCACAACGCCGGTTTCGCCGGGTGCACATCGACGGAGGCGGAGGGGAGTGTCTGCGCAAACGCCGGATAAATACACGGCTGCATGACCAGTCGCTGTAAAGAATCCCATCCTGCCGTAGGGTTCTTCCAGAAGCAGCGTTGCAGAGGCGCCCGCCAAGGAGGCAGAAGCCAAAATCATGACGGCTAACTTAATGAAAACGCGCCGCATAGACTGAATGTGGCGTGACAATATGCTCCCCCCAGACGGCTCGGTTTAAACCCACTAATTAAGAACCCTTTCATCCAAGATTAGTTGCTGGTAATCGCAAGGGCCAGTTACGGAAGTGCCTAATTCTCAGGATGAGAATAGGCGAACATAAAACGAATATGGCGCTGTTCTGGGTGGTATGGTTATTTGTGCGATGTCCGCAATTGGGTGCTCGCCCAGCGCGCGCTTTCAGCGACAGATTCATCTTCATCGCTGATGAGTTTCTCAAGCACCGGCAAAAATTCCGGGTTTCGACTATTCCCCATCGCGATGGCGGCGTTGCGGCGCAGTCCTGACCTCTTCGTACGGCGGATCGGCGATCCGCGGAAGGCGCGCCGAAACTCTTCCGCAGACATTTCTGCCAGCCAGGCAAGAGCGGGATTCACTAACCCGGCGCGAGGTTGAAATTCAGGCGCGCTCGAAGCCGGCGCCTTGCGATTCCACGGACAGACGTCCTGACAAATATCGCAGCCAAAAACGTGACGGCCTATTCCAGCGCGAAGATCTTCCGGAATCGATCCGCGTTTTTCGATCGTGAGGTAGGCAATGCATTTGTTGGAATCGAGTTGGTACGGGCCCAGCAGCGCGTCCGTCGGGCAGGCCTCGATGCAGCGGGTGCAGGTGCCGCAGCGGTCGGGCGCGGGCATGTCGGGCGCAAGTTCGAGGGATGTAAGGATCACTCCTAGAAAAAGCCACGAGCCTTTTTTCTGATTGATGATGCAAGTGTTCTTCCCCAGCCATCCGACTCCCGCGTACTTGGCAAAAACGCGCTCCACGATCGGGCCTGTATCAACGTAGGAGCGCGTGGTCAGCGTCGGTTGTGATTCCGCGGGCACAGCCTGGCGTAGGGCGGCTTCCACTTTCTGCAGTCGGTGTAGGACGGCGTCGTGGTAATCGTCGCTCCACGCGTAGCGCGAAATCCATCCGCGGCTGGAATCGTGCATTTGAGTCGAGTAGGGATTCGCGGTGTTGTAGTTGATGGCACAGACGATCACGCTGCGCGCCCAAGGCGCTACGCGGGCGAGGGAAGCGCGCTTGAGATCGCCGCGATCATCGCGCGCTTCCATGTATTTCATTTCGCCGGCATGGCCAGCGGCAATCCACTCGGGGAAATTCTTAAGTTCAGGCGCGTCAGTGGCGGGAGCGATGCCCGCGACGTCGAAGCCGGCCTCCTCGGCAACGCGCTTGACGATGGCTTTCACCTCGCTGATGGGACTTGCCATCGATCACCTCTGCGGAAGATTGTCTGACAAAGACTTGCCAGTCGGGAAGGGGGCGTTAGACGCCTAATTTTTTGACTTCCTCGTTGTAGTACTTGCGGTAGAGGATGTCCCACTCTTGCGAGCCTTCGAGGATGGTGCGTTTCTGGCTCTCGATTTTCTGCCGCGCGGCAACGTCGATTCGGGCTTCCTGATTAAGCAGCTCTTCGAGAATCTTGCGCGTCTCCTGACGGATGGTGTTGGGGTCTTCGATAAACTCGACCTCGTCCATCTGCTTGAGCACTTCTGAAACCGCGCGGGCCAGCACGTTCACTTTGTCGCGGCTCAGTCTCACAGCACCGCCTTATATTTTCGCACCAGTTCCGATTTTACTTTGCGAAACATCTCCTGATAGTTAGCCCCGCTCTTCTGCATTTCTTCCGAGTAGGCTTCGAGGATGACGCGCACTTCATCGTTGATGCGGTCCTCCAGCGAAAGCTCGTCGACCAGAGCAGCGTTCACTCGCTCGGTTACCGCGGGGACGGCCGAGGTCTCAATGAACTTGCCAGCTATCAGTTTCTTGGTAACTTCACGGGCCAGATAGCCCACATATTCTTTGGAAAGAAGCATTTCTGGATTGGGCGTCCTGCGTGCAACAGTTTGTCAGTATGAATCAAAAAGTGTAACACAGCAGGAGGCGCATGGGAGTTGCGCTGAAACTCGTGTGAGGAGAAAGCGAGTTCCGAAAACTAAAGGGAACGAAACAAACAAACGGCTCGCAAGTCGAAACCTGCGAGCCGTCCGGTGGACTGTTTGGGATTGACCAAGAGGTGGTCACTCTACGTGGCCTCTACGGCGACTCCGGGATCCTGACCGACCTGCGCCAGGCGGATCCAATCCTTATTCACCGGTAGTGTGCGGGCTGTAGCTTCTGGCGCCGGTCTAAACTGCGCCCGAAGCCCCGCTTAGAGCAACCCGCTCTAAGTCTCAGCCACCTCACCTGGTCTTTGAGTACATCTACTACTGCCTTCAGAACTTTTCATCCGACCACCTCCTTTCCGGTGTTGGGTGCAGATTATTACGAAACGCGCGCTCGCGTCAATCGGGGGAATCCGGGTAACCGGATAAGGCAATAGAAAGAGGCTGAACGAGATGATATATGCAACGCGGTTTCGAGTCGTCAGCGGTTTGCCAACGTCGAAATGTCCCCGAGTCCTAACAGGTTTGCGTCTGCTGTTACTAGAGTGAGGCCGAGAACATGTGCTGTGGCGGCCAGAAATCGGTCAGCAGGATCGCGTTGCGGCAGAGGAAGCAGGCGGGAGAACCTGACGATTTCATGGGTTAGTGGAGCTTCGAGGAAAGGCGCGGTAGACTCGGCGACCCACTCGTCGAGGTCTCCAACAATATGGATGCGACCCTTTTCATGCAGAATCAATGCCTCCCAGGTACTGATGGAAGAAAGCCAAAGTTCATTTTCCGCGTTTCGCATCGCCTGACGCACTCCCACGCCAAGGCGACCGGTCTCCCGCAAACTCCATAGCCAGATATGAGTGTCCAGCAAAAGCCTCAATCGCGAAGAACCTCCCAGTCACTCTCGTCGCTGGCAGGGGTGACAATGTCTCCCAGGATCTGGATGCGGTCCTTCATGGAACCCATCCAGTCTGCTAACCGGACCGGACTGGCTGGTACAACTTCTGCAACGGGTTTGCCGAAGCGCGTTATGCGAATTGGCTTTTTCGTTTTCTGTACCTGATCGAGCAGTGCGAGGCACTTCGCTTTGAACTCTGAAATTGCAATTTCTTTCATGACTACTATATTAGATCATAGTCAAAACTAGTGGTCAACAAACGCTACGGCAGCCCGAACGCATACACCGCGCTGCCCGCGGCTATTGCTACGTATTCTTTGCCATCGACTGCGAACGCCATGGGCGCGGCATAGACCGCGCCGCCCATCTGAAAGTGCCACACAGGCTTACCCGAGGCCGCGTCGAAGGCGATGAAATTTCCTTCCGCGTCCCCCGAGAACAGCAGCCCTCCAGCCGTCGAAAGTACGCCCGACCAGGTTGGCGAGGTGTGCTCGAACGCCCACTTCACCTGCCCGGTCGTAGGATCGATCGCCTTCAAAAATCCGCGATAAGGTTCAGCCTCTTCTGACGGAAAATACGCGCTCCCGTAATACGCGTGGCCCGCCTCGTAAGGCTGCGGTGCCGTGCTGAACGTGTCGCATTGATCGCGCGCCGTCACGTAGAACAGCGACGTTTGCGGATCGTAAGTGGGAGCCATGAAGTTCGTTGTCCCCAGGGCGCCCGGGCAAATCGTACGTCCATTGAGAGTCGGCGAAGCCTGATTGTTCGCCACCGGACGGCCTTCCGCATCCTTCGTATCGCTCCAAGTGGTCTTGCCGTAAGCCGTTGCCGAAATCAGTTTGCCGTTGCTGCGATCGATCACGTAGAAAAACCCATTGCGGTCGGCCTGCGCGATCAGATGCTTGCCGCCCGCTTCGATCATCACCGGAACTTGCGTCGCATCCCAATCATGCTCGTCGTGCTTGGTGAACTGGAAATACCAATTCATCTTGCCCGTGTCGGCGTTCAGCGCCAGCAGCGAGTTGCTGTAGAGGTTATCGCCCGCGCGCCCCTCGCCGCGATTGGACGGCGCAGGATTTCCCGTAGGCCAGAAAATCTGATTCGTGGCCGGATCGTACGTCCCGGTGTTCCACGCCGGAGCTCCGCCCACCTTCCACGAATCACCCTGCCAACTGTCGTGCCCGGGTTCGCCCGGCCCCGGTACCGTATAGAAGCGCCACTTTCGGTCGCCCGTTGCGGCGTCGTAAGCGTCAATGAATCCGCGCACGCCATATTCCCCGCCGGAAACGCCGATCACCACGAGATCCTTCACCGCCAGCGGAGCCACCGTAAAGCTGTGCCCGGTGCGATAGTCGGCCGCGACTTTGTCCCACACGACGTTTCCGGTTTTCGCATCAAGCGCGATGATGTGTGCATCGAGCGTCCCGAGAAACACTTTGTCACCCAAAATCGCCAGCCCGCGATTCACCCGCCCGCAGCACGGACGAATGTCTCCCGGCAACTGCCTCTGGTACATCCAGAGGGGTCGCCCGGTCCGCGCATCCAGCGCAAACGCACGGTTGTCCTGCGCGGTTGCGTAGAGAATTCCGTCGACCACCAGCGGCGTAGTCTCCAGCTTTCCAGTCGCTGCCGTTTGATAAGCCCATTTCGCAACCATCTTCTGCACATTTTGCAGATTGATCTGATTGAGCGCGCTGAACCGCTTCCCGGAATAATCGCCCGAGTAAGTCATCCAGTTCTGCGGCTCCTTGGCAGAATTCACCAGCCGCTCGAACGTAACCTGACTGGTTGCCGATGCCACGATAAGTCCGCAAGCCATGCAGATTAGTGTGACGTTCCTCAGCGATCTCTGCGGCATTACTCTGAGTTCTTCGCGGTCAAAAGCTGTTGTTCGGCCGTCACTCCAGCCCCGCCAACTCATTTCGCCCCCACACTGGTCAAGTAGGCCACTATGTCCTCAAGATCTTTATCGCTCAACAAGTCTTTGCCGTACAAGGGCATCGCTGACTGCCGGGTCTTTTGAAATGACTTTAATTTGTCTTTCTCCAGCAAATGAATTTGCTCGCTGGTGTCCATGATCTGCACGCTGAAGCTGTCTTCATTCAGCGTCACGCCCTTGATTTCCTTCCCGTCCTTAGTGACCGCGGTTGCGGTCTCATATTCCTGCGGAAACTCTTTGGTCGCCTCGGTCAATCCCCAAGCCAGCCTCCGGCTCGGATCGCGCACCGAATCGATGACTGCCGCGCGCGTACGCGAACCGCCCACTCCGGTCAAATCAGGCCCAAGCCGTCCGCCCTTGCCCTCAATCATGTGACATAGGGAGCAGTTCGCATCGCCGTAAAACAATTCTTTGCCGTGCGCTGCATTGCCAGCCGGATGAGCCGGAGCCTTCACCTCCTGGCTTCGAATGTAGGTGATGATCTGCCAAATCTCTTCGTCCGTCATCCCCACGCCCTGCCCGTTGGTTCCATTGGCCGGCATCGCGGTTCCGGGAATTCCGTTGCTGATGACCTGAAACATCTCCGCGTCGTTGTGCGTGTGTTTCTTTACCGCCCGTGTCAGATCCGGCCCGCGCCCTCCACCCCGCGCACCCAGTCCGTGACATAGCGCGCAGTTTATGCGGAACTCGTACTCCCCTGCCTTCGCCGCCTTGGCACTGCCCGCCAAAGGATTCCGTTCGTCCGCGGAAGAACCTTGTATGCCGGAAAACAGGAGTACGATCAGCAGCTCAAGAAAGAGGGCTCGCTTTTCGCGGCGAAAGGTCCGAGAGATCGTTTGCTTCTGAAACATAGAATGTCCGCAGTCTCGGTGGAATGACGAAAGAACGTTCAAGCCTGAGATAGTAGCATCGCGCCGTGAGGGCAAATCAGAAAATACTCGCTTACGAACCGCGCGTTACCTCAGGCGTGCGCACGTGTTCCGGACGGAATCCGATTCCGATGATGCGGGCAGGAATGCGGCGCAAGTAAGGCCATCGGCGCAGCAATCTGAGCGGCCAGGGCAGCGTCAGTGGCTGAGAACTGGAGAGAACTCGCCGGATTACTCGATTTTGCACCACCACTTGCAACTTCTGCGTGGCGCGCGTCGGAAACTCCCTGCGCCACTGCACCGCGTGCAGGTCGTTGTCGGTTACATTCCCCGAAGCCAATTTTCCGTACAACAGATTTGCCGCGGCCACCGCATCCTGAATCGCAAGATTGATGCCCACGCCGCCCACCGGCGACATCGCATGCGCGGCGTCGCCAATGCATAGAAGACCCGGGCGGGACCACTGCTTTAAGCGATCCACCTTCACCGTCAGCAGGCTCACGTCATTCCAGTCCCGCAGTTCGCCGACGCGATCTCGCAGGAATGGTTGAAGATTCGCGATCTCTTCACGAAATTTTTCAATCCCTCGCTCGCGAAGGGCATCCGCCGCGCCTTTAGGGATCACGAGCCCGCATTGCCAGTAATCCTTGCGATAGATCATCACAAACACTTTGCCGGTTTCGGCCCGACCCAGAGTTTGGCCGGGATCACCCTCGCGAGAGCTAAGTCTCATCCACAACACATCCATCGGCGCACCCAAATCGATGATTGAAAGCCCGGCACGATCTCGCACTGTTGACCGCCGCCCATCGGCGCCAACAGTGAGCGGCGCTCGAATCTCCACATCTCCATTGGGAGTCTTTGCCTTTACTCCGGCAATGCGTCCATCGTTTTCGAGCAGGTCGGTCGCCTCCGCCCGCATCATCACGTGGAATCCTGAATACTTTTTTGCTTGTTCGAGAATGAAGTTCAGGAACTCCCACTGCGGCATGAACGCGAGGAATTTGCAATGAGTCGGAAGGTGGGTGAAGTCGCCTATTTTCACGGTTTCGTTGCCGACCTGGCCAGCCAGTTCACGCTCTTCCTGATGCGGACGTTTGAGGAACTCCTCGAGGATGCCGAGTTCCCACATCAACTCCAGGGTCGACGGATGAATTGTGTCGCCCCGGAAATCACGCAGAAAGTCCTGATGCTTCTCCAGTACCACGACGTCGATGCCGGCGCGAGCCAGCAGAAAGCCCAGCATCATGCCGGCGGGGCCTCCGCCGACGATGCAGCACTGGGTTTGCATGGTCTTATTCAATTTTGCTGAACCGGCTTATTCCTAAACAGATGAGCCCTGGCGCCTCAAGACCCGCCCTTTTTCGGGCTGGGAATTTCGCCGCCCCCGCCCGTACATGACCGGCGGGCATCTGCCCCCTGCACCTTTGGCTCTCTACACTGAAATCCTAGGCTCCCGCCGCCGATATTACTGAGGTGGCTGAGAATTTTCCTTAGGCCGCCAAGTCATTGTGCTGTCAGCCTTTCCAACGAAAGGCGGCGGGCTGGGGAAGGCCTAGATGAGCCAGCACGCGATAGGCGAATTCGCGAGCCATTTCATCTAATGAAGCAGGGCCGTAATAGAAGGCCGGGATCAACGGGAAGACCGTGGCCCCGGCGTCGGCGGCCCGATACATGTTGCGGATGTGGATTTGGTTGAGCGGCGTCTCGCGCACGCACAGCACCAGCGGACGCTTCTCTTTGAGAGCGACGTCAGCCGCGCGCTCGATCAGGTGGGAAGCGACGCCGTTGGCGATACGGGCCAAAGTGCCCACGCTGCATGGGATCACGATCATGGCATTGGCGGGATAAGAACCGCTGGCCACGTTAGCCCCGATGTCGGCGTTCGATTGAACTTTGATTTTTCGGGAAGTGCGACCGCCGAGAATCTGGCCCACCAGGTTGGACCGGCCTTTCAGGCCCAACTCTTCGGCCATGACCCGCAGCGCGCTGTCGGAAGCGACGAAGTTTACTGTCTCGACGCGCCGGTCGCCTTCCACGGCAAGCAGCAACTGCCGCAGGAAAATAGCCCCGCTGGCCCCCGTGGTAGCGATGGTCAGATTCTGCGGCGGATGGTTGGGCAAAAGGCCTCCGGGCGAAGCAATTTGGAGCATTGCCCCGACAACGGAGCATAGGTAGTAGGTGAAGTGGAAGTCAAGATGAAGGGATAAAAGCTAGGAGCTAAAAGCTAGAAGCTGATTTATGGCCAGCACCGCCAATCTTCGATCTCGCCGGAGCGCTGCTCAGTTGCATGCGCTGGCGGGAGTGGAGCGCGAAATCCGCGCCCAGGACTCGCACCACCGGCGCAAATATCTTCGGGAATTCAGCCAGGCCTTTCGCAGTTACGATTCCGTGCTCGACTCTGCCCAGATTCAAAGCGCGTTGCATTCCGCCGACGTAGTCCTCATCGGCGACTACCATGCGTTGCCGGCCGCGCAGCGCCACGCCGCATCGTTGTTCGAGCAGCGCGCGCTGGCGGGCGACCGTCCGGTGGTGCTTGGAGTTGAAACCATTTACGCCCGCGACCAGCACATTCTCGACGAGTGGTGGCGCCGCGAAATCGACGAGAGCGAACTTCGCCAGCGCATTCGCTTCGACCTCGACTGGGGATATGATTGGACGCCGTTTTACAACTTACTGGTTACGGCGCGCGATCACGCCGACGCCCTCTATGGCCTCGACTGTATATCGCGCGAGGATCTGCGCAAGATCGGCGCACGCGATCGTCACGCCGCCGCCAAAATCGCCGAAATCCGACTGCGCCATCCCGACGCCGTGATTTTTGTGTTGTTTGGCGAGTCACATCTTGCTCCCAGCCATTTGCCGCGGGAACTGCACCAGTTCATGCCGGAGGCGAAAATTCTTACCGTACTGCAGAACATCGACGCGCTCTACTGGCGCGCCGCCGGAGAGCCCACTCCCAAGGTGGACGCCGTTCGCGTCAACGATGAAGTGCTGTGCGTCTTCAACGCCACCCCGCTGGAAAAGTATGAAAGCTACCGCCTATTTCTCGATCAGTGGAGCCGCTGCGACGACGGTCCCGACTTCACCCCCACCATCTACAACCTGATCGATAGCCTGGTCCGCTTTCTCGAAATCAACCGGTACTCACCGCACAATAGCACGCAGCCCAAATTCCTGGTCGACATGCTGCCGGAGGTTTATGGCGCCTCGTCCGAAGGAATGCTGCGCCGCCTGCTGTCGCGCAATGGCATTGACGAAGCGGAGCGCGGAGCCATGCTCGCGCGCGTTGAAGAACGTGGCAGCGCTTACCTGCCGCAAGTTAACGCTTTTTATGTCCGCGAATTTCAGATGCTGCACGCCGCTGAAGATGCGACCCGCTTCCTGCATCAGGCATGCCAGGGGCTGCCGCAGCGTCTGAACGGCAACGTTGAACAAAATGGCAACAGCGGCCGCAAAAATCCGGTCGACGATTTCTATGCGCGCGTAATCGAAGATGCGGTGGCCTATTTCGGCTCCAGAGTGCTCTATCCTTCGCGCCCCGCAGTTGAAGACTCGTTGCCCATCTCTCGCGCAGCTTGTGAAAAACTGGCGCAGGCTGCTATTCGCTCCGACAAAGGCAAGTTCGACTCCATCGCCCAGGACTTGGGTTGTCGCATCGGCAGCCGGATCTATGACGCCTATCTCGCTGGCAAAGTCGCACCCAGCGGCTTGCGCCGCCTTTTTCTCGCTCACCTCGATGAGCCCGGGATGGCCCGCAAAGTTTGCGCGACCGTGATCGCCAAAGTCCGGGCGATTTCTCGTCCGCCCTCGCGATCCGCTCACGCCTGAACTGATCTCCGCTCGAAGTGCTAATCTAGAATTTCTCGGCTGAATGCTCACAGCCGGACGCTGAGTGCTTCTTTGAACGCTGAATCCATCCGCAAACTTTTCGACGAAGTCCGCAAAGGCAAACTCACGCCCGACGAAGGGGTCGCCCGCCTCCGTCATCTGCCGTTCGAAGATTTGGGCTTCGCTAAAGTCGATCATCACCGTTTTCTGCGGAATGGCATGCCTGAAGTGATTCTCGGGGAGGGCAAGACGCCGGCACAAGTCGCGGGAATTTTCACCCGCCTCGCCAAGCACGGCGGCAACATCCTGGCCACGCGCGTCAATGAAAAACAATTTGCCGCGGTCAAGAAAAAAGTTCGCGCCGCGGAATATCGCGACCTTGCCCGCGCCATCGTCCTGCAGCGTGATCCCACGAAATATGGCAAAGGCATCGTCGCCGTCGTCTCCGCTGGAACCAGCGACATCCCCGTGGCCGAAGAGGCCGTTGTGACTGCGGAAGTCATGGGCAACGACGTAGAACATTTCTACGACGTCGGGGTCGCTGGCATTCATCGCCTCCTGGCTAATCGCGAGGCGCTGACCCGGGCGCGCGTGGTCATAGTTTGCGCCGGCATGGAAGGCGCGTTGCCCAGCGTCGTCGGAGGCCTGGTCGGCGTTCCTGTGATCGCCGTACCCACTAGCGTTGGCTATGGCGCGTCATTCAAAGGAATGGCGGCGCTGCTGGGCATGCTCAACTCCTGCGCATCGAATGTCAGCGTGGTAAATATTGATAATGGATTCGGCGCCGGCTACGTCGCCTCACTGATCAACCGGCTTCCCTGAGTCTGCTGTTAAGGAGTGCCCATGCCCGTACTGACAAAAGATGCGAAGAATCTAATCGACCGTCCTAACTTTGCCCACCTTGCCACGCTCATGCCCGACGGTTCGCCGCAGTCCGTGCCGGTGTGGGTCGGCCGCGAAGCCGAACACATCGTCGTTTGCACAGGAGAAAATTCGCTCAAGGCAAAGAACACCCGTCGCGATCCGCGAGTGGCGCTGTCCATTAGTCGACTTCACCGATCCCTACGAGGAAGTCCAAGTCCGCGGCCGCGTGATCGAGCGCCGACCCGACCCAGATCTGAAGATCATGGATCCCATTTCGCATAAATACACTGGAAAGCCCTTCCCGTTTCGCAATCCCGAAGGACGAGTCGCTCTGATTATCGAAGTTGAGAAAGCGCGTTACACCAAGCTGCCGTTCCAACACACGCCACCGAAATAGACGCCAACAAAAGAGAAAGGGCGCGGCCCCCGGCCGCACCCTTCTTCCTCACCGCTACATCAACCTTACAATCCCTGCTGGCCCGACTTTCCTTCAACCTGCAGCTTGTTGTCGACGCTGAAGGCGCCGAAGAGTTGGTTGGCCCGCATTCCGGCAACCTCTTTATCCATTTTGTTGTCGACCGAACCGTAGAGTGTCAGGTGCCCGTTGTCGACGATGATGCGAATCGGACTCGCCGGATCAATCGCATACTTGCTCAACACCGAGTCACCATAAATAACTCGCAGTGCCCGCAGGCGCAGTCCGTCGTCGAACTGCGAAACGGGTTCCAGCGAAATGTTCTCGATCACGTCCTTCACGCCTGGCGTGGTCGCAATGTCGAACAGAGCCTCGTCGCGTCCCAGTCCAGTTCGATCCTGACCCTCAACTGTGACCACTCCGTCCTTCACTGCCAGAGCGAAGTAGTCGAATGTGATGTCATAGCCGACGCGCACGTAACGCAGCTTCTTGGCCAATTTCTCCTGGAGTTGCGCATCCGGCACGTTGGGACCAGCCACATCCAACAGGTTGCGAACGCCTTGCGTGTGCGCGGCTTTCCGCGCAACTTTCGCCGCGTCCAGCTTTCCCTGATAAAGATCGACCGAACCGGTAAGGGTCACGATCCCTTCTGCTACGCTGGCCTTGACGTTGTTGAACTCTCGCTTGGCTGCAAGTTTCTGCGACACAGTCGTCTGAATCTGATTGTCGTACCGCGAGGCCGCGCCAGTCTCGGCCATGAGCGTTGCGCCCAACAGCCCGACTGCCAGCAGCGCACCGGCCGCTCTCACGAAGCCTGTCTTTCTTGTTGCCCCCATAAGGTCACCTCCGACCCATTGACAAAAGTTTACGAATTAACTACCTGGTTAATTCATTCGATGCGGAGGGATTGGGCAGAGATGCATCTGTAATGAAGCAGGTGCGAAGGGACGCGAGGAAATTGCAAGCGCAACTTCCTCGCATGAAATGGGTTTCTACAAAGTAGCGAGAATTACTGTCTTCCCGCCGACGCAGCTGAGGAGGCCATCGACGTTCCACTCGTGGCTTTCCCTATAGCCGACCAGTTGGTTAACAGCGTTGGCTGGCCGCTTTTCACCACTGTCGGATAGACGCTATCGAAGCCCTTATGGTCCATCGAGCCGTACGCCAGCATCAGCTTCGGTCCCAGACCCATGTTCAATTCGTGGATCGACTCTATGGCTGAAATGAATCTTTCCCGGGTCACATCTTTTCCCGCGCGCTTCAATCCCTCAACCACCACCATCGCGTCCACAAAGCCTTCAAGACTCACAAAGCTCGGCGGCGTGTCCGGATAATATTTCGAGAGATACTTGCGATACAAAGCGACCGTGGGATAGTCGGTACGATCGTATGGAGGAACCACCTGCGTGATGATCGTCCCTTCGGCGTCCTGCCCAGCTTCCTTAATGAATTCTTCGGTACCGACAAAAGAAACCGTCAGAAATTGCGGCCGCCAGCCCTCTGCATGCGCCTTTTTGACGATCGCCGCCACCGGGGCATAAGGTCCGACCACGACCACCGCCTGTGGGCGCGCCGCCATCACGCTCTTTATCCCGTCATTCACATCCAGGGTGTTGCGCGGGAAGGTGCCCACTGCAGCAGGAGAGGAGTTGTGTTTCTGCAGCGCCAGCTTCACTCCATCGAGCACGGTTTTTCCAAACGCGTCGTCCTGGTAGATCACTCCGATCTTGCGGACATTTACCTCCCAGAGCCTGTCAATCTGCTCCCGGGTCTCATCGTAATAAGAAGCGCGTACGTTGATGACATAGCGCTTGAGCGGCTCGTAAAGCATCTGCGCGCCGGTGAAAAGGCCGACCACAGGAATCTTCTCTTCTTGCGCCATGGGTACATAAACCTTCGCGGTCGGCGTGCCCACAAAAAATCCCAGCGCGAAAACCCCTTCTTTGGTCATGCGCTTGAAACATGCCGGCGCCTTGTCGGGATCGTATCCATCGTCGAAGGCTAGCAGTTGCACTTTGCGCCCAAATACTCCGCCTTCATCGTTAATGGCATGAAGGTAAGATGTCGCGCCCAGAACAGTCTGGTTGCCCAGGAAGCGTGCCGGGCCATCCAGTGGCGAGCACGATCCAATCAGAATGCTGTTGTCAGTGACGCCCGGCGTTTCCGCCGAGACAGAAAGCGCTGTCATTCCAAATGCAAAAAGCAGCAGCGCAACACGCACGCGAGAATGCAAAACAACCCCTTGATAGTTCATCCGCACACCCCCCGCTTGCTTAAATTTCTCCGCACTGGGTTCCAGTCACTGCGGACCCAGCTCCGTATCTGCGTGAGATTAGTAGGGTCATTGTGGCACGCCCTAGCACAACCACCGAGCAATGGCTATGCCACAAGCTCACCAAAGTAACCGCGATGCAACAAGTTTCCGGGCGAGCGGCCTTACGAGAGTCAGCAAAATCGCGGCCCTTTTTGAACCATCTGTTTTGGGATTACCCCCGTAACCTTTCGGGGCAATACTCCGCGTTCTACCATCGCCTTGGACTGCGCATTCGGAGGGGGGATTCGCGGATGGGTGATCGTGTCACCCAAACAGGACGGGCGGACCTTGCCCATGCTAACCGGCTGAAGAAAGCGCTGGAGAGCGGAGCTCCGCCGGCCTTCGTTCAACCCGCAACCGCCGACGCCGGAAGAGTTCCCTCAAAAAAGCCTGGAAACGGGTCCGCGCCTACGAACGGAGCGTGTTCAGAACATTCTTGTCCGGTGCCGCCACTCGCCGAACCTCACGAAGAAAATCACCAGACCGCCTCGATTAAGCTGCAATTTCTGGAGCAGATGTTTCAGGCGTCGCCCGATGGACTCAGCATCGCGGACAGCAACCATTGTGTTCTCTTGGCCAACGAGACCTTCGTGCGCATGTTTGGGTATGAAGCGGCGGAAGTTGTTGGACAGCCACTGGAGAACCTCGTGGTGCCCCTGGAGCGCCTGGCGGAGTCGCGCTGGGTGACCGAGGCGCTCACAAAAGGCCAGCGCATTACCCTGGAAACGCAGCGCAGGAAGAAAGATGGAACCCTGCTCGATGTTTCCGTGTCGTGCGCGCCTCTGTTCCTCAACGGCAAGATGGCGGGCTTCTACGCCGGCTATCACGACATTTCCGACCGTAAGCGGGTGGAAGCGCTAAGTTCGGCGCTGTACCGGGTCGCCGAAAAGAGCAGCAGCGCCCACGATCTGCAACAGTTTTTTGCCGCCGTGCATGGCATCGTGGACGAGCTTATGTACGCGCGCAACTTTTACATTGCGCTTTACGATCAGGCGACCGACTTGCTGACGTTCCCGTATTTCGTCGACGAGCAGGACTCCGCCCCGCCGCCGAAGAAGTTGGGCCGTGGCCTCACCGACTACATCATTCGCGTAGGGCAACCGCTGCTGGCCACGCCCGAAGTGCTGCAGGCCATGGAAGAGCGCGGCGAGGTCGCTCGCGACGGATCGCGTTCCCTCGACTGGATGGGCGTCCCGCTGAAAGTCAACAGTCATGCCTTCGGCGCTCTTGTGGTTCAGACCTACTCGAAAAACATTCGCTATGGCGAGCGCGACAAGGAAGTCTTAACCTTCGTGGCGCGGCAATTGGCGAGCGCGGTGGAGATCAAGAAGAACGAGCAGGCGTTGCGCCGGTCTGAGGCGCGTTATCGCTCGCTGGTTCAAAGTTCGGTCTACGGAATCTACCGCTCGAGCCTGGAAGGACGTTTCCTGGACGTGAATCCCGCATTGATCACGATGCTGGGATACGGATCTGCTGAAGAAGTTTTATTGCTCGATCCTCAAAAAGATATATTCGCGCATGCCGAAGAGCACACGCGACTCATCGACGAATTTCGCCGGACCGGGCGTCTCGACGGCATCGAAGTGAAGTGGAAACGCATGGACGGCAAGGCCATCACCGTACGCATCAGCGGCCGTGCGGTGAGCAGCGCCGACGAACCTGCGGACGTACTGGAAGCGATCGCCGAAGACGTCACCGACCGGCGGGTGCTGGAGGATCAATTTCGCCAAGCGCAGAAAATGGAAGCTGTAGGCCGGCTCGCGGGAGGCGTGGCACACGACTTTAACAACCTGCTGATGGTGATCAGCGGATACGCCGAAGTCATGCTGACGGCGTTCGAACCGGACCACGCGCTCCGTGAGAAGGCGCTGGCCATTCAGCAAGCCTCTGATCGCGCCACCACTTTGACGCGACAGTTGCTGGCTTTCAGCCGCAAGCAGTTGCTCGAACTGAAAGTTGTTGACGTAAACGCAATTGTTGCAGACATGGAACGCCTGCTCCGCCCTCTGATTGGCGAAAACGTGGAGTTCATCACCAGCCTGACTCCCGACGCGGCTCACACTCGCGCCGACGCCGGTCAGTTGGAACAGGTGCTGATGAATCTGGTGGTGAATGCTAAAGACGCCATGCCCAGGGGGGGAACGCTTACTATCAAGACGGAGAAGATCGTCGTCGACGAGAATCATCGTAACGGCCCGACCTTCATCCGTTCCGGCCACTACGTCATGCTCTCGGTCATCGACACTGGAATGGGCATGGACAAAGACACCCAGTCGCGAATCTTTGAGCCCTTCTTCACCACAAAAGAAAAAGGCAAGGGCACTGGGCTTGGCCTGAGTACGGTGTATGGCATCGTTAAGCAAAGCGGTGGATACGTGATGGTGCAGAGCGAAGAAGGGCGCGGCACAACCTTCCACATTTACCTGCCGCGCGTCGAAGGCGTCGCCGAAAAGCATTCGGCTCCGGTGCCGCCCACAGCCCTCGGAGGCACCGAAACCGTGTTGTTGGTGGAAGACGAAGAGTCAGTGCGTCAACTGGTGCGGGAAACGCTCGTGGCCAAGGGCTATCGCGTCGTGGAGGCGCACAATGGTGAATCCGGCGTGGCCGCTGCCGCCAGGCACGACGGCAAGATCGATCTCGTCATCACCGACGTGGTCATGCCAGGCATGGGGGGCCGCGAATTGGTCAAGCAACTCGCGCTTTCTCGGCCGGAAACCAAAGTCCTCTATCTCTCCGGATATACCGAGGAAGCGATTAGTGAAGGCACCATCGAGAGCGGCGCCGCGTTCCTGCAAAAGCCTTTCACCCTGCAGACCCTCTCGCGAAAGGTAAGGGAAGTGCTTGGATAGGGCAACTCATCAAACGCAACGCTCAGACTTCTAACCTCGCGGTAGATGGCTCTTCTGCTGTACGCGTAACCAACGTCGTGCAACTTTTTCCCTGCGCGTGCGTCCTATTCATTGGAAGATAGTGTTGGGACAAATCCGTCCAGGGCGGATAATAGAAGTAATCAAGGGGTTCGCATGCTTATCAAGAAGGCGACGGATATTCGTTCGTCGGAAATCACTCCTAAGAGTCTGTATTTAAACCGCCGTAAATTTCTCGCGGGCGCCGCGATGGCAGGAGCCGCGGCGGCTACTGGCCTGGGGTTGCGCGAGGTGTTGTCTCCTTCCACTACCGCTCTGGCCGGAAACAAGATTGATGGCATCCAGAAAAGTCCGTTCAGCACCACCGAGACCATTACGCCCTACAAGGATGTCACCAATTACAACAACTACTACGAATTTTCTACCGACAAGGACGGTCCAGCGAAACTCGCCCAAAAGTTTCGCACTCGCCCGTGGAAGGTGAAGATCGATGGCCAAGTAGAGAAGAAGCAGGAACTCGACGTGGACACGATCATCAAGATGGCAACTCCGGAAGAACGAATCTACCGCCATCGCTGCGTAGAAGGCTGGTCGATTGTGGTGCCCTGGGTGGGCTTCTCGCTGAGTGAATTGATCAAGCGCGCGAACCCCACTAGCAAAGCGAAGTTTGTGGAGTTCACCACCATTTACGATCCTGGCCAAATGCCGGGCCAGACGGGCCACGTTCTCGATTGGCCATATGTGGAAGGCCTTCGCATGGACGAAGCCATGCATCCGCTCACCCTGCTTTGTTTCGGGATGTATGGCGAAGATCTTCCCAATCAAGATGGCGCGCCGATCCGCATCGTGGTGCCATGGAAGTACGGTTTCAAAAGCGCGAAGGCGATTGTGCGAATACGGTTTACTGAGAAGCAGCCGCTGAACACTTGGAACATCTCCGCTCCGCAGGAATACGGCTTCTATTCCAACGTGAATCCAAACGTGGACCATCCCCGCTGGAGTCAGGCCAAAGAACGCAGGCTCGGCGAATTTTACAAGCGTCCAACACTGATGTTTAACGGCTATGGTGATCAAGTCGCCAGCCTGTACACAGGCATGGATCTGAGGAAGAATTTCTAAAGCACTCAGCAATCAGCATTCTGCAGTCAGCCCAATAGTAAAAGGTCTGGCTGAATGCTGAGTGCTGAGTGCTGAGTGCCGAGTGCTGCATATTCATGCCTCGCTGGCTCAAACCCGTGATCTTTCTAGCGTGCCTCGTGCCGCTGGCCAGCCTCGTGTGGCAAAGCTTCCACGCAGAGCTCGGCGCCAATCCGATTGAAAAGATCACGCACACCACCGGCGATTGCACTCTGACTTTTTTGTTGATTACGTTGTCGGTCACGCCGGTGCGAAAGCTGACTCGGCAATACTGGCTCATCGGCCTGCGACGAATGTTCGGCTTGTTTGCCTTCTTCTACGGCACGCTGCACCTGACCACTTACGTCTGGCTCGACAAGTTCTTTGATGTTCACGAAATGTTGGCCGATATCGCTAAGCGCAGGTTCATCACCGCGGGAATGACGGCTTTTGCCCTGATGATTCCCCTGGCGCTCACGTCGACGAAATGGTCAATCCGAAAGCTGGGGGGCAAGCGCTGGCAAGCTCTGCACCGCCTCATCTATCTCAGCGCTGCAGCCGGCGTGATTCACTACATCTGGCTGGTAAAAGCCGACCTGAAGAAGCCGCTGGAGTACGCGACGGTGCTGGGCGTGTTAATCCTCTACCGCGTGATCGCGTGGCTAGCATCCCGCGGCCCGCAACCGGCGAACGCACCCACTTCAGAGGGCTTGAGAAAAGTCGCCCAGGGCTGAGTAGCGCCGGCGTCCCGCCGGCTGTAGAGCGGGCGCCCCCGCCCGCTCTCCCGATCGATCCGAACTGCCGCTACTTTTCTACGACGTACTCGTCCATCGCAAAATTCAAAGGGCGTGCCGTCAAGAACGCGAACCGCCCTTCGTTCTTGGCCACGACTCCACGCCTTACTTCCTCTGCCAGTGAGCCCCGCTCGGCCGTACCAATGGCTGCACAAGGAACATCCGTGACTGCGCCAATGCCGACGAACTCGCGGTGGGATTCTGCGTTACGAACACCCCCGATGCCACCTGGCCGTTGTCCGTTTCTATGAACGGGAAGGTTTTGCCATCCACGGTATAGAAGGTCAGGTTGAATCCTCCATTCAGGGTGCTGTTCGAGTTGTTGCCGGTATTGGCGCCTATTTGGCCGCGGCCATTGGCCAGCACGCCATAGGTACCGCTGAGCGCCACGCCAAAGGCCGGGCTGCCGCTGGCGTTTTCGTCGATCGCGCCAGTCACCGTGCTTCCACTGCTGTTGGCGGTAAACTCGGCGATGTCGTCCACTTCCGCTGCGAAGCCAGTGCTCGCCCCCAGATTTACCCCTGACAGATTTAGCGCGTAGCCCTGCGAGGCGGCAAACGCGGCACCGGGTGTTTGTTGATACGCCGCGCCGACCATAATTCCAGAATTGTCGATTTCCAGTAGCAGCAGACCGCCGCTCGAGGGATAAGCGGCGTACGCTGAGCCTTCGGAGAAGCCAGAGAGGTTGCCGAGAGTGAAGCGGCCATTACCCGCTGCAGTGTAAGTGCCGGTGAAGATGATCGGAGAGGGCGAAACCGTTCCTGTGTTATTAGCATCTTCCGTCGAGGCATTGGTGATGTTGCCGTTTCCATCGGTGACGATAAAGCCGCCGGCCACCGAATCCGAGTTGGCTCCTGGAAACGATCCGGCTAATGTAAATGCGAACGAGGCAGCCGGAATGGTGGTGCTGCTTTGCGAGTACGCATCGCCCAACAAAGTCCCGGACGGGTCCATCTCAATAAACTTCAAATGGGTGGCGTTAATGGCATACACATCGTAGGTCAGCGTGCCAAACTGTTGCGTGGTCAATGTCGTAGCCGGCGCAGCCGCCGGGCCCAGAACGACATTGCCAGTCAGTGTCTGATCGGCATAGGTAAATCCGTTTTCGTTGAAGTCTTCAATGCCCGCGGTAATCGCTCCGCCCGATCCGAGAGTGAAATTGCCGACTGTGGCGAACAGACTCGCAGTGCTGTTGCTCACATCAGCTCCGGTGAGAATGAAAGCGTAGGATCCTGCGGGAGAAGTGCCAGCCGTTTGGAAGTCAATTGTCCCGCTGCCGGTTGCTTTGGTGTCGAATTCGGTGACGAGTCCATGAGAACTGTCTGCGAGGACGAAATCGAGGTTGATCGTCCCCAACGGCGTGGAAGTGTTCAGTCTGGCCCGTCCTCGTCCGTCGATTCCAACCGTGTAGGTGCTGTTGCTGGCGATGGAAGCATTCGCCACAGGCGCGGAAAGGTCTGCGTCGTTCATGTCAAGCGTTCCACCGGTGATCCCGCCAGGGCCATTCCCGCCACTGCCGTTCGCGGTGAAGCTTCCAAGCACCGAATAAGGGGCTCCGTTTACGTCGATGCCCGACACAGAGAAGACATAAGTGCCACTGAGATTGCTGTTGCTGAACTTACCGCTAGGCGGGGCCACGGGTTTGGCAATACTAACGCTGTTTCCCCCACAACCCGCCAGAACCATGAGCGTGGAAAAAATAATGGGAAGAACGAGCCGACTGCCTGACGACATAACATCCCCCTGAGGTTTTTGCCCTGTTTACAGTTTGATAAACCCACATTAGCATGATGAAATGTACTTAAGGATTAACCCAGGAGATGACAAAAAGTAGCGCGGACAAAAGGCAGAATCTCCAGCTTTTACAACTCTTTACATTCCAGGCCAATGCCGCCGAGACCGCGTTTTTTTTAAGGTTTTTCAGCAATAAAACTGATTGTCATGCCGCACGGAGTTTCGGGCCGCGAAGCACCTGCAGTCCTCCAGGCCGCCGCACTCGCTCTACGAATGCGCCTCGGCCTTCTGTTCCGCAAGCCTGCGCAAAGAATCTTCGTAGGGCGCCCATGCAATACCTTTCTCGGTGATGATCGCCGCCACATACTTCGCAGGAGTCACGTCAAACGCAGGGTTCTCCACTTCCACGCCGTCGGGCACCATCTGTTTTCCCGCCATGTGCGTCACCTCCCGGGCGTTCCTTTGCTCGATGGGAATCCCGCTGCCGTCGCGACAAGCCAGATCGACGGTCGAGATGGGCGCCGCCACATAGAACGGAATGTTGTGTTCCTTCGCCAGAATGGCGACTGTATAAGTTCCGATCTTATTGGCCACGTCGCCGTTGGCTGCGATGCGGTCGGCGCCCACCACGATCGCTCCAATCTTGCCTTGCTTCATCATCGCGCCCGCCATGTTGTCGGAGATGACTGTGGTCGGAATGCCGTCTTTCATCAGTTCCCACGCAGTAAGCCGCGAACCTTGCAGGAACGGCCTCGTCTCGTCCGCATACACGTGAATCTTTTTGCCCTGCTCCACGGCGGCGCGGATCACCCCCAGTGCAGTGCCATATCCGGCAGTGGCAAGCGCTCCCGCGTTGCAATGCGTGAGCACTCCGCCCGAGTTGGGCATCAGCGTGGCACCGTGCCGTCCCATAGCCTGATTGGCCGCGATGTCTTCCGCGTGCATGCGCTGCGCTTCTTCAATCAGGTTGCGCTTGATCTGCGGAATGGGGCGGGTGCGGATGCCCTCAAATTTTTCCTGCATGCGGCGAATCGCCCAGAATAAATTCACCGCTGTGGGTCGGGTCTTGCCGATGACGTCGCAAACCTGATCGAAGTCGCGCTTGAGATCATCCCTGGATTCTGCCTTGGAATTTCTTACCCCGAGGGCGATGCCCATCCCGGCGGCAACGCCGATTGCCGGCGCCCCACGCACCACCATGTTGCGAATGACGTCCGCGACCTGCTCATGCGTCTTGCAAGTAACATAAACTTCTTCCGTAGGCAGTTTCGTCTGGTCGATGAAACGTACGCCTTCGTCGGTCCATTCAAGAGTTTGAATCATAAGTTAGTCTTGGTGCAGGTTCTTACTTACGCTTTGTGCGCCTCGCACCGGTTGCGCGGATGATTGGTCACTGCTGGCCGCCCGCAGAGTTCGCACGCCGCTGCCACCGCAAAAATGCCCGGCTGGGTGTCGTCGTTCTGCAGGATGTGCTCTTTGCGAACGTCGTTTGCGGTAAAGATGGAAACGAACGGCGCTGTGCCAGCCGCCTTCTCCACATTCGGACGGCCCTTGGCCTCTTCCCGCTCGACCAGGCACATCACGCCCACAATGTCGAATCCAAACTCGCGCGCCGCATCAATCGCCTGCACGGTGGAAGCGCCCGTGGTGCACACATCGTCAACAATCACGACCCGCGCACCTTTCTCGCGGAAGCCTTCAATGCGCTGTCCCGTGCCGTGCTGCTTCTCAGCCTTGCGCACCAGAAAACCGTTCAGTTCGCCGCTTACCACGGCGACCGCCGCCACAATCGGATCCGCTCCCATGGTCAATCCGCCGATCGCCTGAGGCTTCCAGCCGTGCTGCCGAATCTCTTCCAGGAAAACTTCCCCGGTCAGGCGCGACCCTTTCGCATCGAGCGTGGTGGTGCGGCAGTCAATGTAGTAGTCGCTGGTTCCGCCGGAGGATAGCTTGAATTCTCCCAGCCGAAACGATTTGTGAGCCAGCGTGCTCAGCAGTTTCTGACGCGCAGGATGCATGAAAATCTACGATAACATGCGAGTGGATTCCACGCTCCGCCCTAGGGCGCAATTGACTGGAACCGCTTTGACAGGCAAGGAAAAGGGCGCACCCGCGCACGACGCACCCTCTCAGCGTGTTAACCTGAAGTTTCCTGTTACTGGTGCGCCGCGGCCCGCTTGCTTTGGCGCGCGGTTCTGAATCCGAGACTTTGACTCCGCGACCCTTAAATCGAGGTATGGAATTGCACAGTTCGAATCGGCTTGCCCTATTTATTTCTGCCGTCTTCTTTCTTACTGTAATTGCGATCATCGGGCCCGCTCCTTCAGTTTTCGCTGACGGCACGCGCACCTGGGAACAGTCGAAATTCGAAGATCTCGCCAAAGGCTCGGCGACCGGCGTGGCAATTCGTAGTTCCGGCGGCTTGGAACTGGCACCTTCATTCAAATTGCTGTACGCGACGCCCTCGACGTATATCTGGGCCGTGACCGCGGACGATTCAGGAAATGTCTATGCCGCGACCGGATCGCCCGCGCGCGTCTATCGGATCACGCCTGATGGGAGCGCGACCATCATCTTTGAGCCCCAGGAACTGCAAGTGCAAACTCTCGAGGCCGGCCCCCGCGGCGTGATCTATGCGGCGACGGCGCCCGACGGCAAGGTCTACAAGATTGAGCACAAGCCGCAGGAAAAAGGCGCCGCCAAAAAGAGCACCGACAAAGATTCGCCCAAAGACCCGGCGAAGCCTGCCTTGGATTCTTCCTGGATCTCTTCTGAATATTTTTCGCCTGGCACGAAATATATTTGGGATCTCGTTCTCGATAAGGCGGGCAATCTCTATGTCGCGACCGGAGATCATGGCGAGATTTACAAAGTCACGCCCAAGGGTGAACACTCGTTATTTTTCAAAAGCGACGACACCCACATCCGAGTGCTGGCGCTCGATGCCCACGACAACCTGATTGCCGGCACCGACGGCAGCGGACTGGTTTACCGCATCTCACCCTCGGGCGATGGATTCGTGCTGTACAGCGCGCCAAAGAAAGAAATCACCGCTCTCGCGCTCGATCGCCAGGGCAATATCTACGCTGCCGGCGTGGGCGAAAAGCGCGCGACCTCGCCGGCCAGCGGATCTTCATCGCTGCTCTCGATGGGATCAAGCTCCGCCGAATCCTCAGGCCCACAAACGCCAGGGACGACTCTCACCCCGACACCCAGCGTCTCGCATGTGGGCTCGTTCCCATTTCCCGGCGGAAGTTCCAGCGGCGGCTCCGATGTCTACCGCATTGCCGCCGACGGTTCACCCTCGCGCATCTGGACGTCACGTGAAGACATCGTCTACGCCCTCGCCTTCGATTCGCATGACACGCTCCTCGCGGGAACCGGAAATCGCGGACACGTGTTTGCCATCGCCGGGCACGATGAATTTTCTGATCTTCTCAAGGCGCCAGCCTCGCAGGTTACCGGATTCGCCAAGGCACCTGGCGGTGGACTCTACGCTGCGAGCAGTAATCTGGGAAAGATTTTTCTGTTAGGCCCGAGTCCGGAGAACGAAGGCACTTATGAGAGCGATGTGTTCGACGCCAAGGTTTTCTCGCGTTGGGGACGTGCCGAATTTCGTGGTGTTGGAAATGTAGAGTTGCTGGCACGCAGCGGCAACGTGGACAATCCTGATCGCAACTGGAGTCCCTGGAGGCAAGTGGATCTCAAAAAGGATTCTGAAATGGGAGTTCCGCCAGCGCGCTACGCGCAATGGAAGGCCGTGCTCCACGCCGGAAGCCCCAGGCCCGCGGTCGACACCGTCACCTTGAATTATCTGCCAAAAAATGTGGCCCCCGAAATCGACGACGTTTCTGTGCAGATGGGCGTGCGCTATCAGCCGCTCGCGAAATCTTCTGGACTTACTCTTGGCGCCGACGTGAGCGGATCCTCGGGTAGTCATTTCGAGTCGCCGGTCCCCAGCACGCACGATCGCGATTCAATCGGCGTCAAGTGGAGTGCGCACGACGACAACGACGATCAGTTGGTCTATTCCGTCTACTATCGTGGAGACGGAGAAACCCGCTGGCTGCTGCTGAAAGATGATTTAACCGACAAGGCATATTCCTTTGACGCCAGCCTGCTGCCCGACGGCGGCTATTACATCAAAGTCGTGGCATCCGATGCGCCGTCGCACTCGCCCGGCGAAGCCCTGAGCGCGACCAAGGAGAGCCGCCGCTTCGAGGTCGATACCACTCCGCCACGAGTGGAGAACTTGACCGCGGCGGTCGAAGGTGCTCAGATTCATGTGCGCTTCCGCGCGGAAGATGGATTCTCCAACATCAAGCGCGCCGAGTTTTCCGTAGACGCAGGAGATTGGAAATACGTCGAGCCCGCCGGTCAACTCTCAGACGCAAAGATTGAAGATTATGACTTCACGGTCCTCTTGGAAGCCGCGAAAGACGCCGACTCCGAACACGTAGTGGTCGTGAGAGTCTACGACAAATACGAAAACATGGGCGCCGCCAAGACGCTGTTGAAAGGAAAGTGAGCTAGGAGTGAGTTCGGAAACAACGAGGGGAAGCTAAAGACTCAGTACGCTAGAACGCAGCCGCGAAGCGGCGAAAGAATGCAGCCCACGGCGCAAGCCGTGGGTAAGCCGCCATTTTCTGGAGCCAGCCCCGAAGGGGCGAAAGAAAATCCGCCTACCCCGCGGCCAGGTAAACGTACCGCAAAATAAACAGCACAGTCAGAATCCAAATCACCGCGCTCACCTCCCGAAACCTCCCCGCAGCCACCTTCACCAGCGTGTACGAGATCAGCCCCAGGCTCAGCCCAGTCGCAATACTGAACGTCAGCGGCGTCGCCACTAGCGTAACGAACGCTGGAATCGCCTCCGTAAATTCCTTCCACTCGACGCGCGCAATCGATTCCGTCATGAGCGCCCCCACCAGGATCAGCGCCGGCGCCGTCGCATACCCAGGAATTGCTGCAGCCAGCGGCGAGCAGAATGCCGCCAACAGAAAAAATCCCGCGACAAAAATATTGCTCAGCCCAGTCCGTGCTCCCGCCGCAACGCCCGCCGCGCTCTCAATGTAACTCGTCACCGTGGAAGTTCCGGTCAACGCGCCAAAGATCGTTCCCACCGCATCCGACACTAGCGCACGGCCCACCCGCGGAATCTTTCCGTCCTTTACAAACCCGCCTTGCTCGCAGACTCCCACCAGCGTGCCCACATTGTCGAAAAGATCGACAAAGAGGAAGACAAAAACAATTTCCAGCAAGCCGAGACGAAGCGCACCGCGCAAATCGAGCTGCAGCCAGGTCGAAGCCGGATGCGGCCATGAAACAATCGACGACGGCCAACTCGCCATCCCGCGCAAAATTCCGAACACCGTAGTGGCGAAAATTCCAATCAGGATTGCGCCATTGATTTTGCGCGTCATCAGCACCATCATGATTGCCAGCCCAATACAAGCGAGCTGCGCCTCGCGATTCGCGAAGCTGCCTAGGCTGACGAACGTCGCCGGATTCGCCACCACCAGCTTGGCATTGCGCAGCCCTACAAAGGCAATGAACATGCCGATGCCCCCGGCGGTGGAATACTTCAGGCATTCCGGAATTCCGTTGACGATCTGTTCCCGCACCCGCGTGACGGTGAGAATCAAAAAAAAGACGCCCGAAAAGAAGATGACACCTAGCGCGGTTCGCCAGGGAACATGCATCCCTAGGCAAACCACGTACGTGAAATACGCGTTTAGCGACATGCCCGGCGCCAGCGCGATGGGATAGTTGGCGTAGAGGCCCATCACCAACGTGGCCGCGGCCGCTGAGACCGAAGTGGCAAACAGCACGCCTTCGACCGGCATGCCCGCTTGTCCCAGAATCTGCGGATTCACCACGACGATATAAGCCATCGTGATGAAGGTGGTCAGTCCGCCGAGAAATTCACGGCGCACCGTAGTCTGATTTTCCGCCAGACGAAAGTAGCGTTCGATCAATGCTGATCCTTGGTAATTCGGTTCTGCATGTCCGGAAATGAAACCGCCATTCTACACACACGTAGCGACAGCCGCCTCGGCTGTCCGCCCAGAAAGAATTCCGCCTGAACGTAGGGACGGACGCATTCGTCCGTCCAGGTTTTGAAGTGCTCAGTGCCGAGCCGCCGTATCGTCGGCCGCCTCCAACTCTTCGCTGCCGATCGCGCTCAACTCCCCCGCACGCCGCAGTTCCGGAAACAGCCACGCCCACACGGCAATCACCACCAGCGTCCCTACCCCTCCCAAAACCACGGCGGGGACAGTCCCAAACCATTGCGCCGTCACCCCCGACTCAAACTGCCCAAACTCGTTGGACGTCCCAATGAAGATCATGTCCACCGCGGTCACGCGCCCGCGCATTTCATCCGGCGTAGCGAGTTGTGTGAGTGTGGCGCGAATGATCACGCTGACCATGTCACTGGCTCCCAGCAGCAGCAGTGCGATCAGTGAGAGCGTCAGACTGCGCGATAACCCAAAAATGATCGTGAAAATTCCGAACCCGGCCACCGACCACAGCAGCGTCGGCCCCGACCTCCCGCGTAATGGCCGGTGCGCCAACAGGACCGCCATCATCGCCGCCCCGACTCCGGGAGCCGTCCGCAGCAGTCCGAGCCCCCATGGTCCGGTGTGCAGAATCTCGCGCGCATACACCGGAAGCAATGCCACCGCTCCACCCAGTAGCACCGCAAAAAGATCCAGTGAAATCGCACCCAGGATCAACTTCTTCCGCCATATGTAGTGGATACCCGCGAACAAGGTCCGCAAGCTCATCGGCTCACGCGGCGGCCGCGCCTTCACCTCCGGCTTGATGCGAAACGAAGAAACCATTGCCCCGATCGCCGTGATCAGCGCGATTAGATATACGGCGGAAGGCCCGCGGAATGCCGCATAAAGAATGCCACCGAATGACGGCCCGAGAATGGTCGCCGCCTGAAAGATGCTGGCATTCCACGCTACCGCGTTGGGGAAGTGCTCCTCGGGGACAAGTTGCACCAGGATCGACCGGCTGGCCGTGCTGTTAAACGAGCGCACCACCCCGATCAGGATCAATACCGCATAGATGGCACGCATCGAGGGCGTGCGCAGCGTTAATGCGAGGAGCAACGCAAAACACACCGCATAACCGCCGTAGCAGGCGGAGAGCACATGTCGGCGCTCGAAGTGGTCTGACGCGTGACCGGAAATAGGAAACAACAAAATTCCCGGCAGAAACTGCGCCAGCCCTACGTAGCCCAGATCGAGAGGCCGCTTCGTGATCTCGTAAACCTGCCAGCCCACGGCCACTGCCTGCATTTCGACCGCCGCTACAATCAGAAAACGGGCGACTTGGAAGAGCACGAATCCGGGATGCGAGAATGCAGCGCGCCCGGCCCTGGCATCGGCGGTTGCTGGCATGAACTATTTACTGTGCCATAGAAAGTCGATGCTGTGCAGTCTGTGGAGGTGTCAATTCGGAGTATGTGGTACGGACACTCTTGTAAGTCGCGTTTGAATTTGTCTTTGTTTTACGCCACCAGCGGAGCATTCGCGATTCCCGCGGTCCCAAACAGTCGCCGGTATCGTTCGATCTCCTGCGCCGGCCCTAGCGCCTTGGAATAATTGTCGGAGAGTTTCACGGCGGGCCGTCCTTCGACATTCGAAACCTTGCAGATCAGGCTGATCGGATCAAACCCCCCGCCCGCGTTGGGATTGCATCCCCGAAAATCATTCGTCAGCAAAGTGCCCCACCCGGCGCTGAACCGGATCCGCCGCTGCGGCGTCCACTTCTTGCGATCCTGGAAATCGGCGGCGCTGAAAAAGTCACTGGGGCCAACTCCGTTCGCTATGCTCCCGCCAAAATACGCGTGCAGTCCGAGAATCTGATCCACATCGAGCGTGTCTGACGCGATCAAAAGTTTTTCGGCAGGATCTCTCCCTTTCGCCTTGAGCCATGCAATGTACTCGTCCCCGGCAACATAGGGATCTTTGCTGTCCACGCGCTGCCCCGTCCAGTCCGCCACCCAGTCGGGCGCACCCTCCAAAAATTGTGTTGTCCCAAAAGTGTCGGGCAGCAGCACGCGCAGCGCACCTTCATAGGTCTGCTGCCACAGTTCCAGCACGTGGTATTGCGATTCCTTCAGCGCCACGTCATCAGGCGCGAGCGCGGCCATTACCATCGGAATCTCATGCGCATTGGTTCCAATCGCCTCCAGATCGTGCTTGTGCGCCAGGAACGCGTTCGACGTCCCAATGAAATTGCTCCCCAGATTAGCGGCCATGGCCTCGACCACATATTCCTGCCACAAAAAGCTGTGCCGGCGGCGCGTTCCGAAGTCGGCCACGCTCAGTCCGGGAACGCCGCGAAGTCGCTCGATCTTGCTCCACAACTTGGTCTTGGCACGCGCATACAGAATGTCGAGGCCGAACTCGCTCAGCGTTTTCAGATTCGCGCGTGTCTTCAATTCATCCAGAATGGCGAGGGCGTAGAGTTCCCACATCGTCGTTTTCGTCCACGCGCCTTCGAACGTCAGATCGATCTGTCCGTCCTGCACTCGCAGGCGATAGTCTGACAAATGAAAGTCGCGCTCCAGCCACTCTAGAAACGCCGGCTCGAAAATTCCGCGCCGCCCATAAAAAGTATTGCCGGCCAGCCACACCAGTTCTGATTTTCGAAATCGCTGTCCGCGCACGTGCTGCAGTTGCACTTTGAGCTCTTCAATGTTGATGATCTCTGCCACGCGTACCGCAGGATGCCGATTAAACAGCGAGAACTCCACGTGCGTCTTGGGAAAATGTTTCCAGATGAACTGCAGCATCAGCAGCTTGTAAAAATCCGTATCCAGCAGGGACCGGATGACCGGATCAAGTTCCCAGTTATGGTTGTGCGCACGTTCTGCGAAGTTGACGATCATCAGAGGAGAGCGGCCCTCACTGACAGTTTAGAAGAGATAGTCCAGAAGACGACATTCTAGAGGATAAGGGATAAGGCATGGTCGCGCGTCTCAGAACATTTATGGACAGCCATGTAGGGACAGCCGCCTCGGCTGTCCGGTCGAGCGAAGCGCGACTGCTCTTGTCTTCCCGTTCCACCGCGCTGGACAGCCGATGGCGCCTGCCACATAACAGCCTAGGCCTTCGCCCCCACAAACTTCTGCTCGAGCCCCTCGTACACTTCCTCCGCCCGCCGTAGCGCGTCCAGCACGTTGTCACAAATATTTTCTTCGCCGATGACTTCCGCGAACTCCGCCTGATGAATCAGTTGCGCTGGCTGCTCTCGCGCCCCACACAAAATCAACGTGCGCTTGCTGGCGTGCAGTTGCCTGGCGACCTCCTCGATCGCGAACAGACCGGTAGCATCGAGTGCGGTCATGTTTCGTAGTCTCAAGATCACCACTGGTGGCAAAGTATGCAGGTTCTCGGTGACCGCCCAAATTTTGTCGGTTGCCCCGAACAAGAACGGCCCGTGAATGCGGAAGATGGTCGCGTAATAGGGGATATCTTTGTCCTGGAGGATGTGCACTCGTCCGTCTTCGACGTAGTCTTCGGTCACTTGCGACACGGTAGTGGTCGACGCCACGCGGCTGATGAACAGCAGCGCTGCCAGAATCATTCCCGCCTCGACCGCCACCGTAAGATCGGCAAACACGGTCAGAGCAAACGTGACTAGCCAGATGCTGATGTCGGTCTTGGTGAGTTTCAGCAGTTGCGGAATCTCGCGCCATTCGCCCATGTTGTAGGCGACGATCATCAGAATCCCGGCCAGTGCCGCCATCGGCACATAGCTGACCAGCGGTGCCGCAAACAGCAAAATGCAAAGCAGCGTCAGCGCGTGGATCATTCCCGCCACCGGCGATTGGGCTCCCGAACGAATGTTGGTTGCCGTGCGCGCGATCGCTCCAGTCGCCGGCAATCCGCCAAACATCGGCGAGAAGATGTTGGCCACGCCCTGCCCAATCAGCTCCACGTTGGGATTGTGCCGATCGTTGCTCATCCGGTCCGAAACCACGGCCGACATCAGCGATTCAATCGCGCCCAGCATTGCCACCGTAAACGCCGGCCCCAGCAACCCATGGATAAGTTCAGTGCGAAAATGCGGAATTTGCCAGTGCGGCAGACCGCTCGGGATCCCCCCAAAGCGTGTCCCGATCGTTTCCACGGGCAGCCTGAAAAAATAAACTGCAAGAGTCGAAAGCAGCAGCGCCACGATCGGCCCTGGTACGCGAGCCGAGATGCCCCGGCAAATGATCAGCGTCAGCAACGTAAACACCGCGAGCGCGCTTGCTTCAAACGACAGCGTATGAAAATCCCGGGCCAGTGCCTCCACTCGTAGCCAGAACACGCCTGGAACTTTGTCGAGATGTAGCCCGAAGAAATCCTTAACCTGAGTGCTGGCGATCAGCACCGCAATCCCATTGGTGAATCCGATCACCACCGGGCGCGGAATAAATTTCACCCCTGTGCCCAGTCCCGTGACGCCCATAATCACCAGCAGCACTCCGGCCATCACGGTGCACATGAACAAGCCGTCGACGCCGTGCACCGCAACAATTCCGGCCACCACAACGACAAACGCGCCAGTCGGGCCCCCGATCTGCGTCTTCGACCCGCCCAGCGCCGAAATTAGAAAGCCGGTGACGATGGCACAGTAAATTCCCGCCTGCGGCGTCAATCCTGAAGCAATCGCAAATGCCATTGCCAGCGGCAACGCCACCAATCCCACGGTGACGCCCGCAATCAGATCAAGGAGAAATTTATGCCGATTGTAGTCGCGAAGACAGAGCACGGACTTGGGAAGCCAACGATCATCCAGGAAAATACGAGCCATTTTGACATTATCGCTCCGCCCGTTGGAATCCGGTAGATGACCGAGGTGCACACGTAGTGGCGGACGCATTCGTCCGCCGCGCAAAGCGGAGCCCGTAGACGAAGAAACCTGCCCGGACGAATGCGTCCGGGCCTACGTGATTCTTCCACGTCAACCGACGTAGAATCGCCCCATGCACTGGTTGCGCACGCTCGGATGGCTGGTCTGTGTCGTCTATTCAACCATCCCTTTGTTCTGGCTCATGGTTCATCCGCGAGCGCATCGCTGGCGGGCCAGCGAGGCTTCCCCCTTCCGCGTGCTCGTTCCCGCTTGGATCGTCATGTGGCTAGGCATCGCCGCACTCACCGGCCCGTGGCGCAACGCCACGATCTACTCCACGCCGTGGGCGTGGATCGCTTCCGCCGTTCTATTTGCTGCAGGAATCTTCTTGTATGGCAACGCCGGGGCGCACTTCAGTTGGGCACAACTCGGCGGCCTTCCGGAAATTCGCCACGGCCATCAGGATGATCGCCTGGTGACTACAGGCATTCGCGCGCGCGTCCGCCATCCCGTCTACCTCGGTCATCTCTGCGAAATGTTAGCCTGGAGCGTTGGCACGGGACTCGCAGTCTGCTGGCTCCTCACCCTCCTGGCAATCGTCACCGGGGCAGTCATGATCCACATGGAAGATGAGGAATTGGAGAAGAGATTTGGACCTGAATATCTTGCCTACCGAAACAAAGTTTCCGCTATACTGCCGCGAATGAAATCATGAGCTTTCATTCCTTTCCGGGCAGAATGTTCTAACGGGCTTCGATCATTTCTCGATCCAACCCAGAACCACCACCGTTTCGTTTGGTTGCGGCGAAGCTGGAGGGTTAGGCGGCGGTACGGCGAACAATTCTTTGTCTTCGCCAGATTGCAGGTTTTTGATCCACAGATGACGTTCACTTCTGTAGTCTTTTGTCGTCAGGGCTTCGGTAAAAGCCAAATATTTTCCGGATGGTGATAAGTGAAAAGATTCCAGACGGGAAGGTCGGAGCGCTATCACCTTTTTATCTTGCGCGCCTGACTTCGCCAGCACCAGAAAAGTCTGTGCCTGAGCTGGCGCCTTGGGCTGCGGCTGCTTCATCGCATAATCCAGAAACACATACGTTCCATCCGGCAACTGTCCAATCAAAGACGGCGCAACGGAAGCCAGTCGAACGTATCCTGGCACTTTGCACTGGCCCGTCTCCGGCGGAATCTCGCGTAGGTCGCTCCCGTCCTCGGCAACGCTATAAGCGCCCGGGCCGCCATGCGAGGCTGCGGAGGCTGTATCGTCTTCACCATCATCGCCCACGATATCAAGATTAAAAAAGAGGCGGTTCCCTCCGGCTAGCCAGCCCTGCGATTCTGCGAGACAACCCGGGCAATTGGCCTTCAACAGACCATTCAGGTCCCAGGTATGCAGTAAATTCCCGGTGGCCACATCGTAAATGTAGATGAGGGACTTCCCGTTGTCTTCGGATTTGAAGAAGTCTTCCGTTCCTGCAGGATTGACGACGGCGGTACTTAGATTCGGCTTAATTTCAAACAGCCGGTGAAACTTGTTCGAACCATCCAGACTTATTTCGTAGATGGACTCCGGCGTGGAAAACGCACCGGGAGTCGGCTGCGTCCGCCATTCGCGCTCGACCCCTCTTACGTAGGCTTTGGTTTTCGTGAGCGGCTGCCCAAGACCAAGAGACGGCAAGATCTCAAAGTTTTTCCCCTCGTCCGAAAACAGCAAAGTACGCTGGCCATCGATCATGGAAAGTGAATAAATCTCTGTCTTCCGGTAACGTCGAAGCATTGCCAGACGTTCGTTGACGGGCCTTTGAAATGAGTTTGGGCCAAAGCGAGCTTGGAAACTGGCCTGGGTTTCAGCGGTAGACAAGGAATAAATGAGGTTTTGGGCTCGCGCTTGCAAAGAGACTAGCAGCAGAGATGCAACGCAGAATAGGTGACGCGACCGGTTCACGAGAATGCCCTCGCCCGAACGATATCCTGTCAGAGTCTGGCAGTTCAACGTGACGATAGTTTTTTTGCTTCTCCTGAAAGATGAATCTCACAGAGATTCGTTCCTGACCATCTAGCTCAACGGCTTCTCGTTATAATCCGACTTTGGCTGAAAGCTGACAGCTGACAGCTGACGTCTGAAAGTTCCACATGCGCTTCGAACTCTTCATCGCGACCCGATACTTGCGAGCAAAGAGAAGGCAGACCTTCCTCGGCATCATCACCGGCATCTCCATTGTCGGAGTCGCCGCGGGCGTAGCGTCCCTTGTCGTTGCCATGGCCATCACCAACGGCTTTCGCCAGGATCTTCAACAGCGCCTGCTGGGTTCCACTTCCCACATCAGCCTGCAGCGGGTCGCCGATGACGGCATTAAAGATTGGCCTGAGCTCATGAACCGTTTTTCGAAACAGCCGCACGTAGTCGCAGCCGCTCCAGCAATCTTTGAACAAGTTCTGATTGCACGCGGTCCACGCGCGCGCGGGGCGGTGCTCAAAGGCATGATTCCGCGCTACGAGCGCAAAGTGGGCGATCTGCTGAACTCTGTGAAGGAAGGTTCGGCCGCTCCGCTGGAAGACACAGAAGCGGTATCAAAGCCTGCGGACAGCGATAACCGCAACACCCAAGCAGCGGAAACGAACGAATCTCCCGACTCCCTGGCAGCTGTACAGCAGCGCGTTGCATCGATGCCGCCCATCCTTCTCGGCAAAGATATGGCCGACAACCTTGGCGCCATGGTCGGTTCTGTAGTCCTTGTCGTCAGCCCTCAAGGTGAGCTCACTCCCTTCGGTACGGTCCCCAAATACAATCGCTTCCGTGTGGTAGGAATTTTCAATTCCGGCTTCTTCGACTACGACTCCAGTTGGGCCTTCGTGCGCTTGTCAGACGCGCAACGCCTGTTCGGCCTTGGCGACCTCATCTCCGTTATTGAGTTCAAAGTCGACGACATTTACCAGGCTGGTCCAATCTCTCACCAACTGGAAGAAGCCGCCGGCAAAGGATTCATGGCCACAAACTGGCAAGAGCAGAATAAGGCCCTGTTTCACGCCCTCCGCCTGGAGCGCCTGGTCACCTTCATCACCATCGGCCTGATCGTATTCGTCGCCGCCCTCAACATCCTGATCTCTCTCATTATGATGGTCATGGAAAAGACGAAAGACATTGCCGTCCTCATGTCCATGGGGACGCGCCGCGCTCAGGTACGCAACCTCTTTATCGCGCAGGGCGTGCTGATCGGCGTTATCGGCACCGCAATCGGCCTGGTGCTCGGGTATGCCATATCCTATGTCGGAGGACACTATCACGTGCTCGCGCTCTCTCCCGAGGTCTACTCGATCGACTACGTTCCCTTCGCGCCTCGAGCAATCGATGGCTTGTGGATCGCGCTCTTTGCGGTTCTGATTTCGTTTATCGCGACGCTATATCCGTCATGGTCCGCGTCTCGCATCCTCCCAGCCGAGGCCCTGCGCTATGAGTAAAAGGGATTCAACCTCCGGCCACGAACGGGCGGCAATCCGCACACCCGAAACGATTTCACTGCGCTACGCACTACTTGAACAGCCGGCGAATACTGGCTAACCCTTAGGTTACGCTCCTTCATACTTTAGGCGTTGGAACGAAAGCGACATTAAATGCATCTAACGGGACAAGAATCGATGCTTCGAGTGGAAGGCCTGAAGAAGGTTTTTCGGTCCGGCGAATCGGATCTGGTGCTCTTTGAGAATCTGTCGTTTGAGGTGAAGCGAGGCGAAATGCTCGCCATTGTGGGCGAATCCGGCGCGGGAAAGAGTACCTTGTTGCATATCTTGAGCGCTCTTGATCGTGCTTCTGCAGGTGACGTATACTGCGCCCACTTGCGATTGAATTCGTTATCGCACGACGAAGCCGCGAACTTTCGCAACCGGGAAACCGGCTTTGTGTGGCAGTTCCACTATCTGCTGCCGGAATTCACCGCGGCAGAAAATGTTGCCATGCCGCTGCTTCTGCAAGGGCGGACTTGGCAGCAAGTCGAGCCTGAAGCTTCGCGCTGGCTGCGTGAGGTTGGACTGGAGCAACGTGCGCATCATCGCTCGGGCGAACTTTCGGGCGGAGAACAGCAGCGGGTGGCTTTGGCCCGCGCGCTCATCACAGGCCCGAAGCTGTTGCTGGCGGATGAGCCCACGGGAGACTTGGACGGACAGACTGCGGAAGCGGTTTTTGCTTTGATTGCGCGCTTACATCGCGAGCACCAACTTACCTCCCTCATTGCTACGCATAACTTGTCGTTTGCCCGTCGCTGCCATCGGGTCCTGCGGCTGCAGCGAGGTCGTGTAGAGGAGATTGCGCCGGATTCTTTACCGGCATAAGTAACAGTAGTATGCAGCCTGTAGGCGAGCGAAAGATTAGTTCGACAAAGTGCAGGAATTTGGTGCAAAGAAATCAATAACGGAGGATGAGCAACCGTTCCTTCGGTAACGTGATCAAAGGTTTGTAAAATCGTTTCAGTACTTTGGTTTCGAGGCCCTTTGATTGCATAATGGCTTAGAATAAGGTCAGCAGGACCGGGGATCGGGTTCGGTAGGTCGGGCGAGCAAATGTTTTCCCGGCCAGGAAGGTCAGGGGAAGGGCATTATGTTTGAACGCTATACGGAGAAAGCCAGGCGCGTCATCTTTTTCGCACGCTACGAAGCCAGCCAGTTCGGGTCTCCCTATATCGAGACTGAGCACCTGCTTCTCGGACTCCTGCGCGAAGATAAAGCCCTGACCAATCGTTTCCTGCGCTCCCATGCCTCGGTCGAGTCCATACGCAAGCAGATCGAGGGACACACCACCATCCGCGAGAAAGTTTCCACGTCGGTGGACCTCCCGCTAAGCAATGAATGCAAACGGGTTCTCGCTTATGCTGCCGAAGAAGCGGAACGCCTCTCGCATCGCCACATTGGCACGGAGCACTTGCTCTTGGGTTTACTGCGGGAAGAGAAGTGCTTCGCTGCCGAGATCTTGCATGAGCGCGGCCTGCGCCTCTCGACGATTCGCGAGGAACTCGCTCGCAGTACGCAGGAAAAGGCTCAGCCCCAGCGGCAGCGCGAAAGTTCGCTGCTGTCAGAATTTTCGCGTGATTTGACGCAGGCGGCCATGGACAGCCAGCTCGATCCTCTGGTCGGCCGCGAAGGCGAAGTCGATCGCGTCATCCAGATTCTTTGCCGTCGCACCAAGAACAATCCGGTGCTGATAGGCGAGCCCGGCGTAGGCAAAACCGCCATCGTCGAAGGTCTGGCCCAGCGTATCGCCGACGGAGAAGTTCCGTCCTTCCTCGCCGACAAGCGCATTCTGGCTTTGGACCTCTCGCTCATCGTTGCGGGGACCAAATATCGCGGCCAGTTCGAAGAGCGCCTCAAAACCATCATGAAGGAACTGATGGAGTCGCAGAATTCCATCATCTTCATCGACGAATTGCACACGCTCGTCGGCGCAGGCTCGGCGGAAGGCTCGCTCGACGCCGCCAATATTCTGAAGCCCGCGTTGTCGCGCGGCGAAATTCAGTGCATCGGCGCCACCACGCCTGGTGAATACCGCAAATCCATCGAAAAAGATCGCTCCCTGGAGCGTCGCTTCCAGGCCGTGAAAGTTCCGCCGCCGAACGAGACCGACGCGATCAAGATTCTGTTCGGCATCAAAGATCGCTACGAAAAATTCCACGCGGTCACTTATACCGATGAAGCTATCAATTTCGCGGTCTCGCATTCCAATCGCTACATCCCTGACCGCTTCCTGCCCGACAAGGCCATCGACTTGGTCGACGAAGCTGGTGCCCGCGTCAAGCTGCGCCAGACCTCGCTGCCCGAAGAGCTCACCGAAGTCCAGAAACGCATTAAGTTCATCGTGCATCGCATGGAAAATGCCATTGCGAATCACGAGTTCGAGAAGGCACGTTTTTACTCCGACGAAGAACGCAAGGAGCGCGAGAACCTGCGCGCCCTGCGAGAGAAGTATCATCTCGACGAGTCTTCGACGGGCGTGGTCAACCGCGAGGACATCGAAGATGTCGTCTCGCGGTGGACCGGCGTACCCATTACCTCGATCAAAGAGGAGGAAACCCAGAAACTGCTGCGCATCGAGGAAGAGCTGCACAAGCGCATCATCTCGCAGGACAAGTCCATCAGCGCGCTGGCACGCGCCATCCGCCGTTCGCGCGCCGGCCTCAAGAATCCCAACCGCCCCATCGGCTCGTTCCTGTTCCTTGGCCCCACGGGCGTCGGCAAGACCGAAGTCGCGCGCACCCTGGCGCAATTCATGTTCGGGACTGAGAAGGCCCTGGTCCGCTTCGATATGTCCGAATTCATGGAGAAGCATTCAGTCTCGAAGCTGATCGGTTCGCCTCCGGGATATGTTGGTTACGAAGAGGGTGGTCAGCTTACCGAACGCGTGAAGCGCGCGCCCTACTCCGTCGTCCTGCTCGACGAAATCGAAAAGGCGCATCCGGATGTGTTCAATATCCTGCTGCAGGTTTTTGAAGACGGCCAGTTGACCGACGGCCTCGGCAACACGGTCGACTTCAAGAACACGATCATCATCATGACCTCGAACATCGGCGCGCGGCATTTACAGAAGCGCGAAGGTCTGGGCTTCCAGTCGTCGAAGGAAGACATGATCTCCGACAAGGTGGAAGAACTGGTGAAGGGCGAAGTCAAGCGCACCTTCAACCCAGAGTTCCTGAACCGCTTGGATGAAATCATCCTGTTCAACGCCCTGGGCGAAAACGATCTTATCCAGATTCTCGAGCTCATGGTCACGCAGCTCAACCAGAACCTGGCGCAAAAATCGATCACGGTCACGGTTGCGGACGATGCCAAGAAGTGGATCCTCAACCAGACCCTAACCGATCGCAGCTACGGCGCGCGCCCGCTCCGCCGCGCCCTGCAGAAGTACATCGAAGACCCGCTGTCGGAGGCGCTGATTCAGGGCACCATCACCACCCGCCCCGCCTTCATCGAGGTCTTCCTCGAAGACAACAAGCTGTTCTACCGCCCAGTAGATTCCGAAAAGGCGGAAGGCGTCCTGTTGTACGAGAAATGATTGATGTGGGGACAGCCGCCCTCGGCTGTCCGCCGAGCGCAGCTCGGCAAGGTTTAAAGCCGCCAGCCCAATCGCTGGCGGCTTTCCTTTCAACTGCCCAACCTCCCCATTCCGTGCCCAGAAGCCCGTTTCAGCCCAAAACCTTATTGACCCAGCCCCAAACTCTGTGATTAGATTCCACCCATCACGTAGTGGGCTGTCCCGCGGCCTGCGAATCAGCAAGCGAACGAGGTGAATTCTATGAAGTCTCGCCTGTTGTACGCAGCCCTAGCTGTCTCTACACTGGGCCTATCCGTTTTCTCCTTGAGCGCCAGCGCACGGGACATCGTCCTGCCCGCCGGCACTCTCCTGCAGTGCACCCTCAACGAGCCCAACATGTCTACGGCTACGATGGATGTCGGCGATCCCGTGCTTTGCCACTTGCGCGGCGTTACCGAATTCGGTCAGCAGGCTTTTCCCCGCGGAAGCTATTTAGTGGGACATCTCGATTCAGCCAAGGATCCAGGTCACTTCTGGGGCAAGGGATATCTGAAGGTTCAGTTTGATCGCATCGGCCTGCCCACCGGCGACCTTCCGCTTGAGGCCAAGGTCATCTCCACCCGTGGCTATAAAGTCGACAAACAGGGCAAGATCGACGGCAAAGGGCATCCTCGCCGCGACGTCATTGAATGGATGATCCCTCCGCTATGGCCCTGGAAGGTGATCATGTTGCCCGCGCGCGGACCGCGCCCCACGCTGAAGGGCGAAACCGTGCTCAGCCTTCGCCTGATGGATGACGTCCAGATCCCGCAGGTGACCAGGAGTTTCGGTCCCAACTGGCACTTCTTCAGCCGCGACCAGAGTCAGAACTACCAGCCCTCGGTCTATAACAACAAACCCATGTACCGCAACGCCTTGGTAGATGGAACCGTCACGACCCAGATGGCAACGGGTCAAGTTCAGGCTTCCTATGCGAGCGTCGTCACGAGAACTATTCCTTCGGTTCCAAACGTGGCTCCCGGCATGCCCGTCTTCGTTCTGAACAACGGAACCGTGCTGTCTGTCAGCGGCTACGGCTACCAGGACAGCCGCATCACCTATTCCCTGGTGGGCGGCGGTACCGGCGTCATCAGCACCGACGAAGTGGACTGGAGCACAACCACGCGCCTCAACGAAAAGCGCGGCGTGCGCCTCAGTCTGCACGCAGCCCACACGGCCCCGGAAACCCCCGGGTTCTGATTTGCTAATGTGGGGACAGCCGCCCTCGGCTGTCCTCCGAGCGCAGTTCGGATCTTCGGCCGCCAGCAAACACTGGCGGCCCATATTTTTGTCGCCGGCAGGCGGCCAGTTCTGCCGCCCAGCGGCCTAGAGATCGCATCCTCAGACAAGAAGTTGTAACTGTGTCGGCGCGATCCGGAAAACGACTCGCAGTGTCGTCGAGCCTTTACTGCCCTTCTTGCAACTCACGAATCCAGATATTTCGGTAGCGCACCGGATTGCCGTGATCTTGCAGGCTCAGCGGCAACTTGTCGGGAGTTGCCTTGTATGCCGGACGATCATGGTGAGCCGTAGGCCCCGACAGTTCCACATTGTCCTGCACTAGCAGTCCATTGTGCAGCGCCGTCACACGAGCCGGGCGCAGCACCTTACCATCCTTGTCAAAATGCGGAGCGTGGAAGACGATGTCATAGGTCTGCCACTGTCCCGGAGGCCGAGAGGCATTCACCTGTGGCGGAAATTGGCCGTATACGGCCGAGGCCTCGCCGTCGGCATAAGTTTTGTTCTGATAGGAATCCAGCACCTGGATTTCGTAGAGGCCCATCAAGAACACGCCGCTGTTGCCACGTTCCTGACTTTCGCCCACCGGAGGCACTGGCTCGGAGAATTCGACATGCAATTGGCAGTCACCGAAAGGCTGGCGCGTGTGGATGTAACCCGTATGCGGCATGACTTCCATATGTCCGCCCGCGACTTTCCACTTCGCCGCCTGATTATCCGCTGCCAGCCACTGGGAAAGGTCCTTGCCATCGAACAGTACGATTGCATCCGATGGCGGATGCCCTGGTGCGTCCTGTGTGCTCGCGGTTCCGGGCTCAATCACTGGCGGCAGCGGGCGGTCGGGATCGTTGGGTTTCCAGCGTGAATCGACTTGCGACATGGCCAGTTGGACACCACATAAGGCGACGATTAGTGCAAAGAATGCTGTCTTCATCGTGGATACCTCGTGCTTGAAGATACACCAGGCGGCATTCGCGCGACAGCCATGAGCTTTGAGATGTTGGAAACCTTTTCGCGCAGAGTTTAATCTAGAATAGAAAATATATCGGTGAGGACATATATGCGCCTACGGGCCGACAGAAGTGCCTGGGCAGTTCTCTTATTTCTGCTGTTCGTGGCCGCCTTGTGGGCGGTCGATAATAGTCCTTTTCACGACGCGCCAGCGTCGGCGAAAGCTATGAAGAATCCGTATGCGGGACAACCGGCTGCCATCGACGCTGGGAAGATCGTTTACGCAAGAAACTGCCTGGCTTGTCACGGAAAAGTCGGACAGGGGACGGGCAACGTGCCGTCGCTGGTGGACGGGAAACTGAAAAGTGTCTCGGCCGGTGAGATATTCTGGTTTATCACCAAAGGAGACAAAGATAACGGAATGCCGTCGTGGGCAAGCCTGCCCGAGGAAAAACGATGGCAAGTGGTGTCCTATGTGGAGGCGATGGCGGCGGGCAAAGCGGGCAAGGCGGGCACCGCGGCCACGTCGGCTCCCGCTGCGGAAGTTGCGACCGCGAAGCTGAGTGCTCCGCCTCCAAAACCGCCATTTACGGATTTTCGTTATGAAAAGCCGGGAACGATTCGCAAGATCACGGTAAAAGATCTTCCGGCGCCATTTGCGACTGAATCGGCGCAGAACGGTGCGGAGGTGGTCGCGCGCCCGCAAAATGCCTGGCCGGTGGCGCCTGCGGGATTCAAAGTAGAACTCTTCGCGTCGGGGCTCGAAAATCCGCGATTGCTGCGCACCGCTCCCAACGGCGACATCTTCCTGGCAGAGAGCGAAGCGGGACGGATTCGCGTATTTCGAGGAATCACTGCCGACGGAAAACCGGAGCAGACTGCAATTTTTGCCAGCGGCTTGAGGCGGCCTTATGGAATTGCGTTTTATCCGCCGGGTCCGGATCCGGAGTGGATTTATATCGGCAACACCAACGAGGTGATTCGGATCCCGTACCACAATGGAGATTTGAAGTCGAGCGGCGCGTCGCAACACATGGCCGACTTGCCTTCGAGCGGCGGACATTGGACGAGGGCGATCGCGTTCTCACCGGATGGCAAGACAATGTTTGTAGGAGTCGGTTCTGCCTCGAACGTTGACGATCCCGATACGCACCCGTCAGAGAAAGATCGCGCAGACATTCTGGCATGCGATCCAACGAACTGCCAACTGAAGGTGTACGCGTATGGCATTCGCAATGCGGGCGGCGGGATCGCGGTGAATCCCAAGACGAGCGAGCTCTGGTGCTCGGTGAACGAACGCGACGCGCTGGGAGACAACCTTGTTCCCGACTACATCACGCACGTGGAGGAAGGTGGATTCTACGGCTGGCCCTGGTGGTACATCGGGGCGCATCAGGATCCGCGGCACGAGGGTAAGCATCCGGAGTTGAAGGATAAGGCAATCGTGCCTGACGTGCTGCTGCAACCTCATAACGCGTCTTTGGAATTTACGTTCTATCAGGGCGATAAATTTCCCAACGAGTATGACGGAGATATTTTTGCTTCCGAGCATGGATCGTGGAACAAGGCGATCCGTGTGGGCTATGAAGTGATTCGCGTGCCGCTGCATCAGACCGGACGTGCTACGGGCGAGTATGAAGATTTCCTGACTGGATTCGTGCTGCCAGACGGGCACGTCTGGGGGCGTCCGGTGGGGATCACGGTGGCGCATGATGGCTCGCTGCTGGTGAGCGATGACGGGTCGAACTCGATTTGGAGAGTGAGCTATACGGGCAAGTGAGAAGTGCAGTGATCGGTGGGCAGTGATTAGTGGCCGGTCACAGGCTCTGATGCTGGCCACGTCGGCTAGGGTACAGATTCAGCTGCGGTTTTTCGGGCACTTTGCCGACGGCAATAGGCTGTTCGTTTGACTGGCCACTAGCCACTGATCACTGACAACTTTCTAGTGAAAGTCGTGCGAGATGGTTTCGGCCTTAGTCACGAAGAGCGGGAGCACGCGTTCCGCTTTAACGGAGATGACGTTGTCCTGATTTTGAAGAATTCCTTCGATGGCGAGGAACTTCTCGCTTGCCAGCAACAGGCGATTCTGGTGAAAAAGGTCGGGCGTGATGATGGCATTGGCCACGCCGGTTTCATCTTCCAGACTTAAAAACACAAATCCTTTGGCAGTCCCGGGACGCTGGCGGACAATGACGCAGCCTCCGATGCGGAGACGTTTGCCGCTGGGAATATTGCGCAGTTCGCTGGCGCGGCGAATGCCCATGGCGTTGAGCCATTCACGGCGGTAGGCCATAGGATGCGGGCCAACAGTCAGTCCGGTACCGCGGAAGTCGGCGACCAGGCGCTCCTCGTGATTCATCGGTTGGAGTGGCGAGGGCGCATCGGGTTCGGGTTGGGCCTCGATCAGGGGGCCGGAGCCGCGCACGGCGCGCTCGACCTGCCAGAGCGCGTCGCGGCGGTGAAGGTTCTTTTCACCACCAAGGCGGGAAGGCACGGAGGAATTGTTGATTTTTGATTGTTGATTGTTGATTGAATCCGTGGAGATCCGAGGATATCCGTGGCCGGTTTTACTGGCCACTGACCACTGGCCACTGGCCACTGCATTCAGCGCTCCGATTTCTGCCAGCGTCGTGAGTTCGTCTTTGCGCAGTTCGGGAACACGGCGAGCAAGATCGTGAATGGATGCGAAGGGAGTGCGCATGCGTTCGCGGACCAGAGCTTGGGCGGCTTCTTCGCGCAGTCCGCGAACGTAACGCAGGCCCATGCGGAGAGCGATATTCTTGCGCCCCTCCGGGGCTTCTCCATTTTCCGCGTCTACCCCACGGCTGGAGTTCACCCTGAGCGAAGTCGAAGGGCCGTGGGCTGCATTCTGACGCCGCTCCGCGGCTGAACTTCGGACATCCTCATGACTATCGACTAACGGCAACTGGCCAACGGCATCACAGGCAACTGGCAATTCGCTACGGTTCACAGTTCCCTGTTCGCTGTCCACTGGCCACTGGCCACTGGCCACTGCTTTTTCGCTTTTGCTGACAGCTGACGGCTGAGAGCTGAGAGCTGAAGCCAGAGAGCTGACAGCCTCCAACGTGCACTTCCAGTCTGAACACGTCACGTCGACCGGCAACAGCTTCAGGCCGTGACGCTGCGCGTCTTTGACGATGGTGGCGGGAGAATAAAATCCCATAGGCTGGTTGTTGAGCAAGGCGGCGGTGAATGCGGCCAGGTAGCGGCACTTCAAGTAGGCGCTGGCATAGGCGATCAGTGCGAAACTGGCGGCGTGCGATTCCGGAAATCCGTAGAGCGCGAAGGAAGTGATGGAAAGAATAATTTCTTCCTGAGCTTTCTGCGGAATGCCGTTTTGCGTCATGCCGGCGCGCAGCTTGGCTTCGATTTCGCGCATGCGAGCTTGCGAGCGTTTGAAGCCCATGGCGCGACGCAAGTCCTCGGCTTCGCCTCCCGTGAAGTTGGCGGCGATCATGGCGATCCGCAGCAGTTGTTCCTGAAAAAGCGGAACACCGAGCGTGCGCTTGAGCACGGGTTCGAGCGAGGGATGGGAATATGTCACTTCCTCGCGTCCCTGGCGGCGCAGGATGAAGGGATTCACCATCTGGCCGACGATCGGGCCGGGGCGGATGATCGCAACCTGCACAACGATGTCGTAGAAGCGCCTTGGGAGCAGGCGCGGCAGAGACGCCATTTGCGCGCGGCTTTCCACTTGGAACAATCCCACGGTGTCGGCTTGCTGCAGCGAGGAATAGACCTCAGGATCGTCGGGCGGAAGATGCGCCAGATCGACCTCTTCGTGGTAGTGATCGCGAATGAGTTCGATGGACTCTTTGAGTACGGCCATCATGCCGAGGCCGAGCAGATCGACTTTGACGATGCCCATGTCGGCGCAATCTTCTTTGTCCCATTGCACGACGACGCGGCCGGGCATGGACGCGGGTTCGAGCGGAACCACGGAATCGAGTTGTCCCTGGCAGATGACCATGCCGCCGGAGTGCTGGCCGAGATGGCGTGGCATGTCCTGCACGGCGATGCAGAGTTCGTAATATTTGCGCAGGCGGGGATGGTTGAGGTCGAGCCCGGCATCGCGAAAACGGCGGTCGAGAGCATCGTTTTCGTCGCGGAATTCCCAAGTGGCGACCGCAGCGGAAATTTTCTGCAGAGTTTCCGGATCAAAGCCGAGGGCCTTACCCATTTCGCGCGCGGCCATGCGGTTGCGATAGGTGATGACGTTGGCGGTCATGGCAGCACCGCGCGCGCCGTAACGCTGGTAAACGTACTGAATCACTTTTTCGCGCTCGTCGCCGCTGGGCAGATCGAGATCGATGTCGGGCCACTCGCCACGTTCTTCGGAAAGAAATCGTTCGAAGAGCAGTTCCATGCTGACAGCGTCGACGGCCGTGATGCCGAGCGAGTAGCAAACGGCGCTGTTGGCGGCGGATCCGCGTCCCTGTACCAGAATGTTTTGCTCGCGGCAGTGGCGAACCAGGTCCCAGACGATGAGAAAGTATCCGGCGAGCTTGAGTTTTTCGATGAGAGCCAATTCTTTTTCAATCTGGCGGCGAGCTTTGGCTTGCATGTCCTGCGTAGAGCGGCCATAACGATCGCGGAAGCCTGCCCATGTGCGATCGCGCAGGAAGGAATTCATGGTCTCGCCTTCGGGGACGGGATAACGCGGGAATTCGTAGCCCAGATCGTTGAGCGTGAATTCGAGGCGAGCGGAAAGCTCACGCGTGTTAGCGATGGCCTCGGGATAGTCGGCGAAAAGTTGCTGCATCTCTTGCGGAGATTTCAGAAAGCGCTCGGCATTGCGGGTAAGCAGGCGCCCGGCGGTGGACAGCGTACGATGGTGACGAATGGCGGTGAAGGCGTCGCAAAGTTGGCGACCCTGAGGGATGGCATAACAGACGCCGTTGGTGGCCAGCAGCGGAAGATTCAGGGAACGAGCAATGGTGATTGCGGCGCGATTGCGGGATTCTTCTTCGCGCTGGAAATGGCGTTGCAATTCCACATAGACGTTGCCGTGGCCGAAGATTCCAATGAGTTGATCGGCGCAGCGCCGCGCTTCGTCGAGGCCGCCTCGCTGCAAAGCTACCGCCAGGGGGCCATCCGCGCCGCCGGTGAGGCAGACCAGGCCGTGGGCGTGCTCCTGGAGTTCTTCTGCGCAGACTGCGCCTTCGCCTTTTTTGGCGCGCAACTTCATTTTGGTGATCAGGCGGCAGAGATTCTGGTAGCCGGGCCGGGAAGAGACGAGAAGAGGCAGGCGGAATGCCTTGTTATTTTCATTTCTATTTTCTTTGTCATTCCGAGCGGCGCGAGGAATCCCTATTCCCTTCGCGGGCTGCCGGGGATAGGGATCCTTCGACTCCGCAAGGGCCCCACTTCGTGAAGCCCTTGCTCCGCTCAGGATGACAGGGTGGAGAGGGTTGCACGTGACTTCCGCGCCGATGTGGGCTTTGATTTTTGCTTTTTGAGCGGCCAGGTGAAAGCGCGGAGCACCGTAGACTCCGTCGGTGTCGAGCAGCGCCATGGCGGGCATGCCGAGATGCGCGCCAACTCCGGCTAACTCCTCGGGCAAGGACGCGCCTTCGAGAAAGCTGAAAGCGGAACGGGCGTGAAGTTCGATGTACATGCAAAAATCAGTGATCAGTGGTCAGTGGCTAGTGGCCAGTAAACATCTTGAGTTCGCGGTCTGGCTGATCACTGGCCACTGATGTTCAGTCGTACGTTCCTTCCACGAACCAGCCGCCGCCGAGCAAATCGTGGACCAGGCGGCAGAAAGAAACAGCTTCTCCATTTCGTAAGGCGAGGTCCCACTCGTCGCGGGACCAGGCTTCGCGCTCCCACCAATCGCCGGAAGAGCGCCAAGGGCCGGCCTTCCAGAGCACCTCGCCTTGCACTTCTTTTTTCTTGGCACACATTACACGCACCGGTTGGGAACTTTCCAAAGTCACCTGAACGCGCAACGGAGGGCGGAGTCGGCGCAGGGCCGTGACGGCGGATTTTTCTCCCGCCGGGTCGGGAGCTTTTTCGCGCTCACTTTTACGTGGGGCCACGGAGAGAAAACGCCGCATGCGAAATCCTTCGGATCGATGCGTGTCGAGCAGTTCCACCGCTCCCACATTGTTTTCGCCCACCATGCTGGCGATGCGGGCGAGGGTGAGTTCCAGTTTTTCCGGCTCCGGCGACGGAGGCAGAAACAGTCCGCCTTGCGCGGAACGAGCGCGCGCCGGTTCGGCAGCCAGATGGATCTTCACGATGGGGGCGCCGGGAGGATGCGCATTCAAATCCAATTGCAGCAATTTCAGGAAAACCTTGGCATCGAGCATAGGTTGGGGCAGGCGGAGGGTGCGAAGAAATTGATGATTGCTGATTTTTGATTGCTGATTGAATGGCGAGAAATTTTCGAGTTCCAGCGTGAGACGCAGTTCCTGGGTGGCCAGAGCACGCGAACCTAATCGCGCGCAAAGCTGTTCGAGCAGGCGATTTAACAAAAATGCTAAAGGCTCAAGCAGGACGATGGGGTGCTCCAGTTCGACGACTTCGTCAAATACAAGAGGCGCTTCCACGGGGATCAGAGTGCGCGATGCGCCACCATGCGCCAGTTGCTGCAGGCGCAGGCCTTCCTGACCGAGCCGTTCGCTTAATGCAATTTCAGGCAGTGCCGCCAAGTCGCGCAGGTTGCGTATGCCCCAACGGTCGAGAATTTCAAGCAGACAGTCGACGGCTTTCTTCTGATCATCTTCTTCGTGCGGATTCGCAAACAACACTTCCACCGGCAACGGACCCAATTGTTCTGCTTCTTTGCCTGCAGGAATTACGGTGACGCGGGCAGAGCCTGCCCTGAGCTTGCCGAAGGGAGTGCCAGCGCCACAAAATCCATGGCCACATAATCCACGGGCAGCGAGCACAGCCGCGTCGGGATTGGAAGCTACGGCAACATTGGCTACGAGGCCGAGCGTGGTTGCGCGATTTGAGATGGCGCGAGAAATTTCCGGCAACGATCCGAACAGAGATTCCATGCCCGCCAGATCGAGCAGAGCGGTGTCGCAAGCGGCGTCCTCTACGCAGGGAGAAAAAGACTGGGCGCAATCGAGCAGAGCAGCGTGCGCAGCGGATTCCTGCAGGGCAGAACGTGGACGCAGGGCAACTTCCGAGCAAAGTTCAGCTTGCGCCTTGGTCATGCCCGGAGCGATGCCCAGGTGGACGGCTTCTTCATTGACCGCGAGAATTTTTTCGAGCGGAGGTTTGCCTTCGACAATGGCGAGCGCGCGCCCTTGCAGTTCCGGTTCGGCGCGCAGAGCAGCCGCGACGGGAAAATTCGGAACGTAGATGCAGGCAAACGGCATGGGAGTGAGTCATTGAGTAATCTTGCAATTTGGTAATTGAGTAATTTGTTTCATCATCGTTCATCCCGCCCATGCGGTTTTGGTTGCGAACATTACGGAGCGCGCGGGCTTGCGATCCAGACGATAGCGAATCTGTTCCGCGCTGATTTCCAGGCCGGTTAGCAGTTGCGCGTGAGTGGGGCTGACGGTTTGGAAATCGATGGTGGACGGTTCGCCTACGCAAATTTTCTTTCGCCCCTCCGGGGCTTCCTCTTCAGCGATCGCGGACCCACGGCTAGCGCCGTGGGCTGCATTCTTTTGACGCTCCGCGGCTGTTCGTTCCGTTCGCAGCCTCTGCCCGCTTGGCGAATCCAGCTGCAGCAGCAGGGAGGAGCAACTTCCGGCGATGGCGTGTTGTTCAATGGCCAGCAGGACCGTAGGGGTGTGTTCTATGGCGCGGCGAAAGCGGAACCATGTGGTCAAGGGAATGCGTCGCGCTGCCTGCGGCGGAATATCGCCAAGGTCGAGAACGATCAGTCCGAAGCCGCCGCTTTCTAGAAGCAGATCCGTGGCGCGGAGGACTTGCTCCAGGCGATTTTCCTGATTTTTGCTTTGCGATTGAATTTGATTTTTCAGAGAATCTCTCTCGGTGTCACTGTGCCTCCGTGGTGAGTTCTTCTTTTGTGGTGAACTCTCGCTGCAACGCACCCACAACAGGCGCTCCAGTTCCACGCCGGCCGCTGTCGCGGAATGAGGGTCAAGCGCGTCGCTGGCATCGACCACCACGCAAAATTCTTCCCGGCGAGTGGCGGCGGCTAGAGCAGCCAGAAGTAAAGTGGTGCGCCCCGAGGAGGCGGGGCCGCAGATTTCTGTCAGGCAACCGCGGGGCAGGCCGCCGGTCAGGGCGTCGATGGCGGGGACGCCCCCGGAAACCATTTCCGGGGCTGGGCGAATATCGAGCCGCGAAGCGGAGGTTATATGTGCCAGCCAGAGATCGGCCTTAGCCAGTTCGGAGGAGCGAACGCGTTGCGGCGGATGACTTTCCCCTTCCGCCGGATCAAGGGGTAGGGGCACCTCTGTAACTGTTTGATCATCAAAGACAAAAGGGCGGCCCAAGGCCGCCGAAGTGGAAACCACTGCGGAAGACATAAGATTCCTCGGAAGATTTCAGGGAGCGCCGGGGCTGGTGCCGCGGAGGCTGTTTCGCTTTTTATTCGCCTATTAAGATTTTGCTACCAGGGGCTTGAGTTGTCAAGTCTGCGGCAGAAAAAAGTTTCACCGCGGAGTCCCCCAAGGACGCCCGCCCAGGACATAGAGAACAGCCTGCTTACCTTGGCTGCCGCCAGTCGTCTAAGGAAAACATCACACCGCTTTTCGCGACCTGTGCTCGATTCCTGTTTCTCCCATTCACGTTGTGCGAAACGGCTGCTCGATCCCAGCCGTAAAAAGGAGCGTCCCATGAAAAAAATTCGTATGCTTGTTTTGTTCTCTAGTGTTTTGCTGGTCTCAAGTCTCAGTCATGCTCAAACCGCGACGGGCGAAACGCTGATGCTCGATCTGCCGCGGGCGAGCCAGCATGCGGTCGTGACCCAGCGCATTGGCATCACCGATATCACCATCAACTATCATCGCCCCCTGGCCAATGGTCGCCAGATCTGGGGCAAGGTTGTGCCCTACGGGCAGGTGTGGCGCGCGGGGGCCAACGAAAATACGACCATCACGTTTACCGATCCGGTCACGATTGAAGGCCAGCCACTCGAGAAAGGAACCTATGGCCTTCACATGATTCCCGGAGAGAACCAGTGGACCGTGATCTTTTCGAAGGCTTCAACGGCGTGGGGAAGTTTCTCTTACAAGCAGGACGAAGACGCCTTGCGGGTGAATGTAAAACCGCAGACGGCCGAGGCTCATAATGCGCTCGCCTACGACTTCGACGACGTGAAGCCGGATTCCACTGTGGTCACCATGAGCTGGGATAAAGTTGCACTGCCGTTCAAAGTCGAGGTCAAGGTAAACGACCTGGTCACCGCCAGCATCCACCGGCAGATGCACGGGCTCAATCAATTTTACTGGGAAGGTTGGAACGACGCGGCTGACTATTTCCTGACCAACAAGATCAATCTCGACGAAGCGCTGAAGGATGAGGAACAGTCGATCCAGGCGGAAGAACGCTATGACAACTTGCTGAACAAATCGAAGATTCTGGACGCGATGGGCCGGAAGCAGGATGCTGAGATGTTCCGTACGAAGGCTCTGGACAAGGCGAGCGCTCTTCAGCTTTATTTCTATGGGAGGCAGTTGCAGGGTGAAAAGAAGCAGGACGAAGCGCTGGCAATTTTTCGTTCGACCGCCAAGAAGTTCCCTGACTACTGGACTTCGCACATGGCCTTGGCCCGGGTTTACAGCGCTCAGGGAGACTTTGAGAATGCGGTGAAGGAAGTGAAGCTTTCTCTGGCAGGAGCGCCCGAGTCCAACAAGGCGAACCTGGAAAATTATGTGAAGCGATTGCAGAACAAGGAGGACATTAACCGTTAGGGCTTTTCTCGCTGGGCGCGCTCGGCTTCGCCTCGCTTGGACGGCCGAGGCGGCCGTCGCCACGTGAGCCGTCGCCACATCATGCAGTAGCACATCAGAAACAAAAGAGGGCCAGCTCACGCTGGCCCCTTTTTACTCTCCACTGCGATTACCAGACGCGGCAGGCGTTGGCTCTCACCATACGTTGTCCGGCTTTGCAGCCGAAGGCCTGATCGAACTCCGGCATGTTCGACAGCACGTTGTCGATGCGGAACACCGGCAACGAATGAGGATCGGTGGTCACGATCATGCGCGCGATTTCCGGCCGCACGTTTGCGCACCATGAGTACGCGTTCGACAGGAAGAAGCGCTGGCGGTTGGTCCAGCCGTCCGGACCTTTATCGTCAAGCGATTTGCCCTGCTGTTTTAGATCGGCCTCCAGCGCATTCAGGGCAAGGTGGATGCCACCGTTGTCGGCCGTATCTTCGCCCTGGGTCAGCAAGCCGTTTTGCTTGACACCGGCGCCTGCATCGGGAACATCTTGCGTGTACTCGTCGGAGATGCACTTGCCGCGCTCGTCATATTGTTTGCCGTCTTCGGCGGTCCACCAATCGCGAAGGTTTCCGTGAGCGTCGAACTTGCGTCCCTGATCGTCGAACCCATGAATGATCTCGTGCCCGATGACCATCCCGATGGCTCCGTAGTTCACCGCGTCGTCTTTCGAGGGATCGAAGAACGGCGGCTGCAAAATGCCTGCTGGGAAGTTAATTGTATTTAGCTGGGGATCGTAATAGGCGTTGATAGTCGGCGGGGTCATCGTCCACTCCGAGCGGTCGACGGGCTTGCCGATTTTCGCGACCCAGCGCTCGAACTCAAACGATGATGCGTGCGACATATTATTGAGATAACTGTCGCGCCCGATCTTCACGCTGGAATAGTCCCGCCAGTGCGAGGGATAGCCGATCTTGTCCTCAATCCCCTTCAGCTTGACCATGGCTTGTTCTTTCGTGGCCGGGGACATCCAGTTGAGGCTCTGAATGTCCTGCCCCAAAGCTGTCTCGATGGCGTGCACCATTTGAATGGTGCGGGCTTTGCTTTCCGGCGGGAAGGCGCGGTCCACGTAAGCCTGACCGAGGGCTTCACCGAGATCGCGGTCCGCAGCCCGGACGCATCTACGCCACCGCGGTTGCTGCTGCTCAGCTCCGGCCAGAGTGTGCGCGAAGAAGTCGAAGTTCTCATCGACCACAGCTTTGTTCAGGTATGGCGCTGCGCGATGAATCACCTGCCATCGCATGTAGGCTTGCCAGTGATCGAGCGGTTGCGCGGCCAGGAGTTTCTCTTCCGCGCGGAAAAAGTCGGGAGAAGTCACGATGTAGTGGTCGCTGGCAGGAGCCTGCACCGCTCGCAGATATGCATCCCAGTCGATCGAAGGAGTGAGTTCGCGCACCTGCGCCAGCGTCATCTTGTTGTTGATGTTCTTGGGGTCGCGGCGTTTGACGTTATCCATCTGCGCCTGAGCCATTGCGGTTTCAAGGTCGATCACCGTACCGGCATCGGCCGCAGCTTGTGTTTGGGATTCCCCCGCCAGGACGAACATCTTCTGCACGTGGGTGCGATATTTGCTGAGAAGCTCTTTCGACTTGTCGTCGGTCTTTATGTAGTAGTCGCGATTGGGCAGGCTCAACCCGCCCTGATCGATTTGCGCCACCACTTTGGAGGCATCGTCATAGTCCTGCTGGCCGGTGAAGCCGAAGAAGGGAGAATTCGTTTGATTGTCAGACTGCTCCCATGCTCCCGGAAACAGATGGTGGAGATGCACGATCTCCAGCGTGATTTCTTTCTTAGACTTGAGGGCTGCGATGCGGTCCAGTTCCGGCTGCAACGGCTTCAGGCCCGCGGCTTCGATGCCGCTTTCGTCCATGCACGCGGCCCAATAGTCACCAATCTTCTGTTGAACGGCGGAGCGACTGGAGTCATTCTTGCTGGCCGCTTCCAGCGTGTCTCGTAGGAGATGCTCGTTCCATATTTCCAGGCCGCTGCCCGTGCTCCAGTAGACCTGGTCGGCCGGGATGGGATTGGAAGTCAGCCACTTGCTGCAGGAGTATTTGTAAAAGTCGCTGCAGGGATCGAGGCTCTTGTCGACCAGGGCGGGATCGAAATGCTCAAGTTTGGGTTCTTTCGGCTCGTCGGCGGATGCGGCCCCGGTCGCGAGAATCGAGTTGGGGCGGGCGGTTTGGGCTGGAATGTGCGGGGCGGAGCTGGTTTGGGCAGAGGCTGCGGAGACAGTTAGACTCAGGATCAAAGCCGCGGAAAGTCGAGAAATGAGCATAGGACCTCCTGTGGGGAACGAGCGCAAGTTGGATAGAACAGAGGGGGACAGCAGAAGTTACGCATATTGGTGGAAGCAAGTTCCGTGCTTTCAGGGCCGAACAGACCTCGACCCGACCACACAACATACTACAGACGCGTGGGAACGTGGGAGGTGAGCCGGAAACTGCGTGAAATCTGTGACATGATGGAGCTATGAAGAAACAAGCATCCGATCAACAGTTTCATGACCGCCGTTATCAGGAGCGGAAACGAGCCGAAGCCGCGAGGCGGCCCGTAAAGACGAAAGCGGTCCCCGCGGACGTAAATCAAACCCCTGCGAGCCCGGGCAAAGAACCGGCCAAGAAATAGCCAACGGCGATTGGAGATTGTAGATTTCAGATTTCAGACTCGGGTGGATGCGGACGCGGATTTTCAATCTGAAATCTACAATCATCAATCTGAAATCGTTCCTCTAGCCTGTGTTGTGCAGCCCCGCCGCGATTCCGTTGATGGTTGCGCCTAGTGGGTATTCGAGTTCCGAACTCTGCTGTCCTTGCTGTTTGCGGCGCAGCAGTTCAACCTGAATCAGGCTCATGGGATCCACGTAGGGATTGCGCAGGCGAATCGAGCGGGCGAGCACTCGATTGCGGCTCAATAATTCTCGCTGTCCGGTTACACGAAGAATCATGCGACGCGAACGCAGGAACTCTTCTTCCAACATGGAGAGAACGCGCTCCCTGAGCGCCGAGTTTCTGACCAGCCCGGAATAATCACGCGCGATCCCGAGATCGGCCTTGGCCATGCCCAATTCCACGTTGCGCAGGAGTTCGGAAAACACGGGAAAGCCGCGCGCAATCTGGCGCAAGAGTTGCGCATGTCCGGGGCCGCTTTTTTCGAATTGCTGCAGTGCGTGCCCAACACCGAACCAGGCGGGTACAGCGTGCCGACTTTGCATCCAGCCAAAGACCCATGGGATGGCGCGCAAGTCTTCGAGGCAGCGGCCCTTTGTGCGGCGCGAAGGGCGCGATCCGATGCGCGCCGTGTCCAATTCGTTGACCGGAGTCGCTTGCTCGAAATACTCCAGAACGTCAGGATTGTCCGCGATCTCGCGGCGGTAGATGCGGTAGGCTTCCTGTGACATCTCTTCGACGGCCTCTTCCCAGCGCGTGAGCGGCTGTGCTTGCTGCCGCGTCAGCGCTTCCAGGCTCGCAGCCATCATCAGTTCCAGATTCCATTCCGCGAGCACGGGGTCGGCGTATTTCCAGTTGAGGACTTCACCTTGCTCCGTAATGCGAATCTCTCCAGAAAAACATCCCGGCGGCTGTGCAAGGATGGCGGCGTGTGTGGGACCACCACCGCGACCGACGGTTCCGCCGCGACCATGAAAGAGCCGAAGCTTCACTCCATGTTCCTGTGCAGCGTGGTGCAACTCGCGATGAGCTTTATAAAGTTCCCAGGTGCTGGTGAGCATGCCCCCATCCTTGTTGGAATCGGAATAGCCCAGCATCACTTCCTGCCAGCGCCCCCAGGAATCGAGCAGCGGTTGATATTCGGGATCGCTCCACAAGCGCCGCATGACCTCGCCAGCCGCGCGCAGGGACTCGATGGATTCGAACAGAGGAACGGGCATTAAGCCGGGATCGTCGCCTGATCCTGCAACCTGAACTTCTCCCGCTTTGGCGAGGCGGAGGACCGCCAGCACGTCATTCTCCGATTCCGCGCCGCTGATAATGTAGTGGCGTATCGAGTGCGCGGGATAAGTGCGCTTCGCTTGCGCGATGGCGCGGAAAGTATCCAGCAGTTCCCGAGTTTCGGAAGATTGGGCATCCCTTGTGAGTTCTGGCCCGAGTTCCTTGATGGCCTGTGCGTGTACCCGAGCGTGCTGGCGGATGTCGAGCGTGTGCAGGTGGAATCCAAACGTGCGGAGCTTTCGCAGCAAAGAATCGACGTAGGTTCGAGCCAGCCGTTCGCCACAGTTGGAGTTGAGACTGTTCTGCACCAGCAGAAGATCGTCCTCAAATTCCTGCGCACTGCGGTAAGCCGCCGGAGCGTCTGCGCCCTCACGGCTCTGCTTGAGCTTATGAAAGATGTAGGAGAGAAAGCGGCGATAGCTTTCTGTTGTGTTGTGCGGTCCCCACGCCAGGTGCACGCCGGGAATGGTGCGCTCGTAGTGCTGCAATCGCGAAAGCAGTTCTTTCGAAACTCCCGTTTGCCGGCGCGACGAACTGAGTCGGTCGCTGAGCGACTCCACATCGTGCAGATATTGGCGCAGGATCAGAGCCCGCGCCATTTCCAGCGCGTCGCGGATGCAGCCCGGTTTGACCAGCGGATTTCCGTCGCGGTCTCCGCCAATCCAGGAGCCGAAATGCACAAGGTTGGGCAAAGTATTTTCGTCGAGTTCGAGACCATAGACTTCGCGTAACGAGTCTGCCACCTCGGCATAGATCCCCGGAAGCGAATCGAATAGCGAAAGCCGGAAGTATCGCAGGCCCATGCGAATTTCATCATCCACCGTGGGCTTCGCCAGGCGCACTTCGTCGGTCTGCCAGAGCGAGGTGACTTCCGCGTGGATATTGTTTTCGCAATCCTCGGCCTCTTCGTCCGTGAGCGGAAGTCGGTCAAGTCGTTCCAGTTGTTGCGCGATGCGGCGTCGCTTCAGCAGAACAGTCTGCCGTGCGACTTCGGTGGGGTGCGCCGTGAATACCGGAGTAATCGCGATCTGGCCGAGCGCCACGGCGGCATCTTCCGCCGAAATTCCAGACTCTTTCATTCGCAGCAGGGTTCCGCGAAACGAACCGGGGAGCGGGGGATGTTCACGGTCCAATTTGCCGGCGCGCCGCCGGCGCTTGCGGTGGTTGGTCTCGGCGAGATTGGTGAGCTCGAAATAAGTCGCGAATGCTTTCGTAACCTGGTGGGCACGGGTCAAATCCATCCGAGACACGATTTCTTGCGCCTTGAGCATGAGCTCTGACGACGAAGCGTGCTGCGGATTGCGGCGCACCGTCTCACGATGCTCGATCAACAAGCGCCGCAACTCTTCCACCGTCTCGAACAACTCTTGGCCGGACTGTTCCACCAGCACTTCTCCGAGAATCGTACCCAGCGAGCGCACATCGCGACGCAGCGGATGATCTTTCGCTGGTTCATCAGAAGTCGCAATGAGTTCGGCCAGGCGCGCCTGTTGGTCATCGGCATTCCAGAACGGTTTTGACTTTTTCACAGCCATCAGGAGGATGTACGACAGAATAAACGACGCGGGACGAGCGTGGGATGAAAAGAGGAAATGGCGAAAAGAAAAATCGCCGAACGCAGCCACCGATTGCACGGATTTCACGGAAAAAGCAAATCAAGTTGATGTTCATTGATCCGCGTGAATCCGTGTTGATCCGTGGCTAAAGATTTTATTTGGGCACTTCGAAACGGTAGCCGATGCCGCGTAGTGTCTTCAAGTACTGCGGGTGACGAGGATCGAGTTCGATCTTCTCGCGCAGGCGGCGGATGTAAACGTCGATCGATCGCGGCGTGACAAAGGGAGTCTCTTTCCACACGGCGTCGAGCAATTGATCGCGGGTCAGAACGCGGCCGCGATGCGTCGCCAAATATTCCAGCAGGCGAAACTCGCGCACCGTGGTAAGAACGTTGCGGCCCTGCACCTGCACCGTCATAGATGAAACGTCAATTTCAAGATCGCCCAGCCGCAACACCTCGCTGGCAGTGGCCTCCTGGCCCAGTCCGCGCAGCACGCTGCGAATGCGAGCCACCAGTTCACGCGGGCTAAAGGGCTTGGTGATGTAATCATCACCTCCAAGTTCTAGTCCTTTGACCCGGTCGCTTTCCCCAGTTTTTGCCGTAAGAAAGATGATGGGAGTCGCAGAAAGAGCCGGCGTTTGACGAATATGGCGGCAGAGTTCGAAGCCGTCGGTGCCCGGCAACATCACATCGAGCAGAAATAAACTTGGCATTTCGCGTAGAGCTTCGGAGACTACCGAGGCGCCGCTGATGAAGCTTTGCACCGAGAATCCGCTCACCCGCAGATTGTGCGTCATGAGGCGAGCGATGTCGGTATCATCTTCCACCACGAAGATGAGGGACCGGGATGTGCCGGGGACGACGGCGGCGGGGGTCCGCTCATAGGAATCCAAGGGGAGAGGCATTTTTCCTGGGGACTACGCAGGAAGCCTGTGGAACTTCCAGCATCCAGACCCTGGCGAAACTCTATTGGGAGAATGTTGCGCGAATGTGTACCGCGTGTTAAAGAATCGTGAATTTGTGAGAAGCAGTGGTCAGTTGCTAGTGTTCAGTTCTCAGTTGAGCTTGACCCGTTTTACGGCCGGTTTTCCCCGCCCATAAAGACTTGATCGCGTTACTCCTTGACACCAACGCTCCGGGCTTCTGACCACTGACCACTGATCACTGACCACTGGCGACTGCTGCTAATTTGCTGCTTTCTTCTTAGGAACATGCCGCAAGCTGCGGCCTTCGATAAGGTTATAGAGGTCTTCAGCGAGGTTTGTGGTGTGGTCTCCGGCGCGCTCGAGGGCCTGAGCCATGAGCAGTACTTCGAACCCGGTGGTATCGCCCTGGACGACGGTTTCTGCCAAATGCTTTTGAAACAGGGCATGGCAGACCTGGTCAATCTCTTTATCCATCTGCAAGACCTTGCGAGCGCACTCCAAATCGAGAGTGGAAAAGCCCTGATGAATCAGGTCGAGCATGTCGCGGAGCCGCGATGACATTTCTACGAGCTGCCGCACATCGGCGGCAGGAATCTTCGAGGTTCTGGATTGCACGCGCATCGCGACGCTCATCACCAGGTCGCCGATGCGCTCCAGGTCGGTGGTGGACTTCAGGCTGGAAAGCAACTGGCGGGCTCGCGCTTCGTTCACTCGCGTGATCGCCGCGGGCAACTGTTCGTCGATCTGACGTTCGATCCGGTCGAGTTCTTGTTCGCAGTCCTTGATGGCAAGGAAGGCCATGCGCGACGAGTTGGTGAGCAGGTCGCGGACATTGAATGCGGCGTCGCGCGCGATCAGGCAGGCCTTCAGTGCGAGGCGCGCCAGATCATCCGCCCTGCGCACTCTTGGCTCCGCCGCTGTCTTACCAGAGCGTGGGCTTGGCTCTGACTCATCAGATTCGAGATTTCGCGGTGTGGGCGCTTTCCGTGGCATCGGAGGGAACGTGGCGACGTCCGTGACTTGGCCGTCGCTAAGCAAGCAGTTTAGTCCCAAAATGTGAAAGGATGGTTACAACATTGCCGTGGCGGGTACCAGTAAACTGGCCTTGACCGCAGCAAAACACGCGCCGGAGGGCAGTCTTGTGAACGTCGCTGATTATCTGCGCCGCCAGTTCGCTTACGACGAATGGGCAAATAGAGAAGTTTTGAACGCGATTCGATCCGCCGGAGGCGCGAACCAGCGATCGGTCCAACTCATATCCCACATTCTTGCCGCGGAGCAGCTCTGGCTGGATCGGCTGAAGCAGCAGCCGCAAAGTGTGCCAGTATGGCCCAATCCCGACCTGGCACAGTGTGAGGCACTAGCCGACAAACTGGGCAAAGAGTGGCTAGAGTTTCTGGATCTCATTACGGCGGGGGACGTCTTGCAGACCGTCACCTACAAAAATAGCAAGGGCGAGGAGTGGACCAGCTCGATCGTAGACATCTTGACCCATGTCGTGATGCACTCTGCCCATCATCGCGGACAGATCGCCAGTCACATGCGCGCCAACGGGCAGATTCCGGCTTACACCGACTTCATTCACGGAGTGCGCCAGGGGCTGGTTAAGTAAGTTAGTCACGAAGACGGAGGTAATCATAATCGAGGGACGGCGGCTCTACACCATGAACGGTCTCTTTATCGTAGCCGTCGGGGTTCTGTGCTGGCTCCTTGCCACACGGCCCACGCCGTGGAATGTGCAGCGCTATGTCGGAACTGTGCTGGCTGTCCTCGGAATCAGCTTCGTTGGAGTCGCTCGATTTCAACTCGGTAAGTCGTTTTCGATCAAGCCTGAGGCTCACAAACTGGTAACCAACGGGCTCTACTCGAAAATTCGCAACCCAATTTATGTGTTCGGCGTAGTCATGCTCACTGGGTTGTCTCTAGTGCTGCAGAAACCAGTTTTCTGGGCCGCCCTCATCGTCGTGGTGGTCGCTCAGACCATCCGCGCCCGAAGAGAAGCGCGAGTTCTCGAAGCCGCGTTTGGCGATACCTACCGCGAATACCGGGGCAAGACATGGTTTTAGGCCAGCGGCGGGACTTTGCCGCTGTCTCCCAGAAGACGTAATATCTCAAGCAATGAAAAAAATCCCTGTTGTTTTTGTCCTGGCCCTCTTCACCGTTTTCCTGTCGGCCGACGATCAACCCAAGGTTCCACCTATGCCCGCCGCGGTGGCAAACAATGCGGTCGCCTCGCTCAAGAACGGGATTGAGATCTATTCGCTAATGGGGGTCGGGCCCAAGAAAACCTGGGACGACATCACTAACAAGATGTATGTCCTGCGGCTCTCTTCGAAGAAATGGATGGAAGGACGTGCGGTGCCGGGAGTTGCTGGGCGCCTGGGCGCGTCCGCGATTGGGGCGCGAGGGCAGGTATTTGTTTTCGGCGGGTATGTAGTGGACGGGCAGGGCAATGAAATGACGATCCCCGATGTGAACTCCTATGTAGCTGATGGTCATCGCTGGTACCGTGCGGCCGACATCCCGGTAGCCGTGGACAGCGCGGTGATCGGTGTGAATCATGACCGTTACATCTATCTCGTCGGTGGAAGATCGCAGACTGGCCCGGTCAACAATGTGCAAGTTTATGATGCTGAGAAGAACACCTGGAGTCAGGCCACGCCGATGCCCGGGACTCCGGTTTTTGGTCATGCCGGCGGCTTGGCCGAAGATGCCATTGTCTACGTTGACGGCGCCAAGAAAAATCCGGCTGCAGAGGGCGATCCCTATGTTGCGTCGGACGAGTGTTGGATCGGCAGGATCGACCGCAAAGACCCCAATAAGATCGAGTGGAGCAAACTGCCTCCGCATCCCGGCGAAGGCCGCTTCGGAATCGTGGGTGGAGGAGTCGAAAAAGAGCATCGCGTTGTGTTCTCGGGCGGAACTATCGCGCCGCACAACTTCAAAGGTTTGGGCTACGACGGCAAACCTGCGCGAATCTCAACCGCAACGTTTGCCTTCGAACTCCACGGCAACCGTTGGGACACAATTACCGCCGACGCCTCAGATGTGCGCACTGATGGCCGCGGAATCGTGGTCACTCCCCTTGGCCCCTGGATTCTCGGCGGTATGCTGAGGAATCAGGCAATCTCAGCCCGAGTGTTCACCCTGCCGAAGAAGTAGTCTCTGGGCCGGAACACGTAGCCCCGGACGCATTCGTCCGGGGGGAACGCTCGCTCTGCGTCGCGGTTTTGCTTTTAGTGTTCCGCAGCGCTGTGCGCAAACGCAATATTCAGCCCGGTGGTGAACACTACGTCGTTCTTCTTGGCGCTCAGCGGCGGATTGGTCACGTAGATGTCGCCGAACTGGTTTTGCCAGCCCAACCATTTGCTGATCTTAGTTACACTGCCAATATTGAAAGTCCACCGATACTGGCTTGTGTCCTGCAGGTTCGGATAGAAATATGTGTTCTGCGTAATAACCGTGCCCTTGCCAATTTTGTGAGTCAGTTCCTCGCCCAAGGTCAGAGCCACGAATTTGTTGGTCTTGCCGTAGGAGGCAAAGACTGGAGGTATGCTACCCACGACCAGCGGCCCGTTCGAATAGGTTTCGTGCGTGTAGTTGATGCCGCCCAGGAAGTTCAAGATGGTGTTCTCAGAGTTGATGACGTGGAAGCCGAAGCCGCCGGTGTAGACTTGGCGCAAGTCGAGGAACTGCAGGGCATTCGCCATGAAGTCCGCGCCTACGAAGGCAAACAGCCGCGGCCTTAGGTTTCGGTCGTAGCGGATTCCGCCCTGTTGCAAGCTGGCCACGTCGCTGGGTGTGGCCAGGTCATTCTTAGTGTTGATGGTACTGGCGTAGAGCGTGATCTTGTCGTTCATTGTGGGATGCGCCGCGTTGAAAGCCAGTGCCAGGTTCTCGGTCTCGGCGTTCCCGCGGGCAATGGAGAATCCGACGTTGATTCCTCCGTCCCAACCGTTCATCAGCCCGGGATGGACATACTTCTGATATGCCTCTTCGCTGCGCATCAACTGGACATCATCTTTCGGCGCTTCCACCGTCCCGGCGGTCTTGGTAGCGATCTCAATCTTGCCGTCGGTAGTTGTCACCGGGCCGACCGCGGTCTTTCCGCCTTTCAGGTTGAGGTGCAGCACCTGATCGCTCTTGATTCCGTCAATCTCTGAAAACTTAATGGTGACATCGCCGGCGGCCTCGGTGTGCAGCAGCAGCGTCTTGCCATCGGATTTCATGATTGTGCCGGTCAGGCGATCTCCATTCTTCAGCGTAACCTGATCTGCAAACAATGTTGAGGAAACTGAAAGGAAGGCAAACAGCACAAACACTTTCAAGTTACACACGTGCTCCAACCTCCAAAGTGGCAGACATTGGAGAAGGATAAAGCAACCGGGGTTGCCTTGAACATAAATAGGGATATCGGCAGCGGAAGGAAAGGGAAAGCCGCAGTTGGCAGGCTAGGCCTTGGTTTCAGGCTTCTTGTCCGAATCCGTCGAGGCCTGAGACGAAGGATTATCCTTCATGCCCTCTTTCAGGGCACGGATCCCCTCGCCCAAACCTTTGCCGAGTTCCGGCAATTTTTTTGGACCGAACACCAGCAATGCAATAAAGAAAATCACCACCAGGTGTAACGGTTGAAATAGACCTTCCAACATCGGAGCCTCCAAGGGGCTAACTACAATTCCTTATCATACGCTATCGAATGCCTGGGGGAAAGGTCAAACCGGCCTTAGGCGATCGATAGCCTTTTTATGGGGCTATCCAATCTTTTACCTCACTTCCGAAGCACGCTCGGTGAACTCGGCCACGCCGAGTTGTGATTTCAATCACACCCCGAAACTGGCTGTGCTGCCACACTGCGGCGGTCCCTCCATGGAGCCGGTTACTTCCGTGATCTTACCTGCCGGTTCGTCGGAGGGCTATGTTTCCCAAGGGGCTAAAGGCGTTTGCGGTCGCATTCCCTAAAAACCCACCACCAGTAAGCAATTCATACGTTGGGGAGTCCGGTGAGAGTCAAGGCACTTCTATCTTTTCTTCTTTTTACCCTGGCGGCTAGTGCTGCCGTTCCATTGCCCGATACGCAACCCGGAATCCCCCAAGCTCCCAACAGTCAGGCAGTAAGCACGACGCAGCTTGCTGCCTGGCTGATGGGAGGAGTTTCCAGCAGCCGGCTGGCCCGCCTGGTCCGCGAACGTGGGCTTGCGACACTGCCTACGAATAGCGAACTCCGCCAGATGGAGTCTGCTGGAGCCGGCAAGGATCTGATGCGCGTCCTGAGTTCGGGTAACGCCCTGTCGGCCAGAATTGGCCCTCCGATTCCCACAGCGCTGCTAAAGGCATCCGCCGAAGTTCGCAGTCGGCAATTCCCAGAAGCCGAGGCAGACCTTCGTGAAGTTGTAGGCTCCGACGGGCAGAATGCCGCCCTGCACTTTGCTCTCGCGTTCGTTTTCCGGCAGCAGGAAAAGTGGGACGACGCCTACGACGAGCTCACGCTGGCCAACCGTATCATGCCCGATCTGGCCGAGAACCATGGGGCTCTGGCTTACCTCTTCTATCGCTTGGACGACGGCCCGAATGCAATCGCCGAAGCCCGCACAGCGCTGAGCCTCGATCCTAACAATGCCGAGGCTTATCAATACCTGGGCCTTGGCCTTTATTCGAATTATCAGTACGGCGCGGCGGTCCATGCCTATGCCGAATCGCTGGCCCGCGATCCCAACAACGCCGACACCTACTACGACATGGGAATCGCCCTGCATGCGGACAAGAACTCGTCCGGCGCCATCGCTGCCTATGAGCGGGCCATTCGCCTGAGGCCTACGTTTTGGGAAGCTCATTCCAACCTGGGACTGGTCCTGCACGAACAGGGCAACCTCAACGGAGCTGCCGACGAATATCGCGAGGCCAAGCGCATCGCTCCCGAGGAAGCCTCCGTCCGCAACAATTTGGGAAACACCTACTGCGACCAGGGGAACTTCGACTTGGCTATCGAGGAACTGCACGAGCTCTACCGGCAGCATCCCGAATGGCAGCAGGGACACGCTTGCCTGGCCAGCGCGTACATGGCGAAGAAGAACTACGACGCCGCGGTGGATGAACTGCGGCTTGCCCTGCAGCAGAATCCGACTGGGTCGAACGAACACCGCATTCTGGGTCAGGTCCTGATGCTCGACAACAAACCGGAAGAGGCTCTGCGCGAACTGAAGCTGGCTGTCTCCCTCAATCCCGACTCGGATGCGGCGCATCATCTTCTCGGCACGGTCTTGTTTCAGCAGCAACAAGTGCATGCCGCCGAGCAGGAATTTCGCGAGGCGCTTCGCCTGAATGGCTCCGCCGACAATCACTATTCGTTGGCCGCGTGCCTGATGAGCCTGGACCGTTACCAGGAAGCGCTGTCAGAACTGGAATTGGCTTCGCGGCTGGATCCGGAGCGCACGCTCTACCGCGCCCGCCGCGAAGAACTTCTCAAGCTTATGAAGGACACGAATTCGCGCTAACGACGTACGTAGCGACAGCCCCCTGGCTGTCCCGCGAAGGCGAAGCCCAGCGACAGGCATCGAACGAGACCGGCAAGAAAGTTAAGCCGGTACTTCGGAACGACGGTGGGAGATTATGATGGCGACCAACGGAGCTCAATCCCAGCAAGCGACCGGTAACGCGGCTCATGCGACTGCCGCCAAGGAAGCCGGTGTCCGCCACAAGGATGTTACGTCCGCCGCCGCCGCCCCAAGGAAAGCTTTGGGTTACGGATTACCGTGCGCAAAATGCCACCTGTACTATCCCGCCGATCTGGAAGCCTGCCCCACCTGCAAGCACGGTGAGCGCGTTTCCCCCCTCGTGCCCAAAATGCAGGCCAAGAATGCGCCGCCCGTAGCCGAGCCGATTCCTGACACCACGGTCGTCGAGCAGGAGCGGGAGGAATTTCTTCGCCAATTCAAGTCGCAACTTTTGGAAGCGCACGCGGAAGTGGCGAACGCCCCGGAATCCGTCTGCAAGTTCAGCGAGCATCACGCGGAACCGGCCAAGGCGCAAATTTGCCAGGCCTGCTACGAGCGGCTGCAAGAGCGTGTAGACATTTTCGAAGCCGCTCTGCACCTGGATCTGAAAGAGGCGGCGCAAATTATTTACGACGCGGTATGGGCCGATCCCTCCGACCCCAGCAAGACCTATCAAAACGCCGCCAGTGCCCTGCTGACCGAGTTGCGCAAGCGCGCCGGAATGACCGGGGTGCTGGGGCCATTCCAGTCGCTGTCTCATTAAGACGGCCTTAGGATTTGAGGTGTTGAGCCTCAGGCTGGCCGAACGAGCGCTATCATTCTGCCTTAATCTCAATCCACTTTTTCCCGGCGTAAAGCTTGTAGCCAGCCCCATCCTCGACCAGTTTTAATGGGACAGCATGTTGCAGCGTTGCATCGGTCTGCGCAGGCGCGCTCAGCACATCGTTGTTGGCCACGTCCATCACGTTAACTTTGCCGTCGCCGGTAAAGCCGAAGCCATATTGCCCGGGGGCCAATTCGGATCCTCCAACGTTGAGCTTGGTTTCCGTGATCAGCATGCCCTGGTATTTCTGCTGGATTGCAGTCGAATAACCCGAAGCATCCACCAATGCCGCCAACATCATTTTGCCGTCCGGCAACTGGAAGCCCACGGCATTGCGCACCTGTACCGGCGCTTTTTGGCCGCGAAAGAAATATTCCGCAGGGACAGCCTTCTTCAGTTCATCACTGCTGAGCAGGTGTTTCGATGCCTGCTGTGCAGCCGCCGATGCCAGTATGCCGAGAGTAAGCAAAGCCAGAATCGCCAGACGACTATTCTTCATAAGTATCCTCAGAGTGAGATTGAAAAAACGGTTCGGTGAACTGTAACTGTTCCAGGCCTTGTGTGCAAACCGTGAGTCCCCGCCATTGTCGACAGCATCTTAATCGGAGCCGTGTCTGCGGCTTGCAATGGCATGTGTGAAGGAAGATCGTGGAGAGGCGCTTCGGGGGCGATTGCCGATTTCGCTTTGCCCGCAAGATTCGGATAGTCCATTGCAGCGCTTCGCCGTAGGCTTTTCTTACTATGACCACCAATGCCATACTCACAGCGGAAAGCACGATGCCTGTGCATCAACCCAAATCGGAAGAAGTTGTAGACGATCCACGCTGGAATGCTGTGCTGGCGCGCGACGCCGCCCACGATGGAGAATTCGTTTTCGGCGTCTCCAGCACGGGCGTCTATTGCCGGCCCTCTTGCGCGGCACGCCGTCCGCGCCGGGAAAATGTCCGATTCTTTCTCGCGCCGGAGCAGGCCGAGAAGGCGGGCTACCGCGCATGTCTGCGTTGCAAACCCAAATCGTTCAACGGCAATACCGAGTCTGATGGCGTGAAAGCGATTTGCCGCTTTATCGAGCAGCATCTCGACGAACCCGTGACTCTGGATCGGCTGGGCAAGGAATTTCACCAAAGCCCGTTTCATCTGCAGCGGCGTTTCAAACGAGTACTCGGTATCACGCCGCGCGAGTATGCCGACTCTTGCCGTCTGCGCCTGCTCAAGCGCAACTTGCAAGCCGGAGATTCCGTCACTCGCGCCATGTACGACGCCGGATATGGCTCCAGCAGCCGGCTATACGAGCGGACCGCCTCGCAACTGGGCATGACGCCCGACAAGTACCGCCGGGGCGCCATCGCTGCTGCCGTTCGTTATACCTGCACGGATTCGCCGCTGGGACGAATGCTGATCGCGGCAACTGAGCGCGGGATCTGCTCGATCCAGTTTGCTCGTTCGGATGGCGAGCTGATCGAAGGCTTGAAGCGTGAATTCCCCTTCGCTGTTCGCAAGCTGGACGACGGCGGCTTGCAGTCGTGGGCGCGCGCGTTGCTGAAACACATGCACGGCAAGGATCTTGATTCTTCATTGCCGCTCGATATTCGCGCCACAGCATTTCAACGCCGCGTGTGGAGATACTTGCAGTCCATTCCGTTCGGCGCGACGCGATCCTACAGTCAAGTTGCCAGGGCTATTGGCCGGCCCACAGCCACTCGGGCCGTTGCCCGCGCGTGTGCGACGAATCCCGTCGCGGTCGCGATCCCGTGCCACCGCGTGGTTCGCGAGGACGGCAGCATGGGCGGCTATCGCTGGGGAATCGAGCGGAAGAAAGCGCTGCTGGCAATGGAACAGCGGGGATGAGGAGCGGGCCAACTCCTGCTTGACCCCAGGCTGAACTCGCTAGGGATCGCCATGGAATTCTGAGGGTGAAAGAGAACTGGCCTTTTCCGCGGCTATTCCAGGTCTCTCCAGTTCGGCCCCACGCCCATCTCCACCTGCAGCGGCACGGCCAGTTCGTGGACTTTCTCCATCTGCTCCCGCACCAGCGGCTGCATGAGATCCACTTCGCTCTCCGGCACTTCGAACACGAGTTCGTCGTGCACCTGCAGTGTCATTCTGGATTTCAGTCCCTGCTCGCGCAACGCGGCATCGATTCGAATCATCGCAATCTTGATCAAGTCCGCAGCCGTGCCCTGCAACGGGGTGTTTACTGCGGTGCGCTCGGCAAATCCGCGCTGGTTGGCGTTCTTGCTGTTGATGTCGGGAATGGGACGGACGCGCCCAAACAGCGTTTTCACCTTCATGTCACGCCGCGCTTCTTCCAAAGTCTTATCGATGAAAGCCCGCACGCCGCTATATTTTTCGAAATAAGCCGCAATGAATTGCTTGGCCTCGCTGGGTTCAATGCCAAGATTCTGCGAAAGCCCAAAGGCGGATAGGCCATACACAATGCCGAAGTTCACCACCTTAGCCTGCCGGCGATGGTCAGCGGTGACCATCAGCGGCGGCACCCCAAATACCTGCGAAGCCGTCAGCGTGTGCACGTCGTCGCCGCGTCGGTAGGCTTCGACCAGCAGGGAATCGTGCGAAAAGTGCGCCAACAGGCGCAGCTCAATCTGCGAATAGTCAGCAGTCAGGAGCACATGCCCGGGCTCCGCGATGAATGCCGCGCGGATTCCGCGTCCCAGTTCGGTGCGGATCGGAATGTTCTGCAAATTAGGATTCGCGGATGACAGGCGCCCAGTGGCCGTTCCCGTCTGCCCGAAAGTGGTGTGCAACCGTCCACTTGTCGGATTAATCAGCGCGGGCAGCGCGTCTACATAGGTAGATTTGAGCTTCGTAAGCTGCCGGTAGTCGAGCACCATGCGCGCAATCGGAAAATTCTCCGCCAGTTCTTCGAGCACATCGACTGCCGTCGAAATAGTACGTCCCTTGCCGTATTTCACCGGCTTGGGCAAATTCATGCGGTTGAATAAAACGTCGCCCAACTGCTTTGGTGAGCCGACGTTGAATTCCATCCCCGCGACTTCGTAGATCTCCTTCTCCTTGGCCGCAATCTCGCGCTCCAGTTCACTCGACATATGAGAGAGCGCGGCCGTGTCAATCTTTACTCCCGCCTGCTCCATGCGCGCCAGCACCGGCACGAGTGGCAAATCCATTTCTTCATAAAGCTTGGCCAGCCCCTGCTGCTCGACCTCACCGCACAACGCGCGAGCCAGCCGTCCCGTGATGTCCGCAGACTCGGCTAGCTGCCCGGCCAGCTTCAGATTGAAATGCCGTAGTGCGACGTCCGCCAGCCGGTGTGAAGAATAAGTCGGATCCAGCAGATACGAATAAAGCAGCGGATCATGGCGCACGCCGGCAAGAGAAAGTCCCAGTGGATTGAGCGCGTGAATCGCCGCCTTGTAATCGTGAACTGATTTGTGCACTTCGGAATTCGTCAGGATGGATCGAAGTGTTTTAGCGGCTTCACTCGAGTCCAGGGTTACCGTCACGGCCGTCCCGGCAGCACTAGAAATAGCGATGCAACAGGTCGCGGTCTCAGGAACAGGCCGGCCAAGCGCATCCCCCATGGCGCCACCCATGGACCCGTCCATGAAAGACATCTGAGCTTCTTCGGGCAGCTCTGCTTTTTCTTCCTCCTCGGGCACGGCGGCTGTGGTTTCCTGTTGCTCGACCGCCACGGCAAGCGCCCCTCCCGCACCAACTGCACGCAGCGCGCTCTCGATATCCGCGGCCGACTTCGCCTCGGTGTAATGCGTCTCGCTCACCTCGACCACCGGCAAGAGCTCTTTCAGCAGCGACGTAAATTCCAGCTCGGTGAAAAGTGCGCGCAACGCCTCCACGTCCGGTTCGCCGGCTCGCATCGCCTCCACATCCAGTTCGATCGGAACATTCGTATCGATGGTCGCCATGCTCTTGCTGAACAGAATCGTGTCGCGATTGTTCTGCAGAGACTCGCGGTAAGTTTTCCTCTCGACCTCCGCAGCCCGCTCCAGCGCCTGCTCGACCGATCCGAACCGCTTGATGATCTCGACAGATCCCTTGTCGCCGATACCGGGAGCGCCCGGAATGTTATCGATGCTGTCACCGCGCAGCGCCATCACGTCCACCACCCGCTCCGGAGGAACGCCGAGAATTTCCTCCACCTTCGCCGCATCGCAGATCAAATTGTCCTTCGGCGGATTCAGTATCTGCACTTTGTCGTTCACCAGTTGCATCATGTCTTTGTCGCTGGAAACGACATATACGGGATGCGAGGCCTCGGCTGCCTTGCGCGCAAGCGTGCCAATCACGTCGTCGGCCTCGAACCGGACCACTTCTAGAATTGGAATCCGGTACGCCTCCAGCGCCCGCCGAATATAAGGAACCTGCTGCGCCAGATCTTCTGGCATGGCCACGCGGTTGGCCTTATATCCCTTGTATTCGACCTCGGTAAAAGTCTGCGTCTTGATGTCGAATTTGCGAATGCTGGTCACCGCATCCGCCTGTTCATCGCGAAAGGTCGGTCCGGCAACATCGAACACAGCCGCTAGATACTCCGGAGAAAAATCGTCGCGCAGTTTGCGCAGCATGTTTACGAAGACGTAAATCGCAGCTGTCGGCAAGCCGGTCTTGGTCGACATGGGACGTTGCCGCGCCATCGCGTGATAGGCGCGGAAGATAAACGACATGGTGTCGATGAGGTAGACGCGGCCATGCGAGGGCGTAACACGAGACAGCCCACTGCTCGCGGCTTTGCCGTTGGAAGGTGCCGCTGGCGGGCTCTGGACCGTTGATTTCTTACGCGCGGGCAACCCTTTTAGTTTAGCAGCAGAAAAGCAGGAGGAAGCCGGTGCGGCTCACTTCGGTTTGCCGTATTCAGTGTTGAAGTGGAGCTTAATTTCCCCGCACGTTCCCTGCTCGGGCGAATAAACCACGCAGGTATCGAATGGCCGCGAGTACACGTGCAGGCTGACCGCGCGTTGATTGAATGCTCGCGGATTCACCACCCGATGCACGGGATCGGCAGGATCCACCGCGCACGGGTGCGAGATGTTCATCTCGACAGTGTTGCTGGGTTCGAGCTGGCAGCGACCTTTTTGCAAATCCTGGTGAACCAGATGAAAGTTCTCCACGTGCAAACGGCCGATGGGAACTGCCATCCAGCAATTCTGGTCGCGATGGTTGTGTACAGAACTCGCCTGCCCGACCTCCCAGCAGATCGCCATCAATTCGTACAGATGAGTTCGGTCGATGAGATTCCGCGTATAGTGCTGCCGGTCCCAGTTGAGGTAGGGCGCGAGCGAGTCCGCGCTGACCGGCGTGTCCTCCAGAAACTGCCGGACCATGTCGACCTGATCGAACGCGGCCTCGGGGAACTGCCGAAGACCCGCGACAAAAGTTTGAATGGAGACAGCCTTTACCGCAGTGCTCATGTGGTCCCAACAGAACGAGTATAGCGCAGCAAATCGTGTGGGGCGGACACTCCTGTCCGCCATGCGGAGCCTTCAAGTTAGATCTTGACTAGGGCGATTCCAGCATTTCTAGCGGCGCGACCCAACCTCTCATCGAGCGTCGCAAGTGGCAAGCGCTCACGCAGAGCAAGCTCGACATAGGATGCGTCGTACTCAGTCAGTTGCTCCTGCCGCGCGAATGAGAGAATCTGCTCGAAAGCATGATCAAGTCGTACAGTGTCCACCGCAATGGGGAGTGCGGCAATGCGCCGCAGCCAGCGAGGATTGCCGCGGCCCCTCCGTACTCAACCGTTTGGTTAGCGTCGCCCTTCATCAATCAACTCGCGGATCGTGAGGCTTCCCAGGCTTGCTCCCTTTCGGATTTCACGGATTTCACGAACTAGCTTCTTCAAATCCTTGGGCTCGCCGTCGCCGCTGGGAACTAAGTTAGCCACGGGAATTCCACGGAGCGTGATCCGAACGGTCTCGCCCTTTGAAACCCTCTTCAATAGTTCATTGAAGTGCGTCTTCGCTTCGAGTGCTCCCACCGTCTTCATACCACTAGTCTACCAACTAGTCTATTGGGGCAAGAACTTCCTTCTCAGGAGTTACTTCCCCGCCCCCAAAATTTCCCTGGTCTCAACCTGTGCCACCTCCGGATACACCGCGCCTCTGCGTCGCCGCAGATCCTCCGGCAGCTCCGAGCGCAACAGCCACAAACCCACAGCCACCGCCGCCGCCCATGTAATCGACACCAGCCCTAGTTGTGTCAGATCCGCGATTCGGCTGCCCAGCCCGGTTGTCGCGAATGGCACGATCTTCGCCACTTCATAGCTGATTCCTCCGGCGATCGCCGCGGTCAGCGCAGCCTTCCCCAGTTCTCCCCATCGCATTTCACTAAGCGAAACCAGTTTGCGGTAGTGCAACAAGCCAGCCAGCGCCAGCAAGTTCACGCCAATCCCTATATCCGACGCCCACGCCAGCCCGACCACGCCAAATGTGTGAAACAAGATTGAATACACCGGCAGCGACGCCAGCGTAATCACGCTGACCGCGACCATCGGCGTAAGCGTGTCACCGGCTGCGTAAAATGCGCGCGCGTAAAGTCCCTGGGCCGACCATAAAACCAGGGACAACGAAAACCAGAAGAAATAGATCGCGCTGGTCTGAGAATCGGCAAAAAGAAATTTTCCCCGCCGGTACACCAGATCGATCAGCGGAAGCGCCGCTACCATCATCCATCCGCTGGCCAGCAACGAAGCCGCCGCCACCCGGTACACCGAATCATTCACCGTCCCGGCAAATTCTTTCAGCCTCTTTTCGTTGAACAGCTGGGCAAAAAATGGCAGGGACGCTTGTCCCGTCGCCTGCCCCAACACCGCAATCGGCACCGCGAACAGACGCTTGGCAAAGGTGAGGCGCGTAATGTCGCCCACTCCGCTGGAAGCGTAGTGCCGCAGAATCCAGTCATCCGCCGTCACCAGCGACACTCCCAGCATCAACGGGATCGACAATCTCACCCACTCGCGAAACGCCGGATTCGTCACATCAAACGACGGCCTGTATCCCGTTCCGATGCGCGCCGCCCCAATCACGCTCGCCAGAAACGGCCCCGCCACGCTGCCGATCAAGGCTCCGTAGGCCAATGACGCAATCCCAAAATGCCGCCCGCCGATCACTCCGCCCAGAATGATGAACAGGTTGTAGATGATTGGCCCGAACGCGGGAAACAGAAACAAGCGGTGCGAGAGCAGCACCGCCGAAACCACTCCACCGACGTAGAAGAAAATCTGCGCCGGCAACAGAATCCGGGTCAGGTGAACGCACAGCTCGATCTGTTGCGGCGAAAATCCCTTTACGAACCAGCGCACAAATTGCGGCGCAAAAATCTCCGTCAGGATCGTCCCCACAATCATCACCGCCGTCATCACCGTGATGATGATGGAAAATGTTTCCTGTGCATCCTCGTCCCGCTTTTGCGCCAGAAACCGCGTGTAGATCGAGATGAAAGTGATCGAGGCCGCGCCCCCGGCCACAATGTAGTTGAGAAAATCTGGTAGCGTGAACGCCGCCACGTAAGCGTCGGTGGCTCCCCTCGCGCCATACGCCCAGGCAATGTATGCGTCCCGCGCATATCCGATCACGCGCGACAACAGGACGGCTGAAATCAGCAGCAGCGTCGCCGAGAATGCCGTGTGCTCGTGCGATGGCTGAAAAAAGCGCAGCAGTTTTCTCATTGAGACCCGATCGGAACGTTCAATCTTATCGGAATCTCAACCGATCAGCAGACCCAATGTGGGGCGGACACTCCTGTCCGACCGCTTTTAGGTTTGACTCTGCTTATCCCTACTGCGCCGGAGGAGCAACCCAAACTCTATCCGCCGTTATCAGGTCCACACCCGACACTTCGGTCCTCAGTTTTACCGGCTGCAATCCGGCCTTCTTCGGCGGCTTGGCAAGGAACTCCAGAAAGTACTGGTGTCCGAGCCGGCGCGCGAAGTCCTCCAGGTAAGGACTAAACGTTACCGGGGGCCCGTTGAACCCGATGTAATAAGCCTCGCCTCCGGTCCTGTCCGCTAACTGTGCAAGGTAGAGTTGTCCCCAATAAGCCTGCCAGTAGCTATGACCAAAATGGCCGACGCCCGGCGTATAAATCGCGGAGACAAGTATGCCGGCACGTTGCGCATCGTCGATCGCGCTTTCCAGGTACGGGTCAAGTAAGTCGCCGGTGCCGTAATAGCGGTCAATCCCATCCGAGGCCATGAAAACCTCCCGGCGAGCGCTGCTCTCCGGCCAGCGTTTGATCAGATCAGCCAGCGAAAAATACGGGCTGCCATTGGCGCCGCGGATTCCCATGGGCAGGCGCAACGCTTTCGCCGCCTGCGCATGGTCACTCGTCGGATTCTGCTCGACCTTTGCGATGCCATTCTGCATGTACGCAATTCCAATCTTTGCCGACGGTGGCTGCGCGTTGATGAACTTCCGCAGGTCCTGCAATTGCGGGCCCAGGCTGATGTCCGACCCGTCGTCCAGCAGAATGAAAAGCTCGAGGGCGGCGTGATCTCCCTGGGCAGGAACCCATTGCGTTACGGTGTCGCGATCCTTCCCCTCATAGACCATGACATCCTCGCGCTTTATCTCAGGCACATCTTTTCCTTTATGCGGCTCGACTGTCACCACCGTGTGTGCCGGAACCCCATTGCTCGCCGGAACCTCCTGCGCCGACATCCGCGGCATCGCGCATGCCCAAATCGCAAAACTTAAAGCCACGCTAAACAAATGAACATATCTGTTCATAGTCGTTCCTTTCGAAACCATCTAAGAAAAGTTTCCAAAGCATCTTGCAACTCACCGATGAAAAAACCCATCCCGACCGAAGTCGTTCTATAAGCGACAGGAAGAGCCTGCCCTGAGTGCCGCGAAGGGATCTCGCTCGCAGAATCGACAGCGCCTCCCCGCGATGTTCTTCCCTACGCTTGAGGCGTCGTGGACGATCTCCCAAGTACAAACCGCATTACCTTTGTTAGATGTTCTGAATTTCAAAAAGGTGGGACATTCGTCCCCAGCCCGACGCGTCGCGCGACGATCGCTTCCCAATCGCCGTATTTTCAATTTCTTCCCGCTTGATCTTCTTTTGATACCTGCTTGAAAGCCGGTAGCAACGATGGCAAGCTCGCAACCCATAATCGCGGCCTGCAACTATGGCGCCTCTCACCCCCGCGGCACGTGCGCCAAATTGATCACGCTCCAAATCACATAAGCTGCCAACATCCCCACGACACACGCCATGACCAAAGGCCGATGACGTGTCTCCAGCAAATCCGCCAGCACCCCTGACACAAAGATGAACAGAAATGGAATCAACGCCAGAAGAAACCCCGCGCCTGCCACGTGAGGGTGAGCGATCCCCAGAATCAAAAACAACACAGCCACCAACAGCGGCGCCGTGTTGCCGAAGTAGCGCGTGCGAGGCCACAAAGCATAAGTCGCCAGCGCGACCGGAAGCCCCAGCGCCAGCGCCGGACACGCGCGTCCAATCCGCACTGCAACCTGTTTATACACGCCGAGGACCGTGAATCCGCGCCACGTCGCTCCCCAGAATGCGGCCCGCCGCATGCTCTCCGCGAATGCGTGCGCATGAAAAAAGTATGCCGCGAACAGCAGAACAAATCCCACCACGCAAGCCGCAATCCAAATGACCAGCCCAGCCTGCCGTCGCACCGGAGCAACGTAGAGCAAAAACCCCAGCGTCACCGGCAACAACACGATCAGCGAGAACTGCGATCCTACCGCGATCGCCAGTGAGATACCCAGTAACACGATGCGCCGCCAGTTCCACAACACGACTTCCCGCGGCGCGTAAAGCGTGTGCGCAACCGCGATGCCAGTGAAGATGGCGCCGAACGCTCCCCAGGCTGCGACAATCTCAGGTTCGGTGTGCCACACCGCGCTTGCCTGAATCAACGAAGGAGAAAAACAATACAAGATGAGCGCGACAAATCCGCCAGTATTTCCGCAGAGCCGCCGCGCCACGTACCACAAAGAAGCGCCCAGGAAGACTCCGCAAGCAAGAAACGGAATGCGCGGAAGCCAGCGCCAGTAGGCTGCCGAGTCGCTGCCGAAGTCCCGCGGCCAGGCCAACAACGGCGCGGCAGAAGCGATGTACAGCAACGGCGACTGCTCGGTATCGTAGCCGCTGTCGTCAGCTCGAAACGGATCCGGTGCCGTACTCGCCCGGTCTGTGCTTGTCCGATCCGTGCTTGTCCGATCGAGAAAAGGTGCCGCAGCCGTTCCCCGCCCATGCAACTGCTTCCATCCTTCTCCGATGCGAATCGCTTCCGGGCCGTCAGGGTCCCGTCCCGAATGTATCTCCGCATGCACCAGCCATACCGCCTGACTGAAGAAGCAAAGCAACAACAACCCTGCCAGAAACTGCGGACGTCCGAAGCGTTCGCGCGTGAAATATGGCCGCATAAGGTCGAGCCGAGTGTTTTACCATGTCGGAGGCAGTTTGCGGGGAAAGATTGCGAGCCAAACTCTCTAATGAGTGAACTCAAGACCAACGCGGAAAGCGCTTCGCCACCGGCTCCCGACCCAGCGCCTTCGACTCCTGACTTCGCCGTCGCCACCCAGCCTTCATACGCCCGCACCCTGTTTCTCGGCCCTGACGGCCTGCGCCCCGGGTGGGGACTCGCTTTTTATTTAGCCATGTACTATCCGCTGCAACAGCTGACCGTAGGTTGGGCGCGCTCGTTGGATCTCGGTTCGAGCGGCTTGTGGAACATGTTGCTAGAGGAGTTCGCCAATTTTGTCGCCGCAGTGATTCCAGCAATCATACTGGCACGAGTCGAGCATCGTCCCTGGGGAGCCTATGGCTTGCCGCGCAAGCCGGCATTCGGACGATCATTCTGGATTGGCGCACTGTGGGGATTTGCGGGCATCAGCCTTCTCATGTTCGTACTCTACGGATTGCATGACTTCACGTTCGGGCATCTCGCCCTGCATGGAGCGCGTCTTTTGCGGTTCGCGGCGTTCTGGGCACTGATGTTTCTGGCGGTAGGCCTGAACGAGGAATTTCTCGTACGTGGCTACGCCCAGTTCACATTGACGCGCGGCATCGGGTTCTGGCCCGCTGCCTTGGTCATGTCGTCCGTGTTCGGATGGATCCATCGGAGCAACGAAGGTGAGCAGTGGAATGGCCTGCTGGCCGCGGGATTCATCGGCCTCTTCTTTTGCCTGACGCTGCGGCGCACCGGCAATCTCTGGTTTGCCGTGGGCTTCCATGCAACCTGGGATTGGGGCGAAACCTATTTCTATTCCGTCCCCGACAGCGGAATGGTCGCACCCGGCCACCTGCTAAGTTCGTCGCTGCACGGCGCGCCGTGGCTTAGTGGAGGATCGGTGGGACCGGAAGGCAGCGTGCTCTGCTTTATTGTGATTGCGCTTCTGTGGATTGCATTCGACCGCATATATCCGAGCGCGAGACTGAGTTCCCCGTCGCTGCAGTCCTCGCTGCCCCACGCGCGCACCGCCGAATGAAAATCGACGTCCAGGTTTCACTTTGGGAGTTCGAGGCGACAAATATGTTACGGTACGGCTCGCCTCTTTCCTGCCCGCCTATACTCATTCCATGACCTCAGAAGCCGACCTGCTCATCCCGCTGCGCCGCTACTGGGGGTACAGTTCGTTCCGGCCTTTGCAGGAGCGCGTTGTACGCAGCCTGCTGGCCGGGCACGATACCTGCGTAGTGATGCCGACCGGCGGCGGCAAGTCTCTCTGCTACCAGTTGCCGGCCGTCGTCTCAGAGCGAACCACGGTAGTGATCTCTCCGTTGATTGCGCTGATGCAGGATCAGGCGGCGCAACTGGCGCAGATGGGAATCCCCGCAGCGGTTCTCAACAGTTCTGTGAGCAGCGGGGAACAGAGCCGCGTCATGCGTCAAGCGCGAGACGGCGCTTTCCGCCTGCTGTATCTCTCGCCCGAGCGCCTGCAGCGCGCCGATACGCTGGCATGGCTGCAACAGGTGCCCATTTCATGTTTCGCGATCGATGAGGCTCATTGCATTTCCGAGTGGGGACATGAGTTCCGTCCCGAATACCGGCAGTTAAGCAGCCTTCGCGGAAAGTTCACCGATCGTCCCATTGCTGCTTTTACGGCGAGCGCGACCCGCCACGTGCGTCACGACATTCTCGCCCAACTCCAATTGCGCAATCCCGACAAATACATCGCCAGTTTCCATCGCCCAAACCTGCGCTATCTGGTGCGCGAGTGCGATAGCGTCGAGCACACCGAACTGCTCGTGACAGCGTTGCGCCATTACGGCGAGGGCAATGTGATCGTCTATTCGCCGACCATCAACAAAGTGGAAGAAACTGTCGACTTCCTGGAGACCAGGGAATCGCCGCTGTGGGCTATCACGCCAAGATGGACGGCGCTGACCGCCGACGCAATCAGGAACGCTGGATGTCCGACGAAGTGCGCGTACTGGTAGGCACAATCGCGTTCGGCCTTGGAATTAACAAGGCGAACGTGCGTGCCGTCATTCACCTCGCGTTGCCCAAGTCGGTAGAGCAGTTTTACCAGGAGGCGGGCCGCGCTGGACGCGATGGAAGTTCCGCGGACTGCATTTTGCTCTGGCGAAAGCAGGACGCCGGCCTCCTCGGATATTTTGCCAACCAGATTCTGGATCCGGCTGAACGCGAGCGCGCCTGGCAGCGATATCACACCATCCGAGCCTTTGCAGAATCCGGGAAGTGCCGCCACCGGCAGATTTGCACGCACTTCGGCGAGACTCCAAAGTGGACCTCCTGCGGAAGCTGTGATGTCTGTGGCGCAGCTCCCGAGTGGCTGACGCAAGCGCCGACTTTGACTGTGACGCGAGGCGCAGTGAGCGGGACTCAGGTTTCAGCGGCGGCCAAACCGCTGGCTGAGGTCGACCAGGAACTGCGGGAATATCTGCGCGAGTGGCGACGCAGCACAGCCAAGGAGCAAGGCGTTCCCGCATTTGTGGTCCTGCATGACAGCTCGCTGGACGAAATTTGCAGTTTGCAGCCGCGCTCGATTAAAGAACTGCTCAACATTACGGGGATCGGAGAACGCAAAGCGGAACTGTACGGGCAGGCGATTCTGTCTGCGCTTCGGCAGTATCGCGAAGGCGCGCGGGCAAGTGCCGCGCCGGAGAAGAAGACGGCTCCTGCTTTGGAGACTCTGCAACTTCTCGCGGAAGGGAAAACTTTTGAGGACATCGCGCGCATTCGCGGAAGGCAAATCGGAACCGTGATCAACGCCGTCGCTGGTCTGGTGGAGAAAGGCCACCTGGAGTTTCGTCCGGAATGGATCGAACGCAATAAACTGGCGGTCATCGAAGCAGCGTGCGAGCGCCATGATCTTGCAACGTTAGTACGATTGCGAACATTGAAAGATGTCCTGCCGCCGGAGGTTACATACGACGAGATTCGGCTGATCGTGGCAAAGCTGCGGCGGGAAGCCACTAAGACAAGGACGTCAATTCCCGCCTAGCACGCCTTTTTTGACGCGTATTTGTCGTGTGGGTGTACAATTCTCTGGGTTCTAATTTCCCAGCCAAACATTTTTCGTTCGATAAGTAGAAGTGCCATTTCTTGGCATCGCTCGTGACGCTTCCGTGCGGTGGAGTACGCTCGCTCTCCCGGGAGGGGAGCAGTCATGAGAATTCTGCTTTATAACCCCGACAATGGTGTAACTCGCAATTTCATGCCTCACCTCTGGATGTTTCTGCTGCAATCCTTGACTCCGCCGGGACACGAGGTGCTGTTGATCGATGGCAACGCCAAGCCGATGGACGAGGCTCAAATCGCCCAGTACGTGCGCGATGAGAAGATCGACCTGGTCGGCATCGGCGCCATGACCCGTATGATCGCCAAGGCATACCGCATCGCGGACGCGATCCGAGCTACCGGCGTGAAGGTGGTCATGGGCGGTCCCCACGTCACCGAGTTGGCGGACGAGGCCCTTGGACGCGATGGCGGGCCACGCCACGCCGACGCTGTGGCTCTGGGCGAAGCGGATGAAACCTGGCCGCAAATGGTGAACGACGCAGCCCGCGGCGAACTCAAAGAAATCTACGTTCCAGTAGACGAGACTGGCAAAGAGCGCAAGCCCTCACTGAAACATTATCCGGTAATTCCCTGGCAGTCGATTGACCTTGAGCAGTTCAACCTAGTACCCAAGTCAGCCAAGGCAATGCTGCAAAAAGTTGGCGAAGGGTGGGGGACGTTCCGCATCATCCCCGTCGAGTCGGGAAGAGGTTGCCCCTATGGCTGCGAGTTCTGCACGGTGACGGGATTCTTCGGAGATTCGATTCGATTTCGCACCAACGAAAGCGTGGTCAACGAACTGCTGCTCTTGAAGGCGCGCGCCCGCAAAGAAAAAGGCCAGATGGCCGTATTCTTCATCGACGACAATTTCGCCATCAACGTGAAGCGCACCAAATCATTGCTGCGCGACATTATTGCTGCCGGAGCGCAGGTGCACTGGGTGGCACAAATCAGCGCCAACCTGCTGCGCGACGAGGAATTGGTCGACTTAATCGCGGCATCCGGCGGCAAGTGGGTGTTCATCGGCATGGAGTCGATCGACCCGGCGAACCTGAAAGATGTCAATAAGGGATTCAACAAACCGGGCGAATATGCGCAAGTACTGGAGCGCCTGGCGAAACGCAACGTCTACGCCATCACGTCCTTTATTTTTGGCATGGACAATGACACCACTGGCGTGGCGGAGCGCACTCTCTCTCAAGTGCGCACATGGCCGCCGGGTCTGCCCATCTTTGGCTTGCTGACCCCGTTGCCGGCGACGCCTCTCTACAAGCGACTGGAAGCCGCGGGACGACTGACCCGCACCAAGCATTGGCAGGAATTTATTCCGTTCGCGATGGCGCACACTCCACTAAAGATGAGCATCGACGAAGCTCACGCCGAGGTGAAATACGGATGGGCGCACTCTTACAGTCCTGAGGCGTTGGCTCAGGCCGTCGATTCCCTGGACGATCAGCCGCTTGGTTACCGCGTCAACATCTTCCTGGCGCGTCTCTGTTTCCGGGGAATTTATTTCCCCATGATGGGGAAGCTGGCATGGCTGAAGGTTGTAGCGCAGAATCGCTATACCATTTTCAAGCTGGTGAAAGAAGCTTGCTTTGGACGCAGGGAGCGGCTGCCGCGAAATCCCGAGGGCGAAATTTCGTATGAAGAGGCAGCCGCCACGGGACCGCAAGTGAGCGCGTAGTTACGGCATTCACTCTACGAGCGATTGCTCTGCCGCGTCGCGCCCGGAGCGGATGCAATCAGGGACGCCAATGCCGCGATAGGCATTTCCGGCAAGAGCGAGGCCAGGCAACTGCCGCCGGAGACGTTCGATGCGTTCCAGCCGTTCGAGATGTCCAACGCCGTATTGCGCCATGGCAGACTTCCATTTGTAGACGCGACCGAAGAGCGGCTCGGCTCGCAGGCCTAAAATCTGCTGCAGTTCGTTGCGCACAATCCCGATGATCTGCTCGTCAGCGAGCGGCCAAACCTCTTCTGCAGTCCTGCCGGCAAAGAAACACCGGAGCAGCGCCCGGTCCTCGGGAGCACGATGCGGAAATTTGTTGTGAACGAAAGTCGCAGCCAGCAATTTCTTTCCTTCGCTGCGGGGAACCAGAAATCCAAAGCCGGGCGGTAGCGACCGGCGAACATCGTGATCGTAGCCTAGGCCGACGGTGATCGATGAGCTGTACTGGATCGCGGCGAGTTCAGCAGAAAGGTCGGGACTTGCAATCCGCAGCACCTGGGCCGCTGCGGGCGCCGGCAGTGCCACAATGACCCGATCGAACTGATCGGACTGCATGCCTGCCGAGACGACCCAGCCTCCGCTTTCCGCCTGAATAGCCTGCACAGGTGTATTGGTCAATAAGGAAGATGCTGTTAGACGCGTGACTACAGTCTCGGCCAAGTGCTGCATGCCGTCCTTGAGCGAAGTGAAAAGCGGCGGCGCAGCCTTCCGCGGGTCCGCCCCCATTTTCTTGCGCGCCGCGAGCATGGCGCGGCCGAGGCTGCCGTGCGTGCGTTCCATCTCGGCGAACCGCGGCAGAACCGCCCGCACGCTGAGGCTTGCCGCTTCGCCGCCGTAGACGCCGGACAGCAGCGGATCGGCAAGGCGATCCACCATCTCGGAGCCATAGTGCCGCTCGACAAAAGCGGCGACGGACTCGTCATGGTCAGCAGCGCGCGGCGGATGAAACAGTTCTTGCGTCATCCGGAGCTTGGTCTTCCAGGAAAAAAGCGGCGACAATCCCGTAGGCAGGATTTTCGTCGGGACCATGAACATCAGGCCGTCCGGCATGACGACCAGCCGTCCGCGCGTCAGAATGTAAGTCTTGCGGTCAGCATCGTTCGAGCCGATGAGCTGATCGCCCAAACCGAGAGCTCGGCAGAGATCGGTAGCCCACGGTTTTTCGGTAATGAAAGAATCGGGGCCGGCTTCGACGATGCAGCCGTCGATGTGTTCGGTACGAAGGACTCCACCCAGCCGCGCGGCCGCTTCATAGAGAACATATTCGAGTTCAGCCCCAGCACTGCGGCGCTCTTCGAGAGCGAAGCCAGCAGCCAGGCCAGAGATGCCCCCGCCGACGATAGCAATGCGAGTCATGGGCGACGACTTCCGCCCTCCCGCTTTCGGCTTCCGAAGCCCACAGAGCGCGAGCCGGACGCCGAGTACTCTTGCACGAAGCGGGTCAGATTCTTCACATTGTCAACCGGCGTCTCCGGCAGGATGCCGTGTCCAAGATTGAAAATGTGGCCGGCACGTCCGGCGGCAAGACGAAGAATATCTTCGGCGCGCGACTTCAGTTCCGCCCAATCCGCAAAGAGCAGCACCGGATCGAGATTTCCCTGCACCGCACACTTGTGATCAAGCCGGGCCCAGCCCTCGTCGAGCGGGATGCGCCAGTCGAGTCCAATCACCTCCGCTCCCGTCTCCTTCATCGCAGGCAAAAGCGTCGCACTGTCGGTGCCAAAATAAATGATGGGCGCCCCGGTCTGCTGCAACTCCTTCACCATGCCAGTGACGTGGGGCAGCACGTAGCGTCGATAATCCTCCACGCTGAGACACCCAACCCAACTGTCGAATATCTGGATCACGTCCGCGCCGGCGCGCACCTGATCGGCGGCATAGGACGCCGTGACCGCAACTAATTTGCGCATGAGCGCGTCCCAGTCGGCAGGCGAGTTGTACATCATTTTCTTCGCGTGGATGTAGTTGCGCGACCCTCCGCCCTCGATCATGTAGCTGGCGAGCGTAAAGGGAGCGCCGCAAAACCCGATCACTGGAACGCGATCGGCAAAGTGCTTCGCGACGATGTTCACTGCCTCGGAAACATAACCAAGATCTGCGGCGCGGTCGATCCGCAGATTCGCGATGTCTTCTTTGTTGCGCACCGGCCTCTCGATCACCGGGCCCTCGCCCGCAGAAAAATGAAACGGCAGGCCCATGACTTCGAGCGGCAGCAGCAGGTCGGCAAAGATGATGGCAGCATCGACGCCGAGAATTTCGGCTGCCGTGATAGTGACCTCTGCCGCAAGCGCGGGCTTCTTGCAGATTTCAAGCAGCGAATGTTGCTTACGGACCGCGCGATACTCTGGCATGTATCGCCCGGCCTGCCGCATGAACCAGACGGGCGTGCGCTCGACAGGCAGGGATTTGCAGGCTCGGACAAAGTTGGAATTTGGAGCTGACATGAAGTGATGAATGTAGCATTTTTAGACAGACCGCGCTGTGAGCGGGAAGCGGGCCCAAACAAAAAACGGAGCTTGTAGAATCACAGCATGGCGCTCAGAGTGATCGGTATGCTCGCGGTCGCCGGGCTCGCCATTTTTTGTGCAACCGCCTGGCAGGACCCGGGAACATCCGCCACAACGCCAACTTTCTACAAGGACGTGCTCCCCATCTTGCAGGATCATTGCCAGAGTTGCCATCGACCAGGCGAAGTTGGCCCCATGCCGCTGGTGACCTACCAGCAGACGCGGCCATGGGCGGCGTCAATCGCGCACGCGGTCGAGATGAAGATGATGCCGCCGTGGTTTGCCGATCCACGGTATGGGCATTTTGCCAACGATGTTTCCTTGACCCCACAGCAAATCGCAACCATCTCGGCATGGGCCGCGACTGGCGCAACCGCTGGAGACGAGCGCGACGCTCCGCCCCCGCGCAGGTGGGCACAGGGATGGAATATTCCGCAGCCCGATTTGGTCGTGACGATGCCCAAGGCCGTACAGATTCCAGCGCGCGGCGAGGTTGAATACACCTACGAAATTGTGCCCACGCATTTTGCCGAAGACCGGTGGGTGCAGATGTCGGAATTTAGGCCGGGGAGTCCGGCGCATGTGCACCACGCGGTGGTCTACATTCGGCCTCCGGACTCCGAATGGCTGCGGCACGCGCCGGTAGGCGAGCCGTTTACGGCATCGACGCTGAACGATCCGCTGGAGCGCCGCGAGGCCCATGAAACGACCAGCGAGCTGCTGTTGGTCTACGCGCCCGGCAGTTCACCAGATAAGTGGCCGGGCGGAATGGCGAAGTTTGTCCCTGCGGGCTCCGACCTTGTCTTTCAGATGCACTACACCACGAACGGGACGGCCGATCAGGATCAAACCAGCATTGGTTTGATTTTCGCGAAGACGCCGCCCACGCAAAGGGTGATCACGCTGCAATTGAACAATTACGCGCTTATCATTCCCCCGGGCGTCGATGATTTTCGCGTAGAGGTCCAGGGAACGCTGCCCAATGAAGCCACGCTACTAAGCCTGTTTCCGCACATGCATTTGCGCGGGAAGCGCTTCGAGTACGATATTGTGCACGACGACGGCAGCGTAGAAATATTGTTGCGCGTGAATTATCACTTTCACTGGCAGTTGAGCTACCGTCTGGCGGCGCCACGTCCGTTGAAGGCCGGGACGCGGTTGCGGGCGATTGCGTGGTACGACAATTCGAAGAATAATCCACACAATCCGGACCCCACCAAGACCGTCACCTGGGGCGACCAGACTTCCGATGAAATGATGGTAGGGTTTTTCGATGTGGCCGTGCCAGCAGCCATGGACAAGTGGAAATTCTTCGTCCGGCACGGGGATGAGAAACCCCGGCAGGAACAGAAACGGTAAGGCCGCTTGCCCGTGCGCTTCTCGTCTGTAACACTTAAATGGGCTCACACCAATTGACCGCTATCTCCACGCCGATAATTCTTGAAGAAGCGAATCAAGTGCCGCAACGGCTGCGGACGGCCTCCTACTGGGCGCTGGCAGCTGTGTTTGTGGCTGTGTATTTCGGCTCGCTCTTCTCGCCGGCTTTGCTCGATGACGCGGACAGCACCCACGCCGAAGCCGCGCGCGAAATGTTCGTGAGCAGCGATTACGTCACCCTGCACGTAAACGGCGTGCGCTATCTGGAAAAGCCGCCGCTGCCCTACTGGCTGGTAGCGTTCTCCTATCGCATCTTCGGAGTGAATGAGTTTGCCGCGCGGCTGCCCATGACCTTATCGGTGCTGCTGCTCGGATTGCTGGCCGTGGTCTGGGGACGCCGCGCGTTTGGTGAGCGCGCGGGAATCTACGCCGGATTATTTGTGTACAGCAGTGCCGGCGTGTTTCTGTTTACGCGCATTCTCATTCCTGACGTGCTTCTGAGTCTGCTCATCGCCGCATCGCTGTATTTCTTCCTGACCGCTCTTGAGCCCGACGCACAGTCGTGGCGCTGGTATGCGGGATATGCATGCATGGCGCTGGGCGTGCTGACGAAGGGGCTGATCGCGCTTGCGTTCCCGGGTGGTGCGGCATTTTTGTACCTGATCGTGACCGGGGACTGGCGCCGGTGGCGCGAGTTCCGACTGGCCTCGGGGCTGGCCGTATTCCTGCTGATCGCCGCGCCCTGGCACATTCTCGCGGGACTGCGCAATACCGGCGGTCAGGGAGGCCACGGATTCTTCTGGTTCTATTTCGTCAACGAACACTTCTTGAGATTTCTAGGTAAGCGCTACCCGCGGGATTACAACAAACTTCCCTGGGCGCTGTATTGGTCACTGCACCTGGTATGGCTCTTTCCGTGGAGTTTGTATCTGCCCACCGCGATCCAGACCATCATCGACCAGCGCAGAGGAAAGCGTACCATTGATTTTGCCGCACGCACCCGGTTGTTGTGCTGGATCCTGGCTGGCTTGATTCTGATTTTCTTTGCGATTTCAACCAACCAGGAATACTACACATTCCCCGCCTACTTCCCGTTGCTGATGCTATTGGCCGATGGAGTTGCTCGTTGTGAATGGAGTGATTGTGTCCTTGGCGTTCGCAAGGGGTGGCTGCGGATTTCGGCGGCAACACTGGCCGCCGTGGGATTGGCTGCAAGTGCGACTCTGCTGTGGCTGCTGTGGCAGTCGCGCCACCTGCCGTTTGAGCCCGACATCGGCACTGTGCTGGCAACGCACAACATGGATACCGATACGCTCTCAACCTCGCACATGCTGGATTTGAGTTACGCCTCTTTTGCTGCATTGCGCTTGCCGGCCGCGTTGGCGGCCGTAGCGTTATTGCTTGCCCCATTGCTCTCGTTCTTTTTGCGCCTTCTGCGCCGACATTACGCCGCGACGTGGGCGCTTGGCGCGGGGATGGCGGTCTTCCTGATAGCTGCTCATATCGCACTGGGACGCTTCGGTCCATATTTGTCGTCGAAGGATTTGGCGCGCGAAATCGCGGCGCGGGCGCGGCCCTCTGATCGCGTCATGATCTATGGAGATCAGGCGTTTGGCTCATCGTTGTTGTTCTATTTGCAGCGGCCAATTGATCTGGTGGAAGGGCGAACGACTTCGATGTGGTTCGGGTCAACCTTTCCCGATGCCCCCAGAATTTATTTAACCGACGCGGACCTGCAACAAGATTGGCTTGGGCCGGATCGGGTATTCTTGTTTGTGCCTCCGCAACTGAAGGCGAAGGTCGATTCGATTTTGCCCAACAAGTTTGTAGTGGCCGAGGTTTCCGGGAAGTACATTTACAGCAATAGGCCATGAGCGCTCGGTTGCGGGCTCATCTTAAACCGCTGAGAGCGCTGAAAAAGATGCAGGGATATGATCATGCGAGGGCGCACGGAATTTTGCTCCGCACGTTGACGATCCAACCGAATCAGGCACTCGACCGGCTGCTTTCCCTCTGCGCTGCCGCCTTTGTAACGACCGGGTCGGCTTCGATCTTCACTTCGACGTCGGCTCCCTCTTTGAGCTTAACTTTCTGCCCCTGGGCATCGGTCAAAGTGTTCGGAACACGAATTTCTCGATAGAGATGATCTGCACCCTCGACCGCAATCTGCGCTTTTTCCGGTTCGCCGGAACCTGGATGAGGGGTTATCACTTTTTCTACTTTACCCGGCAGCGTTGTGCTGGCCTTCGACGATTCACTAGACAAGGTTGCGGCCCTCCACTTGGCCTGAAAGACACACTTAAATGTAGGCCGCCACCGCGGGAACAATGGCGACAGAGTCCCTATTGTCTAAATACTTTTACCTAAGTGATATCGGGGAAACACCGTAGAACACCCGGAAATATCCTAGAGCGAATCCTGTAGTGTAATCGCTTGGAATCGACGGGCTTGGATCCGATCACAGTTTGACTAGGGCTTTAAGAAATATTTCAGATTCGTCGTGTACGCTCGAGCGAACCGCACTTTACGAACCGTTTCCGAGGATTTCTACTCTTGAACTATCGCGCACTGTGGCTGATGGTGGCATTGGTCGGCGTGGGGCTGTCGTGCGCTGCTAGCGGCCAAGTCGCCGAGCGCGCGCCGATCCGTTCCCTCAGCGGCGTCGTGCTTGACCCCTCTGGCGCGGCAATCGCCGACGCACAGGTCGACCTGCTGGGCGATAAGTCCCAGGTAATTGTTCGCACATCGACCGATGCCGTGGGCGCCTTCCGCCTCGACAACATCGGTCCTGGCAAATACACGTTGGAGTTTCACGCAGATGGTTTTCGCGATACCCGCGTGGAGACTGCAGTCTCCGCTAAGCGATCTCCTGCAGTTCGCGTCGTCATGCCGATCTCCGTCGAGACTGAAAGCGTTACCGTGGCCACCGCGGTCAATGTTCCCATCGTAAGCACAGAGACCTCTGAGAACCAGAACGCCAATGCCATCAATCGCGACGCGCTCGACCGCGTCCCCGTCTTCGATCAGGACTACATCACCACCATGTCGCGATTTCTCGACGATAGCGCAACCGGCACCAATGGGGTCACGCTCGTAGTCAATGGCATCGAAGCGAATGGACCGGGCGTCACGCCCTCCGCGGTGCAGGAGGTGAAGATCAACAACAATCCTTACTCTGCCCGCTTCTCGCGCCCCGGACGCGCCCGTCTGGAAATCGTAACCAAGAGCGGATCGCCCAACTATCACGGCTCGCTGAACTTCATGTTTCGCGACTCGGCCTTCGATGCCAGCAATGCCTTCGCGCCCATCAAGCCTCCCGAGAGCCGGCAATATTATGAAGGCTCGGTCACGGGACCCTTGGGACACAGCAAGCGCACCAGTTTCCTGCTGGCGCTCGATGAGGATCTTCTCAATCAACAAGCCGTCGTCAATCTCAATGCCCTCGCCGCGGCGGAGTCGCTCGGTTTCGGACCCATTGCCCAGACTGTTGCCAGCCCCACTCATCACTTTTTTGGCTCCGGCCGAGTCTTTCACGATCGCGCTAACGGGGATCAGTTCTGGATCGGATATTCGTACGAACACCGCTCCAGCGACAACTCCAACGTCGGCGGCACAACTCTCCCTAGCGCCGCCACCGACACGCGGTTTCTGGAGCACGAAATCAACGTCAGTTATCTGCACCAGTTCTCCCCTCACTGGTTGAACCAAACCCGGTTTCTCGTGGGGCACTACGATTCTTCGGTTATCAGCGTTCTTCCCGACGCCCAGATCGCGGTCTCAGGACTCTTCACCGCCGGCGGCGCGCAGGCCGACACCCGTCGCACGGAATATCACTTCGACGGCACTGACTTCGCCACCTACGCCAGCGGCAAGCAGCAACTCAGCTTCGGCATCGACGTTCCTGACATCAGCCGCCGCGGACTCGACGACTTCACCAACCGCGCCGGCACCTACACGTTCGCCAGCGCCGCCGACTACTCGAGCGCCACTCCGGCAACTTATCTCGTCCAGACCGGACAGGGGCACGTGGCTTTTCTGGAAAAGGTGATCTGCGCCTTTTTGGAAGACAATATTCGCCTGCGGCCCAATTTTTCGGTTTACCTGGGAATGCGTTACTACTGGCAAAACTACTTCCACGACGAGCCGCACAATTTCGCGCCGCGCATCAGTTTTGCCTATGCGCCTAGCCCAAAAGGCAAGACGGTAATCCGGGGCGGCGGAGGCGTCTTCTACGATCGCACCGGGCCCAGCCCTATTGGCGATCTGCTGCACTTCAACGGCGTCAACCTGCTGCGATTCATCGTCGATCCGCCCCTCGCCACATATCCCGTTGATCCTCTGGTTCTGTCACAAATTCCCGTCAGCTTGGTAAGGCTCGATCCTCGCACCCGCATTCCTTACGCCCTGCAATACAGCATCGGAATAGAACAGCAGATCACAACGAAGAGCACATTCAGCGCGGTCTATATTGGCAATCGCGGCATCGACGTTTTCCGCTCGATCGATGCCAACGCGCCTATCCTGGTGGGCGGCAATTATGTCCGGCCAAATCCGAACCTGGGCCAGGTTCGCCAAATGCAATCCGAAGGATACTTAAAAGGCAACGCACTGGAACTCACCTTTCGCGGCAAGCCGAGTAAATATTTTTCAGGCCAGATTCAGTACACCCTGGGCCGCACCGATAACAATACGAGCGGCATCACGTTCTTTCCCGAAAACAGCTACAACGCGGCCGCCGATTGGGGACGCGCCGACACCGACCGCCTGCACAAGTTCGATCTGCTGGCGTCATCGCAGCCCACGCGATTCTTCACTCTCGGCCTCGGCCTTTCCCTGTACGCGGGCAAACCCGTAAACATCACTACCGGCGGTGATAACAATCACGATGGCATCCTCAACGATCGTCCCGCCGGAATCGCGCGCAATACCATGCCAGGCCCTGGCCTGATCGATCTCGATCTCAACTTGTCTCATGACTTCCCGCTCTCCAAGGCAAAGAAGGAAACCCGGATCTTCACCGTGTCGCTCAACGCCTTCAATGTGCTGAACCACCCGAATTACGTGACCTACATCGGAACCCAATCCTCGCCGCTTTTCGGCAAACCCGTCGCGGCCCAGCCTCCGCGCCGCATGCAACTGGATCTGCAGTTCAAATTCTGAGTTGCAAATAACAAAACCTGATAGCTACGATAAATAGTTTCGATTTCCGTGTACCTGCCGTCGAACGATAGAGTGGGGCGTCTCGAAATTGGGGTTCCCGGTTTGAATCCTCCGCGGAGGGCAAGGTTGAAGTGTCGATTGATCGCACGGCTGGCGACGGCCCTGCTGGCATTGGCGTTGGCGCCCCAGGTTTTCGCCTTGAGCGCAGGGGTAACAGGGCGTCCGGTGGCCGACACAAATTCGCGTCTGGCCAAACTGGAGCAGCAGACTGCCGAGGCCAAGAGTTCCGCCGACAACGCCTGGATGCTGACCAGCACGGCTCTGGTTCTCATGATGACGGGACCGGGACTCGCGTTGTTCTACAGCGGGCTGGTGCGCAAGAAGAATGTCCTGGGCACGATGATGCAGAGTTTCGCCCTGATGGCGGTCATCACCGTCTTGTGGGGACTCTTCAGCTACAGCTTGTCCTTCGGTTCCGGAAACAGTTTCATTGGAGGGCTGCACAACATCTTTCTCCAGGATGTAGGTGCCTCGCCCGATGCGGATTACGCGCCTACGATCCCGGCGCAGACCTTCATGGTCTACCAGTTGATGTTTGCCATCATCACTCCGGCGCTGATCGCGGGAGCGTTCGCCGAGCGCATGAAGTTCAGTGCGATGCTATTGTTTACGGTTTTGTGGTCGATCGTAGTCTATGACCCGATGGCGCACATGGTCTGGGGCAAGGGCGGCTTGCTCAATGCCTCGCTGGGCGGCCGGTTCCCGACACTCGATTTTGCGGGCGGCACGGTGGTTCACATCACCTCGGGAGTTTCGGCGCTCGTGTGTGCGCTCTATCTTGGGAAGCGCGTGGGATATCCCCATGAGCAGATGCCGCCGCACAGCGTAGTGCTCAGCTTCGTCGGCGCCTGCCTGCTCTGGGTAGGATGGTTCGGTTTCAATGCAGGCAGCGCTCTAGCCGCCGGAAGCCTCGCCACCAGCGCGTTTGTGGCGACGCACTTTGCCGCCGCCGCCGCAGCCCTGGGATGGGCCGGAGCCGAATGGCTCCGCAATGGCAAGCCCAGCGTGCTCGGAGGAATTTCTGGAGCAGTGGCAGGCCTTGTGGCGATCACGCCGGCTTCCGGCTTCGTGAAGCCGATGCCTGCCCTGCTGATCGGCCTTACGGCCGGCGTCTTCTGTTACTGGATGGTTTCGAAAGTAAAGTCAACATTTGGCTACGACGATTCGCTGGATGCGTTTGGAGTGCACGGTGCGGGCGGGACGCTGGGCGCGCTGCTTACTGGAGTTTTCGCGGTCAGCGCGGTCAATCCGATTTTCAAGGATGCGCAGGGAAATATTCTGCCTTCCGGGCTACTGGAAGGAAACGCGCATCAACTCATCAATCAACTGTTGGGCGTCGCCATTGCCTGGCTCCTTGGCGTGGTGGGGACGCTGGCAATCTTGAAGCTAGTCGACGCGACGATCGGCCTGCGCGTTACAGAGGAGGAAGAAGTCCAGGGACTAGATCTCTCCCAACACGGGGAAGAAGGATATTATTGGGAGGCGTCGGCATAGACTCGCGGAAGTTTCCGGGGTATTCCGACGCGCGAGCGTGAAGAACGCAGAACAGGACTTGACGACTTATGACGAAGATCGAGGCGATCATTCAAAACTCCAAGCTGGAAGCGGTGAAAACTGCGTTGCAGGAGATTGGCGTCGAAGGCATGACGGTGATCGAAGTGCGCGGTCACGGCCGGCAAAAAGGGCATACCGAGGTCTATCGCGGGCGCGAGTACAGCGTGGATCTGATCCCCAAGACCAAGCTGGAAATGGTGCTGGGTGAGGCGATGGTCGAAAAAGCTGTGCAGGCCATCCTGACCTCGGCGCGCACCGGGAAAATTGGAGACGGGAAGGTTTTTCTGTCCCGCGTGGACGAGGCGATACGCATTCGCAACGACGAACGCGGCGAAGGGGCGCTCTAGGCTTTCTGCGCGGCTTTTCGCCAAATCAATCATTTGTTTCAGGACGGGACGCAATTGAAAAGCATCTGATAGGCAGCGGTGAATTGGCCCTCCCCGGGCAGCTCGCGTCACCGGGCGGGTGAATTACATTCATGATGGCAGCGTCCTCATTAATCAGCGAACTGCGCAGTTCCCTCAGCGACGAATCGTCGCGCATCCAACGCGAATTCGAGGCCACTGGAGATGGAAGGGCAGCCGTGGCCCAACGCACCCGCCTGGTGGAAGAAATTCTCGCGCGGCTGTGGCGCGATATCGTTTCCGCGGACCCAGCCAAGCCCGCGAACTTTGCTCTCGTAGCCACCGGAGGTTTCGGCCGCGGCTGGCTCTTCCCCTATTCCGACATTGATTTGCTTTTCCTTTTCGGCGATCGCAATTCGGAACAGGCGTTCAAAGATCCCGTTCGCCGTTTCTCGCAGGAACTGTGGGACCTCCGATTGAAGCTCAGTCCTGCGTCGCGGACGCTGAGCGAGTGTGATCGCTACGACGCCAACAACACCGAGTTCACCATTTCTCTTCTCGACTGCCGTTATCTCGCGGGTGATCACGATCTTTTCCGCCGGCTTCACGACAAGATCATTCCCAAGCTGGTGATGCGCGAGTCCAAGGCCCTGCTGCAAGGCCTGGCGGAGGTCACGCGCGAGCGTCACACGAAATATGGAATGACGCTCTACCATCTCGAGCCGAACTTGAAAGAAGCCCCGGGCGGCTTGCGCGATTGCAATGTGGCCAGCTGGCTTGCTTTGATTTCAGCGATGGACAAGTTGCACGACTGGCCGGATGCAAGCTCTCTGCGCGCCCCAGTGCGGAAGCAACTCGATGCGGCGCTGGATTTCCTGATGTCGGCGCGATGCTTTCTCCACTTCCGCCATGGCCGCGACGACAACACATTGAGCTGGGAGGCGCAGGACGAAGCCGCTACGCGCAAGGTCGGAGCCTCAATGGGAGCCGCGGACCCAGCTGAACTTTCCGCCGCCGACTGGATGCGGATTTATTTCAAGCACGCGCGCGCCGTGCAGCGGACTGTCACACAACTGCTGGAAGAAATTCCAGAAGCCTGGTCTGCGCTCTACCGGCAGGTGCAGAGCTGGCGCTCACGACTCACCACGCCAGATTTTTCCGTAGTGGACGGGCTCATCTTTCTGCAACAGCCCTCGGCGCTGCAGGATCCCGAAGTGCTGCTGCGGTTATTTCACTTCATGGCCCACCACGGCCTGAAGTTGAGCGCGACCACCGAGTATCGCATCGAGCAGGCGCTCCCAGCACTAGCCGCAACGCCGCCCAGGGGAGCAGAGTTGTGGCTATACCTGCAAGAGACTTTGCTGCAACCTTACGCCGCAGACGCGCTCCGCGCGATGCACTCGCTACGGCTGCTGACTCTGCTGCTGCCGGAGCTGAAACTCATCGACTCGCTCGTCGTACGAGATTTCTACCACCGCTTCACCGTAGACGAGCACTCATTTCTGGCGATCGAAAGCCTGCACCGCCTGAAGCAATCACAGTCCGAGTGGGATAAGCGCTACGCCGAACTGCTCGGCGAACTGGAAAATCCGGAGTTGCTCTACCTGGCTCTCTTGCTGCACGACACCGGCAAGGGGGTGCCCGGCGGCGATCACGTGGAGGCGAGCCTGGAGATTGCCGGCCGCGCGATGGACCGTTTGGACGTCGATCCAAAAGAACGGGCGGAAGTGCTGTTCCTCATCGGCAGCCATCTTGAAATCTCCGCCGCTCTGCGCCGTGACATTTTCAATCCGGACACGGTCGCGGCCTTCGCCAACAAGGTCGGAACGCCGGAGCGGCTGAAGATGCTCTGCCTGCTGACCTACGCCGACATCAAGGCAGTGAATCCCGAGGCGCTCACTCCCTGGAAAGCCGAGAACGTTTGGCAGCTCTACATGGGCGCCGACAATTACCTGAACCGCAGCGCCGACCAGCGCGTACACGCGGATTTGAATGATGAAAAGTTGGCGCGGCTTCGGTCCCTCGCGCCGGTCACCAGCAGCAAGTTCAAGGAATTTCTGGAAGGTTTCCCGCAGCGGTATTTGCTGGTGCATTCCGCCGAAGAAGTGATGCGGCACATGGGAATGGCCGACGAACTCGGCGAAGATCCGGTGCAGGTTGAGTTGAAGCGCGGCCGCCACTGGTATGAACTGACGCTCGTAACCCGCGATCGTCCGTTTCTGTTTGCCAAGCTGGCGGGAGTGCTCGCCGCCTGGGGCATGAATATTGTGAAGGCTAATGCGTTCTCGAATCAGGCGGGCACCGTGGTCGACACGCTTTACTTTACCGATCGCTTCCGCACCTTGGAGCTGAATCTTTCAGAGTGGGAGCGATTCCGGCGCAGTGTCGCCAGCGTGCTGCTCGGCGAGGCCGATCTCGAGAAGATGTTGCGCGACCGCCAGCGTTCGGAAAAAGGTGCCATCGCGAAAGTAAAAGTCGAGACCAAGATTGAGTTCGACGATTCCTCCTCGTGCTCCAGCACGCTAGTGCAGGTAATCACGCAGGACCGTCCGCGCCTGCTGCATCGGATTGCCTCATGCTTGTCGGACCAGACTTGCAATATTGAAATTGCCCTGATCGATACTGAAGGTCAAATGGCGATCGATACTTTCTATCTGACCACCGGCGGAAAGAAGCTTACCCCCGAACATCAGAAGCGCGTGGAGAAAGCGCTGGTCGAAGAATTGCGCGGGGAGTAGCAGGGCTTAGCCGGCCTGACTCTGTGCGCCATTGGCCCGACGCACGCCAGAACCTGATTAGTAATAGTGGAACGCTCTGCGCTCCATTGCGCCGAAGAGCGATTCCGAGAAAGGCGAATCTGCCGCAAAGTGGGAGTCAGGGCAACGTTCGCGACACCGGCTTCCCCGCCGCCTTGTAATCTTTCGGATAGACAACCAAACACCGCCGCATCCCTTCGCCCTCACTAGGAAGGGTTGCCAGTTCTGAGTTCCGGAAGCCTTCCTTGCGATTAAGAGTCAGTTGAGGCGGCGGGTAGCGACGGCCATCGGCTTCGCCTTCGAACGCCGTTCGTCCATCGAAGTCAGGCGCGTGGTTGGCGTCGGCCCCACAGCGAGATCAACCATCTCAGCGAAGGCACGCCATCTGCTCGCGGTTCTTGGTGCGTCAGGGTGATGCAAGACACGCCGGCACTGTTCGCGTTGCTGCTCACTTAAAGAGCTTTGCGCAACGTCGAAAGCCATACAGACAGCCGCGACTTCAACGCTTTCAAATTTGCAGCCCCGCCCATGAAGATAATCGATTGTGCAGTCCAATGCTTCCGCAAGTCGGTCCAGGACATCTGAGCCAGGTAAGTTTTTGCCCTTCTCGCTCTTTGCGATCACAGACTGGCTCACGGCGGCCCTTTCGCTGAGCTGCTCCTGCGACAAGCCCTTAACCTCCCTCAGGCCTTTCAGAAGATCAGATCGAAATGGCATTGCCAACCCGCCTTATGAAACCAACGTCTCAGTTTACTTAGAATACGCGCTCTTCTATCTAGAATAATTTTTATTCCAATTCGAAAGTAATCGTTGTATGCTTTCGATTGAGGAATGGAAGCGGTTACAGTGATCGTGGCGCTTGAGCCGCCTTCCCAATGACGCGTGACGAACTACATGAACTCGGGTACATCGTTCCGATCGCGAGTGTTCCATCGATCCTTCAACACGGCATTCTCTCCAAACGGCGCTCTGACCGGATCGCACACCGCTCGATCGCGCTCCAGGATGTTCAAAACCTGCGGGCCACGAAAATTGTGCCGAACGGTCGTGCGCTTCATGAGTATGCGAATTTGTACATCTGCCCTAGGAATCCGATGCTGCTGAAGAAAAGTGACATTCACGACGAGATCTGCGTACTTAGGGTAAGTACGAACGTGCTTGATATTCCGAACGTGGTTGTCACAGACAGCAACGCGGCCAGCAAATATGTGAGCTTTAAACCCGCTCCCGAGGGGTTGGCGATTGTTAACCGAGACCGCACATTTGCTGACTGGTGGACCCATAACGATCAGATCGAGCAGTGGCGCCACTCCGCCCAGAAATGCGCGGAAGTGCTTGTTCCTGATGTAGTTCCCGTGCGGTACATCATGGGAGCGTATGTCTCTTGCGAACTGGGCCAGGAGAGGCTGCAAAGGTTGGCACCTAATCTGCCGATAACAACAGACGCGAGGCTTTTCTTTCGGGGAGGCGCGCAATGATGAAAGTCCTAATCGGTGATATCTTCGAATCCGAGGCTCAGACTCTTGTTAACACGGTCAACACAGTTGGCGTCATGGGCAAAGGCGTCGCCCTGGGATTCCGAAAGCACTTTCCTGAGATGTACGAGGACTACGTTCGCCGCTGCGAGCGACACGAGGTTCGCTTGGGAAAGCCATACCTCTACCGTCGCACAGTTCCACCACAAATCATTAACTTCCCCACAAAAGAACATTGGCGATCGGTCTCGAGGCTACAAGATATAGTCAATGGGCTTGAATATCTCGAAAATCATATTTCGGAGTGGGGCATAACATCACTTGCAGTGCCGCCGCTGGGGTGCGGCGAAGGTCAACTGGATTGGCGCGTGGTCGGTCCAACCCTCTTCCGGCATTTACAACAATTGGGTATTCCGGTAGAACTTTACGCTCCCTTCGGGACACCGCACGAGGAATTGCGACCGGAGTTCCTAGACAAGAGCCGCGCTACAGCAAGATTTGATGAGCGAACCCAGCCCGCATCATTTCATGTTGAACCAGGGTGGGTAGCGCTGGTCGCGATAGTTGAGTTGGTCAGTAAGGAGAAATATCATTGGCCCGTCGGTCGTGTCGGCTTTCAAAAGCTAGCCTATTTTGCTACAGAGGCAGGTATTCCGACTGGCCTCTCATACCGCCGCGGCAGCTATGGACCGTACTCACCTGAGGTAAAGCATGTTCTGTCTCGGCTAATCAACAACGGCCTCATCGTGGAGCGAAAGCTCGGCCGGATGCTGGCAACCGGCGTTGGCCCGACCTACCTAGATGCCAAGAAGGGATACGAGTCTTTTTTGGCCCAGTGGGAATCGCAGATCGCGCGCGTCGTGGACCTCGTCGTAAGGATGGACACCGATGACGCCGAGGTAGCGGCGACGGTTCATTTCGCCGCCGCACGCTTGAGGGAAACTAGCCCCGACCCACCAACGGAGACCGCAATTTTCAAATACGTTATGCAGTGGAAAATTCGCCGGCGCCCGCCCTTGAGCGAAGACGAAGTAGCTCTTGCTATTCGTCGGCTCAATGTTCTCGGATGGATCAACGCGGTGCCAAGCAATGATCTGCCGCTGCCGGAAGAGGCGATGATCGCCTAGGCGGAAATGCAAAACGGAATCACCCCCGAAGGGCGCAAGAAAACTCAACAACGAACCTACACAGTAATAGTGGACCATTCGCACCGCGAATAAACTCAGACGCAACCGTTTCCCAGGCAAAATCTGCCGCAAAGTGGGAATCACGGCAACGTTCGCGACACGGGCTTCCCCGCCGCCTTGTAATCTTTCGGATACACCACCAAACACCGCCGCATCCCTTCGCCCTCACTCTCCGTGCGCAGATCCGCTTCATCCCGCAGCGCTAGGTGAACGATCCGCCGCTCCCGCGACGACATCGGACTGAACTGGTAAGGGCTCCCCGTCCTCCGCACCTTCTCGGCAGCGACGTTCGCCGCGGTCCGTAGCTCCTGAATCCGCAGCGACCGATGATTCTGGCAGTCGAAGCACACCTTCTCATGCTCCCCGGAAGGCAGTCGCAGCATTTCCAGAGCCAGCAATTCCAGCGCGCGCAGCAATTCTCCGCCACGATCCAGCAGCAGCGCCGAGTCCGGTCCGGCAAAATCCACTAGAATCTCAGGCTTCTCCCAGTCGCGGTTCTCCGGCAACGGCGGGTCCACGACGATGCGGTATTTCAACCGCAGTCCGCCATGAGTCACCACGGCCTGCAGAAACTCATTAATCTTTTTCGCAGCAGCAAGTTTGTCAGGTATAGACATGAAATTCAGCTCTCAGCTGTTAGCTCTTAGCCTTTAGCTCAAAATCTTATCGGATCAGAATGACCAGTGCACCGTCGTCACTCAGATCTTGCGCGATTCTTTCCTATCATTGAACCAGGCGGATTGAAAAGCTAAGAGCCAAGAGCTAATGGCTAAGAGCTTCATTTCTCTTTCTTCCGCGCCCGTTTCGCCATCATCTCCCGCATCTCTCGCCCCAGCGACGTCTGGTTCATCACCCACTGCTGCGCGATCGAAATCAAATTCGATTCCGCGTAGTACAGGTTCAATCCCGCGGGCAATCGGAAGAAGATGAACCCCATCATCAGCGGCATCATCACCGTCATCATTTTCTGCTGCGCTGGATCCATGCCCGGTTGCGGCGTCATCTTCTGCGTGACCAGCATGCTCACAACCATGAAAATCGGCAACAGGAAAATAGGATCGGCTGCCGACAGGTCATGGATCCAAAGCCAGTGCGCGTGCCGCAGGTCGAGCGCCACCGCCAGCATCTTGTAATAGGCCCACAGAAACGGAATCTGGACCAGCATCGGCAAGCACCCGCCCGCCGGATTCACTCCCTCTTTCTTGTAAAGCGCGCTGATCTCCTCGTTCATCGGAGCCTTGCGCGGATCACGCAGGCTGTACTTCTTATATTTCTCCTGAATCGCTTTGATCTGCGGCGCCACGCGCTGCATCTTCAGCATCGACTTCATCTGCGTGATGCGCAGCGGCAGCAGTGCCACGCTGATGATCAGCGTCTGCAGGACAATCGCCCAGCCCCAGTTCGCAATCACATGATGATAAGTCCACTTCAGCCACAGAAACAGCGGCTTCGCGATGATCCCAAAGAAACCAAAATCCACCAGGCCATTCAGGTCGTTGTCCGCCCCCGTCACGCCTGGCACCGGAACCTTTTGCAACACTTCGAGTTCCTTGGGGCCAACAAAGATTCGCTCCGATGTTGGGCCACGCGGGTTGCCCACAGCCGCTCCCACCACGTCCACCGTCATCACTTCTTTCGAGTCCGCCTTCTGCGGATCGCGGGGAACCGACAATGAGTTGCGCAGCGTCACCATCGCCGCGTTGACCGGATCGTCCGGCACGAAGACGGCTGCGAAATACTGGTCGGTCGGTCCAGCCCAGTGGAACGGCCCCGGGATGGTCGCACCGCCGCTGATCTTTTTTACCGGCGTGCGCTCGATGTTCTTATTGAACTGGTAATCGATCGCACCCGCCGCCCAGAATGCGGGCGAAGCCTGATCTCCAAATCCCGAAGGCCACGCCGGGAGCACCCCAACCACATTTCCCTTGTACGTCACGCTACTTTCGACGTGCACGATGTAGCTGTTATCGAAGCTGAACATCTTGCGCACCGCTAGGTCCTGGTCGGCGTATTCGAAGTTGATTGTCGTCGGAGGCGTCAGCTTGCCATCATGGGAGGAAACGTAGAGCGCTGAATTCAGTTTGCCGCGCAGGCCCTCGTCGTAAGTCCACAAAGAAAGTGGATAACCATACTGCGCCGCCGCAGTGGCATTCACCAGGTCGAGCGGTCCATTCTGCGCTTCATTATCAAACTTTTTCAGGATCCACGACTTCACCTGCGCCCCACGATTGCTGAACGTGATCCGGTATAGATCGTTCTCAATCACCGTCTCAGCTTCGCTAGTCGCCTGTTTGGTAACTCCCTTGGCAGGAGTGACAACGGCCGCAACGCTGGGGGCCGTCGTGGAAGGTGCCGCCATGGTCGCGCTCTGAGGTTGCTGTGGCTGGCTCTGCTGCGGGGGAGTGACGGGCTGCGGAAAATATTTCTTGAGCAACGGCTGGAATGCCAGCATCACGATAAACGTCAGCAGAAAAACCAGCATCAACCGTTTCTCGCTGCCCGGCTCGTGTTGTGGATTTTGAATGTCTGGCAAAGTTACCGTTCCCTCAAATCACGTGATGCACGCCGTCGGTCTTTGGAAGGGCACAGCTTTCAGCCGTGCCGATAGCGTCGAAAAAAGAACTGGGCTTTATCCCCTGAGGCAGCGTCGAGTTATTCCCCGACCTCACTACCGGATCGTACCCACCATGCGCAAACGGATGACATCGCAACAGCCGCCACATAGCCATCAATCCCCCGCGCACCGCCCCATATCGCTCCACGGCCTCCATCGCATATTCCGAGCAGCTGGGAACGTAGCGGCACGTCGGCAAAATCATCGGCGAAATCGCCCACTTATAACCGCGGAGCAGCTGCAGCGTTACGATTTTGGCAAGCTGGCGCATAAAAGTCGGCAAGAATTTCCTTCGTGAACCTTCGTGTCCTTAGTGGTTCAAGCTCTTTCTCTACCGGCAAGCTTCTGCTCAATAACTACGAAAGCCCGGCTGACTTCGTTCACTACGTCGGCAAACTCCACCGTCAGCAACGATTTCTTCGGGTTGATGACCACGTCCGCATCGACGCCTGGACGGCGAGTAAGCCGCACCGCCTCCCGCAAACGCCGCCTCATCCGGTTCCGCTGCACCGCCCCGCCAAGCGCGCGCCCAACGGTAAACCCAATACGCAGCCCCGAAGCCACGGGCCGAGCCGCATTCGCTCCCGGCCGCGGCCAATAAAACACAGTCATCGACGCCGAAAAATGCCGCCGGCCCAGCTTGTACACGCGCTCGAAATCGGCGTGCCGCAACAACCTCGCGCTGCGGGGAAAGCTGCCGCCGGATCGCGGCCCGACATCTCGCTTCGGTTCTTCAGGCACACTGGCGGTCACAGTGACTCTAAATTTCCTGATCGCTATTTCCAGGTCACGAGCGCAACATTAAGTGTTGCAAGATGTCAGTCGCAAGATGTCTGGCACAACAGCGGGTGAGGCGCGGCAATCTCTCCGCGCCACGGGACTATTCGCGGAAACCTGGTTTCACCGAGACCCGCTTGCGCCCCTTGGCGCGCCGGCGGGAAATTACTTTCTTGCCGCCCTGGGTCTTCATGCGCGTGCGAAATCCATGTATCTTCGATCGCTTGCGCCGGTTGGGTTGGAATGTACGCTTGGGCAAAGTAGCTCGTCCTGCTTTCTTCGACAGTGTTAGGCCAAACCGTAAGTATAAATCACCTACAGCTATACGTCCAAACCGCAATCGGTAAGCCGACGGAGACGCGCAGGACCACTAAGGACACGAAGTCACACGAAGGAAGCGACAAACGAACGAAGTCCTTCGTGATCCTTAGTGCCCTTTGTGGTTGATGTTGTTTGCCCTTCACATAATCATGAACTCATTGGTCTGCACCATCCCCGCGGCAGTTACCATCGCGGCACTTGACAGCGCCATGCCATCGGGTTCTGAATATTCACTCGCGGAAAAATTCCTTCCGAACTTTTCCACACAACAAAAAAATTTGTGCTACTATGCCGCACTGATCCTGCTTCAAAAATTCTTTTTGCTTTAGGCAGCCGCGCCCGATAAATCGGACGCTTTCCGCAGTAAAATTGGTAGTCCAGCGACTTCGTCGAACAGCAGTTTGGAAACAGGCGCTCTCTAACCAGCCGCCGGAGCGCCGTGGTGAATATTTCATATATGTCAGTTCCTAGCACAACTCTCTCCCCGAACCCGTGGGCTCGGATTCTCGACGCGCTGGAAAAGAAAATTAACCGGCACTCCTACGACACGTGGCTCAAGCCCACCCGCTACAGCCACTCCAGCGGAGGCATTCTCTTCGTTCGCGTTCCTACGGTCGAGTTCCGTCACGCCGGCGACAAATACGCCGACCTAATTCAGGAAGCCATCGACAATCTCGGCCTCGACTTCAACGACGTCAAGTTCGTCACACCCGAGGACGACCCTGCCGCAACTCCGGTCCGCCACGACGGCGGCCTGACTTCCGCCAGCTCGTCTCCCTCGCAGTCACGCTTCGACTGGGACGGCGCCGCGCAACTGAATCCCCGCTACACCTTCGACGCCTTCGTCATCGGCAGCGGCAACCAGTTTGCCCACGCTGCCTGCCAAGCCGTCGCCGAACGTCCGTCCAAGGCTTACAACCCGCTCTTTCTCTACGGCGGCGTCGGCATGGGCAAGACCCATCTCATGCAGGCCATCGGACACGAGATCAAGCGCCGCCTGCCGCAGGCTGCCATCTGCTACGTCTCCAGCGAGAAGTTCACCAACGACATGATCAACTCGCTGCGTTACGACAAGATGACCACCTTCCGCGACAAGTTCCGCAACATGGACGTCCTCCTCATCGACGACATCCAGTTCCTAACGGGCAAGGAGCGCACCCAGGAAGAGTTCTTCCACACCTTCAATGCCCTGCACGAGTCCATGAAGCAGATCGTCATCGCCAGCGACCGCTCTCCCAAAGAACTCGCGGAGATCGAAGACCGCTTGCGCAGCCGCTTCGAGTGGGGATTGATCGCCGACATCCAGCCGCCCGACCTCGAAACCAAAGTCGCCATCCTGCAAAAGAAAGCCGAACAGGAAAAAGTAACCCTGCCCACCGACGTCGCGCTCTACGTCGCTTCGAACATTCGCTCCAATGTACGCGAACTCGAAGGCGCTCTCATCCGCCTTGTCGCCCACTCCTCCCTAATCGGCGCCGAGATCACGCTGCCCTACGCCCAGCAAGTGCTGAAAAATTTCATCGACTCCCAGGCCCGCAAGGTCACCATCGAATCCATCCAGAAAATGGTCGCTGAACAATTCGGTCTACGCCTGGTCGAGATCAAGGCCAAGAACAACTCGCGCGCCATCGTCTATCCGCGACAGGTTGCCATGTACTTGGCCAAGCACATGACGGAGGCTTCGCTGCCGGAAATCGGCCGCCAGTTTGGTGGCAAGCATCACACCACGGTTCTGCACTCCGTCGAAAAGATTGAAGAGCTCCGCAAGAACGACAAAGATTTAAACAGGCTGATCAACAAATTGACCGAGCAATTGGGCGGTTGAATCGCCTGTGCGATTGACTTTTCCACTGACCAGTCCAGTCTTCCTTCAACGGGCCTGTGAATGCGATGTGGATGTTGTGTAAGGCAGGAAAGAAATCGGGAGCATCGCCGGATTACGCTGGCCTCTCCGCAACGTTCGGGACCGATTTCTAACATCAAGGGTCCGCCGGGAACGCGGTGACAACAGGCGAGTTGTCCCGGTTTTCCACTTCTCCGCAGCCCCTTCTGTTACTGCTGGTTTTATAGGTTTTGTATTTGATATAAGGTAGTAATAAAAGTAGCAGGCGCCGCCGAGGAAATGAATTCGGCAGGCCGGACTGAGCGGCACAAATGTTGGACGCTGGTTCTTGGACAAAATTAGGCGTCCCTCCAGCCTGGCGCCGCGAAAGGTTTTGAAAGGGCACGGCTTCAGCCGCGCCGCTGAGTGCGAAAAATGTCGGGGCTTCAGCCCCCGAGGTGAGCTTCAGGGGAGACGTACTTTATGCCGGTCGAGGCCGCTGTTGCTGCGGGAACAATGGAGATCACGGTCAGCAAGTTCGAACTGCTGCGGGAATTGACCGCCACGCAAGGCGTGGTCGAGCGCAAGACTACAATTCCAATTCTTTCCAATTATTTATTTGAAGCCGCGGGCGACCGCCTGTCGCTTACTGCCACCGACCTCGATCTCAGCCTGCGCACTTCCTGCACCGCCAAAGTCAAGAAGGAAGGCTCCTGCACCATCCCCGCGCGCAAACTTCACGACTACGTGAAACTCCTGCCCGACGCCGACATCACCATCAAGTTGCTCGAAAATCATTGGGTCAGCATTCGCTGCGGCCGCTCCAACACCAAGATGGTCGGCATGGCGAAATCCAACTTCCCCAGCCTGCCCCCGTTTCCAACCGCAGGTGCAGTCACGATTCCCGCCCAGGTTTTGCGCGGCCTGATTGCGCGCACCGGATTTGCCATCTCCAATGAAGAATCGCGCTACACGCTGAATGGCGCGCTGATGCTGCTCAAGCCCGAATCCATCACTATGGTCGCGACCGACGGACATCGTCTCGCCCACTGTGAACGTGCGGGCGAAAAATTCGACGGCGTCTCCGGCGAGATGAAAACCCTGGTCCCCAAAAAAGCGATGGACGAACTGAAATCCCTGCTCGATTCCACCGACGCTGAGAGCATCGAGTTCGCCAAAGACGATTCGACTTTATTCTTCCGCATCGGGAGCCGCCTGCTGACCTCGCGCCAGCTCACCGGACAGTTCCCCAACTTCGAAGCCGTGCTCCCCAAAGACAACAACAAAATCGTCCCCCTGAACTCCGACGAACTGAATTCCGCCATCCTCCGCGTCGCCCAGTTCGCCGACGAACGTTCCCGCGCCGTCCGCCTGCGGCTGGAAAAAGGCGAACTAAAACTTTCCGCGAGCTCCACCGAAGCCGGTGAATCCGAAGACTCCATCGAAGCCCCATACACCGGCGACCCGCTAACCATCGGCTTCAACGCCCAATACCTGGTCGACTTCCTCAAAGCCGCCGGCACCGCCGAGGTCCGTCTGGAGCTAAAAGACCCGCAATCCGCCGGCCAATTCCGCCCCGCCGAAGGCGACGACTACAAGTACCGCTACATAGTAATGCCCATGCGAATTTGAGGTTGTGTGGCGCGGGCCCTCCCGCCGGCGAAAAGCCGCCAAATAAAATAAACGTGGTAGCGTCTTTTCAAGACCCAAGACTCAAAGCCCAAGCGCAAAGGCCTGCACAAGGTGGGTGCAGCCCCGAAGCGGCGAAGGAATGCAGCCCACGGCGCAAGCCGTGGGTGCGCAAAACGAAAATCTGAGTCAAGCCCCGTAGGGGTGAAAGAAAAGCTACAACACCCACTCCTCCGTCGAACACGCCTGAATCTCGCACGCGGAATCGGAGCCCTCTGCCCCTTGACCTCCCGCCCCCCCTGCCTTACATTACCGACCACTTCAATTTCGGAGGCCCGCCGTCATGCTAAGCGGATTCAAGAAATTCATCCTGCGTGGAAATGTCGTGGATATGGCGGTCGGCGTAGTGATGGGCGCAGCCTTTGGCGGCGTGGTCACCGCTCTGACAAAAGACTTATTGACTCCGCTCATCGCCGCTTTGGTCGGCAAGCCGGACTTTTCCTATCTCGGATTCACCATTCACGGCACGCACTTTCCGGTCGGTGATTTCGTGAATGCGGTCATCGCCTTCCTCCTGGTCGCCATCGCGGTTTACTTCTTCGTAGTAACGCCGGTGAACGCGCTGGTAGCAAGGATGAATCGAGGCGAAACCCCTCCCGATCCCACCACCAAGAAATGTCCCGAGTGCCTCAGCGAAATTCCCATCGACGCGCGCCGTTGCGCCCACTGCACCCAACCCGTGATGGGCCGCGCCGCATAGCCGTCAGCACTCAACAGCAAGATCGAGGTCGTGGCTGGATCCTCATTACCGGCGCATCGCTGACCAGGCACATTGCCAACAAACTCACCAAAAACCTTTGTCATCCCGAGCGCAGTCGAGGGACCTTGCGTTTCTGTCGACCGCGCCACCAATGCCGCAGAATTCCGTTACCATCTTGCTATGCGCCAGATCCTCCTCTGCTCCGCCCTCCTGACGGCACTCACTCTCCCCGCGATCACGGCGCAAGAGACGAGTTCCTCCTCCGCTCCCAAGCATACAAAGAAGTCCACCGACTCTACGCTCGAGTCCGGCTCCATCACTAATAACGTCTATCGCAACAAATCCCTCGCCCTCGCCTGCAAAATTCCCGAGGGCTGGGTTCTGCGCACGGATGAAATGAACACCCCGCAGGAACCACAAGTGGAAGCGGAAAAAGACAAGTCAGCCCAGTCGCCGGCCCCCGGCGCCGGCCCAAAAGTCCTGCTGGCCGCCTTCTCTCGCCCACCCGAGGCCCGCGCCGAAGATGTGAACTCCTCCATCCTCATCGCCGCCGAGCCCACCGCCGCCTACCCCGGCCTGAAAGACGCCGCGCAATATTTCGGTCCCCTCACCGAAGTGGCCAAGGCGCAGGGATTCACCATCGACGAAGACCCCTACGAAATTGCCCTCGGAACGAAGACGCTGGTGCGCGGAGACTTTCACAAAGATGTCGGCACCCGCGTCATGCACCAATCCACGCTAGCCATGCTCTCCCACAGCTACGCCATCTCCATCACCATAATCGCTGGCACGGAAGATGATGTCGAAGAGTTAATCGATGGGCTGACGTTCAGTTCCAGCGGAAAGTAGATTGTGTTTGCAGTTCGACTAAATTCAGTAGGAGCGCGAGAAAATCCTACGGAGAGCGATAGCCGCAGACCTGCGAAACTCCAGCCGCGAAGCGGCGATAGAATGCAGCCCACGGCGCAAGCCGTGGGTGTTTAGCAGAGATGAGACCAAGCCCCGAAGGGGCGAAAGAAAACCTACATCGCAAACTTCGCCGAACGGCCTGCCACTGTCTTTCCCTTACTCCAGCGCCTCCGGATGCAAACTCAAATCCTTCTCCCCGCGGGCCTTCTTCTCGGCATACTTCTTCATCCAAGCTTCCCAACTTTTCCCCGCCGCAGTATCGCGCCCCGTAAATGCCAGCGCACCGATTTCCGCATACGACACCGCAACTTTCTCGCTCGAATTCTTCGGATAAAGCCGCACAAACGACTCCCCCAGCGAAGCCCCTGTCCGCCGGTCAAATACATATCCTTCAACCTTCGACCCATCCTTGCGCGTGATGGTCACGTCCCCGCGGTAATCAAACGCTTTTTCCAGCGCGACCCGAAGCTCTTCTTCTCCGGCCAACTCTGGAATCCACCCCTCGAGCCGCTCATGTGCCGTCCCTGGTGCCACCTCGAGCGCATCCGGATTCGCGTTCGCATGCGGCGGCGCATCCGCCGCAGCGTGGTCGACGTGCCCGCTCTCTTTACCAGTCATAAATTTTCTCTTGGAATAAAACCTGATTTGAATAAAACTTGAATTGTCATCCTGAGCGGAGCCGTGACGCAGCGAAGCGAAGTCACGGCGCAGTCGAAGGACCTCGCGTCAAGCGGCCGCCCTAAACCCGCGTCTCCTGCATCGACTCGTCGACGGCAGAAATCTGCACCAGCGGATGCACCGCCGCGACCGGCTCGTCCAGCATCCGCAGCGCCTCGTCGTCGCGATACCGCGTAAACAATGTCCCCTTGACAGTAGCCAGAAATCCGCCCAGCGAACTGAAAGTCGCGTTCACCGCCGATGCTTCGTACCCACTGTGCACCATGCAATTCGCGCACGCTGGATTCCCCGACTCGGTCCCGTAATTGCTCCACTCGGTTGTCTCAAGCAACTCGGCGAACGTCTCTGCATATCCGTCCTGCAACAGATAGCACGGTTTTTGCCAGCCAAAAATGTTGTAAGTCGGCATTCCCCAAGGGGTGCAAGGATAAGTCCGTTTCCCCATCAAGAATTCCAGAAACAGTGGCGACAAATTAAACTGCCACTCCTTCTTCCGGTTCGACAGAATCGCCCGGAACATCCGCCGCGTCCGCGCCCGTCCTAAAAAGTGTTTCTGATCCGGCGCCTTGTCGTACGAGTACCCAGGCGAGAGCATCATGCCCTCCACGCCCAGCTCCATCATCTCGTCAAAGAACGCCCGCACCGACTTGGGGTTCGCCCCATCAAACAACGTCGTATTCGTCGTCACCCGGAACCCGCGCCGCAACGCCTCTTTCACCGCATCGACCGCAATGTCGTACCCGCCCTCGCGGCATACCGCAAGGTCGTGCTCTTCCCGCTGCCCGTCCAGATGCACGCTGAAAGTCAGATACTTGCTCGGCTTGAACAGGTCAATCTTCTCTTTCAACAGAAGCGCGTTGGTGCACAGATAAATGTATTTCTTGCGCGCCACCAGACCCTCAATGATCTCCCCGATCTGCGGATGCATCAGCGGCTCTCCGCCCGGAATCGACACCATCGGCGCCCCGCACTCCTCCACCGCCCGGAAGCACTCCTCCGGCGTCAGGTCCTTTTTCAGGATGTGCGCCGGATACTGGATCTTCCCGCATCCTGCGCAAGCCAGATTGCACCGGAACAGCGGTTCCAGCATCAGCACGAGCGGATATTGCTTCCGTCCCGCGAGCTTCTGCCGTAGTACATAGCTCGCCACCGTCCACATCTGTGACACAGGAACTGGCATGAATATCAGGGAACCCCTTGTCCCTGTATTTTATCAGGCTTTCCACCCCGCGCGCCCCGGCGGGAACATCTTTAGTATCAGAGGGAAAAGGTCCAGGTCCTGGAAAGGAGCAAAGCGTAAGCCCTCCCAGACTCAAGCCGCGAAGCGGCGAAAGAATGCAGCCCACGTCGCAAGACGTGGGTGGCCAATCGCACAGTTCGCGGAGCCCCGGAGGGGCGAAAGAAATGGCAAAGGAGCACAAGGCGCAATTCCCCAAGACCCGCGAAACGCGTCGAAATGATTTTGCGCCGCTGCACCTGCCAATTTTCCTGCAACCTCCACCCCGTTCCCCTCCTCTAAAGGCCATGCTCCTCCGCTCGCACCTCCGTCCTAAAGCACTCTTGTTCCCGTCCCCGAAACCCGATACCCTAATGTTCGGCAGCTTCTATGTTTAACCCTCACCCCAACCTCGCCGACGAAGTCAACCGCAGCATCATCCAGTCGGAAATCGAAGGTGGGGTTTACTTGGGCGATCTACCCCCCTCCACGGTCTTGAAGATTCAAACCATGAACCACTGCTACACCGCAGTACTTCTAGGCGGTAGCGAGGCAATGCTCTCCGGCCATCCCGAATTTTGTCCCCAGCCCGTTCAAGTCGCAATTGCCGGATCCACCTGGGGAGGCTCCATGCTCAAGCTGCAATACGTCGGCCGCGGCATGCACCTTGAATTCCGTCACCCGCAATACCCGACTCCTATCATCACTTCCGCCATCCAGGAAATTCGCGACGGCCAAGCCGCTTCGTACGCGCTCCAGGTCGAGACCAACCGCACCGTATCGTAGCTTCCAACCCTGCCATTTGACTTACCCCGCCCCACGCACTACCATTCCCGCGAGTCCCGACATGCCCCTCACCATCGATGGCCGCGAAGTCTCCCACGTCACCATCCTCGACGTTCACGGACGCATCATCCTCGGTCCCGAGATCGGCACTCTGCGCGCCGCGGTCCGCAACCTGGTTGCCGAGGGCAAAAAGAAAATCATCCTCAACCTCGCCGACGTCGACTACCTCGACAGCTCCGGCGTAGGAGAACTCGTTGGCGCCTTCACCACCGTCCGCAACGCCGGAGGCGAACTCAAGCTTCTCAACCTCACTCAAAAAGTCCACGACGTCCTCCACGTCACCAAGCTTTACACCGTCTTCGACATCAAAGACGACGAATTCACCGCCGTAAAATCCTTCGACTACTTCTTCGCCAAGTAAGCGGTAAGAATTAAGAATAGTGCGGAGAGAATGGAAGGCATGGAAGGCAGCCTGTTCCCGTCTTTGATCTTGCTCTTCTCCGCGCTCTCCGCGAGACCTCAGCGACCTCGGCGGTTAAAGCTTTAGAAGTCAAAAGAGCCCCAGAACCCCGCTAGCCAAGCCTCACGGCTCAGTTCTAGAGTAAAATTCAGTCAAGAAGTGATGGGCGCCGCAACGAACCACAGGAGCCGCCCAGCCAATGGATCGCACGAGCGACAGCACCCTGCAACAAAAAACCGCCAGAGAACTCATCTGGACGTCCACCCATTCCTTCCACGGATGGACCTGCTCTCAGTGCGAATGGAACTCTCCGCTCCCCACGCTCCTCAACGATCCCGAAGCCAAGACCGCCTTCGACCGACTGGCCGCCGGGAAATTTCGCGAACATAAATGTGCCGACCACCTCTCCCGTCTCGGTTCCGCTGACGATGCCGACAGCTTCACGCCGCGCATCCGCAAACTGGTCACCCAAGGCTTCAAGCCCAAAGATGCGGTAGAACTTTTTCTGCAGGAAATAGCGCTCGAATACCGCAACCAACCAAAGATCCTGGCCCAAGCCAAGGCCGACGGCGAAGACTTCCTCCGCCGCGTCCGCGCCGGCCTAATCTAGAAAATGTCTATGTAGGGACAGCCGCCTCGGCTGTCCGACCGATCAAAGCTCGGCGATGGGTGCCCCATCCTTGTCGCGTTCTATGCGACAGGGTGGGGAATTTGACTCTGGAAGACTTCTCCGGCAAGCAAACACATTTCTCAAGGCCCGCGAAAACGACCTCTATTCCTCAATCCCCATCTCCCGCAAAACATAAGCGTAATCAAACGCCGCCTCATGCAGCCGGTCATATCTCCCCGAAGCCCCACCATGCCCCGCCGGGCTCAAATTCGTTTTCAACATCAACGTATGATGATCCGTCCGCACCGCCCGCATTTTCGCCACATACTTCGCCGGCTCCCAATACATCACCTGGCTGTCATTGAACGAAGTCTTCACCAGCATGTCCGGATAATTCTTCGCCTCCACATTGTCATACGGCGAATAACTAATCATGTAATCAAATGCCGCCTTCTCCTTCGGATTCCCCCACTCCTCAAACTCCCCTACCGTCAGCGGCAGCGATTCATCCAGCATCGTATTCATCACATCCACAAACGGTACTCCCACCACCGCCGCCTTAAACAGATCCGGACGCATATTCAGCACCGCTCCCATCAACAGCCCGCCCGCACTCCGCCCCTCAATGACGAGCCGCTCCTTCGATCCATACCCATGTCCCACCAAATATTCCGCGCAAGCAATGAAGTCCGTGAACGTCGTCTTCTTGTTCATCATGCGCCCCGCATCGTGCCAAGCCTTCCCCATTTCGCCGCCGCCGCGAATATGCGCCACCGCCACCGTCACTCCCCGATCGACCAGGCTGAACCAGTTCGAATTAAACGCCGCGTCGATCGAGATCCCATACGACCCGTACCCATACAAATAAAGCGGCTCCGTCCCGTCCAGCTTCGCATCCTTCCTACGCACCACCGAAATTGGAATCTTCACTCCATCCGCCGCCGGCGCATAAATCTGCTCCACTTCATATCGCGTGCGGTCATATCCTCCCGGCACTTCTTTCTGCTTCAGCAAAGTCGACGTCCCCTTCTCCATGTCATAGGCAAACACCGACGGCGGCGTAATCGGCGACTGGTACCCATACCGGAACTCCGTCGTGTCATACACCCGATTCACATAGCCATGACTCAAATACGCCGGCTCCGGAAACGTGATCCGCCGCGACTTCCCGCTCCGCAAATCCATCACTCGAATCTGCGGCAGCCCATGTTCCCGCTCCATCAGCACATAAAAATTCCTGAACATGTCCACATGAGTCAGCATGACATTAGGATCCTGCGCCACCACCTCCTTCCAGCTCTTGCTAGAAGGATCCGCCACCGGAGCCTTCACCAGCCGAAAGTTCCGTCCTGTATCGTTCACCCGAATGTAAAAAGATTCCCCGTTGTGCTCGGGATAGTACTGCACGTCCTGCTTGCGCGGCTCCATCACCTTGAACTCCGCCATCGGCTGATCCGCCGGAATATACCGCGCCTCGCTAGTCGTATGGCTCGAGCTGATCAAAAAGATATAAGCCTGGCTCCGCGTCTTCACCGCGTCCAATTCGAAGCGCTCGTCCTTCTCCTCATACACCAGCGCATCCGCCCCCGCCGTTCCCACCCCATGCCGGTACAACCGGTACTGCCGCTTCGACACTGCATCTTCCTGCGTATAAAAAATTGTCTTGTTATCGTTGGCCCACACTACCGATCCAACACGCTCCGCGTGATCGACCAGCGTCTTTCCCGTCCGCAAATCTTTCACCGCCAGCGTGTATTGCCGGAATCCCGTACTGTCGTACGTATAAGCCAGCAGATTTCCGTCAGGGCTGACTGCATATTCATTCACCGTCATGAATGCCTGCCCCTGCGCCATTTCATTCACGTCGAGCACCACTTCTTCCTGTGGCGCGGACCCGCCCTGAACGCTCGAAGACGCACCCGCCTGCGATTCCGGGATACCATCGCTCACCTTCTGCCGGCACCGGATCGCATACTGCTTCCCCGCCTCCGTCCGCGTGTAATAAAGGTATTTCCCCTCGCGGTACGGTACCTCCACATCGGTCTCCTTGATCCGTCCCAGCATCTCCTCATAAAGTTTTTTCTGAAACGCCTCGGTAGGCTTCATCACGGCGTCCGTATAAGCGTTCTCCGCCTCCAGATAAGCCCGCACCTCCGGATTCGGCTTGTCCCGCAACCAGAAATAGTCGTCCTCCAATCTGTGCCCGTTGATTTCGGTGAAGTGAGGAACTCTCTTCGCGACCGGCGGGCCAGGCAACTTGCCCTTATCCCCCCCCGTCAACCCCACGACCGATCCCACCACCAGCCCGCCAACCTGTACATGTCGCATGATTCTCAGATTCATAATTCCCCTCGTCAGCAAGAATTAATTAATGCCAGCCCAAGATCCCACCCGGATGCCGGGTGCCCCATTTCTCGCATCCTTTGCGAGAAGTGGGGCTCTGTGAACGTTCCTAGAGGCCATAAAAGGGGGTCATCGCAATGCAGTAATCTCAGTAGATAGTTCTACACAATTTCCAGTATTGTCACCAAACTTCTCCGTAGGGCACCCTACGAATGGCGATGTCCTCTGAGGAACTCATCAAGTCCCTGTGCGCCCGCGCCATCACCGCGGAAGGCCCCGATTTTGCCGACGTCACCAAGGAACTCCACACAGCCCTCAAGGCCCATATCGAAGCTCTTCGAGCCCTAGCAGTAGCCGCCCTCCTGAAC